>Ga0187872_10000046_pt1 | contig 132649 bp, 115 predicted proteins | sample June2016WEW_16_4_FD_132973 | JGI IMG/M metagenome (GOLD analysis project Ga0187872, IMG submission 132973) | Peatland microbial communities from SPRUCE experiment site at the Marcell Experimental Forest, Minnesota, USA - June2016WEW_16_40 | ecosystem: Environmental > Terrestrial > Soil >... | reverse complement strand
GGATGGGACATCGCCAACGACTTCGTCGCCTTCTGCATCACCGTGGGCGGCGTCCAGCACGCCGCCGGCTGCGTCCTCGACGGCTTCGGCGGCCTCCACCCCTGGGCCGACTCGAGCGCGGTCATCGGCGATGTCACCTGCGACGGCACCGGCTACTGGCCGGGCTGGGACATCGCCACCAAGATCGCGGTGATCCCGGGCACCGACCAGGGCTACGTGATGGACGGCTTCGGGGGGCTGCACCCCTTCAACGGGGCCCCGGTCGAGAACCCGTCGGGCTACTGGCCGGGCTGGGAGATCGCCGCCGACCTGGTGGCCACCGCCGACGGCGGCTACACCTTGGACGGCTTCGGGGGCATCCACCCCTTCGGCAGCGCCCCGGCGATCAGCCCCAGCGGCTACTGGCCGGGCTGGGACATCGCGCGCGCCATCACCAACGCATGGACCGGGACCACGGGGGGCGTCTTCGTCCTCGACGGCTTCGGTGGCGTCCACCCCGCGGGCGGGGCTGCCTACTTCGACGCCAGCGGGTACTGGCCAGGCTGGAGCATCGCCATCAGCGCCGTCAGCGCTCCCTGACCGTCGCCACCCGTCGACGCGGACCCGGGAGGCCGCATCCGCGGCTCCTATACTCGAATTTGCCGTGACCGACCTGGGCCCCCTGAACGACGAGATCGACACCCTCATCGGCAGCCTGCGCGCCGAGTCGCGGGACATCCGGGTCTTCTTCCAGGTGTTCGCCGGGAAGCTGCTGGACGCCCTTCCCGACGCGGTCTCGGTCGAGCGCGAGGGCCCGCTCTTCGCGCGACGCCGTCCGATCCGCAGCCTCACCGTTCGGGTCGGCGACGACATCCTGGAGGCGGAGATGACCCGGGACGGGCTCTCCTGCCGGGAGACCCAGGTCCTCAACGGGCTGACCGAGGAGATCGGCTTCGAGGCCTGGATGCGCGTGCTGGCGGCCTCGCTGCGCCAGAAGGCACACAGCACGGCCGAGGCCAGCGCGGTGCTCCGGGCTCTGCTCACCTGACGCTCGGGGTGCCGCTCAGACCGGGGACTCCGAGCCGCGTGAGGAGGGGCGGGTACCAGATGTTGTGGCTGCCCGCCCTAGAGGCCACCAGATGAGGGCCGGGGGCCCGGAGGCCTCTGGTACCATTCGCCAATGGAAGATCACCGCGCGCGGCTGACCGACCGGGGAACCGGAGAGAGGGGCCATGGAGGTTGAGCTGGGGCGCTCCAAGCGCGCCCGCCGGGCCTACGGATTCGACGAGGTGGCCCTCGTCCCCGGGCGGGTGACCATCGATCCCGACGAGATCGAGGTCGGGCTCAGCCTCGACGGGTTGCACCTCGACATCCCCTTCCTGGCCGCCGCCATGGACGGGGTGGTCGACGTCCCGTTCGCTGTCGAGATGGGCCGTCTCGGTGGGCTGGCCGTTCTCAACCTGGACGGGGTCCAGTGCCGGTACGAGGACCCGTCGGAGGTGCTCGAGCAGATCGCCGCAGCGCCGGCGGGTGAGGTCAACGTGCTGCTGCAGAAGCTGTATCAGGCGCCGGTCCAGGACGGGCTGATCGGCCAGAGGATCGAGGAGGTCAAGAAGGGGGGGGGCCCCTGCGCCGTGTCCACCTCACCCGCCCGGGCCGAGCACCGGGCGGCGATCGTTCAGGAGGCCGGTGCCGACTGCCTGGTGGTCCAGGGAACCGTGCTCACCGCCCGCCATGTCAGCAGCGCCTACAGGCAGCTCTCCTTCCGCGAGCTCACCTCCAGCCTCAGCATCCCGGTGGTGGTCGGCAATTGCGTGGACTACGCCACCGCGCTGGAGCTGATGGACACCGGCATCCGGGGCCTGCTGGTCGGGGTCGGCCCGGGTGCCGCCTGCACCACCCGCGCGGTGCTGGGGGTCGGCGTGCCTCAGGTCACGGCGACCAGCGACTGCGCCGCGGCCCGCGACGACCATCTCCGGCGGAGCGGCGAGCGCGTCGCCGTGATCACCGACGGGGGGATGCGCCTGGGCGGGGACGTCGCCAAGGCGTTCGTCTCGGGCGCCGACGCGGTGATGATCGGCTCGGTGTTCGCCGCGGCCCGCGAGGCCGCCGGCCGGGGCAACCACTGGGGGATGGCCACCCCCGATCCGAACCTCCCCCGGGGTACGCGCATCCGCACCGGGGTCAAGGGGTCGCTGGAGGAGATCCTCTTCGGCCCGGCCCACGTCGACGACGGGTCGATGAACCTGGTGGGCGCCCTGAAGAGCGCGATGGGTGTCTGTGGCGCCCGCACCATCGCCGACTTCCAGGAGACCGAGATGGTGGTCGCCCCCGCGATCAAGACCGAGGGCAAGACGCAGCAGCGCGAGCAGCGCGTCGGCATGGGCGTCTGATCGTGGGCGCCGGCGTCGCTCAGAGCCCGGCCTCGGACCTGGCCCTGAGCCCGGCGGCCGGCGGCTCGCCCCCGGCGCCGGCCGCCCAGGACGGCGTTCTCGTCCTCGACTTCGGGAGCCAGTACGCCCAGCTGATCGCCCGGCGGGTGCGTGAGGCCCGGGTGTACTCCGAGCTGGTGCCCGGGACGGTGAGCGCCGACGAGATCCGGCGCCGGGCGCCCCGCGGGCTGATCTTCAGCGGCGGGCCGGCATCGGTGTATGAACCAGGCGCACCCCATCCGGATCCGGCGATCTATGACCTCGGTCTGCCCATCCTCGGCATCTGCTACGGGATGCAGCTGCTCGCCCACGACCTGGGGGGCAGGGTGGAGCCGGCCAGCCGCCGGGAGTACGGCGCCGCCCAGCTGGACATCGACGACCCGGCCGGGATCTTCGACGGCATCCCCCGCGAGACCGCGGTGTGGATGTCGCACGGCGACATCATCACCGGCCTCCCCGACGGCTTCCGTCCCATCGCCCACTCATTGAACTCGCCGTACGCGGCGTTCGCGGGTCCCCTGGGACGCTTCGGCATCCAATTCCATCCCGAGGTGGTCCACACCCCGGCCGGCAAGCAGCTGCTCGCCAACTTCCTGACCCGCGTCTGCAGATGCTCCACCACCTGGGAGCCGGCCGCATTCGTCCAGAGGGCGGTGGCCGACATCCGCGCCCGGGTCGGGGAGGGGCGCGTCCTCTGCGCCCTCTCGGGCGGGGTCGATTCGGCGGTGACGGCGACGCTGGTGCACCGGGCGGTGGGCGACCAGCTCACCTGTGTCTTCGTTGACAACGGCCTGCTCCGCCGCGACGAGGGCAGGCGGGTGGTCGAGGTCATGTCCCACCAGCGCCACATCACGCTGGTGCACGTCGACGCGACCGACCGCTTCCTCACCGCGCTCGCCGGAGTGACCGACCCGGAGGAGAAGCGGCGCCGGATCGGACGCACCTTCATCGAGGTGTTCGAGACCGAGGCCCGGAGGCTGGGCGACATCGACTTCCTCGCCCAGGGCACCCTCTATCCCGACGTGATCGAGTCGACCTCGCACGACACGCCCAACGCCCGCACCATCAAGACCCACCACAACGTGGGCGGCCTTCCCGCCGATATGCGCTTCCAGCTCATCGAGCCGCTCCGCTACCTCTTCAAGGACGAGGTGCGCCGGGTCGGCACCGAGCTGGGGCTCCCCGAGGACATGGTCTGGCGCCAGCCGTTCCCGGGGCCGGGGCTGGCGATCCGGGTGATCGGCGAGGTGACCCGGGAGCGGTTGGAGGTGCTGCGCGCGGCCGATTGGATCGTCATCGACGAGGTGAAGCGGAGCGGCCTCTACCGGAAGGTGTGGCAGTCGTTCGCCATCCTGACCCCGGTTTCGTCGGTGGGCGTGATGGGCGACGGCCGGACCTACGCCAACGTCGTCGCCATCCGGATCGTCGAGTCCGACGACGCCATGACCGCCGACTGGGCGCGGGTCCCCTATGACGTGCTGGGCCTGATGAGCCGGCGCATCGTCAACGAGGTCCCGGGGGTCAACCGGGTCGTCTACGACATCAGCAGCAAGCCGCCGTCCACCATCGAGTGGGAGTAGCCCGCTTCGCGGCGGAGCCTCGCGCCGGGAGGGGCGGGTCGCCTACCAGAGCGAGCGCACGCTGGTCCGGCGCGGCGCCGGCCGGTAGGGCTCCCAGGTGTCGGTGACCCTCGCCCAGCGTGATCCCACCAGCGTTGGGGTGCGCCGCCGGCGCGACTGGATCCGGAGGCGGATGACGGTGACGGCGAGGATGAGCATGCCGAGCACCACCAGGGCGGCGCCCAGCTCGACACGGTCGGACGGGTCGAGGCCGGCGGGGGCGACGGTTCCGGTGAGACCCGCTGCCTGGACAGGCAGCGTGCCGGAGGCGGCGAGGGCGACGAGGAAGGGCGGAACGGCCGCCAGCGCGGCGAGCCAGCGACTCCGATGGGACCTCACGGCTGACACTCCTTCGCGGGTGGGTTGATCACCGTGGCCCAGCTTAGGGTGCGCGATCGGAACGCGCCAGACTGACCTGCACCGCAAATGGCTGGGTCAGATGCACTGGGCGGCGCCGGCCCGGGTGACCGGGCGCGCCCTCGATCCGCGACAATCGGTTCCGATGCGCGTTCTCGTGGTCGGTTCGGGCGGTCGGGAGCACGCTCTGGCCTGGGCCTGTGCCCGGCACGAGTCCTCCCCGGAGATCATCTGCGCCCCGGGCAACGCCGGCACCGCCCAGCTCTGCACCAACGTCGGCGTCTCCGTCACCGACGGGACCGCGGTCGCCCGGCTGGGCCGCGAACGGGAGGTCGACCTGGTCGTCATCGGCCCGGATGCGGCGCTGGCCGCGGGTGTCGCCGACGCCTGCCGCGAGGCCGGCCTGACCGTCTTCGGCCCCTCGGCCGCGGCCGCCAAGATCGAGTGGAGCAAGACCCACGCCAAGCAGGTCATGGATCGTGCCGGCGTCCCCACCGCCCGCTGGCTCTCCGGGGACCGGGAGAGCCGCAGCGATCTCTTCGACTTCGTCCTGGACCTCGACGGGCACTGCGTGGTCAAGGCGGACGGTCTCGCCGCCGGGAAGGGGGTGGCGGTCTGCGACACCCGCGAGGACGCGTTCGCGGCTCTGGCCGCGTGCCTCAACGAGGGACGCTTCGGAGACGCGGGCAGGGTGGTGGTGGTCGAGGAACGGCTGCGTGGGACCGAGATCTCAGTCTTCGCCATCTGCGACGGCCGCCGCTACCAGCTGCTGGCGCCCGCCCGCGACTACAAGCGGGCCCACGACGCCGACCACGGACCGAACACCGGCGGCATGGGCGCCTTCGCCCCCGTCGACGACGGTTGCCCCCCCTTAACAGAGGTCGCCGCGCGGGTGATCGAGCCCACGCTGGCAGCCCTCGCCGACGCCGGGACCCCGTTCGTGGGCTGCCTCTACGTGGGATTGATGCTCAGCCCGGACGGGTTCCGGGTGCTCGAGTTCAACGCCAGGTTCGGCGATCCCGAGACCCAGGTGGTCGTGCCGCTCGCGGGACCGGACTTCCTCGACCGTCTCCTGGCCGCGGCACGCGGGGAGCTGACCGGGCCGGCTCTGGCCCCGGTGGTCGGGGCGGCCGTGGTGGTGGTGGCCGCGGCGCAGGGCTACCCGGCGGCGCCCCGCGCCGACGACGCCATCCTGGGGCTCGACGACCTCGACGACGACGTCCTCTGCTTCCACGCGGGCACGGCCCGTGACCGGCGGGGCCGGCTGGTGACGGCGGGAGGGCGGGTGCTCGGCATCGTCGGCCGGGGCCGTGACGTCGCCACGGCGCGGCGTCGCGCCTACCAGAACCTCGAGCGAGTCCACTTCGCGGGGATGTGGTCGCGCTCCGACATCGCGATCCTCCCGGTCGGAGCGAGGCGGTGAACGGTCCCCGGGTCGGCATCCTCATGGGCAGCGAGTCCGATCTGCCGGCCATGCGGCTGTGCGGGGAGGTCCTCGACGAGTACGGCATCGGCTGGGAGATCGCGGTGATGTCGGCCCACCGCGCCCCCGACGCGGTCCGTGCCTACGCCCGCCAGGCCGAGCGCCGGGGCCTGCAGCTCCTCGTCGCCGGGGCGGGTGCGGCGGCCCACCTGCCGGGAGTGCTGGCGTCGCTGACCCCGCTGCCGGTGATCGGCGTCCCCCTGGCCGGCACCCCGCTCGCCGGCTTCGACGCGCTGCTCAGCATCGTGCAGATGCCCCCGGGGGTTCCGGTCGCGACCGTCGCGGTCGGCGAGATGGGCGCCCGCAACGCGGGGCATCTCGCGGCCCGGATCCTCGCCCTGACCGATGCCGGAGTGGCGGCAGCGGTGCAGGCCCGGCGCCAGGAGATGAGCGGCCGGGTGCAGCTCCCCGAGGGCTTCGACCTCGCGGGCGACGGGCCGGAGGAGGCCTGAGACTCCGAGGTCAGAGCGAGCCGGGAAGCGTCGCCACCATCTCAACGTCGCTGGCCTCAGGGACCGCGAGGGTGGTGAGGGCTCCGGTGTCGGGGTCGAGCACCCCGAGATCGCCGGAATCGACGTCGACGAGCAGGTGGGTGGCGTCGATCCAGCCCATGATGCCGCTGTAGGTGTGGCCGATGTTGGTGATGCTGCCGTTGCTGCTGACCACGGCCAGCGCCCCATTCGAGCTGGACCCGCAGGCCATCCGCGACCCGTCGGGGGCGAGAGTGCACGTGTACAGGTCCACGCCACCGTTCTGATCGCTCCCGGTCGGGCTCCACGACTGCCAGCCGTGCTCGTACACGACGAGGTGCTCGGCCCCGGGGACCTCGGCGACCTCTCCGAAAGTCATCGAACGCCTGGAACCTCCGTTTTGATCCAATCTCCGCCCGGCATCATCCCCCATACAATCGCTCGGTCATGCCGCGTCTGGAGCTGATCGAGGCATCGCTGCGGTACGGGCAGCAGGCGCTCATGCTCAGCCGCCTGCGCCAGCGCCATGCGGTGCGGGCGGCCGAGCTCCTCGACGCCTGCGGCTTCTCCGCCCTCGAGGTCTTCGGTGGCGCCACCTTCGAGGCCCAGCTGCGCTTCCTCGGGGAGGACCCCTTCGAGCGGCTGCGGGCACTGGCCGCCGCCGCGCCGAGGACCCCGCTGATGGCCACCCTGAGCGGGCAGATGCTGGTCGGGCACCGCCACCTGCCCGACGACGTGGTCGATAGCTTCGTCCGCCTGGCCGCCGAGGCGGGGATCAGCGTCTTCCGGCTCCTCGACCCCCTCAACGACGTCGCCAACCTGGCCACCGCGGTCCGGGCCGCCAAGGCGGCGGGAGCCGTGGTGGAGGGGGTGGTGGTCTGCTCCGACGCTCCCGTCGCCGCCCTCGGCGCGGTGGCCGGTGGACTTGCCGGGCTGGGCTGCGACGCCATCTGCCTCCACGATCCCCTGGGGGCGGCCGGTTCGGCGCGCGCCGCGGCGCTCGTCTCCGCCATCCAGGAGGCCGGCCGCCTTCCCGTGACCGTGAGCTTCTGCGCCCAGACCGGCCAGGCGGTGCTCGCTTACCAGGCAGCCCACCGGGCCGGTGCGACACGGGCCGACGTCTGCGTCTCTCCCCTGGGTGGTGGCTCCGCCCTCCCTCCCGCCGAGGCGGTGATCGCCGGCTTGGCGGACACCGACGACGCCACCGGCATCGAGCTGGAGGCGGTGATCCGGGTGGCCAACTTCCTCGACGAGATCGCTCCCCTGTATGCGGACTCGGTCGACCCGGCCCTCTGGCGGTACGACGGGGCGGCCCTTCGCGGGCTTCTCCCCGCCTCGGCGATGGGCCACGGCATCGCCGAGCTGCGCGAGCGCGGTGCCCTCGACCGCCTGCCCGACGTCGAGGCCGAGATCACCCGGGTGCGCCACGAGCTGGGCAACCCGCCGCCGGTGTCCCCGCTCCCCGAGGTGATCACCATCCAGGCCGTCTACAACGTCTTCGAGGGCGACCGTTACGCCACCATCAGCCAGGAGATCAAGGACTACTGCCTCGGTTTCTTCGGGACCCCGCCGGAGCCGATCGATCCCGACGTTCGCGAGCTCGTCAACGGCCGCGAGGAGCCGATCACCGGCCGGCCGGCCGACCTCCTGGCACCCGGCCTTCCCCCGGCGCTGCGCGAGCTGAACCGGGAGGGGGTCCGCGCCGATCCCGAGGCGCTGGTGACCTACGCGCTCTTTGGCACCGACTTCCTCGCCTTTGCCCGGGGGGAGGCGGCGGTGGAGCGGCTCGCGGACGAGGAGGCGCGGATCCCGGCCGGCGGGGCGGACACCGAGACAGCGCGCCCCCCCGTGTACGAGGAGAGCGCGGTGGCGGACCGGCCGGGGACCGACGCCGGCGGGGACGTCCGTGAGCTGCGGGTCGAGGTCGATGGGCAGACCTACGACGTCCGGGTCTTCGGTGCCGGACCCGCCGCGCCCCGAGCCGCATCCGCGCCGGCGGCCGCGACGGGGCCGCGAACCGGGGACGGCACGGTGACCGCCCCCATGCCGGGCCTGATCCTCCGGGTCACGGTGGAACCCGGCGATCGGGTCCAGATCGGCGACGTCGTCGCCGTCCTCGAGGCCATGAAGATGCAGAACGAGATCACGGCGAACCGGACCGGGACGGTGGCCCAGGTCCACGTGCGCGCGGGGGAGGTCGTCGGCCCCAGGGCCCCGATCATCGACATCGAATGACCGACCTGTTCGACGCAGCCGCGCCGTCCCCGCCGGTCGCCGGTGCGTCCCCGCCGCGTCCCGGCGCCCCGGACGTAACGTCCGCGGCACTCCAGGCGTTCCTCCCCCATAGCTCATGATCGCCGGGCGCGCCCTCCGCACCGCCGCCATCGCCCTGATCGCATGCCTGATCGCCGCCGGGGTCAGCCTGACCGTCGCCGGTTCGGGGCGCCTGACCAGCTTCGACACCCAGGCTGCGAGCCTGGAGCGGACCTGGGTGCACGACGTCGCCGTGGGAGTGCCCGCGACGAGCATCACCCCGCTCAAGAACCGGCTCCGCGAGCAGCGGCCCCCGGACGAGTGGTGGGCTCCGGTGTGGTGGACGACCAATGGTCAGAGCCTGCTCGCCGCGCTGTCCCGTCTCACCGAGGCCGCCTACGCGTCCGCCATGGCCGCCCAGCGGAGCCGGGCCCAGCTGATCCTGACCGACTGGCAGCAGGAGGTCAGCCAGGACCGGGCCTGGATGACGGCGGCGGAGGTCGCGGCGGGTCAGAGCTGGCCGGCGCAGCTGGCGGCTGCGACCACCCCCGACCAGGTCGCGAGCCTCGCTCCGGCCTGGCAGGAGCAGCTCGACACCGCGCGCACCGTGGTCGAGACCGCTCAGCAGCAGGCGGCGATCCAGGCTGACGTCGCCAGCGCGGGCGGCCCAGCCGGGCTGATCACGCAGGCCGGCACCGCGATCAGCCAGGCCGGCACCGACGACCTCGATCCGGGCGACGTCCCCGACCTGGTGACCCAGCTCCAGGTCGACGAGGCGGACGGAGCCGACCTGACCCAGACCTCGGACATGCTCTACGCGGCGCTGCAGCAGCTGGACGGGCTGATCACGCTCAACGACCAGCTGAACGCCGAGATGCGGCCGCTGGAGCTGCTCGCCGACCAGGCTGCCGCCGAGGGGACGCCCAACTCCCAGACCCTGCTGGGGGACTACCAGGCGGCGGACCAGTCATTCCTCGGCGGCACCACCTACGACCAGCTAAGCGCCGTGCAGACGCAGGTGAGCGCCCTCCAGACCAGCCTCACCGCCGAGCTGAGCGCCAACCAGTGCGGCCACGATGTGGGATCGGGGAAGGTGATCACCCTGAACCTCACCCTCCAGGAGGCCGTCATGTACGACAACGGCTGCGTGGTCAACGCCACCCCGATCACCACCGGCCGGCCCGGCCTGCGCACCCCGACCGGGAACTACACCGTCTTCTTCAAGACCTCGCCCTTCACCATGGTCTCCCCCTGGCCGCTCGGGTCACCGGATTGGTATCCCACCACCGTGGTGCAGTGGGTGCTGGAGTTCGCCGACGGGTACTTCCTCCACGACGCCTACTGGGAGAACCAGAACGCCTTCGGTCCGGGCAGCGAGAACGACGTGGACCAGGACTGGGCCAGCCACGGCTGCGTCCACATCCCCACCGCGCTCATGCCGTGGCTCTACAACTGGACGCCGCTGGGAGCCCCGGTGATCATCACCAACTGAGCCGGCGGGCCCGGCGCGCCAGGCCGCCGAGCCGGTCGACGAGCCCGGCCGCCTCCTTCTCGTCCCGGCAGAGTGCCTCCGCCACCCAGCGCCTCCCGGCGGTGTCGACCCGGAGGTTGGCCAGGTGGAGAGCGCGCAGCAGCGGTCCGCTCCCCAGCCGGATGCTCTGCACCTTCTCCAGCGGCACGATGACCGTCGCCGGGCGCACCCGGCCGGTCCGGGTGACCAGCCACCGCTCGTCGTGCCAGACGGAGAGGTAGTGATAGGAGAGGGGTGCCCGGAAGGCCGCCCGCAGCGGGGGTGCTCCCGATCGGCCCGGCGTCGCGGGAACGCCCGGTGCCAGCCTCCCGATCAGCCAGCGCGCCTGGTCCAGGGTCGCGACCGGGGCCAGGAGGTGGGCGAGCTGGCGGGCCTCGCCCTGGCGCCGGGCCTCGGGCTGGCGGGCGACATCCAGCTCCACCCTGGCCCAGCCGAACGGCCTCCAGAGCAGTGGCTCGAGCAGCCGCACCGCCTGGATGCGGCCGTATGGGATGGTCTCGTGCCGCTTCTGGAGGAGGCCACGGTGCAGGCGCAGGCCGTCGGGGGCCTCTCCGATGGTGAAGTCGAAGTCGCCGTTGATGGCACGGGCGGCATCGATGCCGAGCACCAGCAGACCGGTCACCACCGCGCTGACCAGGGACTCCACCGCCTCCGCCCCGCTCGCCCGCCCCGCGCCGGCCGCCCCGGTCGGACCGGCCGCCGCAAGGGCGACGGCGACGGCGAGGAACACCAGCAGCACCAGCCACGCTCCGCGGAGCAGGCTTGCCGCGATCAGCCGCCCGTTGTCGACCCGGAAGAGGGGCAGGGCAGGAGGCTCGGGGGTCTCCGGGGCCAGCCCGTGGGCGAGGGCGAGCAGCTGGGCCCGCACCGCCGCGGCATCCTGGTTGCTCAGGTAAGCGAGGTGGCCGCGCTGATGGTGCCCGGTCCCGGCGGAGACCACCCGCACCTCGGCGAGCCCCAGGATGCGCGCCGTGAGCGGCGCGACGATGTCGACCGCCTGGATGCGGCGGAGGGGGAAGCGCAGCGACTGGCGGTAGATGAACCCGGTATCGATCTGGAGCTCCTCGCCGACCACTCGCCACCGGGTGACCAGCCAGGAGATCACGGCGGCGGCCATCCCGAGCACGGCGGCCGCCGCGATCACCACCAGGTACACGGTCTGCCCGGATGCGCTCTGCTGCCCGGAGAGGGAGGGGATCCCGACCACCACCACCACCCCGAGGGTGATCACGATGCGGGCGACCGGGGAGAGGGGGTGGAGCCGGCTCCAGGTGCCGGCCAGGGGCGGAGCCTGCGGGGAGCCGGGGACCATCAGATCCCCGAGGCCCGGGCCTCGCCGAGGGTGGCCAGCCGGTCACGGAGCTGGGCGGCGTCGGCGCTGCGCAGCCCCGGGATCCGGGCGTCGGTGGCTGCGGCCGCGGTGTGGAGCTGCACGGTGGCGAGGTCGAAGAGGCGGTCCACCGGGCCCGCGGTCACGTCCACGAACTGCATCCGGCCGAAGGGGACGACGGTCAGCCGGTGGAAGAGGAGGCCCCGTCGGACCACCAGGTCCTCGTCCCGCTCGAGGTAGCCCCAGGAGCGGTACCGGCCGCGCTCGACGAACCACGAGACCGCGGTGAGAGCCAGGCCGGCACCGATGCCGGCCGCGGCCCCCGGTCCACCGCCGAGGAGGCCTCCGATCACGCTGACGATGACCAGCAGGATCAGGCTCGACAGCCCGAGCACCGCCTGGCGGGCGATCCACATCCGGGGCGACGGACGCCGGTAGTCCATTCGAAGCTCGATCCTACCGGGCGCGCCCCCGGGGCGGTCCGAACTCAGGAGCCTACCGGTCGCGCCGCCGCGGAGAGCGCTTGCGCGCCTTCCTCACCCTTCCGCTCAGGTCGGCGACCGACACCTCGACGGCGTCGGCGAAGGCGCGGGACGCCTGGAGGGCGTGCTCCCGGACCACCTGGTCGCGGAACGCCTCGCCCATGGCGTCGACTGCGCTGCCGATCTGGCGGCTCAACATCTCCAGGGCGTCGCTCATCGCCTGCCCGGTGCGCTCGACGGGCTGGCCGCGCCCCTCGACCTGGTGACGGTAATGCTCGTGGATCCGGGAGCCCAGCTCGCCGACCTGCCGGCCGACCTCCTCCCACGCCTGGTCTACGTCCCGCGGCATCGCGCAGCCTCCTCGCTCTTCTCGGGCCCGTCCCAATGATGCACCGCCGCTCGGCAACGGCTGCGCCCGCCGCCGGGAGCTCGGCACCCGGTCGTGCCGCTCCTGATGGCACCATGAGCGCCGTGTTCGCCAAGGTGCTCGTCGCCAACCGGGGGGAGATCGCGCTGCGGGTGATCCGCGCCTGCCGCGACCTCGGGATCCGCTCGGTCGCCGTCCACAGCGAGGCGGACCGTCACGCCCCCTTCACCCTTCTCGCCGACGAGGCGGTGGAGCTCGGAACGCCGGCGGAGTACCTCGACATCGAGCGGGTCGTGGCGGTCGCCAGGTCCACCGGAGCGGACGCGATCCATCCCGGCTACGGCTTTCTCAGCGAGAACCAGGCTTTCGCGAGAGCCTGTGCCGACGCCGGCGTCGTGTTCATCGGCCCGCCCCCGGAGGCGATGGCGGCGATGGGGGAGAAGGTCCCGGCCCGCGAGCGGATGCGGGCCTCGGGGGTGCCGGTCGTCCCCGGCAGCGGAGCCGTCAGCGATCCGGAGGAGGCGCAGAGAGCGGCGTCCGAGATCGGCTACCCGGTCCTCATCAAGGCCTCCGCCGGTGGCGGCGGTATCGGCATGCGGGTGGCCCGGGACCCTGCCGAGCTGCTGAGCGGGCTGGAGGCCGCCCGATCCATGGCCCGACGCGCCTTTGGCAACGCCACCGTCTTCCTGGAGCGCTACGTGGAGGAGCCCCGGCACATCGAGGTGCAGGTGCTCGCCGACGCCCACGGCAGCGTCATCCACCTCGGGGAGCGCGAGTGCTCGATCCAGCGCCGCCACCAGAAGATCCTCGAGGAGTCGCCGTCGGTGGTCATCGACCCGGCCACCCGAGAGCGCATGGGCGGGGTCGCGGTAACCGCCGCCCGGGCGGTCGGCTACGTCAACGCCGGCACCGTCGAGTTCATCTACTCGAAGGGCGACTTCTTCTTCCTGGAGATGAACACCCGGCTGCAGGTTGAGCACCCGGTGACCGAGGCCGTGTACTCGGTGGACCTGGTGGCGGAGCAGCTCCGGGTCGCGGCCGGCGAGCACCTCCGACTCCGCCAGGGGCAGGTCGCCCTCCAGGGTCACGCCATCGAGTGCCGGATCAACGCCGAGGACTTCGAGCACGGTTTCCTGCCCTCTCCGGGGCGGGTCACGGGGTACCACGAGCCCTCCGGGCCCGGGGTCCGGGTCGATTCCGCGCTCACCGGGCCGGGGGTGGTCTCCCCCCTCTACGACCCGATGATCGCCAAGCTGATCGTCTGGGGACCGACCCGGGAGCTCGCGATCGGCAGGATGCGCCGGGCGCTCGTCGAATACGCCGTCACTGGGATCCGGACCAACATCCCGTTCCACCTCGCCATCCTCGACTCCCCCGACTTTCAGCGCGGGGAGTACACCACCCACTTCATCGAGGACCACCCGGAGCTGGTGGACCAGGCGCGGGAGTGGGAGCGGCGGCGCAGCCGATTCGATCGCCTGCTCCGGGACCCGGCCCACGTCGCGGCCATCGCCGCCGCCGTGGCGGTGTCGAGCTAGCCCCGCGGCTCAGCCTCCGAACGGGTAGAGGGACTGGGCCGGCGGGTGGCCGCCGTCGATGTCCGAGATCGAGGTGCCGACCGCGACCTGGGTGCCGGCGGGGAGGGTGCCCGCCACGGTCAGCGTCGCTTCGCGGGTGTCGGGGTCGTACGACGGAGGCCCGAGCAGTGGAAGCGTCTGGCCGTCGGTGGTCTCCAGCCACAGCGAGCCGGCGGTGATGCTCGACGCATCGAGGTCGGAGTCGAAGGTGACGGTCACCACGCTCTCCGGGTTCAGCGAGCCCGCGGCCGGCGGCGTGACGGTGACGCTCAGGACGCGCGGACCGCTGCCCTGGTCTCGCAGCGGTGGGACCGAGAGCCCGGTGACCAACCAGCCGCTGTCGCTCTGGCCGAGGATCACCGTCTCGTCGGTCAGCTGTCCGGGTGACGTGCTCTTCGGATCGACGATGAGCCGAGCGGAGGCGGTGAGGGTGGGCCCGCCGGCGGCGCTGGCGGCGCTGCAGCTGGAGCTGATGACGTAGCCGCGGTCGATGGACGAGGGCGTCATCGTGCCAGCCGGGGGAACGCCGCTGGCGGTCAGGGCGGCGAGGCCGGCCTGGTCGTGGGCCACCTGGTCGCCGACGAACTGGCTCAGCACCTGGTCGGCGTCCTGGCAGAGAGACGTGGGCGAGGTGGTGGAGGTGGACGCGGCCTGGACGTGCGTCACGTCGAGGCTCCCGGCGGCGACGAAGGCGAGCTGAGTGCCGTCCGGGGAGAAGGCGAGGGAGCTGGCCTCGGCAGGGGCGGTGCCGAGAACGGTGCCGCTCGCCGTCTCGACCTCGATGCCGCCGGGGTCCATGCCGTAGGCGAGAGTGGCCCCGTGGGCGTCGAGGGCCAGCTCCTCGATCCCTCCCACGGGAGCTCCAGTCACCGGCGTGATCGTCGTCGGGTCGCTGACCTGGGCCTCCAGCACCGTGGAGGTGCCTCCGCCCGTGTCCACCCAGGCGACCTCGTCCCCCGCACCGCTGAAGGCCACCACCCCGCTGGCGCTCCCCGGCAGCTGGGTCGGGGTCGGCACCTGGCCGCCGCCGGTCGGGAGCGTGACCAGCCAGCCGTCACCCGCGCTCGGCGCGTAGGTGGCGGCCGGTGTGACCGTGGAAGAGGGAGGCGCCGAGGAGGGGGATGGGGTGGCCGGGACCGCGGTCGCGGGGGTGGACGTAACCGGTGTGGCGGTCGAGGTCGAGGATGCCGTGGTCGTCGGCGCCGGCTGGCCGGACACATCCGTGGCGGGGACGAACGCGTGCTGCCCGTCCGCTGCGAGCACGACACCGGACGCCGAGCCTCCGGGGGGGAAGGCGTAGAGCCGCGACCACTCTTCCGAGTCCACGTACACGGCGTAGATCCCCTGGGGGGTCACGAAGACGACCCGGTTGTTGCCGTCCCAGGCCAGCGCCGTCACCGCTCCTCCCCCGGTCGACCCGGTCGGCCACACGAGGTTGGCCTGGCTCCCGTCGGAGCTCTCGACCACGATCCCACCGCTGCCGTCCGGCTGGGTGATCGCCAGGGCGACGTTGAACCCGTTGGGTGACACCGCCACCGCCGTGGACGGGGTGTCACTCAGTGTCACCGGCGCCGCATCCTGGGGGAAGTAGACCGTCCCCGAGGCCGGTGCGGCGGCCGGCGTGGCCGCCGCTGAGGCGGTGGCTGGCTGGGTGGCCCCCACCGCCGTGGGGCTGGGGGAGGCCGACGGGGTCGCCGAGGGGCTGGCCGAGGGGCTCGCCGCCAGCGTCGGCTGGCCGGCGGTGGAGTCGCTCACCCCGGGAGCGCTCCCGGGGCCCCAGAAGGCCAGCCCGTCGCTGGCCGCCGGTCCCACCACCACCGGTACCAGGGCGGGGACCGGCGAGCCCGTCGCGGTCGGGGTCGGCGCCGGCTGGGTCCCGAAATCGATGGTCACGTCGGAGCTCAGGGTCTGTCCGCTCTGGCTCTGCACCGCCGACTTCGGGATCGTCACCTGGTAATCGGTGTTGGCGGCCAGGGGGTGGATGGGTGTGACCACCAGCGTCTCGGGGTTCTTCCAGGTGACGGTCACCTGGGTGGCGGGCTCGATCTTGAGGGAGCCCAGCACCGCCTGCTCGCTCCGGGCGTCGACCGGCTCGTTGAAGCTGAGCGTTATGGCCTGGCGGGGGTCGACCTGCTGCTGGTGGCTCACGTTGGCGACGATGGCCAGCCGCCCGGGTGCCGGCGGCTGGCTGTTCAGGATGGCCACGGCGGCGGCCGCGGCCAGGGCCGCTCCGACCGCGAGCGTCCCCCAGGCCGTGAGGCGGCCGGGGGCAAGCCGGAACCGGGACGCGTGGGGTGGGGCCAGCGCCGTCCTGGCCTCGTCCATCAGGCGGGCTCGGAGGATTCCGGGGAACCTCGGGTCGAGATCTGGTTCGGGCCGGCTCTCCCGGACCAGCTGGGCGAGCTCGAGCAGCTCGGGGTCGTCGCCGAACAGCCCGGCCAGCTCGGGGTCGAAGCGGTCGCGGCGCTCGCTCACAGCGCGTCTCCGGCGACCGCCGTCACGCCCAGCCGCTGCCGGACTCCGATCATGCCGCGGTGGATGAGCAGTTTGACGGCGCCCTCGCTCTTGCCCATGATCACGCCGATCTGGGCCAGCTTCAGGTCCTCTCCCAACTTCAGGGTCATGGCGGTGCGCTGCTGTTCCGGGAGCCCGTCGATGGCCGCCCAGACGCGCGCCGCCTCGGCCGACTCGACCACCCGCTCCGCCACCGGACGAGAGGGGTCGACGATCTCAATGGCGGCGTCCAGGCTCGACTGGGGCCGCTTCTGGCGGAAGTGGTCGGCGATCGCGTTGGCGCTGATCTGGTACAGCCAGGAACTGAACGGGTGCCCGGAGGGCCGGTAGCGCGGCATCGCCCGGAGTGCCTTCATGAAGACCTCCTGGGTGACCTCCTCAGCGGCGTCCCGGTCCCGGATCCGGCTGTAGGCGAAGCGATAGATCTGCCCGAAGTAGTGGTCGTACAGCTCCCCAAATGCGTCGGCGTCCGACTTGGCCCGCTCGACGAGCTGATCCTCATAGGCCCGGGGGAGCGTCATCGCACGACCCTCATCCCCAGGCGTGTCCGCTGGGTGAACGGGTCGGACAGGTTTCGGGTTACGGGACGGCTCATGTCACGGCGGGGCCCTGCGGACAGGCGCGGCCGGCGACCACCCCGCGCGTGCTGGCGGAGGGGGCGGATGGGCGCCCGTCAGTATAGGGTGGCGGGTCCTGTGACTCATGGGAGTTGCCGCGCACTCCTCGATCTGAACTCTGCTGCGGGGGCCCGGCTCGGTGTCCGGCACCGAATAGAATTGGCCCACGTGATCCCCCGTTACACGCCGGCCGCGATCGCCGCCATCTTCAGCGACGAATCCCGGCTCGGGCGGTGGCTGGAGGTGGAGCTCCTGGCCGTCGAGGGCTGGGCGGCCAGCGGGCGGGTTCCCGCGGAGGCGGCTGAGAAGCTGAGGGCGGGCGCCCGTGTCGATCCCGTCCGCATCGCCGAGCTGGAGGCCGAGCAGGGCCACGACGTCGCCGCCTTCGTCCAGGCGGTCCAGGAGACGGTGGGGGACGAGGGCCGCTACTTCCATCTGGGGCTCACCTCGTCCGACGTCGTCGACACCGCCCTGGCCGCCCAGCTTCGCGACGCCGCACGGCAGATCGACGAGGATGCCGCCGCCCTGGAGCGGGCGCTCGCCGCCCAGGCGGTCCGCCACCGGCTGACCATGATGCCGGGCCGGACCCATGGGGTTCATGCTGAGCCTCTCAGCCTCGGGGTCAAGCTCGCCAACCATTACGACGAGGTCCGGCGGAGCCGGGCCCGCCTGGCCGCCGCGGCGGCGGAGGTCGCCGTCGGCCAGGTGAGCGGTCCGGTCGGCACTCACACCTCGGTCCCGCCCGAGGTCGAGGAGCACGTCTGCCAGGGCCTCGGGCTGGGGGTCGCCGCCGCCGCCAGCCAGGTGCTGGCGCGCGACCGCCACGCCGCCTTCGTCGCCGCGACGGCCATCTTGGGAGCCAGCCTCGAACGGCTGGCCACCACCATCCGGCTGCTCCAGCAGACCGAGGTCGCCGAGCTGGAGGAGCCCTTCGCGGAGCGGCAGAAGGGGTCGTCGGCCATGCCCCACAAGCACAACCCGGTGCTCTCCGAACGGGTCTGCGGCATGGCCAGGGTGCTCCGCGGCCACGCCCTCACCGCCATCGAGGACGTGGCCCTCTGGCACGAGCGCGACATCTCCCATTCCTCCGCGGAGCGGATCGTGCTGCCCGACTCGTGCGCCCTGATCGACTACATGCTGCGGCTGTGTACTCGAGTGGTCACCCAAGTTCGTGTCAATCCTGGCAAGATGTTGGAGGACGTCGAGACCCTGGGCCGGATCACCTGCTCGCCCCGCGTGCTCGACGCTCTGATCGTTGCCGGCCGGTCCCGCGAGGACGCCTACCGCGAGGTCCAGGCGCTGGCCGAGCGGGCCCGCCGCGGCGAGGCCGGCTTCGAGGCGTTGGTCCGGGCCGAGCTCGGCGCGGCCCTCCCGACGGAGGCGCTGGACCGCTGCTTCGACCTCCAGACCTACCTCGTCGGCATCGACGACACCTACCGCCGGCTCGGGCTCGAGATCCGCGACGCGTCCCCCGAGGCGGCGGCCGAGGAGCGGCCGAAGCTCGCCCTCGAGGCGGGGATTGGAGGAGGGCTGGCATGACCCCGGTGCTGATGGCGGCTCAGGACGTTGGTCTGGAGGTGTTCCGGCGGGGCAAGGTGCGCGACACCTTCGTCCTCGACGACGGCAGCCTGCTGATGGTGGCCACCGACCGCCTCTCCGCCTTCGACGTCGTGCTGCCCGACCCCATCCCCGAGAAGGGGCGGACGCTCACCCAGATCTCGCGCTGGTGGTTCGAACGGACTGGGCACATCGTTGCCAACCACCTGCTCCCCGACCGCCCGGACGCGGTGCCGCCGGAGATCTGGGCGGAATGGCGGGAGCGCTCGATGCGCTGTGCCCGGGCCGAGCGCATCGACGTCGAGTGCGTGGTTCGCGGCCACCTCTCCGGCTCCGGCTGGAAGGAGTACCGCGACCACGGCACGCTCGCCGGCGAGCCGCTGCCGCCACGGCTGCGGGAGTCCTCGCCGCTCCCCGAGCTGCGCTTCACCCCGGCGACCAAGAACGACAGTGGGCACGACGTCAACATCAGCCGGGCCGAGCTGGCCGAGAAGGTCGGCGTCGACCTCGCGGGGCGGCTCCAGCGGACCGCGCTCGAGCTGTTCCGCTACGCCGCCGCGCTCTGCATCACTCGGGGTATCATCCTGGCCGACACCAAGTTCGAGTTCGGCATGATCGGCGGCCACCTCTGTCTCATCGACGAGGTCTTCACCCCCGACTCGTCGCGCTTCTGGGAGGCGGCGGCGTGGCGCGAGGGGCAGGCTGCGGTGTCCTTCGACAAGCAGCCGGTTCGCGACTACCTGGAGACCCTCGATTGGGACAAGCGGCCACCCGGCCCGCAGCTTCCCCCCGAGGTGGTCGCGGCGACCACCGCGCGCTACCTCGAGGCGGCGCGGCGTATCTGCGGGTTGGAGCTGTGAGGTTCCTCGCCGAGGTCGTGATCTCGCTCAAGCCGGTGGTCAACGACCCGCAGGGGCTCACCGTCCGGGCCGGGCTCCACCAGCTGGGCTTCGCCGAGGTCGCCGAGGTGCGGGTCGGCAAGCACATCACCCTGGAGGTCGACGGCGACTCCGAGGCGAGCGTTCGGCGCCGGGTGGCTGAGATGTGCGAGCGGCTTCTCCGCAACCCGGTCATCGAGGACTATCGCATCGAGCTCCGGCCGGCCATCGAGGCCTCGACCACGCCTCCGCCCCCGCCCGCATGAGGTTCGGGATCGCCGTCTTCCCCGGGACCTGGAGCGACCGCGACTGCGCCCGTGCCGTCGAGGTCCTCGGTCACCGGTCCGTCCCCCTCTGGCACCGCGACCGCGACCTCGGTGGCGTGGACTGCGTGATCCTGCCCGGCGGCTTCTCCTACGGCGACCACCTCCGCACCGGCGCCGTGGCCCGCTTCGCCCCGCTCATGGAGTCGGTGCAGGAGTTCGCCGCCTCGGGGGGTCTGGTCTGGGGGATCTGCAACGGCTTCCAGATCCTCTGCGAGGCCCACCTCCTCCCGGGCGCGCTGACCCGCAACGTCTCCCTCGAGTTCCGCTGCGAGACCGCCTGGTTGCGGGTGGAGACGGTGGAGACGCCCTTCACCCGCGCCTGCGATCCCGCCGCGGTGCTGGCCATCCCGGTCAGCCATGGCGAGGGCCGCTACGTGGCCGACGCCCCGACCCTTGACCGGCTCGAGGCCGAGCATCGGGTCGCCTTCCGCTACGTCGCCCGCGACGGCTCGCCGGTCGGCGACGCCTCGCCCAACGGCTCCCTGCGGGACATCGCCGGCATCGTCAGCGAGGGTCGCAACGTGCTCGGGATGATGCCTCACCCCGAGCGTGCCGCCGAGCCGCTCCTCGGGTCGGAGGACGGGATGCAACTCTTCCGGAGCGTCGTGGAGGAGGTGGCGGAGCGCTCCGCCTTCGTGGCCGCCCCATGAGCGCGCCGCCCGTCTCCGACGCCCAGCTCGCCGAGGTGGCGCTGACCCGCTCCGAGTACGACCTGGCGGCCCGCCTCCTGGCCCGGGTCCCGACCCCGGTGGAGCTGGGCGTGATCGGCGCGATGTGGAGCGAGCACTGCGGCTACAAGACCAGCAAGCCGCTGCTGCTCCGCCTGCCCACCACCGGCCTGCGGGTCCTGCAGGGGCCGGGGGAGAACGCCGGCGCGGTCGATATCGGAGGCGGCCTCGCCTGCGTCTTCAAGATCGAGTCCCACAACCACCCGTCCGCGATCGAGCCCTACCAGGGCGCGGCCACCGGGGTCGGCGGGATCCTCCGCGACGTCTTCACCATGGGCGCGCGGCCGGTTGCCCTGCTCGACTCGCTGCGCTTCGGCCCCTTCGAGGAGCCGGCCCAACGTCATCTCCTCGACGGGGTCGTCGCCGGCATCGGCGGCTATGGGAACTGCATCGGGGTGCCCACGGTGGGCGGCGAGGTCTACTTCGACGAGTCCTACCGCCACAACTGCCTGGTCAACGCCATGTGCGTCGGGATCATCGAGCAGTCCAAGCTGACCCGCGCGGCCGCCGCCGGCCCCGGCAACCTGGTCCTCCTGGTCGGCGCCGACACCGGCCGCGACGGCATCCACGGCGCCACCTTCGCCTCGGTCGAGCTCAACCAGGCGTCCAGCGAGCGACGCCCCGCCGTGCAGGTCGGCAACCCCTTCCTCGAGAAGTGCCTGATGGAGGTCTGCGTGGCGCTGGCCGGCGACCCGCGGATCGTCGCCATGCAGGACCTGGGGGCGGCCGGGCTGACCAGCTCCTCCGCCGAGCTGGCCCACCGGGGTGGCTGCGGCATCGAGATGGACGTCTCCCGGGTCTCCCGCCGCGAGCGGGGGATGACGCCGTACGAGGTGATGCTCAGCGAGTCCCAGGAGCGGATGCTGCTCGTGGTGAGGCCGGCGGACGCCGCCTCGGTGCAGGGGGAGTTCGACCGCTGGGACCTCCACTCGGACGTGATCGGCTCGGTCACTGACACCAGGAGGCTGGTGGTGGCCGACGCGGGCGCGGTGGTCTGCGATCTCCCCCTCGGGCTCCTGATCGACGAGGTGCCCCTCCGTCACCCGCGGGCGCACCGCCCCGCCGACCAGGACGCGGCGCTCTCCGCCGACCCGCTCTCCATGGCGCCGCGGTGGCCGATGGGCGAGACCCTGCTCCGCCTGCTGCGCAGCCCCAACGTGGGCAGCCGCCGGCCCATCTTCCGGCGCTACGACCACCAGGTCGGCGACGACACCGTGGTCCTCCCCGGTGGCGACGCCGCTCTGCTGCGGGTGCGCGGGACGGCCGGGGCGATCGCGCTCACCACCGATGGGAACGCCCGCTACGCGGCGCTCGACCCGCGCCGGGGCGCCGCCATCGCCGTCTGCGAGGCGGCCCGCAACGTGGTCGCGGTGGGTGCCGCCCCGGTCGGGGTGACCAACTGCCTGAACTTCGGCAACCCCGAGAAGCCCGAGGTCTTCTGGCAGCTCGCCGAGGCCGTCGAGGGGATGCGCGAGGCCTGCCTGGCCCTCGCCGTCCCGGTGGTGAGCGGCAACGTCTCCCTCTACAACGACACTGAGGGAGTGAGCATCGACCCCACTGTCGTGATCGGCATGGTGGGCCATCTGGAGGACCTGGAGCGGCGCTGCGCGGCCGGCTTCGCCCGCGATGGCGATGCGGTGCTACTGGTGGGCCCGGTGGGGATGGACCTGGGCGGAAGCGAGTACCAGAGATTGGCCCATGGGGTCAACGCCGGACCGCGCCCCACCCTCGACCTCGACCTGGAGAAGCGGGCTCAGTGCGCGGTCCTGGAGATGATCGCCGCCCGGCTGCTCGCCTCGTGCCACGATCTCGCCGAGGGCGGGCTGGGGGTGGCCCTCGCGGAGAGCTGCATCCTCGGCGGCCGCGGGGCCAGCCTCACCGAGCGCCTCTTCTCCCGGGCTGCGCCGGTGGCGCAGGCGGGGCTCCTCTTCGGGGAGTCGCAATCGCGTTTCCTGGCGAGCGCCCGCCCCGCGCAGGTCGCCGCGGTGCGTGCCATCGCCGAGCGCCATCGGGTCGAGGTCCGCGAGCTGGGGACGATCGGTGGGGACCGGGTCGCGGTCACCAACGTCTTCGACCTGGCGCTCGCCGAGGTCACCCGCGCGTACACGGAGGCGCTGGTGCCGGGCGAGAGCGGGCCGTGATCCTCGGCTCCGAACCGCTCGGCTGGTGCTGGAGACGGGCAACCTTCAGGTCGAGGCGCTCGCGCTCCATCGATCCGCGGGCTACTCGGTGATCCGGTGCTTCGGCCAGTACGCCGCGTCCGGGTCGAGCATATGCTTCGAGAAAGTCGATCGTCCCGGCCCGGTGAATCTCGGCGGCCGGCGGTGTCGTGACGCGGGCCCGGGCGCCGGTATACTGACTTCGACCCCGTCCCCACCAGCGGTGTCAGGGGAGGTCGGACGTGCGGAGAGCCATGGGCCCTGGCGACAACGCAGCCCTGTGTGATTGCATCGTGGTGACGGCGACGGGTCGGCCGCGTGCCTGAGCGCAGGCGCCCTCCTGCCGTCCCGGTCCCCACATCGCTCATGGACGCCGAGCGGATGCACGAGGAGTGCGGCCTGTTCGGCGTTTTCGCGCCCGGCGAGGACGTTGCCAACCTCACCTACTTCGGGCTGTACGCGCTCCAGCATCGCGGCCAGGAGTCCGCCGGGATCGCGGTGAGCAACGGGCTCGACATCCTGATGCACAAGGAGATGGGCCTGGTCGCGCAGGTCTTCGACAACGAGATCATGGGCGATCTGGCCGGCGACATCGCCGTCGGTCACACCCGCTACAGCACGACGGGCAGCCCACGGCTCCCCAACGCTCAGCCGATGCGCTTCGAGCACAGCCAGATCGGCCCGGTGGTGCTCGCCCACAACGGCAACCTCATCAACGCCGGGGAGATCCGCGCCGAGCTGGCGGACGATGGTGTCGAGTTCGTCTCCACCAGCGACACCGAGGTGCTCGGTCGCCTGCTGGTGCGCACTGCCGGTCGCAGCCTCGACGCCACCCTCCGGCGCGCCCTTCCCCGGGTGCACGGCGCCTACTGCCTGCTTCTCCTCACCCGCGACTCGCTGGTGGCCGCCCGTGACCCGCTCGGGATCCGGCCTCTCTGCCTCGGCCGCTACGGCGATCCCGAGGCGCCGGGCGGCTCCGGCTACATCATCGCCAGCGAGACCTGCGCCCTGGATGTCGTCGGCGCCAACTTCATCTGCGAGATCGACCCAGGCGAGATCGTGACCGTCGATGCGGCCGGGATGCGCAGCAGCCGAATCCCTTCCGAGGCGCCGAAGCGTGCCATGTGCTCCTTCGAGTTCATCTACTTCGCCCGGCCGGACTCGGTGATGCAGGGGCGCTCGCTCTACGAGGCGCGGCGGCAGATGGGCCGCGAGCTGGCCCGCGAGGCGCCGGTCGACGCCGACGTGGTGATCACCCTGCCCGACTCGGGTACCCCGGCAGCCATCGGCTTCGCCGAGGAGACGGGCATCCACTTCGAGGAGGGGATGATCAAATCGCGGTACATCACCCGCACCTTCATCCAGCCCTCGCAGCGGCTGCGCGATTCCGGCATCCGGCTCAAGTTCAACCCGATGCGCCACGTCCTCGAGGGACAGCGGGTGGCGCTGGTGGACGACTCCATCGTCCGGGGCACGACCAGCCGGCGGATCGTCGACGAGCTGCGGCGTGCCGGGGCCGCCGAGGTGCACATGCGCATCGCCTCCCCGCCCATCATGTGGCCCTGCTTCATGGGCATCGACATCGCCTCGCGCAACGAGCTGATCGCCGCCAGCCGCAGCGAGGACGAGGTGGGACGCCTGGTGGGCGCCGACACCCTCCGCTACCTGAGCATCGGCGGGCTGCGCCGCTCCATGGGCGACCCGGAGGGCCACGGCTTCTGCTTCGCCTGCTTCACCGGCGACTACCCGGTCCCGGTGCCGCTCCAGCTGGAGATGGACAAGCTGGCGATGGAGCACGTGGAGGCGCTTCCGGACACCACCCGCGCCGTCCCGCAACTCACCTGACGGGTTCGACGCCGTGCGGCGCTAACATCGCTCCCGAGGGGACGGCACCTGCCCGGCTCGGCGCAGCGGTCGGGGCCCGGCCCCGCCCCCATCGTGACGTGGAGACCGCAGAGCATGGGCGACGATCGGCCGGCTGACGTGCCGGAGACGGCTGGAACACCGGAGCAGACGGAGCCGCCGGCGGGCTGGCCCAGCCCGCAACCGGGGTGGGCGCCCCCTGGGTGGGCCCCTCCGGGCTGGGGTGGCGGCGCTCCGGGTTACGGACCCCCGGGTGCGGCCGGCGGGTACGGACCTCCGGGCGCGGCCGGCGGGCCACCCCCGGGATGGGGCGCGCCGCCGCCCGCCTGGGGTGGGCCGCCGTCGTCGGGATGGCCCGGTTACCCGACCCTCCCCGGTGGGCCGCCAGGATCGGACCTCCCGGTCCGCCGGCGGGGGGGGATCGTCCTCGCCCTGGTGGCCGGTGCGCTCCTGATCGCCGCCGCGTTCGGCGTCGGCGCCGCGATCCTGGTGAGCCGGACCGGCTCGTCGGGGACCCCGTCAGGCGGGGTCTCATCCACCCCCACCCCTTCCCAGAGCGCCGCCGCGGCCTCGGCGATCGCCCTCTACAACAAGGCGATTCAGGCGGCCGAGCAGTCGGCCGGGTACCACTACGTGGCGACCACCAGCTTCGACGGAGCGGTCGAGAGCGTCACCGGCGACGCCGGGCAGAACGACGGCACCCAGGTGTTCACCGAGCCCACCGCATACGGCAGCGAGCAGTTCAGCCTCCGGCTCACCTCCGACCAGACCGTGTACTTCGAGGGCAACGCCGCCGCCCTGGAGGACCAGCTCGGCGTCACCGCGAGCTCGGCGCCCGGGCTCGCCGGGGAGTGGATCTCGGTGACGATCGGCGACGGGCCCTACAAGAGCCTCGAGGTCGGGATCACGGTCGGCTCCTCGCTGTCGGAGGTGACCCTCGACGCCACCTCCACCCAGCAGGTGACCGGCAGCGGCGGCGTGACCCTGACCAGGATCGCCGGCACCGTGCCCGCGACCGAGAACGCGCCGGCGGGGACGGGCCATCTCGACGTCTTGCCCAGCTCCGACCTACCCGCGTCCTATGTCGAAACCTTCAGCAGCGGCGGCACCACGGAGTCGTCGACCACCACCTTCACCGCGTGGGGGACGGCGCCGTCGGTGACCGCCCCGTCCAGCCCGGTCGCGTGGTCGACCCTGAGCACGTCCCCTCCTCCTGACGGCTACGGCAGCGGCGAGACGCCCTCCCCCGCCCCGACCTCGACACCCGGGGCCGGAGGATCCACCTAACCGGCCATCCCGCGCGGCGGGTCGCGCGTGGTGCTCCCCCGGTTCCGTAGACTGCCGGCGGAGATGGGAGATCTACGGTACGCGGACGCCGGTGTCGACATCGATGAGGGCGACCGCGCCGTCCAGCTGATCAAGCAGGCGGTCAGCGCCACCCACGGTCCCGAGGTGCTCGGCGGGATCGGAGCCTTCAGCGGACTCTTCGCCTTCGACCCCCTGCGCTGGAAACGGCCGGTGCTGGCGGCGAGCACCGACTCGGTGGGCACCAAGGTCAAGGTGGCGATCGCCACCGGCCGTCACCGTGGCATCGGTGTCGACCTCGTCAACCACTGCGTCAACGACATCCTCTGCTGCGGTGCGGAGCCGCTGTTCTTCCTCGACTACTACGCCACCGGGCGCCTCTCGCCCGAGCACCTCGCCGAGGTCGTGGACGGAGCCGCCGCCGCCTGCGCCGCGGCGGGGTGCGCCCTGGTCGGCGGGGAGACCGCCGAGCTGCCGGGCCTCTACGCGCTCGGCGACTACGACGTCGCCGGTTTCATCATCGGCTGCGTCGAACGCGACGGGATCATCGACGGCCACCTCATCGAGATCGGCGATCAGGTCCTGGGGCTCCCCAGCAGCGGCCTGCACACCAACGGCTACTCGCTGGTGCGGCACATCGTGGCGGACCGGGAGGTCGGCTGGGACGACGTCCTGCCGGGGACCGGGGCACCGCTGGTGGACCTGCTCCTCGAGCCCCACCGCTCCTACCTCCCCGCGATTCGCGAGCTGCGCTCGAGGATGGAGATCCGCGGCCTGGCCCACATCACCGGAGGTGGCCTGCTCGGCAACGTCCCGCGGATCCTCCCCGACGGGATGGCGGCCCGGATCGACCGCGACGCCTGGCAGGTGCCGCCGCTGTTCACCGCCCTGGAGGCGGTGGGCGGCGTCCAGGCCGAGGAGATGTGGCGGACCTTCAACATGGGCATCGGGATGGTGGTGGTGGTACCCGCCGCCGCCCAGGCGGGCGCAGCCGCTGCCGGCCTTCCCGTCATCCGGCTGGGCGAGATCGCCGGTGCGAAGGACGGCCACCGCGTGATCCTCCGGTGAGCGAGGGGGTCCGGGTCGGGGTCCTGGTCTCCGGCCGCGGCAGCAACCTCGACGCCCTCTGCGCGGCGGCGGCCACCCCGGGGTTTCCCGCCCGCGTGGTGCTGGTGGTGAGCAATCGCCGTGATGCCGGCGCCCTCGGGATCGCCGCCCGGTGGGGGGTCCCCGCCGAGGTGATGCCGGTGAGCCAGTACGAGCACGACGAGCACGCCCGGGACCGGGCGATCCGCGATCGCCTCCGCCAGTCCGAGGTCGAGCTGGTGGTCTGCGCCGGGTACAACCGGATCCTCACCGACGAGTTCCTGGCCGCGTTTCCCGACGCCATCCTCAACGTCCACCCCTCGCTGCTCCCCGCCTTCGGTGGCGGCATGCACGCGGTCGAGGAGGCGCTCGACTACGGGGTGAAGGTGACCGGATGCACCGTCCAGCTCCTCGAACCGGGAATCCCCGACGGCGGCCCGATCGTCCTCCAGCGCAGCGTGGAGGTCCGGGAGGACGACGACGCGGACAGCCTGCGGGAGCGCATCCACGAGCAGGAGTGGGCGGCGGTCCCGGAGGCGGTGCGGCTCTGGTGCGCCGGGCGGATCAGACGGGAGGGCCGTGTGGTCAGGATCGCCCCGCTCCCCGGCGTGGCGGATGCCCGCCTCTCTCAGGCAGAGTCTCCCCCGTGAGAGCCCTCCTCGGCGTCAGCGACAAGACGGGGCTCGTCGACTTCGCCCGCGGCCTCCACCAGGCTGGGGTGGAGCTGATCGCGACCGGCAAGACGGCGAAGGCGATCGCGGATGACGGGCTGCCGGTCCGCCAGGTCAGCGACGTGACCGGCGCGCCGGAGATGCTCGACGGCCGGGTCAAGACCCTGCACCCGGCCATCCACGCCGGGATCCTGGCCCGGCGCGATCTCCCGGAGCACATGCGGGCCCTCGACGAGCACGGCTACCAGCCGATCGACCTGGTGGTGGTCAACCTCTACCCGTTCGCCGCCACCGTCGCGTCGGGAGCCGGCCGGGAGACGGTGGTGGAGAACATCGACATCGGCGGTCCCACCATGATCCGGGCGGCGGCCAAGAACAGCGACTCGGTGGCGGTGGTGATATCGCCCTCCCAGTACCCCGACGTCCTCGCGGAGATTCGCGAGACCGGAGCGGTGAGCCAGGCCACCAGGACTCGGCTTGCCGCCGAGGCCTTCGCGCAGGTGGCCGCCTACGACACTGCGGTGGCCGACTATCTCGCCTGCGACGTCCCGGGCGAGCCGATGCGGCAGCACTTCACGACCGGGGGCCCGCTGATCGCGGAGCTGCGCTACGGCGAGAATCCCCATCAGCGGGGAGCCGTCTACGCGGTTCCGGGAGTCCCCGGGGGGGTCGCCCACGCCCGGCAGCTCCAGGGGACGCCGCTCTCGTTCACCAACTGGCTGGACAGCGACGCGGCCGCCAACCTGGTCGCCGAGTTCGCCGAGCCGGCGGCGGCCGTGATCAAGCACACCAACCCGTGCGGTTTCGCCACCGGGGATTCCGCCGTCGATGCCTACCGCCGCGCCTATGCGTGCGATCCGCGGTCCGCTTACGGTGGCATCGTGGCGCTCAACCGCCCCCTCGACCTCGCCACCGCCCAGGAGCTCGCCAAGACCTTCCTGGAGATCGTGATCTGCCCGGGGATCGAGGAGGATGCCACCGCCCGGCTGGCGCGTCGCGAGCGGCTGCGCGTCCTCGTCCTGGACCATCCCGACTGCGCCGCCGCCTACGACGTCCGGAGTCTGAGCGGCGGGCTGCTGGTCCAGACCCGCGACCGGGTGTCGGCGGATCGGGCGGCCATGAGCGTCGTCTCCGCACGCCAGCCCAACGAGGCCGAGTGGCGCGACCTCCTGGTGGCCTGGCGGGTCTGCCGGCATGTCAAGTCCAACGCCATCGTGATCGCCGCCGACCGGATGGCCGTGGGTGTCGGGGCGGGCCAGATGTCCCGGGTGGAGGCGGCGGAGCTGGCGGTGGGTCGCGCCGGGGACCGGGTCGCCGGGGCGGTGGCCGCGAGCGATGCCTTCTTTCCCCTTCCCGACGGTCTCGAGACCCTGGGCAGGGCCGGCGTCACGGCGGTCATCCACCCCGGAGGATCCAAGAAGGACCCCGAGGTCAATGCCGCCGCGGACGCCCTCGGCATGGCATTGGTGCATACGGGCGAGCGCCACTTCCGCCACTGAACGCGGCGCCCCGGCAGCCCATGGGTGCGTCGGCTCGGTCACGCACCTCAGTGCGATTTCGGGGTGTGACGGAAGGTCTGACGCGCGGGTCGCGATCCTGCAACGCGGGGAAGTGGCGGGATGACGGAACTATGATCGAGCTCCCTCGTCTCGGGGGTTTCCGGCTGTCACAACGGGGCGGAAGATGCAGGGAGCCAGGGGGTCGGATCACCTCTCGATGCCCGTGGGCAGCGCCCCGCTCGGCGCTGGCCGCGGGTGATGCAGAGAGCCGTGGGGCATCCCCCCACCGTCTCCGTCGGCGCGGCCACCGCCGCCCTGGGGCACGACCTCCTGGGGCAGGAGGGTCCCCAGCTGCTCGCCGGCGTGCTCGAGAGCCTGCCGATGGCGGTCGCTGTCCGGGTGGTTGGGCCTGGCTGCCCGGTGGCGGCCGCCAACGACCGCTTCCGGCTCTGGCTCGACTCTCTGACCACGGCGGGCGGACCCGATGGAGCTTCGCTCACCGACGAGGTCACCTCCCTGGTCACGACGGCGGTGCGCACCGGCAGGCCGCAGCACCTCCAGGGCCTCCGGCTCGCCGCCGCGGGGGAGGCGGAGGGCGAGCCGCCGGATGCCGCGGCCTGGGACGTCAGCGTCCACCCGCTCCGCGACACCCACGGCCGGGTCGCCCACGTCGTCCAGGCGGTGCGTGACGCGGCTGCACGGCCGGGGACCGACGAGGGTTCTCCCGACGGCGAGGACGTCAGCTCTCTGCGGCTCCGCCTCGACAGGATGATGGCGCTCGACAAGCTCAAGTCGGACTTCATGAACCTGACCACCCACGAGCTGCGCTCGCCGCTCGCGATCGTCTACGGCTACCTCTCGATGATGGAGTCCGGCATGCTCGGGGAGCTGTCGGGGGAGCTGCGCGAGGCGGTTGGCTCCTCGATCCAGAGCGTCGAGCTGATGATGCAGCTGGTCACCGAGCTGGTGGACATGGCGCGACTCGACGAGACCCGTCTCGACCCGACCCGGGAGCCCGTCGACCTGGCCGGCGTGGTCACCGAGGTCGCCGTCCGGGTGGAGAGCTCCGAACGGCACCATCTCCGCCTGGACGTCGGCGCCGGCCCCGCCCCGGTGCTGGGTGACCGCGGTCAGCTCCTCCGCGTTTTTGCCAACCTGGTCGACAACGCGATCAAGTACTCGCCCGACGGTGGCGAGATCGGCATCCGCATGCGGCGTCTCGGCCGCCAGGTCGCCGTGGACATCATCGACCAGGGGGTGGGCATCGCCCCCGCCGACATGGATCGCCTCTTCACCCGCTTCGGCCGGATCGTGACCTCGGCCACCGAGGGGATCGGCGGCACCGGCCTGGGTCTGTACCTCTGCCGGGAGCTGGTCCGGCGACTCGGCGGCGACGTGACCGCTACCTCGACGGAGGGTCACGGCTCCACCTTCACGGTCCGGCTTCCCGCGGTGCCCGGAACCGCCCGCACCCGGCTGGCGAGCTGAGCGCCGCCCGTCCGGTGCCCGCCCGACCGCCGGCCGCGGCCGGCCCTCACCCGGGCCTGTGATCCCCCGGCAGCATCGAGATCCGGGCGGCCGCGCCCCTGGCCCGTGAGAGCCGTGCCTGCCGGCGGCACGCAGACCGCCTGGCTGGACGGGACCGCGCGGTCGCTGCCCCTCGGCTCAGCGGACCGGGCGAAGCCGGGGGCCCTTCTCCGCTCGGGCCTGGTCGGCGACGCAGTAGCGCGCCGCGGGCATCGCCTCCAGCCGCGCCTCAGCGATCTCCCCGCCGCACACCTCACAGAGCCCGTAGCGGTCGATGTCCAGCCGGTGCAGGGCGGCCTCCACCTCGCTGAGCTCGGTCCGGACCCGCTGCTCCACTGAGGTGTCCAGCTCCCGGTTCAGCGTCTCGGCGGCCTGCTCGGCCGGGAGCTGATCGGGATGGACCCCCCCCTGGCCGCCCAGGTCCCGCCCGGCCGCGACGAGCACGCCCTGGAGGCGGGCCTTCTCGGCTTCCAGTCGCTGGCGTACCGCCGACATGTCCATGGTGCATCCCGCTGGTGATCAAACGGCGTCAGGGACAGGCGACGTCCAAGGCCTCCGTGTCCAGGCTAACCCTAACCGCTGCACCGGCGTATGCGCAGGGTAATCCGATCCGCCGTCCGGGCGCGCTGCACTAGGGTCCCTCCGGGGCCAGCCAGACCACTGCCAGAGGGGGAACCGTGAGCGACGCCGAGAACGGCAGCCCGTGCCACCCGATCGGGTCGGCGACCACGGTCCCCAGGTTGCCCTGATTGCGGCCCCCGTACGCCTCGGAGTCGGTGTTCAGCACCTCGTGCCAGGGCCCGGCGAGGGGCAGGCCGACCCGGAATCCGTGATGGGTGACCGGCGCGAAGTTGGCGAGGCAGACGAGCCCGGGCCGGCCCCCGGCGTCCAGGCGGACGAAGCTCAGGATGTTCTGGTCGCCATTGCCCGCGTCGATCCAGCGGAAGCCCTCGGGGCGGTGGTCGCGCTCCCAGAGGGCGGGGATCGCCCGGTAGCGAGTGCCGAGATCCTGGACCAGGCGCTGCAGCCCGCGATGCTCGCCGAACTCCACCAGATGCCAGTCCAGGGAGCGGTCATGGGCCCATTCCGCGTCCTGGCCGAATTCCCCCCCCATGAAGAGGAGCTTCTTGCCGGGATGGGCCCACATCCAGCCGAAGAGAGCGCGCAGGTTGGCGTACTGCTGCCAGCGATCGCCCGACATCCTGCTCAGCAACGAGCCCTTGCCGTGCACCACCTCGTCGTGGGAGAGGGGCAGCACGAAGTTCTCCGACCACGCGTACAGGAAACCGAAGGTCATCCGGTTGTGGTGGTAGCGCCGGTAGATGGGGTCCTTGCTCATGTACTCGAGGGTGTCGTGCATCCAGCCCATGTTCCACTTGAAGGTGAAGCCCAGGCCTCCGCTGTAGGTCGGCCGGGACACCCCGGGCCAGGCTGTCGACTCCTCGGCGACGCTGACCACCCCCGGGTAGTCGCCATGGATCGCCTCGTTGAACTCGCGGAGGAAGGCGATCGCCTCCAGGTTCTCGTTGCCTCCGTACTGATTGCGGAGCCATTCGCCGGCTTTTCTTGAGTAGTCGAGATAGAGCATCGAGGCGACGGCGTCAACCCGCAGCCCGTCAATGTGGAACTCCTCGACCCAGTAACGCGCGTTGGCGATCAGGAAGTTGCGAACCTCGTTGCGGCCGAAGTTGAAGATCAGCGTTCCCCAGTCCGGTTGCTCACCGCGACGGGGGTCGGCGTGCTCGTAGAGGGCCGTGCCGTCGAAGCGGGCCAGGGCCCAGTCGTCCTTGGGGAAGTGGCCCGGCACCCAGTCGAGGATGACGCCCACGCCATGCTGGTGGAGGTGGTCCACGAAGTAGCGGAAGTCGTCCGGGGTGCCGAAGCGGGCGGTCGGGGCGTAGTAGCTGGAGACCTGATAGCCCCAGGAGCCGTCGAAGGGGTGCTCGCTCACCGGGAGGAGCTCGATGTGGGTGAAACCCATCTCGACGCAGTACTCCGCCAGCTCCTCTGCCAGCTGGCGGTAGCCGAGTACCCGGCCGTCGGGGCTGCGCCGCCACGAGCCGAGGTGGACCTCGTAGATCGAGATCGGGCGGTCGAGCAGCGGCTGGGTGGCCCGCTGGCGCAGCCAGGACGAGTCCCCCCACGCGTGCTCGCTCGTGGCGACGATGCTGGCCGTGTTCGGCGGCTTCTCCGTCCGCCGGGCTAGCGGGTCGGCCTTGTCGATGCGGCGTCCGTTGGCCCGGATGATCTGGAACTTGTACCTGGTCCCGGCTCCGATGTCGGGGACGAAGAGCTCCCACACCCCGCTCGCGCCCAGCGAGCGCATCGGTTGGACGCGGCTGTCCCACCCGTTGGCGTCGCTGACCAAGCTCACGCCCCGGGCGTTGGGCGCCCAGACCGCGAAGGCCACCCCGGTGACCCCCTGGTGCTCGATGACCCGGGCCCCGAGCCGGCGCCACAGCTCGCGATGGCGGCCCTCGCCGATGAGGTGCAGATCGAGGTCGCCGAGGGTGGGCCAGAAGCGGTACGGGTCGTCCATCTCCCAGCTGGTCTGGGCGTTGCGGCAGCGCAGTCGGTAGCCGGGAAGCTCGCTGCCGGGAACGGCCGCCTCGAAGAGGCCGCGAGCGTCGACCCGCCGCATCGGCACCACCCCGCCGGCGTGGGCCACCCATGCCTCCAGCACGTCAGGGTGGAAGAAGCGCACCAGCACCGAGCCGTCATCGGGGTGGGGTCCGAGGACGCGGTGGGGATCGTGGTGGGTACCGGCGGCGAGGAGGGCGCACTCGGCGGCCAGGGAGGGGGTCTGCGCCGCGGTCACGGGGTCGCTGCCAGGAGGAAGCGGAGGGGTATCTCCACCCAGTCGGGCCGGTGGCCGAGCTCATACCCGACCTCGTAGATCGCCTTGCTCACCTCGAAGGCGCGCCGGACCACCAGCGCCCCCCCGTCGCCGGGAAGGAGCCCGGAGCCGGCCAGCCGCTCCAGGTAGGCGGCCCAGAAGGCGTCGCGATTGGCACTCGCCCAGGCGTCACCGGTGGCGGAGAGGTGGTGCCAGAGGGGGTCGTGAGGCCGCATCCGCTCCGCCAGCGCGGCCCGGGCCGCGTAGTCGAAGGAGCGGAGCATCCCCGCCACGTCGCGCAGCGGCGAGGAGCGCCGTCGCCGCTCCTCCACCTCCCCTGCCGGCTCGCCCTCGAAGTCGATGATCTTCCACCCCTCGTCGGTGCGGAGCACCTGGCCGAGGTGGTAGTCGCCGTGGACCCGGATCGCCAGGCCGCCGTCCCCGAGCTGGCGGAGGGCGTCGAAGCGGGCGACGATCACGTCGCGCCGCTCGCCCAGCGCAGCCAGCGCCGGGTCGCCGGAGGTCAGCAGGCGGTCCAGCTGGCCGGTCATCACGTCGGCCCAGGCGGCCAGTTGATCGGGTCCGACCGGCGCTGGCGCGAGGACACCGGTGAGACCGGGATCGGCCAGCGCCAGATGCAGCTCCGCCGTGACCGTGCCCAGGCGGGCGGCCTCGCCCTGGAAGGAGCCGCCCTGATCGTCGACCAGCTCCCAGCGCGCCCGCGCCGATACCGCCCCGGCCTCCTCGGCTCCCGCGTAGAGGTCGCGCAGCGAGGTCAGCGCCAGCCTCCATCCCTCGGTTCCGTTCTGCAGGTAGGCGTGGAGCAGGGCCTGGAGGGCGGGCTCGTCGCGGCCCCGCTGGTAGCTGATGTGCCCATGGAGCGCCGGGACGTGGGGGAAGCGCCGTTCGCCGAGGGCCTGGGCCATCTCCAGCTCCACGCTGGGGCCGGATTCGATCCGCCGGCTCCACTTGAGGAAGTCGAGCTGGCCGCGGACCAGCGCGGAGTTGCTCTGCTGGACATCCAGGAGCCGGGGCCGGTCGGGAATCTCGGGGTCGACCGGGACGAGACGGCGGCTGACCAGGCGGCCGGCCGCGGTCTCGACCGGGCGCTCCTCGGCCAGGATCCTCCACAGCTCGACCGCGGCCTCCGGGTCGGCGAGGGCGTCGTAGACGATGAGCGAGCCCCGCGTCGAGGTCACGGTTGCGATCAGGTGATCGGGGCCGAGCTCGGCGAGCGGGTGGGGTGCACCCCTGATCCCGAGGGGGAGGCTGTAGATCTCCGATCCGCCCCCGGCATAGCCGACCCGCCAGAGGGTGAGGAGGACGGTCGGCGCCTCGGCGCGGAGCACCGCCAGGTCCTCGAGATCGACGCGCTCCACCCGCTGCTGCCTGCCCCCGAACCAGCGGGCCCGGCACAGCCATGAGCGCACGGCACCGGTCGCGGCGGCGATACCGAAGGGCTCTAGCGCCACCGCGCTGGGGTCGGTGCTCAGAGCCACGGTCGGCAGAGCCTCACGGCGCGCTCTCGATGCTGAACCAGTAGAAGCCGTGGGGCGCCAGGGTCAGCAGGTAGGGCAGCTCGCCGATCTTCGGGAAGTGAACCCTCCCCAGCATCTCCACCGGGGTCATCCCGGCATAGCGGCGCAGGTCCAGCTCCACCGGCTGGGCGAACCGCGACAGGTTGTTCACGCACAGGACCACATGATCCTCGTGGGTACGGACGTACGCAAACACGGAGGGGTTGGTCGCGTTGAGCGACTCGAAGCTTCCCAGGCCGAACACCGGCCAGCGCCGGCGCACCCCCACGAAGCGGCGGAGCCACTGCAGCAGCGAGGTCTCGCTGCGCTGCTGAGCCTCGACGTTCACCGACTGGTAGCCGTACACGGGATCCATCAGCGGCGGCAGGTAGAGCTGGGCGAAGTCGGCACGGCTGAATCCGCCGTTGCGGTCGGCGCTCCACTGCATGGGGGTGCGCACCCCGTCACGATCACCGAGGTAGATGTTGTCGCCCATCCCGATCTCGTCGCCGTAGTAGAGGATGGGGCTGCCCGGCAGCGAGAGGAGCATCCCGTAGAACAGCTCCATCTGCCGCCGGCCGTTGCTGACCAGGGGCGCGAGCCGCCTGCGGATGCCCAGGTTGAGCTTCATCCGGGGGTCTCGCGCGTACTCCTGCCACATGTAGTCGCGCTCCTCGTCGGTGACCATCTCCAGGGTCAGCTCGTCGTGGTTGCGCAGGAAGATCCCCCACTGGGAGCTGGCGGTCGGCATCGTCGGGGTGCGATCCAGGATCTCCGTGATCGGGTAACGCTGTTCCCGGCGCAGGCCCATGAACATCCGGGGCATGAGCGGGAAGTGGAAGCACATGTGGCACTCGGGGCGCTCATCGGTGCCGAAGTAGTCGACCACGTCCTCGGGCCACTGGTTGGCCTCCGCCAGCAGCACCCGGTCGCCGCCGTACTCGCGGTCGAGGGTGGCGCGCAGCTCGGCGACGAAGGCGTGGGTCTCCGGCAGGTTCTCGCAGTTGGTCCCGTCGCGGGCGAAGAGGTAGGGGACCGCGTCCAGCCGGAAGCCGTCCATCCCCAGGTCGAGCCAGAAGCGGCAGATGCTCACCATCTCGTCGCGAACCTTGGGATTGTCGTAATTGAGGTCCGGCTGATGGCTGAAGAAGCGATGCCAGTAGTACGCCTGGGCGCTGTCGTCCCAGGTCCAGTTCGAGGTCTCAGTGTCCACGAAGATGATCCTGGCATCGGTGTAGCGGTTCTTGGTGTCCGACCACATGTAGTACTCGCGATGCGGCGAGGTCGGTGACGAGCGGGCCGACTGGAACCAGGGATGCTGGTCGGAGGTGTGGTTGAGGACCAGGTCCATCACCACCCTCATCCCGAAGGCGTGGGCGCGGGACACCAGCTCGCGGACGTCGTCGACGGTGCCGTAGGCCGGCAGCACGCTGTAGTAGTCCCTGATGTCGTAGCCGCCGTCGCGGAGGGGGGAGTCGTTGAAGGGCAGCAGCCAGAGGCAGTCGACGCCCAACCAGCGCAGGTAGTCGAGGCGCTGGATCAGCCCCGGGAAGTCTCCGATGCCGTCGTCGTTGCTGTCGGCGAAGCCGCGCACCAGCACCTCGTAGAAGACGGCCCGCTTGAACCAGGTGGGGTCCCCCCCGCCGGTCGCCGGCTCCGGGACCGGCTGTCCGGGCCTCGCCGGGCCCGGGGAGCCCGCACCCGCGGCGGGCTCGGGCGGTCGCGCGGGGACCGATCCGCCGGAGGCGGCGGAGGAGACCACCTTGTTCACCGGCGCCGGAGGTGGAGGACGTGCGCCGGCCGCTGGGCGGGGTCGAGGCGCACGTAGCTCTCCGGTCCCCTCCAGACGTAGGTCGTGCCATCCAGCTCGTCGTGAGCTTCGAAGGGGATGTCCGACGGAAGTCCCAGCGCCTCCAGATCCAGCCAGACGGTGGCCTCCTGAGGACTGTGCGGGTCCAGGTTGACCACCACCAGGACCACGTCGTCGCGCGCCTGGTTCATCCGGCTGACGCAGAGCATGCTGTCATTCTTGATCTCCTGGACGCGCAGGGTCGGCAGCAGGGAGATCGCCTCGCGGTGGCGGTGCCGGATCTCGTTGAGCCGCGCGATGTACGGCGCCAGGCTGTCCGGACGGTCCCAGTCGCGCGGTCGGAGCTGGTACTTCTCGGAGTCCGCGTACTCCTCACTGCCCGCCGCCGCCGCCACTCTTTCGCACAGCTCGTAGCCGCTGTACATCCCCCACGAGGGGCACGTGATCGCCGCGAGGGTGGCCCGGACCTTGAAGGCAGCCGGCCCGCCCCGCTGGAGGTAGGCGTGCAGGATGTCCGGGGTGTTGACCCAGAAGTTGGGCCGGAACCAGTCGACCCGCTCGGTCTGGGACAGCTCGGTGAGATAGTCGCTGAGCTCGGCCTTGGTGTTGCGCCAGGTGAAGTACGTGTAGGACTGGCTGAAGCCAAGCTTGGCCAGCCGCTGCATCACCGCCGGCCGGGTGAAGGCCTCCGACAGGAAGACGACGTCCGGATGGCGGCGGCGGATCTCGCCGAGCAGCCACTCCCAGAATGCGAATGGCTTGGTGTGGGGGTTGTCGACGCGGAAGACCCGCACGCCGCGCTCGATCCAGAGGAGCATGACGTCGCGGAGCGCCCTCCAGAGGCCGGCGCGATCCGCGGTGCCGAAGTCCAGCGGGTAGATGTCCGGGTAGCGCTTGGGGGGGTTCTCGGCGTGGCGGATGCTGCCGTCGGCGCGGTGGCGAAACCACTCCGGGTGCTCGTTGACCCAGGGGTGGTCGGGGCTGCAGTTGAGGGCGTAGTCGAGGGCGACGGCGATACCCTGCCGCCCCGCCTCGGCCACGAAGAAGGCGAAGTCGTCGAGGGTGCCGAGATCGGGATGGATGGCGGTGTGGCCCCCTTCGGACGCGCCGATGGCCCAGGGGGAGCCCACGTCTTCGCGGCCGGCGTCGGGGCTGTTGTTCCGCCCCCTGCGGAAGCTCCGGCCGATGGGGTGGATGGGCGGCAGGTAGACGATGTCGAAGCCCATCGCGGCGATGGCGGGGAGCCGTGCGGCAGCGCTCCGGAAGGTGCCGCTCCGGGGCGGCTCGGCCCCCTCCGACCGCGGGAACATCTCGTACCAGGCCGAGAAGCCGGCCAGCTCACGCTCCACGATGAGCGGCCAGGGCCCGCCCCGGGTCGCGTTCCGCCGGTCGGCCGTGTCCCGCATCAGCGACACCGCGGCCGGGCGCTCCGCTTCCCGCAGCCGCAGCCGCTGGCTGGCGGTGCCGGCGCGCAACCGGGCGGCGAGAGCAGCCAGGGCCTGGCGGTCGCGACCGCTCGTGCCCGGGAGCGCTGCCGCTCGTTCCGCCATCCGCGCCCCGTCCTCCAGCTCGAGGGAGATGTCCTGACCGGCGTCGAGACGGGCCCGGAGGGCGCCGAGCCAGGTGCCGTAGGCGTCGGGCATCGCGATGATCTCGAACGCCCAGGGACCCACCCGGAGAGGGGTGAGGACGGCCGCGAAGCGGTCGTTGCCCACCGCCCGCATCGGCACCTCCTGCCAGCCGGCGGCGGTGTCGCCGTCCGCGCCGGGGCGACCGTGACGGACCCAGGCCATCACCAGGTCGTGGCCGTCGGCAAAGACCGTGGCGCTGACGGCAAGGGGAAGGCCGACCGTCGCCTTGGCCGGCAGCGTTCCGCATTCCACGCACGGCCGGGGCTGCTCGATGACGACCCTTTGGGCGGGAGTCGCGGCGGCCGGAGCCACCGTGGCTGCCATGCGCGGGCGGCGGGCGGGGACGGCGATCCGGGACGTGGCCAACGGGCGCAGCTCCGAGGAAAGGGGATGGGCGCCGCCGGTGAGGTGCCGGCGGGCCTCCGGCGCCCTCATCGGCGCGGCCGCCGAAGCCGCCGGCGGCACGACGCAACATCGTACTCGGCGCTCTCGGAGTGGCGGGCATTCCGTGACCAACACGTCGCGCCGCGGGCTCGGTCCGTGCCACCGGCGCCGGCGACACCAGGCGGCTCCCTCGAGTCCACCCCGATTGTCCCCGCCCCGTGGTCACTTTGACGTTTCGCCCGGGGCCGACTACGCTGACGAGCGATGAGGCCGTGGTTCAACCCGACCCCCAACCTCTCCCCGCGCTCCGGCGCGGACCGGCTGCTCGCCGCCGTGGTCGGGATCGGCCTGGCCATCGTCGGCGCCGCCGCGGTGCTCGCCGCGGTCGTCGCCTGGATCCTGCTCATGATCGTGGTGGCGGCCCAGGGGGTGCACGGCGCCCTCACCGGGCTGGTGATCTGCGTCCTGATCGCCATGGGCGGGATCGGCCTGGCCGCCCTCGCGGGCGGCGCTTGGGCCCTGCTCCAGATCGGCTCGGTGCGCCGCGCCCTGGGGCTGCCCCACCAGCCTCCCCTGGGGTTGCCTCCCCAGCCTCCGCTGGGGCTGCCTCCCCAGCCTCCATAATCCCGCTGACGGTCCCGAGAGGAGGACGATCCCCATGCCTGCCTTCTTCCCCAGCGCGCGAGAGAACATCGCGGTCCCCGACGACCGCAAGGGTCAGATCGTCTTCAAGTGGCCTGACCACGAGATCCGCCGCTTCACCCACGCCATCGTCGCCCCCGACGAGCTCGCGGTGTTCATGTACCAGGGCCAGCTCAAGGGCACGCTCCCGCCCGGGAGGCATTCCATTGACGCCACCGAGCTGCCCTTCCTCGGCATCTTCGCGGACGCCCTCACCGGGGGCAATCTCTACCGCGCCGAGCTGTACTTCGTCGGCAACCGGGAGTTCACCCAGAACCGCTTCGGGGGCAAGATCGACTCGGTCCAGGACCCGGTCAGCACCCTGATCGTCTCGCTGCGGGTCTTCGGCGATTACAGCCTCAAGGTGGTGGAGCCCGCCAACCTGCTGGTCAACCTGGTGGGCACGGTGGACGTCACCGACAACACCGCGGTGACCAACTGGGTCGCGGAGCAGCTGCTCAAGGTGCTGCGCACCGACGTCACCAAGCAGATCGTGCGCAACGGCTGGCCGATCCTGGGGCTCGCCGCCTACACCGAGGACATCGAGACGGCGATCATCGAGCTGGCCAACCAGCAGCTCGCCACCTACGGCCTGACCGTCGCTCGGATGGGGAACTTCACGATCAGCCTCGACGACGAGTCCCAGCAGCGGCTCGAGCAGTACAGCAAGGACACCGCCTACTCGCGGCTGGCCGGTTCCTTCCAGGGGTACGCCGCCGGCGAGATGGCCCTGGGTGCTGGCCAGGGGATGGCCCAGGGAGGCGGGGCGGTCTCGCCCGCCTTCATGGCCGCCGGGTTCGGCCTGGGCGGGCAGATGGCCCAGCCCTACCCCGCCGCCCCGGCTCCGCCCGGCCCCGGGTTCCCCGGCGGTGGCGGCGGCTACGCGCCACCCGCCCCGGCGCCCGCCGCGGCCACGATCGAGTGCCCGCAGTGCCACACGGCCAGCCCGGCCGGCGGCCGGTTCTGCCCCGGCTGTGGCGGTCCATTGGGGGCGGCTCACTGCACCGGATGCGGCGCCGAGCTGGCTCCGGGAGCCCGCTTCTGCGCCGGCTGCGGTCAGGCCGTCGGTACCGCCCCCGCTCCCGCCGCGCCGGCCCCGGCCGGGCCCGCTTCCACCGCGCCACCCGCACCGCCCCCACCGCCGGCCGGCTGACGCCGGAGACGGCGCCGGCCGCGGCCGTCCCAGGGGCAACACGACCCGCCGGCGGGCCGGGTACGATATCTGTGCCCGCAGAGAGGAGGAGTGCGATGGAAGCCGTCGGCCAACGCGTCGAGTGCCAGTGGTGCCACGGTCAGAGCCCGGTCGGCTCCCAGAGCTGCGTGACCTGCGGGGCGCCCCTGGACGTCCGCAACCTGGTGTCCGACTCGGGGTGGCGGGAGGCCCCCCGGCTGCGCGACATGACCGAGTTCCACTTCGGGTCCTCGGCCTGCCAGGTGGAGGGGGAGCTGGTCCCGGTCGCCGAGATCACCCTCTCGCCCGAGGACGGGGTCTTCTTCGAGCACCACGTGATGCTCTGGAAGGACGAGACCGTCCCGGTGTCGGTCATGCCCCTCCCGGGCATGATGAAGCGCTCCTTCGCCGGGATGCCCCACATCGTGACCACCGCCCGCGGCCCCGGCCGGATCGCCTTCTCCCGCGACGCCACCGGCGAGCTGGTGGTGCTGCCCCTCCACCCGAGCATGGAGCTGGACGTCCGGGAGCACGCCTTCCTGCTCGCTTCCCACAGCGTCCAGTACTCGTACACCCGGATCCAGGGAATGCGCACCGCCCTCTTCGGAGGGCAGGGGATGTTCATGGACCGCTTCATCGCCGCCGGCCAGCCCGGGCTGCTCATCCTCCACGGCTACGGCAACGTCTTCGAGCGCCAGCTCGCAGCCGGTCAGTCGATCCTGCTCGAGCCTGGCGCCTTCCTCTACAAGGACTCGTCGGTGCAGATGACGGTCCAGTCCCAGAAGCTCTCCACCGGGCTGTTCGGCGGCGCCGGGCTGCACATGGTGCGGATGACCGGTCCCGGGCGGATCGGCATCCAGTCGATGTACGTCCACCACGCGACCGAGTAGCGGCGAGATGGCCACCAACCCACCGCCGCCCGGTCCGGGCCCCAACTGGGGCACCCCCGCCAATCCGGCGCAACCGCCGGGGCAGGGTTCTCCGAACTGGGGCGCCCCCGCCAACCCGACGCCCCCCGGTGGCCCGCCCGCGGGGCCTCCGCCCCCTGGTGGCCCGCCCGCGGGGCCTCTGCCCCCTGGTGGCCCACCCGCGGGGCCCCCGCCCCCCGGCAGCCAGCCTGCCGGGGCTCCGCCCCCTGGTGGACAGCCGGCCGGAGCCCCGGGGTGGGGCCCGCAGCCGGGCTCACCCCTCCCGTTCCGGCGGGGACCCTTCGGCATCCCCATCCCCGACATCTCGCGGATGCCGGTCCCCGGAGGACCCTATCCACCCCAGCAGGCGCCGCCCGGCATGCCGTTCGCGACACCCCAGCCGCCACCCTCCATGGCCCAGCCGCCCGCCCAGGCCGCGGCGCCGCCGGGCTCTTACAGCTGCCCGTGGTGCGGGATGTCCAGTCAGAACCCCGGCACGAGCTGCCCCTCCTGCGGCGCCCCCGTGGACGTTCGGGCCATCCAGGACACCTCGGGCTGGACCCAGCTGCCGGCGGTCAAGGACATGGCGCGGATCCAGTTCAGCCAGTCCACGTGCCAGATCGAGGGCGCCGTGGTCCCGGTCGCGGACGTGGCTCTCGACGGCGGCGAGTCCGTCTACTTCATGCACCACACCCTGCTCTTCAAGGACGACGGCGTGAACGTCGAGACCAAGAGGATGAGGGGCGGCTTCAGCCGGATGCTCGCCGGGATGCCCCTGGTGATGGTCCAGGCGAGCGGCAAGGGGCACATCGCCTTCAGCCATGACGCGGCCGGCGAGATCGTGGCCCTCCCGATCCAGGTCGGCTCCGGCGTCGAGGCGCGTGAGCACACCATGCTGATCGCGAGCGGCGCCACCGCCTACGACTTCGTGATGAGCGGGATCTTCTTCATGACCCAGAAGGGGCAGAACGAGCGCGAGACCCACTTCCCGATGGGCCAGTTCCTGGACCGCTTCACCGCGCCCACGGCACCGGGGCTGGTGCTGCTCCACGCCAAGGGGAACGCCTTCGTCCGCCGGCTCGGCCCTGGGGAGTCCATCCTCATCAAGCCCACCGCGCTGCTCTACAAGGACATGACGGTGATGATGCAGCTCCACTTCGAGCACCCCGGCGGCACCTGGCGCTCGTGGCGGTCGTGGGGGTATCGCTACCTCTGGCTGCGCTGCACCGGCCCGGGGCGGGTGGCGGTGGAGTCCGCCTTCGTGCCCGTCGAGGATCCCGGATTCGACCTGCTCGGCAGCTCGCCGGCCACCAACTGGCAGTGGTGAGGGACCTGGCCTCCGGCTAGGCTGGCTCTCGCCGGCGTCGCCGCAAACGGGGACGCCCGCATATACTCGGTCGATGCCCAGGTCGATGTGGCGGGGTGCCATCAGCTTCGGCATGGTCGCCATCCCGGTGCGGATGTATCTGGCCAACGAGTCCAAGGGGGTCTCCTTCCGGCTCCTCTGTCCGCGGGACGGCGCGCCCCTGCGCAACAAGCGCTGGTGCCCGGTTGAGGATTGCGAGGTCGGCTGGAACGACGCTGTGCGCGGCTTCGAGGTTGCCAAGGACGAGTACGTCCGCATCGACGACGAGGAGCTGGACAACCTCCCCCTGTCCACCACCCACACCATCGAGATCCTCGAGTTCTGCGAGGACTCGGAGATCGACGCGGGCGTCTACGTCAAGGGCGCCTACTACCTCGAGCCGGAGGCGGTGGGGGTCAAGCCGTACCAGCTCCTCCGGATGGCTCTGGAGAAGACCGGGAAGGTCGCGGTCGGCAAGGTGGCGATGCGCGACCGCGAGCAGCTCTGCCGCCTGGCCCTGCACGAGCGGGCGATCCTGCTCAACACCCTCCACTGGCCGGACGAGATCCGCGATGCCGGCGAGCTGGCCCTTCCGGACGCCGAGGGGGACGTCCACGCCAAGGAGCTGGCGATGGCCGTGATGCTGATCGATAACCTTGCCGCCCGATTCGACCCGGCGCGCCACCGGGACGGATACCGCGACGCCGTGGTCAACCTGGTCGAGGCCAAGCTGAGCGATCGCCCGCCGGAGCGCGCTCCCTCGCCCGCGATCGCCCAGGTCACCGACCTGATGGCGGCCCTCAAGGCCTCGGTCGAGGCGTCCCGGCAGAGGCAGGCGGGCGAGACCGAGGCGGCCCCGCCGCGGGAAGCCACCGCCGGCCGTCGCCGCCGGGCGTCCTGAGCCGGTGCGCCCGTCCGCCGACCGGAACCGTCACCAGCGCGGCGACGACCAGGCGCTTCCACTCCGGCTCCCGGTCCCCCCGGTGCTGCCGGGGCGCGTCCTGCCGGAGTTCTCGGTCCCGTGCGTGGGACCGTTCGACGATCCCGACTTCCGCTTCTCGATCGAATGGGACGGATCGAGGACGATCCTCTTCGCATTTCCGGGCGGGATCCGGTTGCAGAGCGAGACGCTGGCCGATGTCAGCGACCGGTATCCAGAGATCGTGGCCGCGGCCGAGGGCCTGGGCGAGCGCTCGACGGTCCTCGACGGAGTCGTCGCCGTCCTCGACCCCTCCGGATGTCCCGATCTGGTCGCCCTCGGGGAGCGGATGGCCCTGGGCCCGGGGACCCAGCAGCGGCTTCCCGCCGTCTATCTCGCCATCGACCTCCTCCACCTCGGTGGCAGGGAGACTGTCGGTCTCGCCCTCGACCGGCGCCTCGAGCTGCTTTGCGGGCTGAGCCTGTCGGACCCGCGGATCCAGGTGCCCGACTGGGTGGCCGGCCAGGGGGAGGCCCTCGCCCAGGCCGCGGCACCGCGCCGGCTCAGCGCGCTCCTGGCCCGCCGAGGGAGCGCCTCGTACCACCCCGGGGTCGCCTCGCCGGACCGTCTCCGGATACCGCTCCGGCGCCGGGCCAACTGCCTCGTCGTCGGGTCGCAGCGGGTTCTGGCGTCCACCCGCACCCGCCGTCTCCTGCTCGCGGAGTACCAGGGTGCGCGGCTGGTGGAGACCGGCACGGCCGAGATCGCCGAGACCTCCACACTGTGGCGCTGGGCCGCACCCGGCGGGCGGATGCGCTCTCCGCTGATCGCCACCGTCGAGCACGTGGGCCGCGGCGCCGACGGCAGGCTCCGGCAGGCGGAGGTGGTGACGCTGCGCGACGACGTCGAGCCCACCTGGTGCATCCGCCGGGCCCCCGTACCCCCGCCGCCCAGCCGGCCGGTACCGGGTCACGCCTTCCGCCCCACCGTCCTGTCCGCGCTCCCTCTGGAGGTGTCCGCGCCCGCGCCGGAGTGAGCCGGCGCCCAGCCCTGTGCCATCATCGTGTCACCGGTTGACGGGAGCTCCCCGCCCTGGCGCGATCGGCCCGTCCCGGCGAGGCATCGACGATGCCCATCCTCATGTGCCCCCCCACCCATTACGGCGTTGAGTACGAGATCAACCCGTGGATGCACGTGGCCACCCCGGTCGACCCCCGGCGCGCCCAGCAGCAATGGCAGACGCTGCGAGCCACGTATGAGGAGCTCGGCGTCGAGGTCGTGCTCGCCGATCCCGTGCCGGGTCTTCCGGACATGGTGTTCACCGCCAACGCCGGCGTGACCCATGACGACCGGGTCGTGCTCAGCCGCTTCCGCCACCCGGAGCGTCGGCGGGAGGAGACCCACTGGCGAGAGCTCTTCGCGCGTTGGGGCGTGCCGGCCCGGGACACCGGAGACGTCCCGTTCGAGGGTGCGGGGGATGCCCTCTTCGTCGGCGAGACCCTGGTCTGCGGCCACGGTTTCCGCACCGACCCCGCGGCGATCCCGGTGCTGGCGAGGACGCTCGGCGTGGAGGTGGTGGCCCTGGAGCTGGTCGATCCGCGCTACTACCACCTCGACACCTGCTTCTGCCCCCTCGACAGCCGGACCATCCTCTTCGACCCGGCCGCCTTCTCCGCCGCCTCGCGGGAGACGGTGCGCCGCCTCGCCCCCCGGGTCATCGAGGTTGACAACGGGGTTGCCGCCGGCTTTGGGTGCAACGCGATGCCAGTCGGGGACGTGGTCGTCTCCTCGACCGTCGTGGAGACACTCAGCACACCACTCCGCGAGGCCGGCTACCGGGCGCTGGGTCTTCCCATGAGCGAGTTCATCAAGGCAGGGGGTGGGGTGCGCTGCCTCTCCCTGCCGGTGGGGGACATCCGGGATGGGTCGGTCCCGGGGGCGCAGATCGGCTGACGCCTCCCGGCCGGAGGGTGTGCGTGTTGTGCACAAGCCTGTGGAAAAGGGGGCCGCCCGGCACCGGGGAGAGAGCGCCCGTCCTACTCCGGGGCCATCAGGTCGAGGACGGCGCGCTGGTACTGCTGGGTGTCGAGGAAGAGGCCGTGCTCGCCGATGCTGGCGTCGCCCTGGTAGTAGGCGGCGAGCGCGCGGCCGGTGTCTCCCTCGTGCATCCAGAGGAGGTGGCCGAGCAGCAGGGCCCCGGCGGTCACGTTGTCCTCGGCGGTGCGGACGTTGAGCGCACGGTGGGCCAGGAACTGGGACACCCACTCACCGGTGTACGGCTCGACCTGCATCAGGCCGACCGCACCCGTGGGCGAGACCAGATCCTGCCGCCAGCCCGACTCCAGCCACGCCACCGCCTTCACCAGCGCGGGCTCCAGCCCGACCTGCTGGGCGACGTGGCTCAGCAGGGCGTTGACCCGGACCAGCCGGCCGGGGACCTGGATCTGGGCGCCCGCGGGCAGCCCGGCGTTCACGTTCAGCCCGTTGGCGCGCGCCAGGGCGGTCGGGTCGACGCCGTAGCGGCGGGAGATGATCCACAGGGTGTCGCCGGCAACCACGGTGTACGAGTCCAGATCCTGGCTGCCACTCACATAGGAGGGGAGGCTGCGGCTGGGGTCGGGGATCTCGAGGAGCTGGCCGACCCGGAGAGGGCCGGGGTTGCCGAGGCGGTTGGCCTCCACGATGGCCTGGACCGATGAGCCGTGGCGCAGGGCGATGCCAGTGAGGGTGTCGCCCGGCCGGACCACGTAGGTCGAGGCCATGACGGCGGCGGGCGCCGCGGCGACCGCGGTGGCACCGAGGGCTGCGAGGGCGAGCCGAGAGCGTGGGGGCATCGGGGTTTCCTGCTGGGACGTTGGGTGGGACCGGTGGGGGGACGTGCCCCGCTCCGAGCGGTGCGCGCTGAGAGTATGCGCCTGCAACGATCCGGTCAACATGCGTTCCCGGTTCGTTGCAGTTCGTCATGCCACCGCCCTCTCTGTGACGGAATCCCCGCCACGGCGGGTTCCCGCGAGGGTCGCCGGGAGTTTCCTGCCCGATCACCACCGGGTGGTACGCTGGGTGGCGTCATGCCGGTTCCCCGCCAGCCGCGCCTCAGCCTCGCCGCCCCCCTTCTGGGGGCGCTTCTCGGCGCCGCCCTGGGCCTGGTGACGTTCACGGTCGCGGCGCTGCTGTGGCGCGCCGGAGCGACCCACGCGGCCGCGGCGACCGCTGACTACGCCCTGCTCGTCTCCCTCTTCTGCCTCGCGATCACCGTGGTATTCGGCCAGCCGGCCCGGCGCCGGCGGGCCAGGGTGCCGGTCAACCAGGCCGTCCCCCACCAGTGGTGGCCCCGGGAGACCGAGTCGGTGCAGGTGATCGCCGCCTGCGTCGGAGCACCGCTGATCGTCGGTGCCGGCGTCGCCATGCTCCTCTTCCACTGACCGCACCATCCCGGCGCGACCGCGGAGGTCTCATCGCGGATCCCGCGAAGGTTGGTTCATCCGCGCGACCGGTTCGCCATCTCGTGGGGCCGGCCCCGGGTGCTAGTCTCGCTCCCCGGGAACGACCGGGAGCGCACACCATGGTCCCTGATCCCAGCCCACCGCCCCCGCCCGAGCCCGCCATCGAGGCGGTGGTCTTCGACTTCGACGGCACGCTGGTGGACAGCCGCTTCGTCGACGAGGCCGCGGTTGGCGAGCTGATCGCTCTGGACCCGTCCGCGACCGCCGGTGCCGGGATCTTCTGGAGCCACGACGGCGAGCCGCTCCTCACCCGCATCGAGACCGCCTGGCCGGGGAGGAGTGCCGAGGTCCTGCCCCTCTTCGAGCGCCCGACCGCGCCCCGCCTTTTCCCCGGGATCACCTCCCTGCTGGACGCGATGCAGGGAGCCGGCCTGGCCATGGCGGTGGTCTCCTCGCGCCGGCTGGCCGCGCTCCGCCAGGGGCTGGAGGCGACCGGGCTGCTCCACCACTTCCCGGTGGTCGTCGGATTGGAGGACGTGGCCCAGCCGAAGCCGAGCCCTGAGGGGCTGCTCCTGGCGCTGCGCTGGCTCGGGGTGGAACCGCCGCGCACCGTCTTCGTCGGCGACAACGAGCTCGACATCGAGGCCGGCCACCGTGCCGGCGTCACGGTCTGGAGGGCGGTCTGGGGCCTGCCGTCCCTCCACACGGTGCCGGATTCCCCCAACGGGATCGTCCTGCTCCACCGGCCGGAGGAGGTCGGCGAGCGCCTGGGGCGGCTGTCCCGGCGCTGAGCAGCTCCCTACCCCTCCCCGGCGTGGATGAGCTGCAGCAGGGTCGGCTGTCCGCGCACCACCAGGTGGGCTCGCCCGGGCGGGAGGTGGACCGGGCGGGGGACGAAGAGGCAGCGCTCCGCCTCGCTCATCTCCACACCCACCGCCCCCTGACCCGCCAGGGCACTGCCCAGACTGTCGTAGCCGGGCGGGGCGGGGCGCCGGGCCAGGACGACGTGGAACTTCAGATCCCAGGCGACCGGTACCGCCGGGACCAGGGGGGAGAGCGCGGAGGCGTCCACGAGATCGTCGTCGTCGACCACCAGCACCAGCTCGGGGCCCTCGATGTGACGCCGTTCGGCGAGGTCCTTCCGGCTGGCCCCGGGCGGGGGCTGACGCCGAGACAGCTCCTTGCTCAGACCTTGGACGACCGCCTCCACCGCCGACGCCGTCATCGCGTGACCCCCGACGTACCCATCGGGGACGGCGTCGAGCAGGCTCCGGCGGATGTCGACGAGGTGGAACTGCACCTCCCCGGGGGAGAGGACCCGGGTCATCGCCAGCATCAGGGCGCGCAGGAAGCTGGTCTTGCCGCATCGGGGGTCGCCACAGACGTACAGGTGCTGCGCATCCCGCGCCAGCAGGTCCAAGGGCACCGGGCGCAGGTCGGCGTCCCCGATGTCCAGCGGGATCTCCCTCCGCCGTCGCCAGTCCGCCCAGTCCAGGCTGCCGAGGGGGACGGTGCGCGGCAGCAGCGGGACCCGGGGCGCTGCGGCGCCGGGGAGGGCGCGGTGCGCAACCAGGTCGCGGAAGGCGGTGTCCACATCGACCGCCGGGTCGCCGCCGTCGATCCGGGGGAGTGCCAGCTGGACCTGGCAGGGGCCCGCGGCCAGGGCGCGTCCCGGGGTGCTCGAGAGAGCCCGGGTGGCGCGGAGGTCGTACGCGGAGTCGCCGGGATCGATGGGGCGGAGTTGCAGCCGCCCCGGGATGCGGTCGCGGAGGGCGGGGCGGATGTCCCCCCACCGGTCGGCGCTCAGCACCAGGTGGACGCCGTAGGAGAGGCCCACCCCGGCCAGTGCGGTCACCTCCTCCTCGATCCAATCGAAGGCCCGGGTCGCCGCCCCCCAGTTGTCCACCAGCAGGAAGACGTCGCCGAAGCCGTCGTCGGAGCCCCGCTCCCGCCAGCGCCGCCGCAGCTCGTCGATGCCGCCGAGCCCAAGCCGGCGCAGCTCGCGGTCGCGCTGATCGACCAGGCGGGTGAGCAGGCGCATGATGCGGCGCACCACCTCGGGATCCCCCTTTCCGGCCACGGCGCCGACGTGGGGGGCGTCGACAAGTGCCTGCAGCGAGCCGCCCATGTCGAGCACGTAGAGCTGGACGGAGCGGGGGTCGTGGGTGAGGAGGAAGGAGGCGGCGATGGTGCGCAGCGCCGTGCTCCGACCGGTACGGGGAGCGCCCACGATGGCCAGGTGGCCGATCGGGCCGTGGAAGTCGATCGCCCACGGCCGCCGCTGCTGCTGGAGCGGGTAGTCGGCCAGCCCCAGCCCCACCTGGAGCGAGTGCCCGCGCGCGGTCAGCACCCGGTCCAGCGAGACCGTCCGGGGCAGTGGGGTCACCCAGACGGGATGGGCGGGCGCGGCCCCCCGGCTCGCGATCCGCTCGACGAGGAGGCTCAGCTCGGTGGTCCCTTCCGCAGAGGACGTCGACCGCGCCGTGGGTTCATCGCCGCCAGGCTCGGTACCGCCAGACTCCGCCGGCCGGGTGACCGAGAAGTTCCGCACCGCGGCATCGGGGTGGGTGCGGCGGCCGGGGGAGGCGTCGCGGGGCGGGCCCCCGATCAGGTACGCGCGGAAGCGCTGGGGCTCCCCCTGGCCGACTTTGAGGTAGCCCACGCCGGGGCTGAGAGGAAGCTGGGCGGCGATCGGCGAGCCGAGCACGAGCACGCTCTCCTGCAGGCTGTTGGTCCGCAGGCAGAGCCGGTAGGAGAGGTGGCGATCCAGCCGGGCCAGCCCGCTCGACAACCCCTGGGTGGCCAGCAGGAGGTGGATGCCCAGGGCGCGCCCGAGCCGGGCCACGCCCTCGAAGAAGAGGTCGAAGTCGGGATGGGCGGTGAGCAGCTCGGCGAGCTCGTCGACCACCAACCAGAGGTGGGGGAGCGGCTCCAGCTCGGGGTCGGTGGACCTCCTGAGGTGATAGGCGCGGATGTCGGGGACGCTCCCCGCGCTCCTGAAGAGCGACTGGCGGCGGACCATCTCGCCCTCCACGGCGAGCCGGAAGCGCTCCACCATGGTCGGGTCGTCCTCCAGGTTGGTGACCATGCCGGCGACGTGTGGGAGCCGGGCCATGGGCTGGAAGGCGGCGCCCCCCTTGAAGTCGACGAGCACGAAGGCGAGGAGCTCGGGCGGGTGGGTGGCCGCCAGCCCGGCGACCAGGGTGCGCAGCAGCTCGCTCTTGCCCGAGCCCGTCGCCCCGATCAGCATCCCATGCGGTCCCATGCCACCCTGGGAGAGCTCCTTGAGGTCGAGCTCCACCCTCTCCCCGTCGACGCCGACCCCCACCGGGGCGCGGAGGAGGGATTCCTGAGCCCGCGCCCAGCCCGGTCCGACATCGATCCGAGGCAGCGGCCCGAGGCCCAGGGCGTCGAGGAGGCTCGAGGCCGCCGCCCCCGGGACGCGCGGCGCCTCCGCCTCCTCGCGGACGATGCGCAGTGGGGTGAGTCGTCGCGCGATGGCCAGCGCCGCCGGCTCCCCGAGCGGTTCGGCCGTGAAGCGCGGCGAACGGGACACGACCTCTCCGAGCATCTCGGTCACGGCACCCCCGTCCGGGTCGATGGCCAGCCGGCAGAGCAGCTCGCCCGGCTCGTCGGCCGGGGAGGCGACGCTGCACAGCACGGTGGCCCCCATCCGCGGTCCATTGCGCATCAGGGTGCGCAGCGCCGCCAGGCGGGCCAGGCTCCCCGCGGGCGTCCAGCCGTCGACGACCACGAGGAGGTGCCGTCCGCCCCCCGCCCGGCTGCCGAGCAGGTCGCGGAGAAGGACGCCGGCCTCGGCCGCTGAGGCCGCGACCGCCGGCTCGAGAGCGGGCTCACCGTCCGCCGCCGTGCTGGCGAGACGGGTGTGAGGCAGCCATTTGATCCAATCCCAGTCCAGCGCCGTGCGGCCGTCCTCGGTGAGCACCGCGATGCCCAGCTCGGCGGGGGGATGAAATACCGCCGCCTGGGTGACCAGGGACCGAGCCACCCCCCGGACGGTGCCCGGAGGGCCCCGGAGGACGAGCGTGCCGGCTTCGCGCAGCCGGACCACGACAGGGGCCCGCTCCCGCGTCCGGTGCCGCTCGACCAGGGCCTCGGCGGCGGCCAGCAGCGCCGGCTCCGGTTCGGGGCCGAGCGGGTCCACCTCCTGGAGCACGACCCGGACCGCCGGGGGCAGTGCGCCGCTGCCGGCCCGCACCTCCAGCCAGTCGGGGTCTCGCGGACGGCGCTCGAAGACGCGCTCCCGCCGCTGGGCCAGCTCCAGAAGACCCTCCGCGTCGGGGAAGAGCAGCGCCTCGCGCTCGTCCTGGGTGGCGATCAGGGCACGTAGCGCCCTCTCCTCGGCGGCCAGGTAGTCGAGGTAGCGGCGCCGGCTGTCCAGCCGCTGCCTCCGGCCGGCGAGGGCCTGGGCGATCGCGGTCACCACCGCGACCAGCACGCCCACCCCGATCGCAGCGCCCATCACGATCAGCAGGGCGAGCGTCTGCCGGTAGGCGATGGCGAAGACCAGGCCGCTGCCGGCCCCGGCGATCGGAGCCAGGACCTGGAGGACCCGGAGCGTCCGCCCGCTCGAGGGCAGGACCGGTGAAGGGGTGCGGATGACCACGGTCGCGGTGGGGAGGGGCGGGACCGGGACCCGCGGGCGGCGGTGGTAGAGGAGGGCGGACATCGGCGGCGGTTCCGAGGCTAGGGGCGCGGCCCGGACAGCGCACGGACATCCGCGCGCCCCGGTTCGCAGTGCTTCGCGAGCCGCTTCGCACTCCGGTCACCGCCGCTCCCCCGGGGCGGCTCCATCAGCCGCGGGCGATGATCTCGCCGCAGACGACGATGAAGACGCCGTCGGCGGCGGCGCCCAGGGCTCGCCAGCCGGCGGCGGCCGCCGCCAGCCTGTCCGGGGTGGCGATCCGGTACTCGACCGCCTGGCGTGCCAGGAGCGACGAGGTGGTCCGCTCCGCCCACAGCTCCGCCCACCAGCCCCGATCCTCGGGTGTGGCGAAGGTCCAGGTCGAGGTCGAATAGGCCACATCCTCGAACCCGGCCGCGCGCGCCCAGCTCAGCAGCCGGCGACCGGCATCGGCTTCGGCGCCGTTGCGGCGCGTCACCGCCAGGTAGATCTCCCGCCAGAGGTCGAGCCCGGCGTCGGCCGGCCACCAGACCATGGCGGAGTAGTCGCCGTCCCGCGCTGCGACGATCCCCTCCGGACGGACCAGCTTGCGCATCTCGGCCAGCGCCCCCACCGGGTCGCGCAGGTGCTGGAGTACCTGGTGGGCGTGGACCGCGTCGAACGATCCCGCGGCCAGTCCCACGGAGCGGAAGTCGCCGACCCGGAAGGAGAGGTTCGGCACGCCCGCCCCCCGGGCGTGAGCCTCGGCCTCGGCCACCACCTCGGCGGAGACGTCGACGCCGAGCACCCCCCCCGGAGCCACCCGGGCCGCCAGGTCGGCGGTCAGCGTCCCCGGCCCGCAGCCCACGTCGAGCAGACTCATGCCCGGGCGCAGGTGGGGCAGGAGGTAGGCGGCCGAGTTCTCCGCGGTCCGCCAGCGGTGAGCCCGCAGCACCGCCTCCTGGTGGCCGTGGGTGTAGGTGTCGGGGGGTTCGCTCATCGGCTGGCGATGATCGCAGACGAGGGGCCCGGGACCCCTGGAGGCATCGGGCGGAGGCGGAGCGATTGGTCCACTTGTAACAGTCATGTACGAGCCGGTCGCGGTACGGTTGCAGTAGGCTGGGCGCGGCAAGGAGCCCCGGGCGATCCGCTGGGCCCACGGGCCGCGGCCGTGGCCTGAACCGCGGAGGGGACGGACGAAGCCAGCCTTCAGTGGGGAGAGATCCATGAAGCTGAACTCGATGACCGCGCCATCCACGGGGTTCCGGCCTCGCACGATCCTGCCGCGCCGGACGGCCACCCGCTCTGTCCTCGGCGCTGGGCTGGCACTCGGACTTCTGGTGGTCGGTGCCCTCAGTGTCGGTGCCTCGCCCTGGGGAAACTATGGCTCGGGGGGCGGTTCGCCGTCCGTCCCGCCGTTCAGCCCGTCTCCGGCGCCGACCGTCGCGGGGACGGTGGCCACGGCGCCGACGAGCTCCACCGGCAGCTTCACGATCACGACCTGGGGGGGCGTGACCTGGACCGTGGACCTCTCGGGGTCAACGACCTACACCGAGCCCGGCGTCAGCTCGCCGACCTTCTCGAACGTGGCCGTCGGCGATGACGTGTCCGTGGACGGGGCCACCACCGGGTCGAACGCGGTCGACGCCGTCAGCGTGTCGATCATCCAGAAGCCGGTGGTGGTCGGGACGGTGGCCACGGCGCCGGCGAGCTCCACCGGCAGCTTCACGCTCACGGCCTGCAAGGGCGCGACCTGGACCGTGGACCTCTCGGGGTCCACGACCTACACGGAGCGCGGGGTGACCTCGCCCGGCTTCTCCGACATCGCCGTGGGCGACGAGGCGGTGGTGTTCGGGAGCTCGGCCGGGACGGACACGGCGACCGCCACCAGCGTGGTGATCATCCAGAAGCCGGTGGTGTCGGGGACGGTCGCCACGGCGCCGGGCAGCTCCACGGGCAGCTTCACGGTGACGGCCTGGAAGGGAGTGACCTGGACCGTGGACCTCACGGGGTCCACCACCTACACGGAACGCGGCGTGACCTCGCCCACCTACTCCGACGTGGCCGTGGGTGACGAGGTGGTGGTGTACGGGACCTCGACCGGGACCGACACGGTGAGCGCCGGCAGCGTGGTGATCATGCAGCGGCCGGCGGTGGTGGGAACGGTGGCGACGGCGCCGGCGAGCTCCACGGGCAGCTTCACGGTGACGGCCTGGAAGCAGCAGACGGTGACGGTGGACCTCACCGGGTCCACCAGCTACACCGAACGCGGTGTGACGTCGCCGGGCTACTCCGACGTGGCCGTGGGTGACGAGGTGGTGGTGTACGGGACCTCGACCGGGACCGACACCTTCACCGCGAGCAGCGTGGTGATCATCCAGCGGCCGGCGGTGACGGGGAAGGTGGCCACGGCGCCGTCCAGCTCGAGCGGCAGCTTCACGGTGACGGCCTGGCAGAACCAGACCTGGACCGTGGACCTCTCGGGCTCGACGACCTATCTGGAATGGGGGGTGAGCTCGCCCAGCTACTCCGACGTGGCGGTGGGCGACCAGGTCGTGGTGTACGGGACCTCGACCGGGACCGACACCGTCGCCGCCAGCAGCGTGGTGATCATGTCCCACGGCCTGAAGGCGCCCCCCTCGCCATGGGCGGTCGGTCACGTCTCACCGAGCCCCACCCCCGCGCTCACCGGGCTGCGCGTGGGCATTGGCGGGACCACCCCACCTGACGGTTGGAGCACCCCGCACGGCGGTGGATCCACGGCGGGAGGTTCGCACCACCAGGGCTCGCAGGGCGATGGGCGCGGAAGCCTGTCCGGCGGTGCGCACGGGGGCGGCCCCGGGACGCCTGGGCGCTGAGGCTGGGAGGGGCCAGGCGCTCGACGGGGCGCCTCGCCCCCGCCTCCCCGAGGGCCGGTCGCGCGGTCGCTGATCCATGCCGGTCCTGCGGCGGCTGCCGGCGATCAGCCCGCCTGCAGCGCCCGGATGACCGCCTCCCCATAGCGCGACGCCTTCATCGGTCCGACGCCCCGCACCAGGAGGAGCTCGGCCGTCGATGCGGGGTTCCGGGTGGCGATCCCCAGGAGGGTGCGGTCGTCGAAGATGGTGAAGGCGGGGCGGCTCTCGGCCCGGGCCAGCCCGAGGCGCCAGCGTCGGAGCCGCTCGAAGCGGAGCTGATCCGCTCCGTCCCGGCCTTCGCCGCCACCCTGTGTCAACCTCCTCGACGCGGGATCGGCCTCCGATCCCGACGCGCGCTGTGACGAGCTCGGCCGTGCCGGGCGGGGCTCGACGCGAGCTCCGGGGATCGACAGCCGGAGATCCCGGTCCCCGGTCAGCGCCGACCGCCCGGCCGCTGTGAGCCCGAGCGTCGGCCGCTCCCCATGGCCGCGCCGGATCAGCCCTCGTTCCGCCAGCGCGCCGAGCAGCTCCCGGATCCGCCCGTCCTCCCACCCAGCGAGGGCGCCGAACCAGTCCATCGCCTGCACCCACGGGCGCGCCCGGGTCCATGCCGAGTCCGCGCCGCGGAGCAGCGCGGCGATCCTGGATGCCCCGAGGTGGCCGTCGAATCGAGCCACGGCGCGGAGCGCCGCCCGCGCCCCGGAGTCGGGGACCGCCTGCTCGGCGACCCGCGGGGTGAGGCAGTTGTCGCAGGCGGAGCAGCTTCGCGCCACCCCCTGCTCGCCGAAGTAGTCGGCGATGCGGGCGTGGCGGCACTCCCGCGAGGTGGCGTAGGCCATCATCTGGTGAAGCCGGGCGTAGGCCGCCTCCTTGAGGCGCTCGCGCTCCTCGAAGTCGACCGGTGGTCCGGTGAGATGGCGCACGGCACCTCCGGGAAGCAGGACCCCGGCCCTCTCGAGCAGCCGGACCGCCGCGTCCGCGGCGCGGTGTTCGAGACCCGGGACGAGCTCTGGCGCTTCCCGAAAGTCCCAGCGGCCGGCGCGGAGCAGGGCGCGGTAGACGGCGCGCACCGCCTCCCTCTCCGGGTACGCGTCCTCGATGAAGAGCTCCTGAAGGCGACGGTCGGCGGGGCTGTAGAGGAGGAGGCAGCGGGCCGGCAGGCCGTCGCGCCCGGCGCGTCCCGCCGCCTGGTGGTAGTCCTCGAGGCTTGCCGGGAAGTCGAGGTGGATGACCTGGCGGATATCGGGGATGTCGACACCCATGCCGAAGGCGGAGGTGGCGGTGACCACCCGGAGCTCGCCGTCCGTGAACGCGGCCTGGATCCGGCTGCGCGCCGCCCCCTCCATCTGCCCGTGGTAGGGCGCGGCGGCGACGCCCTCGGCACGGAGCACCTCCGCGGTCTCCTCGCAGTCCCGGATGCGCCCGCAGTAGACCAGGGCGCGACCGGGAACCTCGACCAGCGCGCGGGTGACGGCGCGCTGTTTCTCGTTCCCCCGGCATCGCCACACCTCCAGGGTGAGCTCGGGCCTGACGAACCCGGTCACGAGGGTGAACGGGTCGCGCAGCCGCAGGCTCCTGCCGATGTCCTCACGGACCTGGGGCGTCGCGGTGGCGGTGACGGCGGTGACCGGCGGCCGACCGCAGGCGCTCACCGCCCCGCCGAGACGCCGGTACTCCTGCCGGAAGTCGTGGCCCCAGGTGGAGATGCAGTGGGCTTCGTCGACGACGAACCGGATGACGCCCAGCTCGGTGAGCTTCTCCTCGAAGCTCGGCGTGGCCAGGCGTTCGGGAGCGACATAGAGGAGGCGCAGCCGGCCGGCGAGGGCTGCCGCCAGGGTCTCGCGCTGCTCACCCGCGTCCATCTGGGAGTTGATGGCGGCGGCGGCAACCCCGGCGCGCCGGAGGCGCGCGACCTGGTCGGTCATCAGCGCGATCAGGGGCGAGACGACCAGGGTGAGGCCCGGCGAGGCCAGAGCCGGAACCCAGTAGGCCATGCTCTTCCCAGCCCCGGTGGGGGCGACGAAGAGGACGTCACGCCCGGCTTCGGCGGCCGCGATGACCTCAGCCTGCCCCGGTCGCAGCCCGGGAAGCCGGAAGAGGTCGCGAGTCACCGCCAGGGCGGCCGCGCTCGGCGCCCGCGCCCCCTCCCGTCCCATGATCTTCCCCGCCCGCGCGCTCATCCGAGCCGGCCGGACCCGACCACCTCGGCGGCGACGAAGCCGAGCCAGGGGATGGCCGCCACCAGCAGCCATCCGCCGTGGGCGCGCCCGTCGCGGAGCAGTCCGAGCAGGTAGAGGCCGGTCGCGAACGCACAGCCGGCACTCAGAACGCCTGCCGTCCCCAGCTGCCAGGTGGTGAAGGTGATGCCAACGAAACCGAGCACGCACGCCTGGAAGGCCGCCGCCCCGGCGACGTTGCCGAGGGCGAGATCGTCGTCACCACTCCGGATCCAGAGCACGCTGTTGAGGGTCTCGGGAAGCTCGGTGGCGAACGGCACCGCGATCACCGCCAGCAGCAGGGCGCTGATTCCCAGGCTGGCCGCGGCGGAGTGGATGGCGTCGACGAACAGCCCGGAGCCGACCGCCAGCAGAACCGTCCCGGTGACGAGCTGAAGCGCCACCGCCGGCCACGGGGGTGGGCCGGACCGCCAGCGGACGAAGTGCAGCGGTTCGGGCGCCTCCTCGGAGGCCTCCCTCTCGCTCAGCGCGGAGCGCGCGTACCCGGCGTAGAGGAGGAGCAGGAGCACCCCGACCACCACCCTCTCCGGTCGCGTGATCAGGGTGGAGGCGACCGCGCAACCGAAGGCGCTCAGGAAGACCCCGAGGTCCCGGTGGACATGGGCCGGCGCGACCCGCAGCCGGCGATCCCGGGTCCGGGTCAGCAGCGCCAGCCCGGTGACCGCGCCACCCAGGGTGAGGAGCAGGAAGGAGGAGCCGAGCACGGCGCCGGTGGCGATCTGGTTCGAGTCGGAGGCGCCGCCCACCAGCGCCACCACCACCACCATGGTCTCCGGAAGCGCGGTGCCCAGGGCGGCGAGGAGGCTGCCGGTGGCTCCCGCTCCGAGGTGGAGCAGGTGGCCCGCCCATTCCACCGCGTTGGTGAACAGCTCCGACGCGGCCGCGATCAGCAGCAGGGCGCCCACGAACAGCAGGGCGGTCATCGGTCGGGTGCGGCCGCGGGGCGGCGAGAGACGGCCGCGAGCGGCATTCAGCCGCCTGTCCGGCGCGGCCGGCGGTGGCGGGTCAGGGCGTCCACCGGGGTCTGCATCCAGCTGGTGCCGAAGTTCATCACGTGGCGCATGGTCACCGGCTGGACGCGGTGAACGGGTGCGCCCCCCTCACTGCACGCCACCGCATCGAGGATCCGCTCCCGGCACCACGGGAAGACGGTGCGGGGCAGCTGGTGGGGGTCGAAGAGGCGCACCGACCAGGCCTCGATGCTGCGCCGCGCCCTCCCGCCCGTGATCTCGCCCAGGAAGACTGCGTCCCCGGCCGCGCGCAGCCCCTCCCAGCTGTAGACACCGACCAGACCGAGGACCCGAACGGTGTGGCCGGTCTCCTCCTCGGTCTCCCGTGCGGCGGCGTCGGCCGGCTCCTCATCGGGCTTGCAGTGGCCGCCGGGCAGCTCCCACCCCGGTGGCCAGGGGCGGAGCTGGAGGAGCACCCGCCCTCCATGCAGGACGGCCAGCTGGGCCCCACCCACCGGCCAGGGCTCGCCGTCGATCACCACCGACCGGAGCGGCCAGCGCGGAGGGCGGTCATGGAAGAGGATCTGGGCGAACCGGCTGCTGCGGCGCTCCCCTCCGCTCATCGCGGCGTCAGCCCGCGGCTCGGAGGCCCGCCGGCGCCGGCGCGTTCCCGGGTCCGCGGCGGGGCGCCCCGGTGGCCTCAATCGACGGGGACGCGGCGGGGTCGCCTGGCCCGGGAGCCGGCTGCGGGGGCACGGCGTCCCCGGGACGCTCCGCTCGCCGGCCGGTTGCCGTGCTCGATCAGGGCGGTGATGCCGAGCACCATCTCGCGCTGCGCGGCGAGGAAGTGGGAGGTCGCGTCGGGCGGCACGACCTTCTCGAGCTGGCGGGCGGCTTCCTCGAGGATCCGGAGCGGGATCCCACCGATGCTGTCACTCATCTTCTCGCCTCCTCCAAACGCCGTCACTCAGGTCCGGCTCTCCGTGAACGTGACCCGCAGCAGGCCCTCGTCGAGCCTGGCCTTGCTGACCTTCTTGCCGTTGAGAATGCGGGGCAGAGAGATCTCCCGCTTGTAGGCGCCCACGGTGACGAACAGCTCCCCCTCGGAGTGGCTGACGTCGACCTCCTCCTTGGAGACGAAGGGGAGCTGGAGCTGCAGCTCGTACTGCCCGTCGACCTTGCGCAGGCGCTGGGGCACGGCGTGGTAATAGACCCGGGCCGGGTCCTCGTCGCCGAAGAGCACCGCGGACAGCTCGCCCAGGCGGTCCAGCCCGACGATCTCGTGGTCGAAGAGCTTCGACCGGCGGATGGGGATGGGGTCGAAGAGGGACTCCACGGATTCGTTGTACCTGCCCTGGATCTCCCGCCAGGACGCGAAGTAGGCGTCGGTCACCTCTGGCGGCAGCACCCGGTTCACCACCACCAGGTCGGTGAGGTAGTCGTACAGGCTCAGGTAGGTGAAGGCGCGCTGGGCCTCCTTGAGCACCATCTTCTCGAGGTTCAGCACCAGGCGCACGGTGCACGTCTTGGGGTCGCCGAGGATGCTCTTCATGCTCTCGAGGTCGACCAGCAGGTTCCTGATGTGGACGAAGACGTCGTCGGGGGGCAGGGGGATCGAGACGAAGGGCTGCACCACCGGGCGGGCGACCTTCATCACCGCGCGCGACGCCGGGAAGAGCCTCTGGAGATACCAGCGGGCCACGTCGGGGAAGGCGAGCAGCTGGAGGGTCTCGCCGGTGGGTGCGCAGTCGACGACCAGCGTGTCGTACTTGCCCTCGGCCTTGTGATGCCGGATCTGCATCAGGGAGGCGATCTCCTCCATCCCCGGGGGCGACGCCAGCTCCTCCGCGACGATGTCGTCGACGCCCTGCGAGGAGAAGAGCGAGCTGAGGTAGAGGCGGATCCGGTCCCAGTGGCTCTCCAGCTGGTGGAGGGCGTTGACCTCCTGAGCCCACAGGTTCGGGGCGACCTGCCGCGGGTCCTCCCCGAGCGGGGTGTCGAGCGAGTCCCCGAGGCTGTGGGCGGCGTCGGTGCTGATGACCAGGGTCCTCTGGCCGAGCTGTGCGCAGCGCACCGCGGTGGCGGCGGCCACCGTCGTCTTGCCCACCCCACCCTTGCCCGTATAGAGGATCACCCGCACCGGCGTCCCTCCGCCTCAGTCGACGACGCGGGTGACGATGGCCCAGGCGATCAGGATGAGCACGACCATGATGGCGGCGATCATGGCCACCCGGCGGAGGTCGGCCGGGACGTAGGGGACGCGGTCGAAGGGGATCGCCGGATCGTCGCTGTCCAGCGGCTCGACCATGGCCGCCGCGGTCCCGAAGCGGGCGCTCTTGATCGACGCGCGCTGCTGCCGGCTCATCGTGCTCGAGGCCGGAGCGGGCCCCACGCGACCGACGCGGCGGCGGGCGGTCTCCGCTCCCGGGACCTCCTCGGTGCTGACCGCGACCGGCGCGGCACCCGCCGGGGTCTCCGCACGATCGAGCCCCGCCGAGCCGGCGACCGGCCGGGCGGTGGTGGCCACCAGGGGCCGGGCCGGGGCCGCCCCCGCCGGGCGGCGGGCGGCGTTGCGCTGCTTCTGCTTCCGGGTCTTCTTGGCCATCTTCCAGCCCCGAAGCCTAGCAGGCGGGAGACCGGCAGAAGCTGCAAGGGTTGGCGCCCCTGGTACCCTCGGCCCAGGATGAACGCAGCGGCGCGCCCGGCGGAGCGGTCCGGGTTCTTGGATCGCTACTCCGCCCCCTTCATCACCCTGGCAGCCGCCCTCTGGGCCGCCGACCCCATCTTCCGCCCGGCGCTGGTCAAGCAGGGCCTGTCGGCCAGCGAGATCGTCCTGCTCGAGAGCCTGTTGATCAGTCTCTGCTTTATTCCGATGGCACCGCGGGTCTACCGGGAGCTGCGCGGCGCCTCGTGGCGGACCTGGCTGGCGCTGGCGGTGATCGCCGTCGGTCCCCAGGCCTTCGCCACGGTGCTCTTCACACGCTCGCTCGACTACGCGACCACCCGCGGGGCCCAGTCCGAGGTCTACCTCCTCTACCTCCTCCAGCCGGTCTTCGGGATCGTCCTGGCCCGCCTGGTGCTGCGGGAGCGTCGCAGCCCGCTCTTCTGGCCGATCGCGGCCGCGGCCCTCGGCGGCGCCGCCCTGATCGTCGTCGCCCAGCTCCCGGGTGCCCCCCAGGGGGCGCTGGTGGCCGCCCTCCTCGTCCTTGGAGCGGTGATCCTCTGGGCGGCGGGGACGGTCCTCGGCCGCTATGCCCTCGCCGGCGTCTCCTTCACCAGCACCTCGGCGATGCGCTTCACCCTGGCCCTGCCGGTCCTGCTGGTGCTGATGCTGACCGACCGGGGCGTCGCCGGCTTCGGCCAGTACTCGATCGGCCAGCTGCCCAGCTTCCTCGGCATCGCCCTTATCCCCGGCCTCATCGCCATGGTGCTGTACTACCGGGCCCTCTCCAGCACCCCGGCCTCGATCTCGACCCTCGCCGAGCTCGGCTATCCCGCCGCGCTCTTCCTCGTCTACTCCCTTCCCGCGCCGGTGGGCTTCGGCCTGCACCTCCAGCCGATGGAGGTGGGCGGCGCGGTGCTCCTCATCGCCGCCGTCACCTGCCTCAACCTCCTCAAGAGGCGGGGCGGTGTGCGCTCGCCGCGCCCGACCGAGCTCCGGCTCGCCTCGGAGGCGTCCAAGGGGTAGCTCCGCCGGGCTCGGCCCGCCGCGAGCGCTCCGAGCGCGGCTCAGCCGGGGCTGCCCACCTCGGCATGGAACCCCGCCTCGTGGAGGAGGGTGAGGGCGCGCTCGACCGACGCCGCGTCGATGGTCAGCACCAGGGCGGCGTGCCGGGTGTCGGAGTGCTGCATGTAGAGGTCGACGATGTTGATGTCGCTCGACCCCATGAGGGTGGTGACCTGGGCGAGCACCCGGGGGCGGTTCTCGATCAGGACGGCGATGTCGACGTTGCGCCCGGTCCGCTCGATGAGGATGCCGCCCAGGGCCTCGTAGGCGGCGCCGGCGTCGGTGAAGTGCCGCTCGATGGCGGGCCGGTCCGCGATGTCCTGGTCGAGCCGGTGCATCGCCTCGGTGAAGGAGCCGAGGACCTCCCGCACGGCCTCGGCGTTCTCGGCCAGGATGTCCGCCCAGAGGGCCGGGCTGGCGGCGCCGACCCGGGTCAGGTCGCGGAATGACGGCCCGGCCAGGCTGAGAGCGTCCGGGGAGATGCCGGAGGTGACCTGCAGGAGGGCGACGGCGAGGAGGTGGGGGAGGTGCGAGAGGGCCGCGACCAGCAGGTCGTGGCGCTCGGGGTCGACCGCGGTGGGCACGGCTCCGAGGTCGTCGCGGACGAACTGGGTGACCAGGGCGTAGGCCTCGGGGAGCGTGTCCCCGGTGGGGGTGAGCAGGTAGCGGGCACCGCGGAAGAGGTCGGCGCTGGCGTTGGCGACGCCGGCGAGCTGGCTGCCCGCCATCGGGTGCCCCCCGACGAAGCGGCGGATCCCGGCCGCGGCGGCGGCGCGGACGATGCCGGCCTTGGCGCTGCCCACGTCGGTGACCAGGGCGTCGGTCGGCGCCAGCTCGGCGAGCAGTCCCGGGATCCTGGACACGGGCGCCGCTAGCACCAGCATGTCGGTCCGCCCCACCTCGTCGAGACCGGCGGCGCGGTCGATGGCACCCAGCGCGACGGCGCGCTCCAGGGTGCCGGCCTGGTCGACCCCGACCACCGCCCACCCAGCCCGCCGGGCCGCCATCCCGATGGAGCCCCCGATCAGGCCGACGCCGACGATCCCGAGGGTGCGGCTAGACATTGAAGCGGAAGTGGACGACGTCGCCGTCACGGACGACGTAGTCCCTCCCCTCCAGGCGCTGCCGTCCCTGCTCCCGGACGGCGGCGTACGACCCGGCCTCGATCAGCGCCTCGGCATCGACCACCTCGGCGCGGATGAAACCACGGGCGAAGTCGGTGTGGATCGTGCCCGCCGCCTCCAGGGCGGTGCCGCCCCGGTGGAGCGTCCAGGCGCGCACCTCCTTCTCCCCGGCGGTGAAGAAGGTGATCAGGTCGAGCAGCCCGTACGCCTCCCGGGCCAGCCGGTCCAGGCCGGGCTCCGTCAGGCCCAACGAGGTGAGGAAGTCGCCGCGGTCCTCGACGGGGAGCTCCACGATCTCGGCCTCGATCCGGGCGGAGATGGTGAGACAGTCGCCGCCGTGAAGCCGGGCCAGCTCGACCACGTCCTGGGGAGGCGGTGCGCCCGCCTCGGCCTCGCCCACGTTGACCACCGCGATCAGCGGATGGGAGGTGAGCAGGAAGAGGTCATGGACGTGGCCGCGCTCCTCCTCCGAGAGCGCCAGGGTCCGGACCGGCTGCCCGCCGTCGAGGTGGCGCTGGACCCGCTGCAGGGTCTCGATGACCTCCGCCGCCTTCTCCTTCTGGAGCCGGGCCGTCTTCTCCCTCTTCTCCAGGCGCCGGGTCACCGTCTCCAGGTCGGCGAGCTGCAACTCCAGCTCGATGACGTCGAGGTCGCGCGCCGGGTCCACGGCGCCCTCCACGTGGCTGACGTCGGGGTCTTCGAAGCCACGCGCCACCACCACGATGGCGTCGCACTCCCGGATGTGACCGAGGAACTGGTTGCCCAGCCCCTCGCCGCGGCTGGCGCCGCGGACCAGGCCGGCGATGTCGGTGAAGGTCACCGTGGTGGGGATCACCCGAGGCGGGGAGAAGATCGCCGCCAGCCGGTCCAGCCGCGGGTCGGGGACCCCCACCACCCCGGTGTTGGGCTCGATGGTGGTGAAGGGGTAGTTGCCCACCTGGGCGCCGGCGCGGGTGAGGGCGTTGAAGAGCGTCGACTTCCCGGCGTTCGGCAGGCCCACGATGCCGACGCTCAGGCCCACGGCGCGTCCCCGGGCCGCTTCCCAGGGCCGGTGATGAGGAGCTCGTCACCGGTGCTCGGTGCCATCGGCGGCTAGTCGCTCTCCAGCTCGAACTCCGCGTGCAGCGCTCGCACCGCGTCGGCGACCCGGTCGCGGGCGATGATCACGGTGACGTGGATCTGGCTGGTGGTGATCTGCTCCACGTTGATGCCCTGGGCGGAGAGCGCCTGGAAGATCCGGGCGTGCATGCCCGGCGTCCCCAGGAAGGCGGTGCCCACCACCGACACCGTGGCGATGCTGGTGTCCGCCACCACCTGCTCCGCCTTGACGGTCCGGGCCACCTCCTCGAGCACCGGGCGGGAGCGGGGGAGGTCCTCCTCGGCGATGGTGAAGGAGAGGTCCGTGAAACCGTCGTGGCTCACGTTCTGGACGATGATGTCCACATTGATGCCCGCCCTGCCGATGGGACCGAAGACGGCGGCGGCCACTCCGGGACGATCGGGAACCCGGGTGAGGATGACCTTGGCAACGCCGCTGTCGTGGGCGATGCCGCGAATCTTCTGGCGATCTTCCATGGCAGGATGCTGACAGATGAGGGTCCCGGGGTGGTCCTCGAAGGTCGAGCGCACCACGATCGGCATCGAGTAGGTCTCGCCGATCTCGACGGCGCGCGGATGCACCACCTTGGCGCCGACGGCGGCGAATTCTAGCATCTCGGCGTAGGCGATCTCGGGGATGGGCCGCGCCCTCGGCTCGACCCGAGGATCGGCGGTGTAGACGCCGGCCACATCGGTGAAGATCTCACAGCGCTCCGCGCTCAGCTCGACCGCGAGGGCGACCGCGGTGGTGTCGGTCCCGCCCCGGCCGAGGGTGGTGATGTCGAGAGCCTCGTTGACCCCCTGGAACCCGGCGACCACCACCACCCGGCCGCGCTCCAGCTCGTCGATGATGCGCTGGGGGACGATGTCCACGATCCGTGCGCTGCGGTGGACGTCGCTGGTGCGTATCCCGGCCTGCAACCCGGTCAGCGAGATCGCCGGGACGCCCAGCCGCTCCAGGGCCATGGCCAGCAGGGGCGCGGTGATGGTCTCGCCGGTGGAGAGGAGCTGGTCCATCTCCCGGCTCGGGGGCACCGGGTTGACCTTGTGGGCCAGGCTGATCAGCTCGTCGGTGCTGTCGCCCATCGCGCTGACCACGGCCACCACCCGGGCGTGCTCGGCACGGGTGGCGGCGATCCGCCGCGCGACCCGCTGGATCAGCTCAGCGCTGGCGACGCTGCTGCCCCCGAACTTCTGGACGACGCACGGGCTGGTCATGGCCGTGATCCCCGCGTCATGGGCCGAGGTCCACGCGGGCCCCGAAGTTGCGGACGGAGTAGGTGGCCGTGTGCCCTCTCACCCCGGCGAGCCTGGCGGCCGCGCCCATCGCGGCTGCCACCTCCTGGTCGCCCTCGGTGCAGAAGGCGAGCACCGAGGGGCCGGCTCCGGCCAGGCACGCCCCGTGAGCCCCGGCGGCCACCGCCGCGTCGATCAGGAGCGGGACGTGCGGCATCAGCTCGCTGCGTGCGGGCTGGTGCCAGCGGTCCCGCATCGCCTCGCCGAGGAGATCGAGCTGCCCGGTCAGCATCGCGGTCACCAGCAGGGCGCAGTGGGAGGCGTTGTAGATCGCCTCCTCCCGGCTGAAGGAGAACGGCACCACCCGGCGGGCGGCCTCCGTGCTCATCTCCTCGTCAGGGATGAAGAGGACGGCACGTAGCCTGTCCGGCACGGGCACCGGGACCACCGGTCCGTCGCGGACGCACACCACCATCCCACCCAGCATGGCGGCGGCGACATTGTCCGGATGGCCCTCGATCTGAGCCGCGTGGTTGATGACCTGGCGCTCGTCCCAGCCGAGGCCGGCCAGGACGTTGGCGGCGAGCACGCCGCTGACCGCGGCGGCGGCACTCGAGCCGAGCCCGCGACCGAAGGGGATGGCGTTGTGGCAGCGGATGCGCGCCCCGGGCGGGTCCACCCGCGCCGCCGCGCAGGCCGCGACGAAAGAACGGGCGATGAGGTTGCGGGCCGGGTCCTGGAGCTCGGCGGTGGCGCCCACGCCGGCATCGATGGCGATCCCACCCTCGGGCTCGGACCATGCCTCGACCTCGTTCTGGAGCTGTACCGCCAGGGCCAGGATGTCGAAGCCCGGGCCCAGGTTGGCGACGGTCGCGGGGACCCGGATGGTGACGTGCATGGCGAGCCCCGATCAGAGGCCGATGGCGTCGGCGATGCTGGCCGGCGTCCCGGTCACCGACCGTGGCGGGGGCAGACCGTCGCTCACGGCCGGGAGGTCCTTGAGCCCGTTCCCGGTGAGGACGCACACGGCCCGGGCTCCGCGGGCCACCGCGCCGCTGCGCACCGCCTTGCGCAGCACCGCGAGCGATGCCGCTGACGCCGGCTCGCAGAAGACCCCCTCCATCGCCGCCAGGTCGCGCTGGGCGGCGGCGATCTCGGCGTCGCTCACCGAGTCGATCAGTCCCTCCGACTCGTCCCGGGCAGCGATCGCCCCCGCCCACGACGCCGGATTGCCGATCCGGATGGCCGTGGCGAAGGTCTGCGGATCGGCGACGGGCTGGCCGAGCACGAGGGGAGCCGCACCCTCGGCCTGGCCGCCGATCATGCGGGGCAGCTGGGTCGTCCGGCCCGCCTCCCGGTACTCCCGGAAGCCCCGCCAGTAGGCGGTGATGTTGCCCGCGTTGCCGACCGGGATGGCCAGGACATCCGGGGCGTCGCCCAGCTCGTCCACGACCTCGAAGGCGGCGGTCTTCTGGCCCTCGATCCGGTTGGGGTTGACGCTGTTGACCAGGGTCACGGGGTGGGTCTCGGCGAGCCGCCGGACGCTGCGCAGGGCTTCGTCGAAGTTGCCCTCGATGATCAGCACCGTCGCCCCGAACACCTGGGCCTGGACCAGCTTTCCCAGCGCGATCTTCCCCGCGGGCACGACCACCACGGTGCGCAGCCCGAAGCGGGCTCCGTAGGCCGCCGCCGACGCGCTGGTGTTGCCCGTGGAGGCGCAGATGATTGCCCGGCTGCCGCTCTCGATGGCGCGCGCCACCGCGACCACCATCCCCCGGTCCTTGAAAGAGCCGGTGGGGTTGAGGCCCTCGAACTTGAGGTGAAGCGAGCGCAGCCCGAGGTCGACGCCGATGCTGCGCGACTCGATGAGTGGCGTCCCCCCCTCGCCGAGCGTGATCCGCGGGGTCGCCGCCGTGAGCGGCAGGTACTCAGCGTAGTGCTGGATGACGCCCTCACCGCGGAGGCCGGGTGCCGCGCTCACGCGCTCGCCTCCAGCCGGTCCAGGGTCTGGGCCACCGCCACCGGCGCCCCGGCACCCGCGAGGGCCTCGAGGGCTCGGGCCAGGGCCGCCCGCGGCGCCGGGCCGGTGAGGACCTCCAGTTCCCTCTCGCCATCCGCGGGGATGATCCGCTCCACCGCCGCCCCGCCGCGCGCCAGGGTCTGGGCGACGAGGGTCGCTGCGTCGCCATCTCCGTCCACCCGCAGCCGGACCCAGGAGCCGGTCCGGGCGGACTCGCCGTCGAGCACGGGAACGGGCGCGGCGGGAGGGGGGGAGACCTCGCGCCCCTGCCGTCGAGCCCGGGCCACGGCCACGATGTCGCTCAGCACCGCGCTCGCCGCCGCGTCGGCGCCCGCCCCCCGCCCGCGCACGAGCAGGCGGCCGGCCAGGTCGCTCTCGAACAGGACGGCGTTGTCCGCTCCCTCCACGTCCCCCAGGGGGTGGCCCGCGCGCGGCACCAGGGTGGGCTGGACGGTCAGGGCCAATCCCGCCGGCGAGCGCTCCGCCGTCGCCACCAGCCGGATCACCGAGCCGAGCCGCCCGGCGGCGTGCACATCGGCCGGGGAGATGCCGCGGATCCCGCGTCGGAGGACCTGGTCCGGGCTGACCTCCGCGCCCATGGCGAACCAGGCGAGGATGCAGAGCTTCTGGGCCGCGTCGTGACCGTCGAGATCGCTCGTCGGGTCGGCCTCGGCGTAGCCGCGCTCCTGGGCATCGGCCACGGCGCGGTCGAAGGCGTCACCCGCCTCCAACCGTCCCAGGATGTGGTTGGTGGTTCCGTTGATCACTGCGGTGACGCGGTTGACCGCGTCCCCCTGAAGCGACCCGCCGAGCATCGCCAGCACCGGCATGGCGGCGCCGACCGCGGCCTCGAAGGCCAGCCCGCCGCTCCGCGGGCGGACCGCCGCCGCAAGGTGGTGGCCGGAGGTGGCGATCACGGCCTTGTTGGCGGTGACGACGGCCAGGCCGCGACCGATCGCCGCATCGAGGAGGGCGCCGGCGGGTTCGAGACCGCCGAGCAGCTCGACCACGATGTCCACGTCCGGTGCCGCCACCGCCGCCGCCGCGTCCTGCTCGACCGTCACCCCGTCGCGGCGCAGGAGACGCGCACGGCCGGGGTCGCGCTCGGCCAGGCGCCGCAGCACGAGCGGGCCGCCGCTCCGGGCCGCCAGCCGGTCGGCGTGCGCATCGAGCTCGCGAGCCACCGCCGCGCCGACGGTGCCCGCGCCAAGCAGCGCGATACCGAGCTCCGTTGCCATTGGCGGCCGAGTCTAGTCGACCGGGCGATGCACCCCGGTTCAGCCGGTCTCGGCGGGCTCGGTCCGGGGTGGGGGGGAGGCTCCGGGTCGGTACCGGCCGAGGCCTGGAAAGCGCGCCTGCCGCGCGAGGAGCCGGAGCAGCGGGATCACGGCTCCGGCCGGGACCGGCTCACCCCAGAGCCGCCCCCGGGCAGCGTCGCAACCGAGCTGCTGGATCGCGGAGCGGGTCGCCTCGTCGTCGACCCCGGTCGCGATGACGGTGAGGTTGAGAGCATGGGCCAGGTCGACGATGCCGCGCACGGCCGCCGCCTCGACGCCCTCGCGTCGCGCCGAGGCGACCAGTGAGCCGTCGAGGCGCAGCTCCGTGAACGGCAGGCCGCGCAGCCGGAGCAGCGACGCCGAGTCGGAGCCGTAGTTGCCCAGCGCCACGCCCACCCCGTTCTCGGCAAGCGCGTGCAGCACGGGTGCCGCCATCGAGAGCGTGGTGTTCTCGTCAACCGTGATCGAAAGCGAATTCGCCGGCACCGTCCACCGCTCCAGCAGGCTGCTCACGGCGCGTGGAAGCTGGCGATCCTGGACGTTGCGGCCGGCGATCTTGACGTTGATGCGAAGAGCGTGGCCCTGCTCGCGCCACCGCGCCTGCTGCTGGAGCGCCAGCCCCAGGATGCTGCGGGTCAGAGGCCGGATGATGTCGGTCTGCTCGGCGGCTGGCACGAACTGGTCGGGGGTGAGCAGGCCGTGCCGCTGGTGGCGCCAGCGCACCGTGGCGTCCACGGCGAGCAGCGCGGAGTCGGCGACTCGCACCACCGGCTGGTAGAAGAGCTCCAGCTCCTGGTTGTCGAGCGCCTTGCGGAGCTCGGCGAGGCGCACCGCCCGGTCCTCGATCTCGCTCGTGTCGTCTGCCGGGGTGTAGACGGTCCAGCCCCGCCGGGCCTGCTTGGCGGCCTGCCGGGCGGTCTCCGCGTTGCGCATCAGCGTCGCGGCATCGCCGCCGTGGTCGGGGAAGTTGGCGATGCCGATGCAGAGGTCGGTCTCGAGGACGTGCCCGTCGATGGTCACCGTCTCCTTGAAGGCGGCGAGCACCTGCCGGGCGATCCGGGCGCTCGCCGCCGGGGTGGCGCCGCCCCCGGGGATGATGGCGAAGTCGTCGCCTCCCAGCCGGGCCACGATGTCGGTGGCCCTCAGGGTCTGGCGGAGCCGCTCGGCGACGAGGGTGAGGAGGCGGTCCCCGACCCCGTGGCCGCAGCGCTCGTTGACCTCGGCAAAGCGTTCCAGGTCGAGCAGGAAGATGCTGAACGGGGCTTGCCGGGCCGCGGCGGTCTGAAGACGGGCCAGCAGCTGCTCCTGGAACTGCCGCTCGTTCGGAAGCCCGGTGAGGCTGTCGTGGAGAGCCTGGCGGGTCAGCGCCTCCGACTGCGCGCGGACCTCGGACATGTCCCGGACGACCACGATCCGGCCCTCGCTCTCGGCCACGCGGCGGCTGTCGACCTGCGCCGAGAAGCTGGTGCCGTCACGCCGGAATGCCGACACCTCGGCCTGGGCCGGGCCGCTGCCGCCGAGGGGCGGATCGCCGGGCCCGGGCCGGAAGGCCGGCAGGATCTGCTCGATGTGGCACCCGGTGAGGGCGCCTGGGGTTGCGCCGAAGAGCCGGTGGGCGGCACGGTTGGCCAGGGTCACCTGACCCTCGCCGTCCACCATCAGGACCGCCTCGGTCACCGCATCCGCCACCGCCTGCAGCCGGGTTGCGGAGGCACTCAGGGCGACGCTTCGCTCGTGCAACCGGGCGTGATCACGCCGCAGCTGGCGTCCGGCGAGCACGAGGACCAGGAGGGCGAGGACGAGCAGGGCGGCGAGCGAGGCGATGCCGGCGTTCATGCGCTTCGCGCCGACACTACCTGACTGCCGCCACCGACCCGCGACGGCGAGGTGACGGTGCCACGGAGAGTCGGTTCTGCGGCCAGCGCCAGCGATTGCCGCCCGGTGGTACGGTGAAAGTCAACGATGGCAGTCCAGGGCTCCCAGCCACCTCACCCGTGATCGAGGCGAGCGCCGAGGTCACCGTCCCGGTCCGGCCCGAGGAGGCCTACGCGGCTGTTTCGGATCTCGAGCATGCCGACTGGTTGCCCGGCGTGAGGGGGCTCCGCCACATCGGTGGGCCCGCCCAGGGGGTGGGTGCCCGGTACGAGGTCGAGGCGGGCCTCGTCGGGCGGCATCTCCGCGGTGTTCTGGTGTGCACCCAGGCACTCCGCCCGGAGCGCACCGTCATGACCCTCGAGGACGGCCTCGACCTGGTCATCACCGCGACCGTCCGCCCGGTGAGGGGCGGCTGCAGGGTCGTGCTCACCGCCCGCTACTCGGTGGGCAACGGTCTCACGGGTCTGGCCCTCGAGCGGGCCAGCGCGGGCCCGGCGCGGCGAGAGGTGTCGCGGGCCGTGGAGCATTTCGCGGCCCAATTCGGCCGCAAGGCGCCGGTCGGCGTCTGAGTCCGCGCCGTGTGCCAGGGTTCGTGGCCCCACGCCGGGTGCTGACCCACGATGAGTGTTCGGGACGATGACACGGCGCTCGACGCCCTGGCGGCCCGCGCCCGTTCCTCCCCCGAGCTGACCGCGGAGGCCGCCGACCGTCTGATCGCCGCCGCCCGCGGGGGTGACCTCCGGGCCAGCGAGTTCCTGGTGGAGCACTCCCTGGGTGCCGTCCTGGCCGAGGCGGTCGCACACCGCGACCACGGGGTGGAGGTCACCGACCTCTTCCAGGAGGGCTCGTTGGCGGTCGTGGTGGCGGTCCGGGAGTACGTGGAGCGGAGCGGGGCCGGGGCCCAGTTCGGCGGCTACGTCCGCCGCGTCGTCGCCGGTCATCTCGATCGCCTGGTCGAACGGGAGGAGGCCGCCGCCGCCGAGGCTGCCGCGATCGTCGAGGACACCCGGTTGCTGGAGGTCGCCCAGGTGGCGCTCCGCCACCAGCTCGGGCACGAGCCCACCTCGACCGAGCTGGCCGCGGTGCTCCTCTGGCCTCGGGAGCGGGTCGCGCTGATCGCTGAGATGCTGGCCATGGCCCGGGAGAGCTTCGACTCCGAGATCATCGAGTATCTCGACGATGAGGACGACGCCGAGCCGTAGCGGACGGCCACGACGGAGCGCGGTGGTGGGCCGATCCGGCGCTCATCCTCAGGGCTCGCGCAGGTCCTCGTGGCGCCAGTCGAGGTCGCGCAGGTCGGGAGCCGGCGCACCACGGCGCAGCGCGTCCGGGCCAAAGCGGCGGCGGAGCTGGTCCAGGGTGGCGTCGAGACGGCGGTCCCGGGCCGCCGCGGGTGCGCTGAAGAGGTCGAGCTGCGCCGCGTCCTCCAGGTTGTGGACGCCGACCCCGAGCAGCCGCACCGCCTGTCCCGGCTGGTGGGTGGAGGCGAGGAGCGCGACGGCTCCGGCGGTGATCACGGCGTCGCTGTCGCTCCCTTCGCCGAGGGAGCGCTGGCGGGCCAGGGTGGTGAAGTCGGCGTAGCGGAGCTTCAGGCTGACGGTCCGGGCGCTCAGGCCGGCGGCGCGCAACCGCCGCCCCACATCGGCAGAGAGGTGGCGGAGACGGTCGCGGAGCTGGTCGACGTCGGCGACGTCGCGGTCGTAGGTCTCCTCGCGGGAGATGGACTTGGGGGTGGTCGGCGGTGTGACCGGCGACGTGTCGATGCCCTGCGCGCGGCGGGTGAGGGAGAGGGCGCCGGCCCTGCCCAGGCGCCGCTCCAGCAGCGCCGGCGGATGGCGGGCCAGGTCGCCGAGAGTCTGGAGGCCCAGGCCGGCCAGCGTGTTCGCGGTGGCAGGCCCCAGCCCGGGGAGGGTGCGGAGGGGAAGGGGACGCAGGAACTCCGCCTCCTCCCCGGGGTGGACGACCACGAAGCCCTGCGGTTTGCGCAGATCGGAGGCGATCTTGGCGACCGTCTTGCAGGTGGCGACCCCGAAGCTGGCGTGCAGACCGGTCCGCTCCAGGATCTGGTCACGGAGGTGGGCGGCCATGTCGGGCGGCTCGCCCGGGGTTGCGGTCACGTCCAGGTAGGCCTCGTCCAGGGAGAGCGGCTCGACCAGCGGGGTGAGCAACCGCGCGAGGGCAAAGATCTGGGCCGACGCCTGCCGGTAGGCTGGGAAGTCGACGGGGAGCAGGACCGCCTGGGGGCACAGCCGCACCGCCCTCCCGAGCGGCATCGCCGAGTGCACTCCGTAGCGACGCGCCTCGTAGGAGGCGGCGGAGACCACGGCCCGGGCTGTGCGCCCCGTGCCGGCCCCGCCGACGATGACGGGACGGCCGCGAAGCTCAGGGCGGCGCTGCTGTTCCACCGACGCGTAGAAGGCGTCGAGGTCGAGGTGGATGATCGCGCGCGCCCAGGCCATCAGCCGATTCTGTCGCTCCGGCGTCCCCGGCAGGTGGGGCGCCAGCGTCAGGCGCTAGGAGGGCGTGCTGGCCGGACGGTCGGGCCCCCGGGCTTCGAAGTCCCGGATGTCGTCCACGCCCAGGTAACCCGCCGCCAACAGCAGCTCGACATAGCTGACGCCCAGGTGGGGGGCCGCTCGACGCAGCACCCAGGGCGGCGGGTTGTCCTTGTTCTTGTTGACCGCCTGGTAGAAGTAGATCTGGTTGAGGTCGCAGAGCAGCGCCAGCCGGTGGAGGGAGATGCCGCGGTCTCGGCATCGTTCCTTCAGGTACTCGCGGAAGGCGGCGTCCATCATCAGTGTTCCTGCCAGGTCGTTCGGGGATCAACCGGATGTGTCGTCGCCACCGACGCTACCACGCCTGTCCCCGTCGTGTGGCGGGAACAGCAGCGGGACGAGGTCCGAGATCCGGTCGATAACTGCATCCGCGTCATCCGGCCCGGCATCGTCCCGGTGCTCACGGGTCCGGATCGTCACCATGCCCGCCGCCCGCGCGCCGGCGACGTCCTCACGGCGGCGGTCTCCCACCATCGCGCAGAGGCTTGCCTCGGCGCCCAGCGCGCCCAGCGCGGTGGCGAAGATCTCGGTGGCCGGCTTGCGCCAGCCGACCTCGCTGGAGAACGTCACGGTGTCGAAGAGCCCGGACAGCCCGAGCTGGGCGAGCTGCGCGTGGAGGCTCAGGGCGCGGTAAGGGGCGTTGGAGCAGAGGCCGAGACGGAGGCCGCGCCGGCGCAGCTCCTCCAGCGTCGCGATCGTCGCCGGGGGTACGACGACACCCTCCCACCAGGCCCGCTGGACCTGGGCGGCGACCTCGTCCAGGAGCTGGTCGGGGAGCTGGAGACCGAGCGCCGCGTAGGCCTGACGCTCCTCGGCGGTGGCGTTGATCTCCCTGAGGTCACCGTAGGCCTCGTGGCGCACCACCGCGGCCTCGACGCGGTCATGCACCTCGGCGAGCAGGGTCTCGGCGGGCGGAACCTGCCCCACACCGGCCGTCCGTAGCCGCCCGGCTACCTCCTCGTGAGCTCTGAGCAGGGCCGCCGCCGGGCGGGAGAAGGTGACCAGGGTCAGGCCGTAGTCGAGGAGCAGGGCCCGGATCGACCTCCCGTTGAACCGCGCCGCGGGGGCCCCGGGCGGCACCATCAGCCGGGCTGGCCACTACGACCGGGACCGCCCCGCCGCCTCCTCCCCGACACCCTTCTCCTCCGCCTGCGGCCCCCGCCCGCCCGTTCCGGGGCGCGGGCGAAGCGGTCGTAGAAGGCCTTGGACGGGTGGGGGTCGGCGGGGCGGCGAGCAATGGCGCCAGGGGCCGCCTCGACCCGGGCCGCATACTCGCCGAGCAATGCCTCCAGAGGACGCTTGTTGCTCGCCGATGGCGACGCGGTCTCGGCCCAGGGCTGGGAGGTGGAGGTCTCGGCATCCGGAGACGGAGCCTCCTCCTCGCCCGGTACCGAGTCGATCAGCTCCTTGATCGCCCGGGCGACCACGTCGTCTGCGGCGCCGGTCCCGTTGCCCTGGCCGGTCATCGGGGAGCCGAGCCCGAGCCGCGAACGCTGGGCCCGACGTCGAATCCGGCCAGCGCCAGCCCGGCGATCGTCTTCACGTCGACGGCATCGTCAGCGATGAGGCGGCCGGTCTCCGCCGCCGTGAAGAGCTGGGCCACCACGTGCTCGTCGGGATCGGTGTGCGCCTCTCCGGGACTCAGCTGGTGGGCGGCGAAGAGATGGAGGATCTCGGCGCTGTAGCCCGGCGCCACCGGTCCGGTGGCCATCCGCTCCCATGCCCGGGCGGTGTAGCCGGTCTCCTCGGAGAGCTCCCGGCGGGCCGCCGACTCGGGATCCTCGCCCCGGCCCAGGGTGCCCGCCGGGATCTCCCAGAGCGCCCTGCCGATGGCGTGCCGCCACTGGCGGACGAGGAGGACCCGCCCGTCGCCGTCGACGGCCACGATCGCCACCGCCCCCGGGTGCTCGACGATCTCGCGGCCGGCGAGGTTGCCGCCCGCCGTCTCCACGGTGTCGTCATGGACGGTGAGCAGCCGGCCCTGAAACACGGTCTGCCGCTCGACCGGATGCTCCCGGAGCAACTCGTCGCTCATGCGCGGAAGTCTGACAGAGCCTCGCTCCGCCAGCGGTGCGGGAACCGGGAGCCTGAGCGGGAGGCCGGTGCCCCTCCTGTGCCGGGCCCATCTCCCACACGCCGCTCCGCGTCAGCGCGATGTGCGTGGGCGGCAGCGCGCGTCCCGTCCGACGCCGCGCGCCGGGTGTCGTTGAGGGCACCCTCGCGTCCTTTCGTGACGAACATTTCGTCACGAAAGGCCTTGAACCGGCGTTCCCTCAACAGGGCCACCCTCACCTCGCCCCCCGGCGGGGCGGCGCCACCGGCTCCCGTCGCTCCGTGGTCACGAGGTGACCGGGGGTGCTCGAATTGGCGGCGGGCTGTGGTAGGGTGCCCAGGTCACGGATCGCCCCGATCACGTCCTCTTCGGTGGGGGATGGCCCTGCCGTCCGCGGCCCACCGTCCCAACCTCGGTGGAACGGAAACCCATCCGCCCCGCGATTTGCCGCTCGTGACGCGAATCGACGAGAGCAACGGTCGGGGCGGTCAGGGGAGATCATCGCGGTGCGAGTTGTGAGGCGCCCTGTGGGGCTGGCCGGGGGGAGCGTCCGAGCGTCCGGTCGTGATCGCATCCGGGTCCCCCGCCGACTCGGTGAGCTGCTCGCCGGCGTGGCCATCCTTCCTCTCAGCGCCGTGGTGACGCTCACCATGACAGCCAGCTCGAGCCCGGCGGCCGTCCAGGTCCAGGGGCCCCCCTTCTCCGCTGCCGATTCCGTTCTCCGCCCCCCGCTCCCGTCCGTGAGCGACCCGCTGAGCGTGGCGCCAGCCGGGCTCACTCCACCGACGCTCACCACCATGACCGCCGCCCCGCAGCTCTCCTCCCTCGAGGAGGTCGATGGCATGATGATCCCCGCCGCGACCTACACCACGGCGCAGATCGAGGCGATCATCACCACCGCAGCCCAGGCCAACGGGGTCGACCCCGGCTGGATGATCCGGACCGCCCAATGCGAGTCCACGCTGCGACCGGACGCCTACAACCCCTCCGGCCCGTACTACGGCCTCTTCCAGTTCCTGATGTCGACCTTCCACGCCCACGGCGGGACGAACATCTGGGATCCGGTCCAGCAGTCGGACATCGCTGCGAGCATGTTCGCCTCCGGCGACTCGTCGGCGTGGCCGATCTGCTCCCACGCCTGAGGGCGGGACGACCCTCCCGGTCGGGGATCCTCCGGCCGAGCGGTGCCGCCGGGGCTCAGCTGACCTCGGTCGCGTAGAGCTGGCACGACGCCGGCGGCGTGGTGACCAGTACCGGCACCGTCACCGAGGCCGTCGACCCACCGGACCAGAAGGACTGCATCAGCCCACCGCCGACGATGGTCCCGGCGACGTCCATGCAGGCGGCGGACACGTTGATCAGGGTCCCGTCGGGCACCCCGCCGCTGAGGGTTCCCGAGACGTCACCCTCGTAACCGGGTGAGCCGGCGCAGGGAGATCCGCAGGCATACGACCCCGCGCTCCCCGCGATGACCACTGGCCCCCCCGGCGCCCAGCCGCCGACGGTGACGGCGGCGTCGACGCCGGTGGCCCCGTCACAGGAGTCGGTGCACTGGGCCGTCACCGCCAGGGTCTCCCCCGGCGCGAGCGCCACCGGCTCCGCCGAGAGGGCGTAGCTGCCTCCCGGGATCTGCACCGTGAAACGCACGATCACCCCGGTGGCGGTGTGGGCGGCGGCCAGGCTGTGGAGGATGGAGACCGGGAAGACCTCCAGGTCGTAGGCGCCGAACCCCGAGGCCACCAGGCTCACGGTCTCGTTGTCGGGGACCGTGCTGGCGGACGGCGTCGGGGTCGTCGAGGGGGTCGTTGTGTGCGGGGGTGATAGCACCGGCGAGGCGGAATGGGGCACGGGTCCTCCACACGCGGCCACCGCCACCATCAGGGCGGCGGCGGTCAGGGCGCGGACCATGCCGGCGATGGTAGGCACTTTGCCGGCCGGCCCGGGACACGCGACGGGCGGAGGAGCCGGTGGCTCCTCCGCCCGCCATCCGAGGGGCGGGACCGGGTCAGATCCCGAGGGCGCTGCGGATGGTGTTGATGTCGGTGCGGCAGGTGCCGAGTTCCTGCCTGGCCGTCTCCGCCGACTGGCGGGCCGACACCAGCGTCGGCTGGTTGCCGGGGTAGCCGGAGGGCAGCAGGTCGATGACCTCGCTCACGATGCCCGACGACGCCGACTCTGCTGCGGCAAGCTGACTGTTGCAGTCGTTGTACGCGGTCTGTGCCTTCGCCTTGTTGGCCGCCGAGGCGGTGCTGTCAGTGATCGCCGTCTGGAGGGCGGGCATGACCGAGCTGATGTGGGACTCCACCGTGCCCTCGGTGTCGGCCACGATCACCAGGTGGACCTTGGGCGCCTCGAGGAGGTAGACCCGGTAGCCGGTGACGATGGTCTGGGCGTCCGTCCAGGCCTGCTGGGCGGTGGTGTCGGCCTGGACGGTGGCGTTGAGGGCGGTCAGGCCGCTCTCGTCCGCCTGGATCTGACCGAGCAGGGTCGACTTGTCGGAGGACGTGATGTCGGCGCTGTCGTTGATGTCGGTGGTCATCTGCCGGAGCGCGGTCTCGCGGTTGGAGATGGCCGTGGCGGCGCGCGACTTGATGCACGCCAGGATGGCCGAGGGGCTGCCGACGCACCCGCCCACCTTTCCTGCCGGCGACGGGCTGGGGGTGGGCGAGGAGCTGGAGGTGGGCGCCGCGCTGGGCGAGACGCTGGCGGCGGCCACGGTCGGGAGCGCGCTCGCGGCGCCGAGCGCTGCGGTCACCGCGAGGGTGGCAATGCCGACGCGGAGGGGGTGGCGCAGTCTCATCGGGTCGGGTCTCCTTCGCTGGTGGCGAGGCCCTGGTTGGCCTGGCCGATCTGGTTGTCGATCTGGTTGATCTGGTTGTCGATCTGGTTGTCGAACTGGTTGAGCTGATCGCTGCTGACGCCGGCGCTCCCGGTGGTGGAGCCCGCGGTCGCGGTGAGCGCGCTCGGGACGGTCGTGGCGCCGGCGGCGGCCGTTTGAGCGGCGCCCGCGGTGGCCGGCGAGGCAGGCGCCAGCGACGAGTGGCCGCACGCGGCGATGAGCAGCACGGCGGGGCCGGCCAGGGCGGCGGTGCCGAGCCTACCGAGACGTCGCATCGAAGTCGTCCTCCTGGGGTTCACGAAACGTGGCCCCATGCTGGCACCGCGCCGGGGGCGACTCCCTGAGAGGGCGCTGAGCCGCCGGCCACGGAGCGGTTGCGACGGCTGTTTCTCAGCCGCGCGTGCTGAACTCGCTGCGCCGGAAGAGAGCGTGCAGGGGCAGGGACGCCTCCCGCAGCGTGGCCTCGGCCCCCTCCTCGCGGTCGACGAGGACCACGACCTCCACGACCGCGACCCCGGTCGGTGCGAGGACCTCCAGGGCCCGGAACGCCGAGCCGCCGGTGGTCACCACATCCTCGACGAGGGCCACCCGCTCGCCCGTCACGGGGGGCGGCCCCGCGATCCTGGCGGCGGTGCCGTGCTGCTTCTCCGCCTTGCGGATCATGAAGGCCCGGAGCGGTGGACCGGCACCGGCCGCGCTCAGGGCCACGATCGCCCCCAGGAGCGGACCCACGCCGTCGTCACCCGCCACCGCGGTCACCCGCAGGTCGCGGCAGCGCGCCAGCATCAGTGTGGCCGCCAGGAAGAGGCCGCGCCCCTCGAGCGTCACCTGCTTGCCATCGAAGAAGTAGTCGCTGCGCCTCCCGCTCGCAAGCACGAAGTCGCCCCAGCGGAAGGCACGCTCGGCGAGCAGCCCGTGGAGCTCGTCGCGGAGAGCCGTCACGCCTCCGGCTTCCAGCGCAGCACCGGCCTGCGGGCGGCCTCCACCTCGTCGACCCGGCTGACCGGGGTCTGATGAGGTGCCGATTTCACGTAGTCGAGGTCCCGCTCGGCCTCGGCGACGATGGCGTCGCAGATGCCGGCGAGGAGGTCGAGGCTGCGCTTCGACTCGGTCTCGGTCGGCTCGAACATCAGGGCCTCCGGGACGGTGGTGGGGAAGTAGGCAGTGGGCGCATACACCCCGTAGTCGAGCAGCCGCTTGGCGATGTCGATGGCGCGCAGTCCCTCCACCCGGCTCCCCCGGGTGGTGGCCACGAATTCGTGCATCGAGTCGGATGTCACCGCCATCGGGAAGAGGTGGCGCAGCCGGGCCTGGAGGTAGCGGGCGTTGAGCACCGCGTCCTGGGCGACCTCGGAGATCGACGAGCCGTAGGCGCGGATGTAGGCGTAGGCACGGACCAGCATCCCGAAGTTGCCGTAGTAGGAGCGCACCTTGCCGATCGACAGCGGCCGGTCGTGATCGAGCACGAAGCGGTCGCCGTCGCGCTCCACCGTCGGCACCGGCAGGAAGGCGACGAGGCTCTCGGCCACCCCCACCGGGCCGCTGCCGGGACCGCCCCCGCCGTGCGGCGTCGAGAAGGTCTTGTGGAGGTTGAGGTGGACGACGTCGAAGCCCATGTCGCCGGGGCGGGCCAGACCCACCAGGGCGTTGAGGTTGGCGCCGTCGTAGTAGAGCAGGGAGCCCGCCTGGTGAGCGATGCCGGCGATCTCCAGGATGTCCTTCTCGAAGACCCCGAGGGTGTTGGGGTTGGTCATCATGATCGCGGCCACCGAGCTGTCCAGCTGCCGGCCGACGTCGGCGACGTCCACTGTGCCGCCGGCGTTGCTGCGGATGGTCACCACCTCGAACCCTGCCATCGCCGCCGAGGCCGGATTGGTCCCGTGGGCGGAGTCGGGGATCAGCACCCGGGTCCGGCCGGGGTCGCCGCGGGCCGCGTGATAGGCCTGGATCATGCGCAGACCGGTCCACTCCCCGTGGGCTCCCGCCGCCGGCTGGAGCGAGATCCGGGCCATCCCGGTGATCTCGCAGAGGTGCCTCTCCAGCTCCCACATCAGCTGCAGCGCACCCTGGACGTCGTCGCCGTCCTGGTAGGGGTGGAGGTCGGCGAAGCCATCCAGCCCCGCGAGCTCCTCGTTGACCGCCGGGTTGTATTTCATCGTGCAGCTGCCCAGCGGATAGATCCCCTGGTGGAGGTTGTGGTTGCGGCGGGCGAGGCGGCCCAGGTGGCGGGCCAGCACGGGCTCCGGAACCGCCGGGATCGCCGCCGGCGTGGTGCGGAGCGCCACCCCGGGCAGGAGCCGCTCGAGGGGGAGCTCCGGGACGCCGCACTCGACCTCCCGCGGTCCGCTCCCCGCGTCGGCGCTCAACTCGAACACCAGAGGCTCGTCGCCGGCCCACGCGGCCGCCGGCGCCGGCAGGCCGCTCGTCGGGGGCTCCGACGCTCCGGTCATCGATTCACCTCGGCGTGGGCGACCACCCGGGAGGCGGCCGCCACGTAGTGGTCCAGGGACGCGGGCGTGCTCGTCTCGGTGCAGCAGACGAGTATCTGGTCGCTCCGACCGGGAGCGACCCCACCCAGTGGCAGGCCGGCGACGATACCCTCCCGGCGCATCGCCCTCGCGAAGTCCCGCGCGTCGCCGGTCACCCGGAGCACGAACTCCCAGAGGTAGGGCCGATCCGGCTCGGCCAGGCTGATGCCGTCCAGCCCGCTGAGCCGGGCCGCCAGGTGGTGGGCGCGCTGGGCGCTGACCTCGGCCACCCGGCGCAGCCCGCCCGCCCCCATGCGGGCCATGTAGACGGTGGCCGCCAGCGCGGTGAGGGCATGATTGGTGCAGATGTTGGAGGTCGCCTTCTCGCGGCGGATGTGCTGCTCGCGGGCCTGCAGCGTCAGTGCATAGGCACGCCGGCCGTCGTGGTCGCGCGCGAGCCCGACGAGCCGTCCGGGCATGCGGCGCATCAGCTCCTGCCGCACCGCCATGAAGCCGAGATGGGGCCCACCGAAGGAGGGCGGGATGCCCAGAGGCTGGCCGTCGCCGGTGGTGATGTCGAAGCCGAGATCTCCGGGTGGTACCAGCAGGGCGCAGGCGATCGGGTCGGCGCAGCAGATGGACACAGCGCCGGCGGCACGGGCGGCCTGAGCCGCGGGTCCGATCTCGTCCACCGTGCCGAAGAACCCGGGCTGCGCCACCACCACGCAGGCGTCCTCCGCGCCGACCGTCCGGCCCGCGTCATCCGACGTCAGAACCTCGACACCCCGGCCGCGGGCGTAGGTGCGGATCACCGCCAGCGTCTCCGGGTGGAGGTCGGCCGCCACGATCACGCGGTTGCGCCCGGTGTGGGCCACCGCCATCATCACCCCCTCCGCGGTGGCGGTGGCGCCGTCGTAGAGGGAGGCGTTGGCAACGTCGAGCCCGGTCAGGGCGCAGATCATCGACTGGAACTCGAAGATCGTCTGCAGCGTCCCCTGGGATGCCTCGGCCTGGTAGGGGGTGTAGGCGGTGTAGAACTCCGGTCGGGCGACCGCCGCCCGCACGATGGCCGGGATGTAGCGGCGGTAGACGCCGGCGCCGAGGAAGGAGTCGAGCCCACCCAGAGGGTGGTTGCGAGCCGCCAGGCGCTCCAGCTCAGCCACCAGGTCCTGCTCGGCGAGCGGTGCCGGGAGGTCCAGCTGGTGGTGTCGCAGTCTGTCCGGGACCGTGGCGAACAGGTCCTCCACAGTGCTGGCACCGATGACCTCCAGCATCTGCCGGCGCTCGTCCGCTCGGTTGGGGAGGTAGGCCATCGTCGCCGACAGTATGCCCGGCCGCCGCTCCCCGTCGCTACTCGCGGCGACCGGACCGTCAGCCGGCCGGCTGGGGACCCCTCACCTGGAATGCCGCCGTTCCCACCACGTCCACCAGACGGTGATCGCTCCCGCGCCCACCATGAACCCTCCGGCTGCCCCGGAGGCGGCCGCGACGGCCTCGGGCGGCCCCCAGGAGAGGAAGTGCGCGACGCTCAGGGCGCTGAATAGCAGGGCTCCGACCAGGGTGGGGATGGCGGCGGTCCGGGGCGGTCGGGAGCGACGCGGGGTCACCCGCGGTCGGGATGCGTCCGGCGGCGGGCGGGCTCTCCGGTGCGGCGGGCGAGCCGGGTGGCCCGTCGCGCGCTCACGACATGTCCGGCCAGGGGGCTCCGCCCGCGGCCTCCTCGCCCTCCTCGGCCTCGTTGCGCTGCCGGTAGCGCTCTGCCACCATCTTGTAGGCGACGCTCTTGGGGAGGCCGAGCTTCACCAGCGACTTGACCTCGTCCGCCATCACCTTGTCGCGCGCCGTCTCGATGGCCGCGATGACGTCATCGATGCTGACCGTGCTCACCCGTTTGGACACGCCGTCACTGTACCAGCGTTGCCGCCGGCCCCAAACCTCGGACCAGCGTCATCGCCCCCCAGACGTTCCGGTCAGCGCCCAGCTCGGCGCGCCGGATCTCCGGTGGGGGCTGGAGGAAGAGGCCCTCCCCGACCGTCCGTCGCAGCTCCCGATCGAACCTCTCCCAGGCACTGGTCACCCCGCCCCCGAAGACCACCAGGTCGCAGTCGAGCAGGGCGACGGTGTTGACCACCGCCAGTCCCAGCCATCTGCCGATGTCGGCCCACGCAGCGGGGTCGTCCAGATCCTCGGCGGCCTTCCCGAAGCGCCGGCGAATCGCGTTGCCGCTGGCCAGCGCCTCCAGGCAGCCGTGCCCGCCGCAGTGGCACGCGGGGCCGCCCAGGTGCGCCGGCCAGAGGACCTGGTGGCCCGCCTCGGTGTCGTGGCGAGCGATCACCAGCTCTCCGTCGCGGACCACACCCGCCCCGATCCCGGTGCTGACGGTGTAGTAGACGACGGTGCGGAACCCGCGCCCGGCGCCGAAGCGAGCCTCGGCGAGAGCGGCGCAGTTGGCGTCGTTCTCGGCGAAGACCGGGCAGCCGAAGCGCTCGCCCAGCGTCGCCACGAGATCGAGGCCGTGCCACGCCTCCGACAGCCCGGGAGGGTTGAGCAGGGTCCTCCTCTCGCGGTCGAAGGGGCCGGGGGTGGAGACCGCGACCGCCTCCAGCCTGGTGCCGCCGCGAACGCCGTCCAGCATCTCGGCGAGGAAGCCACCGGGATCACCTCTGGTCGGGGTGGAAAGCACCAGGGCTGGCCCCGGCAGCCCCTCGTCGCCGGTGACGCAGGCCAGGCACTTGGTCCCGCCGATGTCGACGAGCCCGATCACGCCTCACCCACCCTGGCCGCGTGAGGAGGTGGCCGGGGCGGGCTCCGCAGCCGCGACCACCGACCGCCGCTGGCCACGAACGAACCAGACGACCACCACCAGGACAAGGGCCACCGCCAGGACGATGCCCGCGATGCCGATCGGCCCAGAGATGCGGTCCCAGTTCCTGCCGCCCTCGTAGCCGGCGATGGCCAGGGCGGCGGTCCAGGGCAGGGTTCCGAGGAAGGTCATCAGCGTGAAGGTCCCGATCCGGATGCGGGCGAGCCCCGCCGGGAAGGAGATGTAGGTGCGGATCACCGGGAGGAACCGGCCCCAGAAGACGGCGCCCGTGCCGTGGCGCCGGAACCACCGGTCGGCGATCTCGACGTGGTCGCGGCGGATCCCGATGTACCGCCCGGGGCCGAGCAGCACCGGCTCGCCGAGCCAGGCCGCGAGCGCGTAGGCGATCAGCGAACCCAGCAGGTTGCCCGCGATGCCCACCACGATGACCGCCACCAGGTTCAGCGACCCGGTCGAGGCCAGATAGCCGGCGACCGGCATGATCACCTCGCTCGGGAAGGGGACGCCGACGCACTGCACGGTCATGAGCAGGAGGATGGCCAGGAGCCCATAGGTCCCGACCCATCCCTGGAGGAGGCTGTTGAGACTCGCGAGCTCGGGCATTCAGGGCTCCAGTGGCGCCGCCGGTGGTTGATCGACGATGGTGGCACGCACGCGCTGGGAGAGCGCGGCGCGGCTCCGGGCCTCGCGCCGCAACCGCGACCGCACCACCAGCGCGAGGACGATGACGACCGCGGGAGCCAGGCTCCGCCAGTCGAAGGTCCCGAGCAGGAGCCCGAGGGGGACCGCGACCGCGACCGCGAGGTCGTACACGCCCCCGCGCATCCGGGTGACGAGCGCGACCGGGATCGCGATGACGGCGCAGAGGAGCCCGGCGGTGGGCAGCGACAACGCCAGGCCCGAGATCAGCGACACCAGCCCGCGTCCGCCGCGGCGGAAGCCGACCGGGAAGGCATCCCCCACGACGCAGCCGGCGATGGCGCTGGCCGCGAACCAGCCGGTGTGGCCGCTGACCAGGAAGGCGGTGAGGCCCACGGCGCCACCCTTGAGCAGCTCGAGGAAGCCGGCAAGGAGCGCGGTGCCCGGTCCCGCGACCCGGAATGCGTCGATCGCCCCGGTACCACCGTAATCGCGGAGATCGCTCCCTCGCCGGCGGCGGACCAGCAGCCAGGCAACCGGGAGCGCGCCCACCGCATAGCCGATGAGGAAGGCGATGGAGGCGGCGAGGGGGGTCGGGGTCACGGCCAGGAGACTAGCCCAGCCAGCCGTGCCGGTGGCGGAGGGGGCGAGAATGCCCTCTCAGCAGTGGCGCGTGTTCGCCGTCTCTCCCGCTTCCCCGATTGGCCGGTCCCCTTCGACCCGGACGCCGAGCTGGACTGGTCGGATCCGGCGTTCAGCCGGCGGCTGCTGGCTGAGCATCTCGACCAGGCCCATGATGGGGCCAGCCGGCGCCGGCGGCTGATCGACCAGCACGTCCGCCGCCTGCGCGAGCTCCTCCCGGAGCCGCCGGCCCACGTCCTCGATGCCGGGTGCGGCCCGGGGCTCTACGCGGTGCCGCTGGCCCGGGTCGGCTACCGCGTCCACGGTGTCGACATCGGTCCCGCGGTCATCCGGCACGCCCGGCGAGAGGCTCGCGCCGCCGGAGTCCAGAGGGACGCGCACTTCGAGGTGGCCGACATCCGCTCGCTCCCGGCCTCCCCCGGCTACGACGCGGTCATCCTCATCTACTACGTCCTCGAGAACCTCCCGGCGCGCCAGCAGGTGGCTGCGCTGCGCCGCCTGGGCGCCTCACTGCTCTCCGGGGGCCGGCTGATCGCGGAGTTCCGGCTACGCCCCGACCAGCTCCCGGGCCGGCTCTCAGCCTGGGAGGTGGTGGACGCCTCGCTGCTCGGCAGGCGCCGCCAGCTCCTGCTCAGCGACAGCGTCTACGACCGGGTCCGCAACCTTTTCATCCTCCGCGAGGTGGCGGTCTTCGCGGACGGAGGTGTCGCCGTCCAGCAGACCACCAGCCTGCTCTTCGACTTCGAGCAGCTCCCCGGCCTCTTCGCCCGCGCCGGGATGCGCGTGCTCCAGACCTTCGACGGCTGGACCCGGCACGCCGGCAGCCCCCTCTGCGACAGCGTGGTGGTGATCGCCGAGCCCGACCCGGACCCTCCGGTCAGCACGCGCCGGGCAGGGTCCCGACCGCCAGGCTGAGGCTGAGCTGGGGCGCGTCGCCCAGCGCGAGGGTGGCGGTGTAGGTCCCCCCCGGAAGGGTGGGATCCACCGGCCACGCGACCTGGTAGCTCGCCTCGCCGCCGGGGGCGAGTGTGACGGTCCCGCAGCTGCCGGCCCCGACCGCCGCCGAGCTTCCGCTGTAGACGCTCAGCGCGGTGCTGTCGGTGACGATGACCTCGAGCGGCTGGGAGCAGTCGACCTGCAGGGTGGCCGGCCCAGTCACCGTCTCGGTGAAGGTCACCGTGTTCCCCGGATCGACCTGGGCCTGGTCGGCGGTGGCCGAGACCGGAGCGGCGGCCGCCGCCGGGGAGGGGAGGGTGAGCGCGGGGCGGCAAGGCGGCGTCGGGGTCGCCATCCCCGCCGCGCTGCCGCAGGCGGTGAGGAGGAGCACCAGGGCTGCCAGGCGAGGCCCGATCATCACCAGGGAAGTCTGCCCTCGCCCGGCCCGGCTTGGCCAGCCACCGGTGGCTCCGAACTCCGGCGAGGACGGAGTGGCGGCGCCCCGCAATACCATTGGCTGCTGCCGCCGCCGCCCTCCACGCGGCCGACGTCTCCGAGGAGGTCGTCTCGCCATGCCCACGCCCGCACCGGACCGCATTCGCACGGTGGCCGTCGTCGGCCACAGCCACGACGGCAAGACCACCCTGTGCGAAGCGCTCCTGCACACGGCCGGGGCGACCCCGCGGTTGGGCTCGACCGACCAGGGCACCTCGATCCTCGACTTCGAGCCCGAGGAACAGCGGCGCTCCATCTCCATCAGCGCCGCCGTCGCCCACTGCGACTGGAAGGACACCCAGATCAATCTCATCGATGCGCCCGGCTTCCAGGACTTCGCCGGCGAGGTCGCCTGCGCCCTGGCGGGGGCCGACGCCGCGGTGCTGGTGGTGAGCGCCAACGGCTCGGTCCCGGTAGGCGCCGAGCTGGCGTGGGAGATGATCACCGCCGCCGGGCTGCCCTGCCTGGTCGTGGTCAACCGGATGGACCGCGAGAACGCCGCTTACGAGGCCACCGTCGACGCCCTCCGTGAGGCTTTCGGCCGCAAGCCGATCGCCGTGGTCTCTCCGATCGGGGCCGCGGAGGGGCTGCGCGGCTATGTCGACCTGGTCGACGGCAGCGCCCACCTCTTCGGCGCCGGCGGGCGCGCCACCGACACCGAGTTGCCCGCGGCGATGAGCGCCGAGGTGGCGCGCGCCCGGACCGCCCTGGCCGACGCGGCCGCCGAGAGCGACGACTCGCTGATCGAGAAGTACCTGGAGGGCACCGAGCTCTCCGCCGAGGAGATCCGCGACGCCCTCCGGCGCGGCGCGACCGCCGGGACCCTGGTTCCCGTGATCTGCGCCGCGGCCGCCGACGCCCGGGGCGCCGCCCTCGTGCTGGACAGCATCACGAGCTACCTGCCGTCGCCCAGGGAGCGGGTGCGGAAGGCGAGCGACGCCTCCGGCAAGGAGGTCGAGATCCGCTCTGACCCCGCCGGGCCGCTGGTCGCCCAGGTCTTCCGGACCGCCGTCGACAACTTCGGCAAGGTCTCCTACGTCCGGGTCCTGCGGGGCACCCTGCGCGGGGAGACGCATCCGTACAACGCGACCCGCAAGACCGAGGAGCGCTTCGCGCAGCTCGGCCGGCCCATGGGCAAGCAGGTGGTGACCGTCGGAGAGGTGGGCGCCGGCGAGGTCGCGGTGCTGACCAAGCTCCAGACCACCACCACCGGCGACACCCTCTGCGACCGGTCGGCACCCGTGCTCCTGCCCCCGATCCCCCTTCCCGCGGCCGCCTACTCCGCCGCCATCACCGCGAGGACCAAGGGCGACGACGACAAGATCATGCAGTCGCTGGCGCGACTCGCCGAGGAGGACCCCACCTTCTCGATCGATCGCGATCCGGTCACCCAGGAGGTCATCGCCCACGGTCTCGGTGACGTCCACCTCGACGTGGTGCTCGAGAAGATGAAGCGGAAGTACGGTGTGGATGCGAAGCTGCAGGCGCCCCGCATCGCCTACCGCGAGACCATCAACGGCACCGCCCGCGTCCAGCACCGCTACAAGAAGCAGTCGGGCGGCGCCGGGCTCTACGGCGACTGCACCATCGAGATCGAGCCACTCCCGCGCGGTGGCGGCTACGAGTGGCAGGACAAGATCTTCGGGGGGTCCATCCCCCAGCAGTTCCGCCCCTCGGTGGAGAAGGGGGTGCGCCAGACCATCGAGCAGGGGGCGATCAGCGGGCACCCGGTGGTCGACGTCCGGGTCCGACTGGTCGACGGGTCCACCCACCCGGTGGACGGCAAGGACATCGCCTTCCAGATCGCCGGGTCGATGGCGATGCGCGAGGCGGTGCAGAAGGCCTCGCCGGTGCTGCTCGAGCCGATCGTGATCGTCAAGGTGGTGGTTCCGGAGCGCTTCACCGGCGATGTCATCGGCCTCTTCAACGCCCGGCGCGGGCGGGTCGCCGGGATGAACCCGCTCGGCGACGGGCGCTCGGAGGTGACCGCCCAGGTCCCCCAGGCGGAGATGTTCACCTTCCCCATCGACCTCCGCGCCCTCACCCAGGGCCGGGGTCGCTACTCGACCGAGCTCTCCCACTACGAGGAGGTGCCGGGGAACGTCGCCCAGCAGCTCATCGAAGCCCACCAGAAGGAGCACTCCGCGGCCGCCCCGTGATCGGGCCGCGCCACACGAAACCCGGGTCCGCTCGGGCACCCGGTACCCGCGAGGCGCGGGCGCTGCCGGCCCATGGGGCAGCGCGTTCAGTCAGCCGCGGCCTCCAGCGGCGGAACGGGACCCCGGGGCTCGTCCGGGTGGCGTGCCAGGGTCACCAGGAGGGTGACCAGGAGGATCACGGCCGTGTCCGCGGGGAGTGAATCGATCTGGAGTGCCGGCGTCCACCAGGGTGTGCCGAACGTGCTCGGAACCCAGCCCTCACCGCCGAAGCCGAAGAAGGCGGCCGCCACCAGTCCGGCACCCACGAAGAGCAGCGCCCCGGCGATGATCACCGGGCGGCGAACCAGTCCGCGGGCGGCCAGACCAGTCAGCACCAGCAGCGTGAGGGCCAGGCTCCCGTAGTCGGACCACCAGGCGATCGCACCGGCCAGCACCATCGCCACCACCGCCGTGGCAAACTCCAGGGAGCGCCGCTCCGGCGACGCCTGACCGGGGCGCACCAACCATGCGGCGGCCAGTACCCCGGCCGCCGAGACGAGCGTGATCGTCACCTGGAGCGCCGGCATCGCCGCGTCCAGCCGCCAGACGTCGTGGTCGAAGATGCGGCTGAGCAGGGCCCCGATGCTCTGGTTGAGATAGGAGCCGTCGGCTCGACCGAGATACGGAAGCACGTCGGTGAACCACTCTCCGACCCGCTGGAAGCCCAAGAAGAGGCCGCTGACCAGCAGGGACGCGCCCACGGTGACCGCCCCGGTGGCAAAGCCGCGCCACCAGCGGCGCCGGAGCAGCAGGAGGAGCAGCGCCAGCGGCGCGACCTTGGCGATGCCGCCCAGACCGAGGGCCAATCCACAGGTGACCTGGTCGCCCCGCACCCACGCGCGCAGCGCCACCGCCAGGCTGAGGAGGACGAGCGCGTTCATCTGCCCGTGCCAGAGGTTGTAGGTGGTGGGTGCGAAGAGGACGATGGCGCAGAAACCGATCGCCGACCGTGGCCAGCCGGTGGGCAGGGTGGTGCGGGCGACCAGGACCGACGCGCCGATCGTGCAGGCAAGGAGGAGCCACAGCCACAGGGTGGCCGCCACGTGGTACGGGAGTGCCGCCAGGGGGCGGGCCAGCACCGCGATCAGGGGCAGGTAGTCGAAGGCGAGGTGCATGATCAGCGTCGTCTTGACCTGGGGGTAGAAGAGGCCGTAGGGGTCGGCACCGGAGCTGGCCGCCCGCCCGGCATAGAGGATCGGGTTGAAGTCCTCGAACTGCCCGGTGAAGTGACCGGTCAGCGGCGCGATCACGAAGTTGAGCAGCACCATCAGCGCGCAGCCCAGCGTCGCGGCGATCACCAGAGCGCGCACGATCCGCTGCTTTCGGGGCAGACGGTTCAGCTCCGCCAGATAGCTCAGCAGTGGCCACTGGCGACCCGGGACGGCGCGCGCCGCCGTCAGAGGCGTCATCACGGCCGGATGGTACGGCCGCCTGCGCACGCGCTAGGACGCCGTCGCGCCTTCGTCACCACCCCGCGGCCGTGACCGGGTAGGGCTGCCGACGAGCGTCACGACGAGGACCACCAGGGCAAGCAGGGCGGTCCAGGCCGGCAGGGAGTCCAGTTGCAGGGCTGGCCACCACCAGGCGGTGTCGAAGGTGGCGGGAAGCCAGCCCGTCCCACCCAGCGCCAGGAATGCGGGGTAGGCCACCCCGACCACCAGGAGCAGCCCTCCCCCGGCGACCAGCAGGGGCCGGCCGGCCGATCGTCGCGCGGCCAGGCCGGCGATGACGAGCAGCGGGATCAGCAAACTCGCGTAGTCGTCCCACCACCCCACCGAGCCGGCCAGGACCATGGCCACCACCCCAGCGGAGAACTCGAGCGCCCGGCGATCGGCGCCGGCGTCTCCGATCCGCACCGCCGCCGCGGCGCCGAGCAGACACGCCGCCGAGGCCGCCGTCACCACCACCTGGAGCCAGGTCAGGGTCGGCTGGACGTGCCACACGCTGTGGTCGACGACACGGCTGATCAGCCCGCCGAAGCTCTGGTTGAAGTACCAGCCGTCGGCGCGTTCGAGGGCGGGGAGCACCTGGGTGATCCACTCCAGGCTCCGCTGCACGCCGAGGGTGAGGCCACCGGCGAGCAGGGCGAGCACCCCCACCGCCGCGCCGGCTGCCGCTCCCCGCCACCACCGCCGTGCCAGCAGCAGGAGCAGCAGGGCCGCCGGGGCGAGCTTGGCGACGCCGCCGAAGCCGAGGGCCAACCCGCAGGTGACCTCGTCGCCACGGACCCACGCCCAGAACGCGATCCCCAGGCTGAGCAGGACGACCGCGTTCATCTGTCCGTTCCAGATGTTGTAAAGCGCGGGGGCGAAGAGCACTGCGGCCGAGAGGCCGATCGCGGTGCGCGGCCATCCCGCGGGGAGGACGGTGCGCGCGGTCATCACTGATGCGGTGACCGTGCAGCCCAGGATCCCCCAGAGCCAGAGCGTCGTCGCCAGTTGGGGGGGGAGCGCGGCCAGCGGCCGGGCGAGGGTGGCGACGATCGGGAGGTAGTCGAAGCCGAGGTTGGACCCCATGTTCGTCCGCCAGTTGGCGAGGAAGGTCGCATAGGGATCGGTTCCGGCATTGGCCGCGTGGCCGGCCGCGAGGATCGGCGCGAAGTCCTCGAACCGTCCGGTGAAGTGGCCGGTGAGCGGAGCCAGGATGAAGTCGATGAGCACCAGGAGCGCCGCCCCCGCCGTCACCGCGACCACGGCGGCATGGGCCAGCCTCCCGCGCCGTGACCCGCCCCCCAGGCCGAGGAGCGTCGCCGCCCTCCATCCCCGCTCGGCTGTGAGCCCCATCACGTCAGGGGATCGTAGGGCGGTCGCCCTGGCCACTCTGCGCCTGTGGCCCTCCTGTCACCGTGCCGGGACGCGTTCCACCTACGGGCGGATCCCCGCGGCGAAGGTGAAGGGGTGGTGGTAGCGGAACGCCTCGTCCTCGCCGAGCAGCCGCATCCGTTCGGTCAGGTCGGCCTCGAAGCCGGCCCGGACCGATGGCCCGAGGACCGAGAGCAGGGCGTGGGAGGAGGGCCCCGCCCCCATCATCAGGTCGGTCCACGCGCGGGCCGTCGCCACCCGCCCGCCGGTGACCATCACCGTGGTCACCACATCGGTGAATCCGGCCGCGCTCAGCAGGCGCTCCACCATCTCGGGCTCGCCGAAGCGGGTCCGGTCGCCGGGCGGCCGCGGGACCACCACCGGGTGGCGCTGCTCCAGGGCCAGCAGGCGCTCGTGGAACAGCTCCTGGGCGGGGGTGGAGAGGGCCCGGTCGAGCACCGAGACGGCGACCCGTGATCCGCGCCGGAGGACCCGCCAGGCCTCCTGGAGCGCGCGCCGCGGGTTGGAGAGGTAGGGCAGGGCATCACCGATCGTGACCACGTCGAAGGTGCAGTCGCTGAAGACCAGGGCCTCGGCGGGCACGTGGAGGAAGCGCACCCGCGGCGAGGCGCGTCGCTGGGCGACCTCCAGCAGCCGTTTGGCGATGTCGACCCCGAACACCTCACCGGAGCTGCCCACCCGCTCGGCGGCCATCTGGGCCACCAGCCCGGTGCCACACCCGACATCGAGCAGCCGCTCGCCCGGCAGCGGCGAGGCGATCTGGATCAGGCGGGCTGCCAGGCGGCGGTGGATGCCCGAGGACCAGTCGTCGTAGGCGTCGTTGACGGCGTCGTAGTAGCTCTCGAGGTGCCTGGCGTAACGAGTCGCCGACGGCCATTCCTGATCCCGGGGGTCCAGGGGTACCGGCGCGTTAGACTGACGAGCCTGTTGGCCGGCGTAGGGGAAGGATTCAGACATGGACCAGACCGCAGAGAAAGTGAACGCAAGCCCGGACGCGAAAGAGCCCGTGGGCGCACCGAAGCCGGAGCGCCAGCGTCTTGGCGAGAACTCTAGCGGGGGCACCGTCGTCCTGGGCGTCGACGACCGCCTCGAGGGAAAGCTGATCATCCGCAGCGACCTCGTCGTTCACGGCAGCATCGAGGGAGAGGTGATCACCACCGGCGACGTCAGCGTCGAGGGCACGGCGGTGGTCAAGGCCAGGCTGGAGTGCCGCAACCTGAGCATCCGGGGTCGGGTTGAAGGTGAGGTCACCGCCCAGCAGCGCCTTCGCCTCGCCGGCTCCGGCTACCTCCAGGGGGCCGTCCGGGTCGGCAAGCTCCACGTCGAGGACGGGGCCACCTTCAACGGCTCGATCGCGATGATGGGTGGCGAGAGCTAGGGACCTCTTCTCGCGGCGGCCGCCGCCGCCGGGGTGGTGGGGCGTCCCCGCGCGCCACGATGTCCGCCGGAGCCTCGCGCCACCCGTGCTGCGGGTGCCGCTCCGAGCTCAGCCGACGAGTGCGGAGAGGCCCCAGACCACGAGCACGCCGAGCCCGGCGATGGCGGTGACCGCCAGCGCGATGGCGCGGCGGCTCGCCGTCCCGTAGCCGGCGGCGACCCGGTTCTGCGTGGGAAGGCCGACCTGATGGGTTGTCATGCCACTAATACGCCACGGCGGCCGCCGGGGTTACGGTCCGCGGGGTCCCCGATCGTGAGGGGTGATCGCCGGCGTCACCGGCCTCGGCCCGTCGCGCGAGGAGATTCGATCCGCTGGGAGCTTCTGGTGGGTTCGGCGTATCTCGACCACGAATTCGGCTGAATTCGACCCTCTGGCCCGGCATCTGCTTACAATCCCGGGTCAAGTTCGCCGGGCAGGCCCGGCCCCGATCCACTGCGATCCAGGAGAGAAAGCCATGGCCGTCTCCGGCTACTGCCTCAAGTGCAAGGCCCAGAAAGAGATCAAGGACGCCCAGGCGATCACCATGAAGAATGGCAAGCCGGCGACCACCGGCACCTGCCCGACCTGCGGCACCAAGATCTTCAAGATCGGCAAGGCCTCGGCCTGACGATCGGGGGGAACGCCCCTCAGTCCGCCTCGAGGGCCTCGGCTCGTCCCACCCCGGCCATGGAGCCGACCCGGTCTCCCTCGGCCAGCCGCATGATGATCACGCCCCGGGTCTGACGGCCTGACACCCGGACCTGGGCGAGGGGGATCCGGATCACCTGGCCCATGGTCGAGACCACCATCAGCTCCTCGGAGAGGTCCTCGACCACTCGCATCCCGACGATCTCGCCGATCTTGGGGATGGCGTTCTGGTCGACGGTGTACACCCCCTGGATGTTGCGGCTCTTGACCGGGTAGTCCGCCATCGGGGTGAGCTTGCCGAAGCCGAGCTGGGTCACCACCAGCACGTGTCCGCGCGGGTTCACGATGTCGAAGCCGGCCACCTCGTCCCCGGCCCTGAGCCGGATCGCCCCGACCCCCATCGTGTCCCGTCCCATGGGCCGGACCTCCCTCTCCGAGAAGCGGACGCCCTTCCCCTGGCGGCTGACCACCAGCAGCTCGTCGCCGCCGGTCGAGATCCTCACCCAGTCCAGCTCGTCGCCGTCCTGGAGGTTGATGGCGATGAGACCGTTGCGACGCACCGCCGAGTAGGCGGCCGATGGGGTCTTCTTGATCTGGCCGAGCCGCGTGGCCATCACCAGGTACTGCTCGTCGGAGAAGCCCTCCACCGAGATCAGGGCGGTGATCCGCTCCCCCTGGTCGATCTCGATCAGGTTGATGACCGGGATCCCCTTGGCCTGGCGCTTGACGTCGGGGATCTCGTGGGTGCGCAGCCGGAAGACCCGGCCCCGGTTGGTGAAGAACAGCATGTCGCTGTGGGTCGAGGCGGTCGTGGAGTGCTCGACGTAGTCCTGCTCGGTCGAGCGCTTCGCGCCCACCACCCCGCGGCCCCCGCGGTGCTGGGCCCGGTAGCTGTCCAGGGGGATCCGCTTCACGTAGCCACGGTGGGTGAGGGTGACGAAGACCTGCTCCTTGGGGATCAGGTCCTCCTCGTTGATGTCGATGTCGCCGTAGCGGATCTCGGTGCGCCGGGGGTCCGCGAAGCGCTTGCGCAGGTCGGCCAGCTCGTCCTTGATGAGCTGGTCCACCAGCCGGGGGTTGGCGAGGATGTCCTCGAAGCGGGCGATCTCCTTGATCAGGGTTTCGTACTCCTCGCGGATCCTTCCGGACTCCAGCCGGGTGAGCCGGCCCAGGCGGAGGTCGACGATCGCCTTGGACTGCCGCTCACTCAGCTCGAAGCGCTGCTCCAGCGCCGTCTGCGCGGCCCGCTCGTCCTGGGCGGCTCGGATCAGGGCGATCACCTCGTCGATGTGGTCGAGGCACTTGAGCAGCCCCTCGAGGATGTGAGCGCGCTCGCGTGCTCGTGCCAGCAGGAAGCGGGTCCGCCGGACCACGATCGCGCGGCGGAAGTCCACGAAGTGCTGCAGGATGGCCTTGAGGCCCAGGATCTGAGGGCGGCCGTCCACCAGCGCCAGCATCAGGGCCCCGAATGTGTACTGGAGCTGGGTGTGCTTGTAGAGGTTGTTGAGCACGGTGTGGGGCCGGGCGCTGGGCTTCAGCTCGATGACGATCCGGGTGCTCTCGGCGCGCCCGGACTCGTCGCGGAGGTCGGCCACTCCCTCGATCTTCTTGTCGTTGACGAGCTCGGCGATGCTGGCGAGCAGCCGCGCCTTGTTGACCTGGTAGGGCAGCTCGCGGACGATGATCTGCTCGCGCCCGTGACGGGACTCCTCGAACTCGACCTGGGCGCGCATCACGATGCGCCCGTGCCCGGTCGCGTACACCTGGGCGATGTCGCGGGCGTAGATCATGCCCCCGGTTGGGAAATCCGGCCCCGGGACGATCCTGACCAGGTCCTCGGTGCTGATCTCGGGGTCGTCGATGAGCCGCACCACCGCCTCGCAGACCTCGCCGAGGTTGTGGGGCGGGATGTTGGTGGCCATGCCCACCGCGATCCCGCTGGCGCCGTTGACCAGCAGGTTGGGAAGGAGCGCCGGCAGGACGCTCGGTTGGAGGATGGCGGGATCGGCAAGGTAGGTCTCGATCATGTCGACCGTGTCCTTGTCGATGTCCTCGACCAGGGTCATGGCCGCCGGCGACATCTTGGCCTCGGTGTAGCGCTGTGCCGCCGGGGGGTCGCCGTCGACTGATCCGAAGTTGCCCTGGCCGGTGACCAGGGGGTAGCGCATGACCCAGGGCTGGACCAGCCGTGCCAGGGTGTCGTAGATCGCCTGATCTCCGTGGGGGTGGTAGTTCTTCATCACCTCCCCGACGATCGCGGCGGACTTCTTGGTCCTGCCGGCGGCGGTGATGCCCTCCTGGAGCATCGCGTAGAGGATCCGCCGCTGGACCGGTTTGAGGCCATCGCGCACGTCGGGGAGCGCCCGGCTGACGATGACGCTCATGGCGTAGTCCATGTAGCTCTGGCGCATCTCCTGCACGAGGTCGATGGGCCGGATGTCGCCGGGGTGGAAGATGCTCATGACCCGTCCTCGGCAAGAGGTTCGGGGGCCGCGCCGTCCGGCGCCGCCTCGGCCGACCTCGCGGCCAGCGTGCCGGTGATCCGCGCGCTGACCTTCTGACGCGCGGCCCGCGCCGCGGCCCGGATCGCGTTCCGCATCGCCTCCGCATCGCTGCGCCCGTGGGCGATGACGACCTCACCGGCGACGCCCAGAAGGAGCGCCCCGCCCGCCTTGCGGTAGTCGACCTGGTCGCGCAGGGGACGGAGGCGGGGCTTCAACAGGGCGCCTCCGACCTTGCCGGTCAGCGATTTCCGGGCTTCGCGGGAGATCGCGCCGAAGAGGAGCTCGGCGGCCCCCTCCGCCGTTTTGAGGGCGACGTTGCCGGTGAAGCCGTCGGTCACCACCACGTCGCAGGAGCCATTGAAGATGTCGCGGCCCTCGACGTTGCCGACGAAGTGGAGCCGGGCGCCCGAAAGCAGCCGGTGTGCCTCCTGGACCAGCTCGGAGCCCTTCTCCGCCTCCTCCCCGTTGCTGAGCAGCCCGACGCGGGGATCGGAGACCCCCATCATCAGGCGCGCGTAGATGTCGCCCATGACCCCGAACTGGAGCAACCAGGCCGCTTTGCAGTCAACGTTGGCGCCGACGTCGAGCAGGAAGCTGGAGCCGGTCGGGGTGGGGAACGCCGCCCCGATGGCAGGCCGCGCCACCCCGCGGATGCGTCCCAGCGTGAGCAGGGCGGCGGCCAGGGTGGCGCCGCTGTTGCCGGCGGAGATCGCCGCCTGGGCCCGGCCCTCGGACACCAGGCGGGTGGCGACCACCACGCTCGCGTCCCTCTTGGACCGGACGGCCTGGGCGGGGTGCTCGTCCATCGCGATCACCGACCCCGCGGGAACGATCTCGACGTGGGACCGCAGCCGCTCGATGGCGCCGCGGCCGCGATCGGCGAGAACGTGCCGCCACCCGTCGGATTCAGACTGAAGCCGGGCCGGGTCGCCCACCAGCAGCACCCGGATCTCTTCCCCGAGCACCGCCTCCAGCGCCCCCCGCACCGCGGCCCGGGGGTCGTTGTCCCCGCTCATGGCGTCGACAGCGATGACGACCGGTGCAGCCGTCGAGCGTGTCCCGCGCGGGGTGCCGGTCTCCGCCATCAGACGTCCAGGTTGCGAACCGATCGGGCGTGGGTCTGGATGAAGCGGCGCCGGGGTTCAACGTCGGAGCCCATCAGCCGGTCGAAGATCTCGTCCGCCTTGAGGGCATCCTCGACGGAGACCTTGAGGAGGACGCGCCTGGCCGGGTCCATGGTCGTCTCCCACAGCTCCTCGGGGTTCATCTCCCCCAACCCCTTGTAGCGCTGGACGTCGATCTTGCCGCCGCCCATCTCCTTGGCCCGGGCGTCGCGCTCGAGGTCGCTGTAGGCGTACTCGGTCCGCTCCTGCTTCCCGCTGCCCTTCTTCAGCTTGTAGAGCGGCGGCTGGGCCAGGTACAGGTAGCCGCCGTGGATCACCGGCTGGAGGTGGCGCCAGAAGAAGGTGAGCAGCAGGGTCCGGATGTGCGAGCCGTCGACGTCGGCGTCGGCCATCAGGACGATGCGGTGGTAGCGCAGCTTGGCCATGTTCATGCTGTCGCCGAAGCCAGCGCCCAGGGCGGTGATGAGGTTCTTGATCTCCTCGTTGCTGAGGATCTTGTCGGCCCGCGCCTTCTCGACGTTGAGGATCTTGCCGCGGAGCGGGAGGATGGCCTGGTTGCGCCGCTCCCGGCCCTGCTTGGCCGAGCCGCCCGCGCTGTCGCCCTCGACGATGAACAGCTCGCAGTGCTCGGGATCGCGCTCGCTGCAGTCGGCCAGCTTGCCGGGGAGGGTGGCCGACTCGAGGAGCGACTTGCGCTGGACCAGCTCGCGGGCCCGGGCGGCGGCCTGGCGGGCGCGGGCCGCGGTCAGCGACTGCTCCACGATCCGCTTGGCCTCGGGGGGGTTCTCCTCCAGGTACTGCATCAGGGCGTCGCTCAGCACCGTCGACACCTGGCCGGTGACCTCGCTGTTGCCGAGCTTGGTCTTGGTCTGGCCCTCGAACTGGGGTTCCTGGAGCTTGACGCTGATCACGGCGGTGAGGCCGTCGCGCACGTCGTCGCCGCTCAGGTTGGGATCGTTCTCCTTCAGGATCCCGGCCTTGCGGGCGTACTTGTTGAGGGTGGCGGTGAGCGCGGAGCGGAAGCCGGTGAGGTGCGCACCCCCCTCCTCGGTGTTGATGTTGTTGGCGTAAGCCAGCACGTGCTCGGTGAAGGCACTGTTCTGGTACTGGACGGCGATCTCCACCAGGTTGCCGTCGATCTCCCGCTCCACGTACATCGGCCGGGCGTTGACGACGTTGCGGTTGGCGTTCAGATAGCCCACGAACGCCCTGATGCCGCCCTCGAAGTAGAAGGTGTAGCGGAAGGCGCGCCTCTCGTCGTCGAGGGTCAGGCTGACGCCCTTGGTCAGGAAGGCGAGCTCCCGCAGACGGTCGGCGACCGTCTCCCAGTCATGGGTGCGGTCGGGGAAGACCTTCGGGTCGGGCCACCAGCGGATCGTGGTGCCGCGCTGAGTGGTCCGGCCGACGGTTTCCATCGGCCCCTCGGGAAAGCCTCGCCGGTAGCTCTGGCGGTACAGCTTGCCGTCCTTGTGCACCTCGGCCACCAGCCGTTCGCTCAGGGCGTTGACCACCGAGGCCCCGACCCCGTGCAGCCCGCCGGCGATCTTGTAGCCGCCGCCGCCGAACTTCCCGCCCGCGTGGAGCTCGGTCAGCACCAGCTCCAGCCCCACCTTCTTCTCGGTGGGGTGCATGTCGACCGGGATGCCGCGCCCGTTGTCCACGACCGACACCGAGCCGTCCTGGTGCAGGGTGACCACGATGGTGTCGCAGTACCCCGCCATCGCCTCGTCGATGGAGTTGTCGACGATCTCGTTGATGAGGTGGTGCAGCCCGCGCAGGTCGGTCGAGCCGATGTACATCCCGGGGCGCCGGCGGACCGGTTCGAGGCCCTTGAGCGCCTCCAGCTGGGCCGCGGAGTAGGAATCCCCGCCCTTTCCGCCCTTGCCTCCGCCCCTGCCGCTCCGGGGTGCGGGCTTCTCGCCGTCGGGGAATTCGCGGGTCATCGAGGGCGTGGTCTGGGTCAGCTGTGGCTCCTCAGCAGGGTGGCTTGCGGCCCCGCCAATCCGATCGCGGAACGATGCCAGCATCCCTGCCGGTGGCGGGGTCGAATGGGCATGGACGGTGGCCGGTTGACGTGAAGTGCGAATTCAATTCTACCAGTGGAAAGGCCGCTGCCGGAGGGAATGGAGCCCGCCCCGGGGGGCTGTCGGGCCTACTCTTGGGCAGATGGCCCTCGACGAGTACCGGCGCAAGCGCGACTTCACCCGGACCCCCGAGCCGCGCGGCCAGGAGCCCGGCTTGGCCGGTCCCGACCGAGGGCTCTGGGGCCGGCTCCCGGCCGGCCGCCGATTCTGCGTCCAGATGCACCGGGCGACCCGCCTGCACTACGACTTCCGGATCGAGCACGCCGGGGTCCTGCTCTCCTGGGCCATCCCCCGCGGCCCCTCTCTGGACCCGGCCAGCCGCCGGCTGGCCGTCCAGACCGAGGACCACCCCCTGGACTACGGCGAGTTCGAGGGGGTCATCCCTTCGGGATACGGGATGGGCACGGTCGAGCTCTGGGACGCGGGCACCTTCGAATGGGCTCGGGAATCCGCCGCCGACCCGGAGGCCCAGATCAGGAAGGGGGACATCAAGTTCCGCCTGGCGGGGGAGAAGCTCCGCGGTGAGTTCGCCCTGGTGAGGATCGGAGAGCGGGGCCGCGGCCACGGCGGCAGCCCGGAGCCGGACCGCAACTACCTGCTCATCAAGAAGAGGGACGAATGGGCGGTTGCCGGCCACGAGGCGGCCGGCCAGGACCGCTCGGTCAAGAGCGGCCGGACCCTGGAGGAGATCGCCAGCGCCGGGGGTGGCGATCCACGCCGGACGCCCCGCCGGGAGCGACCGGCGCCCTCGCCGGGCGGCGGCGGGCTCGCGGCCGCGCTCCCCGCGCCGATGCTGGCAGTGGCGGTCGACCGCCCGTTCTCCCGCCCCGGCTGGCTGTACGAGCTCAAGTACGACGGCATCCGGGCGATCGTAGCGGTCGACGGGCCGTCCGTCCGGGCGGTGGGCCGGCGGGGCCGCGACGAAACGGGCCGCTTTCCCGAGGCGGCCGCCATCCCCGCCCAGCTCCGCGCCGCGAGCGCCGTGCTCGACTGCGAGATCGTGGTCCTCGACGACGGGGGCCACCCGGACTTCGAGCGCCTCCAGGCACGGCTCGGCATCGAGGACCCGATCGAGGCACGGCGCGCCGCGGCGCGGTCCCCGGTGACGTTCGTCGTGTTCGACCTGCTCTCGGTCGATGGGCGCGACCTGACCGGCACCGAGCTCCGGATCCGCAAGAAGACCCTCCGGGACCTGGTCGGGCCCTCCGGGCCCCTGCTCTTCGCCGACCACGTCGAGGAGGACGGGGAGAGCTTCTTCGCCGCCGTCACGGACAGAGGACTGGAGGGGATGGTCGCCAAGCGCGCCGATTCGCGCTATCAGGGGGGCCGGCGCAGCCCGGACTGGCTCAAGGTCAAGGCGTGGCGCACCCAGACCTGCGCGATCGTGGGCTGGACCGCAGGGCACGGCCGGAGGGGTCGCTTCGGGGCGCTGGTGCTGGCGCTCCGGGTTGCGGCCGGCTGGGAGCACTGCGGCCAGGTCGGGACCGGCTTCGGGGAGGCGGCCATCGACGATCTCCTCCACCGGCTGGAGCCCCTCCGGCGTCCCACCTCCGCGCTCGCCGCGCCGCTGCGCCTGGCGGAGCCGGTGACATGGGTGGAGCCGCGGCTCGTCTGCGAGGTCCGGCACGCGGGGTGGACCAGGGCCGGCGTCCTTCGGCACCCGGCCTTCCTCGCGCTCCGGGAGGATCTGGGACCCGAGGAGTGCGTTCGTGAGGTGACGGAGAAGGTCTCCGCGGTCCTCTCCAGGGTGGACGGGGAGCCGCCCCCGGACCCGGCGGTGCGGCCCGAGCGCGGGTCCCCGGAGACGGCGGCATGGCGCGAGCTCCCCGCCGAGGTGGTCGAGGCGCTGGAGGCGCTCTCCGGCCTCCGCCCCGACGACTGGTGGCAGATCGGGCCGCGGCGGCTGCGCGTGACCAACCTCGACAAGCCGCTCTGGCCCGAACCGCTGATCACCAAGCGCCAGATGATCGGCTACTACGTCCGGATGTCGCCCTATCTCCTCCCCTACCTCCGCGACCGGCCGCTATCGACCCAGGTCTTCCCGGACGGCGTCACCGGGCACTCCTTCTGGCGCAAGGAGAAGCCCAGCCACGCCCCGGAGTGGATCGATTCCTGGCTCTTCGAGGGAGAGACCGGGAGCAAGCGGTGGATCGTGGCCAGGGAGCCGGCCACGCTGGCCTGGCTCGCCAACGCGGGGGTCGTGGACCTCCATCCCTGGCACTCGCGGATCGACGCCCCGGACCGGCCGGATTGGGCGGTCTTCGATCTCGACCCCTTCGAACCGGCCACCTTCGGCGATGTCCGCGACATCGCCCGGCTGGTCAGGGCCGCGCTCGACCATCTCGGGCTGCGCGGGCTGCCCAAGACCAGCGGCCAGACCGGACTGCAGATCTACGTGCCGCTCCGGCGCGGCCCCGACTACGCACGGGTGCGCGGCTGGGTGGAGGAGGTCGGGAGAGCGATCGGGCGCGTCGAGCCGGACCGGATCAGCTGGGAATGGGCGGTCAGCCGTCGGGCCGGCCGGATCCGGATCGACTACACCCAGAACATCGTCAACAAGACCCTGGCCGCTCCCTACTCGCTGCGACCGCTGCCCCGGGCGCCGGTCTCGACCCCGATCACCTGGGAGGAGCTCGACGAGCCCACCCTCCGACCCGACGGCTGGACCATGGACACGATCTGGGAGCGTCTCGCCGATGTCGGCGACCTCTTCGCCGGCGTGCTCGCCGGAGACCAGGACCTTCCGCCGACCTCCGGCGATCCGACGTAGCCGGTCGCCCGCCGGCCGCCGGGCCGCGGGCCCGCCCTCCCTCCACCGGTGCAGGAACCGCCGCGCCCGCCGGCGCCGCTCGCGCTGGCGCAGGCCATAGAATTTCCGAGATGGCTGTGCTGCTCCTGAATGCGTCACTGCAGCCGCTGAACGTGATCAGCCATCGGCGGCTGGTCGTGCTGCTGAGCAAGGAGCGGGTCGCCTTCCTCGACACCGATGCCGCGGTGCGGGCGGCGGTCGCCCTGCAGCACCGCCGCATCCCGGAGGACGTCGTCATCGTCCGGCTGCTCCGCAACATTCACGTTCCGCGCCGGGTTCTACGTCCCAATCGTCGCAATCTGCTGCTCCGGGATGACAACACCTGCCAGTACTGCGGTGTCACCGCCGTTCCCGCCGAGCTCACGGTCGACCACGTGGTCCCGGTCTCCAGGGGAGGTGCCCCGGACAGCTGGGAGAACGTGGTGCTCGCGTGCAAACGCTGCAACTGGCGCAAGGCCGATCGGCTCCCCCCCGAGGTGGGCATGCACCTGCTGCGGCCGCCCCGGCCGCTGACCCAGGAATACGCCCACATCATCTTCCTGCGCTACCCGGCCCTCAAGGCGGCCTACGAGGCCTTCTGCGCCACGGCCGCCGCGTAGGCGACGCCGGGCGACCACTCCGGTCGAGGGACCCGTCCACCCTCTCAGCAAGCTCTCATCGAATTCTCACACGTCGCTCATCTCCCCGAACGCTTGGAGCGATGTGGTCGGGACATGAACCCCCCGCTGGGTACCCGTCTCGCGCTGGCCTCGGTCATCGGGCTCGGCGCCGTGTTCGCCGTGGTGCTCGCGCCCTGGGATGCGGGGGCCTCCTCAGCGACGCGAGGCGGCCAGGCCTGGTCGCCCTCCCGCACGCCCTCGACCCTGGCGACCGACCCCGCTGCGCCGGCCGTGCCGGTGGCGGGTCTGGGCACGAGCCCGACGCCAACGCCCGCAGCGCTGGCCACGCTCGCGGAGGCACCGCTGGTCACGCCCGCGGGGATCCAGCTCGACGTCACCTACCACTCCCAGCAGGGGGGTGACTGGTGCGATCCGGCGGACATCGAGATGTGGCTCCAGGCGGACGGGGTCAATGTCGTCGAGAGCGACGACTACTGGGCGAGCGAGGACTACAACGTGCAGCAGCGGTTCTGGAACTACGAGACGCTCGACAACGATGGCTACACGGTTTCCCAATGGAACGCCTCGCCCTACGCCGTCGCCGTCACCCTCGACCACTTCGGTGGGTGGACCGACATCGGCGACGAACCGCAGCCGACCGCGGACGCCGCCGGGGCCGTGATCTCGCAGAGCCTCTACGACCTCCAGCAGCCCGTCATCGTCATGGTCGGAGGTGGCATTCACTACGTCCTGATCACCGGCGTCCAGCTCGGCGCCGCCGGATCCGACGGTCCCCCTCTCTCGGTGACGTTCGACAACCCCGAGGCCTTCGGAGTCGGGGGGACCCCTCCGGCGGGCTCGGACGGCAGTCAGACGATGAGCTGGGACGACTTCACCGACTGGTACACGGCCAACACCTCCCACGGTGGCGTCTGGGCCGGCCAGTGGGTGCTGATCGCGGCCGGGATACCGCTGATAGGTTGAGCCCTTCCCCCCCCCGCGGCCCCAGGGTGGCGGCGTGGACCTTACCCAAGCTCGATAGTTAGCCTATATAATTACCTCAGCCCGGGGTGCGCCGGGGCGGGCGGTCCGGAAGGGGACGACGGGCGACGCCGGCAGCACGGGCATGGAGGTGAGATGACCATGGCGGAGGATCGCTTCGGGGCTCGCGCCCAGCTTCCCGGTGGCCTCGCCTACCACCGGCTCGAGGCCCTCGCCGAGCGGGGCGTCGGCGACATCGCGCGGCTGCCGATGACCGTGAAGATCCTCCTGGAGAACCTGCTCCGGCACGCCGGGGACCGATTCGTCACCGACGACGACGTGGTCGCGCTGGCCGGCTGGGACGGACGGCCGCCCGAGCGCGACCGGGAGCGGGCCTTCGTTCCCGCCCGGGTCCTGCTCCAGGACTTCACCGGAGTCCCCGCCGTGGTCGACCTCGCCGCCATGCGCAGCGCCGTCCAGCGCTCGGGAGGCAACCCCCGCCGGATCGATCCCCTGGTCCCCGTCGACCTGGTCGTCGACCACTCGGTCCAGGTGGACGCGTTCGGCAGCCCCGACGCCTACCGGCGCAACATCGAGCGCGAGTACGAGCGCAACCACGAGCGCTACGCCCTCCTGCGGTGGGCCCAGCAGGCGTTCCGCGGCTTCCGCGTGGTGCCCCCGGGGATGGGCATCGTCCACCAGGTCAACCTCGAGCACCTCGCCGAGACGGTCGCCGTGCGCGAGGTCGATGGGGTCCGGACGGCTGTCCCCGACACCGTGGTCGGCACCGACTCCCACACCACCATGGTGAACGGCGCAGGCGTCCTCGGCTGGGGTGTCGGCGGCATCGAGGCCGAGGCCTGCATGCTGGGCCAGCCCCTCTTCCTGCTCACCCCGGTGGTGGTCGGGGTGCGCTTCCACAACGCGCTGGCCGCCGGCACCACCGCCACCGACCTGGTGCTCACCCTCACCGAGACGCTCCGCCGCCACGGCGTGGTCAACAAGTTCGTGGAGTTCTGCGGCAGCGGGCTCTCCTCGATGTCGGTGCCCGACCGGGCGACCCTCTCCAACATGTCGCCGGAGTTCGGGGCCACGGCCTCGCTGTTCCCGGTCGACGAGCAGACCCTGCGCTATCTCCGGGAGACCGGCCGGAAGCCGGCCCAGGTGGAGCTGGTGGAGCGCTACTGCAAGGAGCAGGGGCTGTTCCGCACGGATCAATCGGAGACCCCGGTCTTCACCGAGTTGCTCGACTTCGACCTGGCCGCCGTCGAGCCGTCCCTGGCCGGTCCCCGCCGGCCCCAGGACCGCGTCGCCCTGGGACGCGTGCGGGAGTCGTTCGAGGCGGTACATGGCGGGATGGATGGCAGCGGAGCGGGGACTGACGAGGCCGCCGCCTCACGGCACCTCGGCGACGGCTCGGTGGTGATCGCCGCGATCACCTCCTGCACCAACACCTCGAACCCCTCGGTGATGGTGGCGGCCGGGCTGCTCGCCGCCAAGGCGGTGGCGCGGGGCCTCCGGACGCCCGCCCACGTCAAGACCAGCCTGGCGCCCGGGTCGCGGGTGGTCACCGACTACCTGGAGCGTGCCGGCCTGCTCGAACCGCTCGACCAGCTCGGCTTCAACCTCGTCGGCTACGGCTGCACCACCTGCATCGGCAACAGCGGGCCGCTCCCCGCCGAGGTGGCTGCCGAGGTGGAGAGCCGTGACCTCGCCGTCTGCGCGGTGCTGAGCGGCAACCGCAACTTCGAAGGCCGCATCCACCCTCAGGTGAAGGCGTCCTACCTCGCGTCGCCGCCCCTGGTGGTGGCCTTCGCGCTGGCGGGCACGGTCGAGGTCGACCTGACCAGCGAGCCGATCGGGACCGGCGCGGACGGACGCCCCGTCTTCCTTCGGGAGATCTGGCCGAGCCCCGAGGAGGTGACCGGGGCGGTGGCTCGGGGGCTGGGCAGCGACCTCTTCAGCCGCGAGTACTCGCGGATCTTCGAGGGCGACGAGCACTGGCGGGAGCTCCCGTCGCCGGCGGGCGCGATGTTCGCGTGGGACCCGGATTCCACCTACGTGCGCGAGCCCGGCTTCTTCACGGCGATGGAGAGGGAGCCCCGGCCGCTCCGGGACATCGAGGCTGCCCGTGCGCTCGCCTACCTCGGCGACTCCATCACCACCGACCACATCTCGCCGGCGGGGAGCATCGCGCCCGCCTCGCCCGCCGCCGCGTACCTGCGCGAGCACGGCGTCGAGGTCCTGGACTTCAACACGTACGGGGCCCGGCGGGGCAACCACGAGGTCATGGTCCGCGGCACCTTCGCCAACATCCGGCTGCGCAACCGGCTCGCCGAGGGGAGGGAGGGCGGCTACACCACCCACCTCGCCTCGGGAGAGGTGATGACCATCTACGACGCGGCGGTGCGCTACGCGGCCGAGGGGACGCCGCTGATAGTGCTCGCCGGCAAGGAGTACGGCTCGGGGTCGTCCCGCGACTGGGCGGCGAAGGGTCCGGCGCTGCAGGGGGTGCGGGCGGTGATCGCCCAGTCCTTCGAGCGGATTCACCGCAGCAACCTGGTGGGGATGGGCATCCTCCCGCTGCAGTTCCGGGACGGCGAGAGCGCGGACTCGCTGGGACTGGACGGCCGGGAGAGCTTCACCGTCACCGGGATCGGCGCGGTGCGGCCGGGAGGGACGCTCCCCGTGGCGGCGCGGCGCGAGACCGGCGAGGAGGTGCGCTTCGAGGTGGTCGTCCGTCTCGACTCGGAGACCGACCTCGACTACTACCGCAACGGAGGCATCCTCCCGATGGTGCTCCGCCAGCTGGCGGCGGGGTCGTCACCCGCTGCCGGCTGACCTGTCCGTGGGCAACCCCGTCGGGCGCTCGGACAGCCCGAGGCGCTGGGCGGGGAGCAGAAGGGCCGCCCGGGGGGAGAGGCCGGGCGGTCCGCGTGCCGCAGAGCGGAAGCGCGAGCGGTGCGTGCGCTCAGGCGGCGGCCGGATCGGTGTGCTTGATGACCGTCGGGAACATGTTGCCACTGGCGTAGTACGAGAAGCCAACCGCCCAGCAGTCGCTGGCGCTGGCGCAGGCCACCCCGTTGAGGTCCCCGTCCTCCGCCTTCCCCGTGCTGCCGGACGGAATGAGGCGGGAGACAATGGTCCAACCGCTCCCGGTGTCCTGCTCGATCAGCAGCTGACTGGTTGTGCCATCGCCGGCCGCGCCAACCGCCCAGCAGTCGCTGGCGCTGACGCAGGTGACCCCGTCGAGGGAAACGCTGTGCTGGGGGCTGGTGACGACTCTCCAGCCGCTGCCCGTGCTCTGCTCGATCAGCGGGTTCGTCCCGGCGCCGCCGAGCTGCCAGCCGACGGCCCAGCAGTCGCCGGTACGGGTGCAGGTCACGCCAAGGAGTTGGCCGCCGGTGATGCTGTCGAAGGGATCGGGGACGTCCCAGCCGCTCCCGGTGTTCTGCTCGATCAGCGTGTGTTCCCCGCCGAGGCCGTCGAGGTACCAGCCGACAGCCCAGCAGTCGCTGGCGCTGACGCAGGCTACACCCTGGAGTTCGCTCGGGGGGTTGCCGAAGAGGTAGGGGCTGGGAACGACGCTCCAGCCGCTCCCTGTGTCTTGCTCGATCAGCGTCTCGTCGTTCCCGGTGCCGGAGGACGCTGGCGCCTGGCCGACGGCCCAGCAGTCACTGGCGCTGACGCAGGTCACGCCGGAGAGTTCGCCACCGCCGAAGGACGTGGCGCTGGAGACGACGCGCCAGCCGCTGCCGGTGTCCTGCTCGATCAGGGTCCCCTGCGGGCCCGCCCCGACCGCCCAGCAGTCGCTGGTGGTGACGCAGGTCACGCTGTTCAGGCTGACCGGCTGCTCCTCATTGCCGGGAGGGGGAGCGGGGCTGGAGACGGTGCTCCACCTGCCGGCCGTGTACTGCTCGATCAGCGTCTGGGTGCCGCGGTCGGAAGAGCCGACAGCCCAGCAGGCGTTGACGCTGGCGCAGGCCACTCCTTGGAGTTCATCAAGGTCACCGCCGCGGAGACTGGGGCCGGAGACGACCCTCCAGCCACCGGGGGCGCCCGCGGTCGAGGGACTGCCGGAGTGCGCGAGGAGCGCCACGCACGCCACCACCACGATCGCCGCGGTCATGAGACCGCTGACGGCGAGCCGGACGATGGGGATTCGTCTCTTCCGGCGCGGCGCGAGGATCGACCTCATGACTTCGCCCTCGATGTCGCGGGGCGGCGGCTGCCGCTCCATGCGGTCCAGGAATGACCGTGTGGCCCGAAGCAGGTCGTCGTCGGAGATGCTGGGATCAGGCATCGGTGAGCTCCTTCCTCAGCTTGGCCACAGCGCGACCGAGATGGCTGCGGGCGGTTCCGGGCCGGCAGCCGAGGATCGCGGCGCACTCGTCGACGGTGAGGCCGCGGTGGATGTGGAGGGCGACCATCGCCCTCTGCGGTGGCGATAGGGCGGAGAGCGCGCCGTACACGTCGAGAAGCCGGCCGTCGAGTTCGATGGCAGGCGGCGCCGGGGCCGCCTCCCACTGGGCCGACGACCAGAGCACCCGGCGGCTGAGCAGCTGCCGGTGGCGGAGGCAGCGGCGCACACAGATGCGGGTGAGCCATGCCGACTGGGCTCCCGGGTCGCGCAGAGACCCCCAGTGGCGCCAGGCGGAGAGCAGGGTCTCCTGGACCGCGTCGGCGGCCTCGTGGCGGTCGACGACGATGACCAGGGCCAGCCCGTACAGGCGCCGGGTCTCCGGGATCACCACCGACCGCTCGAAGGCGGCCTGACGGTCCTCGTCGCTCACAGAGTCCCTCACCGTGCCGCAGGGGTACTCCATACAGGAAAGGAGCGGCGAGGCGCAGGCTCTTCTTACCTCGTCAGCCTTCCCCGCCCGTCGACGGAGACCACCCAGTAGGGTTGCCCGGGCGGCCGGGACATCACGAAGGCGCGAGGGCGCGCGCGCTGGGCACGCTCACCGGCTGCCCGTTGCCTGCTCGATCAGCGTCTGCACGTCGTTGCCCGCCTGATACGAGCCGACCGCCCAGCAGTCGTCCTCGCTCGGGCAGGTCACACCGGAGAGCGCGATGCTCATGCCGCCGGCCGGATCGGGAGTGGAGGCGATGCTCCAGCCGCCGCCCGTCCATTGCTCGATCAACGTGAACTGGTTGGCGGAGCCGGACTCGGTGAGGCCGGACTCGAGCAGGCCCGCGGCCGAGCAGTCACCCGCGGCGACGCAGGTCACGGCCGAGAGCGCGTCGAGCCAGCCGCCGGCGCTGATGGACACGGTGGGGCTCGACACGACGCTCCAGCCGCCGCCCGTGTCCTGCTCGATCAGCGCATGCCAGGCGTTGTTGGCGCCGTAGGTGCCGACGGCCCAGCAGTCGCCGGCGCCCGCGCAGCTCACCCCGTCGAGAGCAGAGGGTGCGTCGCTGTCGGGGCCGTTGGGGCTGGGCACGATCTTCCAGCCGCCGCCCGTGTCCTGCTCGATCAGGGTCAGCGGGTTGTTGCCGTTGATCCCCGAGTAGCCGGCGGCCCAGCAATCCGCGGTGCTGACGCAGGTGACGGTGTTCAGCTGGCTGCTGGTGTTGCCGGAGGGATGGGGGCTGGGCACGATCTTCCAGCCGCCGCCCGTGTCCTGCTCGGTCAGGGTCTGTTCGTTGAGGTTCGTGTCGGTGGTGTACCCGACGGCCCAGCAGTCGCTCGCGCCGGCACAGCTCACGCCGTTGAGCTGGCCACCGCCCGACGGGGTGGGACTGGAGACGATGGTCCAGCCGCTCCCCGCGTCCTGCTCGATCAGCGTGTGGTTGTCGAGGTCGGCGTCGCTGGAGTAGCCGACGGCCCAGCAGTCGTCCGCGCTGACGCAGGTCACGGCGAGGAGCCGGCTGTCCGTGTCGCCGGTGGGATTGGGGCTGGAGACGATGCTCCAGCCGTCCCCCGTGTCCTGCTCGACCAGGGTCGTGCCGTTGGTCACCGGCCCGCCTTCGGAGTCGCCGGCATTGCCGACCGCCCAGCAGTCGCCGCTGCCGGCGCAGGTCACCGCATTGAGCTGGCTGTTGTCGCTGCCCGGCGCATCGGGACTGGAGACGAGGGTCCATGAGCTGGGCGCCGCCGGTGGCGGGGTCGTGGCCGTCTCCGGTGATGGCGTCGGAGTGGCGACGGGCGTCCCGCTCGTGACGCTTCGCGGTGTGGCGTTGGCGCCCAGGGGGGTGGGGACGGTCGCCAGGCTCTGCGACCCGGCGCAGCCGGTCATCACCGCCGCCAGCACCGCCCCGAAAGCGCTGGCCAGCCGCCCTGCGCTCGGAGTCGGCTGTCCTCGGGGCGCACCGCCCTCGCGACGTGGGCAACTGGCCCGGGCGGCGCAGCGACACCTCAGCACCGCGCCGACTCTACGCACTTGTCCGGCGCGTCCAGCGCGTGAGGACGGGCACCCGGCTCCGTGGGGCACGGCCGTCGACGGTCGCAGCCCGCGCGCCTGGCGTCAGGAGCTCAGACCTCGTCGTCGCCCTCAGGCTGGGTGGAGAACGACTCCAGCCAGCGGGTGAACTGCTTGGTCGTCTTGGTCAGGCTGCCCGCCGTCCGCTCCAGGAACTCCCGGAAGCGCTCGGTGTAGTGGTCCACCGCCTGACGGAACTCGGCGGACGGGGGCGGTTCCTCGCCGCGATGCACGTAGTCGCCCGCGATGATGCGGTCGTACTCGCCACTCTTCACCCAGCGGGTCAGCTCGTAGACGCGGCGAACCGGGAACGGGTGGGTGGAGCCCAGCTCCCGGCCCAGGCGCTGGTGCCTGTCGAAGAGGTCGTCCCACTGCACGTACTCGTCGGCCTGCTGGATAAAGGCGTCCAGGTTGAGCCCCTCCGGGCCGCCGCCGGCCAGCTTCATGAGCGCCCGGCAGGGCACCAGCGGATCGCGGAGGACGATCGCGGCGGCACGGTCGCAGCTCAGCTCGGCGGCGCGATACCAGGCCAGGAGCGCCGTGACCAGGGCCTGGAGGGGGACGCGCCCCATCAGCGGCAGCCGCGGCACGGTGAAGCGCAGTAGCAGCTCCAGGGTGGTGCGGTAGCGCACGTGCTCGGAGAGCACGTGACCGGCCTCGTGGGCCAGCACCGCCCTGAGCTCGGCCTCGTCGAGCATCGGGAGGATGCCCGATTGCAGCAGGACGGTGGGCCGGTGCGCGCCCAGGGTCAGTGCGTTGGCGAGCGGCGCCTGGATGACGTGCAGCGTCGGCACCGCGGTGATGTCGAGGGCGGTGTACGCCGCACGATGGGCGCCCCACACCTGGGGCAGCTGATTGTCACCGAGGCGGATGCTGTTGCCCAGCAGCAGCTGCATCATCCGGCGCTCCACGGTCAGCTCGAGCAACTTCTTGACCAGCGGGTCGAAGAAGGGCAGGCGGTGCAGGACCGCGGTCGCGGCCCGGTCGGCGGGATGCTCGTAGGCCTTGGCGCTGATGCCCGTGAACGGCGGCAGCGCGGGTGCGCTGGGAGGTGTCTTCGGGGTCACGGGGTGGCACGACCTCCTTCGGCGGGCTGACACAGCCACGGGACGGGCATGGCCGACTCCATCTCCGTGAGCCTTCTGTCCCTCACGCGCGCCGCCTGCGAGCGCTCGCCTCCTGTGTCCAGCTCGCGGTGCGAAACCCGAGTATAGATGCGATTCCACGGGACTTCTCGAACCCGGCCGCGGGGGACGGCCGGGTTGGCGCGGCGGTGCGGCGGAGGTAGACTGGACGCGAACATCCGTGCGAGTATCATCGAGCCCGTGAAGCCCGCACCCCGCCGCTGGGAAGTCAACGACGCCGTCCCCATCCCTGGCCAGCCGCCCATCCTCGGACGCGTCCTGGCGGGTCGAGGGCTGGATGCCACCAGCGCCGTCGCCTTCCTGACCGGGGGGATGGGGCTGCTCGATCCCTTCGGCCTGGAGGGGATGGCCGACGCCGTGGTGACCCTCGGCGTGGCGGTCACTGAGGGCCGGCCGATCGCCGTCTACGGGGACTACGACGCCGACGGGGTGACCGCCTGCGCCATGCTCACCCGGGCGCTCCGGGCCGGCGGTGCCGACGTCGTCCCCTACATCCCCAACCGGATGACCGAGGGATACGGTCTGCACGCGGCGGCCCTCGAGGAGCTGGCCTCCCAGGGGGTCCAGTGCGTCATCACCGTCGATTGCGGCACCAGCTCGGTCGAGGTCGCCGCCGGCCGGCCCCCGGGGATGGCCCTGGTGGTGACCGACCACCACCTCCCGCTCGCCCCCGATGGCGGCCCGCCCCGGCTGGCGCCGGCTGATGCGCTGATCAACCCCAAGCAGCCGGCTGACGGCTACGGCTTCGACGGTCTGGCCGGCGCCGGCGTGGCCTGGAAGCTGCTCTGCGCCCTGGAGGCGGAGGGGATCGTTCCCCCCGGCCAGGCGGAGGCGCTGATCGGCCTCGCCGCCCTGGGCACGATCGCCGACATGATGCCCCTCCACGGGGAGAACCGGACCATCGTCCACCGCGGGCTGGAGAGGATGCTCGACCTCACCGGGCTTCGGGCCCTGGCCCACGCCGCCGACGTCTCCGCGCCCCTCGCCGCCGCCGACATCGCCTTCGGTCTCGCCCCCCGGATCAACGCGGCCGGCCGGATGGAGGACGCCAAGCTCGCCCTCGACCTCTGCCTGAGCGACGACCCCGAGGAGTGCGGCGACCTGGCCCGTCGCCTCGACGAGCAGAACCGGAGCCGCCAGGCTGCGGTCGCGACCGCCCTGGAGCAGGCCGAGGAGCGGGTTGCCGAGGTCCCCGAGGACGCCCCGGCGATCGTCGTCGGCGACCCGGAGTGGCCGATGGGGATCGTGGGACTGGTTGCCGGCCGGCTGATGGAGCGCTATGGGGTCCCTGCCTTCGTGGTCTGCCTCGATCCCCACGAGGCGAAGGGGTCGGGACGATCGGTAGCCGGTATCCACATCGTTCGCGCCCTCGACCATGCCGCTCCCACCCTGCTCCGCTATGGCGGTCACGCCGCGGCGGCGGGCTTCAGCCTCAGGGCGGAGGACCTGGAGCGCTTTCGCGGGCTGGTCTTCGAGGCCTGCGCCGATCAGGCCGCCGGCCGGCCGCGCGAGCGCGTCTTCCACGTCGACTGCGAGGTCGGTTGCGCCGACGCCACCCTGGAGCTCTGCACGCAGCTGGGGGCGGTCGAGCCGTGCGGGGTCGGGAACCCCACTCCGCTGCTCGCCATGCGCGGCTGCGAGGTGGTCGCCGTCCAGACCTTTGGGAGCCAGGGCCAGCACGTCAGGGTGTCGCTGCGCGACGGGGGGCCGGGCATGGTCGAGGCGATCGCGTTCGGCAAGCCGGGCCTCGCCGCACATCTGCCGCGAGGGCGGCGCATCGATGTCTGCTTCGGCCTGGAGCTGGACAGCTGGCAGGGCCAGCTGCGGGTCCGGGCGCGGCTCCGCGACCTGAGGCCGGCCCGAGCCGACCGGCCGGGGGTGGTCACCGAGGCGCTGAGCGTCCCGGCCTGACGGCGCCGGCAACCTGACGGGTCAAATGGTGGAGGGAGGCGAGATGAGCGAGACGACAGACGGCACGGCGGGTGCCCCCGCGACGGTCCATCACCCCCAGGGGACCCCCTGCTGGGCGGACCTCCAGGCCCCCGATGTCGCCGCCGCCCTGGACTTCTACTGCGACCTCTTCGGATGGGATCCGGGCCCCGAGGGCCCGCCGGAGATCGGCGGCTATCGCATGCCCCGTCTCGGCGGCGCAGCCGTCTGCGGCATCGGCCCCCAGATACGGCCGGGCACTCCCCCCGCATGGATCCTCCACCTCGCCGCCGAGGACGTCGACGCGGTTGCGGCGATGATCGCCGAGCGGGCGGCACGGTTCTGGCCGGGCCGATGGACGTCCTGGACCTGGTCCGGATGGGGGTCTTCGCCGACCCGGCCGGCGCGGTCTTCGGGGTCACCCAGGAGCGCCGGCACCCCGGATTCGAGGTGGTCCATGTGCCCGGGGCCTTCGCCTGGGCGGAGCTGGCCACCACCGACCTGGAGGGCGCGCGCGCCTTCTACCCCGCCATCCTGCCCGGGGTCACCGAGAAGCGCTGGGACGGAGAGTTCGAGTACCACCTGCTGCTGAGCGCAGGAGAGGAGGTGGCCGGGATGTTCCCCCTGTCCGGCTCGGAGATGCCCCCGGCGTGGACCGTCTCCTTTCAGAGCGCCGATGTCGAGGAGACGACCGGGCGGGCGAGGGTGGCCGGGGCGGAGCTGATGATGGCTCCGACCACCACCCCGGGCGTGGGGACCTGGGCGGTCCTCCGCGACCCCCAGGGAGCCGCCTTCGGCCTGCTCCAGCCTCCGGTCTGACCTGGCTCCTGCTCAGCTCGCCTTGCGCTTGCGTGGCGAGAGCGCCATCCGTGAGGAGGTCCCGGGGAGCCAGTCGGACCGGCGCCGGCGATCGGCGGCCGCGAGGGGCGGCGGCGGCACCGACGTCGCGGGGACCCAGTCGGCGAGCCGGCGGCGGGGATGGTCGGGACCGGACGGGCGGTCGGGGGCGACGAAGATGTGCATGTCGAGGTCCTCGCCCGAGGCGAGGATGTCGGCGGTGCGGCGGGGCACCCGGCCGCAGGCGACGTGCTGGCCGAGCACCCGCCCGTCGGCGTCGACCCCGGTCTGCTCGAAGCGGAAGAGCTCCTGGATCTGAACCTCTCCGTTCTCGACCCCGATGATCTCGGAGATGCTCAGGATGCGGCGGCTGCCGTCGCGGAGCCGGCCCTGCTGGACGATGAGGTCGATGGCCGAGCCGATCTGACCGCGGATGGCGGCGGTGGGCAGCTCGGTGCCCGCCATCAGCACCATGGTCTCGAGACGCGAGATCGCCTCGCGGGGGGAGCTGGCGTGCAGGGTGGTGAGCGAGCCGTCGTGGCCCGTCGACATCGCCTGCAGCATGTCGAGAGCCTCGCCTCCGCGGCACTCGCCGACGACCAAGCGGTCGGGGCGCATCCGCAGGGAGCTGATGACCAGGTCGCGCACCACGATCTGGCCACGTCCCTCGACGTTGGCGGGCCGCGTCTCCAGGCTCAGCACGTGGCGCTGCCTCAGCTTGAGCTCGGCGGCATCCTCGATGGTGACGATCCGCTCGTCGTCGGGGATGAAGCTGGAGATGACATTGAGCGTGGTGGTCTTGCCGACGCCGGTCCCCCCGCTCACCAGGATGTTCAGGCGCGCGCGGACGCAGGCGCGCAGGAAGCCCATCATGTCGGCCGTGGCGGTGCCGTGGTCGACCAGGTCCTTGACCTCGAGCCCGGTGGTGGTGAAGCGGCGGACGGTGAGCGTCGGGCCCTTCAGGGAGACGGGCGGGATGACGACGTGGATGCGGGAGCCGTCCTCGAGCCGGGCGTCGACCATCGGCGAGCTCTCGTCGATGCGCCGGCCGACCCGGCTCACCATGCGGTCGATGACCTGCATCAGCTGATCCACGGTCTCGAACCGGTAGGGGGTCAGTGAGAGACGGCCGCCGCGCTCGATCCAGATCTCGTGCGGCCCGTTCACCATGATCTCGGTGATGCTGGGGTCGGCGAGCAGCCGTTCCAGGGGGCCGAAGCCGAGCAGCTCGTGATGGATCCGGGCGACGGTCTCCATCCCCTCCTGAAGCCCGAGGGGCTCGCCCAGCTCGCAGGCGGTCTGGTTGATGAGCTCGGCGAGCCGCTCGCGCACCGCGCTGTCGTTGGTCTCCGCCAGGTAGGCGGTCTCCTCGACCAGCCGGGCGTGGACCTGGTGGCGCAGCATCTGGTATGCGGGCTCGACCGTGTCGTCAGCCTCGATCTCCTTCGCCGTCAGGCGTGTGCCGAGAAGGCGGTTGCTGAGCTGCATGGCGGCGAGCGCGGTGAGGGGCTGCTCGAGGGCCATCTGCGGCAGCGCCGTGGCGAGCACGTCCTGGGTGTCTCTGGTGGCGGTGGTGCGCCAGCGTGGCATTTGGGTCTCCCCTGCGGCGAACTCTTCGCGAACGAGAGCTGCTTCCCCCCGCACCTCTCGATGTGTGGGCGGATAGCGCTCCGCACGCGATCCGCATCGTTAGACGCGCCTGATCGTATCACCGTCCGCCTTGACAACGCAAACACCCCAATTGGGGGTGGTCAGCTGGCGCAGGTCGTTCCCGCGGCAGGCAGGGTCAGGTCCGCCAGGTAGGCGTTCACCGCCGTCTGAACGCATTCGCTGAACCCGTAGGAGGTGTGGCCGTACCCGTCGCGGGTCAGCAGCACCGAGCCGGCGATCTGCTTCTGCAGGGCGACCGACCAGGCGTACGGGGTCGCAGGGTCGTGGGTGGCCCCGACCAGGAGGATCGGCCGGGCGCCGGTGACGTCGAGCGGCGCCGGCGCCGGACCGTGGACCGGCCAGTAGGCGCAGGTCAGCACCGAGTAGACCTCGTCCTGGCCGAAGTGCGGCTCGGACGCCTGCACCGACCCGGCCAGGGAGTCGTAGTCGGAAAGTTCCGCGGGGACGCTATGGTCGGCGCAGTTGATCGCCGCGTTCGCCGCGGTGCTGGAGTCGTAGCCCTGGGGCCCCCTTCCCGTGTAGCTGTCCACCAAGCTCTGGAGCGAGGCCACGTTCCCCTGGGCGGCCTCGGCGAGGGCCGTGTAGAAGCTGCTCCAGGAGCTCGGGTCGTACATGGCGGCGATCAGGCCGTCGATGGCCATGCCGCGTCCCACCGTCCGTCCGTCGGGCTCCTGGACCGGCTCGGCGGCGAGCTGGTTGAGCAGGCTGGTGATCGCCTCCCCGGGGTCGGCCCCCAGCGCGCAGCCGGTGGTCTCCTGCTGGCACCGGCTCACGAACGCGTCGTAGCTGGCCTCGAAGCTCGCCCCCTGCTGGACCGACTGCTCCATGAAGCTGAGCGACGGGTCGATGTCACCGTCCAGGACCATGGCCCGGATGTGGGTCGGGAAGAGGCTGGCGTAGGTGGCGCCGAGCGCTGTCCCATACGAGAAGCCGAGGTAGTTGAGCTGGGGGTCCCCGAGCGCCGCTCGCAGCGCGTCCATGTCGCGGGCGGCGTTGGCGGTGCCGACGTAGGGGAGGAGCCAGCCGCTGTGGAGGCGGCAGGCGTCATCGAAGGCCAGGGTGCTGGTCACCAGGTCGGCTTCCGCCGTCGGCGAGCCGGCGGCCAGCGGATCGAGCCCGACGTCATGGTCCAGGGCGTCGGTGCCCTCGCACGAGACGGCATCCGGTCCGGTGGTCCCCCGGGGGTCGAAGCCGACGATGTCGAAACGCTGGTTGAGGGTGGCGAAGATCGAGTACGCGTCCTCGACGAACTGAACGCCGGATTCCCCGGGGCCACCGGGGTTCACCAGCAGGGCGCCGATCCGCTCCGAGGGGTCCTTGGCGGGTACCACGATGACCGAGGTGGGGATCGTGCCCAGCGACGGGTCGGCGTAGTCGAGGGGCACCCAGAGGGTGTCGCAGCGCGCCCCGGTGGGCACCACCCCGCCGCAGGCCGCGGCCTGCAACCCGGGTGGGGTTGCCGACGGCCCGGAGACCGTGCTCGGTGACGCCGTGGGGCTCGCGGTGGCGCCTGAGGCGGCCGGGCCCGGCGCTCCGGCGAGCAGCAGGAGGCCGGCGAGGCCGAGGGAGGCGAGCGTCCGGCGGGGCTCGATCCGCATGCGGGGAACAGTATTCGCTGAGCGTGGCGGCGGGTGCCGCGGGGCACGGGGTGTACGCTGGAAGCGCCGTGACCGCAGCCCACACCATCGGCGAGCTTCGCCGTGCCGAGTACCGCGTCCAGCCGATCAAATCGGAGCTTCGGCGCAACCTGATCCGCAAGCTCCAGGGCGGGGAGAGGCTCTTCCCCGGGATCGTCGGATACGACGACTCCGTCATCCCGCAGCTGGAGAACGCGCTCCTGGCCGGTCAGGACGTCGTCCTGCTCGGCGAGCGCGGCCAGGCCAAGTCCCGGCTGATCCGCTCCCTCACCTCGCTCCTCGACGAGGCCGTGCCCGCCATCGCCGGCTGCGAGATCAACGACAACCCCTACGCGCCCATCTGCCGCCGCTGCCGTGACCTGGTGGCGGAGAGAGGCGACGAGACCCCCATCACGTGGCTCGGAGCCGACGACCGCTACGGGGAGAAGCTGGCCACCCCCGACACCTCCATCGCCGACCTGATCGGCGAGGTGGATCCGATCCGGGTGGCGGAGGGCCGCTATCTCTCCGACGAGCTGGTCATCCACTACGGGCTCATCCCCCGGACCCACCGGGGGATCTTCGCGATCAACGAGCTGCCCGACCTCGCCGAGCGCATCCAGGTGGGGCTGCTCAACATCATCGAGGAGCGGGATGTCCAGATCCGCGGCTTCCGGATCCGGCTCCCGCTCGACGTCTTCGTGGTCGCCACCGCCAACCCCGAGGACTACACCAACCGCGGCCGCATCATCACTCCGCTCAAGGACCGCTTCGGCGCCCAGGTGCGCACCCACTACCCCCGCACGGTCGAGCACGAGATCGCCATCGTGGAGCAGGAGCGGGTGGTCTTCGACGACATGCCGGTCCCGGTCCACGTGCCCCAGCACATGAAGGAGATCGCGGTCGAGATCACCCACCTGGCACGGCGACATCCCCAGATCAACCAACGCAGCGGGGTATCCGTCCGGGTCACCACCGCCAACTACGAGAGCCTGACCAGCAGCGCCCTGCGCCGCGCCCTCATCCGCGGGGAGAAGGAGGCGGTGGTGCGGGTGAGCGACCTGGTCGCGGTGACCCCCTCGACCGCCGGCAAGGTCGAGCTGGACACGTGGGACGGCACCGACGACGACCAGGTGCTCGACAAGGTCGTACGCAGCGCCTGCAGCAACGTCTTCCGGAGCCACTTCAGCGCCCAGGAGCTCTCCGACCTGGTCCAGCGGTTCGATCGGGGCGGCTTCACCGTCGAGGTCGGACCGCTGATGACGGCGGAGAGCTACCGCTCGGCGATCGGGGAGCTGCCCGGGCTGGACCGTGCGCGCCAGAAGCTCGATGAGCCGGACACGCCGCAGTCGATGGCGGCGGTGCTGGAGTTCGTCCTCGAGGGACTGCACCTGAGCAAGCGGCTGAACAAGACCGCGCTCGAGGGCACCTCCGTGTACGGCGGCTGAGGTCGCGGAGGATGGCCGTGCCCGGGCACCGCTTCTCCGCCTGGGACGGCACCCAGGACCCCCTCGGACCGGACGTCGAGGAGCTCTTCGGCCGCCTCAGCGAGGACGTCTTCCACGGCTGGGACTTCGAGGCGGCGCTGCGCCGGCTGCTCGAGCAGGGATGGCGGGACGGGCAGGGCAAGCGACTGGTCGGCATGGAGGAGATGCTCGAGCAGCTGCGCCGCCGCCGGCAGGCGCAGCTGGAGCGATTCAACCTCGATTCGGTGTTCGAGGACATGCGCGAGAAGCTGGATCGGGTGATCTCCCAGGAGCGCAGGGGGATCCAGGCGCGGCTCGACCAGGCGCCGGACGGCGGGCGTCGCGTGCTCGAGCGGGTCGCCGCGGAGCGGCGCCGGCAGCTCGACGAGCTCCCCCCCGACCCCGGGGGCGCCATCCGGAGGCTGCGCGACTACGAGTTCATGGACAGCCGGGCCGAGGCTGCCTACCAGCGCCTCCTCGACGAGATCCGGCGCAACGTCCTCGATTCGTACTTCAAGCAGATGACCCAGTCGATGCAGGCCATGTCCGGCGAGGACATGGCCGAGCTCCGGGAGATGGCGCGCGACCTCAACCGCCTGCTGCGCCAGAAGCTCGACGGTGTGCCCGGGCCCGAGCTTCAGCGCGGCTATGAGGCGTTCCTGCAGCGCTGGGGGCGGATGTTCCCCGACGCTCCCGCCGGCTTCGAGGAGTTCGTCGAGCAGCTGATGCGGCAGATGGCGCGCATGGACTCGCTGCTCCAGTCCCTCTCCCCGGAGATGCGCCGCGAGCTGGAGTCGGTGATCGAGTCCGTCTTCGACGACCCCCAGCTCCAGCAGACCCTCTCCGAGCTCGCGGGAACCCTCGACCAGCTCTCCCCCCAGGGGCGTCTGGGCAGCCGCTACAACTTCTTCGGCGACCAGGAGGTCTCCCTTGAGGAGGCGATGGGTTTGATGGACCGGCTCCAGTCCATGGAGGAGGTGGAGCGCGAGCTCCGCGGCGTCTTCCGCGGCGACCCGCTCAGCGACGAGACGCGCGAGCGGCTGCATCAGCTCCTCGGCGACGACGCGTCGCGCAGCCTGGACGAGATGCAGCGGCTGGTTCGGGAGCTGGAGGGGCGCGGCCTCGTCGAACGCAGCGCCGAGGGGATGCAGCTCACCGCGCGGGGAATGCGCAAGATCGGCCAGAAGGCGCTCGGTGACCTCTTCGCGCGGCTGAGCCGGGATCGCTTCGGCGAGCACGACCTCACCCGGCTGGGGTACGGCGGCGAGCGGGGCGACGACAGCAAGAGCTACGAGTTCGGCGACCCGTTCGACCTCGACGTGCAGACGACGGTGATGAACGCGGTCAGCCGTGAGGCCGAGGGGGCGCGCCGCGGACGAGGCGACGGCGCGCGCCACAGAGCCTCGAACCGCGCCGCCGCCGGCGCCGGCCCACAGCGGGTGCCACGCCTCGACCCCGAGGACTTCGCGGTCCACCGCACCGAGTCGCAGACCCGCTGCGCCACCGTGCTGATGCTCGACATGAGCCGATCGATGCCGCTGCGCGGCTACTTCTATGCCGCCAAGAAGGTGGCCCTGGCCCTCGACTCGCTGATCCGCAGCCAGTACCCGCGTGACTCGCTCACCGTGGTCGGTTTCAGCGACCTGGCGCGGGAGATTCCGCCCCGGGCCCTGCCTCAGCTCTCGGTCAACGAGTACGTCTACGGGACCAACCTCCAGCACGCGCTGATGCTGGCCCGGCGGATCCTCTCCCGGAGCCATGCCGAGAACAAGCAGGTGATCATCGTGAGCGACGGCGAGCCCACCGCCCACATCGAGAACGGGCGCCCGGTGTTCTCCTATCCCCCGCTTCCCGAGACCTTCGCCAAGACGCTGGCCGAGGTGCGCCGCTGCACGCTGGCGAACATCGTCATCAACACCTTCATGCTGGAGTCCAACCACCACCTGGTGCGCTTCGTCAACCAGATGACGCGGCTCAACCGCGGACGCGCCTTCTTCATCAGCCCTGATCGACTCGGCGACTACGTGCTGGTCGACTACGTCCGTTCCCGGCCGCGTGCCGCCGCCTGACGCCCGGCCGGGGGCGGCCATCCCGCCAACTTGACGGTGAGCCCCTTGGTAAGGTACCTTGACACGCCATGAGCGTCAGCCAGACCGCGCCCGTCCCCCCGCCGCCGCCCCCCCCTCCGGTTCCGGACCTGGTCCCCATCGCCGCGCGCGCGGTCGACGCCGTCAAGGTCTACGGCCGCGGTGATGCTGCGGTCCGGGCCCTCGACGGGATCACGGCCGACTTCGTCTCGCGCCAGTTCACCGCCATCATGGGTGCCTCGGGATCGGGGAAGTCGACCCTCCTCCACTGCCTCGCCGGGCTCGACCGGCTCACCTCCGGCCAGGCCTTCATCGCCGGCTACGAGCTGGGCTCGCTGACGGATCACCAGCTGACCATGCTCCGGCGGGAGAAGGTCGGGTTCATCTTCCAATCCCTCAACCTCGTGCCGACCCTCAATGCGCTCGAGAACATCCTGCTGCCCCTCACCATCGCCGGGCGCAAGCCGGACCAGAGCCTGGTCGACGGGGTGGTGCAGATGACCGGGCTCGCCGACCGGCTGAGTCATCATCCGAGCGAGCTGTCCGGGGGCCAGCAGCAGCGCGTGGCGGCCGCACGCGCGCTGGTGAGCCGCCCCGAGATCATCTTCGCCGACGAGCCCACCGGGAACCTGGACTCCAAGGCCGGCGGTGAGCTGCTCGCTTTCCTGCGCAAGGCCGTCGACCAGCTCGGCCAGACCATCGTCATGGTCACCCACGACCCCTTCGCCGCCTCCCACACCGACCGGGTGGTCTTCCTGGCCGACGGCCGGGTGGTCCAGGAGATGCGGTTCCCCACCGCCGACTCGATCCTGGCGGTCGTGCGCCATCTGGGCGAGTAGCCGGCAGCAGCCAGCGTGTTCAAGGTCAGCCTGCGGAGCCTGCTGAGCCACAAGCTCCGGCTCGTCCTCACCGCGCTGGCCATCATCCTCGGGGTCACCTTCGTCGCCGGCACCCTGGTCCTCACCGACACCATCCGCAACACCTTCGAGGGCGTGCTGAGCAACGTCGACAAGGGGGTGGCGGTGCAGGTGAAGGGCGCGCCGCCCGCCACCGGGTCCGGTGTCCTGGGCAACCAGGCGCTGCCGATGCCGGCGTCGGTGCTGGCCCGGGTGCGCCAGGTGGCCGGGGTCGCCGACGCCGCCGGCGTGGTGGAGCGCTCGGGGGTCTCCCTGCTGAGCGACGGACGGGTGGTGGGGACCGGCGCTCGCGCGGCGATGCTCGGCGTCAACTGGGTCTCCGACCGCCAGCTCTCCTCCTTCGAGCTCACCTCCGGGACCGCCCCGACGGCCCCCGACGACGTGGTCATCAACGCCCGGACGGCGACCAACGGACATCTCGCGGTGGGCCAGGAGGTCCAGGTGAGCTTCGAGGCCTCCGCCGCCCAGACCTTCCGCATCACCGGCATCGCCACCTTCGCCGGCCAGAGCAGCATCGCCACCGAGGGTTTCGCCCTCTTCACCCTGCCGACCGCCGAGAGCCTGCTCGAGGCCAACGACACCTACGACACCATCGACGTGAGCGCCCAGTCCGGGGTCACCGACCTCCAGCTCCGTGACCGGATCGCCAGCGCCCTCAGCGGGACCGCGGTGCAGGTCCAGACCGGGGCGCAGGCGGCCTCCGAGGTCGAGCAGAACGCGGTCACCGAGATCAATGAGTTCATCGGCACCCCGCTGCTCGTCTTCGCCCTGATCGCGGTCTTCGTCGGGAGCTTCCTGATCGCCAACACCTTCAGCATCCTGGTGGCCCAAAGGACCCAGGAGCTCGCCCTGCTGCGCGCCCTGGGGGCGACCCGCGGCCAGGTGTTCACCGAGGTCATCACCGAGGCTGCGCTCACGGGGGTGGTCGCCTCGTTGGCCGGCTTCCTGCTCGGCATCCTGGTCGCCGCCGCCCTGCTCCACGTCGTCGGTTCCTCGGCCAAGCTGAGCGTCCAGCTCACCGCCCTCATCGTCTCCCTCCTGGTCGGCACCATCATCACCGTGATCGCGGCGGCGCTCCCGGCCCGGCGAGCCACGCACGTCGCGCCCGTTGCCGCTCTCAGCCAGGCCCAGCCGGAGATCCAGGGGCTGCCCCGGACCCGGATCGCCGCCGGTCTTCTCCTCTTCCTCGGAGGGGTGGCGGCGCTGCTCGACAGCCTCTTCACCGCCAGCGCCACCTCGGGCCCGAACCTCGAGGTGCTGGGGCTGTCGGTGCTCGCCATCTTCCTGGGCACGGCCCTGCTCGCGCCGATCCTGGTCCGCCCCGTCGCCTACGTGCTGGGGTGGCCGGCCCGCTTCCGCGGCGCCCCCGGGCGGCTGGCCGGCGAGAACGCGCGGCGCAACCCCCGCCGCACCGCCCTGACCGCAGCGGCGCTGATGATCGGCCTCGCCCTGGTGACCGCGGTGGCGGTCATCACCGATTCTGTGGAGGCCAGCATCAATCAGGCCATCGACGGCACTGTCCGGGCCCAGCTCGTGGTCATCGAAGAGGGTGGCGGCGGGTTCAGCCCGCAGGTCGCCTCCACGTTGCGCAACGACCCCCGGCTTGCCGACGTGTCGGAGATCCGGGGCAGCGACGTGCTGGTGGGCGATATCGGGACCGGTGTGATCGGTCTCGACACCAGCAACGTCAGCCGGATCTTCAGCTTCAGCATGACCGCCGGATCAGCCGGCAGCATCGCCACCACCGATACCACCATCGTGGACTCCACCGAGGCGGCCAGCGAGAGCATCCACACCGGCAGCGTGGTCACCATGACCTTCCCCAACGGGGACAGGGTCAAGATGCGAGTCGGGGGAATCTACACGCCGGACGCCCTCATCAGCGGCTTCCTGGTTTCGCTGAGCACCCTGAACCCGCACGTCACCACGGTGCGCGACTCGGACGTCGCCCTCAACGCCGCCCCGGGCGTCTCCGTGTCCGCCGCGCAGGCTTCGCTGCTCAACGACCTCCGAGCGTATCCGCAGCTCAGCGGCCTGACCAAGGCGCAGTACAAGAACCTGATCAGCGCGGGTCTCAACGCCTTCCTCAACCTGATCTACGTCCTCCTGGGGCTGGCCATCATCATCGCCGTGGTCGGCATCGTCAACACCCTGGCGCTCAGCGTCCTGGAGCGGACCCGGGAGCTGGGGCTGCTCCGCGCGCTGGGGATGACCCGCGGCCAGACCCGCGAGATGGTGGCCTGGGAGTCGGTCATCATCGCCCTGCTCGGCGCCGTCCTCGGCCTGGCGGTGGGCTCCGGCCTGGGCATCGCCCTGGTCAGCGCGCTGCACAGCGACGGCATCAGCCAGACCGCCGTCCCCGGCAACAACCTGATCCTCTACGCGGTGGCCGCCGGCCTCTTCGGGATCGTCGCCTCCATCTTCCCGGCGATCCGGGCCTCGCGGGTCGACATCCTCCGCGCCGTCACCACGGAGTAGCGGCCGGCATCCACCCCTCCCGCCGTCTGGATGCGGGGCCGGAGGTCAGTGCGGCAGACTGGTCGAGTGTCCGAACCGGCTGACCGGCAGGCGTTCGCCGAGAGGATGCGACTGCAGCTGGAGTCGCGCTACCGCGGCTTCCAGGTCGCGGTCGACGGCGCGGCGTTCGCCCTGCGGCTGGTCGGCGCCGGTGTCGACGTCACCCTCCCGCTCGGCCCGCTGCACCAGGCCTGTGAGCGCGAGCCCGCGCGCAGCGGGAGCCTCATCGCCGACTACGTGCGCCGGGCCGAGCGCCAGCTCACCTCGCGCTCCGGCACCGAGGTCAGCCCGAGCCGGCTTCTCTGGTGCGTTCGCGGCGCGAGCTACCTCGAGACCCTGAGCCGGGCGACCGAGCTGGTCACGCTCCCGCTCGGCGGGGCGATGGTCGCCTTCATCGCGGCGGCTCTGCCGGGTTCGCTGATGCGCGGCGTCCCGGCCGCCGACCTCGCCGCGGCCGGGCTCACCGAGGCCGCCGCGCGCGCTCACGCCGACACCAACACGCGGGCGCGGTTCGCCTCTCTGCCGGAGCGGATCCGTGGGGCGGAACGCATCCCCGCGGACGGCTGGCGGCTGAGCAGCGACGCCCTCTTCCAGGGGAGCGTCCTGCTCGTGGGCGAGGTCCTGGCCGCCTTCGTGGAGAGGTCCGGGGGCGAGGTGCTGCTCGGGGTGCCGGACCGTTCCGAGGTGCTTGCCCTCCCGGCCGGCCTCCCCAGCGCGGAGCGCTTCCGGATGCGCGTCGTGCGCGCCTGGCGGGAGTCGATGAACCCCGTCTCTCGCGCCGTCCTGGTCACCGACGGCACCTCCCTTCTCGAGCTGCGACGGTCACCCCGGCGGCCCGGCTTCGAGCTGCTGGGCTGGCTCCGCGGCTGACCCGGGCGATCAGCCGGCGGCCGGCCGCGGGCTCTCGTGGGGCCCTGCGAGAGCCTCGACGGGCCGCGCTGCCGCCAGCCTCCGCTGCTGCTCCCGCTGCGCCGCCAGGGTGGAGGCGGCCGCGACCGCGGCGGCACCCACCAGGGTCATGGTCACGCCCGCGGCCACCCGCCAGGGCGAGCGGGAGAGGCCGGGAACGGGAAGGCTCGGCCCCTGGCCCAGCCAGACCGTGATCGCCGTCTGGTCCGCCTTCTCGGCGCCGCGGCGGGCGCTGGTCCTCTCCACCCGAACCGCCGCGGGGGCCAGGGGGTGACGGTCCGGCCGTGCCAGGCCGGCGCCCCGGACCACGGCCTTCACGAGCGGCGCGCCCGCGTCCCGGAGCTGGTCCAACGCTGCCATGGCTCGACAGGATACCGTTCGCGCATGGGCGGCGAGGAGGAGCTCCGGGAGGCGGCGGGCCCCCCCGAGCTCCCCGCCGGCCCGGGGACCGCGCACGGCGCGCGGATCGAGGCCGCCTTCCTCGGCGCCCTGGCCGGAGAACGGGCTGCTCAGGCTCCTGCGGCGGCGGGAGACCTCCTCGAGGTCGCCGACTCGATCGCCACCGTCGGCGGCTTCGACGCCGAGGATCTTCGCCGCCGGGGGCTCGCCGGCTCCTCGCAGGCGGGCCCGGCCGGCCTGCTGCTGCGGGCCGTCCCCTTTGGCCTGCTGGCGCCGCTCGACCGCCCGCGGATACGCAGGGACGCCTACCGGGTGGCCGCGCTCGCCGGCGCCGACGAGGGGACCGCGGTCGCGGCCATCGCCGCCGCGCTGCTCACCGCCGACCTCACCCGGTTCGACCTGCCCACCGCGGTGGTGCGGGTGTATCAATCGCTCCTCGAGGACGCCCCCTTCGCCCTACTCGAACGCCTCCGGCTGGACGGGGCGGCTCCGCCGGCAGAGGGAGACGACGACCCGGGTGCCGCGCTTCAGCTGGCGATTGCCGGAGTGCTGGGCGCCGACCGGATCGAGGCGGCCATCTCGGGCGCCGCGGGGCCGGGCCGCAGGGCGGCGGTCAGCCTGGCGGGGGCACTGGCCGGGGCCCACCTGGGCGGTGCCGGCCTGGACGGCGCATGGCGGGCCGCCGTCCCGCACGCGCACCGGGCCGCAACCCTGGCCGCCGCCGTGGCGGCCAGGGCGGCGGAGCAGGTCTCGACCCCTCCCGCCTAGACCCGGCGGCGGTGCCGTCCGGGTGCCGCGGGGGACACCGCAGCGGTCTGACCCGCTAGAGTCCAGGCCTCGTGGCAGATCTGACTCTCACCGCGCGCTCCCGATCCGAGCGGGGACGTCATGTCCAGGCGATGCGCCGGCATGGCCAGGTACCGGCCGTCCTCTATGGCCGCGACCTGCCCGCCCAGGCGATCACCGCCGAGACCGGGGCGCTGATCCGGGTGTGGCAGCGGGCCGGGCGCACCCACCTCATCGATCTCAGCATCGATGGGGCGGGACCCCGCAAGGTGCTCTTTCACGACTTCCAGATCGACCCCCGCACGGCGAGGCCCCTGCACGCCGACTTCTTCGCCGTCAACCTCCGCGAGCGGCTCGCGGTCGACGTCCCGGTCCGGACGGTCGGGGAGTCCCCGGCGGTGACCCAGCTCAAGGCTGGATCGCTGCAGCAGGTCCTGGTCACCCTCCGGGTCGAGGCGCTTCCCGGCAACCTGCCCGACCACCTGGCCGTGGATGTGAGCGGGCTGACCGAGGTGGACGCCGCGGTGCGCGTCCGCGACGTGGTGCTGCCTGACGGCGTGACCCTGGCGGCCCACATCGACCCCGATGAGGTGGTCGTCAAGGTCGCCCCGCTGCGGGCCGTCGCCGCCGAGGAGGTCGCTCCCGCCGCCGCTGCTGCAGAGGCCGAGCCCGCCGCCGCCGAGGCCGAGGCGCCCGAGCAGGGCTGACCGGCGCACCTTTCACGCTCCGGCCACGTCCGGATCACGGTTCTGCAGCAGGCGCCACAATCGGGGGTCGAAGCCGGATGGCGCTTCACGTTGTCACGACGTACACCTTGGCGCGTTCGGCTCACGGCTATGATTTGGAGTGCTGGGCCGCCCCACCGGGGGCGACCGAGCCCGGATGACGCCCCGTGGGGGGGGCCCTGACCGGCCTGATCGGGCCTGGCGTATGCGGGGTGGCACCACGGCGGTGGCGCGCCACCCCAACGGCCTCCACCCCTTGAGCGGCGAAGCTTCCCGCGCCGCTCGCCGTCCCCCGGGGGTCAGTGCGCCGGCGCCTCCGGCTTCGATTCCGCCTGGCCGGCGACCGCTCCGCCGGAGGCCCCCCAGATCCGGGCGAGGAGGTCGGCGCTGACGGCGTCGGGATCGTGGGTGCGGTAGTCGAGCCAGTAGCTGACCACGACCAGGCGCCGGCCGTCGGCGCCGATCGCGGGCTGCACGGACGGCCGGGGGTCGGCCGAGATCGCGGTGGTGGCGCTCAGGACGCCGCGCGCCGCCTCCATCAGCTCCGAGGGCTCGGTGCCGGGCAGGACGGTGAGGCTGAGGCTGTACCGGCGCTGGTCGAGGGCGGTGGAGTTGAGGATGACGCTCGAGAACACGGTGAGGTTGGGCAGCACCGCGAGACGGCCGTCGCCGGTCCGGAGTGCCGTGGTGCGCAGGGCGATGGTCTGCACCACCCCCTCCTGGTCGGCGATGGTCACCTGGTCGCCGATCCGGAAGGGCTTCTCCAGGAGGATGAAGATGCCGGCGAGCACGTTGCGGAGCAGGTCCTGGAAGGCCAGGCCGATGGCCAGGCTGAAGATGCCCCCGAAGGTGAAGACGTAGACGGCGTCGAGGCCCCCCGCCACCAAGCCGCCCACCACCGCGAGTACCCAGGTCAGGACGGTCAACACGTTGCGGGTGAGGGTGCGGACCTGCTCGTCCGCGCGACGCTCCACGGCGATGACCGCGACCCGGCGCAGCACCCAGCCGGCGATGAGCACCAGCAAGAACACGAGGATCCCGTCCAGGACGTCCTGCACCACCGGTCCCAGGACGCTGCCGTTGCCGGTCCGCGCCTGGATCTCGTCGCACACCCATTTGAGCGGGTTGCTCTGGCAGGTGGACGCCGCGGCGGCGAGCAGGAGGGGCATCAGCCGGGCATCGTAGCCCGGCGGGCGCACTTGCCGGGGCTCGCGGAGGAGCTGGCCGGCCGGCCCGGCGTGGTCACTCCCCGGCGGGGTACGGTATGGGTGTGCCCGGACTGATCCTCGTCGCCGCCCTGGTCGTGATCGCGCTGGCGGTGTGGGCGGGGGTGGTGGCCATCCACCACCTCTTCACCTGGCTGGTGATCGGGCTGATCGCCGGAGCCCTGGCCGGGCGCCTGGTCCGGGGTCGGGGCCTGGGTTGCCTCCTGGATATCGTCGTCGGCCTCGCCGGCGCCGTCATCGGGGGGCTGATCATCCACCAGCTCGATCCCTCGCTGATCGCCGGCGGGGGCTTCCTCGGGCTCGTCGAGGACGTCGTGGTCGCCTTCCTCGGATCGGTGATCCTGCTCTGCGTGGTGCTCCTGGTCAGCCCGAGACGGGGACGGCGGCGCAAGAGCGTGCGCGTCTGACCGGCCGGTGACCGGCGCTCCGCTCACCCCGACCGCGGGTCGCCCGGCCCAGCGGGTGGTGCTGGTCCGGCACGGCGAGACCGCATGGAGCCGGGCCGGCCGTCACACCGGTCGCACCGACATCCCCCTCGATGCCGAGGGCGAGCAGCAGGCCCGCCGGCTTCGCCGCCGGCTGGGCGCGTGGAGCTTCGCCGCGGTGCTGTGCAGCCCCCTCCAGCGTGCCCGGTGCACCTGCGAGCTCGCCGGTTACGCGGCCGTGGCGCGGCCCGACCCCGATCTCCAGGAGTGGGACTACGGGGCCTACGAGGGGCGCACCGCCGACGATATCCGGGCCGAGCGCCCGGGCTGGGTGATCTGGAAAGACGGGGTGGTCGGCGGTGAGACCGCCGCCGACGTGGGCCGGCGCGCCGAATCCGTCATCGAGCGGGTGCGCGGTATGCCCGGGGACGTCGCCCTCTTCGCCCACGGCCACCTGCTGCGCATCCTGGCCGCGCGATGGTGTGAGCTTGCCGTCCTGGCGGGGGAGCGCCTGGCGCTCTCGCCGGCCGCGGTCTCGGTGCTCGGGTACGAGCGCGAGGCGACCGTCGTCTGGCTCTGGAACGACACCTCCCATCTCACCGCCGGCGAGCCACGCTGAAGCTGCGCTCGCAGTCGACGCCGAGGGTTGCAAGCAGCTCACCGGCGAAGTAGACGGGGCCGAGGGCGAGCACCCGCGGACCGAGAGCGTCGAGGTCGACCGCCTCGAGCCGCAGCGCCGTCCCGCGGCCGGGCCCGTCGCGGGAGGGGCCTGCCGCGGGGACCGGAACCACCGGCTGGCCGCGGAGGGCGTCGAGGAGGGGTGCGGGGTCCCGATGGCGGGGGGCGAAGGTGAGCACCGAGGTGGGGGGACCCACCGTCGCCGTGGTGTGGGCGATGGCGGCGGCGATCGCCGCCGGGTTGGTGGCGCAATCGATGATCCAGTCCTGGTCACCCCGCTTGTGCCGGCTGAGCCGGCCGGGAAGCCGGACGCTGCGCAGGGCGGCGACCAGCGCGTCGGGGCGTGGCACCGGCCGGCCCGCCAGGTCGAGCAGCAACATGGCTGCCCGCACGCCGAGGTCGGCATTGCCGGAGCCCAGCCCAGGGGCCGCCTGCGCCGCAGCTGCGCGCACAGCGGCGGCCGTGTCCGCGCCGCCGGCCCGGTGATGCCGGCACCCGTGGGCGGCCGCTGCCGCTGCGATCGCCGCCGCTGCAGCCGGGTCGTCTTGGTCCGCCACGACGACATCGCGGGTGGCGTTGCTGATGACCCCCGCCTTCTCCCTCGCGATGGCCGCCACGCTGTCCCCGAGGATCCCCAGATGCTCGGCGAGGACGCCGGTGACGGCCACCACCCCGGGGGAGACCAGCGCGACCTCGTCGGAGGCCCCGCCCATGCCGGCCTCGAGGACCACCGCGTCGCATCCCCGGCCGGCGAAGTGGCGGAGCGCGCTGAGCGTGAAGAGGCCGCTCGGGGAGAGATAGCCGTCGTCGGGGAGCTGCTCCGCCACCCGGACGGCGATCGCCGCCACCTCCGCGACCAGGGCCTCATAGTCGCGACGGGAGATGGCCGCGCCGTCCACCCGGATCCGCTCCCGGTTGCTGCGCAGGCCCGGACTGGTCAGGGTCCCCACCCGGAGCCCGGCGGCGGCGAGCGCAGCCGAGGCGAAGGTGGCGGCGGTGCCCTTGCCCTTGGACCCGACCACGGTGACGACCCGTTCGGGGTGAGCCCGCCAGTCGTCGAGGTCGACACCCAGGTGGGGCGCGAGAGCCCTGGCGCGGCCCAGGCTGCGCCGGCCCCCGGCGGCGCGCCGCGCGTTCCGCTCGGCGAAGAACGCCTGGTCCGTCTCGATCCGCTCCCGGCTCATCTCGATCCGACCGTACACGGAACCGTGCCCGAGGCTCCGTCCCGGTCCGCGGAATTGCGATCGACGACTGTCTCCTCGTTCCGGGTATCATCGGCCGCGTTGAGGCCCGCCCGGCGGGGAGCGGGCAGACTTCAACGCGGGGGTCGCTGCAGGGCTGACTCTCGCGTCGCCGCCGGTTGCGACCGTGCCGGCTGCGTCGATGCCCCGAGACGGAGGTCGAACCGAGATGACCCAGGGTCGCTCCCCAGGGGACCCGCGGCAGCCGTGCGGCTCCCGCCGCTACCCGCGCGTGCCCCGCGTGCGCATGATCCTGCTCGTCCTGCTCGGATTCGTCCTCTCCGGGGTGGGCGGAGCGGTGAGTTTCTTCTGGCCGACGATCACCGCCGCGATCGGCGCCACCGGGCACAGCATTCAGGTGCCCACGCCCAGCGCCATTCCGGGCACTCCCAGCCCAACGCCGGTCGCAGCGACGGGATCCGACCCCCCCTTCACCGTGCTGCTCATGGGTTCCGACAACGACGGCAAGTTCACCGCCGCCGGGAGCACCTCCGGCTTCTGCTGCACCCAGTCGATGATCCTGATCCGGGTCGATCCCGCCGCGGGCAGCGTCACCATGCTCTCGATCCCCCGCGATCTCTGGGTCAAGCTCTCGACGGGTGGGGAGGGCAAGGTCTCCCAGGCGTTCGGCAACGCCGGCGGCGGCACCACGGGGATCGACGCCGAGATCGCCACCGTCGAGCAGGATTTCCAGGTCCAGGTGGACCACTACGTCTGGATCGGGCTGCAGGGGCTGATCAACCTCATCGATGAGGTGGGCGGCATCGACATCGTGGCCAGCCACCCGGTGATGGACGACAACTACCCCTACGACGTCGCCGGCAGCACCAACCCGAACGCCGCCGACCGGGTGGCGGTGCTCCCCGGCGCGCAGCACATGGACGGCCTGGAGGCATTGGAGTACGTGCGCTCCCGGCACGACGACCTCTCCTCGGACCTCGGCCGCAACGTGCGCCAGCAGCAGGTGCTGGTTGCCCTGCGCCAGAAGCTCTCTCAGCTGAGCCTCGGGGACATCGACAACGTTGCCTCCGCGCTGAACGGCGAGGTGCTCACCGACGTCCCGCTCACTCAGTTTCCCACCTTGCTGGGCCTGGCCAAGGACGTCGGGTCGGGGAACATCCAGCACGTCTTCATCACCCAGTACAGCGACGGCACCGAGGGCGACCAGGACGTCCTGGTGCCGGACATGAGCGCCATCCTCGCGGTGGTGCACCAGTACTTCCCGGCGACATGAGCCGCTCGCGCAAGCTGGTCACCGCACTCGTGCTGCTGGCGCTGATGGCCGGCTTCGGCGCCGGCGTCAACCGCTACCTGGCGAGCCGTGACAGCTCAGCGTTCGCGCCGCCCAAGGATCCGACCCAGACCTTCGTCAAGCTGATAGTTCCGGGGACCGTCTACTTCGCCGACGACGGAGGCCTCTTCGCCCTCACGGGGACGAAGATCACCCAGCTCCAGGCCGAGGGCGGGGGCTGGACCCAGCCGGTGGCCATCCCCAACGGCGCCGGGCTGCTCGCCGTCAAGGTCACCGCCAACTACTACTCCGACCTCTACCAGCTGGGCCTGAACGGGAGCCTGGAGCAGCAGCTCAGCGACGACGCGGGTCAGGTCACCGTGACCCAGCTGGGCGCCGACGACTGGCTCTACTACCCCGCGATCGGGCCCGACGGCAACCTCTACTTCAGCTACGACTGGCCCAAGGGTGGTGTGGAGGACCCCGGCAACGGCTATCAGGTGGACCTCTCGATCTGGGAGACGACCCTGGGCACCCACATCGACCGGACCACCATCGAGAAGGGCGAGGGCATGACCCAGGTGAGCTGGGCGAACTACTACACCGGGGGGGACGTCAGCCCGGTACCGCTCGCCGGCGGCGGCCTGATCTACGCCGACTACGAGCTGGCATACGGTGACACCGGCCAGCTGAGCACGCCGCTCGCGTCTGCCGGCCCGGGCACCGAGGTCAGCCAGATCCGGATGGACCCCAAGCCCCTCTACAACACCGCCGGCTCCGATGGGCCCGCGCTGACCCAGCCCCAGGACGACTGCGCCCAGCCGGCGCTCAATCCCGCTCAGACTGAGATCGCGATGATCTGCACCCCAGTCCTCGACGGGGCGCCGAGCAGCACCGAATCCGACCTGGTGGTGGCGACCTTCGACGCCGCGACCGGCACCCTCGGCCCCCTCGACCGCCTCGTCACCGGCACCCTGGCGGCGTCGCCCACCTGGTCGCCCGACGGCACCGACCTGCTCTACCTGGCCCCCGAGGCCGGGGACGGCTACTTCCAACTCTGGTACCTCCAGGGAGCCGCCACCGCGACGCCGTCGCGGCCGAAGCAGGTGACCACCGACCTGGACCTGGACGGCTCGGCCCCGGCCTGGACCAGCTGAGGCACCCCGCCGAACCCGGGGGACGCGAGAGGCCCGACCCCTACGGGACGGGCCTCCGGCGAAGGAGAAGGCGTCCAGCCGGGTGCAAGATGTAGTGGGTCTGACCGGCTGTTGGCACAATATCTTGATAACTTCTGCGTGACGTTGTCAAGGCCCGGGCTGGGTCCCGGATGCATTCCCGATTTCGGCATCAGGCGGCCAGGGCGGCGAGCAGGGAGGTGCGAGAGCGGCGTGCCGCCCAGTACCGGTTCCAGGTCCGGTCCTGCTTCAGGGTGCGCAGGCTGAGCAACCGGTGGGCGCCGGGCCGG
>Ga0187872_10000044_pt1 | contig 134510 bp, 127 predicted proteins | sample June2016WEW_16_4_FD_132973 | JGI IMG/M metagenome (GOLD analysis project Ga0187872, IMG submission 132973) | Peatland microbial communities from SPRUCE experiment site at the Marcell Experimental Forest, Minnesota, USA - June2016WEW_16_40 | ecosystem: Environmental > Terrestrial > Soil >... | reverse complement strand
TATGGAAAATCCGCCGCTTTCCCTGCTAGAACCCTGGTGCGAGTTTGTTCCTGGACAGGCCGACGCATTCCTCCGCGAAATCCAGGTTGAACTCTCACCCGGTCATCCACTGTACGGCGTAAATGTAATACCATGTTTACGTTTGCATCGCAAGGGAATTACCGTCAGCATGTCCGTCACTGCGTACTATAGGTTCTACTCGGAGCCCATTGGCCAGATCATTGTCAGAGCCATCGAGCGCGAGCGATGAACCTTACACACCAATCTGCTGGTAACAAGATTATTAAGTCTAGCTTTACATTTCTTGGCTCTTGCTCGCGGCACCCAACAAATCCAATCTGTTTGTCGAGCAACTCGAGGTTTCTCGGGCGAACTGTTGCCGATTTAACAGTATACTCATGAAACGGAGACGCAGGTCGTCCCCCAAAGTGGGTATGGAACGGCGCTCCACTTATCGGGCCGCTTGGGAAAGGCGCGCGTGTCTTTACGAACCTTTACATGGACATGTCTCAATTTCGCAAGGGATCTGATCTCTACTCGACCTAATCGGTTCAATCTACGAATCCGTAGCGGACCCGTCGCGGGGCGGTTTTTCTACAGAGTTTCCTGTGGGCGGCGCGCGTCGCAGGCAAGCTGGTGCTTGGACGCAGCTTTGTGGAGATCGCATTCGAGCGACTATTTCGGTCCAAACAGTGCGGACACACATCAAGCGAGTTCTATCGAAGACAGCGACAGAGCGGCAGGCGAATTGATCTCTCTGATCTTGCGTTCCGCACCATTCCGGCGTTGATACGCTCTTGGTTTTCGGGCCGGAATCTGGAATCGGTGAAAACACGTGCGCGCTTGTGGACCAATGTTTTATCCTTGGGGTACTTGTCGCTATTGCTTCGAGATGTTTCACGTCGCCGTGTCTCCGCATTTGGGCTAATGATTCCATCGCGACCGGCACAATGGTTCGCCCGCTTCTGGATATCCGCCGTAATCGTAGGATCGCTGCTGCCGGGCTCCGCGAAGGTAAGATTGCACGTGAGCGAAATTAAGACGAAACACTCGAGGAACCTCGTCAGCATCAGTCATCGTTGGACTCACATTGTCACTTTCGGATCGAGCTTTCTTGTGTTGAGCCTTCTGGCGGCCGGAAAGCGAGAAGAGTTGAAGGCTGCAGGCGAAATCATGATCATCAGCTGCGTTGTAGAGTTAGCACAGTATTTTGTGTACTCCCATCGTCAGGTTTTCGAATGGTGGGATGTTCGGGACGATGCCATTGGAATAGTGGCAGCTTTTCTTCTCCTGCAGATAGTCAAACGACTCGAATTGGGGATTGGTTCAAGCCGGTGAATTGTACTTGAGCTGTCGGTACAGGTGGTCAACAAGAAGTGGATCCCAATCGCATTCCGCCCCCTCTTTTGGCTTTGTTCTCGCTGTAAAAGCAATGACTTAGAAGCTGTTCTTCGCCGGATTACGATAACTACAAGTTTTGACTACAGTGGCTGTATTCGCCGAGCAGGCATTGGAGTTAATTGGTGGAATCAGAAGCAGATTTATAGTCGTGCATTGCGTCGGCCCTTCTGTCCCTGAGGGCACGGGGACGACGGATCGGAGAAGAGAATCGTGAGCAAAAGACGCGGGCAAAACGAAGGAACAATTTTCGAAGAGCGGCGCGGTCGGTGGGTGGCCGCTATCTCTCTTGGGTACAAAAGTGTTGACGGTAAACGCCGCCGCGTTCGAAAGAAATTCATCGGCTGGTGGAACCTCGACCGCCATCGCCAGAACAGCCGGAAGCCGGCGCGATGCCAGGACACTACCGTTTCCGGCTTCACCAGTATCAGTGACTCGGTCCAGCCAGGCCACAGAGAGCGCAGCGCAATCCAGAACAGCCGATCGAGGCGGCGCAGTTTGGGACGGCTTTGTTTCCGTTTGAACACAGCAAGCTGTTGCCGAAGTGCAACCGCTTCCAGCGCGAGTTTGTGCCGGGACACTAAAAGGGCGCGGACGTACGCGAATATCACGAAAACGAGCATAACCATCAATCGATGTTAGTCAACGGGGGTATCCGGTCGAAAGCGATCCAGAGCCCAAATGCCTGATTTTCATTCGCAAGCAACGTTTTGATGACCCACAGCTGTATGGCGTCACGGTCTGGCCCTCATCGGGCGGCCAATCGGAGGTCGCGATTGGCCTGCCGCGTGCAAGATCCCTGCCAGTCTCTCGTGCCAGCGCCAGCAAACCACCCGTCAGCCTAAGCATTTACGTTATAAGAGATCGGTGCTGGCCCCAGACTCACTTCGAAGGAACAAGCAGCCGCCGTGAAAGAGGCAGTCGGGAAGATTGTCTATGACGCAGATTCGGGAAAAGTGAGGATGGAGCTGATCAAGCCGCCTGGTGGCTCGGCTCGTGACGAAGCTGCAACAACTGATCGGCGCGAAGCGGCAGCGAGGCGTACGTCCGCCCCTCATCATCGCTGAACTCGACTTCATACACACCTGGTGCAAGCCGTTCGACGATCGTGCCGACTTGGCCACGCCGAACCGACTGATCGGCCGTGTCCTCCAACAACGCAACCACGGAAAGCAATTCGAGTTCCCGCATGGTATACCTCAATCCAATAGTACAAAACAACTGGTCAGTCGCGGCGCTGTTTCACCCCGAAGCACGATCCAGGCACTCCGGACGGTTGCATGGCGACCTTCCCGGGAGATCCCGAAATCGACGGTGTAGCGGTCGCCGTATTCATCAGACGCGCCTGCTGCTGCGTCAGCCTCTCGCGCCGCCTGAATCAAGGCAGCGCGAAGAAAATCGGCATCTGTTTGCGCCAGGCCCAGAGTGGATAGGAAGACACGGGCCTTGTACCGGCCCCGGGGATGGTGCGGATCGAGGCAATAGTCGCGAAGCTTTGAGATTTCGACAATCGCATCAGTGCCACCCGGGAGCTTCATCCTTGATCGAGGGTATCAGATACACTTCATTTCTAAAAACAATAGATTGTGCTTTCAATGAGTTGGGCAATTGATCTGCTAACCATCGGGTGGCGATGAGTCAGGGGGCGAATTGAGCCAAACTTCCGCTTGGCGGCCAGCAAACAATCCTGTTACCCATCCCGACGCGCCCGACGGCAGCGACCGGTGTGGCCACTAATGCACGATAAGCCCGACGTGGCATGATCGTTGGAAGCTGGCGTCCTCATCCGCGTTGGATCAACGGTTATGCTATTCCGACCGCCGAATCGGAACAAAGCGGATCTGCTTGTAGGGGTCGTCCTTGTCGGCGTCGGACTGCTGGCGCACCTGCTCGCGGCCGTTTTCAGCAGCGCCAATGACGGCGGCCACGCCGTCACGCGAGGCATCGAAGAAAGCCGGCGATTCCATCGTGGAATCGCGGGTTGTCGGGATAGCGCTCAAGATCGGCGTAGGGCGGGCAAGAAAACAGCAAGTCAGCTTCCTGATCCGGACATAGCTTGGCGGCGCTTGGCGGCGTCGCGGGCGTCACCCTCGATCCGAACCGGCAGCCCCAGCTTGGATGCAACGATGCCACGAACGAAGCCGCCCGCTAACGGATCGAAGATCGCGTCGCCCAAGGGGCAAAACCAGTGATAGGCAAGATCGGCCAGGACGCGAATCGAAGATGGACGTACCAGAGGTGATCTTGCTGGCCTCGGGCATTTGCAAGTAATCGCGCTCGATCTCCTCCTTCGTAAGCGCGTGGCCCAGCGCCGCCTCGGGCCCTAGAGCTTGTGTTCGCCGCGCATCCGATCCTGCCCGAAGGTCCGGGCGTCACGATTCTTTGCTCGATTTGCCGGCTATCTTCGTTTACACTGCTCGCATGAATCGCGACCAATTGATCACCGAGCTAGAGGACGCGATTGCGGAGGAAAGGCGTTCCCTGGCATCGATCCGCTAGCTTGCGTCACGGCGGCCCGGCGTGTCACTGAGCTACGCCAGCTGCTTCGCAACGACGCCGCCTTCGTCAGCCATCTGGCCGCTGTCATGGCCGCGCCGCCGCGGATCAGCAGGTTATATTTGCGTTTCAAGTACCGCATGATGGCGTTGTCCATCTCGAAACAGTCCCCGACTTCTGCTCTTCGAAGAAATGCTATCGAGATCGAGATGTCTTGTGCACAGGCATGGATTCGGGCCCGATGGATCATCGACGAATCCACCCAGCTCGCTCCACACTGTGCGAGCTGAAGACTCCTTCGGTGACTCGGTGCCGCTCTAAGCTCGGAAGTGCTCTCTGGTTGCCGCACCTGGTGGTCAGAAGTATCTCCGCGTTCTCTGCGCCAAAGTCTCCCGATTCGAGTCATCCCGGCTTTCGCAAAGCCTCTTTCCCTTCGCCTGGTCGCCGCGCGGCGCACGGTATACGCGTTCACAACCCACGGTTTCCATGGACGCCCCCAATCGATTCCGCCCGGTCTGCACAGCTTTCGAGTCGATGTTTCGGCTCCCCACCCCGGTTCCCGTCCATCTCTGTCCACGGTCCCTATCGCGCCAGCAAGATCGCGACCACGCACGGAAGTAGCGAGTCTGCTAGCGGTGTTTTATTCGCGACTTGCCAAGCAATCCATTCGTCAACTAACTCGATGCGACATTGATAGCGGTCTCCATCTTCCGCCGCCTGTGTCTCAGGCACCGCTTCGGCGCTGTAGCTGCGCCCTGCGGACTGCGGGCTTCTGCTTTTTCCAGACTCCTCCCCCAAGGCAAGCTTGGGGCCCCTTCCAGAAAATGCAGCCCTGGCCTTGGGAGCAGCGCGCCTTGCGCCCTCCGGGATGTGTGCCCCGAGACACCGGGGACAGAAGAAAAGGAGACCAAAATCATGTACGCCAATCGAGTATCACTCACTGGGTTCCTCGGCAAAGACGCCGAGACCAAAACCACCCGCAACAACGCATCCTTCACGGTGCTTTCGCTCGCGACCAAACGGAGCTGGAAGGACCGCGAGACCGAAGAATGGAAGTCGGAAACCACCTGGCACCGGATCATCGCCTGGGGAAAGCTGGGCGAGTATGCCGCGAATCTGACGAAGGGCGCACACCTGCAAATCGAGGGTGAGATCCGCACGCGCGAGTACGTGCAGAAAACCGGCGGCAAGAAATCGGCGCAGGTGAAGAAGACCATTACCGAAATCCGCGCGACCTCGATCGCCAAACTCGACCGCACGAAGAAGGACGGCGAATCCGTACCCGAAGCCGAGGGGGCCGCCGCCTGAGGGCGGCTCTCTCCCCAGGAAGGCACAGGAGATGCGCCATGAACACCGAACAAGCCAAACAACTCAGCGAAACCGCTCTCAATCGCCTGATGGCCGCTCTCGAACAGGGCCAGAGCGCGGCACTCAAACAATACCTCGCCGTCATGTCCCGCTTCCGAAAGTACTCGTGGGCCAACGTGCTACTTATTTACAGCCAGTCTCCGCAGGCGACCCGCGTCGGCGGCTATCACTTCTGGCTTAAGCTCGGCCGGCACGTCCGCAAGGGCGAGAAAGGCATCGCGATTCTTGCGCCGATGGTAGGCCGCAAGCGCGGTTCCGGCGACGAACAGCTTGCCGAGGATGAGCGCACCCGCGTGTTCGGGTTCAAAGCCTGTCACGTGTGGGACGTTTCCCAAACCGATGGCGCTGAGCTGCCCGAGTTCGCCACCGTCGCGGGCGATCCGCGGGACTATCTCGCCCGGCTGATCCAGTTCGTTGCGAGCCAGAACATCGTACTTGAATACGACAACGCGATCGCACCCGCGCGCGGCATGTCCTCGGGCGGCAAGATCACGTTGCTTCCCGAACTTTCGCCCGCCGAGCATCTGGCAACTCTCGCGCATGAATGCGCCCACGAGTTGCTCCATCGCGGAGAGCGGCGCACGGGTACGACGCATACAATCCGCGAGACGGAGGCCGAAGCAGTCGCATTCGTGGTCTCGAGCGCCATCGGGCTTGATGTCAACTCCGCGTCGGCGGACTATGTGCTCTTACACGGCGGCGACAAGGCGATCTTAGCCGAATCGTTGGCCGTGATTCAGCAAACCGCTTCCGTCATCCTCCAGGCAATCGAGCCTCGCGAGGACGCGGCGGCAAACTGTCAACCCAACTAATCAACGAAAGGAAACTCCAATGGATGTCATTCAGAATTCGTCTATTCCATCGTCGGACTATCGCGATCTGCCTCTAACGCAGCTTGTCGAATCGCCGACGAATCCACGTAAACGCTATGACGAGGCTAGCTTAGAGGAGCTTGCCGAGAGCATTCGGTCCCAAGGCGTTCTGGCGCCACTGCTGGTGCGCGCAATGGCCACAGACAAATATGAAATCGTCGCGGGATCGCGCCGTTTTCGGGCAGCGAAGCTGGCCGGAACCGACAGCATTCCAGTCCGCGTCGTGCAACTTAGCGACGCCGACGCGTTAGTAGCGCAGGTGATCGAAAACCTCCAGCGAGAGAACGTCCATCCGCTCGAAGAGGCGCAGGGCTTTCGCGCTCTCCTCGATCTCCCGGATCAACAATACACCATCGCCCGCATTGGCGAGCGCGCCGGCAAGAACGCCAGCTACGTCGCGGCCCGTTTGAGACTGACCGAGTTGATACCCGATGCCGCCGACGCGTTTCTCGCCGACAGACTGACCATCGGCCACGCACTGCTGATCGCCAAATTACCCCCGGCTCAACAGCAGGAAGCATTCAAAGCGGCATTCAAGTCCACGTGGATGACCAGTGGGCAGACTGAGATTCTGATTCCGGCTAAGGAACTGGCAGCCTGGATCGAATCGAATCTATTGCTCGATCTCCAGACTGCCCCTTTCGATCAGTCCGACGCCGGGCTTGTTCCGGATGCCGGGAGCTGCCACGATTGCGCGAAGCGCACCGGCGCAAATAGCCTGCTCTTTCCAGAAAGTAATCACGATCAATGCCTGGACGGTGCGTGTTTCCAGACCAAACTTGCGGCGCATGTCTCCGTTTCGGTCGAACGCGATCCCCAACTGATTCAGATCTCCTCCGCCTGGGGAACTCATTCGAACAGTGTTCTGGGCCGTGGGCAGTATGTGGAGATCGCCGCGAAAACAGCACGCAACGGTCATGGCAAGCTGCCGCCCGAGCGCAAGAAATGCCCGAGCATCGCGAAAGCCATCGTCGTCGAAGGCGGAAACTGCGGGCGCATTGTCGACGTCTGCGCCGATCCCGCCTGTGAGACGCATCACGCCGATTCCCGCAAAGCGAGCGAGGCGCACAAACGGATGCGCGTCGAGAGCCGCAAACAAGACCAGCATCGCAAACAGGAGCTAGCCACCCGCAACCGCGTGCTGGCTGCGATCCTCGATAAAGTCACGGCCCCACTATCGAAGGCAGATCTCGATCTGGTGATTCGCGAGTACGTCAATCGCCTTCCGCAGGAGCATCGAACGATTCTCACCCAGCGGCATTCGCCGTCACCGGCAAACGGCAAACAACCGAAGCCGTCCGCCGAAATCGGCAGCACGCTCAAGAACCTCGATGAAGCCGGATACAGCCGCCTGCTCATCGAAATCTCGCTGCTCGATGCGACGTACAACGCGTACTCACGCGACGGATCGGAGCGGCTGGAAGCAGTCGCGAAACGCTATCGCGTCAACGTTGGGAAGATCGCCGACTCGGTCGCCACGGAATTTGCGGCGCGCAGCAAGAAGCGTGAGGAGCAGAAGGTTTCGAGGAACGGGAAGTCCGGTCCTCGTTCGAAGACCGCCCGCAAACGCACGGGCGCGTAGATCGCGCATGGCCCGCCATCAAGGGTGATGGCGGACCTCGTCTTCCATGCCTGGACGGCATCACGACCGCTCAACACAACATTGGACTCCACCGCAATTGACGAGTACGCTCGATTTCACAAGCTGATTCGCATTACGAAGGCAAGTCACTTTCGCAGGCGAATCGGCTACACAAAAGGAGATCACCGCTCGATGAAATACGCCATTCGTGCGTCCGCACATTTACCCGCCAATATGTTTTGGAAGAAACCGGTCGTTCGCCACATTGCTGCACGGCTGGTGACCGCGATTTCAGTCGTCGTAGTTCTGCTCATCGCCACTCCCTTGCGCGCGCAACAAGATCCTTGGGACCAAGCGGTTCAGGTTCTGCAAACCGCGTTCACCGGAACGATTGCGAAAGGCCTGAGCCTGGTCGCCATCGTGGTCGGCGGACTCATGTTCGCCTTCGGGGAAGGCCAGTCGAAAAGAACCCTCGCGGGAATCATCTTCGGCGTTGGCATGGCCATCGGCGCCGTGAATTTCATGGCGTGGCTGTTTCCGTAACGCACGAACCGAGTCAGAGAGGAATGCAAAATGCCGAACGAACCACGCTTTCATCCGGTCTACAAATCGATCAATAAGCCGCTCACGATCTGGGGCGTGGAGCGGCGGCTGTTTTTCCTGGCCCTTATCATGGGCGGCGCGACGTTCAACCTGTTCGGAAGCCTCTTGAGCGGACTCGTCATGTTTGCTGCGCTTTACGTGATGGCGCGCTGGGCCGCCGGCTGCGATCCCCAGATTCTCCGCATTCTTCTGAATTCCGCGCGATTCAAGACACAGTACGATCCGGCGAAACGCAATCCCCTGCGGCTCTCCATTGTGCGGAGGCCATCATGATCCGCGCCGGAACGATCGCCAGGGATTACCTCGAATCCGGCGCAATGAGCTCGCTGATCGGACTCTACGGATTTGTGGATGAACACACCTTTCTGACCAAGAGTGGCGACTTGGGTGTGGTCCTTCGAGTTCCCGGTGTCGATGCCGAGTGCCTGGACCATTCCGAGCGCGATCACATCGCGCGCCGTTTTGAAAGCGCCATCCGCACATTCGATGAGCGGTTCCGCATATACCAATGCTTGCTGAAGCGGGACAATGCCGCAATCCCGCACCGCCGCTACGATAATCCCGTCGTGGAGCGGGCGATCTCGAACCGCATTGCGTTTCTCGGCGGGAAGAGCGACAGCCTCTACACGATTGACATCTTTTTCGTGCTGATGTACGAAGGCTGGCATCAGGCCAGCGGGTCCGGCACTCAGCTCCGTGCCTTGGGAAACAGGCCCCGAGCGGCAGTCCGGGAGATGCTCTCAGCGGACCACACACTCGCGCTTCTAGAAGACGATCTGGCCCGCGCCCGCGAGCTACTCGGGAACAAGGCTGCGAGCTTCGTTATTCACTTGCAGGACACGCTCGGCGCCGAACTTCTAGATAAAGCGGAAGCGTACCGGTTCTTCCGCCGGCTTCTCAACTTCAGCCCGTATAAGCTCGAGAGCCGTATCAAGTACGACCTTCACCTCGACTACTTCGCCGGTGACTCCACGCTTGAATGTCACCGAGACCACCTCCGGCTCGACGACTACTTCGTGCAGGCCCTGTCTCTCAAGGAGGCGCCCGCGCAGACGTTCGCCAACATCCTTCACGCGCTCCAGGGAATTCCTGCGAACTTCATTATCGCGAGCGAATGGAAGCGGGAATCGAATCTCGCCGCCCGCAAGGAGATCCAATCGAAACGCCGTCACTTCCATAACTCCAAAGCGTCGCTCGCCAACTACATGAGTGACGCCCCGCTCAATCCGCAGGAGATGCTGATCGACGACGGGGCCGCGGGCCTGGTCGCCGATCTCGGCGGGTGTCTGCGCGAGATCGAAATCAATGGGAACTACTTTGGCACGTTTTCCCTGGTCATTGTCCTTTATGATCTCGATCGCGCGAAACTCCGCCGCGCCGTCGCGGAGTGCTTCAAGGTATTCAGCACGCACGATGCCGTCCTCATCGAGGAGCGCTACAACCTTCTGAATGCGTTCCTTTCCATCGTTCCGGGCAACCGCGCCTTCAATCTCCGGCACATGTGGCTGCTCAATACCAACTACGCCGATCTGTCCTTCCTGTTTTCACTCCATACCGGCGAGACGCACAACGCGCATCTGGATCAGGAATACCTGGCGGTGCTCGAAACAGAATCCGCAACGCCGTACTTCCTGAATCTGCACTATCAGGATGTCGCGCATACCTTGATTCTGGGAGCTACGGGGTCGGGGAAGAGCTTCTTCCTGAATTTCCTTGTCACCAATCTTCAGAAATACCAGCCATTGACGTACATCTTCGACCTCGGCGGTTCCTATGAATCGCTTACGAAGCTATTTGATGGCAGCTATTCCCGAGTTAGCATCGAGCGCCGGTCGTTCACCATCAACCCGTTCCGGCTTCCGCCAACGCGAGAAAATCTCCAATTCCTTTTCTCCTTCGTCAAGGTCCTGATCGAATCGGCCGGATACGCGATGTCGAGCGCGGAGGAACGCGATCTCTACGAGCAGATCGGAAATCTCTATGAGATCGATCCTGAGCAGCGGCGCCTGTTTACGCTCGCAAATATCCTCAACCGGCGTCTGGCCCAGCACCTTCACAAATGGGTCGAAGGCGGCCAGTATGGCGCTCTGTTCGATAACGTCGACGACACCCTGACCTTCTCCACATTTCAGACCTTCGACTTCGAGGGAATGGACAAGTACCCGGATGTCTTGGAGCCATTTCTCTTCTATATCCTGCACCGGGCGAACGCATCCATTTACGACGCAGCGCTGGAGACCCGATTCAAGATCTTCGTGATGGATGAGGCGTGGCGGTTCCTGAAGAACGCCACCATCCGCCAGTACATCACCGAAGCTGTCAAAACCTGGCGCAAGCGCAACGCGGCGATGGTGCTGGCCACGCAGTCGAGCGACGACCTGGAGCGCTCCGAAATGTTGAGCGTGATCGTCGAAAGCTGCGCCACCAAGATGTTTCTGGCAAATCCGGGCATGGATCTCGCCGCCTACCGGGAGACTTTTCATCTGAATGAAACCGAAGCGGGGTTGATTGCAGGCCTCGTTCCAAAACAGCAGATTCTCATCAAACGGCCGGATTTCAGCAAAGTGGTCAATCTCAACGTGGACCGCATTGGGTACTGGCTGTATACCTCCAACCCCTATGACAATCGGCGCCGTCGCGAAGCTTTCGAGCAATACGGCTTCGAACGCGGTCTCGAAGTGCTGGCGGCCAAAAACATATAAAGGACAACACATGAATCGACACACGCTCCTACCGATCTTCCTCGGCTGCGCTCTCGCGGCGACCGTCCTGGCGGCGGACACTGCGCCTCCGGCGTCCGCCAAGGTGATTTCTTATAGCGAGAAGGACGTGATCCCGGTGAAAGCGAAGATTCGTTTCACCACTCTCATCGTTCTTCCCAAGCAAGAGCAGATTTTAGACTTTACCTGTGGCGACAAAGAATTCTGGATCGTGAACGGCAGCCAGAACTTCGCCTACGTGAAGCCGGCCAAGGAGGGATCGCAGACCGACCTGAATCTGATCACCGCGAGCGGGAACGTCTATTCGTTCCTGCTAACTGAAGTGTCCAAGCTGCCGGATGCGGAGCCGGATCTCAAAATCTTCGTCGAACCGAAAGACGAATCGGCTCTTTCGGCGGCAAGTGGCCAACCCCGTTTCGTAACCGCCCAGCAGGTGGAGGACTATCGCCAGCAGGTAGAAATCGCCAAGACTGAGGCCCGCGACGCGAAACAAGCCGCCCAGACCGCCATTGAAAGTGAGACGAGCAGGTTCCGCAATGAGTATCCGGCGGGCCTCAAGTTCGTTTACCGCTTCGATCCTTCAAAAAAGCCGTTCAACGTTACGGCCATATTTCACGACGGCAAGTTCACCTACATTCAGGCCCGGCCCGATGAGCCACCCGCGCTCTATGAGCTGAAAGATGGAAAGCCGGATCTCATCCAGTTTGAGTTCCGCAACGGCATCTATGTCGCAGCCAAGGTGCTCAACAGCGGATATCTCGCCATCGGAAAGCGGAAGCTCGCTTTCATTCGCACCGAATCCGCCGACAAGTGAGGTAACGACCATGCCCGATCCAATCCAGAACCCGGAAAACGCACAGCCGGCAGCGCCCTCCGTGCGCCATCGAATCGCGAAACCGCCCGGCATCCTGCCCAAGAATACTCAGACGTGGGTGATCGCCGGACTGTCCGCGGTGATGGTCGCCGCCATTGCACTTTCCGGCAATGGCTCCAAGAGCAAAAGCGCCGCAACGCTGCCGCCGCAGTCCGGCATCATCGATCCGAACGCCGCGCGGATCGCCGACTACCGAAATCGCCTGGAGGAAGAGACGCGCAAGCTGGCAGCGGAGCAGGCGACTTTGAACCAGGCCAAGCAGGCCGCGGCGGGTGTCGATCCGCGCATGGCTGCCGCGATGCAGCCGGGCGCTCCCGCGAACGCCTACGCGGCGGCGCCCCGGCCCGACGACCGCCAGTCCGCCCGGAAACAACTCGAAGCCGAGCGCGAGCGCAAAGAATATAGTTCGCTCTTCTCCTCGAACGTCGCGTTCAGCTTGCGGAAAGACTTGCAGGAGAAGGATGCGCAAAGGGATTCGGCGGGCGTCATCGCAGGTGGGGCGGCGCCAGCTCCGGGGGCGCCAACCTTATTAAGAGCGCCATCCGCCGCCTATCCAGACTATTTATCCGTGGCTGCGCCAGATTTATTCGCGGCTCCGCCAAGTTTATCGTCGGTTCCGCCACCAAGCCCCGCGACCTCAGTCGGGGCAACCCAGGGAGCAGCGCCCGGAGCCGGATCTCCCCCAAATCCGGCCGCGGCGCGCTCTCCCCAGGCGGAAGCGCGGTCTGATGAGGCGGAAGGCCAGCGCCCCCATCCAAAACCCGATCCAGAACTGACTCGCGCGGATGGCCAGAACTACCGACTGCTCGAAGGCACGCTTCTCGAAACCGTCCTGACCAACCGGCTTACCAGTTCGCTTGCCGGACCCGTAAATACAATGCTCGCGACCGACGTGTATTCTCACGACCGGCAACGGCTCCTGATTCCGCAGGGTAGCCGCATTTTGGGCGAAGTCAGGCCGGTATCAAACTTCGGCCAGCAGCGCCTCGCCGTCGTTTTCCACCGCATCATCATGCCGGATGGTTACTCGGTGTCGCTCGATCAGTTCCAGGGTTTGAACCAAATCGGCGAAACCGGCCTTCGCGACCAGCTCAATCGTCATTACCTCGAAATCTTCGGCGTTTCGATCGCCATCGGAGCGGTGGCAGGACTCTCAGAGGCCGGCACGCAATACGGTTTCACCCAGTCCGCGATTGATCAGTACCGCCAAGGGTTCGCCTCGAGTCTGTCGCAGAGCGCTCTAAATATCCTCGATCGCTTCTTGAATATTCTGCCTACGTTCACGATCCGCGAGGGACATCGCATCAAGATCTATCTCGCGAGCGACATCACCGTGCCCGCCTACGACCGGCACAAGATTCCCAATGACTTTTGAAGGAGATTTTCAATATGAAGTTCCTGAAGTTCCTCGTTACCGCGCGAATGAGTTTCGTCCTCTTTGCGCTCCTGGCTTTCGCCTTCACCCTGTTGTATCTCGCCTGGGGTCACCGCCACCGGGCGCGGATTGTCATTCAGCATCCACCCGCGGCGCAAGCGCGCTGACTGTGAACGTTTCAAGAAAGAGACTGCCATGAAACAACGAATCATCGTCCTTCTCGTCTGTGTTTGCTTGCTATTCAGCGCGCCCCTTGCGCGAGCGCAGTTCGGCCTCGGAATCACCGTTTTCGACCCTTCCGTCTACGCAGAGGCGGTCGCCGAGGTGTCGAATCTCGTCCAGCAATACAACCAGTTGGTTCAGACCTACCAGACGATCACGAACCAGTACAACCAGATGCTCTGGATGGCGAAAACTCTGCCAGGCAATTTGGCGAATTTCCAGGCCATCCCTACGCCATGGTTCCTATCGTCGGCGACCAACACTTACGGAACCACTGCCGGATGGATCGGGGCGATCAACACAGGCTCGAACGTCCCCGGCGGCTACCAAAGCGCGACCGATCCTCTTCCAGCCTACGCCGCCGCACTGGGGAACATTCCCGCCGATCAGTTAGGCCGCCTGAAGAACCATTACGCAACCATCGAGCTGACCGATGGCGCGAACCAGAACGGCATGCAGACGATTGGCACGCTCCGATTCAACGCTCCGCAGGTTGAAGCCGCCATCCAAAATCTGGAAGATGTGTCGCTAAATTCCGATCCCGATTACAACACCGAAATCGGCGTCCTCAACAAGATCAATGCGGCCGACGTCATCGCGCTACGCAACAGCCAGGACACTAACAAGCTACTGACCACCCTCGCGGAGCAGCAGTTTATCGAAGCTAAGCGGCAGCGCGATTCCGAGGCCGACGCGATCAACAATCACGTTGCGTTCATGGCCAGCGAGCAAGGGTATCTTGCGAGCCAGAAGGCCAATGCGAGCGACGCCATGCTGAATTTCCGCATGCCGTAAGTCCACCGAAACAAACCTGGGAGGTAACCAATGCCGCCGAGTTCCATGAACGATCTCTTCCAGTTCTTGAGCAATCTGCTCACCACGAATTCCAACACGTTCCAGGCTATCGGAATGAATCTGTTTCGCGGTTTCGCCCTGATCCTGATCGTCTGGTTCGGCGCGAAATCCGCCCTATCGGCGGCCAGCGGCGGCCCGGCGTTCCGCCTGGATCACCTTGCGCAACTGCTGCTCACCATCGCCTTCGGTTTCGCCATGATCACCTACTATTCACAGCCTATCCCTGGGTTCGGCGTTAGCTTCCACAGCCTGATCGCGAATGAGGGTCTGGGGCTAGCAAACACCTTGAACAATGGCCTCACGGACCAAATCTTCCAGCGCCTGGACAGTATCTATTTCTCGCTCGAAATCCCAGTCATCGCCTTCGATGCGATCGCCATCCTTCACTACATCCTGATCGTCGCCATGATTCTTCTGCTGGAAGCGGCAGTGTTCTTCGTGATCTCCTTCGGTTACATCGCCGCCGCCATCGCGGTCCTGCTCGGCCCCGTCTTTATCCCTTTCTTCATCGTTCCCAAGATGGAATGGCTGTTCTGGGGATGGTTCAAGGCCTTCCTCCAATATTCGTTCTACCCGGTGGTCGCCAACGCCTATCTCTATGTCTTCGGCAACATGCTGATCCACCTAGTGGACTCGCATCCGCCGCCCTACGACGGGCCGGCCATCGCGCTGCTTTTCGCGCCTCTGCTTTTCCTGCTGATCGCTTTTGTTTACGGTGTCGTAAAGATCCCGTCGCTCGTGAGCTCGCTGTTCAGCGGCAGCTCGGGCGAATCCGTGGTTCCCAAAATCCTGTAGCCAGTCTGAAGGAGTTTCCGTGTCTGAAATCACCAATCTGATGCCGCCTCCCGATGCGGAACTGGCCGCCGCGCGCCGCCAGTTCGTGGAGTTGTACGGGACCCCGCTCGTCGCCGCGAGCTACCTGCGAATCGCCCTCTTCTGCGTTTCGATCCTCTGCCTCGGGTTGCTGGTCTTGAACGTCAAGACCTTCCAGGCGTTCCACAATTTCAAGCCGCTGGTGATCCGAATCAACGATGTTGGACGCGCCGAAGCGGTTGCGTACGACTCGGTCACCTACCAGCCGCGCGATGCTGAGGTCCGCTACTTCCTGATCGAATTCGTCACCAAGCATTACAGCCGGATGCGGGCGACGGTGCGAGAAAACTTCGCCCGGTCGCTCTATTTCCTCGACGGTCGGCTAGCCGACGCCACCATCGAGGCCAACAAGAAGAATAAGACACTCGAAGGATTTCTGACCGGGGGCGGCCCTGAGATCGAAGTCGTCGTCAAAAACGTCTCGATTGAGGATATGCGCACGCTCCCGTACAAAGCGACCGTGGATTTCGAGCGGGTCTATTACAACAACGGCGATGCCACCGAACTGAAGCGCGAGAAGTACACCGCGCACTTCGTTTTCGTCGTCAAAGACCACGTTACGAACGCCATGATCCCGGTCAATCCACTGGGGCTGACTATTACCTATTTCCGCGAAGATGAAGCTTTCGAATAGGAGCGTTCCATGGTCACCAACGTTTTCTTTGCCACTACGATTCTTTTCATGGCCTTGGGCTTTTTCCTGCTCGATCAGTGCCGGTTCTTGATTCCGTACCGGTCGCTGCTCATGGAGAAATACGGCGCTCCAATCCTGCTGTTTGCCGCCGTCCTCTTTATCAATATCTACGCCGCCGTGTACTTCGGAGTGCGGAAGCTTCTGCTCAAGGAAACAGGCCGCAAGCTGGCGCACGTCGAAAAGCAACTCCGCACCGGGCAGAGCATCTCAGAGGAACTGACAGAGCAATTGAAGGAGCACTCCCTATGAGCCGCGGATACGATCGCGATGAAGGAGACCAACGCGACTGGCAGGAATCGGAGGCTCAGGCCAGCCGGATGCCTCTTTCCCAGGGACGCACCGGCGGGAGTGCCGCGACCCCAGAGAAGCCCCGCCGTCCAACATCGGAAGGCGGCCCTCGGGACCCGGAGCGAAAACCCAAGAGCCGGGAACACTCCGAGATCCGTTATGGCCGGCAGATTTATCAATGGAGCGAACTGGAACGCGCGGTCATGGTCGAAGTGGGCCGGTTCCGCACCATGGACGAGGAGGATGTCGTCCGAGTATTCTACGGCGGAATCGAAGCGCCGTTCCGGGACGATTTGAAAAAGCTTTTGGGTCAAGGCCTCATCGAACGACGATCCGTTGTCGTCGGCAAAAACCGGGACATTCGCCACGTCATCGCGCTCGGCAAGAAGGGGAAGAAGCTGCTCGAACGCCAGGGCGACGTGGAGCGTGGCCAGGCCATTTATGCCGGGTTCGTGAAGCCTGCGGAAGCCTCCCACGACGCTTCCGTCTACCGCATGTATGAGGCGGAAGCCGCCGAAATCGGGAGCCGCGGCGGCGCGGTCCGGCGTGTCGTTCTCGATTTCGAGTTCAAGAAGAAAATCTACGCGGAACTGAATAAGAAAGGGGACTACGGCGAACTTTCCTACGCCCGCCGCCAGCAAGGATTAGCGCAGCTTTATGAGCTTCCTATCGTGGACGGAAAGATCGCCCTGCCGGATTTGCGGATCGAGTACGACACCGAGGAAGGCGACCGCGCCCACATCGACCTGGAGCTGGCGACGGAGCACTACCGGCCCGGCCACATGCGGCAAAAAGCGCAAGCCGGATTCAAGCTCTACGGCGTCAATACCACCTCGCGCGGCCATCGCGCCGGGTGGGAAGGCCGCGAGTTGACGAGGGACGTTCTGGCGCTCTGAGGAACTCTCTATGACTGACCAGGAGCGGATCTCGAATCTCGAAACCTTTGGATATTCGACCGACGAGGCGCGGTTTCTTGCGCTGGTCGCCCTTCACAGCGGCTACTTTGTGCGCCGCCAGTTCGATGCGGCGATCGACGTGAATCGTGGCAAGCGTACACTGGCGTTTACCGATAAACTCCTCGACCGCGGTCACGGTCGACGGTATGTCTTTGAGCACAATCGCCAGGTCTTCCAGCTTCAGTACAAGCCCTTCTATGAAGCGGTAGGCGACGAAAACAGCCGCAATCGGAGGGAGCATCAGCCGCGGACCATCAAGGCGCGCTTGATGGCTCTGGACTTCGTGCAAGCGCATGCCGGCAACTGCTTCCTCACCACGGAACAGCAGAAGGTCTCGCTGCTGACACAGCGCGGCGTGCCACTCGAGATTCTGCCCGCCAAGGCGTATGGAAGTACAGATGGCGCTGCCTCCCTGCGACGTTTCGTCGATCGCTTTCCCATGTTCGTTAGGCCCCAGGAAAACGGTTCTTCGAGCCGGTTTGTTTTCACCTACATCGACTCTGGCTTTGAAACCTCTTCGGCCTTTGTGACCCATCTGCGGCACTACAAGCCGTTGTTTCAAGCCACGGCCGAGTTCGACCTGATCTACGTCGGCATCCATCGTTCCCGCTTCGGCGAAGCGGAAAACATTTTCGCCAGGGTCCTCTCCGGACAGCGGCGACAGCCCGTCTCTGGGAGCGAACTCGACAGAATGCTTCTCTATTTCCACGATTGGGGCCTGCTTCAACGCGGCCAATCGCGCGCCTTTTCACGGGAGAAACTGGAGTCCCTGCGGGAGGCCCGCGACGAGTTTTCCAGCCCCTTCCACGACGGGCTTTTAGAGCTATGGAAGAAGGGCGGAGACGCAGCCGTTCGCACGGAACTGGGGCTTAAGCACGTCTCTCAGGGCCGGTTCCTCCGCTACGTTTTGCCCTTCGACTATGACCTGTTTGGAACCCTGGAGGTGACATCGTGATCGCCCGGCGGAGCGCCGGTGAGGTGAACGGGTCGAAAAACGCGCGTTCACCCCAGTTTCGATATCCCCAGTTCACCTCGATCCCGCGCAAATGCGTTGAGGGCAAAATCAAATTCGGTGTCGCCGCCCTCACCGCTTGGCGGCTCGGGCGTCGAAACTGGGTCGGGGCAGGGGCGGGAGCGACCCCGGTGTTCGTGGCTGTGACCCGCCACGAAACCTCCCTCGCTCGCCGAAGTCTCGCTCGTGGGTCTCTCCCGCCCTGCCCCCTCCGATTCACAAGCGAATCGCGATGCGATTCCCATTTTGATTTTGAACACCAGCAAGGAGCAACCTAATGGCATCCGTCATTCCAAAACAAGTGAAGAAAGATCGCGACCAGATCACGATCAAACTCGATCGCGATGTCCTGCAGAATCTCGAACACTACTGCCGGTATCTCGATTCCAGCCGCGACTACGTCATCAACCAGTGCCTCGCATTTATCTTTCGCAAGGACCGGCCATTCTCAGACTGGCTGGCCAGTCAGGGCCTCGCGGCGTGCGCCGAATCGAACGGAACCGCGGCGGCACAAGCTGTGCCCAAGCCCCTCGAAAGCAAGGCGAAATCACCGGCCGCGCAGGGACGGCTGCCAATCGCTGAATGAGTGAAACCAAAGGGAGGTAAATATGCTTCGAACCATCGTAGACAGCCGCCTGCATCTCACCCTGATTTTCAGCCTTGGCATCGGCATCACCCTCAACCAGAGGGTTCCGTTCCCGTCCGGCAATGCCGTCCTTCAGTTGATTCTGGCCGAGAAGCCAATGATCTTCTTTGCGATCAAGTATGCCTATCAAACCATGTTGTTCTCCACTCCATTCATCGCCTGCTCGATGCTGTTCTCCCTCCTCTATATATTCTTCGTCCGGCCCCGCGAAACTGTGGCGCTCAGCCCGCTCCCTTTGTATCCAAACGTTGCCGAACGAGGCCGGCTCTTCCTGGTGGTCGGAGAACTCCATCATCCGAAGCGCCCGGAGCCGGCGGAGCAGCCGCGGTGGCTTATGATTCCCGGCCGCGGCCTTTACACCGGCATCGCGGTCTTCGGAGCCATCGGTTCCGGCAAGACGAGCTGCTGTATGCACCCCTTTGCCGAACAAATCCTCGCCTATCGGGCGGGTCAGACTGAGCACCGTCCCGCTGGCCTCGTACTCGAAGTGAAAGGCGACTTCTGCCACAAAGTGCGGAAGATCCTCAAAAAGCATGGCAGGGAAGACGATTATTTCGAAGTCAGCCTCGACTGTCCCTATCGCTACAATCCGCTCCACAACGACATGGAGGCATACGCGCTTGCCTACGGCATCGCCAGCCTGCTCAACAACCTGTTCGGCCGCGGAAAGGAGCCGTTCTGGCAACAGGCGTATACCAACCTGGTGAAGTTCATTATTCTGCTGCACAAGGTCAACTACGATTACGTGACTCTGTTCGACGTCTATGAGTGCGCGATCAATCCCGACAAGCTGGAGATGAAGATCAAAGAGGGCGAACGGCTATTCGAAACCGAGGAACACGTCCTTATTTCCGATGCCGAGTACGTAGGGCATCGCGAACTCACAAAGTTCCCCTTCCAAAAGGACGCCGCCACCGGGGAAATGAAGGCGGCAGTCTCGGTCGAACTGCTGCGGCATTGCGATCAGAATCGCATTCCGTATTCGCTGGTGACGGAGACTGGTGGGAACGCGCCGGCCACACCGGAGCACGCCCGCAAACGCGATCAGTTGGAAGCCGTGAAGCGCTGGTTCTATCACGACTGGCGGCGCATCGAGCCGAAGCTGCGTACTTCTATTGTTGAGGGCATTTCAGTTTTCCTGTCGTTGTTCGATGACAATCCATCGGTAAAGGCAACCTTCTGTCCGCCCAAGGAATGCTATGACGCCAAGTTAAACCAGGATGGCCGTTACGGAATTCCTATGCCGCCGTTCACCGAGCTTCTGGAGCAGGGGAGAGTGTGCGCCTTGAACTTCCCGGTTGCCATGAATCCCGGACTGGCCCGCACCATAGGAACTCTCATGAAACAAGACTTCCAGCGGGCGGTTCTCAACCGCATTCCGCGCATGGAAACGGAACCCGGCCGCCACTGGCGGGAAATCCTGTTTCTTTGCGACGAATATCAAAGCTTCGCCACCGTGGGGGAGAGCGATCCGACGGGCGACGAAAAGTTCTTTGCTATGTCGCGGCAGGCCAAGTGCATTCCAATCGTCGCTACCCAATCGATCAGCTCGTTGCGCTCGACCTTGCCGGGCGAATCCTGGCGCACGTTGATGCAGACGTTCCGCACCAAGATCTTCCTGGCCCTGAGCGATGATTTCAGCGCGCGGACGGCATCGGAGCTGTGTGGCAAGGAAGAAACGCTGAAGCTCAGCTATAGCCTCTCTGAAAACGACCAGGATGCTCGCGTGAGCATGTTGACAGGGAGAGCCACGGCTCACAAGGCAACGATCAGCACTTCGAAATCCTACAACCTGCAGCGCGATTGGGTGTTCGAGCCGAAAGTGTTTTCGGAACTCAAGAACGCTCAGTCCATCGTACTGGCTTACGACGGCGTCAATCCGATCCCGGCATCGTACTGTTATCTCAAACCGTATTATCTCGATCCCGATAAGTCTTATTTCATGCAGCTCGCAGACGGTGAGCTATGAGTTTTGACGTGATCCTGCCGTTTCTCCGGCCAATCGAAGGGCTGATCAAGGATCCCGAGGTATCCGAGATCATGGTGAACGCGCCGGCTCGCGTGTTTATCGAGCGAAGCGGGCGCCTTGAGGAAGTGCCCGGCGTCACGATCCCGGAAAGGTCTCTGCAAGTTGCCGTCCGCAACATCGCGCGGGCGCTCGGCGATGAGATCAGCGAAGAGAGGCCGCTGCTCGATTCCCGGCTCCCCGACGGGTCCCGCGTGGCGGCGGTGATCCCACCCTGTTCGGTAGGTGGTACCACTCTAACGATCCGCAAGTTTCACTCGCGCTTCTTTACCGCCGAGGAGCTGGTACGCACGGGCACGCTCTCGCAAACGCTTCTCAATTGTTTTCGGGATGCCGTGGTCGAGCGCCGCAACATTCTTATCAGCGGCGGAACGAGCAGTGGGAAAACAACGCTATTGACTGCGCTCGGGGCATTCATTTCCGACCAGGACCGCGTGGTGCTGATTGAGGACACCTCCGAAGTCCAAATGATCAAACCGAACCTGGTGCGATTCGAGGCGCGGCGTCAGCAGTCCGATTTGCCGGCCGTGACTATCCGCGACCTGCTTCGGGCTACACTCCGCCACCGGCCTGATCGCATTATCCTGGGTGAGGTTCGGGGCGGCGAGGCGTTCGATCTCTTGCAGGCGTTGAACACGGGCCATTCGGGCACCCTCTCAACGATCCACGCCAATTCCGCGCAACAAGCGCTCTCGCGATTCACGAGTTGCGTTTTGCAATCAGGCGTGGAGTTGCCCTACCCAGCCATCCGAGCCAACATCGGCGATGCAGTTCACCTGCTGATTCATCTAGATCGGCGTAATGGGAGGCGTATCGTGGCCGAGGCGCTTCGGCTGGAGCGGTTCGATCCGCTAGCGGACCGATACATCGTCAGTGCCGTCTTGCCGGCTTGAGAGGACCGGCCATGGAAAAGGATGCCGGGTCCAGCTTCATCCGCGACAACTTCGATCCCGAGGATCGCCTCGCCGTCGTGTTGATCGACCGAAGGTCCGGCGGCGTTACACAGCGCATTGCCTCAGCCCGGCAGATCGCTTCGCCAGAATTTCAAGTGTGGCTCAAAAGCGAGAACCGCTCCAACCGCGATGTGTTTGTATCCATGAATGCCCTGAACGAACAGGCTCGCGGAAGAACTCGCGGAGATGTGGCCGTAATCCGGCATCTGTATCTCGATTTCGACGAGAACGGCACCCAGGCGGTTGATCGCCTGCGGAGTCGCGAGGACATGCCGGAACCGAATTGCCTGCTCAACACCTCTCCCGACCATTGGCAGGTCTCCTGGAGAGTCCAGGGGTTCGGCAAAGAACAGGCCGAAAACTTGATGCGCGCGATGGTTCGCGAATTCGGCGCCGATCCCGCGGCGACGGATTGCTCGCGAGTGATGAGGATTCCGGGGTTCGTCAATCATAAGAGAAATCCTGGGCACATGGTCCGCATGGAGCGGCTCTCTTCTTCGATTTACAGTCCCGAGCAATTCCCGCGGCTAGAACAGGAAGAGCGGCGGACAGGCGTCTCCGAGAGCGCCTTGGAATCCCAAGGCCGCCGGCAGGCTTCCCGTGACCACCTTTCGCAATCCGAGCTCGACTGGGCGTATGCCAAACGCGCCCTCGCCCGCGGTGAATCTCTTGCAGCTGTGACCGCCTCGATTGCCGATTACCGCCGTGGCGAAAAGGCCGATCCTGAGTACTACGCTCGTCTTACCGTTCTCAAAGCCGCTCAGGATCTCTCTGACGCTCGGGTCTCACCCGAGTCCGCTGGGCCCGAACGCTGATTCGGTTTTCGGATCGAGCCTTGTCGAAGTTACATCACGCTCGGTCATGCGTTTCGGAGCAGCTCGCCGGATTCATTGCTAACGATCCGCCAACATTCCCGTTGCCACGAGGGCATTTTTGGTTTCGGGTCGAGTGGCTCCCAATTCGCCGAATAGGCAAATGAACCTTGCCGCACGAGGTTTGCGGTTACTTGGGAAGCAGGGGTTCAGGGCAACGAAGATGCTGGCTCACCAAGGCAACGAATTCGTCGAGAAATTTCCATCTGTGCTCCGCCAGGTATAGGAGGCCAGTTTCCACCACCAAATGCGGCTCAGAGAACGGGCGGATAACGATCTCCTCAGGATGCAACCGCAACTCGGAGGCCTTCACAAACGCCACGCCGAATCCCTCCCTCACCAGACCCAGCGCTTCGGCCACCGATTGCGCTTCTCGCGCGATATGAGGTATGTATCCCGATCGTTGAAACAGCTCTACAAAGTGTTTTGAGGCAATGGACCCCTGGGCTCCGAGCACCCAGATCACGGGATGATCGGCAAGCTGAGCGGCGGCAACGACGCGGCGTTGTGCCAGCCGGTGCGTAATCGGGAGCGCAACAAATAGCTTCTCGCGCAGGATACATATCTTTGCGAGGTCGTCCTCCACCGGCAGAATTCCGATGGCGGCGTGGCTCGCGCCCTCCAACAGCCGCTCTGTAAGCTTTTCAGAAGCCACGCTCTGGAACCGCATCAGCGGCTGGCAGCGGCTACCATCGACCAGGCTCCCGATTTGCTTGACTAAGCGCATATCGATCAGCGGCGAATACGCCACCTCGAACTCCATCGGATCGCCCCGCCCGGTCGCTTGCGCCAGGCGCTCGCCTTGGCTGGCGGAAACCAGCGCCTTTCGAGCGTATGGAAGGAAGCCCTTCCCCCCGTCGGTCAATTCGACTCCGCGGCCGCTACGGACGAAGAGCTTGATTCCGAGCTTTGCTTCGAGCTTTTGGATGTGCCGCGAAACGGCGGATTGGTCCAAGTGCAACCGCCGGGCTGCACGTGTGAAGTGGAGCTCCTCACCGACCGCCACCGTACACCAATACTGGATCAACTCTCCGAGGGGCAAACGCTCGGCGCCTTCATTGGAGCCACCTTGCGCGAGATTCACTTTCGCGCTCGACTCGGCGCCGAAATGTGTAGGACACGGCCCATATAAATTACGCCTGACGTTCAATTAGAACTTGAGTTCTATCCCGGCCTAGGACAGTCTAGGGCGTAAGGTGGATGGGAATGAAGTTAAAGCACGTTTATAACTATCATTTAGCATCTATAACAGTGTGATTGTTATGCAAATAACCGAGCCGCGTCGCTTGGAATCCAAATAGAGGCACGCAAACTATGCAGAATCACCGCGCGAATAATGACTTCGGGCCGGTCCTGGCCCCCCTGGCAGCGGCCCGACCGACAAACCCGGCCCTGCAAATTCGGCTTTCAGCCCGCTACTCGGGTAAACCAGATGTCCTTCGTGACGTAACGCTCGACATCGAAGAAGGCGAAATCGTCGGATTGATAGGTGAGAGCGGGTCGGGCAAGAGCACGCTCGCCCTCGCCATTCTGCGCCTGTTGGAACTTAAGGGAGGCGTCAGTCGAGGGGAGTTGGTCTTCTGCGGCCGGCATCTGGAAGGGCTCACGCAGCGTGAGATGCAGCAAATCCGCGGAAAGGAGATCGCGCTGGTACCGCAGAGCGCCCTGGCGTCACTCAATCCCGCGCTTCGGATCGGAACACATTTCGCCGAGGCGTGGAAAGCGCACTACCGCGCGCCCAGCGGCCCATGGAAAAAGCGCGTACTCGATACTCTCGAGCGGGTCGGACTGCCTGGGGATGAAAGATTCTTGTGCCTCTATCCGCGCCAGCTCAGTGTCGGGCAGGCGCAACGAGTCCTGATCGCCATGGCTGTACTGCACCGGCCTCGGCTGCTCATCGCAGACGAGCCGACCAGCGCGCTCGACGCCATTACCCGGGCTGAAGTGATCGATTTGCTGCGAGATCTCAACCGCGAGATCAATATGGCCGTACTTTTCATCTCACACGACTTGCTGTTGGTTGCTTCCCTGTGCAGGCGCGTCGCTATTCTCGAGAACGGCGAGATCGTCGAGAGCGGAACCGCAGCCAAGATCTTCTCGAGTCCCGAGCACCCGTATACCCGCGCCTTATTACGTGCCCTTCCCATAAAGGCGCCAATCTCCAGCTCGGAAGTTACCCCCAGAAGTCGAACTGGGACATACCCGACCAATTTCAATGTCATCGGCTCTAGCCGGCAGGTTCAAGAATAGTGCTGATAGCACCAGTCGGGTCTTTATGTGGCGTTTGCGGCTTAAATCTCATAACTGGCTTTCACAGCTTTTAAATGAAGGCTCTTTAACAACTCGGAAATGGGAATTAACTTCGACGAACGTCTATAACATCATGTAGGGCACCATTCCCGAGTTGTTAAGTTCCGATCTCATTTGATTCATAAGTACGGAGAAAAGCATTGAAAGGATACGGGTTCAGCCATTGAACGCTATAGAACTCACGCGCGAGCACCTCGAAGACTTGTTGAGATCGACCAGCTTCCAGCGTTCCGTTAAACTCTCCCGGCTACTCCGCCGTCTGGTAGAACCCGCTTTGGCGGGAGTCCCTCATCCAATTAAGGAGCAGCTCCTTGGAATCGAGGTGTTTGATCGTCCCACGGACTGGGATCCGCAGACCGATAGCATCGTCCGCGTGCACATCAACCGGCTCTGGCTAACTTTGAGATCCTACTACGCCGATCAAAACCCGCAGCCAGCCGTCCGGTTCGAGATCCCGAAGGGCTCTTATATCGCGCGATGCGTGCTGACTTCGCCACAGGAGTCGGTCCCGCCGCAAGTAAGTAGCCGAACTGTCTCGCAGCAGGAGAAGCTTCCCGCTCTTGCTCCCTCATCGCAATCTGCGTACCAGGGTCGCCTCCATGACATACGGCTGCAACGTCTAACTTATGAGCGCGGCGACTTAACGAACGCCGCCTTTTGTCCCGATGGCGAGTCGGTCGTTTACAGCGCCCGCTGGAGAGGTGAGCCGGTGAGCATCTATTCGCAACGCGTCGGCCAGAAACATAGTCGTCCACTGGGGCTCCCCCCTGGCGAACTGTGCGATGTGTCCCCTACTGGCCAGCTTCTGTTCACACTGGGCGAAGGTTCAGTTGGGTCACTCGCACAGGCCGAGCTCAGTGGCGGACCTTGGCGTGAAATCGTAGATGGCGTCTCTGACGCGGTCTGGCTGCCAGACGATAAGAATATCGCCGCCGCCCGCCTGGAGGGTGGATCGATGCGAGTGGAGCTTCCGCTGGGTAGTCCCATTCACTGCCTTGCCGGCAATCAAACGGATATTCGTCTCAGCGTTGACCCGGCCGGACAACGCGTTGCATTTGTCGACAGTTCGCTAGGGCGTCTCGATTTCTGCATCGCCGAAGCCAGTGGCGCGCTACAGCGAATTTCGAAGGGTTGGCGCGTGGCTGGAGGTATTCTCTGGCTGTCTCCCGATCGGCTGGTACTTTCGGGTGCGCGTCGCGGTGCAGCGGCCCTTTACTCCCTCGATCTGCACGGTACTGAAGAATCCATCTATCCGACACCCACCACATGGGATCTCCATGACCGCTCTCGGAGCGGTCGCGTTCTGGCTTCCTGCGTGGATAGCCGTCTGCATGTCGCGTTTCGCACGTCATCGATGCAGTCGGAAGAGCGTATGTCTTCGCTCGTGAATACGAGGCTGGTCGGCCTAACTCCCGATGCGAGGTTCGCGGTGCTCAGGGACCTGTTGGGCGATGGCGTGGCGCGAAACAGCCCCATCCTGCTGGTCGCCCTTCCAACTGGACAGCCTGTTCAAATCGCCGAAGGATACTATCCTCAACTTGCTCCAGATGGAAAAGCTGTTATCTGCCTGGAGCGCAATCAGTCGGAGAACGTCATCGTGGTTACGCCCATCCCCTCTGGCCTGCCGCGCCGATACCCGCTCAATTCCGGCCGGAGATATCATTCCGCTGAATTTGGCGGCACGACAGACCGCTTTATAGTCCATTTATTCGATGATGAGGGTGGTTTGCACAGCCATGTGCTCGCGACGCAATCGGGACAGCTGTCACCAATCCCAGGGAAGCGGTACATAACCCGGGTGGCCCCGAACGGAAGCTGGGGCGTGGTTCCTGGAGGGTCGGAAGTTCGCATTGCGCAGTTAGACACCGGCGAAATTCGGAGCATTTGCACCCTGCGCACAGGTTGGTCGCCGGTGCGCTGGTCGACCGGCAGCAACGAACTTTTCGTGTTTGAGCCGGGCGCCGATTACTCGACGGCCAATCTTTCTCGAATCAACATCCATACCGGTGAGCAGAATCCGTGGCTCACGCTGCAACCGGCAGACAACGTGGGCGTGTATCTTCTCAAGTGGCTGGACGTAACTCCCGACGGCAGGTCCTATGCCTATACCTATCAACAAGACTTCTCCGACCTGTACATCCTGGATGGTCTGATTTGAGCGCGTTATCCCAGCTTGCGGAGTGTGCTCGCCCGTGCGGATACCTTTAGGCGGCCTCGTACTTCTGGATTTCCGAGATGCGGAAATTCGTATTGCAGGCAGCGAACATCGGCAGTGGTCACGTTGCAGTTCTTCGATGTCACTCGGGTTCGACGAGCCAAGGGGGAGTGGTACGCTCTCGCCGCATACAGGCTAGAATCGAGGAAGCGAACGGACATGAAAGTATTCATCTCATACGGCGGCGCCGCCGATCAGGTCACGGCTCTTCGCCTCCAAGCTTTGGGTGCCGTAAATGGCCTCACGGTATACGTGCCGCCTGCACACACCCGCCAGGGCCTCCCAACACTTCTTGATCTCGAAGCGGCTCAAAAGCTGTGAGTTTCCGGCAAGCCTGCGTGACCGTGGTCATTGTTAACTGCTAGGGTGTGCCAAGGTCAGGAGGCCCGGCGGCGGCATGGCACAGGAAACGGCGGTTTATCGGGACGATGTAGAGCAGGTGCGGCGGCGATGGGCGGAATGGAGAACCACGCACGCGGTACGATCGCGGCTGCCGGAAGAGCTCTGGGCTGCAGCCGTAGAGTTGGTCCAGCGCGATGGGATCGATGCCACGGCGCGGGCACTGGATGTGGATAAGCCAAGTTTGCGGAAGTGGGCTGGGCGTCTCAGTCCAGCCCCGTCGCAACCAGCTCGGCGAAAGTCCCAATCGAAACAGAGAGCCAATGCCCTGCCGGCCTTCGTGGAGTTGCTCGCATCCGGCTCCGGCACGGGGACGATCTGTTTGGTGGAAGTAGAATCGCCACGAGGCGCGAAGCTGCGGCTGGAGTTGAAGGGCATTCAGACCAGCGAACTGGCGGAGCTGATCCGCGTGTTTGCGGCCGCATAGGCATGCTGCAGATTACTCCGCAGATGCGGATTTTAGTGGCGGTGGAAGCCGTGGACTTCCGCAAGGGCATCGACTCGCTGGCCGAGTTGTGCCGCGCCAAACTGAATGTCGATCCGTTCTCGGGTTGCCTGTTTGTGTTCCGCAGCCGTCGGGCGACCTCGATCAAAGTGTTGGTCTACGACGGGCAGGGATTCTGGCTGGCGACCAAGCGTCTGTCCAAAGGACGCTTTCGGTGGTGGCCGCAGGTGGCGGAACAAGGAGCCACGGAACCTACCCGGGCGCTGCGCGTGCATCAAGCGCAGGTGCTGTTCGCGGCGGGCAACCCCGACGTGGATGCCGCTCCGGTGTGGCGCAAAGTGTAAGCCGGTCATTTTCTACTTGCGTTCTGAAAGGCTTTCTGGCACACTACCGATGAGATGTCCACCCATCGCTACCGGAGCCGGGACATCACCAGCGAAGAGATCCTCTTCATCCGGAAACTGATTCGAGATCATCCCGAACTGAGCCGCTGGAAGCTGTCGCGGCAGCTGTGTGAAGCCTGGCAGTGGAAGCAGGCCAACGGCGCGTTGCGCGACATGCTGTGCCGGGGACTGTTGTTGATGCTGGATCGCGCGGGCGAGATCCAGTTGCCGCCGGTGCGGCGCGCCGTGCGGAATCGATTAGCAGAGCGGCAACGCCCCGAGCCCATGATTCCCGACAACCGACCGGTCCGCGGACCACTTCTCAGCATCACTCCGCTGGAGTTTGTGCAAGTGCGGCGCACGCCGGAAGAAGCGTGGTTCAACAGCCTGGTGGAGCAATATCACTACCTCGGCTACGAGCAGCCGGTGGGCGAGCACTTGAAGTATCTGGTGAAAGTCGACGGGCAGGCCATCGCGTGCCTAGCCTGGCAAAGCGCTCCGCGCCACCTGAAGGTGCGCGACCGGTATATCAAATGGAGCGACGAAGCGCGCCAGCGTAACGTGCACTTGCTGGCTTACAACACACGCTTTCTGATTCTGCCGTGGGTACGCGTGGACCATCTGGCTTCGCACATTCTGGGACGCATGGCGAAGCGTGTTCCGCAAGACTGGCAACAGCTCTACGCGCATTCTATTTATTGGTTGGAAACCTTCGTGGACACCTCGCGTTTTCACGGGACGTGTTATCGCGCGGCCAACTGGCAGGTGATCGGCACGACGGCGGGCCGCGGACATCGCGCGCCGACCATCGAACAGACACGGCCGGTGAAACAGATGCTGGGCTTGCCCCTGCATCGCAAGTTCCGGGAGATTCTCCAACGATGAAACGCCCGCGAGTGGATGTGAATCTGGACGAGCTAGACCAGATCATCGAGCGCGGCACGCAGGCGCCGCTGAGCGAGTTGGAAAGCGAAAAGCTCAAGAGCGCGCTGCATGCGCTGGCCGGGATGCTGGCGAAGCCACCGACGACAGAAAAGACCAAGACTGTTTTGGAACAGCCGGAAACGCCGCCGCCAGAAAATGATTCGGAGTCCTCCGCTGATAAAACGCCAGGCCACGGGCGCAACGGAGCTTCGTCCTACACTGGCGCGCAGACGGTTGCAGTTCCGCATCCGGAGCTACACGCCGGCGACTCATGCCCAGGCTGTGAAAAAGGCAAAGTCTATCCGCAGAAAGAACCTCGGACTCTAGTCCGGATCGTGGGACAAGCGCCGCTGGCGGCAACGGTGTATGAACTGGACCGGCTGCGTTGCAATCTTTGCGGCGAAGTGTTCACCGCGCAAGAACCAGAAGGCGTGGGTCCGGAAAAATACGACGAAACCACGGCGGCCATGATCGCGCTGCTGAAGTATGGCAGCGGAATGCCGTTTTATCGTTTGGAAAAGCTGGAACATTTACTGGGAGTTCCGTTACCTGCTTCTACGCTGTGGGAGATCGTGGAAGAAGCGGCGGAGCCGATCAAAGCCGCGCGTGACGAACTCATCCGGCAAGCGGCTCAGGGCGAAGTGCTGCACAACGACGACACCAGCATGCGCGTGCTGCGTCTGGCGCGCGAGCCATCGGACGAACGCACCGGCGTGTTCACGTCCGGCATCGTGTCGACGAAGCAAGGGCAAAAGATCGCGCTGTACTTCACCGGGCGTCAGCACGCTGGGGAAAATCTGCGCGATGTGTTGCAGCATCGCACGAAGGAGTTTGGCGCGCCCATTCAGATGTGCGATGCGTTGTCGCGCAACACGCCGAAACTGAGCGACGGCGCCGAGATCCTGCTGGCCAACTGCCTGGCGCACATGGAAGACGGCAGTTTGTGGAAGTTGCCGCCAACTTTCCGGAACAATGCCGCTATGTTCTGGAGACGCTGGGCGACGTATATAAATACGATGCGGAGGCGCGCGCGGGAAAACTTACGCCATCGGAGCGTCTCGAGTTTCATCAACAGCACAGCGGCCCCCTGATGCAACAACTGCACCAGTGGCTGGCAGCGCAGTTCGCACTGAAGCAAGTCGAACCAAACTCGAGTCTGGGCAAAGCCATCACTTATTTGCTGCGGCATTGGAAAGGGCTGACGGCATTCCTGCGGGAAGCCGGCGCACCGCTGGATAACAACGTTTGCGAACGTGCGCTGAAACGAGCGGTGCTGCATCGCAAGAATGCCTTGTTTTATCGCACGCTGCATGGCGCCGAAGCAGGTGATCTGTTCATGAGTCTGATCCACACCTGTGAACTCGCTGGCGCCAACCGTTCGATTACCTCACCGAGTTGCAGAGGCATCCCACGGAGTTGGCAGCCAACCCGTCGGCATGGACGCCCTGGAATTACGCTGAAACGCTGGCCCAAGTTGGAGTACGATAATCCTGGATGGCCGGAAAGGATCCTTTTCCGGCCGCGTTGGGAAGTCATTCAGCAAGCGCTAAGAAGACTGCTTTCGCAAAATCGATTTGCAGTAGGTTTTCGGCCAGGTCCATCCGAAGAAAACCGCGCGGCTGGTTTTAATGCCCACGTGTTGTTAGCATCGATCAACGTGGAATCGCCTGAACGAGAGTCAATTTCGAAAGCGTCCGAAGGCCCATCGGATGTGTGGTGCTGGTCGAGATGCCTTGCTGTGGTTCTGCTGGCGCTTTCTGCCGGAAGGCTCATGGCTGGCATCCAGGCAAATGGGCAACAACTTACCATTGATACGACGACACTGACCGCGGTCTTCCGCGGCGCGGATCTAATCCAACTCACCAACAAGTCGACCGGCGAATCGTACATTCGTACGCCCTCTAGTTCCTCGTTGCTTGACCTTCAGTCGATGCAGCCAACCGATGGTCCACTGCCGGGCGCGACCTGGAGCATTTCCTCGGGCTCAGCGACGGCCTCCTTTAGCCAGGGCCCACGCACTGCGACCGTCTCCGTGAACATCGACCCTCAGACGCAGGAGGTTGTCCTCAGCATCGGCGGTCAATCACAACAGCCGGGCGTAACCGGTTTACTTTGGGGAATCGCGGGGGTGGACTTGTCTGGCGGCCGACTTGTCTTGCCTTCGCAAGGAGGCAATTATCTGGATCTTGCGCATCTCCAGAACGTTTCTATCCAATATCCAACCTCGTGGGCCGTGCAGATGGCAATGTTCGAGGGTGCCCAAGGTGGATTCCTTGTCTACTCCACCGACACAACGTTTCAGTGGAAAGACCTAATCATTTCCTCCAATGGTAACTCAACGGCCAACGTTCAACTCAAGATAGAAGCGCCCGGGCCGTGGCCTTCGGCCACCACCGTCGCGCCCATCGAATGGCGTCTCACCGTCTTTAGCGGCGACTGGCGAGCAGGAGCCACAGTTTACAAGAACTGGATGCAAAACCAGTGGCCACCAGTGCAAGCAACTGGCCCACGATCCTGGGTCAATAGCGTGCAAGCGGCAGTTTCAATAGAGGGACTGCCAGCGAACAGCTACCTCGATTCTCTGGCTGCATTGCTCGATCCGTCCAAAACAATCCTTATGTTAACTGGATGGCGCCAATTCGGTTTTGATCAGAATTATCCGAACTACACCCCAGCGCCTGGAGTAAAGAGCCTTGTTGACCATGCCCATGCCCTCGGGTTTCGCGTGGACCTCCACGTGAATGCAATCGGGGTGAGCCCTAATCACCCTTCATTTCCTAGCGTGCAACAGTACCAAATGAAGTTCCCTGATACGCTCGCGCCAGACGGATGGCTGTGGACGAGCCCGCCATCCACACCGACTAGATTTGCATTCATTAACCCTGCCGCTTCGGCCTTCCGGAACTTGCTCATCGATAACATTGGCGTCGCCATACAGGCGCTAGGCCCCGATGCAATCCACCTAGACTCCACTCCAGGAATGATTAACGACGGCAACGGACTCATCGAAGGTAGGAACGACACGCAGGGGTTGGTCGAGCTTCATCGGGAACTTGTTGCAGCCTATCCGAATATCGTTCTTGAAACGGAAGGTATCGCAGAGCCTTCGGTACCATATTGCTGGATGGCTCAGCGTTGGAATGGATGGTACTCGTATTTGCCGTCGCATCCGGTCTCGACGTTCATCCTAACCGATAATCTACATCTTTACGGCCACCTCAATCAGCCCAATCCTGGTCAACCCGGCTTCTTAAGCTGGATGAAGCAGTATGAAGGGCAAGGAGTGATTCCTCTGTTGCATATGGATGCCGTCCAGCGCGCAACTGAGCCGTCGTTTGCTCGCACGTTTGGGCAGATACGATACTTCCAGCAAAGCGATCTGAAACCAGACTGGACGGGTGAGTGGAAGAGTGTGTTATTTCGATATCGTGGTTCAAATGCCAGTACGGCGATCGTAAGCGACTCGGGAACTCTCATCACGCTCCAAGGTGCTCAGGGACCTATCTATCAGCGAGTACATGGGACAACGACGATCCAAACGAGCTCTTTTATTTTTGGCTGGCCGGCTTTCGACGCGGATAGGCTTTATGGACTCGATCCAACCGTCGAATACTGGCTGGATCAATTACCCAGGCCGTCGGGGACTATGCATTTGAATTCACTGCCGCCGAATGTCGTGCTAGGAGAGAACACGCATGTAGACAACTCAACGGCCAGCGTGTCCCTACTCAATCTCAGTGCGCCCAACTTCGACTTCTTCGCGGGTCTTTCGTCTGCGCAAATTGGGACCGACGCTAACGGCCAGATCGGCCCGCCGGTGTCAACCGAGCTAACCCAATTGTCCGTTGGCGGAGAGGTTCGCCAAGTCATCTTTGAGCACCCGCCTGACCCTGGTTCTGAGTCGTTCATTGACTATGCGATTCCGGTTCCCAGCGGGTCACAGACTGTTCTGCAGTTCGCAGTGGGAATTAGCGATCAGTCTGCCCGGACGGACCCCGTCACCTTCCGAATCACGGTGGATGGCGAGGAGGTCTGGCGGCAAGACGTGGTCAAAGGTAGCTGGCTTCCAGGCATCTTGGACCTCATGCCCAATGCGGGCCGCACTATTCACCTTCGGCTCTTAACCAACGTGAATGCATTTCATGACAACTTTGCTGCCTGGGCTGCCTGGAGCGCTCTTACGCTGGTCGGCAATTCGCCTGTTCCCCTCATTTCTCTTAACGTGACTTTGCCGCCGAATGCGGAGGTGTCCAGCCTGGAAGGATCCGGCCAACTTCAGTTGGCTCCAGGCACAGCGACTATTCAAAACGCTTCGCTGGCCGGCAACTTTCTGCTTTCGCTCAAGCCTGACAATCCATTGGTTTCAGGCCAATCCCTCCTGAACTTGGCCTTTTCCCAATATTACGCAGAGCCTGGCGAGCTTCCCGTCGCAGCATATTACAACTTCCCAACGACTGTAGGGAGCGGTACCTCGAATGGCGTAACAAAGTCTCCTGTCCTGATTATTCATCCAGCGAACTATGGCCGAACAATCCATGCGTGGAAGGTGCAGCTACCGAAGAGTGTCCCATTGCAATTCTCCTTCAGTTCCGGCCTCCTAGATGACTCACCAAATCCCAATGGTGAGACGTTCGAGGTGGCCGTCAACGGCATAGTCGCGTGGCAGCATAACACCAGCGCGTTTGGATGGGTCGATGGTTCGATTGATCTCTCGGCACTTCAAGGCCAGAACGTGTATCTGGAACTAATCGAGGATTCGGCATACTCCGGATTCTACGTTGGCACCCTATGGGCCGGGTTGCAATTCACGGTTCTTCCTACTGCCTCGTCCACTATTACTTTGAGCCCGACTTCGGCTAATGTGGGGGCAAACGGGGGAACTGGATCGGTGTCAGTAACCACCACGCCCGCTGGCGTGAACTGGACATCAGCGAGCAACGTCGTTTGGATCGAGATCACCTCCGGTATTAGTGGCCTCGGCAATGGCGCGGTCAGCTATCTAGTGGCAGCGAATCCGTCTTCTAACCAGCGGACTGGCACACTCACGATCGCCGGCCAGATCGTCACGGTGACTCAGGCTGGTGCGACGGAGACAACCCCGACGATTACGTCAGTGAACACTGCCGATGGAGGATCTGATATCGCGCAGAATGATTGGATCGTGATCAAGGGGACGAACTTAGTACCTGCCAGTACGCCGTCGACAGATGTTACTTGGAGCAGCGCCCCGGAGTTCGCCTCCGGGCGAATGCCGACTGAACTCAATGGAGTAAGTGTTACGGTGAACGGCAAGCCCGCTTACGTTTACTTCTTTTGTAGCGCTCAAACCAGCAAGGTCTGCCAAACTGACCAGATCAACGTACTGACACCACTTGACAGCACCTTAGGACCCGTGCAAATTGTCGTCAACAACGGGACGAGTCCGAGTGCGCCGTTCCCTTCATACATAGGTATTGTTTCGACCGCGTTACTGCGCTATGGCACGAATGGATACGTAGTTGCGACCCACGCCAATTCAAGCTTGATCGGCCCCAGCAGCTTATATCCAGGCTACTCAACGCCAGCACAGCCCGGCGAGTCCATCGTCCTGTACGGGGTTGGCTTTGGTATACCTTCGACACCTCTGGTTGACGGGGCTTCGAGCCAGTCTGGAGTGCTGCCTTCGTCCGTGGCCTGCCAGATTGGCAACGCACAGGCGTCGGTGACTTTTGCAGGACTGATCAGCCCAGGGTTGTACCAGTTCAATGTGACGGTCCCAACAACGGGCCTGGGTGATGGCGACAACGCGGTGACCTGTACCTACCGGGGTGCAAGTATTCCGCCTGGAGCATTGATCGCCATTCAACAGTGAAGTGCACTTTGAATCCAAGTGCACTCCTCACTTCACACTCTGCTTTACGGGCGTCCGATGCCGACGGACCCATTCAAGGGCCCCCCGCTCTGACATCGGCAGCCTGCCCGAGAGTTGAAGCGGGCTCGACCGCAGGCTTGCCGAAAGCTCACCAAAAGCTCAGTGAGGCAGAAGTCGTGTTGGGCGTCATCGGGGCGGGCCTGACAGAGGCATGTCGCCAGGAACTCAACACCGGCATGACCCTTCATAAGAACATGATCGTAATGTCGTACCCGGCGTTCGCACAACAACTTCAACCATACTTTGGGACGAACCTTGTTGTGATCGACCCAACCAATCCCGATGAAGCGGAAATCGGCATCGTACGGCATCTCAAGACCGTCGATGCGCAGCAGAATGCAAAAAAGGCCCTGTTGGCTTTGGGCACACTTGCGCTGGGCCTGCTAATTCTTGCTCCCGCTGATCGAAACTGATTCAAATGAGAGCGCGCAGCTGTACGATCGACAGCTCGTGTGTCATAGCTCTCGATCATCTCGACCTTCTGCCCCAGTTGAGCTTTCTCTTTTCGTTCGTGCTCGTGCCAAAAGCTGTCCGCAATGATCTCTTCAAACGCCGAGTGACAAAAGATCGCTTGCAATTCCTCTTTGATGCTTACGCCTTCTTCCAACGTTGCGATGGCTACGAGAAGGGCACTGTCGAGTTCCTCCTCGCGGAACGAACTCTGGAGGGTGCGCAGGACCACGGCGAAGTGGAGGCAGTTGTCAGGCTTCCCAATTCGGAGCGACAGTGATCGTTGACGATCCATGGGGCAGGGAACTGGCCGCGCACGACGACCTGGAATTTCATGGAACTCTATGGGTTCTTCAACGTTTCCATGAAGTGGAACTACTTTCCTCGACCGCCGTTGGAGACAGCTTCGTTATCGCTGCGTCTGCGTGGAACACGATTGCCCAGGGACACCGTCAACAAGCTGCTGTTCGACATTGGACAGCAACCCTTATGACCTTCTTCCAATCGGCTGTCGGGAAGAAGAAGTTTGGACATCTGAAGGAGTCCAGCTCTGTTTCAGTGATGGACAACTCAACTCAACACCAACTCAACACGTGAGCAACGAAAAGAGAGAAGTACTGTAGTTACATATCGTTGGGAAGATGCGAGACCTAGAGGTTCAAGTCCTCTCATCCGCACCAGCCCGGCTACTGCTTAAATCGATTGGACAGATAGTTTAGAATCGCTTCCCGATTTTCGGGTTTCACCGGAGCGCCCCAGCCAGTCATTTTGTTGATCTCGCGATCCCACTGCGCGCCGGTCAGCTGTTGTTGCTGCATCATGTGCTCATCGTGGCAAGCGAAGCAGGCAGCCTGGTAGCCATCCGGATAAGCCGCTTCGGCAGCGACGGGTTCGGCGACTGCGGTGGGCGCTTGGGCTGAGATCGTAATGGCGATGGGCTGGGCGACATTCCACAGATAGCCATTCGGATTCCATTCCTGGGTGAGCGGCTGCGTTTGCCCGGCCATATTCGTCGCGCGGGCGAGGAGCGTGTATTTGCCCTCCGTGGGTTTCCAATCATGTTGCCAAAGACGCCAACCGTATTTGGTCCGCTGGCCGGTTAGCTTGGCTTGTTTCCAGCTCTGGCCGCCATCGGTGGAGACATCGACCTTGCTGACTGGCGAGGTGTTCGACCAGGCCGTGCCTTGAACGCGCACCAGCCCTGGCTTGGCCCAACCCGCCGGAACTGCGATCACGGACTTGACGTTGAGGTCGGTGACCGGCACCATCGCAGCCGGATCCACAGCCGTGCCGGGGGGAACCGGGCCGGTAGGATGGCGATAAGCCGACTTCATCCAAAAGCCCTCGAATTCATGATCGAGCACTTCGATATGCTGCAGCCATTTCACCCACGAGTCGCTCGCCCAGCCGGGGGCGATCACACGCAAAGGAAATCCGTGCTCTACCGGCAAAGTCTGGCCGTTCATTTCGTAGGCCAGCAATGTATCGGGATGGAGCGCCTTGGCAGTGGGTATGGTGCGCTGAAAATCAGGCATCTTCCCCAGCGGAACATCGGCGCCGTCAAACAGAATCTCCTTGGCGGAGCTCTTGATGCCAGCCTTTTGTAAGACGTCCCGAAGACGCACGCCCGTCCATCGCCCATTGCCGACCGAACCAAACGTCCACTGCGCACCCGGAAGGCGCGGCTGGTAAAAGCTTCTTCCATTGCCGGCACATTCCAATACACCCACCAGTTCCACGCGAGGCAGCTTTTTCAGATCGTCCATGGTCAAGGTTATGGGTTGTCCGACTACACCATCGATCTTCAGGCTCCACTCGTTGAGATTCACCTTGGGCGTGTAGGTATGGGAACGGACAAAGAATCGATCGATCGGCGTGATCCAATCGGTGAAGCCGTCCAGAGGCATCTCGAGATCTTCGGGGCGGGGTGAGCGTACGATCATCCGCGACTGATCGGCCTGATCGGCTGCCCCCAAGACGCGGGGGAGCACGCCCGCGGCTACGCTCATCAACATATTGCGTCTGGTGATGGTCATTGTTCGGATGACTCCCTTGTCGTTGATTGTTTATCGGCCACAAACAGGTACCGGTTCAGACTGAAGAAGAAGAGGCCTTCCTTATTCAGTGTCGAAAACTCGGCGAACCAGGCATCCGCCTCGTTCTGAGAAATGCCCTCACGTCCCACTGCGAACGACGCCATCATTGCCAGCATGCCCTTTGCATAAGTATTGTCCTCAAATTCCGGATTGAACATCGGGAAGGCCGCCCGCTCTCGCACAGAGAAGCCCGCCTCTCGTAATTGACGGGAGAGGGTGCGGGGCAGACTGGCGTGCACGAAGTGATGGTCCCAGGCCGCCAGGAGTCGCGCCATGCGAGCAGCGTCTTCGGTGTGGATCACCAACGATCCATAGTCGGTGTCCAAGATGAGCGCCCGTCCGCCTGGCCGCAGCACCCGATGGAGTTCGGCAAGCGCCGCGGGAATATCGGAGACATATTCGTAGACTTGAGTGGAGACGGCAGCGTCGAAGCTGTTGTCTGGATACGGTAATTCGGTAGCGTCGGCGGTCCGAAATCCAACCCAGGGCTGTTCCGCGCAACGTTTGCTCGACATCGCCACCATGGCGGGGCTCAGATCGATGCCACAAACACGGCCCTGGGGTCCGACTGCGACGGCCATATCGTGGGCCAACAGTCCCGGCCCCGAGCCGATATCCAGCACATGTTCGCCCCGAACCAGCTTCAGGCTGTCCAGCACCTGCCTGCGCTGCGCCACCACGTCTGGCGTGAGGTAGATACGTTCGACTCGTCGGCTTAGATCCTCATCGAAATGGAATTGGCTCATGGTGGTTCGTGTACAACTAGGCCGTACCTCGGCGCGCGAATGGCAGGCTCAACACAAAGAGGCCAACGCCCAACAGGACGATGGCCGGACCGGGCAGGAAGCGGAAGCTCTCGGCCAGCCACACTCCCACCACCGAAATGGCGCCCCCGAAGATGGCGGAAAGGATCACGTATCGCCGCATGCTTTGCGCGAGGTTCTTGGCAATGGATGCGGGGATGATGGTGAGCGCGCCCATCAAGAGCGTTCCGACGAGTTTGATACCCAGAGCCACGATCATCGCGAAGATCAGCAGCAGCGCCAGATCGTAACCGCGGCCCAGGCCATGCACGCGGGCGAGGTCGGGCGAAACGATCAGGAACAGAAACCGCTTGGCCAGAAAGAAGCACAGCGCCGACAGCAGCACGGCGGTGAGCAGGATGGCCAGCAATAACGGCAGAGAGAGCGTGGGAAACGCGCCGAACAGCGATTCGATGACGTCGGCATTCGGGAGCATAAGAATTCCGATCGCCAGGCTGGCGGTAAACAGAAGCCCGACAAGCGCATCGGGCGGCACCCGGCTTCGGCCTTCCAGCCAGAAAACCAGGAACGCGGCGGCGATCAAGAAGGCGATCACTCCGTAGAAAGGATCGAAACGGTAGATCAGTGCCAGTGCAATGCCGGGAAGCGCCACGTGAGAAAGCGCGTCACCAACCAGCGCCATGCGCCGCAGAAGGATAAATGGACCGACGCTGCCGGAGGCGATGCCCACTAATAACGCGATCCAGAACGAGGTGTGTGGGGAAGCGGGCATTAGTGAGCCGGGCCGTGTTCATGATGATAGAAGCTGGCCTCACCATAGAGGGTGGCGAGGGCTTGCGGATTCAAGGCTTCCACCGGAGGGCCTTGGCACACCACGCTCTTGTTCAGACATAAGACGCGTTGTGCGTAGCGATAAACAACGCTGAGATCGTGCGAAATCAAGAGCAGTGCTGTTCCGCGATCTATCTGGACGCGATGGAGGAGCGCGTAGACCGTATCCTCGAAGCCGGCGTCGACAGCCGCTGTAGGTTCATCGAGAAGGAGCACGCTGGGTTTTTGCAACAACGCCGACGCGATGAGCACACGCTGCGTCTCGCCGCCGGATAATTCTCCTAGCCCCTTCCGCAGGACGGCCCGGTCCAGCCCCATCAGCTTCAGCTCTTGATCCAACTGGCTGGTGAAGGCTGCCGCCGGCCGCCAGAAGTTGGGCGATTGGAGCAGAAAGAATTCCATGGTTGAGATGGGAGCGGAACGATCGACGGAGAATCTCTGCGGGACGTATCCGATCTTGGCGTCCGGGCGCCAGTGCACCTGGCCAGTGTGTGAAAGCAGACCCAGCAAGGCTCGAAACAGAACGGTCTTACCAGCGCCGTTGGGGCCGATTACGGCGAAGGCTTCGCCCTGTTTCAGGGTGAAGGAGATATTGCGAAGAACAGGGTCGCCATCGAGAGTCACGGAAAGGTCATCAACGGCCAGAACGGTTTCATCGCTCATGTGGGCTTGGAATAAACGTATCATGAGGGCATCGGGCCATGGAGAAGTTACATCGTGACAACGCATTGTTGTACTTGGTTGGCGCGGCGGCTGTCACGACATTGGTCTCTATCCGCGTGTTCGAGATTCTGATGGCCGTGGCGCTAGTAGCGCTCGTCGTCACGCGGGGGCGATGGCGTTTGCCGCCGGTGTGGTTGCCACTGTCCTTGTTCCTGTTGGGAACATTAGTATCTCTTTTTGTCTGGGGTCACATTCGTGAGGGACTTCCTCAAGTCAGGAAGTTCTACGTCTATCTGATGCTGTTTCTAGTGACCAGCGCTGTTCGAACCGTAAAGGAGATTCGCTGGGTGGCGCTGGGATGGGCGCTGGCGGCAACGCTATCGTCCATGTGGGCGCTGAAGCAGTTTGTTGAAAAGTACCGCGCCGCTGGGCTGGCCCATCAGAATTTCTACACGTCCTATGTGGACGCCCGCATCACCGGATTCATGGGCCACTGGATGACGTTGAGCGGGGAGCTGATGATGGCGCTCATGGTCATCGGCGCCCTGGTTTTCTTCGCGCGGGATCGTTCATGGACTGGCGGATTAATCGCAGCTGCGGTGCCTGTGAGCGTGGCTCTGGGACTCACATGGACGCGCAGTATGTGGCTAGGGGCTTTGTGCGGCGGCGTGTACTTAATCTGGTTCTGGAAGAAGTGGGCGCTGGCGGCAGTACCGGTGTTGATCGCCGTTCTGCTGATTGCAAATCCTGTCGACATTCGCGAGCGAGCTATGTCGGCCCTTGCTCCGCACGAAGGCCAGACGGATTCCAATGCTCATCGCGCGGAGTTGCGGCGTATTGGCTGGGAGATGATCAAAGCACATCCGTGGCTGGGTGTCGGGCCAGAACAAGTATCGCGCCAGTATCAGAACTACATCCGACCGGACATGCCGCGGCCTCAAGCGTCCCAATATTACGGCCATTTAGAAAACGATTACGTGCAATACGCGGCAGAGCGCGGTGTTCCCACCATGCTGGCGCTGTTGTGGATGATCGGATGGGCGCTCTTGGACTTCGCGCGCGCACTGCGGCGCTTGCCTCCGGTGGCCGAGGAGCGCTGGGTGCTGCACGCCGCGGTGGCCGCCATCGCGAGTGTGCTGGTGAGTGGGTTTTACTCCTGGAATCTGAACAACAGCGAAGTGCTGGCGATGTTTCTGGCTGTGATGGGCTGCGGTTATGTCGCGGTGTGGCAGGCGGAAGCGAAACGGGAGAGCGAGATCACTCCTGCTGCAGCTTCTGTACCGCTTCGTTGAAGTGTTCGACGCTTTCGAGGCCCATCCACGTTCCTGTGATGGGATAAGCGTGGATGCGCTTTCCGGCTGCCAGCAGCGCGGTCATCAATTCGGGCATGGTGAAGAACGTGTCTGCGGGGATGAGCGCGAGCGCAGCGCTGCTCAAGCAATAAATACCAGCGCTAATCGCGTAGTCCGTTTCCGGTTTTTCCGTCACCGCTTGAACGGCTCCATCGGAGATGGACAAAACGCCGTAGGGCGATCGGTAGGTGTATTTGGCATAGGCCACCGTTAAGTCGCAACCACTGGCGCGGCTGGATTCCATGAAGTCGCGGAAGTCGAGATCGGTAATCAGGTCGCCATTCATCAGGAGCAAAAAATCGCCCGGCGGGAGCATGTCTCGTAAAGCGCCGGCGGGGCCGGCGGTGCCGAGCGGCTTGTGTTCGTGAACGTATGTAACACTGACGCCGAACCTGGCCCCATCACCGCAAAACGCGCGGATCAGCTCCGCCTGATAGCCAGTGGCAAGAACAAGATCGGTGATGCCGGCGTCGCGCAACTGTTCCATGATCCTTTGCAGAATCGGTTTTTCGCCGACCGGCAGGAGCGGTTTCGGAATGGAAAACGTCAGGGGCCGCAGCCGTGTACCCATGCCGCCCGCCAAAATTAGGGCTTTCATTTGATTTTGCCGAAGGCTCCCATCAAATACGGTAGGTGCTGGGATCGTACATTTCCAGCCGCTCCTCCACCCATTTCGCGGTCAGCCGGATTCCTTCGTCCAGAGTAACGCGTGGCGTCCAGCCCACCAGATCGCGAGCCTTCGAATTGTTCGAGAGCAGCCGATTCACTTCGCTGCTCTCGGGGCGCACGCGTTCGTCTTTCTTCTTGATAGGAAGATCGCGGCCGATGATGGCATTGATGCGCTGCACCAGATCGCCAATCGAAACCTCAGAGCCCGTTCCCAGATTCACTTCGTGTCCGACAGCGGCATCACATTCGGCGAGCTGCAGGAAACCCTCCACCGTGTCGCTGACATACGTGAAGTCTCGCGTGGGAGCCGTATTTCCGACCGTGATTTCGGGCTGCGTCAAGGCCTGGCTGATGATGGTGGGGATAATGGCGCGGTCGCTCTGGCGCGGACCGTAGGTGTTGAAAGGGCGCACCACCGTGACGGGGAGCTGAAACGCGGCGTGAAAACTGAGCGCCATAGCATCGGAAGCAATTTTGCTCGCTGAATAAGGCGACAGCGGCTGCTTGGGGTGCTTTTCATCGATGGGCACATAGCGCGCGCTTCCGTAGACTTCGCTGGTGGAAGCGATCACTACGCGCCGCAGTTGGGCATCGCGCGCGGCCACCAAAACGTTCAGAGTGCCTTGGGCGTTCACCTGGAACACTTCGATCGGATGCACGTAGGAGTAGGGGATGCCGATCAGCGCCGCCAGATGAAACACGGTGTCGGCTCCTTCCAGCGTCGAACGCACGGCTTCCGGATCGCGAATATCGCCCGGAACAATTCGTATGTGTTTTGTATGGGGAGCCAGCAGATGCAGGAAGCCGGGATCGTTGCGCGAGTTATACCGTACGAATGCCGTGACGTGCGCGCCCAGCGCGAGCAGGCGTTCCACCAGGTGGCTGCCGATGAAGCCGCCGCCGCCGGTGACCACAACATTTTTGCCGGTCCATGTCATAGGCCTGGTTAAGAAGGTTTCTCCATTGTCGCATCGGCCAGCAGGCGCAGGTAAAACTGTTCGGTCTTTTCGACGGTCCGCGCGATGGAAAATTGAGCCGCCCGCTGGCACGCGTTACGGCCGAATTGACACAGGCGCGCGGGATCGGACGCAGCGTCCACAATGGCGGCGGCCAGCGCTTCCGGGGACTCGGGTGGCACCAGCCAGCCGCTTTTTCCGTGCTCTACTGCCTCAGGAAGTCCTCCCACGTTACTCGCAATTACCGGCAGCCCATAGGCCATGGCCCGTAGCGCGGTGAGCCCCCAAGCTTCCGAACGGGAGGGCATGATGTAGAGATCGAGCGCCGCGTAAAACTGGCTCAAATCGTCAATGAAGCCCGGCAACTGGGCGACGCCGGACGCCTGGCGAGTTAGTTCGGCCATGCGAGACTGCAATCGTTCTGGGCCATCGCCCACCAGCAACATACGCGCGTGAGGGAGCCTGGACACCAGGAGCAGTGCGGCTTCGAGAGCCACGTCCTGTCCTTTTTCGTGAGTGAAGGCGGCGGCGTGCCCGATGACGAACTCGTCGCTCGAATAACCCCATCGGGCGCGCGCTGCCGCTCGCATCTCCGGGTTGGGAAGGTCCTTCAGCATTTCAATTCCGGGTACGATGACTTCGATATGGGAATCCGGCACTCCGGCCGCGATGAGAACCTGGCGTACCGATTGCGATAGCGCGATCACCCCGTGGCACGTCTGGCTATATTTCCAGCGATGGATCAGCGGATGGCGCGGCGTAAATGCAACCAACCGGCTGGCCACGCGCCGGACCGGCAGGCCGACGGAAGCGCGGAAGGAAATGGTTTGCGCGTTGCCGTCGTGCGCGTGCACGATGTCGAATTGCCCGTCGCGCAATCGCCGGCGTAAAGCGCCGATTGTTCCGAGCGGCATCACTTCCTGTTCATCGTCCGCCGCGCGCATCGCAAGCGGGCTGTCTTTGGGACAGACAATGAGCTGGCGATGGCCTCGCTGCTTCAATCCTCGCGCCAGCGACAACAAGAGATCCTGACCGCCGCGAAAATCCCTGCCGGTGTCGATGTGAGCAATCTTGAGAATGCCGGAGGCCTCTTGCTCAGAATAACAGCAGGCCGGAATAACAACGCGCCGCCTCAGCCTCTGCTCTGCTAGAATTCCGATGGACTGCACGTGGGGCGCTTCGACTCAACGGTTCCGTTTTATGCCAGATATCGCGAGCCCTATCCCGCCAGCTTCTTTCGAGAGGTAGCGCAGCGCGAGGGACTGGATGGCACACAAAGGCTCATCGATATTGGATGCGGGCCGGGGTCGCTCGCCATTGGATTCGCTCCGTACGTGAAGGCATGCGCCGGCGTCGATATCGAGACGGAGATGCTGGCGGCGGCGCGCGTGGAGGCGGCGCGAGCCAGAGTCCACGTCGAACTGATCCAGGCGCGGATTGAGGATCTTCCGGCGGACATCGGACACTTTCAAGCGGTGACGATTGGGCGCGCGCTGCACTGGTTCGATCGTGACGAGGCTACAGCGGTGCTGGAACGAATCGTCGACACGAATGGCTGGATTGCGATTTGCGGCACACGGGGATTTAGCGCGGCGGCGCAAGGTTGGACCGGAAAATTTCATGAAGTCCGCCGGGCTTGGTCGTCGGACCCGGATGAGACGCGCTATCGCATCAATCTCGAGGAATGGTTTCGTGGCTCGCGATTTCGCAAGGCAGAGGAGATCGAAGTGACCGAGACCCAGCAGGTGACGATTGCGGATTTGATCGGACGCGCGTTGTCTTTGTCGACGACGTCGCCGGAGGTGCTGGGCGACCGGCGCCCGGCCTTTGAAGCCGCGATGCAAGAGGCGCTCGAACCGCTAGCGGTGGATGGGGTTTTCGACGAAAAAGTCACCGCGATCGCAACCATCCTGCGCTAGAGAAACTCTTCATGAAGGTTTCACGCCACATTCATACGAAATTTACTTGCTTGAAAGACACTAGGCACGGTGAAACAACTGGTGTTCATCGCGTTAGGGGGTGCGATTCTCACGCACGCTGCGGAGCTGCCACGCAACATTTGCCCTCGCCCGCTGGCAGGGAGCGCCGTTGGGGAACCCGAAGATTTGCGCAGCCGGGACGGAGTGTTGAAGGTGGATCTGACGATTCACAACTCTACCGTGGCAGACGGCTCCGCTCGCTACTGTTACGTTGACGGGAATGGCAATCCATCGCCCACTTTAAGACTGAAGCCGGGCGATCTTCTCATTCTGCGCTTGAAGAACGAGCTGACGATTCTCGACAGTTCGGCCCCGAAGGCAAACCACATGCACGCTCACATGCATGCCGGTAAAAACGGCGACCCGTGCGCGAGTGGCGCCATGACCGCGACCTCCACCAATCTGCATTTCCATGGGTTGACCATTCCGCCGGTTTGCCATCAGGACGATGTTCTAAAGACGTCCATCGGTCCGCTCGATCCGCCGTTCGAATATCGGTTTCGCATTCCCGCGGACGAGCCGCCGGGATTGTATTGGTACCATCCCCACATCCACGGATTCAGTAAAGTTCAAGTGCTGGGTGGCGCATCGGGAGCGCTCATCGTGGAAGGCATTGAGCGCGCCAACAAGGAAGTGGCGGGATTGCCGGAGCGAGTGCTGATTATTCGCGATCAGGACTTACTCAATCCCAATGCGCCGCCTTCTAAGTCGGAGCCCGTCGTTCCCAAGCTGCTCCTCGATCGTGACGGAGACGCTACCAATAACGGTACGGGATTTGGCAAGCCAGCCAAGGATCTGTCGATCAATTTTGTGCCCGTCCCTTATCCCGACTATCCGCCCGCTGCGATTGCCATGAAGCCGGAGCAGCGGCAACTGTGGCGGGTATTGAACGCCTCGGCCATCACTTATCTTAATCTCGAGGTACTGTTCAATCGCAAGCCGCAACCACTGGGCTTAGTGGCGTTGGATGGGGTGCCCCTCAACCAGAACGGAACTTCGGGAGACCTTGTCGATTGGCAAACGCATTTGGGAGTGCCGCCGGGGGCGCGAGTGGAGTTCATTGTAAAGGGTCCTCCTTCTGGTGTCGGAGGACTTCTGGTTACGCGCAGCGTAGATACGGGACCGGGCGGCGAGAACGATCCGAACCGTGCGATTGCCACAATTACAGCTTCCAAAGATGCGCCGGAACCGCGTTCGACACTTGACGCGTCGCCTGAGCCGCTTACTCCGTCCCGCCTTACCTGGTTGGGTAATGTAACTCCTGTACGTACTAGAAAATTGTATTTCTCCGAGAAACTAACCGATCCTAACAATCCCAATAGTGCAACCGAGTTTTACATCACACTAGATGGTAAGACTCCCGCACTGTTCGATCCCCAATCGGGGTTGCCGGACATTGTCGCGAAACAAGGAACGGTGGAAGATTGGATCGTCGAGAACCGATCGAACGAACTGCACGCGTTCCATATTCATCAGTTACACTTCCTGTTACTCGACTATCTGGGGAAGCCAGTAAGTGAACCTTTTCTCCGTGATACGGTGAACGTTCCTTACTACAAGGACAAAATGCTGGTATATCCGAGCGTCCGCTTACGCATGGATTTTCGCGATCCAAATACTGTGGGGACATTCTTATATCACTGCCATCTTCTGGAACACGAGGATGGGGGGATGATGGGACTGATTCGAGTGGAGCCGGCGGATCGCGTGGAAGGCTCCAACACAAAAGCCTCTTCGCCGTCATTCTAAATTCACCGAAAAGACATTGGATCTGAAAATCGCGTGGCTATGATGGACTGCGTTTGCGTGCAGACCGTTTGCAGGCTGCAAGCAGACCCACCACAAGACGAGGAGAACGAATGTCTCTTAAGAACGCTGCATCCAACGCTTTCCATGGCTTGCGCATGGGCATGGCATCCATCGCGCTTTTTCAGTTCGTAGTCAGCAGTACTTTGAGCGGGCAGACTGCGCCGCCAGCATCCAACGACACGAACACCAAAACACCTATCAAACACGTCATCGTGATCATCGGTGAGAATCGCAGTTTTGATCACGTTTTCGCGACTTACAAACCCACGGCTGGACAAAGCGTCCGCAATTTACTGTCGAGAAGGATCATAAACGCCGATGGCACCCCCGGGCCCAATTTCTCGAAAGCGGCGCAGAACGCCGCTACGGACGAAGTGCCTGACACATTCCTCTTGGACCCGCCCAAGAGTTCCTTCCCGGGTAACGTGCTGCCGGCGCCCCTGACGGGCGGCCCCAGCGATTCTTACATTCCGGGCGATAGCCTGGCTATTGCCGAGCAATCCGAAAACGGTTTGTCGTCCACTTACTATCAATATCTGATCTCCGGAGGCACTGGCCTGAAGTCCCATGTCCCGGACACTCGAATTACCGATGTCACGGCATTAAAGCCTGGTCCCTTTCAGTTGACGAACGGAACAACCTTTACCTACGACTCCTATGCCGCAAGTCCGGTACATCGCTTTTACCAGATGTGGCAACAGTTGGATTGCAACCTGAGCCATGTCAAAGCGAATAATCCTTCGGGCTGCGATGCCAGTTTGTTTCCCTGGGTAGAAGTCACCGTGGGCGCCGGCACCAATGGACTGGCACAGCCGTCGAACTTCAGCACGGAATATTCGCCCAGCGCCACGACAACGGGCGAAGGTTCCACGTCAATGGGATTTTACAATATGCAAAATGGCGATGTCCCTTACTTCAAGAGCCTGGCCGATACCTACGCGATGAGCGATAACTACCATCAAGCCGTCAATGGCGGCACCGGCGCGAACCACATCATGCTCGGCCACGGCGATGTGATTTGGTTCAGCGACGGCAAGGGTCATCCCATGGCTCCGCCTCACAATCAGGAAGTGGTGCCAGGAACGGCCAACGCGGGCATCGTGGACGAAGTGGAGAATCCGAATCCGGCCCCCAAAACGAACAACTGGTACACGGAGGATGGGTACGGTGGCGGGTCGTTCGGTTCTCCCTCCTACGGCGGTGGATCGTACACCAACTGCGCGGACCTATCGCAGCCTGGCGTTGCGCCGATTGTGAACTACCTGGAGTCTCTCCCCGGTCCGATCAAGCCGAACTGCGAGCCGGGCCACTATTACTTGCTGAACAATTACAACCCGGGCTACTTTGGCAACGGCAAGAACGCCTACACCGATACCAACGCGAACAATACCGTGTTCACGATTCCACCTTCTTCGGTGCCGGGCATTGGCGATTCCCTCATCAGCGCCAAGATTTCATGGAAGTATTACGGCGACCAGTGGAATAACTATGTGAACGATCCCTATCAGCTCAACTACGGGGCAATCGGAGCAAACACCGACGAATACTGCAACATCTGCAACCCCTTCCAGTACGACACTTCCATCATGGCCGATGCGACGGTCCGCACGGCGCACATTCAGGACACGGCGAATCTTTACTCCGATATCGCGAACGGAACACTGCCGGCGGTTTCCTTCGTCAAGCCCAGCGGGCTGGTGGACGGCCACCCGGCGTCATCTAAGCTGGATCTTTTCGAAGGCTTCACCAAGAAGATTGTGGACGCAGTGCAGGCCAACCCCTCTCTCTGGGCGGACACCGCGATCTTCATTACCGTCGACGAAGGCGGCGGCTATTATGACTCCGGTTATGTTCAGCCGCTCGATTTCTTTGGCGACGGCACGCGAATTCCTTTGATCGTCGTGTCTCCCTTCACGACCGCGGGTCACATCTCGCACGACTATGCGGATCACGTCTCCATCCTCAAGTTCATCGAGAGGAACTGGAGTCTGCCTCCTGTTTCGAACCGCAGCCGGGACAACTATCCAAACCCGATCCACGCCGCGGACGATCCCTATGTACCCACCAACAGCCCGGCGATCACTGATTTGTTCGGACTGTTTACGTTCACTAAATAGGACGGCAGCGTTAAAAGCCTAAGTGCGCCGGGGCGGGATCAAACCCGTTCCCGGCGTTTTTTTTGGCGGACGTCAATGTCATGATTCTGTTCATGGGAGTGCGGTTCCCGCAAGCCATCGCCATGCCCGCGTGATAGCATGTGAAACTACGCGAGGTGTGTGAAAGATGCGAAATGCCAAGCTCCTTTTGCTGACGGCGATTTTGGCCGTTCCAGTATTCGCTCAGATGGATCCTACGGGTGAGTGGGCGCCCCAATTTGACGAAGATTTTTTGGAGCGCATCCCGGGGCCCGACATCGGCGATTATCTGGGCCTGCCGATCAACAACGAGGCGCGCCTGCGCGGCGATAGCTGGGATGCATCCCTGCTGACGCTGCCCGAGAATCAGTGCCGCCCGCACCCTTCCGATTATGCTTGGCGCGGCCCAGCGAACCTGCGCATCTCAAAGGAAGTGGACCGCGACACGCAGAAGCTGATCGCCTACCACACGCACATTTCCTGGCAAGCGCCGGAGCGAACCATCTGGATGGATGGCCGTCCGCATCCGCCGGTTGATGCCGCGCACACCTGGCAGGGATTTTCCACCGGCAAGTGGGATGGCGATGTTCTGACCATCACCACGACGCATCTGAAGGAAGGTTGGATCAGGCGTAACGGCATCCCGCGCAGCGAGAACGCCACCGTCACCGAACATTTGTTCCGGCATGGCGACCATTTGACCGTGATGGTGATCATCGACGATCCGGACTATCTGACCGAGCCGTTCGTTCGGACTACGGATTTTGTGTATGACGCCCGCCAGGAGATCGCTCCATATCCGTGCGAGGAAGTGGTGGAGGTGCCGCGTCCCAGAGGCACAGTGCCCAACCATCTGCCGGGCGACAACAAGTTCCTGGCCGAGTTCGCGAATCGTTTTCACGTGCCTTTTGCTGCCACGCGAGGCGGTGCTGCAACCATGTATCCCGAATATTCAAAGACGCTGAAGGCTGAAACGGGAACACCGAATATCGCCAAGATTGTGGCGGAGACCGACGCTCCGCCGGCAACCGAAGAGAACGCGATCCGTCCCGCCGCAGAGAACGACGGCGAAGTGCACACCCAGCACGTGCAGGGGAGCATCTACATGCTATCGGGCGCAGGCGGCAACATCACGGTGCAGGTGGGTAAGGAAGGCGTGCTGGTGGTGGACACCGGCTTGGCGAACATGAGCGACAAGGTGGCGGCTGCGATCCGAAAGCTGTCGGATGGCCCGATCCGGTACGTGGTCAACACGCATGTGCATGCCGATCACACCGGAGGCAATGAGAAGATCGCGGGCATGGGCAGCACCATCGTGGGCGGCAACGTTACGGGTGACATCGCCGATGCGGGCAAGGGTGCGGCTGTGATCGCGCATCAGACTATTCTGGACCGGATGAGCATGAAGGATGGCAACCAAGCCGCGTTTCCTTCCTCCGCGTGGCCGACCGACACATTTGCAGACGAAAAGGATTTTTATTTCGACGGCGAAGGAATCCAAGTGATTCATCAACCGGCGGCCCACACCGATGGCGACAGTTTTGTGTTTTTCCGCCGGTCGGATGTGGTGAGCGCCGGCGACATCTTCGTTACTACTGGCTATCCGATCATCGATCTCTCGCGCGGCGGAAGCCTGCAAGGGATTATCGATGCGCTGAATCGTTTAATCGCTCTCACCATTCCCGCCAGCAAGCAGGAGGGCGGAACTATGGTGATTCCGGGACATGGGCGGCTGTGCGATCAGGCCGACGTGGTGTTCTATCAGGAGATGGTGACCATTCTGCGCGATCGTATTCAAGCCCTGATCAAGCAAGGCATGACGCTGGAGCAGGTGAAGGCGGCGAGGCCGACGCGCGATTACGATCCGGTGTATGGTTCGACCAAGGGTTTCTGGACCACGGACATGTTCGTGGAAGCGGCATATAAGAGCCTCAGCGGCACAAAGTAGAAGCTCAGTAATATCCACCGACCGGCTGGCGTTTTCCTTCGCTACGGTACCGGGCACAACCCGAGTGTTTCGCAAAAGACGTGCGTCTCTTGCGCCAGCCCAATACTTCACAAGAATCGTATATAGTTACAAACGCGAGCAGGGCTCTTGAAGCTTGCTCCGCGCAGATGGTCCCTGCACGGGATCGCAGCCTTCAGCCTTCTCGAAAGGAACGCACGTGGAAGAGTTGCGAAAACGAGATTTGCTTGTTTCGAAAACATGGATTCAAGCCGTAGTGCTGGTTGTCGTGTTCGGCTTTTTCGTGCTGGGCTTGCTCGCGTACCGGACCTATTCCGGTGAAGCGCCCATCCCGGCACGAATCGTCGATCAGAATGGCGAGGTCCTCTTCACGCACGACGACATTCTGGACGGCCAGCAAGTCTTTTTGCGCAACGGCCTCATGGAATATGGCTCGATCTTTGGGCATGGAGCATACCTTGGACCCGATTACACGGCCGACTACTTACGGCGTTCCGCGACGAGTGTGTACGAAGTTCACGGCGGTCAGGGGTCGGACAGCGCGAGCAGGCAGACTGTGGAAGAGTTTAAGACCAATCGTTACGACGCGGCCCGCGACACCCTCACGTTCACCCAGGCGCAGTCGGCGGCATTTGTCCAACTCAAGGATTACTATCACTCTGTCTTCAGCGATCCCTCCACGCGATCCGGGCTCCGGCCTCGGGCCATCGGAGATCGCCGTGAGACCCACCAATTGACAGCGTTTTTCGCGTGGTCGGCGTGGGTGGCTTCCGCCCTCCGTCCCGGCACGGACTATTCGTATACCAACAACTGGCCGCCGGAGCTGCTGGTGGGAAATCGTGCTACGGCGGATGCGGTGATTGTGGAGTGTTCTGTCACTGATCGCGCTGCTGGGCGGAATCGGCCTTCTGTTCGCGGCATTTGGGAGATGGAACTTTCTGGGATGGCATGGACGGGAGCGCAAGACGCTGACCTTTCGTGCGCCGGGAACCGTAGCCTTGACTCCGGCGCAGCGCGTCTGCGGCTGGTTCTTCTTTGTCATGGCCGCTCTGTTCCTGATCCAGACCCTGGTTGGCGCCGCCTCCCAGCATTATCGCGCCGAGGCCTCGAATTTTTTTGGCCTGGATCTGGCTCAGATTCTTCCTTTCAATCTCGCGCGAACCTGGCATCTGCAATTGTCGATTTTCTGGGTTGCCACTGCCTTCCTGGCCGCAGGTATATTCCTTGCGCCGATGATTGGAGGGCGCGAGCCTAAGATTCAGAAGCGGCTCGCGATCGGCCTGCTGTCCTCGCTCGCGCTGGTGGTCTTCGGTAGCATGGGAGGCGAATTCGCCGGGATTCACGGCTTGATTCATCGCGGCTGGAGCTGGTTTGGCGACCAGGGCTTCGAGTACCTGGATCTCGGCCGTTTTTGGCAGATTCTGCTGACGCTCGGATTGTGCTTCTGGGTGTTGATGGTGTACCTGACACTGCGTGGCCGCCTGCGGACCGAGCACACAGGAAACCTGCCATGGCTGTTCCTGTTCTCCGCGCTGGCCATCCCCGCGTTCTATGCCGTGGGGTTGCTGGCGCAGCCGGAAAATCATTTTACGGCCACCGATTTCTGGCGCTTTTGGGTGGTGCATCTGTGGGTGGAGGATTTCCTGGAGCTGTTCACCACCGTCATGGTGGCCTGCATCTTTGTCCTGCTAGGAGTGGTGGCGGAACGAGTAGCCCTGACCGTAATCTACCTCGACATTGTGCTTTACTCGGCCGGCGGCGTGATCGGCGCCATGCATCACCTCTACTTTTCCGGAACACCGGCGGAGCACATGGCATTGGGAGCATTCTTCTCGGCCGCCGAGGTGATTCCGCTGACCTTTCTGACAGTGGAGGCTTGGAGCTTCCTTCAGCTCGGAGCGCAGCAACACGCGAAGTCTCGGACGCCGTTCCCACATTACTGGGCGGTGATGTTCCTGGTAGCAGTCGGCTTCTGGAACTTTCTGGGAGCCGGCATCTTTGGATTTCTGGTCAATCTTCCGGTGGTGTCGTATTACGAGATTGGAACCGCACTGACTTTGAACCACGCGCATGCGGCCATGATGGGCGTTTATGGGATGCTGGCGGTTGGCTTGGCGTTGTTCTGCATTCGCTATCTGATTCCCGAAGAGAGGTGGTCGGACCGGGCGGCGAAAGTCAGCTTCTGGTCGCTCAACGTGGGGCTGGCCTGGATGGTTTTCGCCACGTTGTTTCCGCTGGGATTGTTGCAGTTGTACGAATCGGTGAACAGTGGTTACTTCGAGGCGCGCAGCCTCAAGTTCCTGACCAACGACGCGAACGCTTTTCTTGAATGGTTGCGGCTGCCGGGGGATGTTGTGTTCATCGCAGGAGGCGTGCTGCCGCTGATCTATCTATGCTGGCTGGCAATCCGCCACACGGTCCAGCCCGCCACGGCCGAAGTGCAGGATGCCGTCCTTTTCGCCGAAATAAGCGAGTCCTAAATGCCAGCGTACTTCCATCTGGAATCCTGGTTAGCGAATGGGTACGTGCTGCTGCTGCTGATCATCGCGGCTGGTCTGGAGTGGATGGGCCGGCATTCTCATCGGCGGGCTAGCCAGTATCATACGGGTGGCTTCCGATTTCATAAGGACGCAGATCACTGGGAATGTCCCCACGGAGCGCGGCTCGAAAGGGCCGAGATCGACAACGAACTGCGCGTTATCCGCGATCGGCCGCTTTCATCGCGGCATGTCGCTGGCGCTGCTCGTGCTGGCGAGTTTAATCATGACCATCGAGTTGTTGCGGCATGGCCGCGGGCCGGAGCGGTGGCTGCTGGCCACTGCAGTGGCGGTGCTGAGCCTGCTTGCTCTGAACGTGGCGCGTGGTTTGCGAAGGGAAACTAGGTCTTGACCTGCTGCGGCGGTTTTTCAGCCCGAACCTGCTTCAGCATGAACAACAGCATGACGAGGGGTCTTCGCGATAATTCCGTGCGACAATCCGGGAGCCATGTGGACCAGTGCTCCGGCGCGAACGTTCCTTTTCTCACTGCCCAGCGTTAGTTCCGCTTCGCCTTTCAAGAATTGCAGCACGGCGGCCATGGGCGCAGTATGCGGGGACAATTCCTGGCCCGCGGAGAAACCGAAGGCAACAACTTTCAGCGCTTCATCGTTGAACAGGGTCCGGCTCAGAACCCCGTTGTCGGGTACCGGAACTTCCGCCTCTACGTCTTCAACGAAAGTATAGGACGTCATTGCCGAGGGATCTTCTTACTTCGCTTCACAGGGCGACGGGCTCCATTTCGAGCCGTCTTTCTCCATCTTGAAGTGGGTGCTGGTGACGAAGTCCTGATAAAGATTTGTGGGATCGTGCACGATGGTTGTCACGATCAGCCAGGAGTCGCCATTGGGCTCGTTGGTGCGGTCGTAGTATTCGGTCAGTTCGGTGTCGCCGCTATAGGGCACGCCGTTCTTGCGCAGGTAGCCGGGCTTCATGTTGGTGGTGACCACTTTGAGCGAGCCGCCCGCCGGCGCCGCGCCGCCGCGTCGAGGAGGGGGCCTGAGGCCATCCCATATGGCGTCCGAATATCCCTGCCAGCTCGGAGCTTCGTTGGCCGGGGGCTTCGCGTTGAAGTGGAACAGGCGGGTTTGTGTGCCCGCGTCAGTCTCCACCTTCATCGTGTTGTCATCCACCCAAGTGATGTGGACGCGTCCAGGCACGCGCATGACGGCAGCTGCGCCGTACGCCTTGCACTGATTACCGGCGGCAATGTCCTTGTCGGGATCCCAGGCATCGGCGGCCTTGCGGCCAGCCTGACTGAGCGGAACGCTGGTGTAGTCGCCTTTGGCGGGCGTCACCATGCGCCAGCGCCAGTCTTCGGTGACGATGGATACCCAATAACCGGTCAGATCCTGGGGCGCGACCTGCTTGGCCGGGCGAGGAGCCTGGGGCGGAGGAGGACCAAACTGCGCCTGCATGCCCGCGGGGGCCAGCAAGAGCGTGACTGCGCCCAATACCGGCACGGCGCTCTGGATCAGAAATCTGCGAATCATTTGGTTTACCTCGTCAATCCTTGTCATTTTGCCACACAAGCGCTCGGGCTCCAGCCTGCGCCGTCGGGAATCTTCTTGAAATCGGTGCTGGTAACGAACGGCTCGGTCAGATACTTGGGATCTTCCACCACCGTGGTGACCGTGAACCACGTGTCGCCATTGCGTTCTTTGTGAAGATCGTAATATTCCTTGAGCACGGTGTTCTCGCTGTAGGGGGGGCCATTCTTGCGCAGGTAGCCAGCGCGTAATTGCGTGGTCACCACCTCAAGCGCGCGTCCGTGGGCGCCTTCGCGAGTTGCTCCCAGTCCGAAACCCGGGAATCCGGAGCCACGCACTGGCCGTTCCCAATTGGCGGCGGAGTATCCTTGCCATGTTCGCTCTCCTCCCTGCGGAGGCTTGCCTGTGAAATGAAACAGGCGGGTCTGCGTTCCGGCGTCGGTCTCTACTTTGAGGGTGTTCTCATCGGCCCAACTGATGTGGACACGCCCCGGAACTCGCATGATGGCGGGAGCGCCATAGGACTTGCATTGCTCGCCCGCGGCTGTATCCTTGGCCGGATCCCACGCGTTGCCCACTGCGCGGCCTTCGTTATTCAGCGGGATGCTGGCGAAATCGCCTTTGATGGGCGTCACCATGCGCCAGCGCCAGTCTTCGGTGACCACCGAAACAAAATAGCCGGTGAAGTCGGCAGGTGCGGCGGCTTGCGCCGATTTCTGCACCTGGGATGCTAGGGGCGGGGCGATTCCGGACGGTGGAGGAACGCCTTGTCCAAGCACGCACCAGGGTGCCGCGAGCAGCAACAGGGCCGATAGTGCGGTGCTTCGCGTCATTTTGTTGCACTCAGGCTTTTGTACACCGCCTCGATGAACATGTCCGTCGTCCAGAAGCCGGTAGTGGCGCCGTATTGTGTATCGTAATCCAAAGTCGGCTTGGCGGCCTTCACCTGGTCCAGCGTCATGCCTTTGCGGATCATGTCGCGGAAGCGATCGCGAATGATGGTGAGCATGTTGCGATATTCCACCACGTCAGCCTCGTCGCAAAGGCGTCCATGACCGGGGATCACCAGGGTGCCACCTTCCTGATATTTCGCGGGAACCGTAATATCGATAATTTTGTTCAGCGCGTCGATCTCGCCTTGCACGCTTCCGCCCCGCGCCAGATCGATGATCGGATAACCGCCGGGGGTGAAGACGTCGCCAGTGCTCAAGACGTCGGAGCGGCGGAAGAACACCAAGCTATCGCCGTCGGTATGCGCATTAGGAACGTGATAGACCACCACGGCCTCGCCGTTGAAGAAGAAGTCCTTGGTGGGTAGGAAGTACTCGTCGTTGGGCCAGGCGGCTTCGGGGATCTTGGGTTGATTGGCGGCCGGAGGCGCCGTCATGCGATTCAGCACGTTCGATTGCGCGACGATGCGGGGAGGGCCTATGGACTCACCGGTCATGCCAAGCTTTGCCATCTCGGCGTTGCCACCGGTATGGTCGGTGTGGACGTGGGTGTTGACGATCCAGCGAACCGGGCCGTCGGATAGTTTCCTGATCTCGGCCATGGCCTTGGGTGCGAGCGGCGCGTAACCGGTGTCTACAAGAGCGATACCGTCCTTGCCCACTTGGACGGTGATGTTGCCGCCGTCGCCCATCAGCACGTAGACATTGCCTTGCACCGGCGCCATGGTCAGCGTGACCGTGTCCGGATTGATTTGCGGAGGCTGCGCAAAAGAAACGGCCGCAAGAAGGAAAAACAGAAGCGGTAAACGAGACATGGTCACTTCGAGGTCACGTTGCAATCGAATAGAGAGGTGCACTTGCAGTAGCGCTCGCAGTGGTCGGGAGGATGATACTCGTTCGCGATTTTCTTCTGATACTCGGGATACAAAGTTTCCGCGCCGCCGCGAGTGGCTTCGTACGGCAAACCATACCAGTCGGCGAATTCGTGCAGGTACTTATTCTGGCCCGGCAGATGACTCGGAACCGTCCCTTCCGGGCGCGGGACTTCCGGCGCGTATTCGCATCCAAAGATGCCGATGTTCTGGCCGGGATCGACATACCAGTTGTCGCTGCGCACCAAAGGCTCAGTCAGATACACCGGATCTTCAATTACCGTGACCACCGTGAGGTAGTCGCCATGGCGCGTCCAGTGTTCCGTCAAGATCGCCTTGTCGCTACGGGGAATACCGTTGCGGCGCATGTAATTGGTCTTGAAATGCGTGGTGGTGATGGTCAGCATGTTACCCTCCCACACGCCGGTGGAAAAGCCCTGCCAGGTATGCGGCGCATAGGCGGGCGGATGAGGGCGGCCGTCCATCCAGATGGTGCGCTCGCTATCCCAGGCCAGCAGGTGGGTGTGGATAGCAAGCAGCTTTTCCGAAGCCGGGTCGATTTCGCGCCAGACTCGCAAGTTGCCGAGGCCGCGCATGGAGTAATCGCCGCCATGCGGGCGGCATTGATACTCCGGCACCACCGAGATGCGATCGGCGTCATAGGTGTCGCCCGCCATGCGCGCCGCGGCATTAATGGGAAGCTCGGTGTAATCGCCGAGCTCAGGTCCTGGAAGGCGTTCCGGGCCGTCTTCGTGATAAAGAGGCGCCCATTCGCCGGTGAAGTCCACTTGCGCGAACGCAGGCAGACTCACCGCCGCAGCCAACAGGAGGCTGTAGGCGGTCCTACATCGAGGTAGGTGAAGCATCATGTTTCCTGGAAAGATCGCTCCCTAAAGATCGCTCCCTATGGTCGCGGCTCGGCAAGTCGAGGTTCAGTGAGTCGCGGTTCGGTAAGCCGAGGTTCAGTAAAGAGCGGAGCGCTCTACTGAACGACGCCCTTCCAGTTCCAGCCGTCGGACGGACGGGTGATGCTCTGCATACGGATTCGATGGTCGTCCGGGTTGCGGCCCGGGTTGCCCTTGATTTCGACGATATCGCCCGGCTTGAGCGATTCACGGGTGACGCCGTCGCGGCTCAACTGGCCGCCTGCGCCCCATTCCACAGCCCAAGTCTGCATTTCGCCCTTGTCATCGGGAGCTTCGACGTGCACAAACGAGTGGGGATTCCGATACAGGAACTGTACCAGTTTGCCTTTGATCGTGACCGTCTGATCCTCGAAATAGGTGGCCGCAAATGAGTGGTGCGCATACACATTAACCTGCGTGCTCAACACAGATGCCGCCGCGATTGCCAAGAACAACAGTGTTCGTTTCATAGGGGTTCCTTTTGGATTTCCTTCCGGCTAAATTCCATAATATACCGTCCTGCCAAATCCTGCATGCAGGTTTTACTTTCCGCCCAAACTTTTGTACACAGCTTCCACAAACTGATCGGTGGTACCGAAACCTTTATCAGCGCCATACCGGGCATCATAGTCCATCGTGGGCCTGGATGCTTTCACCTGGTCTAGGGTCAAACCCTTCTTGATCGAGGCCTGAATGCGATCGCGAATGATAGTAACCATATCACGATACTCGACCAATTCCCAGCGGTCGCAAAGACGTCCATGGCCGGGAATGATGTAGGTGCCCCCCTCTTCGTCGTGTTTGGAGATAGCAAGATCCAAAATGTTGTTCAGCGCGTCCAATTCGCCTTGAATGCTGCCGCCGCGCGCGAGATCGATGAAGGGATACCCGGTAGTGACAAAGATGTCGCCCGTGCTGATGACATCGGAATGGCGAAAGAACACGATGCTGTCGCCGTCTGTGTGGGCGGCCTTCTCATGCAGGATGTCCACCGGCTCGTCGTTGAACCAGAGCGTTTTGCGATCGCCGAGGAACGTATCGGTGGGCCAGGAGTCGGCGGGGGCCGCAGGTTGGTTACCGGAGGCCATGCTCATACGATCGAGCACCGCCTGGTGGGCGATAATCGCGGCGCCTTTTGAAGCATCGGCGATGTCGCCGGTGACATTAGCGCCCGTAATGGTGACGCCCGCGGCGCGCAGCTTCAGGTTGCCTCCGGTGTGATCCGGATGGACATGCGTGTTGATGATGTATTGCAGGGGCTTGTCTGGGGCCAACTTGCGGATGGCAGCGATTACTTTGTCGGCGGTCTGCGCGAGTCCGGTGTCTACCATCAGGACACCCATTTCGCCCACTTGCACGGCGATGTTGCCGCCTGCGCCCACCAGCATGTAAATGTTGCCTTGCACCGGAAGAGTGTGAACCTCGCCATCGGTGGGATTGGGATTTTGCGCCTCATTCTTGAGCGCCATCGGCACGATCTCGTCCCGCTGGAAAACGTCGGTCGGAACGGGCGGCGGATTCTTGAGGACCTTTTTGAACTCCGGATACATCGTTTCCGGACCGCCCAAAGCCGCAACCAGCGGCAGGTGGTACATGTTGGCGTACTCGGTGATGAACGGATTCTGCCCCGGAAGATAATTGGGCACCGCGCCTCTCGGCCGGCCTTCCACTTCTTCCACTTCTTCGCAAGGGTAGAGCCAGTTTCCGCCAGCATTGGTGTTGAGCAGGAAATCCTCGGATTTGATCAGCGGCTCGGTGAGATACACCGGATCGGTAACGATGCTGACGTGCGTCAAGTGCTCGCCATGGCGGATGAAATGTTCCACCAGTGTGGCCTGATCGCTTTCGGGAAGACCATCGCGCCGCACCCAGCCTTGCTTGATGTGCGTGGTGGTAACCGTCAGCGTATTACCTTCCCACTTGCCGGTGGAGAAACCCATCCAGGTGTGCGCCGCCCAAGCCGGCGGATGCGGACGGCCGTCCATCCAAATGGTGCGGGTCTGTTCGTAGGTGCTGATGTAGTTTTTGATCGCGATGATCTTTTGCGATTGCGGATCTTTTTCGTCCCAGAAGCGCATTTGCAGCGGGCCGCGATAGATGTACGGCGCGACGTGCACCTGGCATTGGTGCTCGGGCATGGTCAGCCGGGATGAGTTCCAGCTTTCGCCCCACAGGCGGGAGCCTTCAGTAATAGGAAGACCGGAATAGTTGACCAGCTCCGGACCGGGAATGCGTTCCAGGAAGTCCTCATGCAGCAGCGGGTTCCAATTGCCGGAAAGATCAAATCCAACATCGGGGATGAATTCCCCCACTACGCCCTGGCCGAACGCGGAAACGCCTGCCAGAACCGCGAGAGGCAACACGATCAACCTGATCAACGAACCAACCGAGGTTCGGCACAACTTACCCATTTCACACTCCTGAAAACAACAGTCCATTCGTTGTATGCAACAGATGTGGCGTTCGCTAAGATGTTCAAGTTACGCACGCCGAATACAAACCATCACCAAACGTAATAATACCCCTTCTGTTATGCTACGGTGCTGGAGGTTCCTGCATGCGCATCTTGCATTCCACGTTCGCGATTGGCTGGTTATCGATCGGCTTCTTGTCGGCCGGAGGCGCCGCGCAAACCGGAAGCGGTTCGGCGGTCTTGCCGAAGGATATCGATCCGCAATCGCTCTCGCGTCTTGCGAACGTCAAGCGCGACGACCTGGATGAAGACGGCAAGCGCATTTACGATGAACTGGCGGGAGGGGCGGGGAAGACGGTGGGCGCTACCGGGCCGGCGGCAATTTCACTCCAGAGCCCGAAAGTGGCGGAAGCCATCCAGATGTTGAACCAGTACCTGCGCTTTCACGGCGTCTTGAAACCCCGCGACTATGAAGTAGCCATCTTGGTGGCGGCCCGGGAATTCGATCAGCAGTATGAGTGGAGCGGGCACGAAATGGGCGCGCAGCGCGCCAAGGTGCCCCAGCAGGTAATTGATGCGATCAAATACAACAAGCCGGCGGAAGGTTTTTCCGATCGGGACACGCTGCTGATTACCTTTGCGCGCGATTCGTTCCACCAGCACAGGATCAGCTCCGATCTTTACGCCAAGACCGTTGAGACGTTTGGAAAGCAGGGAACGCTGGAACTGGCGACCATCATCGGCGACTACGCCATGGCTGCAATCATGCTGAACGCGACGGATCAACATTTGCCGCCGGGGCGGCCGGAGTTGCTGCCGGCGAAATAAATTTGTGAAATCTGAAAGGCCACCGATAAACACCGATCAACGCCCATTCGCAACAAAAGGGGTCATCGGCGTTCATCCGCGGCTGAACATCTCTTCCGTAGGCTCTCTGGTACGGGCCGAGTCCCTCGCGTGGGCATCGTACTCAGCTTCGTGAGAAACCTTGGCGCGTGGACAGGTTGACAGGACCGTTCATTGCGCCCGCTAGCTGCAGAAATGGCTTTCGCGTGGGTTTTCGTGGACGCGGTGGCAGTATTGTGCACCACGACTTGCTCTTGCCCTTCACCTTCTCAATTTAGCAAACGCGCAAGCATCGACTCATAGTTGATACATGCTGAGTCCGTCTCGCGCCGCAACGTACTCAAAGAGCAGGATCGCGCTCGCAGACCGGACCACGACCAGCCCCGTCATCGCCTTTAGCTAACCGGCGGTATCGTTGGCTACGATGGTTGCAGATGCGACGCTCCGGCCACGCCGATCTTCCACTGCATGGCGGGCGGGTGCCGGCTTGGCTGGCCGATCGCATGACGCGGCTGGGCACGGCGATTAGCGAGAGCGTACTTCTTCACTACGGACCTTCGGAGCTGCTTTCGCGATTGAGCGATCCCTTCTGGTTTCAGGCGCTCGGCTCCGTGATGGGCATGGACTGGCACTCGTCCGGCATCACCACCTCTGTTGTAGGCGCGTTGAAGCGCGGTCTCAATCCACGAGCGCATGAGCTGGGAATCTACGTTTGCGGCGGGCGCGGCAAGCATTCTCGCAAGACGCCCGACGAGCTACGAGCCGTGGCGGAGAAAACCGGTTTGGACGGCGATGAGCTGGCGCGCACCAGCCGTTTGACCGCCAGAATCGACAACAATGCCATTGCGGACGGCTTCCAGATTTATCTGCACGCTTTTGTGCTGACGGCCGATGGGGAGTGGGCGGTTATCCAGCAGGGATTGAACGACCAAGCCGGGTTAGCAAGACGTTATCACTGGCATTCGGCGACGGTGCGGGATTTTACTTGTGAGCCGCACGCCGCCATCGCGGGCGCACACCAGGGCGAGATTATGAACCTGGTAGATGCCTCGGCTCGTCCGGCACAAACTGCTTTGCTCGACATCAGCCATCAATTGCCTGAGGTCACCATTCGGGATTTGTGCCTGGCGATGCCCCCGCATCACGACGTGCGGGCGGAGGATGTGGATCTCAAGCGGTTGGGCGCGGTGCTGGCGGTGGCTTACGAGCGAGATTTGCAGGATTTTGCATCGCTGCTACTGTTGGAAAAGCTGGGCCCGCGAACGTTGCAATCGCTGGCTCTGATTGCCGAAGTGGTCCACGGCGCGCCGGTCAGGTTCTCGGACCCCGCGCGTTTCTCGTTCGCTCATGGCGGCAAGGACGGCCATCCATTTCCTGTGCCGCTGAAGACTTACGACGCGTCTCTTTCCGTCCTGCGCACCGCTCTCGATTCCGCCAGAGCGGGCGATGGAGAAAAGCTGGATGGGATGCGGCGTCTGGACCAATTTGTCCGTGCAGTGGAAGAGCGCCACCAGCCCGAAGCCGGCTTCGACGCTATCATCCGGCAGGAACGTTCGATCTCGCCCAGCCTGGGGGGACGAACTGTGTTCGACGACCGTCAGCGGCCACAGTCGCGGCATAAACAATCTCGACAGCTCGATCTGTTCTAACGAAACCTCCCGCGCCGCGTCGAGTCCAATCGCAGGGAGTCAAACACTATCTATGGAACTACTACAAGAATTGTTAACCGAGGAACTAAAGGACTTGTTACACGCCGAAGGCCAGCTAGTAAAGGCGTTGCCGAAAATGGCCAAGGCCGCTAAAGATGCCGATCTGAGGACGGCCTTTGAAGATCACCTGGAACAGACCAAAGAGCACGTCGAGCGGTTGAAACAAGTTTTCGAGATGTTGGACGAAAAGCCCAAGGCGAAACCGTGCAAGGGCATGGCCGGATTGGTGGAAGAGGGCGCGGAAGTGATCACCGGCGGTAAGCAGATGGAAGACGCTCCGGCGGACTTAGCGCTCATCGGCGCGGCGCAGCGCGTGGAGCATTACGAAATCGCGGCGTACGGCACGGCTCGCGCCATCGCGGAGCAGATGAATCGCCGGGACATCGTGAAGCTGCTGAGCCAAACATTGGCTGAAGAAGAGAAGGCCGACCAACTATTGACCAAGCTGGCGGAACCCTTGCTCGCAGAAGCCGGGCAGGGAACTGAAGAAGAGGCACTGGAAGAGGAAGAAGTTTAGAGGCCGAGGACAAAGACAACAGGTTGCCCTGTCGTTTTGTAAATTCCGGACGAGAAGCCCGCGGCCATGGCGATCCGTTCCTGGCCTCTATTCTTATAGGTGATGATTCCGCCGCCGGCCGGCTGATGGGTCGGCATGCGGTGTACGAGTTTGCCGGTGCCCGCTTCAAACGCCAGCAGATCGCCGTTCAGATCGGCGGTCAGGACAAGCCCGCTGGCGGTGGCAAGAATAGCCGCCAGCATTGGTGTGGTTGTGCGATAGCGCCACCGAACAACGCCTGAGTCCGCGTCGATTGCGGTCACCCAACCGTTCCGCGTTTCAAGAGGGTCCATTTCGCCGTAGCCGTTGGCTGATCCAACAAAGGATTTACCTGCTTCAAACCGCACTCGGGGATCGAGTTTCACGGTGGCGCACCAATCGACGCTATTCACATAGACCAGATTTTCCAGCGGCGAGTAAGCTGGCCCATTCCATAGCGTGCCGCCGCGAGTGCCCGGACAAAAGTGCGTGCCTTCCGCTGTTAGCGGCGCGTCGACGTTTTCCATCTTGCTGACCGGGGTCTTCCAAAGAATCTTGCCTGCGGTTACGTCCACCGCGTCCAGATTGCCGTCCTTGCCTGCGGCCATCGCGCGACGGCTGCCTTGCCTGGTTGTGATCAACGCGGGCGTCGCGGCTACATCCCAATCGTGGATGTCGTGCGGCGCGAGCTGGACCCAGGTGCGCAGCGCGCCAGTTTTTGCGTCCAGCATCACGATCGATCCCGTGTACAGATTAGCGCCAGGCCGGTAACCGCCTGCGAAATCCGGCACCGGATTTCCGGCTGGAACGTAGAGCGTCGCGGTATCGGGATCGAGGTCAAACTGGTCCACGTGGATCCTCCGGCGAGGCGCGTGCCCTTGGGCCAAGTATCGGACCCCGGCGCCGTTCCGGTGGCGACCAATGGAAAATTCCATAGAATGCGGCCGGTGATTGCATCCAACGCAGCCACGTGGCAAATGCTTCCGCTGTCGCCGCCCGCCGTGCCGATGAAGATCATGCCATTCCAGGCAATGGGCGCGCCGGAGATGAACTCGCCGCTTTCGGGCGCAGTGAGCTTGGTGATCCAGGCCTGCTGCCCGGTGGCCGCATCGTAGGCGATGACGTTGCCATCGTAGGATCCGCGAAAGACCCGATTGTTCAGATACGCCACGCCGCGCGTTGCCGCAGCTGCAGGGATGGTCGCAATCGGATGACGGGCGCGCCACTTCAGCGCGCAATTCGAGGCGTCGATCGCGTAGGTGTATTCGTACGTAGTGAAGTAGAGCGTTCCTTGCACCGCAACAAGTCCGCTTTCAAATGTGACGGTCTCCGGCAAGTTGTAAGCGCAGACCTGGCGCAAGTGAGCGACATTTTGCGGCGTGATATCGGAAAGCTGCGAGAAGCGGGTAGACGAGTAGTCGCCGTTGTAGAGCGGCCAGTCGGTTGAATTAGAAGCCGGCCGCATTCCGCAACCCGCCAACACAACGGACAGCAAAAGGACGCTGCGCTGCATCTAGATGACAATATCACCGCTTGCATGCAAGTGGTCAACGGACCGGCTCAGATTGTTATATGCTCCGAAGGAAGCTGTTATGAACAACGTCATTTTATTAAGAACGGTCGGTATGTCACTACTGCTGGCCACCACCCTCGCGCCGATCTGGGGGCAGGACCAATTCTCTGGCGAGTGGAGCCCGCTGCATCACGAGGATTATAACGAGCGCATTCCGGGGCCCGATTTGGGCGACTTCGCCGGTCTTCCTATTAACGATTCCGCCAGAGCTTTCGCCGAAAGCTGGGACGCATCGCGCCTGACGCTGCAGGAACATCAGTGCCGGGTACACGTGTCGCCGTACATCTATCACGGGCCGCTGCATCTCAGGATCTGGGAGGAAAAGGATCCGAATACCCAGCAGGTAATCGCGATCAAGAACTACATCAGCACTTACGAGCAGACCCGCACCATCTGGATGGATGGCCGTCCGCATCCGCCCGATTACGCGGTGCATACGTTCATGGGATTTTCCACGGGCAAGTGGGAAGGCGACATGCTGACGGTCTACACCACGCACATCAAGCAGGGCTGGGCTCGGCGCAACGGGCTTCCGGAGAGCGACCAAGCCACGATGACCGAGCATTTTCTGCGCCACGGAAATATCATGACCCACGTCACCATCCTGAGCGATCCGGTGTATCTGAGTGAGCCTTTGATTCGCACCGACGATTTTCTTCTGGACGAGAAAGAACTCGGCGGATGGTTATGGCCTTGTGAATACGTGGAAGAGATTTTGACGCGGCCCAAGGGCGCGGTGCCGAACTATCTTCCAGGCCAGAACAAGTTCCTCTACGAATACGCGGATAAGCACCACTTGCCGCACGCCGCGGTGATGGGCGGAGCGTCCACGATGTATCCCGAATACAGAAAGGTTCTGGAAACGGCGAAGATTGAATCCGCGCCGGCGGTGCAAGTTGCGGCGAGTCCCGCTCCGCGCGGACAGCGGAGTCCTGAAAACACCGAGCTGCATATTCTGCCGGTACAAGGCAACGTCTACATGCTGGTGGGCGCGGGGGGCAACATTACCGTGCAAGTGGGGAGCATGGGCGTGCTGCTGGTGGACACGGGATTGTCGCAGTTCTCCGACAAAGTGATCGCGGCGGTGCGCACGTTGTCCGATAAACCGATCCACTACATCATCAATACGCACGTACATCCGGATCACGTCGGAGGAAACGAAACCTTGGCGAAGACCGGCGGCGGATCGGCTCGCGAGGTAACGCTGGTGAACACGCCGGGCGAAACGGCCGCCTATAGCGTCCAAATCATCGCGCATCAAAATGTTTTTGATAGGATGAGCGCGACGGCTAGCGGCCAGAAGCCGTATCCGGAAAGCGCCTGGCCTACCGATACGTACCTTGGAGCCGAGAAGGAAGTTTACTTTAACGGCGAGGCGGTGCAAATGTTCCACCCGCCGGCTGCACATACTGACGGCGACACGATCGCCTTCTTTCGCCGCTCCGACGTCGTCAGCACCGGCGACATTTTCGTCACCAATGGCTACCCGATCATCGATCTGAAGAACGGTGGCAGCCTGCAGGGTGAGATCGATGGGCTGAACCATATTCTTGACATCGCGATTCCCGCGCACCACGAAGAAGGTGGCACCTACATTATTCCCGGGCATGGCCGGCTGTGCGACGAGTTCGACGTGCTGGAATATCGCGACATGGTAACCATCGTGAGGGACCGCATTCAAGCCATGATCAAGAAGGGCATGACGCTGGATCAGGTGAAAGCCGCGCGCCCCACGCTCGATTACGATCCCCGCTACAATACGCCGGGCGGCTTCTGGACCGCCGATATGTTTGTCGAAGCGGCGTACAAGAGCTTGACGCAAGCCAAGTAATGGAACAACAATTGGCTGGGAAAGTGGCTCTCGTCACGGGCGGAGGGCGGGGGATTGGACGCGCGATTTCGCTGGCGTTGGCGCGCGCAGGCTGTGACGTCGCGGTGAATTATCGGGAGCGCCGGGACGATGCGGATTCCGCTGTGTTGGAAATTCAAAAGCTGGGCCGCCGCGCGGCAGCGATCCGGGCTGATGTTTCGCGAGGAACTGACGTGACGCAACTGGTGCGCGCCGCAGAGTCGCAGCTCGGGCCGATCGAAATTTTAGTGAACAACGCGGGGAAAATCTTGATTCAGCCCGTCGATCAGATGACCGAGGAGAGTTGGAACGACATGATTGCGTCCAATCTGACATCTTGCTTTCTGGTTACTCAGGCCGTGCTGCCGGGAATGCGCTCGCGCGGGTGGGGCCGCATCATCAACCTGTCGTCCGTGGCGGCGCAGGCGGGCAGCATCGTGGGCGTGCACTATGCCGCGTCGAAGGCCGGGATGATCGGGCTGACGCGCAGCTACGCGCGAGTGCTGGCGAAGGAAGGCATCACCGTCAACGCCATTACACCCGCGCTGGTGGCCACTGAAATGGTGGTTTCAAACCCCGTCGCAAAGCCAGACATGATCCCGATAGGACGCTTCGGCGATGTTGAAGAGGTTGCGGACGTGGCCTTGATGCTGGCGCGCAATGCCTTCATCACGGGCCAGACCATCAACGTTAACGGCGGTTATTACATGAGTTAGGCCGCCAGCTCAAATTACTTTGGTTGCGCCGCCGTCCATATCGATCAACGATCCTTGCAGGAACCGCCCTTCAGGACTAACTATGAACGCGACCAGCGCGGCGATATCTTCTGGCTCACCGACCCGTGTGGTTCGCGCGCTTTCGATCATTTTGCGCTCGGCGGTTTCCACGTCAGTCCCTTGTTGCTTGGCCGTCGCCTCCAGCATGCGGCGGTAGCGCTCGGTGCGAATGCTGCCCGGATTAACGGCGTTCACTTGCACGCCATCGCGAATTCCGATGTCGGCCATCGCCTTGGTAAACGAAAGCAGCGCCGCATTTACGGAACCGCCGATGGTGAACAAAGGACCGGGCATCCGGCCACCGACGCCCGAGATGTTCAGTACTGAACCGGCTTGCGTTTTCAGCTGCGGCCACGCTGCGCGCGTCAACCGCATGGCCCCGAAGAACTTCAGCGCGAAACCGTCGGCCCAATCTTCATCGGTGAGTTCCAGGAAATCGCCGCGTTTGGTGGCGCCCGCGTTATTTACGATGATGTCGAGTTGCCCGTAAGTCTTGAGAGTAAACTCGACAGCTCGCTGGGCCGCATCCGGCTCACGCAGATCCACCGGCAATGCCGCCGCGCGTCCGCTCCCGCTCTCGATCTCCTTCACGGCTAGTTCCAACAGACTTGCGTCGCGCGCGCAAAGCACTACTTGCGCTCCTTCAGCCGCTAAGCGAACGGCAATCGCCTTTCCGATGCCCCGGTTCGCTCCCGTCACAATCGCAGTCTTACCCTTCAGTCTAAGTTCCATGGATTTTCCATTATGCTTGTTCCTGAGAGCGCCGTGCTAGCTCACTCCACACGTCAGTCAAACCAATCGCAATCCCGTCGCGAGAAGTTCATGCCTGTCGTCCGCGTGGCCGCGGGCAACGCGCTCGAGATGTACGATTTTCAGATTTTCGGCTACTACGCCACCGCCATTGCGGCAACATTTTTCCCCAGCGGCCATGAGTTCGCATCGCTGATGCTTGCGCTCGCTACTTTTGGTGCCGGTTTTCTGATGCGACCGCTGGGCGCCATCGTCTTGGGCGCCTACATCGATCATCGTGGCCGTCGCGCGGGCCTGCTGCTCACGCTCGCGTTAATGGGCTTTGGTACTCTCGCCGTCGCGTGCCTGCCTGGCTACGCGGTCCTGGGGCTCGCCGCGCCGTTGCTCGTTTTAGTGGGCCGTCTGGTGCAGGGATTTTCGGCGGGCGTCGAGCTTGGCGGTGTCTCGGTTTATCTTTCGGAGATCGCTCCGCCCAATCGCAAGGGCCTCTACGTAAGCTGGCAATCGGCCAGCCAGCAAGTGGCCGTTATGTTTGCCGCGCTGCTGGGCATTGCATTGACGTCGATGCTCACGAACAGTCAAATGTCGCGCTGGGGATGGCGCATCGCACTCCTAGCCGGCTGCGCCCTGTTACCACTACTGCTTTTCCTGCGCCGATCGTTGGAAGAGACTGGCGAATTCCTGGCGCGCAAGCACCACTCCACGGCGTCCGAGATCGTCAAGACTCTTTTTGCCAACTGGCGGCTGGTAGTGCTCGGCATGATGATGTCCACCATGACTACGGTGTGTTTTTACATGGTGACCGCATACACGCCGACGTTCGGCAGTTCTGTGCTGCATCTCGCCGTCATGGGCAACCTGGTCGTCACACTTTGCGTCGGCGCCTGCAACTTTATGGTGCTGCCGCTTTCCGGCGCGCTCTCCGATCGCGTTGGACGCCGCCCCATCCTGATCACCTGCACTATAGTCGCGTTGCTCACCGCCTATCCCGCCCTGTTGTGGTTGGTGAGCGCGCCATCCTTCACGCGCCTGCTGATCGTCGAGCTGTGGTTCTCGCTTTTCTACGCTATATACAACGGCGCAATGGCCGTCTTCTTGACCGAGATCATGCCTGTGGAAGTGCGGACATCCGGCTTTTCGTTGGCATATAGCCTCGCCACCGCGATCTTCGGTGGATTCACGCCGGCCATCTGCACCTACCTGATCCACGTCACGGGTAATCGCGCGGTACCGGGGCTTTGGCTGTCGTTCGCCGCCGTCTGTGGATTGTCGGCCACGCTTGCGCTCTCGCCAAAACGATTACACACAGCCGTTACCGCGAGTTGATATCCTGCACTCTGGGAGGTGACCCCGTGGTCCCGTTTCGCCATTTTGGATTTGTTGCAGCATTGTTAGCCGCCGCGCCGCTGATGGCGCAACAAAGTCCTCCCGCCCAAACATCGGTCGCTATCGTGGGCAAAACAATTCGCATCGACTATTCGGCGCCGTCCATGCGCGGTCGAAAAATCTTCGGCGGCCTGGAACCCTATGGCCGCGTATGGCGCGCCGGAGCCAATAGCGCCACCGCGTTGCACACCGACGCGAATCTCGATATCGGCGGCCTCTCGGTTCCGAAAGGCGATTACACGTTGTTCGTCTACCTGGATCCTAAGCAGTGGCAACTGGTGGTAAGCAAGGCGACCGGTGAGTGGGGTTTGGATTACGATCAGAGTCACGACCTGGGCCGCGTCAAGATGGATATGAGCAGGCCGCCCAAGCCAATTGAAACGTACAAGATGACGCTTTCCAGCCTGGGTGCGAACAAGGGAAAGCTGCAACTGGAGTGGGAAAATACGGTGGCGGAAGTTCCCCTCACGGTCAAGTAGGCGGCTCCGTCGGGCTACGGTAATTCAATTGTTAAAGGTTGGCATCCTCCAGCGTCTACCGTTCGGATATGTCAATTAAGATTTTGCCCGGTCGCCCGCATCCCCTGGGGGCCACCTGGGATGGTTCCGGAACGAATTTTGCCATTTATTCCGAACATGCCGAATGGGTTGAACTGTGTCTCTTCGACCAGCCCAATGCACCCGAAACGGAGCGGGTCCGGTTGTCCGAACGGACCACTTACGTGTGGCACGGCTACATCCACGGACTGCTGCCGGGTCAATTGTATGGCTATCGCGTGCATGGTCCCTTCCAGCCTAACGGCGGCCTGCGGTTCAATTCGAACAAGCTCCTGATCGATCCATACGCGAAGGGGCTGGCTGGCCAAGTAGACTGGTCGTCACCAATTTTTCCCTATCAGTCGGGCAACGGCGACGCCGATCTGTCGTTTGACGAAAATGATGACGCCGCGGGAATGCAGAAATGCGTCGTAGTGAACCCGTATTTCGATTGGGAAGAGGACCGGCTGCTCTGTCTTCCGCTGAGCGACTCCATCATTTACGAGTTGCACGTCAAAGGTTTTACCAAACGGCATCCCGAGATTCCGGAAGCGCTCCGAGGCACGTATGGGGGCCTTGCAACCAAGCCATCTATTCAGTATTTGAAGCGGCTGGGCGTCACCGCCGTCGAACTCATGCCCGTGCATGCGTTCCTTACCGACAAGCATCTTGCGGAGAAGGGGCTGAGTAATTACTGGGGTTACAACACCACGAACTTCTTTAGCCCCGATGCCCGCTATTCCAGCTCAGGCGACCGAGGCGGGCAAGTGGCCGAGTTCAAGGCCATGGTGAAGACCTTCCACCGCGAAGGCATCGAAGTGATTCTCGACGTGGTCTATAATCACACGGCGGAAGGGAATCACATGGGCCCGATGCTGAGCTTTCGCGGAGTGGACAACTCCACCTACTATCGGTTGGTCGGCGATAATCAGCGGTACTACATGGATTACACCAGTACCGGCAATAGCTTGAATGCCCGGCATCCGCAAGTGCTCAAGCTGATCATGGATAGCCTGCGTTACTGGATTGAAGAGATGCACGTGGACGGCTTCCGTTTCGATTTGGCCTCGACGCTGGCGCGCGAGCTGCACGACGTGGATCGCCTGTCGGCCTTCTTCGACATCATTCATCAGGATCCGGTGATCTCCCAGGTGAAGCTGATCGCCGAGCCGTGGGACGTGGGCGACGGCGGCTACCAGGTGGGCAATTTCCCAGCAGGGTGGGCGGAATGGAACGGACGCTATCGGGATACCGTTCGACGTTACTGGAAGAGCGACGAAGGCCAGTTGTCCGATCTGGCCTATCGCCTCACCGGCTCCAGCGATCTATACGATCGAGATGGACGGCGGCCCTCGGCCAGCATCAACTTCGTAACGGCTCACGATGGGTTCACTCTGCATGACCTGGTGAGCTACAACGGCAAACATAACGACGCCAATAAAGAAGACAGCAACGACGGTACGAGCGACAATTACGCTTGGAACATGGGCGCCGAAGGTCCCACCGACGATCTCGAGATCATCCAACGCCGCGAACGGCAGAAGCGGAACTTTCTCGCGACGCTGCTCTTGTCGCAGGGCGTGCCGATGATTCTGGGTGGCGATGAAATCAGCCGCACGCAGAACGGGAACAATAATGCATACTGCCAGGACAACGAGGACACTTGGGTGGATTGGTGCCTGGACGCCTGCAAGATTGCGCTTCTGGAATTCACGCAGAAGCTGATCCAGATGCGTCGCGATCATCCCAGCTTGCACCGTCAAAAGTTCTATCAGGGGCGCGCGATCCGCGGCACCGAAGAAAAAGACATCGTCTGGTTGCGCCCCGATGGACAGGAGATGTCGGATGAAGAATGGGGACTCGGTTGGGTGCGCTGCCTCGGCATGATCCTCAACGGCGAAACCATCGGCGAAGTGGATGAGTCCGGGGAGCCCATCAAGGACGATACGTTTCTTATCCTGCTCAATTGCCATCACGAGGCGATCAAGTTCTTTGTCCCGAAGCCACCGGGTTCTGAAAAGTGGGAGATCGTTATCGATACCAACGATCCGGCGCTCGAAGCGGATTCTCGCTTTTCCGAACCGGGCACGGCCATTGAACTGGTGCCTCTCTCGCTGGTGGTTTGCCGCGAACCCACGGCGCCCAGCGTGACCCGTTTACTGACCTCGGACCGCCAGTGAAATTGCACGCCAGACGCTTCCCTGTGGGTGCCGAGGTCACCGGTTCGGGAGTCCATTTTCGGGTGTGGGCGCCGGTAATAAAGAAGGTAGAAGTGGCGTTCGAGGGCGGCGAGAGCGTCCCGCTACTAGCAGAGGCTGCGGGCTATTTTTCGGGCCTTGTGCCGAACGCGCGCGTTGGCTCGCGCTACAAATACAAGCTGGACAACGGAGAAACTTGTCCCGACCCTGCATCGCGATTCCAGCCGGAGGGACCGCACGGGTCTTCGGAAGTTGTCGATGCCGCGGCTTTCCCATGGACTGACCGGAATTGGCGCGGTGTGGCGCTTCCGCATCAGGTGATTTACGAGATGCACATCGGCACGTTCACGCAGCCAGGCACCTGGTCCAGCGCCCAGGCCGAACTGCCGCATCTGGCCGAACTTGGTGTCACTGTTTTGGAAGTGATGCCAGTCGCCGAATTCCCGGGCCGGTTCGGCTGGGGTTATGACGGCGTGCAGTGGTTCGCGCCCGCGCATATCTATGGATCGCCCGACGACTTTCGACGCTTCGTGGATCGAGCGCATTCGCTCGGATTGGGCGTGATTCTGGACGTGGTTTACAACCATCTCGGCCCCGACGGCAACTACCTCGCAAAATTCGCTCCGCAATACTTCTGCGAAAAGACTACCGACTGGGGCCCGGCCATCAACTTCGACGGCGGCGACTCCGGACCGGTCCGGGAATTTGTCACCGCGAATGCCTGCTATTGGATCGAGGAGTTCCGTCTGGATGGTCTGCGGTTGGATGCGACGCAGGACATTCACGACAGTTCCGAGGATCACATCCTGCGAGCGATGGCGCGAGAAGCTCGCAAAAGTGCCGCGCCCCGCGAGGTGATCTTTATCGCCGAAAACGAACCCCAGGAAGTGAAGCTGGTGAAGACTGCCGGGCAAGGCGGATACGGTTTGGATGGCTTGTGGAACGACGATTTCCATCACACGGCGATGGTGGCTCTCACGGGCCGTAACGAAGCTTATTACACCGACTACCTAGGAACGCCGCAAGAGCTGATTTCATGCATGAAGTACGGCTACCTTTATCAAGGCCAGCGATACAAGTGGCAGAAGAAGCGGCGAGGGACGCCGGGGCTCGACGTAAACCCTCCCGCCATGGTCACGTTTATCCAGAATCACGATCAAATCGCCAATTCCGCGTATGGCAAGCGCTGTCATGTTCTGACGGCGCCGGGCAAGCTTCGAGCCATTACCGCGCTGATGCTGCTTGCGCCGGGCACGCCCATGCTTTTTCAAGGTCAGGAATTCGGCGCGTCCAGCCCCTTCCTCTTCTTTGCCGATCACAGCGCCGAACTCAACCAGCAAATCCTTCAAGGCCGAGCCGAGTTTCTCGCGCAATTTCCCAGCTTGGCGACTCCGGAGATGCAGGGGCATTTTGCCGACCCTGGCGATCCCGCCACGTTCGAACGGTGCAAGTTGGATCAATCCGAGCGCGAGAGTCATCGTGAGATCTGCGATTTGCATCGCGATCTGTTGAAGCTTCGCCGCGAAGAGCCGGTATTTCGCTTGCAGAAGCGGCGCGGTGTGGATGGGGCCGTACTCGCTGCGGAAGCCTTCTTGCTGCGCTTTTTCGGCGACGATGGGGATGACCGGCTATTGATGGTGAACCTCGGCATCGATCTGCATCTGAATCCCGCGCCGGAGCCTCTGCTCGCGCCACCGGCGGATTCCGAATGGACCATCCTGTGGTCGAGCGAAAATCCCAGATATGGAGGCGTTGGTACTCCGCCGCTCGATTCGAAAGAGAACTGGCGAATTCCGGGCCACGCTGCCGTGTTGCTGAAGCCTGAACCAAAGCCTGATCTTAAGAAGGTATGACTGACCTGGTAATCCGATTGCCGTGGCCGGGCAGAGATGGACACCCGCCCGAAGCGGGCCTCAACTGCGAATGGCTGGTGACGAATGGACTGGGCGGCTATGCATCGGGCACGTTGTCGGGCGTCATCACGCGGCGCTACCACGGCTATCTGGTGGCGGCTCTGCCCGCACCCTTCGGCCGCGTCATGATGCTCAATGAACTGTTAGAGCGCATCGAGCTTCCCGGCGAACGTTTCGTGCAGTTGAGCGGCGAGGAGCGGGCCGGCGATCCCGTCAAGTTGGACGCCATGGAATACATCAGCGAATTCCGCTTGGAGGGCGGGATTCCGGTCTGGCGTTATGAAATTGGCAGCATCGCGATCGAAAAGAGATTGGTATTGCCGCACGGCCAGAACACCACGTTCATCAATTATTCGCTGCTCTCCGGCGATAACGTGCGGCTGGTGCTGCGGCCGTCCATTCACTTCCGCCCGCACGAAACGCCGGTTAGCGCCCAGTTGGAATCCACTTATACCTTGACCGTCGGAGAAGATCGCTACGAAATATCGTCGGGAACCGATCTTCCGCCAATGCGGCTGCTTCTGGATGGACAGAACGCATCGCTGACCGTGGATCGCGCTCGAATCGAAAAGGTCACATACCGGATTGAGGAGCGCCGAGGGTATCCGGCGCAAGGCGCTTTGTGGAGTCCAGGGTTCTTTCACGCCGACCTTCGAAAGGACTGCGACGCAACCCTGATCCTTTCTTCCGAGTCCTGGGAAAACATGCGCGCACTGTCTCCAGCGCTGGCCGTGCAATCGGAGGCGGAGCGGAAGCGCCGCATTCTTACGGTGGCTTCCAAGAAGCTAGGCAAAGATATTCACGGCCTGGTGGAAGAACATCCCACCGCCGCCGAATTGGTTTGGGCGGCCGATCAATTCCTGATCACGCCGGCAGGCCGAACCGACGATGCCACGCGTGCTCGCGCGGTGGGCGACGAAGTCCGAACCGTGATTGCCGGGTACCACTGGTTCACGGACTGGGGCCGGGACACCATGATCTCGCTGGAAGGCCTGACGATTACCACCGGCCGCTATGCCGAGGCTGCGTGGATTCTTCGGACCTTCTCGCATTACGTGCGCGATGGTTTAATCCCGAACCTGTTTCCCGAACGGCAGACCGAAGGTTTGTACCACACCGCCGATGCGACACTCTGGTTTTTCCATGCGCTGGATCGTTACACCGAGGCCAGCGGAGATCGTTCGGTCCTGCAAATGGTGCTGCCCAAGCTAGTCGACATTTTTGAGTGGCACATGCGCGGTACAGGTTTTGGCATCGGCGTCGATTTGCGCGATGGGCTTCTGAAGCAGGGCGCGGAAGGTTACGCGCTTACCTGGATGGATGCCAAAGTCGACGATTGGGTAGTCACGCCGCGGCGCGGCAAGGCTGTCGAAATCAATGCGCTGTGGTACAACGCGCTGAAGCTGCTGGAGGGCTGGCTCACCGAACAAAATGAGCCGGATCAAGCCGGGCGCGTTTCCAAAGCCGCTCAGCAAGCCCGCGAATCGTTCAACGCGCGATTCTGGTATGAGCCAGGGAACCATCTGTTTGACTTGATCGACGGCCCGAACGGAGACGATCCTGCTTGCCGCCCGAATCAGCTGCTGGCGTTCTCGTTGAAGCATCCGATTCTCAATGAAGCGCGCTGGTCCGCGGTGCTGGAAGTGGCGCGTGAGAAGCTGCTTACGCCGGTTGGATTGCGATCGCTCTCACCGGACAACAGGGATTACAAACCGAAATACGATGGCGATCTTCGTGCGCGCGATGCGGCCTATCATCAAGGAACGGTGTGGGCCTGGCTGATCGGGCCGTTCGTCGATGCCTGGCTCAAGGTTCATCCCCAGGATCTGGATGGCGCTGGGAAGTTTCTGGACGGTTTCAAACCGCACTTGAGAGACGCTTGCATCGGCTCCATCAGCGAAATCTTCGACGCCGAGCCTCCGTTCACGCCGCGCGGATGTATTGCGCAAGCCTGGAGCGTCGCTGAGGTGCTGCGGTGCTGGATCAAGTGCCGTTTGCACTAGGGAACCGCTTGCTCACGCGCCACTCGTCCGGTCCTCTTCGAGTCGATGTTGCCACCCGCCCGGGTTTCTTCGAGTGGATGTTGTCCCCGTGCACAACTTCCTTTCGTCTTCGACTCGGCTGCGGGCTCCAGTGCCACCCCTGTGGGAGTCCGCGAGTCGATGCTCTCCGGTGCACGACTCCCCTGGCGTCTCCGAATATCCTGCCGGCCACGACGACCGGGGACGATGTTGATCCCGTGGCCACCCCTCCAGGCGTCTGCGAGTCGGCGTTCTCGGGTGCACGACTCCCAGTGGTCTTCGAGCGTGCCGCGAGCGACAACTTTGGGTCGTCTTCGACCGGCGTGCGGGCACGGCCACCCCTGCGGGAGTTTTCCACCGGATGTTCCCAGGGTGCACGACCTCCTGTCGTCTTCGAGTGTGCTGCTGGACTTCCAGTCGTCTTCGGGTGTGCTGCTGGCGCGCAGTTCAGACAAAGCCCAGCTTTTGCGATCCGAAATTAGCGAAGTTGGGGAACACGGTTGCGAGTGCGCTGTCAGGAATCCCGAACCACGAACAGAGCGTCGCACCGTACTGATCGATCGACGTGGTGGGAATCCAACGCCCGCGAACATCGGTGTCGTTGGGACCGCCCAACTCGAAGGTTGGGAACTGCCCGTAGATCTGTCCGCCGTTGACTGCGCCGCCCAGTACAAGATGATGGCTACCCCACGCGTGATCGCTGCCGTCGGTGGTGGCGGGCTGGAAAGTCCGGCTGAAATCGGACTCGGTGAACGTCGTCACGTTCTGCGCCATCCCTAATTCCTGGGTCGCGGCGTAAAAGGCAGCCAGCGCCTGGCTCAACTGCGGATAAAGATTGTTGTGGGTCTCAAGCTCGCCCGCGTGCGTGTCGAATCCGCCCAGGGAGCAGAAGAAGATTTGGCGGCTCATCCCCAGGTAGGATTGCACCTGGATGATGTCGGCCACTTGCTGCAATTGCGATCCCAGACTCGTGGTCGGAAATTGCGTCTTCAACGGCGTCGTCTTGGCAAGCGCGGCTTCCAATGCCGCCGCGTCAGCGATGCTGTTTGCCATGGTGTTATTGGCGGCTTGCACCAGCGAGAGCCCATTGTCGGTAGTGAGCAACGACGTGAGCGCTTTCAAACGAGCTTGCGAAGTCGCCGAATTTGTGAAGCCTTTCAGCGTCAGGGATTGCTCCGGAGCAATTGCGACAGACTGGGTCTGGACGCCTTGGCCCTCTAGCGAGTTGCCGGCCACCGAAAGGAACGCCGGAAAGTTCGAGGAATTGATCTTTTGTGAGTTGAGATAGTCAGCCGCACGGCCCGCCCAGCCCGTGGAACTGTTTCCCTGTGCGACAGAAGTCTGCCATTGCAACTGCTGGTCGGAATGCGAGAACAGATTGAGCGGGACGGGCGCTTGTGAGCCTTGATATTGCGATCGCGTGAGCGGCTGCACCAGGGAGCCGGTGTTCGCCACCACTGCCAGCTCTTTGCTCGAAAACATGCTGGCGACTTCCGACAGCTTGCCATGAAACGCAAAGGGCGCGTTCGATACGCTGTACACGGTGGGCGTCAATTCGCTGGTTGAGAGCGCCAAGCTGCCGCGAATGGAGGTGTACGCTGGATAGCTGGCGTCGTCCATGGGAATGACGGTGTTGTTCGAATCGTTCCCGCCGAAAAGAAAGACGCACACCAGCGCGCGATAGTTCGCGCTGCTTTGCGCCATGGCCGGAAGCAGGCCAAAGGGACGCAATGCCAGGGTTCCCACCGTAGCCGCACCTGCTCGAATAAAACCACGCCGTGAAATCATCTGTGGGTCTCCTAATTCCGATCGTTTAATGAATGATTTGGTACTCGCCCGAGGTAAGAACGACGTAGAGCGCAGCCTGCGCCTTCGAGGTAGGATTGGACGCCGCGTCCACCGCATCCGTCGCCGCTTGTTCAAGCGCCGGCGACATGGAACCATGCAGGAAGGTCGAGTTGATGGCGTCCAGCAGCGAAGCGGCGCTGCCGGCTTGCTGCACAAATGGCGTCAGGTTCACCGTTGTGACTTTGTCGATCTTGCCGTAGAGCATCGCGGTCACGATGTCCGCGCGATCCGCGGCCGTCTGCGTCGAATAGATTTGAAACTCCGGCCCCAGCAATCCGCCTTCGATGCGATACAGCGGCGAGAAATAACTAAACACACTGGGCGCGTCGAAAATATTCTCGCCAAGTTCCGAACTGTTGGAATAGACAGTGCTGCTTGGGGCGAGCGTGGCATTCAGGCCGCGCAGAAGGTTGGATGTGAAAAGCGCTGGCTCGCGCATGTGGCCGAAGTTGACCGCGGTGGTGGCCGCGGCTGTTGGATCGTCACCCGCCCGTGCTTCTGGGTCGGTGAGAATCGCGGCGATCACCGCCTGCAGGTTTCCCGTAACGCCCGTGCCATCATTTTGAAAGACACTGGACACTCGCGCGATGTACTGCGGGCTGGGATTGCTGGTGACCAAGTGTTGGATCAACTGTTTCGAAACGAACGGCGCCATGGTGGGTTGTGCCATGAGTGCATCGAGCAACGAACTTAGGTCTTGTTGCGCCGTCTGGCCGGCGGGAATGGTGATGCCCCCGAAAATGGTCTTCGCGCTGGTGTCATGCTCGGATTCCACGGCAAACATCTGGCCGAAGAAATATTGAGGATTGTCGATCTTTGGCGTAGCGCCGGGCGCGGCCGGATAGGTCCACCCGGTTAACACTTTGGCCATGTTCGTCACCACGGTCTGATCGTAGGTGGGAACGGGGTTCTTATTTTGGTCCAGTACCGGAGTCCCGTCGGGATTCAGTTGCGTGAGTCCCAGCGTGAAAAGCTGCATGAGCTCGCGCGCGTAATTTTCATTGGCGGAAGTGTTCTTGGCCGGATTGCCCTTGTTGTTGTTCGCCATGTTCAGATAACGGCCCATGGCCGGGCTGAGCGTCACGGCGTTTATCAGATCGCGATAGTTTCCAAAGGCGTTGTCGCGAAAGATTCTCCAATAGGGTGGATAAGCGTAGGCGATTGAGTTCCCGCTCATGGAGACCACCCAGATCTGACTGAGGGCGAACGCAACACGCTGCCTGAGCTGATCCTGTCCGGTAACGGTGTTCTGAAAGAACGCGGCCTGCACGGGATGAATGTCACGATTGGGCTGGCCGGTGGAATCAAGAAGTGGCTGGTCTGGAATGTTCGAGGTATTCAACGCGAACTGCGCCGTGAGCCAGTTGGCGATACCCATTTGTTGCAGCTCCGCGATCGACGCTGGCGTGGGACCCCAGGTGGCCTGATCGAGAAAGCGCGCGGCGGCGCCGGCTGACAATTGCTGCGTGCTGGATTGGCCGAGTCCCGGACTGGCGGCCACGATCGCCACCATCCAGACGACCGCCCCGGGCCAGACGATCCGCGAAAAGTTCATCGATGCCCTCGTAGCCTTCACTCTTCTAAGAACACTGGTAGTGGTCAGGAGTGTCGTAAAATCTCGAAATCTTCCACTCAGGTGTATTACTTAGCAGCCCGTGGGCAAAGGCTCTGTATCGCTAACTAACGTGCGCGGTTCGAAATCTATATCCGTCTTTTCGCGGATGCGTACCGCGCCCGCGTTGACGCCACATTGACAAGGATGGGCGCAATGACTAAACATAGTACGCATGAAAATCCAATTCACATTGGCTGCCCTGTTTGCCGCGATGCTCCTCTCCGCGCCTGGGCGCGCGCAGGAACCGGTAGTCGCCGCGTCGGATACGGACGCTCTCTTCCACAGCAAGGACAAGAAGCTGGACCGCAATAAACAGGCCGCCTATCACATCGAAAAAGATCTGCTCGAAGCCAACCACTGGAACGAGGCCGATAAATGGCTGACTGCTGCGTACCTGCAGCACAATCCCAACGTGAAGTCGGGTCGTGAGGGAGTGGTGAAGTTCTTCGGGTCCGTGACAAAACCCACGCCCGTTCCGGAGCATATGGGCGCCAAAGTAGCCTTTGTAAACGCTGAAGGCGACTACGTGACCGTTGCCACGGTGCGAGAATTAACCGATCCGAAAACCAACGAGAAGTACACCACCACCTGGTTCGACACCTGGCGATTCGTGGACGGCAAGGCCGACGAGCACTGGGACTGCGCGGAGAAGGGCCGGCGGCCCTAGAAAGATTCCCGCACCAATTTTGAAATTCGTTTGGCGAGGTCGTTGGTGACGCCCAGATTCTCGCCAAAGAATCGCACCCGTCCGGTGATTTTGTGGTCCATGAGCGAGCGGCCGTCGCGCGCCGTTACCGAGGCGGTGACGTCCACCTTGGTGGCGCCGAACACGGTGGTCAGCTCGCGCTTGGTTTGGCTGCCTTCCTTGAAGGCTTCCACCTTGGTGTGCAGCGTGACCAGGTCTGGGATGCCGTCGGCCGCTCGATCGCCGGAGCGGTAGACCTTTTGGAAGGCTCCGGAGGCGCGCACCTGCTCCACCAGGCGTTCGTAGACGGCGAAGCGGAACTCCGCTGGAATCTGGATTTCGCCGGCCTCAACCATTGCGATCTGGATCGCGGTTGCGGAGAGCTTCGGCTTGGCGGCGCTTTGAGCCGATACCATCGAGGGCACTACCAGCGCGGAACACAGTCCGAGAAAGGCAAGAAAGTGGGATCTGCTCATGGCTTGCCTCCCTCGCTGGTTTGGCTGTCGTCTGGAGTGGCGTGCGCGCCCGCCTGGACGAGTTGTGTCCGCATCAACGCAGCCTGGCCGATAGGAAGCGCGAAGATTGCGCCGTGGAGCGCGCCATCGGGATCGTGAAACGAGACGGTGAGTATGTCCACTTTGGTGCGCATCAAAATTGTTAACACCTTGCCGCTCTCGTAGGGCGCGGCGATGGCCGCGGTCTTTACTACGCGGCCGGTCTTGCCGCCGCTCTGCGTGGTTTCCGTGCCGACGAATATGTCGTTAATAGAGGCGATTGGCACTGTGTTCTCGGCCTTGCGTGTCTTGAAGCGCAGCGCGCCGTCCTGAACGGTGAGCGTTCCTGAAGCGTTTCGCTTGCTGGTATCCAAGCCAATGACATGGCGGACATTTGGATTTGGCGCGGTAGTCGCGGTTTGCGCCCACACCAAGCCGGCAGTGGCCAAGGTAATGAGGGTAGCAGCAATTGACTTCACATTGTCCTCTTCGCCCTATCGTGCTTGATAGTGAAGACAAGGCTACCACAATGATGCTTACCCGCTAACAGGAACTCTACGCCCCGAAGCCGCAACCTCATTGAATCTCCCCCGCGGAACGGATCGCGACATGGGGCAATGTGAAGAGAAATGTCGCTCCTTGGCCCGATTTCGACTCCACCCAGATGCGCCCGCCGTACCGGAACGATTGGGCTGCGGCTGGTTGCCCCGGGCGGCGTAGGTCCAGGAGATGAGAAGCAACATATCGGCCGAAACTCCGAAGAAAACCAGAATCATGTCCTCGCGGCGTTGAGTTTCGCGAACGTTGCCAATCTCAGTAGCCTAACTATTGGATGCTTTTTCAAGTGGCTATGATTCGGCTTTCCAGGGCGGCTGGCCAGCCAGGGCGATGTAGAAGCCCCAGATTGCGAGTGCGGCGATGGTGGCAAGAGCCAGCGTTGCGCTGGTGAAGTACCAGGCCGATGGGTTGAGCGTGAGGGGAATGTTCAGCGCCAAATCGGCCGTGTAAAGGGCAACCGCGAGCGTTACCAAACCAAACCGCAAGGCTCCGAAAGCGAGTGCGGTGTACAAGATTATCATGATCGGCCAATCCACACCCGGATAGCTGGAAGAAGCGGACTTGAGGACAACGAATAGCAGGACAAAACCAGCGGCGGCCAGCCAGGATTTGCGCAGCAGCACACGAAAAAGGAAGAGGATCAGGAACAGGATCAGCGTGGAACTGATGGAGTCGGGAATGTGTGTGAACCACGCGCCCAACGCAAGGCGCGTGCTTCCGAGAAATCCGGAGGAGAAACTCGGCGGGGGTGCACCGAAACGGCCCGCCAGGTGATAGCGGACGCCATAGAGATCGCAGAAGAGAATGCCGAGTACAGCGCCGTATAGCACATCGCGGCCCACCAGAGGATCCCGCCAGCGCCCACTGAGCGCCCGCGTCCAGGAGATGATGGCCTGCGGCCAGTAACGACGAACGTAGGGCTCGACCGCCAGATAGAGTACCCATACTGCGCCGCCCCAAAAGAGCGCGGTGCTAATGGCCAGCACCAGGAGAAAGGCGAAATTGAGGACCGAAGAGAAGTGAGCCAGGAACATCCAAAGTGCCATATGCAGACCAAAGATCAGGATGGCGAGACGCATGGCGCCGCGGCGGTCGCCTTTGCCTCGAACGAAGTTCCAACGCGCCACAAACGCCGCAGTGAAGATGGGTACGAAAAGTATGATATCCAGTAAAATTTCTGCAATGCGGTCGCCGGTGCTTTCAGGCTTACTGGATCGCATCCGCGCGGAACTGTTCCACGGTCCGGTTAGCGAGAAGAAGACCGGGCGGCCGTGCCAGGTGGCGCCTTCCACGTGCAGCGGACGGTTGCGATAGCCGGGCCACTCGCCGGTCCAGGCTTGGCGCACGTCGGAGGCCGCCAGCGATGCCCATTCCGGCGTGGCAGCCTTGAATTTGGGCATGTCCAAGCCGGCGGCGGCGAAAAGAGCGTTCCAATCGGGCGCGGGAGTTTTCCCGGGTGGAGCTTCTCTTTCCGGCGGAAGCGCTTCAAGGTAAGTGAGCCGGCCCTGCGGATCGAGCTGCACATCGATCATGCCCGACATCGTGGGCTTGGGATCGTTCTCCCGGATTTCACCGGGAATTAAGTCCGAACCGTAAATGCCAAAAGCGAGCATGGCTTCGGGGCTTTGACGATACCAGAACTTCATCGGCGAGGGACGGCTGCGGGCAATTTCATCCCATTGCGGGAAGGGAGCGTCGGCTTTCTGCACGGCGTCCATAAAATCCTGGTTGTCGTCGAAGGCGTAGGCAGAATCGCCTGGCGGGTCGGTGTATCCGAGGCGCTGAATCAGCTCTCGCGCCTTGTCGGCGAGCACTTCGGGCGGCTTGGTCAACTGCGCTTTTTCGAGCAGGCTAAACGTCGCGGTGAGGATGGCAAAAGCAACCAGACCGGCAATCGCGACTGCCAGGCTGGGAACCGCGATTTTCCAAGGGAGCGCCGCGGCGCCGCCCGATGCCGCCACCATTTGGGGGGAAGGCGTCTCACCGGCGGCCAGCGCCGCGGCTAATGGATCGCCACCAGGAAGGCGCGCGGCGACGGCGAGAGCGGACTGCGGACGATTGGACGGCTCCGGATCCAGGCAACGAAGAATTGTATTCTCAACCGCGGGGTCGAGCTCCTTCACCAGCGTGGAAGGGTTCACCGGCGTAGCCTCGCTGTGCAGGCGCACTAACTCCGCCAGCGTGGCCGCTTCGAATGCGCGCTTGCCGGTGAAGACCTCGTACAGCACCAGGCCGAGCGAATAGATGTCGCTTTGCACGGTGACTTCTCTTCCAGCCAGTTGCTCGGGCGCCATGTAGGCGGGAGTGCCATTGCGAATCTCTTCGCCAGGAATTTCGTCGGCCAGCGCAGCCAAGCCGAAATCGGTAACGACGACGTGACCGCGGCCGTTGAGCATAACGTTCGCAGGCTTCAGGTCGCGATGGAGAACGCCTTTGGCGTGAGCGGCGGCCAGGCCGGCACACAACTGCCGCGCGATTTCGACGGCCTTGTCCGACGGCAATCGGCCGATGCGGCGCAGCAGCGAGCCGAGATCCTCGCCATCCACGTACTCCATCGATAGATAAGGCTGGCCGTCCACTTCTCCGAGATCGTAGACGCGGCAAACATTGGCGTGCGAGACCTCTCGAGCGATGCGGACCTCGTTGTAGAAGCGCGCCAAGGCGGCAGGATTGCGCGCGGCCACTTCGGGCAGGAACTTCAGTGCGACTTCCTGGCCCAGCGTCAGATCGTGTGCGCGATAAACTTCGCCCATGCCGCCACGGCCAAGGAGCGCGACGATTCGATAACGGCTGGCAAGCAGCGCACCGGGCAAGAAGCGGGCGTCGCCCAGAGAACCTGAGGAAGAAGAGAGGCGGGAGTGGGATGGCGTGCGGGCCGGCGTAGGAGTTGGGGAAGGAGTAGCGAAGGTTTGCGTCGCCAGCGGCGCGCCACCATGGAGCGCTGCACCGCAGGACAGACAGAAGCGGCTGGAGTCCGGGACATCTTTCGCGCAGGTGCGGCAGGTCAAGGGGATTCCGTTGGGCTAGTCGTCGTGATGGTTGATGGCTTCCTGATCGGCGATGGCTTTGTCGCGCGCTACCTTGACGTTCGCCCGCCGGGCGGAATTGATGTTGTTCTGCCGAATGCTGGCTGAGTCGACGCTGAACAGGGAGATCAGTTGCTCCAATTTGTGGCCTTGGCAAGCGGGGCAGGAGGGTTCGGTTTTCAGAACGAGCGCTTCGAACTGCTCCCCGCAATCCAGGCATTTGAAGTCGTATAAGGGCATGCGAGTCTCCTTTCAGGCCACACCCATTATGCTAACCTCAAGGTCCTTATGGCCACCACTGATTTTACGGAACGCCGCGCAGCCTTCCGCAAGCTCCACGAAAGTGGGTGTTTTGTTATCCCGAATCCTTGGGATATTGGAACAGCGCGTTATCTGCGGCATCTGGGGTTTCAGGCGCTGGCCACCACCAGCGCGGGTTTCGCATTTTCGCGTGGATTACCGGATTCTGATTGGGCGGTGCCGCGCGACGCCGTGCTGGGCCACATTGCAGAGATTGTCGGCTCCGTGGACTTGCCGGTGAATGCCGATTTTGAATCGGGCTACGCGCACGATCCGGAGGGGGTCGCTGCCAGCGTGCGTCTGTGCGTGGAGACGGGTGTCGCGGGGCTTTCGATTGAGGATTCTACGGGCGACCGTTCGAAGCCGCTGTACGATTTGCCGGCGGCGGTGGAGCGGATGAAGGCGGCGCGGGCGGCGATTGGGACCTCAGGGGTGCTGCTGGTGGGACGGGCGGAGTGCTTTTTGGTTGGCCACGCCGATCCGTTGAAGGAAGCCATTCGGCGCCTCGAGGCCTATGCGGAAGCGGGCGCGGACGTGCTTTATGCACCCGGAGTCCGGAAGCGCGCCGATATTCGAGCTATCGTTGCGGCCGTCAGTCCGAAGCCGGTGAATGTGCTGATGAGCGCGAATACCGGGCTCAAGGTTTTGGATCTCGCGGCGATGGGCGTGCGCCGGGTCAGCGTCGGAAGTTCGATGGCGCGGGCGGCATGGGGCGGGTTCATCCGTGCGGCGAAGCAGATTGCGGTGGAAGGAAGCTTCGCGGCCTTCGACAGTTGTGCTTCATTTCCCGAACTGAACGGTTTCTTCCGCGAAGATTTTAGGAACCGCTAGCGTCCCGCGCGCCAGCGGCGTGCAAATGCTGGAATGATCGCTCCTCCAATATTGGCCAGCTTCGCATCGGGGAATGGCGCGCGTTCCCCGCGAATGAGCGCACTCGCAAACCGTCCGAACGCGTGCAACTTTTCTCGCATTGAGAATTTGAGCCGGCGGCCATTGGCGCGAGCCACCAGCACGGTGACATCGTCTTCGGACAGATTCTCCGGATAGCGCCTTTCGATCTCGCCCAATAACGTCTCGGTCAGCTTTTGCGGCTCCACGTCGCCGAGCACCCGCACGATGCGGAGGAGACCGTCTTCACCCAGCATCTCGCCATCGGCGTCGCGCGATTCGATCAGCGCGTCGGTGAAGCTCAGCAGGCAATCGCCCGGTTCGAGCTCGATGTCGAACTGCTCGTACTCCGCGGCATCGAAAAGCCCCAGCGGAATATTGCTGGGCACCGATCGAGAGCCCGTTTCCTGACCGCCCAAGAAATCCCATTGGCGCTGGGCGGCACGGTACAGCAGCGGCCGTGGGTGACCGGCATTGCAGACGGTAAGGCGTCGGCTGGGCTCGAAGAACGTGGTGACGATAGCCGTGGCGAAAGCGCCGGTGCGGGGCAGCGCGGCGAACTGTTGGTTGAGCAAGCGGACGAATTCCGTTTGATCGAGCCGGTTCACAAAACGGCGCATGAGCGTCCGCAGATCGGCGGCCGTGGCTGCCACGGTTTGGCCGTGTCCGGCTACGTCGGCCAGCAGCAGTCTGCTGATGCGGCCCGTGGCGCAGCTCGAAGCATAGTAAACGTCACCGCCCGCGTGTGCTTTGCCGTAGGGCTTGCTATAGACCCAAGTATCCAAGCCGCCGAATTCGACGCACTGCGAGGTGAGCTGGCTGCCGCCCCACACTTCCATGCATTGCATGTGTTGCGCCGGTTGATCGGGCATTTCTATCCATTGTATGTGCGAACCCGGCAAGAGTATGCTGGAAAGCGCATAAAGCTATGAGTGACGACAACTCGAATGGGATGACGCGGCGCGATCTGGCAACGTTGGCGGCAGCGGCGATCGCAATCGCTCCGAGGAAAATGACGGGACAAACAGCGCCCGCGGCAAGTCCTGGCCCGCTCCTCGACATCGCGGATTGGAGCTACCACTGGGTGGGTGTGGAGCATGCCACTCTGGCTCGCGGAACGATGTGTAACGGGATGCAGATGTACGTGGAGCACTGGATCCCGCGCGAAGTCCGCCATCCTTATCCAGTGGTGCTGATCCACGGCGGTTATGGGCAAGGCTCAGACTGGATCAGCACCCCGGACGGACGGCGCGGCTGGGCCACGCTGTTTCTGGAGCAGGGTTATAAGGTGTACGTGCTCGACCGGCCCGGGCAAGGACGCAATCCCTATCATCCCTGGGTGCACGGTTACTTTGACAAGGAAGCGCCGACGTTCGAGGGCCTCGCGAAAAGCTTGCGGGGAGATGCGAAAATCCACACGCAATGGCTGGGCGCGGGCGATCCGAACGATCCCGCAATCGCGCAGGTTGTGGCCGCGATGGGCCAGCCGATGGGCAATAATCCGCTCACGCAAAATCTGTGGCGCTCGCGCGGAGCGAAGTTGCTGGACGAGATCGGTCCGGCGATTTTAGTGACTCACGGCGATGGCTCCGTGTTCGCCTGGGTAACGGCGCAAGAGAGCGCGAATCTGGTGAAGGGCATCGTTGCTGTGGAACAGCCCGCAACATCGCTGCGAGGCCAAATGCAACTGGCGAAGCTGGCGGGTATCCCGATCGCAATCGTGACCGCGGAAGCTTCGGAGGCAAACGCGACCGATCCTGGAATTGCCGCCACGCTTCGTGAAGCTGGTTGCACGGTGGAGCATATTCGACTGGCCGAGCAAAACGTGCACGGCAATGGGTCGATGGTAATGATGGAAAAAAATAGTCGCGAGGCGCTGCAACCGATCTTGCGCTGGCTAGAAACCGCGGTCGGAAAAGAAGCGCCGGCCGCGAGCGGTCTGGATCCCAATCGCAATCGCGACAACACGGCGTTGAAGCTGGCGGATCAAGGCTGCTTTTGGGTAGGAATTCAGCGCAAGCAGATGACATACGGCGCCATCGCGATGGGACAGCAGTATGTCCAATACATGATCCCGGCGGAGAAGCGCTATCCCTATCCCGTAATCATGGTGCACGGAGGCGGCGGGCAGGGCTGCCACATGATGGGCATCGGAGGCCGGCCGGGATGGGTGCATTATTTCGTGCAAGCCGGCTACAGCGTTTATTGGTTGGATCGGCCCAGCTATGGCCGATCGCCCTACCATCCGGACGCGCTGGGTCCCAGCCATCTGCCGAACGTCCCGCCTTACGAGGGGCTGGTGCAGACACCTGTGGTATTCAACACGGCGCAGTGGCCCGGCCCAGGTGGGATGAACGACCCGTTGATCGATCAGTTCATGGCGAATGAATCGGGCAACGTGATGGACGAAGCGTTTCATAGCGATCTGGCTTGGCGCGGCGGCGTGGAACTGGTGGATCGCATCGGCCCATGCATTTTGCTGACGCACGCGTTCGGCGGATTCTTCGGATGGGGCGTCGCGGATCGGCGGCCCAATTTGGTGAAGGGGATTTTCTGTATGGAAATCAACGGCAATCCCTTCGCCGCGCAACTTCGGTGGGGATTGACTGCCAGCCCGATGACTTACGATCCGCCAGTAACCGATCCCTCGCAATTCCAATTAGTGGATCACACGCTGCCGCCCGACTCGCCGCGTCCTATTGTCGCGACTTACAAGCTCCAGGCCGAACCGGCGCACAAGTGGAAAAACCTTCGCGGCATTCCGATTGGATGGCTGACCAGCGAATTTGGCGGAGGAGGTTCACCGATCACCAATGTCGAGTTCTTGAAGCAGGTAGGGTGCTCAGCCGAAATGGTTCGCTTGCGCGACTATGGCATCGTCGGCAACGGTAACCTGATGCTGCTGGAGAAGAACAATCACGAAGTATTTGGCGTGGTGCGCGATTGGCTGGACCGCAAAGTGGCGACTCCCAACAAATAGGCGGGACATCAAGAAAGAGATTGCTTTACAAGAATACCTGGCAGGGTATAACCTAACTTTGGCAGCGCCGAAATTCCGCCCTGCCAAAACTCAAGAGAGGAGGTTCATCTATGTCTGATAGCGGCAGTACTCCGATGCGCGAGCAGCAGAGCGATACCGAGTCAGCGGAGCCTCCGTCCTTAGCTGGCTTCCCTTTCTTATTCGATAGCGCTCGCTAGTCGCGCGTCTAACCAATGCAGATCCGTTATTTCGCCGGGCGCGATTATAAGTCGCTGTTTCGGGTGAAGCTCGCTCCGAGATCGGAACAAGGAACAATTGAGAGCAACCTCTGAGGTCCTGAGGAGAGATGTGCCGTAAGCTACCAAGCAAGGGGAAACATGATGCGAAAACACTTTGTAGAAGAATTGGAAGCGGTTCGCCAGAACCTGATTGACATGGGCGAGAACACCATCGCGCTTCTGGCGGAAGCGAATCGTGCCATTGCCGGTGCGAATGGAGATACGGCGGAACACGCCAGTGAACTGGAAGCCCAGACCGACCATCAGCACCGGATGATTCACGATCAATGCTTGAGCCTGATCACGCTGCAGGCGCCAGTAGCGCGAGACGCTCGACTGGTGACCGGCATTTTGGACGCCATCGTCGATCTGGAGTTAATCGGAGACTATGCCTATGAGATTGTGACACTCAGCACCTCGATGAGTGCGAGTCCGTCCTCGCAGGAGGCGATCCACCTCGCGGAGGCAGGAGGAAAGATCAAAGACCTGTTGTCGGCGGCGATTGACGCTTGGCGCACTGAGAACGCTGCCGATAGAGCCGGGTTTGTGCGGTCCCACCAGGCGGCAATGCGCGCGGAGTGCGAGGCTCTGTACGAGAAACTTTCCAAGCTTCTGCCCGGACCGGGGGATGTCACCGCTTATGTCAACCTGTTACTGGTGTGCAAGCATTTGGAACGCATTCTGCGTCACGCGGTGTGCGTGGCAGACCAAGCCGCCGACGCGGCCGGAACAAGCGCGGTCCAATGAGGGAAGGTATATAATCGCCCGATGACTACCAGAATCGGTCTTGTGATCCCATTGCTCGCGATGCTCTCGCCCATGTCATCGCATTTGTCGGGGCAATGGCTGAAGCTGCCGGACAAAGGGATTCCAAGAACGAAGGACGGCAAGCCCGATTTAACGGCCCCGGCGCCGCATAAAGCGGACGGCAAGCCAGATCTCTCTGGAGTCTGGTTAGTGGCCGGGCCAAAGTATTTGCAAAATCTGGCGGCCGACTTGAAGCCCGGCGACGTTCCGATGCAACCGTGGGCGGCCGCGCTCACCAAGGACCGCACGAGCGGCGCGCATGCGTCCGAAGAGTCCGATGCGAACTGTTTGCCGCAAGGCGTGCCGAAGGTGAATGCCACGCCGGTACCCTTCAAGATTGTCCAAAATCCGGATGAGGTCATCATCCTGTATGAGGCGTTCGGGCTGTACCGGCAGGTGTTCCTGGACGGGCGTGAGCTTCCGAAAGATCCGAATCCTTCCTGGATGGGTTACTCGGTGGGTAAGTGGGACGGAGATTCGTTAGTAGTGGAAACGTCCGGTTTCAATGGGAAGACGTGGCTGGATCAGGCGGGCCACCCGGCCACCGAAGCCTTGCTGGTGACCGAGCGCTTCCGGCGGCCGGATTTCGGGCACTTGAAGATCGACGTGACCATCAACGATCCGAAAGCCTACACCAAGCCCTGGACCATAACCGAAGGGATGCAGTTACTGGCAGATACCGACTTACTCGAGTTTGTGTGCAACGAGAACAATCGAGATCTACCGCACTTACTAAACAAGTGAGCCGCCTAGCGCGTCGAGCAAGCGGTCGGATTCCAGCCGGAATCGTCGGGAAGCTTGCGGAAATTGGTGTTGAGCAAGATCGACTGGGTCAGGTACCGCGGGTCTTCGATGATGGTGGTGAGAAGAATGGACTGCCAGCCATTGGGCTCGGTTGTGACGTCGAAGTATTCGGTCAGCACTGCGTCGCCGCTGTAAGGGACGCCATTCTTGCGCAAGTAGCCGGGACGGATGTGCGTGGTCACAACCTTTAAACTGCCCCCGTGAATGGGCCCCGGGACGTGCGGCGGAATCTTGGTGCGTACGAATTCCCACTGTGCGGCGGATGTGCCTTGCCACCGCGGATCGCCGGTCTCTATTTTCGAGCCGTGAAAATGGAACAGGCGAGTTTGTGTTCCCGCGTCGGTATCGATCCGAAGCGTATTGTCGTCTTGCCAGGTAATATGCAGTCTGGTTGGCATGCGCATGATGCCGGCGGCGCCAAAGGCCCTGCATTGCTCGCCGTTGGCTTCGTCCTTCGCTGGATCCCAGGCGTTCGCGAGCTTGCGGCCTTCCTGGTTCAGCGGGATGCCAGGGAAATCGCCCTTCTTCGGCGTCACCATCCGCCAGCGCCAATCCTGGGTCACGACGGCGGTCCAATAGCCCGTAAGGTCGATAGGCGCTTCTTCGCGCGCCGTCTTCTGCGCGACGGGTTTCGTCACAGGCGGCGTTTCCTCTTCCTGGGCGCCAAGGCAGCCCGCTGTCAGGAGCACCGCGAAAAGGATGCGTGGCCTCATTTGCTATGTCCCAGGCTGCGATAAACGGCCTCGACGAAAACCGTACCCGATCCATAGCGCGGGTCGTAATCTTCCGTGGGCTGTGCCGCCTTCACTTGATCGAGTGTCATGCCGCGCTTGAGCATATCCGCGACGCGATCGCGAATGATGGTCACCATGTCGCGATACTCGACCACGTCGGCTTCGTCGCAAATGCGGCCGTGGCCGGGAACGACGAGTGTGCCGCCTTCTTGCAGCGCTGCTGGAACCGTGAGCTCGATAATGCGATTGAGTGAGTCGATAACACCCTGGATGCTGCCGCCGCGATCAAGATCGATCACAGGATAATTGGTGGTGACGAAAATGTCGCCGGTGCTGATGACGTCGGAGCCGCGAAAGAAGACCAGGCTGTCGCCGTCCGTGTGAGCGGCGGGCTGATGGAACAATACAATTGGTTCATCGTTGAAGTACAGATCTTTCTGCTTGCCGCCATAGACATCGGTGGGCAGCGCGCCGAAGGGGGCGGCCGGTTGTTTGACGTCCTGTGCGCTCATACGGTCTAGCACGCGCTGGTGGGCAATGATCGCCGCGCCTTTGTCCAGGCCGCGGATGTCGTCGGCCACGTCGCCGCCTGTGATGGTATTGCCCGCCTTTGCGAGAGCTTCGTTGCCGCCGGTATGATCGGGATCGATGTGGGTGTTGAGAATGTAGTGGATGGGTTTGTCGGTGAACTTGCGGATAGCGGCGATTGCCTGATCGCTCATTTGCGCCAGGCCGGTGTCCACTAGCAAGACGCCGTCTTTTCCAATCTGTAGCGTGATGTTGCCGCCGTCGCCGGCCAGCATAAAGATGTTCTTTTGGACTGGGAGAATCTCGAGGCCGGTCGTGGCTTCGCGCGGCGAGCCCACCTGCTTCGGGCCCGGCGGGATCGCGTAGCCCGGATACATTGTCTCCGCGCCGCCCATGGCGGTAGATGCAGGCAAGCCGTACTTGGCGGGAAATTCCTGGATGTCTTTGTTCGTGCCGGGAAGGTGATGCGGCACCGCACCCTCGGCCCGGACCACTTCTTCGACGGGCTCACACGGAAATGGCTCCAACTGCTGCTGGGGATCCAAGACGTAGCCTGACGTCCTGAGCAGCGGCTCCGTCAAATAGACCGGATCGTCGATGTAAGTGAGCAGCGTGAGATAGTCGCCGTGCCGCGCGAAATGTTCCGTGACCGTGGCCTCGTCGCTCCGTGGCACTCCATTGCGGCGGATGTAATTCCACTTAAGATGCGTGGTAGTGACGGTAAGGACGTTGCCGTTCCATTGGCCGGTGGAAAATCCTTGCCAGGTATGGCGCGCGTATTTCGACGGATGCGCGCGGCCATCCATCCAGATGGTGCGCTCCACGCCCCAGGCATAACTTCGGATGCGAATCGCTGTGACTTTCTCGGTGACCGGATCTTCCTCGGTCCAGATGCGCATGGGAAAACCGGCCCGGCTGAACAGATAGTCGGCGCCGTGCGGAATGCACTGGCGTTCGGGGATGGTTTGCGTGGACGCTTCCCAACTATTGGCCTTCAGGCGCGCGGCGTTGTTGATGGGGAGGCCGAGATAATCGCCGAGTTCGGGGCCGGGAAGGCGCTCCAGATAGTCCCAGGTGTAGCGGCTGCCCCATTCGCCCGAGAGATCGATCTGCGCGAACGCCGGTGAACCAGCAAGCGAAATGAGTATGAGTACGAAGCGCATGCCCAGATCAGGATATAGAGCTTGGAGCGGGAATGCAATTACCGACAATCAACGAAGTTCACCGAATATCGGAGGGAAAGCGTCGGGCTCCATGAATGAACGCTAGAATCGCAATATGGTTTTCGTGAATCTCGTAGATGAGCCGGTAACTCTTGACGAACAATTCACGGACCGATTCATCCATGACTTGCCAAGCAGATTCCGTCCAAGCTACTCGTCGAGCCGCCGTTTCATCCGGCTCTCGATTTCCTCTTGATCCACTAGCGTCTGCTCTCGTGACTCGATTCGCCCGCGTTCAACACGTTCCCGGACGTAGATCGAGTATTGCACATCCTCCACGTGGCATCCTCCGGAAGGGCATCTAAAATTCTCCGGACCTCGTCCTTGGCATTCGGCATGAGGCGGGCCTGTTTCCAGTATACGCGGGGGTAGCACTCGGTTATTGCGCCGCGCCCCGCCCCCAAAGATGAGCGGAGGCAATATCCGCGCCCTGGCGGAGCGCCTTGAGTTTCAACCACACAACTGGCTCGATTACGTACTCACGATTGGTGAAGGTTCCGAAGCCGCAATCCGCGCTGGCGATAACGCGCTCGCGATCGCCAACCACAGCCACCGCTTCTTCCAAACGTCGCGCGACAACTTCCGGGTGCTCGACGATGTTGCTATTGCTCTCCACCACGCCGGGCAGGAGCAGCATGTGATCGGGCAGCTTATGGCGGCGTAGCGCTTCGAATTCGTGCTGGTGGCGCGGATTGCCGAATTCGATGCTGAGGGCGCCTACGTTGGCCTGATAGAGCACCGGCAGGATGAGATCCAGCCCAACATCGTAGAGATGCGGGCCATTCCAGTTGCCCCAGCAGCAGTGCAGGCGCACCCGGTCGCGCGGGATGCCGTCGATGGCCTGATTGAGCGCGGCGACGTGCATCTCCGCGGCTTTCACGAATTCGTGGTCTGAGAGATCGCGGTAGAACATGGACCGATCCATGGCCAGATCGGGCGCATCGATCTGCAGTAGAAGGCCCGAGCGCTGGATCGCAAGATATTCGTTGCGCATCTCGCGCGCCAGAGCGCTCAAGTAGGATTGCTGCGAATCGTAGTAGGCATTCAGCATCGTGGTGGAGATGATGCCGGGTGACGGCGCGGTCATGAATGATTCGGCGAAAGCTCCCGAGTCCTTGGCAGCGCGTTGGAAGCGATCGATCTCCTGGGTGAGGGCCGACGAATCCAGGTAATGCAGCTCGGCCTGCGCTTCGGGAGCGTTCTGCATGCGGCTGCGCTTCGGAAAACGGCGCAGGAGATCGTCCACCAGGGCGGGGAATTCTTCAAAGTCCCGGCCGCGGCGGCGTTTCGATTGGCCGGCGAAGCCCGACATGCGGCGTGGCACATAAGTCTGGAAACCGACGCGCTGCTGCTCGCCGTCGTTGCCAATGTCGATGCCGGCCTCAGCCTGTTTGGCGACAACATGGCGCACGGCGCTGTCCATTTCATTGGCGAGTTGTTCGTCGCCGGGAGGTTTGCCCTCCTCCCGGTCGATGAGCATTTCAGAAAGCGCTTCATTGCGTGGAAGGCTGCCGACGTGGGTGGCCAGGATACGGTCTCGACTCAGGATCATGTTGTGTTCCTATCATGCCATTCCCGAGGCCATTTTTCGGAGAGGGTTCAAGAAGCCTATTGACAGATTCCCGCAGCTATGTTAATTTTTACGCAGGCTGCTAACGAATGCGCATATCGAAGAGGGCGACTCCCCAGATGAAGCCAAAGACCGATTCCGATTTGAGCCGGCGCGAACGGCAAATGATGGACGTCTTATTTGCACGCGGACGCGCTACCGGACAGGAGATCCAGGAAGGCTTACCGGACAAACCGAACTATTCTTCCGTGCGCACTATTTTGCGAGTACTGGAGCGTAAGGGTTACGTCCGCCATGTGGAAGAAGGGTTGCGATATGTGTACGAGCCGACGGTGGCGCGGGAAGCCGCCAGCCGGTCGGCATTGCAGCGCATTATCCGCACGTTTTTTGACGGATCGGCGAAAGAAGCCGTGGCGGCGCTTCTGGATCCGGCAGCTTTTCAACTGAGTGAAAAGGAATTGAGCGAGCTGGCGCGAATCATTGAAAGAGCAAAGAGGAAATAACCATGTTGGAAACTTACCTGATTTCAGTTGCAATCAAGTCCACCATCTTATTGGCCGCGGGAATGATTGGCTTGGGGTTTCTGCGAGGGCGGGATGCGGCGCTGCGGCATTCCGTTTGCCTCCTGACGCTGGCGAGCGCGGCTGTCTTGCCGTTGCTGGCCCTTTGGTCCCCGCAATGGAGCTTGCTCATTTCTGTTCCCGCTGGGTCAAACGCCGCGTCGGGCGGGAATAATGTCGGAGCCGGCCCGTGGAGTTGGCCGATGGCGCTTGCGTCCGTTTGGGCGTTGGGAACTTTCCTGATGATGTTTCGCGCGGCCGGCGGATGGATTGTGTTGCTGCGGGTGCGCCGCCGATCGGTGCATTTTCAGGATGGCGACGATGCCGAAATTCGAATTGGGGACGTAGCCACTCCACTTACCTGCGGCGTATTGCGGCCACTGATTCTTCTTCCGAAGACAGGGCTCAATTGGAATGAAGCGCGGTTGCGCGCCGTGCTGCTGCACGAGTCGGCGCATGTGTACCGGCGCGATTGCTTGGCCAAGTATGTGGCGCAAGGAGCGCGTGCTTTGCTGTGGTGGAATCCGCTGGCTTGGATGATTGCGACGCGTCTGAATCACGAGCAGGAACTGGCCTGCGATGACGCCGTATTGTCAGCGGGCGTTCCCGCGGATGCCTATGCACAGGTATTGTTGGATGTAGCGCGGGAGTGTTCCAGTTCGCTGGTGCTGGGCTGCGCCATGGGATCCAACACCGCCGCGGCTTTGCGCGAGCGCTTCGCGCACCTGTTCGAATGGCGCACCGAAGCAACCCACTCGAACCGGAAAACCGCCATCGCGATTCCGCTGCTTCTTGTGTTGATGACCTCGGTCTCCTTCGCGGAGAAGATCTACAAGATCGGTCCGGGGATCGTTCCTCCGAAGGTCTTGGAGAAAAACGAGCCGCAATACACGGACCAGGCGAGAGCTGACAAGATTGAAGGCACGGTCGCGCTAACAATCGTTGTAGGAACGGATGAACGAGCGCACGACATCAAAGTCATCAAGTCCCTGAATCGGGGTTTAGACCAGAGCGCGGTTGCGAGCATTAAGACCTGGCGATTCCAGCCCGGCACGAAGGATGCGAAACCGGTTCCGGTTCGAGCCACTATACAAGTCAATTTTCGCTTACAGTAGTTGCGCGTTGGTGAGCGCGTCTGCGACGTCTTTCAGGAATGCTGCGGCTTGCGCGCCATCCACCACGCGATGGTCGCTGGATAGCGTCATCGTCAAGATGGGACGGATGCCGATGAGGCCGTTCACGGGCACAACGCGATCGGCGATGCGGCCGACTGCCAGCACGGCCGCTTGTGGAGGCGTGATGATGGCGCTGAAAGCATCGATCCCGAACATGCCGAGATTGCTGATAGTGAACGTGCCGGCTGTGACATCGGGTGGATGAAGACGGCCCGCGCGAGCGCGCTCGGCCAGGTCCTGCCGCCTCTTGCTGATGTCCGCTAGGCTGGCGGTGTCGGCATTCGGGATCACGGCGCCGACTACGCCGTCCTTAACGGCGATCGCGATGCTGATATTCACATTCGGGTTTATCTGGATGGCGCTGCCGGTCCAACTGGCGTTCATTTTGGGATGCTTCACCAGCGTGCGCGCGACGAGTGCCACCAGAAGATCGGTGTGAGTAACCGCCTTGCCATGCTTTTCACGGGCCGCGATGAGCCCGCTGGCATCGATCTCGCGAACCAGGAAGAAGTGCGGCGCCGTGGTCCAGCTTTGGGTAGTGCGCTCGGCCATCAAACGCGCGACGGAGCTGAGCGCAACAGGGACCGCTGCTTGCGCGACCGGTTGCGGTGCGGACTTCTGCAAGTCTGCCGCGCGCTGTACGTCTTCTCCGCTGATCGTTCCGCCGGGACCGGTTCCGGTCACTTTACTTAGATCGACGCCCAGTTCCTGCGCCATGCGGCGGGCCTTCGGTGAAACTTTGGCCTCCACCTTTTCAGCGCTGGCCGCCGGCGCCGATGCAGCGGTCGCAGGCCGTGGTGGTCCAGTCATCGTCCGCGCTGCGGGAGCGGATGAGGCCGCTTCCATCGGCGGTTTCTCGCCCGGCGCCACTACCCACGCTATGGTCTTGCCCACCGGAACCACGTCGCCTGCGGCCGCGGAGACGCCCGCCAGCACGCCATCCGCCGTGGCTTCCAACTCAAGAACCACTTTGTCGGTTTCGATCTCCGCGATCGGCTCGCCCTTTGTGATCGAGTCGCCTTCCTTCTTGAGCCAGGAGATAATTTTGCCGGTTTCCTGCGCCATCTCGAGCGCGGGCATGACGATGCTGACGGCCATCTAGCGGCCAACCACCTGTTCGGTTCGCGCGCTGGCTTCCACCATTTCGACGATGCGCTGGCTGGGCGCGGGATCGTGCTCGCGAGTGGTGGGCAGCGGGCCATCGACGGTGAAATAATGAGCGCCCGCCACCAGCAGTTTTTCGGCTGGGAAGCGCGTGATCACTTCATGGCCGGTTTCCGTAACGACAATCTCTTCCTCGATGCGCGCGGCACTCCATCCGTCTTTGGACGGCCAGAAGGTCTCGAGCGCGAACACCATGCCGGGCTTGATTTCGTGCGAATGTTCGAGCGAAACCAGGCGGCTGATCACCGGCTTTTCCCAAATCGCGAGGCCGATGCCGTGCCCGAATTGCAGCGCAAAAGCCGCTTCTTCGTTGGGGAAGCCGAATTCCTGCGCCTTGGGCCACACCGACGCGATTTCAGCGGTGGTGCGTCCCGGCCGGATGAGGGAGATCGCCGCATCCAAATAATCGCGGCAGCGCGAATAGGCGTCAATCAGGGTCTGCGGCGCATAGCCGATGCTGAAAGTGCGGTAGTAGCAGGTGCGATAGCCCATGTACGAATGCAGAATGTCGTAATACACAGGATCGCCAGGGCGCAGCACGCGATCGGAGAAAACGTGCGGGTGAGGATTACAGCGCTCGCCCGAGATGGCGTTTACGCCTTCCACATATTCGGAGCCCAGGTCGTACAGAATCTTGTTGACCAATCCCACTGCCTGGTTCTCGCTCATGCCCGGCTTCATGGCGCAGTAAAGGTCGTGATACGCGGCGTCCACCATCATCGCCGACGTGTTCAGCAGCGAAATCTCGTCTTGCGTTTTGATCACGCGCACGTCCGACATCAGCTGCTGGCCGTCGATGACGTTGATGCCTTCGCGCTGCAAAGCAAATAAAATGGGCGGCTCCACTACGTCGATGCCGACCGGCTCTTTGTGCAGGCCGCGCATCTCGAGTTCGAGCTTGATCTTCTTGGCCACGTCTTCAGCGCGTCCCATCTCGGGCGACATCGCGCCGCGCAGCAAAGAAATGCCGGGACGCGAGCGCTCGCCAAGCCACGGGCAATTGAGCTGATGGTGCTTGGCCGCCGATCCGAAGTCCCACAGGATGGGCTCGTCATTCTGCGGCAGCAGTGTAAAACGGCTGATCTTGTCTTGCGCCCATGAGCCGATGTGCGTGGCCGTGATGTAGCGCACGTTGTTCATGTCGAAGCACAGCAGAGCGCCCATCTCGGATTTGGCCAGCATTTCTTTGACGCGCGCCAGGCGCTCCCGGCGCAATCGATCCATATCGACGCGCTGCTCCCAATCCACTGCCATGGTTCCGTGAGTTTTCAATGCCACAGGATTCTCCAGTTTTGTTCGATGTCTTCTTAATCAGAATCAGGCTTGTCCGCACAACACGCGCGCGGCGTCGGCCACCGTCTTCTCGGTGGGAACCGTCACGTCTTCGAGCGGCGGCGAGAACGGAATGGGAACGTGCATCGCGCCCATGCGCTTCACTGGCGCCTCCAGATCGAAGAAGCAGTTCTCCTGGATCACCGACGCAAGTTCAGCGGTGACGCCATAGCGCCCGTAGCCCTCGTCGACTACGATGACGCGCGAAGTTTTCCTGGCCGATTCAACCAGTGTCTTTTCATCCAACGGCCACAGCGTGCGCGGATCCACTACCTCGGCGCTGATGCCGGTTTCTTCGAGCAGGCTCGCGGCTCCCAGCGCCACTTGCACCATGCTGCTGGTAGCGATGATGGTGATGTCGCTGCCTTCGCGCTTGATGTCGGCTACGCCCAGGGGAATGGTGTATTCTTCCTCCGGCACCGGGCCCTTCAGCCGGTACATCATCTTGTCTTCGAACACCACCACGGGGTTGTCGTCGCGGATGGCCGATTTCAGCAGGCCCTTGGCGTCGTAGGGCGTCGAAGGCATCACCACTTTCAGTCCCGGAATGTGGCAGAACCAGGCGTGCAGCGATTGCGAATGCTGTGCGGCCGATCTTCTGGTTGCGCCCAGCGTTGTTCGCATCACCAGCGGAGCCTTCCATTTGCCGCCTGACATGTAATGGATCTTGGCGGCCTGGTTCACCATTTGGTCCATGGTGAGTCCGATGAAATCGCCGAACATGATGTCGATCACCGGACGCAAGCCGGTCATCGCGGCGCCCACGGCGATACCGGTGAAGCCAGCCTCGGAAATGGGCGTATCGAGTACGCGTTTGGGGCCAAACTCCTCTACCAAGCCAGTAAGAACTTTGAACGGATGGCCCGCTTCGGCGATATCTTCGCCGAGAATGAAGACGCGCGCGTCGCGGCGCATCTCTTCGGCGAGCGCTTCACGAATGGCTTGCGCCAGCGTAAGTTCACGAACCGCGGTTTCAAGCCCGCCTTTCGTCTCAAGCCCGCTCTTCGTTTCAGGCATAGACATCTTGATCCACCTTGTCGGGACTGGGATAAGGAGCGGCGAGGGCGAACTGCACCGCGGCTTCGATCTCGGCCTTCACTTCATCATTAACTTTATCGAGCGCGGCGCGATCGGCGTGCTTCTGCGAAATCAGCCAATCGCCCATGATGCGAATTGGATCGCGATCGGTCTTCCACTGCTGTTCTTCCTGCTTGGACCGATAGTATTCGCGGCTGACATCGCCGACGTGATGTCCGTGGTAGCGGTAGGTATTCGCTACCAGGAGCGCCGGGCCTTCGCCGTCCCGTGCGCGGTCCACCAGGTGTTTGGTCGCCGCGTAGACCGCGCGTACGTCCTGGCCGTCCACTTGTTCGGAAGGCATTCCGAAGGCCGGACCGCGCATCAAAATATCGCCCGCCGTGGTTTCCGAAAAGTGGGTGTACTCGCCGTACATGTTGTTTTCGCAAACGTAAATCACGGGCAGCTTCCAGAGCGACGCCATATTCATCACTTCATAAAGCACGCCTTGGCCGAGCGCTCCATCGCCGAAGAAACAGACCGCCACTTGTCCCGTCCCCAAACGCTGCGCCGAAAAAGCCGCGCCCGTTGCGATACCGGTACTGCCGGCGACGATGGCATTGGCGCCAAGGTTGCCAGTGGCAGGGTCGGCGATATGCATCGAACCGCCTTTGCCTTTGCAATAGCCAATTTCTTTCCCGAGCAATTCGGCGAACATCAGATCCACCGCCGCGCCTTTCGCCAGGCAATGTCCGTGTCCGCGATGCGTGCTGGTGATGTAATCGTCTGGGCGCAGCGCTTCGCAAACGCCCACCGCTACGGCTTCTTCACCGATATATAGGTGCGCCAGGCCGGGCATCAGGGCGCGCGTGTACAGATCGTTCACTTGCTCTTCAAACAACCGGATCATCATCATGCGCCGGTACATATGCAGGTTCAGCTCTACACCCGTTTTTGAGCCGGGCCTGGAAGGGTTAACAGCGGTGGTCATTGTGGAACTCCAGACATTCTTGCCAGTACCTCAAATACTACTGCGAAATCCTTTTCCACGTAGCCCATGGCGCGGGCGGCGGTGAGGAACTCGTTGGCGGTGGAGGTGGTGGGAAGAGGGACGTCGGCTTTGCGCCCCAGCTCTAGCGCGAGCAGCATGTCCTTCTGCATCATGTTGACGTTGAACCAAGCCTCCTCAGGCATTTTAAGCACAAACGGGCCGCGATATTGGACCATGGGCGACGCAATGGCGCTATGCGTCAGGACGTCGACGGCTGTCTCGCGCTTGATCCCGCTCTTCTCGGCAAGCAGAACAGCCTCGGAGAAAGCCAGCATCTGGACCGCAAGATTGAGATTCGTCGCGATCTTCATCACCAGCGCAAGGCCGTTTTCGCCGACATGCGTTACTTTCGGACCTAAGTCGAGCAGCACCGGCTTGGCGCGCTCGAAGGTTTCCGCGTGGCCGCCCACCATCACCGAAAGCTTTCCCTGTTCGAGCGTAATCACGCTTCCCGAAACCGGGGCATCCAGCATGTCCGCGCCTTTTTCTCTGACGCGAGCGGCCAGAGCCTTGCTGATCTCAGGGCTGACGGTGCTCATCTCAATCCAGGTCTTGCCGCTGCTGAGACCGGCGATGATGCCGTTCCCGCCGTCGGCGATTTCCTGGAGAGCGGCGGAATTCGTCACCATGGACAGCGTAAAGTCCGCTGTCGCGGCAACCGCACGGGGCGAATCGGCCCATTTCATCCCGCGATCGATCAGCCACTGGGCTTTGCCGCGCGTGCGGTTGTAGCCGGTCACCGTATGCCCTTTGTCCAGCAGACGGTTCACCATGCGGCTGCCCATCACGCCCAAACCCACAAATCCTAAATTGACCATTCTTAACAGTGTACGAGGTACAACATCATTTTGTATGCCGGATCTCTGTCGCGATGAACAGATTCGTGTCCCGGGGGCCACGCAAGTTGTCGGATGGACACATGCCCGCGTCCGGAAAAGCTTTCAGGATCAACACAAATCATTGGTGCCGAAGTTGCTGTAGAAGGCTGTGATGGCGATGCCGCAAGTCACGATGGCTCTTCTGGCAGGGATCCTGGGCGCCAGCGTTCTGCCCGCGCAGTCCGCTACTGCCGTAATTCGGTCTCGGCCCATGCCGTCGCCACAGGTGATTGAAAATCTTGAATTGCAGGTCCTGCAGAATCCCGAAGACTTGCAGGCGCGGTTCAGTCTTTTGCAATTCTATTGGGACACTGCGCCGTCCGCGTCCAGAGTCGATTCCGGCCGCCGATCCGCCCGCCTGGAGCACATCCTGTATTTGGTGGAACATCATCCCGAAGCCACCATGAGTGGATTCAAGCTGGCGTATGTTTATCGCGCTAACGGTCCTTATGCCAATGCGGCGGATCATGACGAGGTGCGCGATCAGTGGATCGAATCGGCACAGAGTCATCCACGAGACAACGCGGTGGCCCTGAACGCGGTGAAGTTCCTGGAAGTGGAAGATCGGGACGATGCTGAACAAGTATTGCGCCGCGCCATGGCCGCCGATGCTGGGAATCGCGAGATGGCGGCGAATCTGGGATTTCTCTACGCGATGGAGATTCTAGGAAACGATCCCGATCTCGTTCAGCATGCCCAAAATGAGTTGGAACAAAGTTTCAACGCCATTGTGCTGGCTGCGGCAGGGACGGCGCTTCCGAATCTGGCGGTCCATGGGAGTGGAGGGCGCATTGTCGATGAGAAAATATTCGACCTGGCGAACGGACTGTCCGCTCGAGCCAGGCAGCTCGCCCCGGACGATCCAGATATTCAAGGTCCGATGCCGCTGATCAAGTACTTTGTAGCTGGACAGGATGGGAGAGGAGCCTCCCCGCCGTCGCCGCAGCCTGCGAGCGCCCCCAGCCGGATTAAGGTTGGTGAGAATGTTCAGGCGATGAACTTGATCCGGAAAACCCAGCCACAATATCCTGAGGCGGCGCGGACAGCCGGCATCACAGGTGACGTGCGATTATCCGTCATCATTGGCCGCGACGGAACCGTTCAAAACGTCCAACTGATCAGCGGGCATCCGCTTCTTGTGCAGGCCGCAGTGGAAGCTGTTGAGAACTGGCTATACAAGCCGACGCTTTTGAACGGCGCACCGGTAGAAGTTGCCACCACGGTCACGGTTTCGTTCCCTCCGAACTAGCCCCGCTTCATCGCAGCCAGAACGCGCTTGGGTGTCAGCGGAAACTCGTTCATCCGGACACCAGTGGCATCGAAGAACGCATTGGCGATCGCGCCGGCCGCTGCCGCCATCACCTCTTCACCTGCGCCACTGGACGGCTCATTCAAGCGCTGCACCACCACCGGCGTCACCTGCGGGCATTCTTCAAAGCGCAAAATGGGATAACTGGCCCAATCCAGGCTGGTGACGTTGGTCTTTGTGAACGTCACTTCCTCATGGAACATCCGGCTGGCGGTTTGTACCAATTGACCGCTGATCTGGCTCTCCACGTTGCCGGGATTGACCACCAAACCGGCATCCACCGCTCCATACAAATGCTTGGCGACAACCTTGCCCGTCTCTTTGTCGATCTCGATTTCAGCAACGGCCGCGCCGTAGGAAGCCAGGTGCGTGCCCATTCCGATGCCGCGCCCGGTCACCATCTTGCCCTGTGAAAGGTTCGATGCCGCCCTACGTGGCGTCCATTTAGCAGCTTTTGCGGCGGCATCCAAGACTCCCAACCAACGCGCATCCTTAATATTGTTCCGGCGAAATTCGTAGGAATCCAACTTCAACAGAAAGGCCAACTGATCGATGGCCTGCTCGGAGGTAAACGAAAACGACAGATCGAGCGGCGAGCGCAGCCACGCGCCTTTTAAGTAGCCGAGCCCCGGCACATGATGGTTCACTAAGCGCACGTTGGGGATGTCATACATTCCGCCGCAACATCGCGGATTCACCTGCATCGCGGGGTTGGGCTGCCATTCCGCGGCTGGCTTTCCCAGCGCCAGCTGCTCGGACGTTTCCACGTTGCTCCAATGATGTTGCCAGCCGTGATACTCGTACCCGACGATCTTTCCGTCGGCGCTGGCGGCGGCGCGAACCTCTCCCACGTGGGAGGGCCCGTAGTTATCCCACCCATGTTCGTCCCAGCGCATGAACTGGAGGCGGACGGGCTTGGCGGCCAATTGCGAGAGCAGCGTCGCGGCCTGCGCCACATCGTCGTAGCAACTATGGCCGTAGGTTCCCGATCCTTCGTAATACTGCACGCGAACTTTGTCCACCGGCATTCCCAAGATGCGTGCCAGCGTGCCGCGCGTGGCATAAACATCTTGCGTGGAGCACATCACCATAACGGAATCGGGCTTCACATCCGCAACGGCGCAGTTGGGGCCGAAAGGAGCGTGCGCCTGATACGGGGCGCGGCAATTGTATTCCACCTTGTGCGGAGCCGCCCCGATCGCATCCGCCGCGTTGCCTCGTTCCACCACCACCCGGTCGTCGGTCTTGGCGGCGCGCATGGCCTCATACATCCCATCGCTGCCGGTGAGCGTGGGGGAAGAGTCCCACTGGATTTTCAATTGCCGGGCTGCGCGGACGGCGTCCCACTCTTTCTCAGCCACCACGCCGACAAAATCGCCTCTACGCAACACCCTTGCGCCCGGAATATTGCTGATGGACTTTTCGTCCAGCGACACCACTTTCGCACCCGCGCCATAGGCACCCTGACCGCGCGGGCGAACCACGCGGCCGTGCAACATCCCCGGAACGCGGGCGTGCTGCATGTAGAGATACTTGCCGCTCACCTTGTCAGGCAGATCATTGCGCGGAACTGGCGTGCCCACCACTTTGTACTCGCCCGACGACTTCACCGGAGCGGAGCCGGTAAAAGCCAGATGGAACGGCTTGTCGCCGACCAATTCTCCATAACTTACCGACCCACCGGCACGGCTTGAAACCACTCCTTTCGATACCGTGAGACCATCGGGCGGAGCGTTCAGCTGGTTCGATGCACGCTGCAACAAAGCCTGTCGAGCTTCGGCCGCCGCCGTTCGAACCTGCGGCCCGCCTCGTTGAATGGACGCGCTCGAATACGTTCCGCCCTGATTTGGCGTAACGTTGGTGTCCAGCCGGACGGTGGTGAGCTGGCTCATTTCCATGTCGAGCTCTTCGGCCGCCACCTGCAGCAGCGCGGTGGAGTTCCCCTGTCCTAGTTCGGCGAAGCCAATATAGACGGTCGCCGTGTTGTCGGCATGAATGGCGAGCCAGGTATCCACTTGCTTGGGATCGGGCGGACCAGCTACCGTTCCGCGTGCTGCGGGAGCCGTTTGCCCCAGTAGAACTTCGCGCAGAGGGAAACCAACCACAATCGCGCCCCCCGCTTTTAAGAAATCGCGGCGGCGTGTCATGCTTTGGCCTCCGCCATCGCGCGCGAAGCGCGTTGCACGGCCAGAATAATTCGCGGATACGTTCCGCACCGGCACAGGTGTCCGTTCATGGCCGTCCGAATCTGCGCTTCGGTGGGCCGGGGCGTTTTCGCCAGCAGCTCGGAAGCTTTCACGATCATGCCGTTATAGCAATAGCCGCACTGCACGGCCTGCTCGTCGAGCATGGCTTGTTGCACGGGATGCAGCGCGGGAGTTTGCGCCAGCTTCTTTTGCGCGGCGTACCACGCCGGCAGACCTTCCAGCGTGGTGATGGATTTTCCTTGAACCGCCGAAACTGGCGTGACGCACGAGCGGGTTTCGACGCCATTCACCAGCACGGAGCACGAGCCACACTGCGCCAGCCCGCAACCAAAGCGCGGACCTTGCAGCAGCAATTCGTTCGAAAGAACGTACAACAACGGCGTGTCGGGTGCGGCGGAAATGGTCCAAGTCCGTTCGTTTACTCTGATCTTGAGTTCGCTGGCCAATTCGCGAGCCTCCTCTAGGCAGTTAGATCTTTGCTTGCAGTTAGATCTTTGCTAACAGATTATCAGCTTCGATTGAACTAGCTTACCCCCCACCCTTACCACCCCTCGCTCTTCGTTGCCGATTCGAATGCAGGTCTCATCCAAAGGACGCACGATGGCAGCCTGTAACCTTCCGCAGCTTCCCGTATTTTCGGTAAGGTCGCGCCAAAGGCAATCATGCGGCCGAACTTATTCTCATCGCGGCCTACCCCCCAAGCCGCCGGAATCACGTCTTGGCCGAAGCCAGGGGAGCGTCCGCCAGCAATTTGGCTTTTGAGATCAATGTCTTCCAGTGCATTCCAAATGTGGGAAGACGAAGCGGAACCGGAGTGTTTCTGACCAATGTGGCCTATCCCGAATATGTAATTTGTTTAACATCTACGCGCTTAAGTTTGGTGTATCATGTCAGTTGTCAAACGCCACCCGAAGGCGTATATCTTTCCGCATATCGGAGGACCGAGTTGCCCACAGTCAACAGCAAGCTGCCACAAATATTTGAAAAACGCGAACAGGAAATCACCGATCAGTGGATGGAGCAGCAGCAGGCGACAGGGCGGAGGCTTACGGCAGCCGAGCGCGACCAAGCCAATCGACAGTCCCGCGAGTTCGTCCGATCGCTCAAGAGTGCATTGCAACGCAACAGCAGTGGAGATATTTCGGGAACCGAGTGGTCCAGCGTTCGAGAGTTTCTGGTCGACCTGTCATCTCGGAGGGCCAAGGACGGCTATACGCCACGAGAGACTGCTTCGTTCGTTTTTTCGCTCAAGCCGCCGCTGTTTTCAGCCTTAAAGAATGAGTTCGGCTCGGACCCCAAGGCCTTGGCCGATGAGGTCTGGCTCGCTACGCTTCTCATAGACGAACTTGGGTTGCTGACGACGGAGTCATACCAAAAGTCGCGCGAAGAAGTGATCACGCGCCAGCAGAAGGAGTTGCTGGAGCTTTCCACCCCCGTGGTGCGGCTCTGGGAGAACATCCTGGCGCTACCGCTCATTGGAACGCTGGATAGCGCACGCACGCAGGTGGTGATGCAGAACCTGCTGGAAGCGATCGTCCAAACGCGCTCCGATTACGCCATTATCGACATCACGGGCGTCCCCGTGGTGGACACGCTGGTAGCCCAGCATTTACTGAAGACAGTGGCCGCCGCGCGTCTGATGGGCGCCGATTGCCTGATCAGCGGCATACGGCCCCAAATCGCGCAGACCATCGTTCACCTCGGTGTGGATCTGTCGGATGTCACCACGAAAGCGACGCTGGCCGATGCATTCGATCTGGCATTGCGGCGCAGTGGGCACAAGGTAGTTCGTCAGGAAGAGCCTTCCGTTGGTGCGGCGACGAGGTGACCGTGGAGCGGATAGCGATCCTCAAGATGGGCGAGTTCCTACTCGTCACCATTCAAGTGGATATGCATGACCGGCTGGCGCTCACCTTGCAGGACGACCTGACGGGTCAGATTGTGAAACATAGGGCTCGCGGTGTTTTGATCGACATTTCGGCGCTGGAAATCGTCGATTCCTTCATTGGCAGGATGCTGGCCAGCATCGCATCCATGGCGCATCTCCTGGATGCGGAGACCGTAGTAGTGGGAATGCAGCCCGCCGTGGCGATCACTCTGGTGGAGTTGGGGTTGCCGATGAAGGGCATTCGCACGGCTCTGGATGTGGAAAAAGGCATGACGGCGCTGCGCGGCGCGATTTTGGAAGCAGGGCGGGATGGCGATGCGAGTGGTATCCGCTGAGTCGTTGGAAATTCGCGTTTCCGACGATGTCGTCTTGGTGCGCCAAGCGGCGCGCAAGAAATCGATTGCCTTGGGGCTTGGGCTGGTGGACCAAACCAAGGTGGTGACCGCTTCCAGTGAACTGGCGCGCAACACGCTCGATTACGGCGGAGGAGGCACAGTTCTCCTGGAACTGGTGGAGAACGGCACACGGACGGGATTACGCGTCACTTTTGAGGATCAAGGGCCGGGCATTCCCGATGTCGATCTCGCTCTCACTGACGGCTACACCACTGGTAGTGGCATGGGGCTGGGACTAGGTGGCGCAAAGCGGCTCTCTCATGAATTCGAGCTTTGGTCGAAACCGGGAGAAGGGACCAGAGTCTCTATGCTGAGGTGGAAGTAGGTGTCTACCGCAGTAAGTATTTCGGTCGAAGAGAGCAGTAAGACCGCCGAGGCGCGCCGGACTGCTCGCGAAATGGCGCTGGGTCTGGGCATGGACGAAGGAGGAGCCGAACAGGTCGCCATCGTCGCCACCGAAGCCTGTACAAATCTATTGAAGCACGCCACACGGGGCCAGATTTTATTGCAGACCACCACCGAAGAATCCGAGGCCATTCCAGCGCTGGAACTGCTGGCGGTAGATCAAGGTCCGGGAATGAACAATCTGGATCAATGCCTGCAGGACGGCTTTAGTACGGGCGGAAGTCCGGGCCAAGGGCTAGGCGCTATCCAGCGGATGTCGAAACAATCGGATATCTATACGCAGCCGGGCAAGGGCACGGCGGTACTGGCGCGCTGGTGGCTCTCGCGCAATGGCCGCAAGCCAGAGAGCTCGGCCCTTCTTGGCGCAGTGAATGTTTCTAAACCCGGAGAAGAAGTGTGCGGTGATGCCTGGGGTTCGGTGCGGAGTAACGGCGCTGTCGTCATTATGGTGGCCGACGGCTTGGGACACGGCATGGAAGCCAGGCTGGCATCCACCGAAGCGGTCCGGCAGTTGTATGAGAATCCCGAGTTGCCGCCCAAGGCGCTGCTGGCGAAAGTTCATCAAGCCCTGCGCAGTACTCGCGGCGCGGCAGTTGCCATCGCTCATATTGACTGTACGCGGGGCCAAGTGACCTACGTCGGAGTAGGCAACATTTCGGCACGCATCTATGCCGGATCCGAGGGCCGGAAGAACCTGGTGTCGCTGAACGGGACCGCTGGCCATCAATGTGAGCGAATTCAGGAGTTCAGTTATTCTTGGCCCCAAGATGGGCTGCTGGTTCTTCATTCAGATGGTCTTTCCACTGGCACTGGCTTGGAATCCTATCCGGGCCTCGCGGCACGCGACCCCGCGCTCATCGCGGGCGTTCTATATCGGGATTTCTGCCGGGGCCGGGACGACGCTACCGTTGTAGTTGCAAAGGCTGCATAAATGGCTGGGACGATTCTTGCCCTTGCTATCGCTTCCGAGCGCGACACCGTGGCCGCACGGCAGCGCGCCCGCCAAATTGCGCGCTTGCTGGGTTTCGAAGCCCAGGATCAGACGCGGATATCCACGGCCGTTTCAGAGATCGCTCGGAACGCCTTTAACTATGCGGGCGGCGGCCGCGTGGAATATTCCATAGAAGGCCGCACGTCACCCCAATTGTTCATTATCAGGATCAAGGATTCAGGACCTGGAGTTCGGGACCTGGAGAACATCCTGGAAGGCCGGTATAAGTCCTTCACCGGAATGGGCATGGGTATTCTTGGCGCCCGCCGGCTGATGGATCAATTCCAGATTGAGTCGGGCCCGGGGCTAGGGACCACGGTTTGGCTCAAGAAACTGCTCCCCACGCGCGCGCGGCTTTGGAAGGCGCAAGACTTGCCGGGCTTGGCGGCGTCGCTCGCGGGCGAAGGTCCGCAGGATGCGTTTCAAGAACTGCAGCATCAAAATCAGGAACTGCTCAACGCGCTGGAGGAGATCCAAACCCGCCAGGGGGAGCTTACCAGGCTGAATCGGGAGTTAGAGGATACCAATCGCGGCGTAGTGGCCCTGTATGCGGAGCTGGACGAGAAGGCGGATCATCTGCGCCGGGCCGATGAGTTGAAGTCGCGGTTTCTTTCCAACATGAGTCATGAGTTCCGCTCGCCGCTGAACTCGATTCTGGCCCTGAGCGGCTTGTTGCTGGATCGGTCGGACGGCGAGTTGTCGGCGGATCAGGAACTGCAGGCGGAGTACATTCGAAAGGCCGCACGCGATCTGCTCGACCTGGTGAACGATCTTTTGGACTTGGCCAAAGTGGAAGCCGGGAAAGTAGAGGCCAAGCCAATGGACTTCCACGTGGCGGACTTGTTAGCTGCGTTGCGCGGAATGCTGCGGCCCCTATTACTGAATCAGGCCGTGGATTTGGTGTTCGAAGATGTGGATCATATTCCCGCGATGTTTTCCGACGAAGGCAAGATCTCGCAGATCCTCCGGAACTTCATCTCCAATGCACTGAAGTTCACCGAGCGCGGAGAGGTCCGGGTGTCCGCCAGTCTGGCGGGTGACGGCGACATCGTTTTTTCGGTGGCCGACACCGGTATCGGGATTGCCCCCCAAGACATTCAGCGCATCTTCCAAGATTTCGCACAGGTGGATAATCCCATTCAGAGGAGAGTGAAAGGCACCGGTTTGGGACTTCCCCTCTCGAAAAAGCTGGCTACTCTGCTGGGTGGCGAAGTGCGGGTGCAGAGCCAGCCCGGAGTTGGATCGACGTTTATCGTTCAGCTTCCCCTGAGATACCAGCACAGAGTCGAACTCAGCCTTGCCTCCGAATCGGCCATTGTGGCGGCGGAGGCCGACACGGAAAGTCTGCCCGTGCTGGTGCTGGAAGACAAAGTCGAAGAAATGATGATGTACCGTAGCTGCCTGAAGAACTCCGGTTACCATCTCATTCCCGCCTCCACGGTCCGCGATGCGCAGCAAGCCATGGAGAGGATTCGGCCGAAGGTGATCATTTTGGACGTGGTCCGGCGAGCGGAAGATTCCTGGAGATTTCTTGCCGAGCTCAAGCAGGAAGCTAGCACCCGCGACATTCCCGTGATCATCGCGAGCACCATCGCGGATCAAGCCAAGGCTTTTCATCTGGGCGCGGACGAATACCTTCTGAAGCCCGTTGAAAAAGTTCAGTTGCTGCAAAAGTTGGGGGAACGGACGGCGCCGGCTCCCGGCCTCCGCATCCTCATCATCGATGACGATGAGCGCGATCGTTATTTGCTGAAACAGCAGTTTCGCCAATCAGACGTTGTGATACGCGAGGTTTCCCAAGGCGTGGAGGGTCTGGGCGAGGCCTGCAAGGAAAGGCCGAATGCGATTATATTGGATCTCAGCATGCCGGGCATGAGCGGGTTTGAAGTGCTGGATGCTTTGAAAAGCGACGTTGCAACCAAAGATATCCCAGTGGTAATCTGCACTTCCCGCGTTTTGACCGAGTCCGAACGGCTTCGTTTAACCGGAAAGGCTGTCGCGATCCTGGGCAAGGAAGGCCAGGGGCTCCAGGAGATTGCAGAGGTCGTTCGCCGAACGGTAAGCCCGGTATGGATGGGGGTTGCGGCGATCTAGGAGCGCCTCTTCATATGGATCCGCAAACAGTATCTATACTGAATGTCGATGACTATCCCCCCGGACTGTATGCGCGCACGAGAATTCTAAGGCAAGCCGGCTTCGACGTTATGGAAGCCACCACTGGCAGCCAGACGCTCAAGCTGGTGTCCGAACATAAGCCCACCGTCGTTCTTTTGGACGTGAATCTTCCGGACATGCACGGTTTCGAGGTTTGCCGCCGCATCCGGTCGAATCCCGCACTGGCGTCCACGACGATTTTACATATCTCGGCGTCCAGTATCCAGGGGCAGCAACAGGCGCATGGCTTGAATACCGGCGCGGATGGTTATCTGATCGAGCCCTTGGATCCTTCGGTTCTGGTGGCCACCATCAAAGCCTATCTTCGAGTGCGCCAAGCCGAGAATGCGCTGCGACGGTCCAATGAAGATCTCGAACGCTTCGCCTATCGCGTGACACACGAGTTAAGCGAGCCGCTGCGCACCATTACGATGCACGGGCAGTTGCTTGAGATAGCACTCGCCGGGAAGCTGGATCCAGATAGTTTGAAGTCGTTCGAATTCCTGCAGGAAGGCGCGCGAAGGATGCGCACGTTCATCGACGATTTGCTGCGGTACTCCCAGGCCACCCACGGCGGCACGGACATCAGACCCATCGACATGGAGACGGTTTTGAGCGAAGCGCTGAGCTCCCTGGGCGCGGCCATTCAGGAGAGCGGAGCGAAGATTACCCACGATTCCCTGCCTGCGCTGATCGTCGATTCCAGGGTCGAGCACGTACTGCAGAACCTGATCAGCAATGCGATCAAGTATCGCCGCAAGGATACCGCGCCGCAAATCCATTTGTCGGCTCAATTGGACGGCGATACTTGGCTGTTCGCAGTCCGCGATAACGGAATTGGTATTGAGCCGCAATACACACAGTCCATCTTCCAGGTCTTTCACCGCTTGCACGGCCGTGACATTCCCGGCACTGGCGTCGGTCTGGCGTTGGCTCAGAAGATCGTCGAAATCAATGCCGGAAAAATGTGGGTGGAATCGAAGCCAGGCGTGGGATCCACCTTTTATTTCACAATTCCACAAGCCGGTGAAAGCTCCGCTGCCAACCAAGCCGCGCTATAGTTCGCCGCGCCCAGCTGTCACCGGTTAATTATTCGAGTTGAGCCACACCTTCGGCTCAACGGACATTCCGATTCTGAGCCGGTGATGCGGATCTTCGCCCGGCTTCAGCCGGATTCTTACGGGCAGACGCTGGACCACTTTGACGTAGTTGCCGGTAGCATTCTCGGGCGGAAGCAGACTCGTGCGAGCTCCCGTAGAACCGGGCATGCTTTCGACGTAAGCATGAAACGTCTGGCCGAAGGCGTCCACCTGGATGTCCACCGATTGGCCGGGCCGAATCCGGCGGAGCTGGGTTTCTTTGAAGTTAGCCGTTATCCAAATGTCATCGATCTGGCTGATGGCCAGCATCTCTTCGCCGGGCGCCAGATGCTGCCCCACTTCCACAGTCTTATTTGCTATCACCCCTCCCACCGGCGCAACGATCTTGGCATAAGAAAGATTCAGCCGGGCTTGATCGAGCGCCGCTTTGGCGGAGACGATGCTAGCTTGGCGAGTGGCCACGGTGGCCTGCCGCGCCGCGGTTTGACGCGGAGCGTTCTGCTGGGCTTCCTGAAGGCGCGTTGTAGCTTGCATTAATTCCGCGCGGCGCTCATCCAGCGATCGTATGCCACCTGCACCGCGGCTTGAGCCGCGTCCACGGCAGCCGCCTGGCTCTCAGCCGTTGCTACAACCGCGTCGAACTGTTGCTTTGAGATCTCCTCTTTGGCGGCCAACGGGCGAAAGCGTTCCACGTCTCTCTGCGCCTTGGCGTTTTGCGCTTCCGCACTCCGCAAATCCGCCAGTTTCGCTTCGTGCTCCTGCACTGCCGAGGACACGGACTTTTCCGTCACCACCACGCTGGCCTACGCCGCCGGCTTGTTCCAGCGCTACCTTATAATCCCGAGGATCTAGGTCGACAATTACTTGGCCGGGCTGAACGAACTGGTCGTCTTCCACATACACCCCGACAACGGTTCCGGCGATCCGCGAGCTGATCATGTTCAAGTGCCCGTCCACTTCGGCATCATCGGTAGACTCATAAGACGACAGATAAGTCCACAAGAGAGCGGAGCCCACCAGCACCAGAACCAACGCGATGGCGCCCAGCAATACCCGGCCGGGGTGTCGCTTTACATACCGGCGCGTACGCTGCGCGAAAGGCTTTTTGGGTTTTTCGGGCTTCTCCGGCTGCTTCTTTTCTGCCTGCTGCTCGATTTCGAGGTGGTCGACTTTCTCGCCTAGTTCACGAACTGTTGGTTTATCGGGCATAAGGGACTAGCGGCTTGCCAGCTTACAATCTTCGAACTTTGCCCACACGGATATGAGGGCAAATGGAGCGGTCGGTTTCTCACGACGTTGCAGTCAAAGTGAGAGGCGATAATATCGCCGTCGGCAGGAACGGCAACGGAACGGGCGCAGGAAGAAGAGCGCTAATACGAGGTCCAGGCCTCTCTTCCGCTTCGAACGGCGCGCGCACTTCCACTTGCACTTGGGGCACACAAATTGGCGTTCTATCGCTGGCGCGAACAAGGAATTCCTCGCTCGCGCAGGCTTGGTGAGCGCGCTGAGCATCGCGCTGAGCTGGCGCCGTCCGAAGTTCGTGCCTATCCGAATTTGATCCGCTAAAGAATCGCCCCGCATGTGCGTGCTACTACACCATGAAGAACTACGACCCGCCAGACAGACAATAGGTTTCAAGTCCGGGAAGGCCGTCGGCGTTCCTAACGGTTATGTCCGACTGTGTTCCTCAATCTCCAGCGTCTGATAGACATGACCAGGGAGACGCACCAACCTGGAAGCCATTCTGACTTCTGAATTCTGAATTCTTCCTCTAGAGACAATAAGCGACAGAATGACAACAACCAACACTTGGTTCGCAAAAATGGCCCAGAAGGCCGCAAAAGTGACCGGCTCCAGTCCGGCCTTTTTGACGGTGTGCGTTCTCACGCTGGTCTGGCTAGGGAGCGGACCCATATTTCATTGGAGCGATACCTGGCAGCTGGTGATCAACACCGTGTCGAACATTGTTGCGATGCTCATGCTCTTTCTCATCCAGAACACGCAGAATCGCGAAAGCGCCGCGCTCCAGCTGAAGGCGGATGAACTTCTGCGCGCGATGCGTGGCGCGCAGAACGCTTTCATCAATCTGGAAGAGCTCAGTGAGGAAGATCTGGACCGCATCAAAGAACGGTACGCGAAAATGGCCGAGCTCGCGCGCGCCAGGTCGGGTATGACCTCCAACCCCGGCTCTTCACCCGCGGAGACACCCAACTAACGCGTCACGCCTGCTTGCCAAGCGTCTTCCATAAATGGTGAACCTTCTTCAGGTCGCCAACGAACCTTTCATATTCCATGTGGCGCTGCTCTTCGTCCGGTGCGCGCAAGATCGCGGAGGGATGAACCGTCGAGGTCACATATCGCGCCCATGCATTTTGGACGAACTTCCCCCGCTCTTTCGTCAAGCGATAGGTGCTTCCGAAGATGGTCTGTGCCGCGGTAGCGCCCAGGCACACGATGATCTGGGGTTGAAGCAAATGGATCTCCGCTTCCAGCCATGGGCGGCACGCTCTGATTTCCAACCCGTTCGGCTTTTTATGTAACCTCCGCTTACCGCGCTCCTCGAATTTGAAGTGCTTCACGGCGTTCGTTACGTAAACGAGGGACCGGTCGATTTCCGCCGCCACCAGCGCGCGGTCCAACAGCTTTCCGGATGGCCCCACAAAAGGATGCCCCTGTCGATCTTCCTCGTCCCCCGGTTGCTCGCCGATCAAAACGATCTCAGCGGACTTGGGTCCCTCGCCGAACACAGCTTGCGTCGCGTGAGCGTACAGATCGCACCCGCGGCAGGTTTGCGCCGCCTCCCGGAGAGTGCGCAGCCCCGCATGTTCGGGAATGTAGTCGGCTGCACTGCGGCTGGATGCTGTTCGTGACATGGCTCTTCAAAACATTCAGAAGCAACTTTCGGGCAGATCGAACCAAGTGTGAAACTAACTTAGCTTGAGCCGGTCTAAAAAATATAGGGACGAAATGAACGCATCGGATATTCTCATCGACACCATACAAGCCTGGGGCGTGGATACCATCTTCGGACTTCCGGGCGACGGGATCAACGGCATCATGGAGGCTCTCCGCAAGCGAAAAGACAAAATCAGGTTCATTCAAGTACGGCACGAGGAAGCGGCGGCGTTCATGGCCTGCGCCTATGCGAAGCACACCGGAAAGTTGGGCTGCTGTCTGGCAACGTCGGGCCCTGGCGGCATTCATTTACTGAACGGGCTCTACGACGCCAAATTGGATGGACAGCCGGTGCTCGCAATCACGGGCATGCAGTTCCACGATCTCATCGATACCTACACTCAACAAGACGTGGAACTCGACAAACTGTTTGAGCATGTCTGTGTCTATAACACGCGCTGCATGGGGCCGGCTCACATGGAGAACATCGCCGAGCTCGCCTGCCGCGCCGCTCTGGTATATCGGGGTGTATCGCACCTATGCATCCCAGTCGATTTCCAAGAGCTCGAGGTGAAGGCCAAAGGGACCGGGCGGAATCCTCGCAATGTCCCGAAACAGGTCTCCGATGTTGCGGCCGAGAGCGCCCGCATCCCCTCCGACGAGGATCTGCGAAAAGCAGCCGACATCCTCAATGCTGGGAAACGGATTGCGATTCTCGCGGGCCGTGGCGCCCTGCCCGCTTCCAGCCAATTGGAGCAAACGGCCGCCAAGCTGTCCACGCCGATTGTCAAAGCGCTGCTCGGAAAGGCGGCGGTGCCCGATGATAGCCCCTACACTACCGGAGGCATCGGTCTTCTCGGGACGCTCCCTGCCCAGGAACTGAAACCAGGACAAGCTCGTGCTGTGCAAATCGATTTGGATCCGCTGCGTATCGGTCTGCGATATCCCGTCGAAATTGGCTTGGTGGGCGATTGCCGGCGTTCGCTCGAAAAGCTGCTTCCGCTCTTGCGAACCAACGACAAGAGAAGCTTCCTCAAACAAGCGCAAGCGGGGCTGAAGGATTGGAATAAGCGCATGGAGGAACAGGCGACCGTGACTGCGAAGCCGATGAAGCCCCAGCGCCTGGCAGCGGAACTTGGCAAGCGTTTGCCCGCCGACGCCATTGTGAATTGTGACTCCGGAACCATCGCCACCTGGTGGGCGCGTCACATTCCAGCGCAGCGCGGACAAATGCACACCGTGTCCGGGAATCTCGCCACCATGGCCTGCGGCCTGCCATACACCATTGCTTCGCAGATCGCGTATCCGGATCGTCTGTGCGTTGGATTTGATTTGTGGGCGACGGCGGATTCAGCATGCTGATGGCTGAATTTGTCACCGCCGTCCGATATCAGTTGCCCATCAAGATCGTGATCGTGAAGAACAATGCTCTGGGCCAGATCCGCTGGGAGCAGATGGTGTTCCTGGGCAACCCGGAGTATGAGTGCGATCTCACGCCCATCCACTTTGCAGATTTTGCGCGCGCCTGCGGCGGTGCCGGTTTCACCATCGAAGATCCCAGCGAGTGTGGGCCGATCCTCGATCGTGCCCTGCAAACGCCCGGTCCCGTGGTCATCGAGGCCATCGTCGATCCCAACGAACCGTCCATGCCTCCCAAGGTCACAGCGAAGCAAGCCGCGCACTTCGCCGAGTCACTGGCGCGAGGAAGTCCGCGAGTTGTTGTGATCGTATTTTTCAACCAAGGAGATTCAGATGCCTGAAAAAAAGACTTTGGAGCGTGCTCGCCAAGGCCAACGCCGGGGCAAAGCTCCCTCCACGCAAGCTGGAGAATTTGTCAAAGAAGAGATGGACCACGTTCGGGAAGGGAAGCACGGCGCACGCTCCGCCAAACAAGCGATCGCAATCGGTCTGTCAAAAGCGCGGCGGGCGGGAGCGAAACTTCCACCTCCCCGGAACGGGTCCGAGCGTACCCGCAAACAGGCCGCGCGCGATGATGCTAAAGGATCGAACCCGTCTCGTCCCGTCTCGCAAAAAAGATCGAAGGCGGTGAGTTCCGCTCTCAAGCGCGAAGGCCATGCAGCCGCTTCCCACACAGCACTGTCGCGCCAGGCCCACTCCACCGCCAAAACCCGCGGACCGGCTAAGCGGAGCCAGGCCGCTAAGAAGGCTGCGCGCACCCGAGCCCACAAGTCGCGATAGCTTGCCAGAAGTTGCCGCCCGCGAAGATGGCCAATGGCGGATCGGGTATCCCTTAGCCGACACTAGGAATGACGCGCGGCTATGGATACAAATGAGACTTCCATCCTGGCTTCTCCCAAGCAAAACCGCGCAGAGCGTTTTTTCGCGGATCTGGGTCCTGGGCTGATTACTGGCTGCGCCGACGACGATCCTTCCGGTATCTCCACCTATTCCATGGCCGGAGCTGTCTTCGGTTATGCCCTGCTGTGGACGGCCCTGATTTCTTTCCCGCTCATGGTGGCGGTTCAGATGATGTGCGGGCGTCTGGGGATGGTCACCGGGCGCGGACTGGCCGGCGTTATTCGACGCCGCTATTCCAAGTGGATCCTCTGGGGTGCGTGTTCGCTCCTCATCGTCGCCAACGTGGTGAACATTGCCGCCGATCTGGGCGGCATGGCGGATGCCACGCAAATGGTAACCGGCGTCAACTCGCTCTTCTGGACTCCGCTCTATACGGCCTTGATCGTCAGCTTTTTGTTTTGGTCTTCCTATCGCCAGATTGCGAGAATCTTCAAGTGGATCACGCTCGTGCTGCTGGCCTATGTGATTACCGCGTTCTTTGCGGGCGTGGACTGGCGGCAGGCGTTGCTCGCGACGCTGCTGCCCCATCCAGTTTGGTCGCGCGACTATGTGGAAGTGCTGGTGGGCATTCTGGGCACCACCATATCTCCTTACCTCTTTTTCTGGCAGGCGTCGCAGGAAGTGGAAGAAGAACGCGCCATGGGAAGGAATCTTGCGCAGCGTAAAGGCGCCACCGCTGAGGAATTGCGCGGCCTGCGGGTGGATGTGATCACGGGCATGTTTGCCTCGAATTTCATCATGTATTTCATCATCCTTACTACATCGGCGACGCTGCACTCGCATGGGATGGTGAAGATCGAAACCGCCAAACAAGCCGCCGAGGCGCTCCGCCCGCTGGCCGGGAACGCTGCGTACCTGCTGTTCACCTTGGGATTGATCGGGACGGGAATGCTGGGAGTGCCGGTGCTCGCCGGATCGTGCGCCTATGCGATCGCGGAAGCCTCGGCGTGGCGGGGATCGCTCGAGAAAAAGCCGGGCGGCGCGAAAAAATTCTACGGAGTACTGGGAGTGGCCATGATGCTGGGCCTCGCGATTAACTATGTAGGACTCAACGCCGTAAAGATGCTCTTCTGGTCCGCGGTTACCAACGGCATCCTCGCGCCGCCGCTCATTCTGTTGATTCTCCTTCTCACCAACGATCGCAAGGTAATGGGCGATCAAATCAGTCCGCTGATTGAGCGGACTCTGGGTTGGGCGACGTTTGTGTTGATGACGGCGGCGGCCGTCGCGATGCTGATTGCCTAAAGGCTATTTTTTCTTCTTCTTGAAAGCTTGGATCCCTTTTTCAACAATAGTCAGGGCCCGTTTCGGACCGCCCTGGTTCTTCAGCTTGAACTTTTTCCGCGCAGCTTGTTGTACGACACAAAGAACTGCTCCAGTTGATCGAGCAACGACGGGTTCAACTCTTCGATCGACGAGACATCCTGGTGTTGATAAGAATGGATAGCCACTCCCAACAGCCGATCGTTGGTCTCAGTTTCGCCATCCTCCGTTTGAGTGGCTTCGATCACGCCGATGATCCTCACATGCAACAGACAACCCACGTGGGCAGGCTCGTCCATCAGCACCATGATGTCGAGCGGGTCGCCGTCCCCGCCCAGGGTACTGGGGATAAAGCCGAAATCGAAGGGGAATATCATTCCCTCCGGAAGCAGTCCCCCCAGTTTGAATAGATTCGACTCCGGATCGTAGTCGAACTTATTCCGGCGGTTTTTGGGCGTCTCGATGATGGCGCAACACTGCAGCTTCTTTCGATCCAGAGGTTCGGAAAAGCGCTCAGGTTTGCCATCGATGTAAGTAAGGGATGTAAAAGTTACTTCTCAAACACCTTCTCAACTTGTCCGATTTTCTTTTGGATCTTGCCGCCCAGCTTTTCGTCCTGACCCTCGGCCATCAAGTTGGGGTTGTTCGTGGCTTTTCCCGCCTGCTCTTTGAGCTTGCCTTTGGCCTCATGGATCTTACCCTGCACCTGATCTTTTGTACTAACTTTCATTGGATGCTCCTTTTCAGCGGAACCGCTCATGCAGCCCACCGCCCCCTGCCGTGCACTTGGAGCACCGAACTACAAGCGCGCTATTAATCCTCGTGTCGCACGCTGATGCCACCGCCGGACGTATGCAGGTAGAGCCGGGGACCACCGCCGTTCAGAGGCACGTGGAGTTCGTTTCGATGGCGCTCACCACTGCTCGGGACGGCAAAGTCCGTCCAAACCCCTCCTCCGCTGGCAGAGGCGTCGAGATCCACGTGGGCATCCTTATCGAGGCGCACATCGATACTGCCCCCGGAAGTATACAAACGGCATTCTTCCTTGGGCTGACCCAGCAATGACACACGAACGCCGCCGCCGGACGTGGAGGCGTCAATCGGCCCCACAGCGTCGCGTATCTGGATCCCTCCGCCCGAGGTGTGTACAATGGCCCGGCCCTTTCCTCCTGTCAATGTGATGCTGCCCCCGGAGGTTCTTGCATTCACTGCGCCGTCAATGCCATCAAAGTCGAGTGAGCCGCCCGACGTGCGGGCGTTCACTTCGCCGTTCAGGCGGCTCACGAAGATGGGCCCTCCCGAAGTCTCCACGTCGGCGTTGAACTTCTCCGGCACCGTGACGCGATACTCCACCTCGCGGAGCCAGGTTGTATACTCCAGGCACTGCCAATTCCGGCACATGGAGTGGCTGCCGAAAAAGGTGGGCCAGACAGCCAGCATCGGCTGCCAGCCTTTGTGGAAGGCGCCAATCACGTGGATATCCGAGCCTTCCTGTACGATGTCCAGCGTGAAATCCCGGCGCATTCGATCAAACTCCGCTTGGGAAGGCGGAAACCCATGGAAGTAAACCTCAGCCTGGACGGTCTTTCCATCACCCGGCTGGACCCGGATGGTCCCGATGTCAACGTTCAACACCAGCCGGGTGGCTGAGGAAACCGGAGCGGACTTCCGGACGTGGTCCTCCGGCTCAACGGCTAGAAGAAATGACGCGCAGGCCAGCGCGGCGACGAATAAACGGAGCACGGCAGCCTCCTATGTAGATGTAATACGTGCCAATCCGCATTCCGTTCGCAAAATTCCTCTTCCGCCTCTATTCTGGCTTCTGAATTCTGACTTCTGGCTTCTGAATTCTGGTCAGATCACCTTGGCCTGGCGCATCACTCCTTCGGCCTTCTCACGAATCCTGGTCGCCACCTCGTAGGGGTCGCCCTGCGTGAACTCCGGCAGAAACAGTTCCACCGAAAGTGCGCCGGAGTAGTTCTTTTCGGCGAGTTTCCGCAGAATCCGAACCAAGGGGGAAACGCCATCGCCTGGAATCAGCCGCGTGGTATTGTCCAATAACTCGCGCGGCATGTCCGGCACATCCTGATAATGCACATGAGCAAGCTCACCCGGGTGTAGCAGGTCGAGGTCTTCGAACTTGCTGAGGCCCGACCAGAAGTGATAGCAATCCAGCATCGGACGCACGTTGGGATGGGCGGCCTCGCGGATCAGCTTCAGCGACGTGGTCAGCGTGGCAATGAACGACGAATTGCGCGCAAACTCGATCATCGCGGTCATCTTATACTGCATAGCCGCGTCCCCGCCCTCGCGAATGCAATCGACAGCGCCCTTGTAATCGTCTGCGGTGACCTTGCGGCTGGTGACGGCGGGACAGTAGATCTTGGTAAGGCCGAACGAGGAGAATTGCTCGCAGCGCTTCTTCCAGGTATCGAGCGCCGCAGCCCGGTTCGGATTAGGAATCCAAAAATCCGGAAGCACGGACGCGCAGGAGACCGGGGTCAATCCCAGATCGGTGACCACGCGACGCGCGGCCGCCAAGTCGTCGGTCTTCAGAAACTCATCCAGCATCCGATCGGTCAGCTCCACATTCTTGATCCCCGCGCGCGCCCAGCCTTCCAGCGACTTGCGGTATCCCGCGGCCGCCGAGGTGTTCTGGTGCAGAGACAGCACCATTTTCCCCGAAGCTGCATGGGCGGGGCTGGCCGCCAGGGCCAGGGGAGCGAGAAGTGCGGTTCGTCGAGAGAGCATGGCAGATACTATATCGCTATCCTTCTGAAGTTTCTATGTCATTCCGCATTAAGTTTCTATGTCATTCCCCGATACATCGGAAGCCGATGTTGTAGTCGCGATCACCGATTTCAATCCGGCTGCGATAGGACGCGCGAATGAGACTGGGGTCGTCGAACCAACCTCCGCCGCGCAGCACTTTAAACTCACCCGACCCCGGCCCTTTCGGGTCTATGGCCTCTTTGGAGATCGCCGACGAGTGCCAGTCGTTAGTCCACTCCACCACGTTGCCTAGCATGTCGTGCAGCCCGTACCCATTGGCTTGCTTCTGCCCCACCGGGTGCGTAGTGCTTTTGCTGTTTCCCTGGTACCAGGCGATCTGGCCGACGTCCCCATACCGGCTCCCCGTACTCCCGCCGCGCGCCGCATATTCCCATTCGGCTTCGGTGGGCAGCCTGCCTCCGATGGCACCGCAGTAGGCATTTGCCTCGATCCAAGTGACCTGTTCCACCGGCAGACTCGGGCCCTTGAAGTTGCTGGGATTTTTCCCAATCACGCGTTGATAGGCGGCTTGCGGGACCTCCGTTTCCCCCAACCAAAAGCCTTTGGTCAAGGTCACGCGGAGCGCGGGCTTTTCATCGCCATAACACTCGGTGTCTCCCGGCGAGCATCCCAATAGGAAGGTTCCCGGAGGTATCCACAAATAACGCAGCCCGTCCTTGGCATTCGTCTTCGCGGCATTGGTCTTCGCGTCGGGCCGCTGCGCGTCATTCGTCTTCGCGTTGGGCGCCTGCGCGCCGGGATTTTGGAAAGCCTTCACGCTGCTCGGCAGAGTGGTGGCGAACAGGATGGAGACCAGCGCCAAAAGTCCTCGATTCGCCACACGATGAATATCCAATTCAGCCTCCTGATCGTGCCTACTTTAGCAGAGTGATTCAGCTTGAGGCGATTCTCGTGAGCACTTGGCGGGCGTTCTCAAAATGCGGCTGGCGTTTTCACAAATGCGGCTTCCTTGGGCGGCGGGTCTGCTTGGAAACGGGGGTGGGCGGCGTAATAGGTGGGGTTCTGACGCATCAGCTGTTGTGCGTGGCGCTCGACTTGTTGTTTTGAAAAAACGAAGCCATCATCTTTTGAAAAGCCTTCGGCGGCCGGTTCCCAGGGAAGTCCTTTGTGTTGATGGCGTAAGAGGATTTCGGCGGCTTCGGTGAGTTGGCGGCGTTCCAGGCGGCGGCGCTCGTCTTGGATGTCGCGGAGCTGCTCGATAGCTTTTTGGAACTGGCGGGAGAGGCGTGAGCCGTGTAGGCCAAGCGTGGCCATCTGCGGGATTAGGGATTGGGGGTTGGGGTCCTGGCAAAGCAGCTCGGCTTCGAGGAATGGGATGCGGTTGAGGCGCCAGGCGGTGCTGGCGATTTCGTGGACGAGTTGAGTCTCGGTGGGTGTGGCGGGGGCGTACTCATCGAGAAATTGCTGGATGTGGCGCTGGTAGGCGTCGGGGTCCTCGGTGGGCAGGACGGCGGTGCGGGCGGTGAGGCCATGGCTGAGGGCGTTGAGCGAGGAGCGCTGCTTGCCCGATTCGGTGCGCGGGCCGGTGGAGTGGGCGGAGTTGGCGCGGTTGATGGCGGAGCGCCGTTGTAACCAGCGTTGGACGGGATCCGCTGTGGTTGGGGTTGCTTGAGCTTGGGCTGCTGCTGCCATTTGTACACCTCGGTCTTTAAGAAACTCGCGCAAAACGGAGTGCGGCCCGGACTAACCTCTGGTTCATCTGCTGGTGCGCGCCGCACCCTTTGCGCTTCTGGGATAGCACGGCCCGGGGATGCAGCGGATAGAGGGCCGGCATAGTTTGTTGAAGGGGAAATAGAAAGAGCGTGCGGAAGTTTGTGATTGGATCGGCGGGACCGGCGCCGACATCCTTGATACTTGTGGAGCTTCGGGCCTTGGAGAAAACTTTTGCGGCGGCGGGTATTTCCTTGAGAGCCGAGAGTGAGGTCAAGGTGACCCAAGTGCATCGCTGTGCCCCGAGATGGCACGTATTGGGCATCTTGTCGAGATTACGATCGGTTGCGAGGCCGCGATGATCCGCATCGGCAATGGACGGCAAGGGCGGGCCTGTCTGAGGGATTGACAAAGGAAGCAGAGGTCAGTGACGACCACAAACCGGCCACGTGGATTTCGTGGGACGGCGTTTCGCTGACCGTGTGCATCGATGTGCCCCCGGAGATGGCACGTATTAGGCATCTTGTCGAGATTACGACTGGCCGCGAGGCCGCGATGATCCGCATCGGCAATGAATGGCAAGGGCGGGCCTGTTTGAGGAAATGGACATAAGGAAGCAGAAGTCAGGTTAAGCGAAAGAGACCGCTGTTTTCTACGACGGCCAAGCGAATGTGGCTGCAACTAGGTTGGCATTCCGCGGCGTCTTAGCTGTGGTCCGGCCGGTAGCTGAGTGCCCGTGCGCCCCAGCGAACCATGAGGTGCAACTCCGGGGAAACAGATGCAGCGAGATCTTCGTATTCGCGACTTAGATTTTCCGTTGGACTTTGGTCAAACTGAAGACAGTCATCACAAGCGGTATGCAGAACAAATGGGAAGCGCGAGAGAGTCTGCACGAAGCGATCGTTCCAATCATGACAGTGATCGTAGGATGCCTTGCTATACTCCCGTCGCTCCAACAACGCCTGCTCGACCCGCTGCGGGTCGTCACCTTCCTCTTCGACGATTGCGGCGAGAAACAGTTCGTGGTCCCGTTGCTTGGTCCGCAAATCCATCCTTTCGCAACACGGAGGGTACGACAGCGCTCCACCGAGGGACGTCATGCCGACGCGCGCCGCCAAGAAAGTCGGCTTGGACCACACGCCGAGGCCGCTCAGGGGGCCCCTCGCTCCTTGCGCTCTCTTGTACACCTCAATAGTGGGTCCGGCAATCCCTTCTGACTCGATATCGAGATCGAAGGCAGCGGAACATGGCTCGGCGCTCAATCCGTTTCCTCTGAGGAAATCCGCGACGGTAGACTGAAATTCCGCGTCTATATGGGTCAGAAAAGCAAAGTCTCGCAAACTGGCGGCAACCGTTATGACGCTCAAGCGTTCATGTGCTTCCAAGGCAGCACCTTTGGCGACCCAGCAGGCCCTGATGTCTCCGTAAACTGTGCGCGCCCGTTGGAGGTCTCGTACTGCCATCCTTGCATCCTCAAGCCTGAACGGGTGCGATCTGAAACAAACTTGCAGGCGCAGAAGCTGATGAGCTGCGGCATGGCATGCCATCGTACTCCCGCCCATCGAGGCTTCGTCCAGCCTTTTTCTTGTTCACGCCCCCCCATTGCTTGAAAAAGAAGGATACGCCAGCCTCGGAACATTGGTCACGAATAGATCTGACCCAGTCTTTGTGCATTGGACGAGCCCCGGGGCCAGACTCGCCGCCAACGATCACCCAGTCGATGCCGGAAAGGTTCAGCTTTGGCAATGGTCCTAGCAGCGGTTCGAGAGATAGGAATTTGATTGCTGCTCCAGTCTGGCGAAGATCATCAATCCGGAACTGATACTTCTCGTTCTCAACGCTAACGCCCATCCAGATGTTGTCCGTCCATTCGAGTTTCGGGTTTACTTCCAGGAGTCGGTCTGAGCGCTTCGTAAGCACTTGAAATTGGTGCCAGTGCGCCGCGCGCATCGTCGCAAACACTTGTTGAATGAACGCGCCCGGCACCTTGTCTTGGAACAGGTCGCTCATTGAATTCACAAAGACCACCTGGGGCTTTTTCCAACGGAGCGGCGCGTCGAGCATATGCTCATGCAAAGTCAGCTTGAAACCGTTTCGGTAGTTCCGTTGGCCCATGGCTTTTAAGCGCGCTGACATGCGTTCCGCGTAGCAGAATTTACAGCCTGGGCTGATCTTTGTACAACCCGTTAGGGGGTTCCAAGTTGATTCCGTCCATTCGATCGAGGACTTGGTGGCCATTTTTCACTCCTGATTTAGGTTGGAAACGTCAACTTCGTGTTTTCCGGCAATGTTCTTTTTGTACCGCCAGCCTGCATCCGCCGCTCCTGGGAGCGGGGATCTACTTCGATCCGAAACTCGGCCTCCAGGCGGAGGACGGCATCACGGTAGGTTGTATCGGTGAACTGAGTTTCCGGCGCCTCCGCGTCAAGGAGCTCTTTGAATGTTAGCGTTCGCCCGGCAAAAACCTCCAGAAGGCGATCGCACACTTCTTCCAACGGAGAGAATAACGGCAAGGACGTAGCTTTTGCATCCTTCGGGTCAAAGTCCCATGATCCTATCCCGTCGATTACTTCCGAGCTGCAGTCGTTCATGATCCGCTTCATTATCCCGGCGCCCTTGGGGTGCTTGGAGGCAAAAACGAGGTGATGGCTAGTTCCGCCTCCTTCACGACTTCTAAACGCGAACACAACGGGCATGCCACCTGCGTCACGTATGGCTGCGCGGATGGCTTTCAACACGGCCTCCTCCCGCGCCCGTGGCCTTAGGGCCTCAATCTCGCGTCTTAAGGCCCTAGCGCGATCTGCCTCGAAAAACTCGTCAATGGATTCATCCATCATGGGATAGCTGAGTTTCATGTTGACACGGCGGTAATTGAAGAAGAACAGGCAGTCGTTGCCGAAGCCCTGCAGCACGCCCGCTATTAAGCGCAGGGACAAGCCTTTGTACCCTGACGGATCGGCGAAGACAAGCGTGGGGATCGAAAAGCGGTGGTTGGCGAGCGATTTGTTCACGATTCTCTTAGTGAAAGCAGGCGGAAACTGCAGGCTATCTATGCCCGGCAACGCCAGAATGTCTTCTCGAAGCTTCTTAGCATAGTCCGGGTCACCTTCGTTAAACCACAGCCTGACGCAGCTACGGAGCCTCGCGTCCTGAATTACCTGTTCCGTGACCAGCACCGGAATGGATTTCTCTCCGTTTTTGTAGCGCCCAGGTCCAGCAAACAGGTCGGCATAACCGACTTCACGATCCCTAGCCAACACGTTCGACCATGACAAGAAGTAGTCGAGCACGATCTTCTGCTTGACGCGCGAGGACTCCCGAGGGTAGTCGAAGAATCGCTCGTCGACGCCGAGGCCAGTGAACTTGGGCATGTACCTCCTGCCTTACCCCAAGGGCCTCTGAGCCGAAACGAACCTCCTGGGGCCCGAAGCTATTATCCGCACGATTTAAGTACATAATACAAATAAAATGTTTCGATGTGTTCTGACCCGACCGGCTGCGGCGTGGCAGGCACCCTAACGGCGGGTCAAGCCCATCCTGAATCGGCCCGTGTTTACGCACAGGCTGCGACGTTTAGCGGAGTCCCTGATTTGGTCTCCTCAGCATCAGTCTTATGACGTCGCCGTCACGTCAGTTTGACTGGAAAGGCCCGACGATGATCTTTGCCAAACGAGTCGATAGGTTATGTTTCGATCCGAACAGGGCGTCGAGAGGAGTCTCGACGCGGCAAACACGAGTGTTCGCGCCACAATGGCGGGTTGTGTTGCATCCCTTAGAGCCGCCCTAATATACTGGACAGTTGCATTTCTGCATATTTCAAGAACAGGAGCCCTCATGAAAATCCTCCGCTCCAGCGTAAGGGTTGCATTGCTGTGCGCCGGCATCGTTGGCCTGATCACCTTTCCAACCCAGGCCCAACAAACCAAATACGTCAGCCCGCCGGGCTACATCTCGGGGACCGTCCAGGGTGAAAAAGGTCCTGAGGCCGGCGTGTGGGTTATAGCCGAGACCAAAGATCTGCCAACCAACTTCATCAAGATTGTGGTTACCGACGATCGCGGCCGGTTCGTCCTGCCAGAGCTACCCACGGCGAATTACAAAGTCTGGGTGCGCGGGTATGGCATTGTCGATTCGTCGCCCATCGACGCGAAACCCGGCAACACCGGGGTGGCGCTGAAGGTCACCTCCGCGAAGACTCCGCAAGAGGCGGCCAAGGTTTATCCGGGCAATTACTGGCTGTCGTTGCTGGAGCCGCCGGACAAGAGTCTGTTTCCGGGCACGGGACCACAAGGCAACGGCGTGGGAACGGGGATGCTGACCCAGAATCATTGGATCAACTCGCTGAAATCGGACTGCAATTTCTGCCATCAGCTTGGCAACCAATTGACGCGCACCGTGGACGATGTATTCAAAGCGAAGCCGGAGTTCACCACCCACACGCAGGCCTGGGAATGGCGGCTCGGCTTGGGCGTTCGCGGCACCAATATGTATTCGGTGCTCCTCAGGCAGGGCAAAGATCCGTCGCTCAAGGCATTTTCGAGCTGGACCGAACGCATTGCCGCGGGTGAAGTGCCGCCCGCGCCGCCCCGGCCGGCCGGGATTGAGCGCAACGTAGTGGCCACACTTTGGGACGTAGGCGACGACCACTCGTTCATGCACGATCAAATCTCCACCGACAAGAACCACCCCACCGTCAACGGGGGCGGCCGTAACTATGCGGTGAACGCCGGTCACGGTCAACTGGTGGTTTTGGATACGGCCGAGAACAGCACATTCACGCTGGACATTCCCACGCGGGCCCCCAGGGATCAAGTCCCCTCGCGCTTCCCCGCACCCAATCGCCCTTCGAATTTCTGGGGCATGGAACATCTGTGGTCGAACCCTCCCTATGATCCCGCCGATCCGCACAATCCCATGATCGACAGCAAGGGCCGCGTTTGGTTAACGTCGAAGATCCGCGGCAATCAGGATCCGCCATGGTGCAACGATCCGAACAACAAATTCGCAGCCTGGTTTCCACTCCGCAACAGCGGGCGGCAAGCTGCGTTCTTCGACCCGAAAACGCGCCAGTTCACTTTGATCGATACGTGTTTTTCCACGCATCATCTGCAATTCGACAACGATGCCGACGAGACGCTGTATTTCAACGAGCTGACCGGCCCCATCTTCGGCTGGATCGACACGAAGGTGTACGACGAAACCCACGATGAACAGAAGGCGGTGGGATGGTGCGGCCAGGTGCTGGACACCAACGGCGATGGCAAGATCACCAAACCATGGAATGTTATGAAGCCGGGCAGCGGCGGCGAGGTATCCATCCTGTACGCCAGCGATACAGCATCGGGAGGCGGGGGCGGGCGCGCCAGCAACGCGGCCAATGTCCCGTTCAATCCCAAGCTGGATACGCTCATCAGCTATAGCATGTATTCCGTAATTCCAAGCCCCGTGGACGATTCCGTGTGGGGGATCTCGGAGTTCTATCCGGGTTACCTGATGCGGATGCAGCGCGGCAACAATCCTCCCGAGTCCTGCAAAACTCAGCTCTTCAAGGTTCCGGAACCGGGCTTCGACCCGCGCGGCGTGGATATCGATAGCCATGGTGTCGTGTGGACGGCGCTGGCCGCCACCAGCCATCTGGCCAGCTTCGACGTTCGCAAGTGCAAAGACCTGGGTGGACCGGCGAAAGTAGACGGCAGCCAGTGCCGCGAAGGCTGGACGCTGTATCAAACTACCGGCCCCAAGCTAAAAGGCACGGACATTCCGGCCGACTTCCACTATTACAACTGGGTGGACCAACACAACGTAATAGGTCTGGGCGCGGACACGCCCTTCGCAACCGGATCAAACTCCGATGCGTTGATTGCGCTCAATCCGCAGACCAAAAAGTGGACCTACTTCCGCATACCGTATCCGCTCGGTTTTTACTCGCGCGGGATGGATGGCCGCATCGACGATCCGAACCTGGGTTGGAAGGGCCGCGCGCTTTATTCCAACTACGGCACGCATTTCGTCTGGCACATCGAAGGCGGCAAGGGCACCAAGGGCAAGATCGTGAAATTTCAGCTTCGACCCGATCCCCTGGCTCGATAGGTCTTCGACCGGTAGAAGATTTTCTTTTGTACCCGAATTTGTCGGAGATTCTGGCCTACCAAGGCGCAGCAACTATGTACTATTCTTAGCTTGGGAACGGTTGTGGAAGAACCGGCGCATTATCTTGAGTCCCCGCGAGTTCTGTGGGGAGCGGCGGCATTAACAATTGCCGCCGCCGTGGTCGCCGTGCTTGCCGTTCGCGAGGTTGCCGTTCGGGTGCTTCACCCCGATCCGAGGTTCACGCCACTCAGTCTAGGCTCTCCTATCGTTGCCACTATGGTCTGCACCGGGATGGCTATCTACGTTTTTGTAGGAATGGTGTCTTATCCGAACCCGGCCCGCACATGGCGTCGAGTTTCGGCTATAGTCCTGATCCTGTCGTTTTTGCCCTGCGTATTATTGGCGATTTCACATATAATGGGCGGAGGCTGGCCCGAGGCTTGCGCTCTCATGACGATGCACGTAGTTATATGGGCGATTTGCGTAACGCTTTTACCGTCGCTTGCGATCACGAAGCACCCTCCCAAAAACCAGGCCCCTGACCGCCCTCTCTCGATTCTCTAGCTAGGTGGCGTCGAAATAAATTGCGCTCTTAGGCGGGCGCCACGGGTTCGCGGCGGCAACGCACCTCGCGCACGGCGTAAATGCGGCGTCCCTGGCTTTCGAAATACGTGCGCATTAGCACTTCGCCCAGCAGGCCGGTGCTGAACATCATCAAACCGCTCAGCAACAACAGCGCTCCCAGGATCACCAGGGGACCGTGGTTGATCATGATGGCCTGCCCCCACAATTTGGGAACGGACACCACGCCCAGAATGATGAATCCGGCCGTGAACGCGGCCAGCCCGAGCCGGCCGAAGAAATGCATCGGCCGCGTGAAGTATTTCAACAAGAACTTGATGGTCAGGATGTCGAACATCACGTTAAACGTGCGGCCCAGGCCATAATGCGAATCGCCCGCCACGCGCGGCGTGTTGCGGATGGGAACTTCGGCGATGCGCGCGCCGTAGAAACTGGCCAGCGCCGGAATGAAGCGGTGCAGTTCGCCGTAGAGATTGATGTCCTTGAGTATTTCGGCGCGGTAGGCCTTGAAGGTGGTGCCGAAATCGCGCAGTTGGATTCCCGAAGATTTCGCCATGAGCCAATTCGCGATCCGTGAGGGAAACTTGCGAGTGATCGCATTGTCGACGCGGTCCTTACGCCAGCCGCTCGCGATGTCGTAACCTTCTTCGATCTTGGCGAGCAGCGCGGGGATGTCCTCCGGTGCGTGCTGCAAATCGCCATCGAGGGAAATGATCACGCTCCCTTGTGCCTCGTCGAAGCCCGCGGAAAGAGCGGCGGTTTGTCCGAAATTTCGGCGCAGACGGATTACTTTTAGCCGGCCGTCGGTTTCCACCAGATTGGCGAGCAGGTCGAAGCTGCGATCTGTCGACGCATCATCCACCGCGATAATTTCGTACGGCTTCTGCATCGACTCCAGAACCGCCGTCAGCCGGTCATAGAGCGGCAGGATGGATGGCTCCTCGTTATGAATCGGGATCACGATAGACAACATGAAGGTGAATTACCATCTTATCCTACGGATGCAATTCCGCGGCTACAATAGTCCGTAGGTTCTAAGAACCAGCGTGCGCGGCAATCACTGGACAGAGGAGAATCGATGGAACCGGAACGTCATAAATGCACTGCCTGCGGCGGAACTGGGGATTGCCCGGTCTGCAAGGGAACCAGCAATGGTGGTCAGTGTGAGAAATGCGCCGGAACGGGCCGATGCCCGAACTGCCGCGGCACCGGGCGCGACCCATCCAAGCCTGCCGGCTAAAAGCTGCTACGCTGAGAGAAGTCAAAACTAATCGCAAAGGGGTGATTTCCGTTGGCTGAAGTTCAACTTCATGAAGGCGAAAGCCTGGAGAGCGCGCTGAAGCGCTTTAAGCGAAAGGTCCTGCAAGAGGACATCGTCAAAGACATCAAGCGCCACGCTTTCTATTTGAAGCCGGGTCAGAAAAAGCGCGTCAAGCAAGCCCTGGCTCGCAAACGCGCCCGCAAAAAACGTACCAGAGACAGCGAGCCGGATCGCAGTCCTTCCTAAGCTTTAGCACTGAACGCCGGGGCATCGCTAGATCGCCCTGGCTTCGAACTCCGATACCTCGTCATCCTTCACCGTGTAGTGCACCTCAATGGGACGACAGCACACCTCGCAGTCTTCGATATAGGTTTGTCTCTTCACTGACGTGTCCAGCACCATCGATATCTGTTCCGAGCAGTACGGACACGCGAAAAAATACTCCATCCCGCCCAGCATATCGCGGCACGGATTGCGCCAAGGAGCCTAGCCCCAAAGAGCCACAACTCAGAACCCCACCAGCCGTAGTATGATCGCTGAACGCGAGGAAACGATCATGCGAAAAATTTGGCTGATGGTGCTTATGCTGGTAGCCGGCATTGGCATTGGTTTAACGATCTCGGGCCGTCTGGCGCCTGTCCAGGCCCGCTCAAAGCCGGGAACTGGGTTCGCGGCCGTTCCAGGAACCCTCGGGTCAGAGGATCTGACGGGACCCTACGACGTTGTCAAGAACTGGCCGCAAGACGTCAGCACCCTGCCGGGAAATGAGAAGTGGACCTACGGCGCGGGTGAAAGCGTCTTCGCCGAAAGTCCGAATCGCATCTATATGCTGTTCCGCGGGGAACTGCCGAAGATGGCCCCGCCGAAGGCCACCTTGCTTCCGCAACTGGGCCCCAGCCTCACTTTTCCGGTGGCCGGCTTTTGGCGCGATGCTACCGTGGCTTCGCTGCCCGGAACCGGCGGTACCGACAACGATGTCAGCGAGTGGCTGACGTCTTGGGAGGGCAAGGCGCCAGACCTTGGCATCAAGGGCCCTCCCTATCGCCAGCTCGGCGTGGACGCGAAATGGGAAAACTGCGTCGTGGTTGTGGATGGCAGCGGCAAGATCATCGAGACCTGGAAGCAGTGGGACAAGTTGTTCCGCCGGCCGCACTCCATCTACATCAGCCCGTATGATCCGGAAAAGAACGTCTGGATCGTCGATGACAACATGCAAGTCATCTACAAATTCACTCACGATGGCAGCAAACTGCTGCAGACCATCGGCACCCCGGAAGTGGCTGGTGCGGACGCTACGCACTTCAACCGCCCCACCTACATCGATTGGCTGCCCGACGGCACCTTCTTCGTCTCCGATGGCTACACCGGCACTCGCGTCGCGAAGTTCGATAAAAACGGGAAGTTCCTGATGGATTGGGGCAAATTGGGCGGACCCCCGCGCGGCCCCATCGACACCCGTCCCGGCTACTTCAGCAATGTGCACGGCGTAGCAGTGGACCCGGCCACTCACCATGTTTTTGTGAACGACCGCAATAACCATCGCATTCAGGTGTTCGACGAAAACGGCAAGTATCTCTACGAATGGAAAATCGACGCCGACCCATCCAGCCTGCATCTGTTGTATATCGGATCGGGGAAAACCATTTGGACCTACGACCGCACGACCAACAAAATGGTCGAGTGGGATCTGCAAGGACACCTACTTTACTCCTGGGGCAGCATGGGTGAATTCCCGGGCGGCCTGTGGGGCGTGCACGGAGTCAGCGTGGATCAGGAAGGGAATCTGTACGTCGCCGAAGTGGACGCCGGTCGAGTTCAGAAATTCCGTCCGAAGCCGGGCGCCAACCCGGAATTCCTGGTGGCCAAGCCTGTCGCTTCAGTATGGAAATAGGTCGGTCGCCGTTAGCTAGCGCGCGTTGTCGTGATGCTCGGAATTAACGTAATGGCCGGCGTCGTTGTCCACGCAGGGGGCGGCTTCATCCAGCGCGTCCTTTTGTAGCGTCAGCGTACGCGAAATGGTCCACGGCTTGGCGAGAACCGCCGGATCGTCGGCCGTCATTTGATACTGAATCGTATCGCCGACCCGCCGCAGCCGCTCCACGACGTGCAGCTTGTTGGTGTGGAAGAAGCCGTTGTCGGCGAGCCATGAGTCGTCGGTTAACCGCGTAACATCCACCACCAGCGTGTCGCCGTCCCATTTGCCGATCGAGTCGCCATTATACGTTCCCTCTTCCTCGGGATTCGTACTGTGACCGCGTCCGTCCACCGGAATCACTCGCCAGTGATTGCCGGTCAAATCCGCGTAAAGGAACACCAACTGTTTGGACGTCTGTACGATTTCTTGCGGAGGGCCCAGCCTCGGCACTCCCGGAGGCCCGCAGTGCAGCGTATGATCTTCCTTCACCTGATTGTCATTCAACATCTTCACCTTGGCCGCGAATTGGGGCTTATAATCCGGATCCGGATCGGGCTTCGCTTGCGGCGCGGGTGGACCACCGGCGGTAGAGCGCGGTACGGACTGTCCGAAATTGAGAGTAAAAGAATTCTCGCCCACCGCTTGCACCAACCCGCCAAAATAGTGATGCCAGACGCCATTCAGATCGGGATGTCCATCCGCCGTGTGAGGCGTTGGCTTGGAAGCCGCATCCGGGTATCTGGAGGCTTCAATGGCGTAACTGGTGGCCGGAGGGCCATAGTTGCCTGCTGCCTGGCCGAAAGCGTTTACAGGAATCACCAAGGCCGCCGACAGCGCAAGACTAACGGCGCCCGCGGCATGCATAGCTAAACGGAATTCCATAAGTTCCTCTCTCTTTCGCCCGTTACTTCGCCTGGGCCGGAGCCGGGGCTGGTGTCGCGGCTGGCGCGGTACCGCCGCCGAGATTATAGAAATGTCCATCCGGATAGGTCAGCTTGAGCAAGAACCCGAAGTCGTCGGTGCCATCTTTCGCCGGATATAAGTCAATCGTAGCCTCGGAACCATCCAGTAACTTGTCCTTAGTGAGGCCGCTGCCTTTGAAGAACAGCGGGGGAAGCGACTGCAGCCTCCACGTAGTGACCTTTCCGCTGTCGTCTTTCACATCAAAGTAGACGAAGATGTGCGGATTTACCCAGTCCACTTTGGAGACAACGCCCTTCAAGGTAACGATTTTTTCCGAGTTGAACTCGGCCGACACCGCGTGATGCGCAACCAAGGGCAATGCGCAAAACAGCGCCGCGGCTGCGGCCAACGCCAGATTTATCTTCGTTCTCATGCTGATCTCCTTCGTTTTGACCACGCGGCTAGGTGCGACCCACTTAGGTATATCGTTCAGCGAGGACGGTGTCAAGTGTCCGGAGGGCTGCCTCCTTGCCTGTCTTCCAAGTATGATATGCACATGGTGCGTCCTGAAAGACGCGTTCTTCTAACAAGTGTAAGTCTTGTCCGGGTAAGCGCCGGAGCGCCCGGTAGCAGGCCCCAGCCGGAAGGAGAGATCCTTGCGGCCAGAGCGGGGCGT
>Ga0187872_10000043_pt1 | contig 135512 bp, 121 predicted proteins | sample June2016WEW_16_4_FD_132973 | JGI IMG/M metagenome (GOLD analysis project Ga0187872, IMG submission 132973) | Peatland microbial communities from SPRUCE experiment site at the Marcell Experimental Forest, Minnesota, USA - June2016WEW_16_40 | ecosystem: Environmental > Terrestrial > Soil >... | reverse complement strand
TCGGACTCCGTGAATCGCCGATACCCCGCCATGGCACCTCCTGGTCGCGGCAATCATTCGCCACTCACCGAGGCCGTGCGCTGATCCCTTGAATCCGCCCTTGAGACATCACGATGGCTGGGGAGGCAGGATTCGAACCTGCGATTGGCTGATCCAGAGTCAGCCCCTCTGGCCGGGGGGCCGATCGCAAATTCGTTAGAAGCGGCTGATCTTGGGGAATCGGCCATCCCAACCGGCTGACCGTCTTCCGTACAAGTCAGATTCGATCAGCGGGCGGGCTATGTATCCTCGGACGGGGGTAGTGGGTCAGTTTGAGCTAGGCTAGCGCTGAACCACTCCCCAGTGCGTGTATTCCCAGGACCACAGTGCCCAGGATGGGGTACCCTTAGGTCGCTCATCCGTTCGATGTAACGGAAGTGTAACGGGAAGTGGCTTGGACGTAGCGGGTCCAAGGTGGTGCAGCTTGAGGCCCCTGGGTAGGGGTATGCCTGCTGGTCGGAGGAAGGAAAGATGACGAGCAGCGCCCGCGAGATATCCGATCAACTACTGATCGTCGCGGCCCGGGATAGCGCTGAGCAGGGTGGTAGGCCCGCAGAGTTGCTCACCCACCTAAAGCTCCAAAAACTGCTCTACTACGTCCAGGGCTTTCATCTCGTGATGAGGGATGGCCCCGCCTTCGGGGAGGACATCTTGGCCTGGAGGCACGGACCTGTCGTTAGAGAGGTCTACAACACCTACAGGGGCATCGGCTATGCAGGGATTCCGGCCCCAAGGGTAGGACCCAAGCTGCCACATGAGACCGTCCACGTTATTGAGCAGGTGTCGGAAGCCTACGGGCAGTTCTCGGCCTGGAGGCTCAGGCAGATGACCCACGAAACGCCCCCGTGGAAGAACACCCCGCAGGGATCGGTCATTAGTCACAAGGCCATGAGGGAGTATTTCCTTACCCAGCTCGACTAAAGGTCAGTTGGAATGACTATCCATCGGCCGAAGCCGAAGCGGGTCGTGGGCATTGTCAGCCCCGCCCCCGGTACGGACGATGAGCCTCCGGCCTTCTGCTTCAAACATGCTTGCCGGGGGTTTCAGATCACGGACTTGAATCCTTCAGGTAAGGCCCAGGTTCTGGACACCATTCATCGTTTGACGGAGTTGCCCTGGGGACGACTGAGAACGATGGGGAAGCATGGCGGAACCGAGGTGATCCCCCGCTACCGGCTCCGTCAGACAGTGCCGGAATGCGTCGCAGACGAGGACGACATCCTGTCTATCAGAGTCGAGCAGGACGACGTATTCCGTCTTCTCGGGTTCCGCTCCCAGCGCATCCTGCATGTAATCTGGATAGATCCCGGCGGCGTGTGTTACCCGCACGGTCGCTAGGCGAGCAGCCCGACGATCTCCTCGACGTTCCACACGTGATCGCTGACGCCCGCGGCCATCGCAGGGGTCTGCGGGTACGGGTTCGCCAGCGTCTTGTGGGGCCGGGCGAAGTTGTAGTACATGAAGTGGAGCGACACGGCCGCGGCTAGGTTCTCCACCTTCCGGCTGAACGCGTTGGTGAGCCGCGTAAACCGCCTCATCCCCATGCGCATCGTCAGGTTCTGGGGCTCGACGTAGCTGGTGGAGACATCGGCCAGCCGGGGGTTGCCGCTGATCCGGTGAACCTCGACGCCTAGGCACTTGGCCGGGCTGTACCGCTTGTCGGGCTCGGGGTCGTTCCCGTAGAGCTTGATGATCTGCGCGTAGTCGATGTTCGATCCGAAGGCACCCTCGACGGCCTCCAGGTAGGCCCGGTGGCCGTCCGTGGTCAACTGGACCCGGTTGGCGAGACGGCCCCGCAGATCGTCCATCAGCTCGATCGCGGTGGCTGCGGAGCGGTCCCCGATCACCCAGCACGGGACGAGCTTGGTATCCGCGTCGATGGTGGTCCAAGTCCAGACGTCGCCCCAGCCAAACTCCCCTTGGTGCTCGGCCGGGACGTTCTTGGCCTTGGCTTGGCAGAAGCTCCAGATCTCGTCCGCCTGGATACGGCGGCAGGGAAGGTCCCGGAGCACCCGGTCCTGGTATTCGGAGCAGGCCGCCCCGAGGTCCACTAGGAGCTTGGTGACGGTGTTCTTGGCGACCCCGCTGAGGCGGACGGTGGATCGGATCGAGTTGCCCTCCACGAGGCACTTGACCACCGCGGTCCGCTGGGCACTGGAGAGCTTGTTTATACTGACCATTATGCCTGACCGGACAAGCTTTTTCAAGCCCGGAGTCGCAGCCGCTGTAGCGCATGCCCTGCCCACTAGTAGCACCTTGTCACCCGTTAGTAGTACCCTGACAGCACTAAGTCTGAGCTTAAGGCGGCCTCCATCACAGAGCAAACCCCCTACCCCAAGATGACAAGGGCCATAGCGCTCGGGAGTGCTTTCACCCCCGCAGCTCCAGTGGACGACCAGAGCCTCTTCGCTGGCCGAGTGGACCAGCTCATGACGTGCTCGATGGCAATGGGCCAGCACGGAGTCCACATCGGTGTCTATGGCGAGCGAGGCGTCGGGAAGACCTCCCTTGCCAACATCCTCCCGAAGGTGGTCAACGAGGCGGCACGTATCACCAATGTTTCAAACCAAGTGCTGGCGGTGAGGGTTGATTGCGCCACGAACGACGACTTCACGTCGCTCTGGCGCAAGGTTTTCCGGGAGCTAGAGCGAGGTGCGGTCCCCACTGAGGACGCGTTCGACCCCGAAGGTGTGCGTTTCCGCCTGCAGAACGCCGACGTGATGTACCTGATCGTGCTCGATGAGTTTGACCGGCTCGAAGATGACGAGACCATCTCGCTCTTGGCAGACACGCTCAAGACGCTCTCTGACCACCGTGTTTGGACAACGGTCATGATCGTCGGCGTCGCTGCGTCCGTAGATCTGTTGGTAGGGGAACATGAGTCCGTAGCCCGGTCCCTCGTGCAGGTCCCTATGCCAAGGATGTCGGTCGACGAGATGAACGACGTACTCGCCCGGGGGTTGTCCCAGGCCCAGCTTGAGATTGAGCCTGAGGCACGGAGGGTAATTGTGAGCATGGCCGAGGGGCTTCCCCACTTTGTTCATCTTCTGGGTTTGCACTCCGGTCAGCACGCGATCGCCGAAGAGAGGACGACGATAGTTGCGAGCGATGTGCAGAAGGCCATCCGCATGGCGACCCGTACTCACTCGATGATGAGCGCCTATGATGTCGCTACACGAAGCAATCAAAGCGCCAATCTCTATCAGCAGGTGTTGCTCGCCTGCGCCTTCGCAAAGAAGGACCACGACGGAACCTTTCGCACCGCAGATGTGCGGCCACCACTCGCACGCATCATGGGCAAGACGGTCGGCCTTCAGACGTTTGCCCGGCATCTGGAGGAGTTCTGCTCGGATGCTCGCGGCAACTCGCTTCAGAGATCGGGCGAGGAGCGGCGTTATCGATATCGATTCAAGGATCCGCTGTTACAGCCGTTCGTCAAGATGGCGACGCTCGAAAAGGGCGTCGTCTCCGAGGAGGCGTTCCGTCAGCTCGAACAGGAATTCCCCCCGGCGAGCTGGGTTATGGAGCGTGCTTGGCCCACCGACTTGCCGCAGCTCCTTGAGCAATAGCGCGTCGTTGCTCTGGCGTGAGTTTGGCGGCCCGGGCCTTGCCGCCCTTGAGACCGCCCCGGCGGCCCAAGGAGACAGCGGCCGGATCCTTGCCGGCGTCGGGGTCCGGGGCCTCCCCGATGGCCTCCTCGACGATGGAGGCGGCGAGGCGGTTGAGGTCGGCTGGGCGTTTGCGTGAGCGGTCAGGCATGGCCCCACGGAAGCACATTTGGCCCCCAGGCCGTCAAGCCCGGCCGGATTCAAACTGACCCACTACCCGGACGGGCGTGGGCGTGCGCGTGAGGGCTGGCGAGGCGAGCAGGCACGGCTCCACAGAACGGCGGGCATCGTCGGCGAAGCTGCTCAGGTTGGAGAAGAGGTCACCCCAGCTCTGGTGGTTGCTCGCGTAGCACTCCTCTCCGGCCGGGGTAGGCCAGGAGTGCGCCGCTGAGCCCCAGCAGCGCCCGACCGGGCTGACCGTTCGATGCGGCGGTGACCACGGATCAAATGCTACAGCCGCCCAACCGCACGTGGCTGCACTTGGTCTCGGTTCGACCCCGCCTCCGGTCAAGCGGCCCACCCGCTGGGAGCTGGGGGCGGTCCCCGCTTGGCCTTGAGCCCGGGCGGTGGGCGGCTAAAGGTCGCCTGAGGCCCCTGCCATCATTAGTCGTCACGTTCTCGTCCCTCTCGTTCCTGGAGGTAATCCCGTGGTGGACGTTGTTCAGCAGCCGCATGACGGCATCCTGGTCGACCTCGCCGCCAGGTTCGACAGAGGCCAGGGGCCGATGACGGTCGCCGCCCTCCTACCGCCGGACGCTTCGGAGGAGCAGGGGACCGTGATGTGCCGCATCCTCGCTGACCTGGCCGAGGACGGTGCAATCGAGGTGATCGGCGTGCTCGACCAGACGGGGCTCCCGACGGGCGTTACGGAGGTCACGCCCAAGGGTCGACGCCGGGTCGCACGCATCCAGGCGCGCGGGTAGCCGGACGGTGTAGCCGACAAGCTTCCGGGGAGGCACTCGACGGCCATGGCATCGTGGGGTCAGATCGCTCTGGTGGCAATTGGCGCGATCGTCGGCTACGGCGGTCGATTCGTTGATGAATGGCTACGCGGGAGGCGGGAACTCCGACGAGAAGCGCGCGATGCGGTGCGCGCGGCGTGGCTCGCTGCAGACAGGATGTTCCGGTCGTTCGGGCCGCATGTGTGGGAGGAGTACAGCAAACACGAGTGGACTGGCCCCGAGAGCGACGACCTAGCCGACATGCGCCGCGATGCGTCCACCATCGGTGACCGTCCGCTGCGCCAGCGCGTTGAACTTGCTATCGACGTTCTCGGCGACCCGTGGAGCATTGAGCAGTTTCACGGCGACCGCGCTCCGACAAGTGGGTGGCGGGTCTGCCGATTCGCCCTCGATTCGCTCAGTGCATGGTTGCGCCACGAACCGTTGCCGGCAGAGCCCGCGTACATCGCGGAGTATCGTTCCGCCCTCGCATCTGCCAGCGCGGAACGGGAAGCGGAGACCTGATCCTCCCGCTGCCGATGAGCGACTGGCACCTCTGGGAGGCACCCTACGGGCCGCGATGGCCCTCTGAGACGGCCTGACCAAGCTGCCAGGCCCGCTGGCGGCTGACGCCCAGGGCCTCGCCGATCTCCGCATACGTCCGGCCCTCCAAGCGCCGGGCGATCACGGTCCGCTCGGCCTCGGTCAACTGCTGGTAACTCGGCCGACGGCGGGGTGGGCCGCCCGTGGCCCGCGCCGGGACGCCCCTCACCGTGGTCGGGGTCAGCCGTGACCCGGGCGGAGGTCCCCGCACTGCCATCGGAGGAAGTTCCGACCCGATCCGCTCGCACATCTCGCGCCAGAGGCGGCGGCGCCCATCTACCTCGGCTTTGGCCAACTCCAGGACGGCCCGCAGGAAGTGGCCGTCACCCGCCTGGGAGGGCCGCTGACGGGCCTCCCGGGGCTCCCCCTCTTTGGTGACGGGAGGTGGTGTCGTCCTCGCGGAGAGATGCTGCGAGCTGGCCGATTTCCCTAGCAGGGCCTCCCGGTCGCCCGATGAGATGCTGCGAACTGGCCGAGCTTGTCACCGGGCTTGCGGGTGAGAGCGGCGAGCCTATCCAAGTCCTTCGCGGCCTGCTCCGGATCGTCGCGAGGCCAACGGGAACGGCTCTCGGGTGACGTACGGATCTGCACGGGTGCGGTCGATCTCCCAGGCAGCCTCACCGATCTTGGTCGATCCAGGAGTTACCTCGGACCGCCAGGCGCCGTCATACGCGCCGTCGTCTCCCTGGCTATACGGGTTACCAGGTTTTGAATCCGGCCCCGGTCATTCCTCGGCAAGCCAACGGTAGTTAGAAGGCTGATCGAGGCGCCTCCCAGAGGGCCATACTTCGGTTGGCACAGGGGATGCGACGATGAGGCTCCAGAGGATCGGTGCGGCGGGGGCCATAGCGGCAACCCTGACACTAGGGGCGTCAATCCTGCCCGGTGGTGCCAGCGCCCAGGCGGACGGCGGCTCCCTGGCGTGGACGGTGACGTGCTACCGCGGCCTTGACGAAGCCTTCATCACCGCAGCCCCCGGCACACCTCCTGACGACGTGGTCGAGGCGTGGGGGTGGTTCGAGGTGGGTACTAACTATTGGCTGTGGGACCAGTTGGACAATCCCACGTATGTCTATGTGCTGGATCAAAATCCAGCGGCTGGCGAATGGGGGTTCTCCACCCCAACGGAGCTCCTAGCCCAATTGGGCACATCGGTGTCCAGTTTCAATGGAGGGCCGCTGGGCGATGGCCTGACGAGCTACTACCTCTATCCGACGTCTTCGGCGTGGCTAGATTGCGCGGCAACCCCGACTCCGACGCCCACCCCGACGCCCTCCGCAACGGCGAAGCCCACGGCCACCCCAAGCCCGACGGGTACGTCCACGGCAAGTCCGACCGCAGCCCCTACGCCAACGACAGCCCCGGCGAGCGCCGCCGCAGCGACGCCGAAGGAGGGCCAGAGCGCTCCTAGCGGCTCGTCCCAGGGGCCGGTCGGCGGTCAGGGGCAGAGCGCCCCCACGGCCACGTCAGCGGTCACGGCGGCCTCGCCAACGGCCAGCCCGACGGTCAGCCCCGAAGCGACCCCAAGCCCGACCGCCGCGCCCAGCCTTGCCCCGACCGCCTCCCACGGGTCCACCCCGGGGGGCGGCCCGAACGGCTGGATGATCGGCACCCTCGCGGCCCTCGTGGTCGTGATGGGCGGCGGGAGCGCCCTGGGGGCGTTCCTACGGCGTAAGCGGACGGGCCTAGCCCCCTAGCACCCGCTGGATCGTGGAAGTCTGCCACGGGCCGCCACCGACGGTGGGCACGGCCTGCCCATTGAGCTGATCGGCGATGGCCTGTAGGGTCCGGCCCTGTTCGCGGAGCTGGTGGATCAGCGCTCGGATGCTCGCCTCGATGGCAGGGCGACGACCGAGCACGATCCCCTGCGAGCGCTTGACTTGCAGTGCCGCTTTGGTCCGCTCACCGATCACGCGGCGCTCGAACTGAGCGAAGACGCTGGCCATGCCAGCCATGGCCTCACCCATCGGTGTCGAGAGGTCGCAACCGAGGTCGAGCACTGCCAGGTTCCACCCTTCGCGGCGAGCGGCGGCGAGCATCGAGGCGAAGTCCCCGACGGATCGGCTCAGACGGTCGAGCTTAGCGACCACCAAGGTTCCGGCCTCGCCGTGGCGTATAGCGGCCAGGGCGTCAGCGAGCCCATGGCGGCCGTTGGTGCTCGCGCCGGAGGTGACGTCTTGCTCGACGCGGATGAGGGTCCAGCCACGGGACTGGCAGTACGCGGTGATGGCCCGGCGCTGTGCCTCCAGGCCGGCACCGCTGTCACCCTGCTCGACGGTGGAGACGCGGACATAGCCGATCACCTGGTCGACGGGGGCGGCGATCCTCGGGTGTCTGGCCATACCGTCAGTATACGCTAAACGTTCGTCTTGCGTAAAGCACGGTCGGAAGCTCCGGTTGGGGGCGACCGCTGCCCAGAGGGCAGCGACTAGATCCGAGCCCATTGGCACGATCGCAATCAGCGCCTTCGCCGTGGCTGCCCGCGGCCGCCTCAGCCCGCGCTCCAATAGGCATTGCGTCGCGCGATTGCGCCGTGTTTTTCGCGATTGACTGGCCGGGTCGCTGGCGCCGTCGATGCGTCTTCGAGGCGAGAGGATGCCGGGGGGGGTGTCGATGGCCGTCGAGAGGCATGTCACGCGCATGGGGTCGCTCGCCTTCATGGGGTCGGTCCCATGGGATCGAGGCCGGCAGCAGTTGCGCACCGTCCCCGGGACCGGGATCAGTGGTTGTCCGCGCAGGGCCGCTGGGATGGGCCAACTCAGTGGCCCGGCGCAACGGAAGTTCCTTCGGGCGCACGCGTCTCGGCCGTGGCTTGCCCATGGGCTCTCCGGCGCAACCAGGACGGTCGCCAGTACTACCGAGACCGGCCCTGATAGGCCAGCGCCACCAGGCGAAGGGACTCCGCTCGCCCGCCGCGCGCGTTTTGGTGACGGAACGTTCAACGATGTCGGCGGGATCAAATCCAGCAGCCCGAGCCCAGCGGTGGAGAGTGGCCCTCGGGACGCCCGTCTCCCTGTGAGCGGTGGCGAGGCCATGCTCCTGGTAGATCGCCAGGCCCTTGGTCCGGTCTTCCTCGGTGTAGGTCACCCTTCTACCTCCCGAGGGTGCTGTGGCCCCCGGCGCATGTAACGGCTCATGCAATGCGCTTCGTAGGCACCGAGCGCCTGGTCGAACGCGGCGCGATTCTGGCGCTGGGCGGCGATGTTGATGCTCTCCTCTAGATCGGCGAGGGCCTGGTCGGCGTAGATCCCGTCTGGGATGTCCTGGCAGAGCCGGCCGATGCGGTCGAGGCAGGCGTCGAGGGCGCGCTCGGCCTCGTCCTCGTCCCCCAGGTAAGCTCGGCGACGATCCGGGGCTCGAAGGCCCTGGCGGCGGCCTTCAGGTCGTCGGTCAGGGCGCCACGGGGCGCCCGGACGCGAAGGCGGCCATCGACCACTGCGACCGAGCATCCGGCGGCCTGGAGACGGCTGATGACGGCCTCGGCGGAGGTCACGGCGACCACACCTCGAAGTTGTCGCTCTCGGGCCCCACCCGGGCCGCCGCGGTGGCGGATTCGGTTCCCGGCTCTGCGCCGAAAGCCGCCTCCCTGGTCGGGTCCTGGGAACCGCATAGGTCTCTGCGCTGCAAGGCAAACAGGGTAATTTCCGGATTCGGTTCCGCGGTTCCCAGGGTAAGGTCCGGAACCGCATACCGAATCTCGTCAAGGGGCCGGTGGTAGCGATAGGGATCGCCCTTCCGGCCTGTGCCGAATCGGGTTACCTGCCCGGAAGCTGCGAGGTCGGCGAGGGCTTGGAGGAGGTCAGCCTTCCGCCCGTCGGCCGCGTCGATCACCTCCGGCGTGGTCATCTCCTCGCCGCTCCCCAGCAGCTCCAGGACACGGCGGCGGGTCTCCTGACAGCGAGCCTCGGCCACCGTGCTAGCCAGCCGGAGGAGCCCCGTCCCGGGGTCGAGAGTGAGAACGGTCCTCTCCAGGTCGGCCGAGCCGTACCGCTGGACGGTCTCGACGGTCCTCTCCTGCGCCTGGCGGCGGAGCACCATGACGGTGTCCGCAGCGCCGGAGAGGGCGGTGGACCCTAGCAGGGCGTCGATGGCCTCCGTCCCCGTCGCCTTCGGGGCATGGTGCGTCGCGACGATGCAGACGTACTGTTCCCGGGCGGCAGCCATCATCCCCTCCAGGGCATTGCTCAGCTCGGCGTAGCTGCGCTCGTCCCGGACCCGCGTGAACCGGAGCAGCGGGTCGATGATGACGAGGATCGGCCTGTGTTTGCGAATCAGCGGGAGGAGGGCCTTCAGGCTGTCCGCCGGGGCCTTGGCGACGTGGACGAGCACGGGGTCCTCGGGGTCTCCGCCCATCAGCCGGAAGTGGCGGCGAACCTCAGATCGACGCTCCTCCAAGGCGAGGTAGATCACCATCCCCTGGGCGCAGCGTCGGCCTAGGAAATCGCCGCCTTGCGCGACGGCCAGAGCGAGATTGCGAACCAGGGTGGACTTCCCCACCTTCGGCTTCGCCGCGACGAAGACGAGCCCGCCGGTCGGGATGAGATCGGGCACCAGCCAGGTCACCCGCTCCTCGGGCTCGCCCAAAAGGTCAGCGAGCGGGGTTAGCGTGAAACCGGCCTGATCGCGGCCGGCGGTTTCCGGGGCAGGGTCCGGGGCCTCCTCGGGCGGGTTCCACGGCCGGCGAGGTAGGGCCTCCACGGCGCCGTGACCACCAGGCCGGTCCTTTCGCGCGGCGAACGGGCGCAGACAATCGGCGGCGTCCCATCCCCGCGGCGCATCCGCCCGAGGCTCGATCAGCTCCACGCTCGGGCAGCCGAGGGCCACCAGGCGGTCGTGGATGCGGCGCATGTGTTCCCGGCCGGGGTCGTCGGCGTCCGGCCAAAGGACGACACGGAGCCGCACAAGGCAGCGGAGCACTTCGTCCGCCGGGATCGTGCTGGCGCCGGTCACGGTGGCGACCCCCGCAAGCCCGCACCAGGCCAGCCCGACGCAGGCCGGCTCACCCTCGACCAAGGTGACCTTGGCGTCATTCGGGAGGTCCGGAAGCGTCTCCGAGCCGAACAGAGGCAGATCCTCGACACGCCGCCCGCCCAGGCCCCTCCTGCCGTCGGGCAACTCCCACCAGACAGGCCCGCACTTCTTCCCGGTCGCCGCGTCGATCACCCGAGCGTGGACTGCGACGACGTTGCCAGCGAGGTCTCGGACCTGGTGGCGCACCTCCCGGGTCTTCCCTGTCGATGGGCGACGGCCATAAGCCGGCGGCGACAGCCCGGGGGCATCGCTCGCCGCTTGTCGCACGTAGAGGTCGCGCATCTCCAGGCCCAAGGCCGCCACCACGGCCTCGGTCTGACACCCGGCGTGGCAGTAGATGAGTACGCGTCCGTTCTCGGCCTCGCGGACCCCTAGAGATGCTCGCTTGTCCTCATGGCTCGGGCATCGTGCGCGCCAGCCGCCACGGTCGGGCTTGGCGTCAGGCAGGCGATCGACTAGCCGGTCGATAGGGCGCGTCGAGGTCGTGGCGATCAGGGTCATGCTGCCGCCGCCTTGGGCGCCGCAGCCAGTAGGGCTTCGGCGCCGGGTACCGCCGGTATCGTCGTCAGGGCTCGCGCCAGCCTGCGCAAGGTGCTCTCGGCGATTGGCCGGCCATTGAGGGCGTGACTGACCGTCGCGCTGCTAAGGCCGGCCGCTTGAGCTAACTCAGCCCCCGTGATGGCGCGGCGTGCAAGCTCGTGCCGAAGCGCAACAACATCGAGATGGATTCCCATGACCCACAGGGCTCCAGCGGCCAGGCCCACCATCATCCCGGTGCGACTGGTCCGCGAGCGCCGCGGAAGCCGGCTTCAGCACCCCGTAGTCGGGGCGTCCAAGAACAGAACTGATGTTCGCGCGAGATTCACTGGGTGTCAAGCCCCTCGTTGAGCAGCTGGAGAAGGGTTGTTCTGAATGCGTCGAAGGCCTCCTCTTCGAGCCACCCCGAGAGGAGGCCAGTGACGACCAGGCTCACGGCGGGCTTCCCCCGCCCTGGGACGCACCGTGGGCACTCGAGAAGAGCGACCGCATCGAGATACGGGTCGATGAAGTTGGCCTCCCGCGAGATGACCTCCGCTGCGCTTTCCATGGCCCTTCTCTGTCGAGCCCTCAATGGCTCGGCGATGCGCGGGTGGGTCCTAAGACGGCGGGCCTGACCGCGGACGACCCAGGTCGGAAGCCCCTCTCGCTCGCGGTCTTGCCAAGCCCTGACGAGCGTCTCCACCGGGTAGATGCGCCGTCCCATGCGGTGGGGAGAGCGAGGTCGCACTTCGTAAGAGGGGAGACGCGGGGACTCTGCGCCGACCGGAAGGTCGATTAGTTCGGCGATCACGCCGCCGCACGTGCTCCAGCCGCAGAGCAACCGCCGCCCGTCCCTGGCGAGACGCGCCCGCGGAATGCCAACGTCCCGGCGGCCGGTGCCAGCCGCTCGACGTTCGAGCCGCGCCCAGGCCACTAAATGGTGCCCCTCGGCGATGGAGAACCACGGGGGCATCAGCCCCGCTTGCACGACGTCGCTGGGTGGCATGGGAACGGCTAGGACCAGTAACTCGGCGTCGGTGGTCGCCTCCAGATCACGCACCGTGGCCAAAGCTGCCGCAACGTCCTCGTGTGCGCTCAGTACCCGGGCTTTGGGCCAGTCGAGTGCGATTGGCCGGCCATTGAGGGTCTCGCGCCGCGGGGGTGCGACGTGCGGCACGGCGAGAAGATGGAGGCGACCCGGGTCGGCGGCGGTCACCGATCCTCGTCCCCCATGAGGACGCGCATGGCGGCCTGGTAGTCGTCCGAGGTGTCCAGGTGCGCGTAGACCCCCTGGATCATCGACAGGTCGGCGTGGCCAAGCACCCGTTGGAGGCTGATGATGTTGCCGCCGCGCCGTAGCCATTCGGTCGCGAACGAGTGCCGGAAGATGTGCGGATAGACCCGCTTCTCGATCCCGGCTTCCTTCGCCGCGAACCGGACAGCCTGCTCGATACCACTCTCAGTGACCGGCGCATAGCGGCCATCGGTTCCCTTGCGGAGTGACACCAGGAGACGATCTCGCCCTTCGGCGTGACGGCCTGAGATGTAGCGGCGGAGACGGCGCACCAAAGCGGGAGCAACAGGGACTAGGCGGTCGCGGCTGCCCTTGCCCCGGACTTTGAGGGCGAACTCGCCGCGCTTCGGCTCCCAGATGTCCTCCACGCGGAGACCGAGCAGCTCCCCAAGCCGCAGCGCGCAGTCGGCGAGGAGGCGGAGGATCAGCTTATCCCGCTCGGTCTTGGCAGCGTTCTCCATGTGCTGGATCTCCTCGCGGGAGAGGACATCGATCATCCGGCGCTCCGTCTTGGGGAGCCGTGGCGAGGCGCCCACCGTAGCGGCCCCACCGTCAGCCTTCGCCACCCATCCGAGGAACACCCGAACCGATCGGACGTAGGAGCGGACCGACGCCCGGCTGAGCGGACCACGCTTGCCGCCCGTGTCGAGTAGCTTGGCGGTGAAACGGCCGACTAGCTGGCTGGTGAGCTGGGCGGGCTCGCTGATCCCCTCCTTTGCGCACCAGGGAAGGAACTCCGCGCGGATCGGGTACTCATATGCCTCGATGGTGCGAGCCGACAGTCCACGGGCGCGGCAGTCGGCGAGGAAGTCGTCGCACAGGGTGGTGAAGGCTGACGGGACAGCCCGGTCGACAATCGCGAGCTTAGCCATGACAAGACCTCCGGTACGCTCAGCGACTTCCAGACGGGTGTCGGTACTCTGCAGAGGCTGATACCAAGATTCTACGCCGCGTTGCAGCGACTTTCAAGGGCGGCATCTGTGGGCTCAACCGCTGTTGCTGAACTCGTTGGCTGGGGAGGTAGGATTCGAACCTACGATTGGCTGATCCAGAGTCAGCTGCCTTACCACTTGGCCACTCCCCAGTGGCGCTCGCGAGTCTAACCGGACCCGCGCTCGTCGCTGCTCTGGAGGCCCCTCCCCACCGCGGGGAGATGCCGCGCGGCAACAGCCGGAGTCGCGCCCCGCCAGATGCGCGGGGTGCCGCGCGAGCGGCCTGGTGTGACGTGAGGGTCCCACCCGGTCGCGCCACGGTCCAATCCACCCCGGCCGAGGTGATGGAAGTTTGACGGGTTCGTGGCGCTTTCGCCACGTGCCGGAACCCGTGCCACCCTTCACCCTGCCTGCGCGTCACGGCGGGGCGCCATGGCTTGGGACCGCGAGGAGGTTGGGGTGAGCACGAGCACGTGGGGCCAGGTCCCGGCGGGGGTTGCAGCCACCCAGGATCGCTGGGTTGCGGTGGGCCGGTCGCAGGACCAGCGCTCCCGCACGGCCGGGGTCGAGGCGGCCCAGCAGGCGATGGCCCGCGATGATGCCGCCCTCCTGCTGGTCTTCTGCTCGCCGGCGCACGACCTCCCCGAGCTGCTGGCGGGCGTCCGCGAGGTCAGCGGCGACGCGCCCCTGATCGGCTCGACCACGGCGGGGGAGATCGCGAGCAGCGGTCCCCTGAGCGGCGGGGTGGTGGTCATGGCCCTGGGCGGTTCCGGCTTCACGGTGGCGACGGCCGCCGCCACCGGCGTGAGCCCCCGGCTCCGCCAGGCCGGCGCCGAGGTCGCCACCTGTGTCAATGCCGTTGCCGCCAAGCCCCACCGGGTCCTGCTCCTGCTCACCGACGGCCTGGCCGGCGACCAGCAGGAGATCCTTCGCGGCGCCTACAGCGTCGCCGGAGCCGCGGTCCCACTCGTGGGAGGGACTGCGGCCGACGAGATGAGGATGGACGGCACCCACGAGCTCCACGGCGGCGACGTCCTGGCCAATGCGGTGGTGGCGGCGGCGCTCGGCTCCGACGCGCCGCTCGGGATCGGCGCCCGGCACAGCTGGCGGCCTTTCGGCGAGCCGATGCTCGTGACCGGCAGCTCCGGGCACTGGATCCAGACCCTCGACGACGAGCCCGCGATGGATGTCTACCTGCGCCGCCTGGAGGCGCCGGCGGAGTGCCACTGGGAACCGGCGGCCTTCAGCCGCTTCGCGGTGACCCACCCGCTGGGCTTCAGCCGGCGCAGTGGCGAGCGGCTGCGCTGCGTCTTCCGGGCCGACTTCGAGAACCAGTCCATCGCCTGCAATGCCCAGGTTCCGAGCGGTGCCGTCACCTGGTTCATGGAGTGCAGCCGGGCCTCGATGCTCGCCTCCACCAGCCAGGTCTGCGCCGAGGCGATTCGCGGCCTCGACGGTCAACCCCCCCTCGGCCTGCTCGCGGTCGACTGCGTCGGCCGGCGGATCTTTCTCGGTGACGCCGGCGCCGACGCCGAGGTGGAGCGGATCGTCGAGCACGCCGGTGGAGCGCCGATCGCCGGCCTCTACAGCTACGGCGAGATCGCGCGCGTCCGCGGCGGCAACGGGTTCCACAACCAGACCCTCGTCGTCCTGGCCATCTCCTGATCCCGGGTCGATTGAATCGCATGGATCGGAGCGTCGGGATGTGGAAGGGGGATCGCTGAGGTGCGGGCGGAGTGGTGGGCCACCCATCAGCTGGTCGAGTACGTCTCGACGCTCGTGCACTCCCCCGACGAGGACACCGCGCTCCGCGTCGGGCTGGAGAACGCGGCGGAGACCCTGGAGGCGGAGATCGCCGTCCTGGTGAGGGACGGGGAGGCCGTCCGGACCGTGGGCCTTCCGGGGATCGCGCCGCCGGAGCTCCTCGCGGTGGTCGGCAAGACCCGGTCGCGCGGGCTGGACCTGCCCGGGCTCGGACGCTGCACCGCGGTCTCGGTGCCGCTCGCCCCGCGCACCGCCAGCTACGTGGTGCTGGCGCGCCTCGGCGACCAGCGTTTCCTGCCCGAGGAGATCAACCTCCTGCGCGGGATGGCCGGGGCGCTCCGGATGAGCCAGGAGACGATGCGGCTGCTCGAGGCGGAGCGGGGAGCCCGTGCCCTGAGCGAGCGCCGGGCGGCGGAGAATGCCGCCCTGGCCGTCTCCCTCCAGGAGCGTCAGCTCCTGCTCGAGAGACTGTCCAGGATCCAGCGCTCCATCTCCCACCGGGTCCCGCTTCCCGAGGTGCTCCACGCGATCACCGCGGGGGCCGCCGAGCTGCTGGGCGACAGCGTCGCGTGCCTGCGCATCGTCGACCCCGGCGATCCCCGCTCGACCGTCATGATGTCGGCGGTGGGGCTGCCGGAGAGCGTCCGGGTCAGCAGCCACCGCCTCCCGATCGGGGCCGGGTTTCTGGGGCAGGCGATCGGCGGCAACCAGGTCGTCGTGGCCGACTCCTCCTCCGGGACGGCGGAGGCGGCTTCCCTGGTCGAGCAGGGGCTGGCGAGCGCCATCGCCGCCCCGGTGCACGACCAGGGCCGACCGGTCGGCGCGCTGATGGTGGGGTCGTCCAGCCCCGATCGGCGCTACCGTCCGGCGGAGCGCGAGGCCCTCGAGGCGTTCGCCCAGCACGCCAGCCTCGCCCTCACCGACGCCCGCACCGTGGAGGCCATGGAGCTGGCCTACCAGGACGGGTTGACCGGGCTGGCCAGCCGCGCCCTCTTCGTGCAGAGGCTGGAGCACGCCGGGCTCCGCAACCGCCGCCACGGCTCTCGCTTCGCCCTCCTCTACCTCGACGTTGACGGCTTCAAGGTGATCAACGACAGTCTCGGCCACTCGGCGGGTGACGAGCTCCTGGTCCAGATCGGCGACCGGATCCGCGGCTGCCTGCGACGGGGCGACTTCGCCGGCCGGCTGGGCGGCGACGAGTTCGGGATCCTGATGGAGAACGCGCGCCGTCCCGCCGACGCGATCGGGCTGGCCCGACGCCTGCTCGGCGCGCTGGAACCCCCGTTCTTCGTGGAGGGGAAGCGGGTGGTGGCGAGTGCCAGCATCGGGGTGGCCGTCTCCAGCACCGCGGTCCACGGCGCCAGCGACCTGCTCCGCAACGCCGACGTGGCCATGTACCGGGCCAAGGCGAGCGGCAAGAACCGCTACATCCTCTTCGAGCCCCAGATGTACGCGGCAGCGCTGGCCCGCATGGAGCTGGGGTCCGACCTCCTCCGCTCCCTCGAGGCCTCCGAGCTGAGGGTTCAGTTCCAGCCCATCGTGGACATGGAGACGAGGCGGGTGCAGGGGTGCGAGGCCCTGGTGCGCTGGCAGCATCCCACCCGCGGGCTGATCTCGCCCCTGGATTTCATCCCCGTCGCCGAGGAGACCGGGATCATCCACGAGGTGGAGCGATGGGTCCTCCGCGAGGCCCTGGCCGGGCTGCGCAGCGTCCTCGCCCAGCTCCCTGGCTGGGCGCGGCTCGGCGTGAGCGTCAACCTCTCCCCCTTCTCGATCCGCGGCCTCGACCTGGTCAACGATGTCCGGGATGCCCTCGACGGCGCCGGCATCGCGCCGGAGCAGCTCACCATGGAGGTGACCGAATCGGCCCTGCTGCACGACAGTGAGACCACGGTCCGCACCCTCACCCTGCTCAAGGAGATGGGCATCCGGCTCGCCATCGACGACTTCGGAGCCGGCTATTCCTCGCTCACCTACCTGACCATGTGCGACTTCGACGTCCTCAAGGTGGACCGGGCCTTCATCAGAGACATGGTCGGGGCCGGCGAGACGGCGCCGATTGCCCGCGCCATCCTGGCCATGGCCAGGATCCTCGATCTCGAGGTCATCGCGGAGGGGGTGGAGACCGTCCACGAGGTCGCCCGGCTCCAGGAGATGGGCTGCCGGCTCGCCCAGGGCGACTACTACTCGCCCCCCGTCGACCTCGACGACTTCGCCGCCCTCGTCCACCGCGAGCACGCGCGGGATGGCCGGCCGGGGATCGTCAACCTCTCCGGGTCGGCCGCCGAGCGCCTGGCCCCGGAGGGCGCCAGCGCCTCGTAGGGACGCCGGCCGGTCGGGGTGTGTGCGGCGATCCCCGCCTTTGCAGTCGCGCCCGGCTGCCTATACTGGGGTGGTGGATCTCGTCCAGCTGCTCCGCTCCCAGGCCCGGCGGTACCGCTGCGTCCAGTGCGGCGAGAGCATGGCCGAGTGCGGGATCAACGTCCTGGCCCAGCAGGGCAACCGGGCACTGGTCCGGGTCACCTGCCCCTCCTGCAACGACGAGAACCTGCTCCAGATCATCTTCCAGACCGAGGTGGAGGCCCCCGATGCGGCGCCGGACCAGCCGGCCCTCGACGAGGGCGGGGAGAAGCAGGCCGCGCCGATCACGGGCGATGAGATCCTCGAGCTCCACGAGATCCTCGCCGGGCACGCCGGCCCGCTGACCGAGCTGCTGGCCCGCCGCTGACGGGTCCCGGCTCACCGCTTCCCGGCTTGGACCGCGGGATCGCCTCGTCGTCGACCTGCCGCGTGCTCCCCGGGGCGGCCGCGCATCGACCGGCGGCCGCCTGATCACACACGGCGCCGTGACGGACTGTGAGCAGGCCGTCACGCAACCTCACGCCCCCTTCATGGCGGTGGGTGATACATCTGAGAGCCGTACCGGAAGCCGCGCCGGCTGGGCGTGGCACGGATGGAGGCCGTCATGGTCAACTTCGGAGCCCTCATCCGGCGGATGGCCGGCCGGTTCCTGGTCCGGATCATCGCCGGGGTCGTCGCTGCCGGTGTCGTCATCCTGGGTCTTCTGATCGCGGCGATCGCCGCCGCCACCTCCGGCAACGCCCTGCCCGCGGCCGCGGTCAGCCAGGTGCGGACCACCACGATCCTCGTCTCCCTCCTCGGTCTGGTCCTGCTCGGTGCCGCCGCCGCCCTGGTCGCGTACCGCGAGACCAGGCACATCAGTGCCCTCGGCCAGCTGGCCCGTCGCGTTGCCGCGGGCGACGTCGGTGCCCGGGTCGAGCCGGGCGGGGCCGCCGAGCTCAGGGAGCTGGGTGGCGCTCTGAACCTGATGGTCGAGCGGCTGGGGGGGATGGTCGAGCGGATCAGGGGGGTGAGCGGCGAGCTGGCCGCCTCGGCCGCCCGCCTCTCCGAGGCCTCGACCCAGCTGGTCTCGACCACCGCCGAACAGACGTCAGCGGCGGTCGAGACGTCCGCGAGCATGGAGGAGCTGGCCAGGACCTCGGTCCATATCGCGGACACCGTGGAGCGGGTCGCCACCCAGGCCGCCGAGACCCGGGACAACCTGGACCGTGCCCAGGAGCGCATCCTCACCTCCAGCCAGCGCACCCTCGTGCTCACCGACCGCGTCCGCGACATCAGCCGGATCCTCGGACTCATCAACGAGATCGCGGATCAGACCAACCTGCTGGCCCTCAACGCGGCCATCGAAGCGGCGCGCGCCGGTGAGGCGGGACGCGGCTTCGCGGTGGTGGCGGACGAGGTCCGCCGGCTCGCCGACCGCTCCAAGGCCCTGGCGGCCGACATCTCCACCATCACCGCGAGCGCCGAGTCGGAGACCAGCGCCACCGTCATCGCCATGGAGGAGGGCGCCGCTCAGCTCCAGATCGGTCTCGGGCTGATGGAGCAGGTGGCCGAGGCCAGCTCCAATGTCCGGCTGGCCACCCAGCAGCAGCGGTCGGCCTCGGAGCAGGTGGTGGAGGCGATGGAGCAGGTGAGCGTCGCCAGCCGCCAGGTCTCGGCCACCGCCCAGCAGATCGCCGTCGCCGCGGGCGGTCAGGCGGAGATGGCGGGCGACCTCCAGATCGTCGCCTCCGCCGGTCCGGACCGGGACACGGCCCCCGGGTTCCCACCGTTTCCACCGGACGGCCCGTTCGCCCAGGGCGCCGGCGCCGGCGGGTTCTCCGCGCCCGACCCGCCCTTCACCGTCGTCGCCGCCGGCTGATCCCGAACCGGTCGGGTTCTTCCGTCGCGGGCTGGGGTGACGCCCCGCATTCCGGCCGGTCAGACCGGGTCGAGCGGCTCGCGGCGCGGGATGCCGGCGATGTGCCGGGGCGGGAGCGACCGCCGGATCCGGACCCGGAACACCAGCAGCTCCTTGATGGCGCGCGCGATGGCGCGGGGGCGGGCCCCGGAGCGCCGCCCGGCCACCCGGGGGTGATGGGGCACGGGGACCTGGGCGATCCGCCACCCCGCGTACCGGGCCTTGTAGTACAGCTCCGCATTGATCAGCGCGCTCCGGGCCTCCAGGGTCAGCGAGTCCAGGACCTCACGCCGCATCAGCTTCAGGGCGCAGTCGACGTCCCGGTAGGGGAGGCGGTAGAGCACCGCGACCAGGGTGTTGAAGACCCAGCTGACCAGCTCGCGGGCCCAGGCGTCTCGCCGTTCCTCCCGCCAGCCGGCCGCGAGGTCGGCCCGGTCGAGGAGGGGGACCAGCCGGGCCAGGTCGGCGATCTCGAACTGCCCGTCGGCGTCGGTGAAGGCGACGAAGTCCCCCCGTGCGGCGCGGAGGCCGTCGCCCACCGTCTTGCCGTACCCACTCTTCTGCTCGTGGCGGACCACCCGCAGGGGCATCCCGAGCTCCCGGGCGAGGGTGGTGGCGAGCTCGCCGCTCCCATCGGTGCTGCCGTCGTCGACGATCACGAGGTCGGGGTGGCGGGCGAGCCCGGCCAGCACCGCGGCGGCATGGGGGAGCAGCCAGACCAGGTTCTCGGCCTCGTTGTGGACCGGGAGCACCAGGGTGAGGCTGCTCAGCGGCGGACGGTCGGAACCACCCGGCCCGGCCTCCACCTCGGGGCCGGCCGCCGCCGGCCGGCCTCCTCCGGCTGAGGACGGCTTTTCGGGGCGGTCGGGGGGGCCGCTCGCCCTCCGGCTAGGCACCGACGCCGGTCGGGACGGCGGTCGCCGCCGCGCGCGCCCCGGCGTAGACGGGGCCGCCCTTCCGCCAGTCGACGGTCGCCTCGATGGTCTCGCGCCTGACCCGGGAGATGTTCGCCTCCACGGTCTGGATGACGCTGTCGATCAGGGTGTCGCCCAGCCGGTGGGGCTGGAGGCCGAGGTCGAGGAGGTGCTGGTGCTTGGCGTTGTAGTAGTGGTCCTCCTTCTCCCGGCGGGGGTTGGGGACGTGATGGATGGTCGTGGGCAGGCCGTGGGCAGCCCGCGCGTGCTCCACCTTCTGGGCCAGCTCGAGAACCGAGAACTGCTCGGTGAACTGGTTGAAGACCCGGTACTCCCCCGCGGCGGGCGGGTTGAGGGCCGCCAGCTCGATGCAGCGCACGGTGTCGCGGATGTCCAGGAAGCCGCGCGTCTGGCCACCCTTGCCGTAGACGGTGAGCGGCTCGCCGACCGCGGCCTCGACGCAGTAGCGGTTGAGCACGGTACCCCAGATGCCGTCATAGTCGAACCGCGTGATCAGCTGCGGGTGCAGCGCCGTCTCCTCGGTGGTGATTCCGTAGACCACCCCCTGGTTGAGATCGGTGGCGCGCAGGTCCCAGATCCGGCAGGCGAAGTCGAGGTTGTGGCTGTCGTGGACCTTGGAGAGGTGATAGATCGACCCCGGCTGCTTGGGGTAGAGCATCCGATCGCGCCGGCCGTTGTGATCGATCTCGATGAACCCCTCCTCGATATCGATGTTCGGCGTCCCGTACTCGCCCATCGTTCCCAGCTTGATGACGTGGCAGTCAGGGGCCAGGTCGCGCACCGCAAAGAGGAGGTTGAGGGTGCCCACCACGTTGTTGAGCTGGGTCTCCACCCCGTGGCGCGGGCTGATCATCGAGTAGGGGGCCGAACGCTGCTCGGCGAAGTGGACGACCGCATCGGGCCGGGCGGTGCGGATGAGCTCCTCCACGGCGGCGGCGTCGCGGAGATCGAGCTCGTGCCACTCGACCCTGCGTCCGCTCTCGGCCTGCCAGCGGGCGAGCCGTTCCGCGACCGAGGCGATCGGCACCAGGCTGTCGGTGCCGCACTCCTCGTCCCAGCGCCGCCGCACCAGGCTGTCGACCCCGACGACGTCATGGCCGCGGGCGGAGAGGTGAAGGGCGGTCGGCCATCCCAGGTAGCCGTCGGCCCCGAGGACCGCGATGCGCATTGCCTATCTCCCCTTGGTGTCCGGCCGGTCTCCGGCCGGCGCTGTCCGTGCGATCTGGGTCGCGAAGTGCCCGTGGGTCAGGGCGAGACCCTCGCCCACGGAAGTTTGAGGCTTCCAACCGAGCCACCGCTCGGCGCGGCCGGGGTCGAGGCAGGCGCGGGCCACCTCGCCGGCCCGGGCGGGCTGGAAGTCGGGGTTCACGCCTGCCCCCGCGGCCCGGATCAGCTCGTCCACCACCTCGAGGACGGAGGTCTCCCGTCCGGTTCCGACGTTCACCGGACCGCTGGCCGAGCTCCGCAGCGCCGCCCGGGTGGCGGCGGCCACGTCGGCGACGTAGACGAAGTCGCGGGTCTGGGTCCCATCGCCGTAGATCACCGGCCGCAGGCCCCGGACCAGCCGGGTGGAGGAGATGGCGACCACCCCGGCCTCCCCGGTGCCGTCCTGGCGGGGCCCGTAGACGTTCCCGTAGCGCAGGGCAACGGTGCGCAGCCCCCGCTCCCGGTAGGTCCAGAGATAGGTCTCCTCGCAGAGCTTCTCGGCCCCGTAGGCGGAGCGCGGCGCCGGGGCCATCTCCTCGGTGGCCGGGAGCCGCTCCGGCTGGCCGTACACCGCGCCTCCCGAGGAGGCGATGAGGAGCGCCTGGCAGCCGGCCCGGGCGGCGGCCTCGAAGCAGGCCACGGAGCTGGCCAGAACCCGCCGGACGTGGCCTCCCGGGTTCCGCAGAGCCCGGTTGACCCCGCCCTTGGCGGCGAGGTGCACCAGGGCCTGGGGCCGGAAGCGGGCCAGGGCGTCGGCTGCCTGGGCGCCCCCGGCATCCGCCTCGACCAGCTCCACCGCCGCCGGCAGCGGGGCCCCACACGGGTGGGAGAGATCGTCGATGACGAGGACCGAGACCGAGTCGGCGGCCAGCAGCTCGACCAGGTGGCTGCCGATGAAGCCGGCGCCCCCGACCACTGCGACCCGGGCGGGTGTGATCCCGCCCTCCCCGGCTGGAGCGGCGCTCTCCTCGGCGGTCACGGGTTGGCCGGGGCCGCGGCCGCCGTCTCGTCGCTGACCCGGGTCTCGTCGGGTATCCGCGGCCGTCCCAGCAGGGAGATCCCGATGGCACCGGCGATGCCCAGGGGAAGGGTGATGGCGAGCCGCACCAGGACCGTGACCGCCACCGCGTCCACCTTGCCGAGCCCCCCCGCCACCAGCAGCGCGGCGGTGGTGACGTCGGCGGCGCCGATGCCGAAGGGCAGCGTGGACAGGCTGCCGATCACCTGGGAGATGCAGTAGGCGGCGATGGCCACGCTCAGCGAGACACCGGCTCCCACCGCCCAGACGAGGATCAGGACCTGGAGGCCGCTGATCACGAAGACGAGGAGGCTGTAGAGGGCGAAGATCGCACCGACCCGCACGGCCAGGCCGAGCTCCTCCAGCCGCACCAGCGACCGCACGATCCCGGCCAGCACCCCGTGGCGCCCGGCTGGCAGCTCGGTCCTCAAGAAGTGCCGGGTGGCGAGGCTCACCCACCACGGAGCGGCCAGGACGACCAGTCCGGCCGCGCTCAGACCCGCCACCGCGGCGGGCGGCAGGTAGATGGCGGCGGCGAGAACGCCGCCCACCACGCCCAGCTGGACGATCGTGACCAGCCGCTCGTAGATCACCGTGGCCACCCCCGCACTCACCGGCACCCGGTCGTGGTTGCGCCAGAGGTAGGGGCGCGACAGGTCGCCGCTGGCGGCGGGGGTGAGCCAGCTGAGGGTCTGGCCGGCGAGGTCCACCCAGTTCATGCGCACGAACGGGACGTGGTGGCCGAGGTGCCTGAGCAGGATCTGCGATCGCCGGGCGCGGAGCAGCGTGGTCGCGAGGTTCAGCGCGATCGCGAACCCCACCAGCCTCCAGGAGACGTGGCCGGCCTTGCTGATCACCTGGCCCGGGTTCACCTTGCGCACCAGGCCGTAGATCACCGCGGCGCTGATGACGAGGACGACCAGCTGGAGCCCGGCCAGGAGCAGCCGCCGCCGGGTCAATCGCTGCGACCGTGCCGCCCCGGCCGCCCGAATCGGCGAGCTCGCGGGGGCTTCGCGGACCGTCCGGGCATCGGCGGGCGCGTCATCGCGCCCGCGCCAGACCACGTCGGCCGCGGACTTCGCGGACAAGAAATCTCCCCATTCGTCCGTATTGGATCGGCAGGATGCTGACCAACCGAACCTTACAAGAGCGTTACCACTTCTGGCCTGAGACGCGGCGGAGAGGCCAGTCATCGGCCTGCAAGGTTCCGCCGCCTATCCTGGCCGGCATGGCGCCGGCCCCCGTCATCATCCTCCTGGCCGCGGCCCTGGTCGGCGCCGCCCAGCTCCTGGCCCAGGCGGACCAGGTCGTGGCGGCACTGCTGGGCGCATGTACGCTCCTGCCGGCACTGGTGGTGGTGCGCCTGCGTTCGGCTTCCACCCGGCTCGCCGCGGTCCGGCTTCGGGCCTCCGGACGCCGGGGGCCTCTCCCGATCGGCACACAGCGCCTCCCCGGCGGTGTATGAAGGACCCGTGATGCGCCTCCTGCACCGGGCCGCCAAGCGCCCCAAGCCGCGGCCCGCGACCCCGCTCCGGCCGGTCTGTCCCATCTGCGAGCGGCCGATGGAGCGGCGGGGCTCCACCGTGTGGATGTGCCCCGACTTCCCGCGCTGCCCGGGGGCGATCGCCGCCGACTGAGCTCCCGAGCTCCGAGCTCCGCTCCGCCCCTCTGAGGCTCCCGGCGCGCCCCGCGGCGGCCGGAGACTCAGACGTCCGAGCCAGACCTCTGGGGGACGGGCGCGCCATCCCCGGCCGGACGCCCCATCGCCTGGCGGGCCAGGGCGGCTCCGCCCGCGGCGGCGGCGGTGGTGGCGGCCCGCACCGCCAGCTTCTGCCAGAGGGGGCCGCTCTCCTTGCGGCGCTTGGCCAGCTCATCCCTGATCTCGTCGAGCTGGGCGGCGATGTCCTCCAGCGAGGTGACGCTGATCGGGGGGCTCTCCTTCCGGCGCCGGCGCGACCGGAGCACCACCACCGAGACGGTGATGGCCAGGGTCACGGTCCCGATGACCGCGTAGCGCAGCCCATCCCGGCGGAGCCGGGCCCGCCAGTCGAGCTCGTCCCGGACCCGGGCGTCCAGAGCGGAGACGTGAGCGGCGAGCGCCTGCTTGCTCAGCTCCCGTTCGCGTTCGGCTTCACCAACTCCCTGACCCACTCCAGGTCCTCCTTGACGCTGCCACCAACCTTGCGGCCTTCGGCGATCGCCCCCCTGATCATCCGGTACCCCAATCCAGCCAGGAGGGCCGCGACCACCAGGACGAAGCCGGCCATGATCAGCCACCCCAGCCAGGGATGGCCGAGGGCCCCGCCGACCGCCGCGGCGCCGGCTCCTAGGAGCAGTGCCACCACCATGAGGACGGCGATGGCGGCGGCGGCGAGCAGGGCGGCCGCGAACGCGGCCCGCTTGGCGGTCGCGGTGCCCTCGGCCCTCACCAGCCCCACCTCGGCGCGGGCGAAGCGGAGCGTGTCGGCCAGGATCTCCCGCAGCGCGTCGATCAGGGGCGTGCGGGAGGGAGCGTCGGGGGGGGGATCCTGGGTCGCCATGCGCAGAGCTTCTCAGACCTGGGCCGGCGAGCGTCGCGCGCCACGCACGTTCATATCTTCAGGGCCGCGACGTCGATGTCCTTGAGGGAATCGGGTGGGGGGATGCCGTGGTCATGGAGGGTCTTGAGAAGGGCCAGCACGTAGCGGACGCCGGTCAGGTTGACGCCATGCTGGCGGGTCAGGCTCTGGATGGTCTGCAGCTTGTAGATGTCCCGCTGGGAGAACCGGCGGCGGTTCGTCGAGGTGCGCTGCGGCACCACCAGCCCGATGTTCTCGTACATCATCAGGGTCCGGGGGTGGGTCTCCAGGATCTCGGCGGCGACGCTGATCGTGTAGATGGGCTTGTCCAAGCCCGGTGAGCCGGGCAGCGCGGCGCCGGCGGGACTGCCCGTGGCTACTCCTTCAGCCACTCGTTGATCCCCTCCGAGATTGCCAGGGGCGACGTCTGCGCCTTGACCAGGAACTCGAGCGCTCCCAGCTTGAGGCCCCGATCGACGAGGTCCTTCTCGCCGAAGTTGCTGAGGATGATCACCGGGGTCTCCGCCGTGGGCCCGTGGCGCCGGAGCTCCTGGAGCACCTCGAGGCCGTCCTTCCTGGGGAGGCGGACGTCGAGGAAGACGATGTCCGGCTGCAGCTGCTTGGCCCGTTCCAGCCCCTCCTCGCCGTCGAGGGCGACGTGGACGCGATAGCCATCCAGCTCCAGCTTGGTCCGGTACATCTCGAGGGTGTCCCGGTCGTCCTCGATCAGGAGCACGTCGATGACCGCGTCCTCGTCCGTCATCGCCTCCGCTGCCCTCCTCGGCTGGGAGCCGCCTCCGGTGGTTCCGGGAGCCTGCCGGAAGTATAGCCGCGCTGTACCTGCCCTTCAGATTGGCCTTTTGTGCGATGAGCACGCGCGCAATCCGATAACTGTGAGGATTGGCGTCCGGTCTATCCGGTACTGTCGCCGGCCCGTGGATCGATGCGAACGGCCTGAACCGGCCGGTCATCGGACTGAAGATCGAATGCTGCCCGGCGGCCAGGTCAGATGCGGACATGGGCGATGTCGACGTCGGCGACGAAGTCCGGCCGCGGGATCCGATGCGAGTCCAGGGTCTGCAGGAGCCGGATGACGTGGCGGGCGGCGTTCAGGTTGAGGCCGTGGGCCTTGGTGAGCCGCTGGACGGCCTGGAGGGTGATCAGGTCGCGCTGGCAGTAGCGGCGCCGGTTGGTGGGGGTCCGGTGGGGCACCACCAGACCCAGGTGCTCGTACATGATCAGGGTCCGGGGGTGAACCGCGAGGATCTCGGCCGCCACGCTGATCGTGTAGATGGGCTTGTCGAGGCCGAGCCGGGTGGGGTCGGAGCTCGCGGCCGGGGTCACGGCGGGCACGCGCGGTCACCTCTGTGCCGGGAGACGCCTGGCCGTCGTGCCCCGAGGCCCGGGCGCTCCCCGCTGCCCGAATGGTAGTCGCTGCCCTCCGGCCGCAGAGCGATCGAGACCGGCTCCGCGGCAGTCTCCCGTCCCGCCACCAGCACGGTGGGGGGGTGGCAGTGGTGGGGGGACCCTCCGGCGTGCCACCATTACCGCCCGTGTCCCCCACCTCCCCACGCCGGCCGAGCGGGCCGGCGCCGGCTCCGGCCGGCGGCGCCGTGACCCCGCTCCGTAACCGCCCCGGCCTCGGGCTCGTTGCACGGTGGTGATGACCGACACGCCCCGGCCCACGGCCCCCGCTCCCAGCGGGCTGGACGACCTCGCGGTTCGGGAGCGCTGGCTGAGGCAAAGGCGGGCCCGCGCTTTCGCGGCCCGGCGCTCCGGGCTGATCGCCCTCTGGGTGGCCGTCGCCGCGGTGGTCGCCTGGCTCTTTGTGGCCGGCTTCGCCGGCCTGGGGCACTAGCGCCGCTCATCTCGGTCCAGCTCGGCGTCGGCTCCATGCTGCGAGGACGCCGGCCCGTGGGGTCGCCCCCGGGCACGCCCGTCAATGCGCTCCCTCCCTCCACGCAGGGGGACCGCCGCTCCCTGATCTGGACGGCCTGAGCGGTGCGCCACGGACCGCGGCCTAGCCGATCAGCTCCCTGAGGTCCTGCAGCTGGTTGCCGATCCAGCGGGTGACGTCGTTGCTCCGGATCACCTCCCTCATCTTCTCGGCACGCGCCGCCTTCTGGGGTTCGTCCATCACCAGGCCGAGGAGCAGGGCCTCCGCCGTCTCATCGATGTCGAAGGGGTTGACGGTGAGGGCGAAGTCGCCGATCTCCTCATGGGCGCCCGCGTTCTCGCTGAGGACCAGCACGCCGCTGCGGGTGTTGCAGAGGGGCCCCTCCTTGGCGACCAGGTTCATGCCGTCGTAGATCGGGTTGACGAGGAGGACGTCGAAGCACTTGTAGGCGGCGATCGCCTTGTGCATGTTGTCCTCGACCTCGACCCGGATCGGCGTCCAGCCTCCGCTCGAGAAGCGCCGGTTGATCCGCGCCGCAACCGAGAGGACGCTGCCGAGGTAGGAGCGGTAGTCGCCGATGTCCTGGCGGCTCGGTTGCAGGAAGGCCCAGAACTGGACGCGGCGGTGGAGGTCGGTGTTGGTCTCGAGCATCCGCTCGTAGGCGAGGAACCCGCGCACGATGTTCTTGCTGAGGTCGGTGCGGTCCACCCGGAGGATCAGCTTCTCCGGCCGCCAGGAGGCGATCCGGCGCTCCTCGTCGCGCACCCTGGGGTCCTGGACCTGCTCGGCGAAGCGGGGGATGTCGATGCTGATCGGGTAATGACGGACCCACACCGCCCGGCCCTGGTAGTAGACGGTGCGCTCGCGGAGGTCCACGCCCAGGCCCAGGTTCTCCTCACAGGTGAGCAGGAAGTTGCGCACGTCGCGACTGGTCTGGAATCCGACGATGTCGTTGCCCAGCAGTCCGTGGACGATCTCGTCCCGGATCGGCTTGGGCAGCACCTTCCAGTACTGCGGCGTCGGCCAGGGGATGTGGACGAAGTGCTGGAGCCTCACCTCGGGCACGCTCTCCCGCACCATCTTGGCGACCAGGTACAGCTGGTAGTCCTGGATCAGCACCAGGGGGGGACGGTCGCCGCCGGCCGCCTCCCGGATGACGCGGTCGGCGAACATCCGGTTCACCGCGACGTAGCCCTCGCGCCAGGCGTGGCGGGTGGACGCGTCCACCACCGGCTCGCGTGCCAGGTCCCAGAGGTAGTGCTGGATGAACCAGAGCAGCGGGTTGGCGATGACGTTGTAGTAGAGGTCGTAGGCGGCCGGGTCGGGCTGGATGAACGCGACCCGGTAGTCGGCCCCGTCCTCGGTGCGGAGCTGGGCCGGATCGCCGCGTGCGGCGAGGCGGAGGTCCTGCTCATCCCGCGCCGCTGCCACCCAGAGCGCGCCGGTCTCGGCGGCGAGCGACGAGAGGGCGGTGACCAGCCCACCCGCGCCCTTGACCAGCCGTTCCGGTCGTCCCAGCAGCGGGTCCGCCGGCTCCAGCACCAGGGGGGCCCGGTTGGCGACGATGATCGGCCGCACGTGGCGGAGCAGCCGGCGTGTGTACGGTTCGAGCGCGGGCAGTGTCGGCCTCCTGTTCGGCGGCGGATGGCGGGGTCCGAACGCCCCGAACACCACGGGTGCGCTGCCGGAGCCGCCGCCGGCCGATGCCGATGCGACGCTATCAGTCTGGGACACGGGTCCGGGGACCCGCCGCCCGGCCCACCGCCTCCGAGCGCGCTCCGACCCCGCTCCGCCCCTTAATACAGCGGCCCGCTAGACTCGGGTCATGGTGCGTCCTGCGGGCCGGTGCCGGGCTCCCGGCGGGCGCGGCGGCAACGGAAGGCGGCCGGCCGGGCCGCCTCCGGAAGTCTGACCGACCGCCGTGTCCTTCTTCGGACGTCTCTTCGGGTCCACACCGCCACCGTCGCGACCGGCCAACACGGCGGTCATCGCCGCCGACCTGGTCGCCGGCCTCACCGCCGGGGGGACGCCCCTGGACGCCGCCGTCGACGCGGCCCTGCGCCGCCACCTGGAAGCGGAGCGGCGCGCCGCCGAGGCCGAGCAGCGGGGCGAGAAGATCCCCTTCTGGCTCCGCCGGGAGGGCGGTGGCTCGGGCGAGATGGAGGACGCGCTCCGTGACCGGATCGCCCAGCGGCGGGGCGCCGAGGAAGATCGCTGACGTCGGCGGGGCCGAGCCCGCCCGAGGGCAGCCGGGTCAGGCCTCGTGAGCCCTGAACCCGTTGCCGATCTGCGCCGACCGCTCCGCCGCCTGGCCTTCGCCCTGGTCGGTCTGGTGCTGCTGCTCGGCTACGGCACGGCCGGGTACGTCCTGATCGAGGGCTACAGCTTCCTCAACGCGCTCTTCATGACCGTGATCACGGTGAGCACCGTCGGCTACGAGGAGGTGCGCCCGCTGGACGCGGCCGGCAAGGTCTTCACCATCTCGGTGATCGCCCTCGGGGTGATCGGTTTCCTCTACACCTTCAGCGTGCTGGTCGAGCTATTGTCGAGCGGAGAGTGGCAGCGTCACGGGAGGGCCCGTCGGGTGCAGCGCCGGCTCGACAATCTGCGGGACCACGTCATCGTCTGCGGATATGGCCGCACCGGGCGCAACGCGGTGCTCGAGCTGAACCAGTCCGGACAGCCGTTCGTGGTCGTCGAGTGGAACCCGGACGGGCTCGCCAACGTGGAGCAGGACAGGGTCCTCCACGTGCTCGGCGACGCCTCCAGCGACGAGGTCCTGGAGCGAGCCGGGATCCGCCGCGCTCGGGCGCTCATCAGCGCCGTCGACTCCGACGAGCGCAACGTGTACATCGTGCTCACGGCGCGCTCGCTGCGCTCCGACCTCTACATCGTCGCCCGGTCATCCCACCCCGACTCCGCTGACAAGCTGCACCGCGCCGGGGCCGACCGGGTGGTCAGCCCGTACACTCTCAGCGGCCGGCGCATGGCGGCGCTGGCGATGCAGCCCGCGGTGGTGGACACCTTCGACCTGCTGGTCGGAGGTGCGGACACCTCGATGCGGGTCGAGGAGCTGGTCGTCGGCGCCGATGCGGGGCGTGGGCGCACGGCCGCCGACCTCCGCCGCTCCGGAGCGGTGCTGCTGGCGCTGCGCTCCGGTGACGGCGCTCTGCGGGTGGGCCCCGGTGACGACGAGGCGCTGCGTCAGGACGACATCGTGGTGGCGATCGGCACCCGCGACCAGCTCACCGCGCTGGCCGCCGCGCTCGGTCCCGCGCCGGCCAGCCGCTGACCGGAGGCCCTGGAGCGAGCGGCACCCCTGGCGGGCCCTCGCGGTGCTGGGAACCTCAGGGCCCCCGGCCGCGTTATCGAAGGGTCCGGCCCCCACGGAGAGCGTCGATGCCCGACCCCACCCGACCCCCCTCCCTGCTCGCGCGTCCCCTGGTCGCACGGCTCGCCTACCTCTTCGGGGCGGCCGCCATCGTCGTCGCCATCGTCCTTACCCGCGCCCCGGGCACCGCGGCGTCGCCTGGGCCACTGGACATCCACACCACCTCGGCGGGAGTCCAGGTGGACCCCCCGCAGATCACCGTCACCGGCGTCGGCGACGTCTACGGAACCCCCGACACCCTCAACGTCCAGATGGACGTCTCCAGCCAGGCGAGCCACGCCAGCGCCGCCCTCAGCCAGAACGAGAGTGAGACCAGCTCCCTGATCCAGACCCTGACCGGCGCCGGCGTCAGCCAGAGCGACATCCAGACCGCGAGCCTCTCGATCGAGCCCGTCTACGGCAGCGACGGGGACCAGATCACCGGCTACGAGGTGGACGAGACGGTGGCGGTGACCCTCCGCGACCTCAGCACCGCCGGCAGCGTCCTCGACGCCGCGGCGCGGTCGGTTGGCGACGACATCCGCGTCGAGTCGATGTCGCTCTCCATCAGCGACACCAGCTCGCTCATGGCCCAGGCCCGTGCCGAGGCCATGACCGACGCCAAGACGAGGGCGAGCCAGCTGGCCTCCGGCGCCGGCGCCAGCCTGGGGGCGATCGTCTCGGTCACCGACAACACCCAGACCTCCACCGCTCCGCCGATCTCGTACGGCGAGAGCGTGCCCGCGGCAAGCCCCGCGGTTCCCGTGCAGGCGGGATCGGAGCAGCTGAGTGTCAGCGTCACCGTGGTCTACCAGCTGGGAAGCTGAGTCGCCGCCAGCCGGGCGGGGCGCGCGGCCGCGGGTGGATCCCCGCCGGCCGCACTCACGCCAACCCGGATCAGGCCCCGATCAGCGACTCCATCTCGGCCAGCGCCGCCGCCCGCTCCGGGTCGGCGAAGTGCCTGCGGGCGGGCTCGAGGCGGTCGATCAGCCGGTCGGCCAGGGCGGCCTTGGCGTCCATGGGGTGCAGTGCTCCGCTCGCGTAGGCCTCGCGCACCTCCTGGATCGACGCGAAGGTGACCGTACCGCCGTCCTCCGGCCTCCGCTCCACCCGCAGCTCGGAGTCCCCCAGGTCGAAGCAGAGCCGCTCGATCCAGTCGAGCACCGGGTTCAGCTCCACCTCCCCGGGGGGACAGAACGCGGAGCGCAGCTTGGCCCTGATCTCGTCGGGGGAGTCGTGGACGAACACCGCCGACCGCGGTTTGGACTTGCTCATCTTCATGGCCGCGAGCGCGTCGGTGCGCTCCTCCGGAGGCACCGGCCAGCGGTCCGGCTTGAGCAGTCCCGTGAGCAGTGGGTGGTGCGCGGCGAGCGGCTTGATGGCGGTGCCAGAGGCATCGCGGAGGGTATTGATCCTGATCTTGGTGGCCACGTCGCGCGCGACCACGTGGGCCTTGCGCTGGTCCAGGCCGGCCTGGGCGATGTGGACCCCCAGGGCGAAGATGTCGGCAGCCTGGAGCGCCGGGTAGATGAGCTTGGCGAAGTCGACCTGCTCCCCCTCCCGCCGGCCCAGGATGGTGATGCTCCGCTGCATGCGGGCCACCGACGTGTGCTTGGCGACCTCGATGACGGTGGCCCAGTACTCACGGGCCGGGTCGGCGTAGAGGTCGGAGGCCAGCACCAGCTGGAGGGCCGCCGGATCGCCGCCCACGCAGAGCAGCGACGCCTTCATGGCCTCCCCGTAGTAGGAGAAGGCAAGCCGCCGGATGCGGTCCCGGTCGCCGCCCAGCTTGTCGTTGATCCAGGTGTGCCAGTCGGCCAGCAGGATGGAGCAGTCCACCCCCGCCTCCTGGAAGTCGCGCACCTTGGCCATGGCCACCAGCCCGCCGCCGAGGTGGACCCGGCCCGAGATCTCGTAGCCGATGTAGTGGCGGAGCCGCTGCCCGCCCTCGAGCAGGGCGATCAGCTCGTTCCGGGTGAGCAGCTCGGCCAGGTTGCGCTCGATCAGCTCAGCCCGACGGGCGATGTCGGGAGCGGGGGAGGAGGGCGTGGGGGTGGTCATGGGGGAGCCGGGGACCGGTGGACGCCGCGGGCGAATCCCAGGACCGAGACGGTAGCACCCCCCGGGGGTGGTCCCAGGGGCTGGACTCGAACCAGCGATACACGGTTTTACAGACCGTTGCCTTGACCAGCTTGGCTACCCTGGGATCCCTGGGCGAAGGATACCCAAGGGGAGGCGGCCGGAGCCGGGGAGCGGGTCAAACGCCACCGTTCCGACCCCCACCGGGCGGCCCCCCAGTCCGGGGATCGGCCCCGGGTCGCCGAGGGGCTTCGAGCCACAGAGGGCCGCAGACCCTTGCGCTGGCGCAACGTATAAGCTAACCTTTATTCAAGGTACCTTTATGAAAGATTCGGTTATGCGTTCCCGGCCCCCGCGGCGGGCGGTGCCCCTGGCCATCGCCGCCGGGGTCTTCGACCTCTCGGTCTACTTCGAGGGGCTCGCCAACCCGACCCGCCTGGCCATCGTCGAGATCCTGGCCCGCCGGGGCGAGCTCCGGGTCTCCGAGCTGGCCGAGCGGTGCAAGGTCAGCCAGCCGCGGATGAGCTGGCACCTCCGGACCCTCCGCCACGCCCAGGTGATCTCCACCCGGCGCGACGGACGCGAGGTCCTCTGCCGCCTCGATCGCGAGGCCAACCTGCGCAACCTGGAGAGTTTCGTCCAGATTCTCGGGGCGGGCGTCAACCCGAAGGACGCCGCCGAGTTCAGCCGTGCCACCGAGGCGCTGCGCGCGCCCGTCAGTGAGGGAGTCTCATGAGCAACAAGGTCCGGGTCGCCATCATCGGCGTCGGCAACTGCGCTTCGTCCCTGGTCCAGGGGGTGGAGTACTACCAGCACGCCGAGCCGGGGGAGCAGGTCCCGGGGTTGATGCACGTCGACCTCGGCGGCTACCACATCTCCGACATCGAGTTCTCCGCGGCCATCGACATCGACGTCGAGAAGGTGGGCAAGGACCTCTCCGAGGCCATCTTCAGCGGCCAGAACTGCACCGTGAAGTTTGCCGACGTGCCCGCCAAGGGGGTCAAGGTGGTCCGGGGCATGACCCACGACGGCCTCGGCAAGTACCTGAAAGAGGTGATCACCAAGGCGCCCGGCTCGACCGCCGACATCGTGCAGGTCCTCAAGGACAGTGGCACCGACGTGGTGGTCAACTACCTCCCGGTGGGCAGCGAGGAGGCCACCAAGTGGTACACGGAGCAGATCCTCACCGCCGGCTGCGCGATGGTCAACTGTATGCCCGTTTTCATCGCCCGTGAGGACTACTGGCAGGACCGCTTCCGCAAGGCCGGGTTGCCGGTCATCGGCGACGACATCAAGTCCCAGGTCGGCGCCACCATCGTGCATCGGGTGCTGACCCGGCTCTTCCAGGACCGCGGGGTCAGGATCGAGAACACCTACCAGCTCAACTTCGGCGGCAACACCGACTTCCTCAACATGCTGGAGCGCGAGCGGCTGGTCAGCAAGAAGATCAGCAAGACCAACAGCGTCCGCTCCCAGCTCGACCAGAAGCTGGATGACCGGAACATCCACATCGGCCCGTCCGACTACGTGCGCTGGCTGGACGATCGCAAGTGGTGCTACATCCGGATGGAGGGCCGTTCCTTCGGCGACATCCCCCTCAACCTGGAGCTGAAGCTGGAGGTGGTGGACTCGCCGAACAGCGCGGGCATCGTCATCGACGCCGTCCGCTGCTGCAAGCTGGGCCTGGACCGCGGCCTGTCCGGCACCCTGGAGGGCCCCTCCTCCTACTTCATGAAGTCGCCGCCCAAGCAGTTCTCCGACAACCGCGCCCGGGAGCTCACCGAGGCGTTCATCGCCGGGTCCCCCCCCGCGGACGGCAACGGGCACACCCAGGCCGCCGCGGGGAAGGCGCTGGTGGCCAAGCACGCATCCGAAGCCCCCGTCTCCTGATAGCCTGCACCCCGTAAGACGAGCCCCCACGGGGTGGCGATGAGCAGCGTCGGCCAGCAGATCGAGCGCGGCCCTGGCGGTGGAGTTCCCGCCGCCGGGGCGGGCGCCGTCGTTCGCGGCGATGACGGGTCGATGCTGCCCTACTACGCCTACCGGGTCGCCGAGGCGCTGGTCCGGGTCCTGCCCCGGCGCGCCGCCTACGGTCTGGCGGTGGGCTGTGTGGAGGTTCTCCGCACCGTCCGGCCCGGGGCGGTCCGGGGCCTGCGTTCCAACCTCGCCCACGTCCTCCCCGAGCTGCCCCCCCGGGCCCTGGACCGGGTCGTCCGGCGCAACCTGCGCGACCTCGGCCGGGCCTGGGTCGACGTCATGGCGATGCGCTTCGAGGGCGACGACATCAGCAACGGTCTGGTCATCGATCACCTGGAGCGCTACCAGGAGGCGGCCGCCAGCGGGCGGGGCGTCGCCGTGATCTCCCTCCATCTCGGCTGCTGGGAGAAGGGGCTGGCCGCCGGCAACAGCCTCGGGTTTCCCATGGCCCTGCTCGCCGAATACCTCAGGCCGCACCAGCTCTTCGAGCGGGTGGTGGGCTCCCGGCGGGCGCAGGGGGTGAGGATCGTCCCCATCGACATCGCCGCCATCCGCGAGGCCGACGAGGTCACCGCGCGGCGGCTGGGCGCCGCCGCCATGCGGGAGGTGCTGCGCATCCTGAAGGGCGGCGGCGCCATCGCCCTGGCCATGGACCGCGACCTGGTCGGCAACGGCGAACGCTTCCCCTTCTTCGGGGCCGAGGCACCGTTCCCCATCGGCGTGGTCGACGCCGCCATGCGGGCCGGATCCGTGATCCTCCCCATCGCCCTTCCCCGGATCCCCGGAGGCCTGGGAGCCTACGTGAACCCGGAGATCGTCTACGACCGGAGCGCGCCCCGGCCCCAGGAGCTTCGCCGGGTGGTGCTCGAGATCCTCGCCTTCTTCGAGGAGGCGATACGCGCGCACCCGGAGCAGTGGCACGTCCTCGACCCCATCTGGGAGCCGGGCCCATGAGCCGCTGCCCCGGCGCGGGCCGCCGCGCGGCCCGTGACCACGCCTCACCCACGGCCGCGCGCCCATGAAGGTCTGCCTGGTCTCCCCCTACGACTTCACCCACCCGGGCGGGGTCACCGAGCACGTCCGCCACCTCGCCGGCGAGCTGCGCCGCCGGGACCACGAGGTCACCATCCTGGCGCCGTCGGCCCACGTGCGGGACGTGGAGAGCATCCCCGGGTTCGTCCGCATCGGCCGCAGCGTCCCGGTGCGTGGCAACGGCTCGGTGGCCAGGATCGCGCTCTCCTTCCACCTGGTGCGCCGGGTCCGCAGCCTCCTGGACCGCGCCGACTTCGACGTCGTCCACTATCACGAGCCGCTGGTTCCCGGGCTGCCCATCACCACCCTGCGGTTCCACCGGGGCGCCAATGTGGGCACCTTCCATGCCATGGCGCGCCGCAACCTCGGCTACTACTACGGCCGGCCCTTCCTGCTCCGCTACTTCCACCGCCTCCACGGCCTGATCTGCGTCAGCGAGCCGGCGCGCGAGTTCATCAGCCACTACTTCACCGGCGACTACACGATCGTCCCCAACGGCATCGACGGGGGGTGCTTCCGGCCCGACCTCCCCCCGCTTCCCGAGCTGCGCGGCGAGGGCGCGGCGACCATCCTCTTCGTCGGCAGGATGGAGCAGCGCAAGGGGCTCCCCATCCTCCTCGCGGCCTACGCCCAGCTCCGCCGCCAGAGGGCCGGCTGCCGGCTGGTCATCGTCGGCGACGGCCCGATGCGCTGGGCCTACGAGCGGCAGTGCGAGGCCACCGGGGTCCCCGACGTGACCTTCCTCGGCCACGTGCCGGCCGACGTCCTCCCCCGCATCTACGCCAGCGCCGACGTCTTCTGCTCGCCCGCGACCGGCCGCGAGAGCTTCGGCATCGTCCTGCTCGAGGCGATGGCCAGCGGGGTGCCGGTGGTCGCCTCGGCGATCCCGGGTTTCAGCCAGGTCGTCGACCCCGGTGGTGACGGGCTGCTGGTGCCACCGGGCAAGCCCGAGGCTTTCGCACTCGCCCTCGAGTCGCTGATCGCCGACCCGGGGCTGCGCCGGAGCATGGGCAGGCATGGGGTCGAGAAGGCGCGGCGCTACGACTGGCGGGTGGTGGTCGACGGCATCCTCGACGTCTACGCGCAGGCCCGCGAGCGCGCCCGCGCCGCCCTCGTCGCGGAGTCGCGCTGAGGCGCACGGGCGACGTGTTCACCCAGCGATTTCAGGAATGGGTGCGCCGTCAGGCGCGCCGCCTGGTGACCGCCATCCACCTCCGCGGGATCACCCCCAACGCCCTCACCCTGACCGGGCTCGCCGTCACCATCGTTGCCGCCGTCCTCATCGGCCTCGGCCTGCTGATCCCGGGCGGCCTGGTGCTGCTCTTCGCCGGGCTCTTCGACATCCTGGACGGCGCCGTCGCCCGGGTCACCCACCGGGTCCGGCCCTATGGGGCCTTCCTGGACTCGACCACCGACCGCTACGCCGAGATCGTCACCTACGCCGCCCTCCTCTATCACTTCGTCTCCCGGAGCGGCGGAGAGCTCCCGTCCATGCTGGTGATCGTGGCCCTGGGCGGCTCGCTGCTCGTCTCCTACGTGCGCGCCCGGGCCCAGTCGCTCGGCTTCACCTGCGACGGCGGCCTCCTCGCCCGACCCGAGCGGGTGGTGATCACCGTCGCCGGTCTGGTGGTGCCGCCCCTGCTCATCCCCGCCCTCTGGGTGCTCGCCGTGCTCACCAACCTGACCGCCCTTCAGCGGATCTGGCTGGTATGGCGCCAAGCCCGGCGGATGGCGCCAACGGACTCCTGACCGTGGCGAGCACGGGTCGACGGCACTAAACTCCCACGCGCCGTGACCGACACCACCCCCACCTCCCCCCAGCACACCAACCCGCTGGCGCTCGTCCAGGGACTGGCCGGGACCACCCGGGCGACCATCATCGCCGACGTCATCGCGGGAGCGACGCTCGCCGCCGTGGCCATCCCCGAGTCGATGGGCTACACCAAGATCGCGGGCATGCCCGTGATCACGGGCATCTACACCCTCGCCCTCCCCGTCATCGTCTTCGCCCTGGTCGGGTCGTCGCGTCATCTGGTCGTTGGTGCCGACTCGGCGACTGCCGCCATCATGTTCGCGGCCCTGATCAGCCTCGCCAGGCCGGCCAGCCCCGAGTACGTCGGCCTCGCGGGGTTGATCGCGCTGCTCGCCGCTGGCTATCTGCTGCTGGCACGGTTGCTCCGCCTCGGCTTTCTCGCCGACTTCCTCTCCCGCACCGCCCTGGTCGGCTTTCTCAGTGGCGTGGGCGTCCAGGTGGCGCTCACCCAGCTGCCCGGCATGCTCGGCATCCACGCCAGCGGTAGCGTCGTCAGCCAGATGGGGACGGTGCTGGGCTCCCTCGGCCACATCGTGATCCCGGCGGCCGCGCTGGCGATCGTCGCGGTCGCCGCCATCCTGCTGCTCGAGGTGGTCTCCAAGCGGATACCGGGCACCCTCCTGGTGGTCGCCGTCTCGATCATCCTGGCCGCCACCCTGCGCCTGGATCGCCACGGCGTCGCCATCGTCGGGTCGGTGCCGGCAGGGCTCCCGCCCATCGGGCTCCCCCACGTGTCGTGGGGCCAGGTTCCCGGCCTGGCCGCGGTCGCCGCCTCGATCTTCGTGGTCGTCCTGGCCCAGAGCGCCGCCACCGCGCGCAGCTTCGCCCAGAAGCGGGAGGAGGAGCTGAACGAGAACCGCGACCTGGTGGGGCTCGCCATCGCCAACCTGGCCGCCGGGGTCACCGGCACCTTCTGCGTCAACGGCAGCCCGACCAAGACCGCGGTGGTGGACTCGGCCGGAGGGCGCACTCAGCTGGCCCAGCTGGTGATGGCGGTGATCGCCATCGTCGTGCTGGTGGCGGCGACCGCGCTGCTCCACTTCCTGCCCGACGCGACCCTCGCCGCGGTCGTCTTCGTCATCGGGATCCACCTCGTCGACGTCGCCCATCTGCGCGAGCTCTGGCGGCTGCGGCGCGACGAGCTGGTGCTGGCCGTGGCCACGGCTGTGGTGGTGGTGCTGGTCGGCGTCGAGCAGGGGATCGCGCTCGCCGTCGCCCTCTCCGTCCTCGACTTCGTCCGCCGCGCCTACCGGCCCCGGGACACGGTGATGGTGCCCGTCGCGGGGTCTGCCGGCGACCTCATCCCCGAACCTGCGCGCCCCGGCGTCGAGACCCTGCCTGGGGGCATCGCCTACCGCTTCGACGGGACCCTCTTCTTCGCCAACGCCGACCGCTTCCGGCAGCGGGTGCTGGCGCTGGTCGCGGCCGCACCGGACCCGGTCAGCTGGGTCGTCATGGACCTCTCGCCGGTCGCCGACATCGACTACAGTGCCGGCCAGGTGCTGCTCACCCTGCTCCGCGACCTCCGGGCCCGCTCGGTGAGCGTCCACCTCGCCCACGTCGAGGACATCCACGACCTCCTCCAGCGTTACGGCGTGCTGGACCTGGTCGGTGCCAACCACGTCCATCACGGGGTCCGGGATGCGGTGGCCGCCGCGGTCGCCCCCGACACGGCGGGGTGATCCCGTCAGAGGATCTGGAGGGTCTCCACCAGGTTGAAGATGCCGTGGACGACGGCCCCGGGAAGCAGCGACCTCGAGTACTCGTAGAGGAGCGCCAGCAGGATCCCGAGCAGCGCCAGGGGGAGGAACAGGATCTCCTCGCTCGACGTCCCCCAGCCGACGTGGGCGGCGGCGAAGAAGCAGCCGGAGAGCACGGCCGCCGCCGGGACGTTGAGCTGCCGGCGCATCCAGCCGTATACGAAGCCGCGGAAGAAGGTCTCCTCGGCGAGCGGGACCTCCACCGAGAGCAGCACGAGAGCGATGCCGACCTGGTTGCCGTACTCGCCCCGCACGGTCGCGACCTGGGCGTTCTGCACGTGGACGATCCCCGCCTCCGCATTCAGCAGCCACGTCAGCGCGACCAGGCAGGCGGCGCTGGCGACGACCGCCACCGGCAGCCAGCGCCAGCTCGGCATCCGCCAGCCGAGGTCCGACAGCCGGGCGTGGCGGCGGCCCATGGCCAGCCCCGCGACGATGATCATCGCCAGCGCGTACACCGCCGTCTGCTCTGCGAAGTTGCCGAGCGCGGTCTGCTGCTGGGCGCTCAGCCCGTGGACGAGCGTCCGGGCGAATTGCTGCACCGCGGAGGAGAGGAAGAGCTCGGACAGCAGGGAGAGCCCGAGGAAGTAGGCGCCGAAGAAGAGGACCACGTCCGTCCAATCCCAGGCCACCCGCGGGGCCGGGCGGCTTCGGCCCGGCGTGGGCAGGAGCCAGCCGGCGGCGAGCCGGCGGATCGATCCCTCGCGCACCGGGCCATTGTGGCGTGCCACCTCACCGGAGCCGGGCCGGCGGGGGCGGTGCCGGCACGGGGCGGCGGCCGTCCGGTGGCTACACTGCCCGGGTGGCGCTCGGTGACCTCCTCGGCAACCCCGGCGCCGTGGCTGGGCTGCGCCGAGCCCTCGACACCGGGCAGTTGGGCCACGCTCTCCTGGTCGTCGGTCCCGACCAGGTGGGCAAGACCACCCTGATGCTGAGCCTCGCCGGCGAGCTGCTCCCGCGCGGCTCATGGCCCGGTGAGGTGACCAGCCACCCCGACCTCTGGCTGGAGGACTCGGCGGAGGAACGCATCTCGATCAGACGGGTGCGGGCCGGCCGCGATCCGGGGAGCCTGCAGGATTTCCTCAGCCTTCGGCCCTATGCGGGCGGTGCCCGGGTGGCGATCCTCGCACGGGCCGATCGGCTCACCGAAGAGGCCGCCAACTCGCTGCTCAAGACCGTCGAGGAGCCGGCGGCCGGAACCCACCTCCTGCTCACCGCCCACAGCCCCGAGCGCCTGCCCGCCACCATCGTCTCCCGCTGCCGCCAGCTCACCCTGGGGCTGGTCGAGGGCGGCGCCATCGAGGCCTGGCTCCGCGACCGCCACGGCGTGGACCCCGCCACCGCGGAGCTGGCGGCGGAGCTGAGCGGCGGTCGCCCGGGCCGGGCCCTGCGGCTGGCCGCCGACCCCGCGTCCCTGGAGGGTGAGCTGGCGATGCTCGACCGCTTCCTCGCCATCGGTGGGGGCGGGGCACCGGCGGCCCTGGCGGCGGCGGCCGAGCTGGCTCCCGCCGCGGGCGGCGAGGGTCGGGAGCGCCTCCTCGTCAACCTCTCGATCTGGACCTCCTTCGTCCGCGACGCGGCGGTGCGGGCGGCCGGGGCGCCGGAGCTCGCGCGTCTGCGCAGCCGGAGTCGGGAGGCGGACGCCTGGGCGAGAGCGCTCTCACCCGGGGAGCCCGGCCGGATCCTTGACGCGCTGCTGCGGGCTGGGGCTGAGGTCGCCGCCTACGCCCAGCCGCGCCTGCTGCTGGAGGCCCTCTTCCTCGACGTGTTCGGGGGGAGCCCGGCCCCGCCCGCCGTCGATCGCCCGGGCGCGCCGGCAGCCGGGGCGGCCCCCAGCCCCTCGGCGCGAGGCGGTCACCCGCGCCCCGCCGGCTAGGGGGTGGGCTGAGGCGGCGGGCAGATTGACAGTCTGCCCCGGCGCCCCTAGAGTGTGGGAACGCTCTCACCGTGCGGCCGCGGTACACCGGTGGCCTGCCCAATGAGCCTGGCGGTCGATTCCCAGCCGGGGAGGGCTGCGCGACAGACCAGCCCTCGTCGCAAAGCCCTCCCACCGGCGGGATCCCGGACCCGGCCGGCGAGTGCGGAGACCGTCGCGGACCGGTCGTGGCGAGCTTCCGCGCGGTCACAGGTTGGCCACTGCCGTCCACCCCGTTACCCACCTTCGGCAGCGTGCATCGGCGCTGTCACAGGTGCCGGGAGATGATGCGGCGGTCAGGGCTCGGCCGCCGGGAGCCCGGCCTGACCTCAGCCGGGGTGCGGATTCGCCGCCGTGGACATCCTGAAGAGAGCGCTCTCCAGATTCGACCGCCTGGGGGGTCACTACTTCACGCGCTTCCTGTTCGGAGTCCTCGCCATCTGCGTGGTGGTGATGGGTTCGATGGTGCTCGTCCTCACCAACCTCTCGTCCGGGAGCCTCTCCACCGCCACCTCCAATGGTGTGGAGACGGTGGCCCAGGAGGTCTCCAGCAAGGTCGACTCCTGGGTTCAGGACCGCGAGCGCGAACTGACCCAGCTGGCTGGCATCATCTCGAGCTCCGACACCGCCGACGCCAAATCCGCCGTCACCCTGATCGCCAAGGCGACCTCCAGTGACCCTTCTCGGAGCTGGAGCTGGTCGACGCCAGCGGCCAGCCCGTCGCGGGCACCGGCCTTGGCGGTGAGGTGTCTCTGGTGGGGCAGTCCTGGGTGGCGGGGATCATGGAATCCGGTCAGCCCTATGTCGGTGACATCACCAAGAACGCCGCCGGCAACGACCTCCAGTGGCTGATGGCGGTGCCGGCCAGCACCAGCAACCTGCAGTTCAGCGGGCTTCTGGTCGGCGTCGTCGGCCTGGAGCCGTGGACGGGACCCGGCGGCGGCAGCAACCAGGTCGCCAGCCTCTTCGTCGGCGTCAGCGGCGCGGGTGGCGTGTCGACCTCTGTCACCGCAGTGGACAGCTCCGGCTGGCTCGTTTACACGACCTCCATGGGGAGCTCCTCCACGCTCACCTCCGCGCAGATGCTCGCCCGCGGGGCGCTGCGGACCCGCATCGACAACGCGGCTGTCGCCGGCGCGCTCCGCGGCCACTCCGGTGCAGCCCGCATGACCATGAACGGCACCGACACTATCACCGGGTACGCTGAGGCCGCCGACGTCCAGTGGGCGATTCTGGTGAGCGAGCCCGCCGGCCAGGCGCTGAGCGGTGTGACCGCGCTGCGCAACTCGGGCTTCCTCGTGCTCGGCATCGGCCTGGTGCTGGCGGCGATCTTCTCCTTCATGATGGCCCAGCTCGAGGTGCGCCCGATCCGGGCCCTCTCGCGGGCGGCACGCCGCGTCTCCGCGGGCGACCTCAACGCCCGGGTGGCCCCGGCGGGTGCGGTGGAGGTCGCCACCCTGGGAGCGGCCTTCAACCAGATGGTCGAGCGCCTCGGGGCGCTGATCGGCCGGGTGCAGGGCACCAGCAGCGACCTCTCCGACTCGGCGGTGCGCCTGGCCGCGGCCTCCAACCAGCTTGCCGCCACCACCGCCCGGCAGAGCTCGAGCGCCACCGAGACGTCGGCGAGCATGGAGGAGCTGGCCCGCACCTCGGGTCAGATCGCCGAGACCGTGGAACGGGTCGCCGCCCAGGCCGCCGAGACCAGGGACAAGCTGGAGCTGGCCCGTCAGGACATCCTCGCCTCCACCGAGCGGACCCTGCGCCTCACCGATCGGGCGCGCGACATCGCCAAGATCCTCTCGATGATCAACGACCTGGCCGACCAGACCAACCTCCTCGCTCTCAACGCCGCCATCGAGGCCGCGCGGGCGGGGGACGCGGGGCGCGGCTTCGCGGTCGTCGCCGACGAGGTGCGGCGGCTGGCCGACCGGTCCAAGGCGCTGGCCGCCGACATCTCCCAGATCACCACGAACGTCCAGGTCGAGACCAGTGCCACGGTGCTGGCGATGGACAAGGGGGCCGAGCAGCTCACGGCCGGACTGAGCCTCATGGAGCACGTCGCCGAGGCCAGCTCGGGGATCCGGCTGGCCACCCAGCAGCAGCAGTCCGCCACCGAGCAGGTGGTGGAGGCCATGGAGCAGGTGCGGATCGCGAGCCAGCAGGTCTCGACCACCGCTCAGGAGCTGGCGGTGGCTTCGGGCAGCCAGGCGAATATGGCCGGCGACCTCGAGCAGGCCTCGGCCATGGACCCCTCCCGCCCTGGCGGCAACAGCCGGCATCAGCCTGCCGGCACGAGCTCCGACGTTCCCGGCCGGCCCGGTCGCGGCCATGGCCTCGAGCTCGGCAGGGCTCGGGCAAAGCCTGGACAGTCCAGCGGCTGACCGGGTCCTGGGCAACACCCCGTGGCCTAGGATCACGGGATGCTGGAGGGAACCGGCACCGCACCCAGAGGAGCTCAGAGCGGTGGCATCCGCACAGCCGACCCCTGAGGACCCGGCGGTCCGGGACATCCCGGCGCTCGTCCGCCGGATGACCCTCGACGAGAAGGCCTCCCTCACCGCCGGCGTCGATAGCTGGCACACCGCCGCGATCCCGCGACTCGGCATCCCGGCGGTGAAGCTCACCGACGGTCCCAGCGGGGCCCGGGGCGAGACCCGTGGCGTCCACAGCGCCACCCCATCGGTGTGCATCCCCTCCGCGACGGCTCTGGGCGCCACCTGGGATCCCGATCTCGTCGCTCAGGCCGCGGCCATGGTCGCGCGCCAGGCCCTCGACAAGGGGGCGCGGGTGCTCCTCGCACCCACCGTCAACCTGCACCGGCACCCGCTCTGGGGACGCAACTTCGAGGCCTTCTCCGAGGATCCGATCCTCACCGCCAAGCTCGCGGTCGGATATATCCGGGGCGTGCAGGCCGAGGGCGTCGTGGCCACGGTGAAGCACTTCGTGGGCAACGAGACCGAGTTCGAGCGGAACACCTCCTCCTCGGTCATCGACGAGCGCGCCCTGCGCGAACTCTACCTCCTGCCCTTCGAGCATGCGGTCAAGGTGGCCGGGGTGCTGGCGCTGATGACCAGCTACAACCGGGTCAACGGCAGCCATGTGTCCGACGACCCGCGACTTCTGGGCGACGTCCTCCGCCGTGAATGGGGCTTCGAGGGCGTGGTCATGACCGACTGGTTCGCCCTCGCCAGCACCCTCGACGCGGCGCGCGCCGGTCTCGACCTGGAGATGCCCGGACCCCCTCGTTCGTTCGGCGCGGCGCTCGCCGCCGCGGTTCGCGCCGGCGATGTGGAGGAGACGCTCCTCGACGCCAAGGTCTGCCGCCTGATGACTGTCCTGGACCGAGTGGGCGCTCTCGAGGACCCGGCAGCCCAGCCCGAGCATCCGATCGATCGCCCCGAAGACCGGAGCCTTTGCCGCCGCGCGGCTGCCGACGCCCTGGTGCTCCTCCGCAACCGGGGCGTCCTCCCGCTCTCACCGAGCGGCCATCACCGGCTGGCCGTCGTCGGACCGAACGCGGACCACCCCGCGATCGTGGGCGGTGGGAGCGCCGGGATCGTCCCTCACTATCTTCTGTCCCCGCTCACCGCCCTCCGCGAGCGCTTCGGAGATACCCACGAGATCGTCCACGAGGCGGGCACGGACGAGGCCGGCGTCGAGCGGGCGGTCGATCTGGCTCGCGCCGCCGGCGCCGCCATCGTCTTCGTCGGGACCGGCTCGGACTGGGAGAGCGAGGACTACGACCGCGAGACGATGGAGCTTCCCGGTCACCAGGACGAGCTGGTTCGCCGGGTCCTGCAGGCCAACCCCCGCAGCGTGGTGGTGGTCAATGCCGGGGCGCCGGTGACCATGGAGTGGGCGGGAGAGGCCGGCGCGCTGCTCCAGACCTGGTTCGCCGGGCAGGAGTACGCCAACGCGCTGGTCGACGTCCTCTTCGGGGACGCGGAGCCCGGCGGGCGCCTGCCCACCACGCTGCCGCTCGCACTCGAGCACACGCCGGCCTTCCTCAACTTCCCGGGGGAGAGCAGCCAGGTTCGCTACGGCGAGGGGCTCTTCATCGGCTACCGGTGGTACGAGGCCCGCAAGCTGCCGGTGCGGTTCCCCTTCGGCCACGGCCTCTCCTATACGACCTTCGAGATCGGGGCCCCTCGACTGTCGGAGACGAGAGTGGTCTCCGGCCGGCGGCTCCGCCTCGAGGCGACGGTGACCAACACCGGTCCGCGGCGGGGATCCGAGGTGGTCCAGCTCTACGTGGCCCCGCCCGGCGGCGGCAGGGACCGGCCCGGCGGGCGGCTCCGACCGCTCAAGGAGCTCAGGGCCTTCGCCAAGGTGCGGCTGGACCCGGGGGAGGCCACCATCGTCGGCTTCGAGCTGGGGGAGCGCTCTTTCGCCTACTACGACGTCGCCGACGAGGACTGGCCGAAGCTGCAGCAGCGCCACCCCATGTCCTGGGCACCCCGTGAGGTGCACCTGCACCGCCGGGAGGCGGGATGGTATGTCGACCCGGGGGACTACCAGCTGCAGGTGGGGCGCTCCTCGGCCGAGATCGCGCACACGGTGACAGTCGCGGTTGCCGGCAGTCCCGAACCGCTCGATCCCTCGCTTCCCCTCGACTGAACCCGACCTCATCGGAGGGGCCACCCTCGACCGGGCGGCCCCCGACCTCCGACGCGGGTGATTGCCGTCACCGATCACCCGTTGGGGTGATTGACACCCCACCGAGGCCGTCCCTAAAGTGTGGGACCGCTCCCATGAAGGCTCCCCGCGACCCCAAGGCGACCCTCGAGGAGGTGGCGCTGGCGGCAGGCGTCTCGCGGTCCACGGCATCCCGGGTACTGAGCTACGACCCCCGGGTGAGTCCGGACGCCCGGCGGGCGGTTGAGCGCGCGGTCAGCAAGCTTGGTTACATCCCCAACCAGGCAGGACGCGCCCTCGCCACCGGGCGCAGTGACGCCATGGCCCTGGTGGCGCCCATCACCTTCCTCATCGGCGACCCCTTCTTCCCGCGTCTCATCCGGGGTGTCAGCGACGTCCTCGCCTCGCGCGAGCTGCAGCTGATCCTGCTGGCGGTCCAGACGGGTCCCGACGCCGACCGGGTGGAGCGCTACGTTGCCGCCGGCCATGCCGACGGGGTCCTGCTGGTCTCCCTCCCCACCGCCCATCCGCTGGCGGGACGTCTCGCCGCCCGGGGGATCCCGGTCGTGGTCAGCGGGCCCCCCTCCGAATCGGAGCACGTCAGCCACGTTGACGTGGACAACGTCGGCGGGTCCACGCGCGGCGTCGCCCACCTCGCCTCCGGGGGGCGGCGGTCCATCGCCACCATCACCGGCCGCCAGGACATGCCCGCCGGTCACGACCGGTTGGTGGGCTACCGCGCGGCGCTGGAGGCGGCCGGCCTTCCCTACGACGACAGCCTGGTCGAGGCGGGTGACTTCACCCGCGAGGGCGGCGCTCGGGCGATGCGGTTTCTGCTCATCAAGCACCCCCGCCTCGACGCCGTCTTCGCGGCCTCGGACCTGATGGCCGAGGGGGCCCTCCAGGCGCTCGCCGAGGCTGGCCGCCGGGTCCCCGAGGACGTGGCCGTGGTCGGCTTCGACGACCACCCCATGGCCGCCATGCTGCAACCGCCGCTCACCAGCGTGCGCCAGCCCGTCGAGGAGATCGGCCGCGAGATGGCGCGGCTGCTCATGGACAGCGTCCAAACCCCGGATCGGCCGCCGCGCAACGTCATCCTGCGCACGCGGCTCGAGGTGCGCGCCTCCTCGGCGCCGGTGGTCCCGAAGCTCGGCGGGGAGGCCGGCTAGCATGCGCCTGCTGATCCGGCGGCTCGGCTTCTACCTCATCGCCGCCTGGGCGGCGATCACCTTCAGCTTCCTCCTCCCGCGTGTGGTGCCCGGCGACCCGGTCGCGGCCGCGATCATCCGAGCCGAGACGTCGGGGGTGTGCAACGCGGCCTGCGTCCATGCCATCGAGCTGCAGCTCGGCTTCCACGTCCACACCAGCCTCTGGACCCAGTACCTCCAGTACTGGGGGAACCTCTTTCACGGAAACCTGGGCTGGTCATGGTCCGAGAACGCGCCGGTGGGCAGCCTGATCGTCTCCTATCTGCCCTGGACCATCGGGTTGCTGGCCGTCTCCACGACCCTGGCCTTCGTCATCGGGACCCTCATCGGCGTCCTGATGGCCTGGCGGCGCGGCACCTGGGTCGAGTGGGTGATGCCGGTCACGACCTTCTTCCAGGCGATTCCCTACTTCTACCTCGCCCTGGTGCTCATCCTCATCTTCGGGGCGACGGGGACGATGCTCAAGTGGTTCCCGAGCCTCTTCGGCTACGACATCTACGCGGTGAACCCCGGTATGAACTGGCCCTACATCGCGAGCATCCTCAGCCATGCGATCCTGCCCGCGGCGACCGTCGTCCTGGCCTCGATGGCAGGCTTCATCCTGACCATGCGTAACAACATGCTCACCACCATGGACGAGGACTTCGTCCTGGTGGCCCGGGCCAAGGGCCTGCCGAGCCGAAGGGTGGTGACGTATGCGGCGCGCAATGCCCTGCTGCCGGTCGTCTCCAACTTCACCATCGCGCTGAGCCTGGTGGTCGCCGGCCAGATTCTCGTCGAGATCGTCTTCAACTACCCCGGGATCGGCTACCACCTCTACCAGGCCCTGAGCGAACTCGACTACAACCTGGTGCAGGGGATCTTCGTGGTCATCACCCTGGTGGTGCTGGCCGCCAACCTCCTGGCGGACGTGGTGTACGTGCTGATCGACCCCCGGGCGCGGCAGGCGGGCTGAGCAGATGTCCAGCAACAGCATGCTCATGGGCCAGACCGCCGGTGGCAAGACCCCTCCCCCGGAAGGGTCTCCGCGGCGCGAGCGGGTGCTGCACCTGCCGCACTCGCCCAAGGTGACCGTCGGCCTCGTGATGCTGGCCATCTTCGTGGTGATCGCCATCATCGGAGGGTGGGCCGCCCCGTACTCCCCGAACGCGACCAACGTGGCGACCTGGGTGAAGCACGTCCTGGTCCCAGGAACCGGGCCCGGCACCGGCTTCCCGGCGCACTACTACCCGCTCCCGCTGCCGCCGTCGGGCAGCCACCTGCTGGGGACGACCGTCTTCGCTCAGGACGTCCTGTCCCAGCTGCTGGCCTCCACCGCGGCCACCGTGTTCGTCGGCGTTCTCGCCGCGGCGATGGCCACCGTGCTCTCGGTGCTCGTCGGAGTCACCGCGGGCTACATGGGCGGCGCCGCCGACGAGGGGCTGTCGCTGCTGTCCAACGTCTTCCTCGCCATTCCCGGGCTTCCGCTCCTGATCGTGCTGGCCGACTACGTGCCGGTCGCAGGGACCAGCGTCATCCTGGTCGCCACCATCATCGCCGTCACCGCCTGGGCGTACAGCGCCCGGGTGCTGCGCGCGCAGACCCTGTCCCTGCGCAATCGCGACTTCGTCGAGGCGGCGAGGATCTCGGGGGAGGGCCGCCTGCGCATCATCGTCGTCGAGGTTCTTCCCAACCTGGTCCCCATCGTGGCCGCCTCGTTCCTCTTCACCACCCTCTACGCGGTGGGCGCCTATGTGGCCATCGCCTTCCTCGGGCTGGCCGGATCGCCCACGTCGTCGCCCGCCGGTCTCTGGAACTGGGGTGAGATGCTGCGGGAGGGATTCGCCAACAACGCGGTGCGCGGCGGGTGGTGGTGGTGGTGGGCACCTCCGGGCCTCTGCATCGCCCTGCTCGGCACCTCGCTCGCACTCCTCAACTTCGGTATCGACGAGTTCATCAACCCGCGCCTGCGAGTCGCCGGCCTCTCGCGCAGGGCGGCCAGGAAGGCGGGGATCAAGACCCGACCGCCCTTTGGCATCACCCCGGTGGCGCGGCGGGAGGGGGCGACCGGCGGCGAGGTGGCCGCGCCGTGACCCTCCACGACACGACGGGGAGCTCGCCGGCACCGGCCGCTCTGGTGCCGATCTCGGATGGGAGGGCGGACCCGGTCCTCGAGATCCGCGGGCTCTGTGTTGACTACGGCATCGGCGGCGACGCCGTGCATCCGGTGGTGGACTGCGACCTGGTGCTGCGGCGCGGACACGTGCTGGGCCTCGCGGGTGAGAGCGGCAGCGGCAAGTCGACCCTGGCCATGGCGGCGATCCGCCTGCTCCGCTGGCCGGGCGTGATCACCGCGGGCGAGGTCCTCTTCCACTCCAGACCCGCCTCCGGGGACGGGTCCTCGCGCACCGTGGACATCCTGGCGGCCAGCGAGGAGGAGCTGCGCTCCGTGCGCTGGTCCGAGATCTCGGTGGTCCCGCAGAGCGCTTTGAACGCTCTCAACCCCGTGGCCACGACGCGTGCGCAGTTCGACGATCTGCTCCGCGTGCATCGCCGCAGCCTCTCCGGGGCGGAGAGATTGGACCGGGAGGTGGAGCTCCTGGAGATGGTGGGGTTGACCTCTGACCGGCTCCGCAGCTACCCCCACGAGCTCTCTGGAGGCCAGCGGCAGCGGGTGATGATCGCCATGGCCCTGGCCCTCGACCCCCAGGTCATGATCCTCGACGAGCCCACGACCGCCCTCGACGTCGTCACCCAGCGGGAGATCCTCGAGGAGCTGATGGACCTGGGCACGCGACTGGGCTTCGCCGCCCTCTTCATCACCCACGACCTCTCCCTGCTCGTCGAGCTCGCCGACGAGATCGCGGTCATGTACGCCGGGCGGATCGTCGAGATGGCTCCGGCGGACTCCCTCTTCCACGCTCCCCGGATGCCGTACACGTACGGCCTGCTCCACTGCTTCCCGCCGATGCACGGGGAGAAGGTGCCCATGGAGGGCATCCCGGGCTCACCGCCCGACCTGCGCGCCCTGCCCCGCGGGTGCGCCTTCCATCCCCGCTGCCCGTGGGCGATGGAGCGGTGCCGGTCGCAGACGCCGGCGCTCGTGTCCCTGGGCGAGTCGGGTCGCCTGGCGAGCTGCTGGCTCCACGCGGGCGATGTCAGCGTCCCCCAGGACCTGGGCCTTCCCGACCCACGGCAGCCGGCCACCGGCGCGCGGGCCGCGGTGCCGCAGCGCCGCCGGAGCTCGCGATGAGCGTTGCCGCGCGCACGCCGTTCGCTTCGACACCGGTCGCCACCGAACCGGTGCTGGAGGGAAGGAACCTCAGCAAGCACTTCTCCGTCCGGCACGGTCGCGGCCTGTTCGCAAGCCGGGCTCTCCTCTACGCGGTGGAGGATTTCTCCGTCGGTCTCACCGCGGGCGCCGTCACCGCCCTGGTGGGCGAGAGCGGGTCAGGGAAGACGACGGTCGCCCGGTTGCTGGCCAAGGTCATCGCTCCCGACCACGGTGAGCTGTTCCTCGATGGTGCACCGGCGCCGCAGGGCCGCCCCCGCTCGTACACCGCGCAGGTTCAGATGGTCCTGCAGGACCCCTTCACCTCCCTCAACCCGGTGTACCGGATCCGCCACAACCTGGTGCGACCCTTGCGGATCCACCACACTGCCACCGACATCGAGGCGAGCGTTGCCGACCTGCTCACCCGGGTGGCGCTGGAGCCGCCCGAGCAGTTCGCGGACATGTTCCCTCACGAGCTCTCCGGAGGCCAGCGGCAGCGGGTGGCGATCGCCCGGGCACTGGCGGTCCGGCCGCGGGTGCTGCTCGCCGACGAGCCGGTCTCGATGCTCGACGTCTCGGTCCGCCTGGGATTGCTCAACCTGCTCGCCGACCTGCGCGATCGCGAGCACCTGGCGATCCTCTACGTCACCCACGACATCGGCTCGGCGCGCTACCTCGCCGACACCATCATGGTGATGTACGCCGGGAGGCTGGTGGAGTCGGCGCCGAGCGCGACTCTCACCGACAGCCCGGCCCACCCCTACACCCAGCTCCTGCTGTCGGCCGCTCCCGACCCGGACCGCGTGGAACCGCCGAGTCTGGCCGGCAGCGGCGCGCCGCCAAGCCTGATCTCTCCGCCGAGCGGATGCCGCTTCCATCCCCGCTGTCCCCACGCCATGGAGATCTGCAGCCGGGCGACCCCGCCCGACGTCCGGGTCTCGTCCGGCCACACCGCCGCCTGCTGGCTGCACGTTGACCCGGCGGAGCGCAAGGTGGACAGCGACGGGGGTGGGGCCCCGCCGGGAGACGGCGGCGGCCATCCGCCGGCCGCTGACGGCGTGCGGTCCGATCGCGAGCACGACCCGATGAGCACCAGCGTGCACGAGGAGAACTGAGGAGGACTGAGGAGGAACCGACCATGGCCTATAGCGTTCCGGGCTCCGCCGGCGCCCGGGGGGCATCGTGGAGAGGCGTGTGTGGCTCACCCGTCGGTGAGGCCGGACGCGACCGCTCTTGGTGGCGGTGCCTCGCCTCGGCATCAATCATCAGACGGTGCACCGCCCCCCGCGGGCTGTGCCTTACGGAGATCACGAGCGTATGAATCGAAGAGCATTGACAGGCCTGCTCGGGACGGCGGTACTGACCGTGGCCGTCGCCGCGTGCGGGAGCTCCAGCACCTCGACGACGTCGTCGTCGCCAAGCACGACGACGACGGCAGGGCCGCCTCTGATCGCGGAGCCGACCACCGGGGTCACGTTCTCGGACGACTTCAACCCCTATGACGGCAACTCGGTTGCGGAACAGATGGGCACCCGCACGATGGTCAACGAGCCGCTGATCGAGTTCGACCAGCTCGACCCGACCTCGAGCGGAACCCACTACTGGCTGGCCAGCGCCTACAGCTTCAGCAACAGCGGCAAGACCCTGTCGGTCACCGTCAAGCCGAACATCAAGTTCAACAACGGCACCGCCTTCGGGCCGGCCGACGTTGTCGCCACCTACACGATGCTGATGAACGCCAAGGCGAACATCAACGGCGTTCCGGCCCAGTCGTCGGCCCCGACCGCTTCGGGGAACGTGGTGACCCTGAACTTCGCCACGGCGCAGTACACCAGCCTCTACACCATCCTCGGCAACGAGTACATGCTGCCGGCGTCGGAGGCGAACTCGATCGCCGCCAACCCGACCGTCAAGATCACCGACCCGGTGGGAACCGGCCCCTTCATGCTCAAGAGCTACACCAGCTCGTTGATCACGTGGAAGCCGAACCCCTACTACTGGGGCGGTAAGCCGCCGGAGTCCGAGATCGAGACCCCGTCCCTCGCCACCAACGCCGCCGCGAGCGACGCCCTGGTGAGTGGCCAGCTCGACTGGGCCGGCAACGACATCCCCAACGTCTACTCCAACTTCGTCGACCTCGACCCCCAGACCAACAACGCCTGGTTCGCCCCCGGCAGCACCGTGACCCTCTGGTTCAACCTGAACTCGGGTAACGGCGGCGCCACCGGGATCGGCGACGCCCAGGTCCGCAAGGCGGTTAGCTACGGCATCGACCGCAACGCCCTCGGCCTCCTGGGTGAGTCCGGGTACGAGCTGCCGGCGAGCTCCTCGAGTGGGCTGATCATACCCGCACAGAAGAGCTACCTTCCATCGGACGGCAGCCTCACCAACGATCTCTCGACCTCCGGGAACGTCGCGGACGCGGCGACCGCCAAGGCCGACAACCTGCCCTCCGGCGATGATGTCTACGACATCCTCACCGCGGACGGCTACACGGCCCCGACCAGCTCCAGCTACAACAGCAGCACCGGGACGTACACCCCCGGCGGCACCTGCACCAGCAACAACCCGGCCAACTGCTGGGAGAAGTCCGGTCAGGACATCAGCTTCTCGGTCTACGACCCGATCGCGTTCTCCGACTACTGGGAAGACGCTGCCCTCATCTCGTCGGAGCTGCAGGCCGTCGGCATGGACGTGACCACCAAGGCCGCCCAGGGCTACTCCGACTGGTTCTCCGGGTACTCCACGAGCACCTCTGACTGGCAGACGCTGATCCACTGGGGCAGCGGCGGCAGCATCCCGTACATCCAGTACGAGGACTGGTTCGACGCCACCAGCTCCACCAACTCCGCCGCTTACGCCGGGCTGAAGAACTGGTCCGGTGACGCGGCCGCGGAGACCGCCCTGACCCAGTACGCCAGCACGGACCCCAGCGACACCTCGACCCTGCTCCCGATCGTCCAGTCGCTTGAGACGGCCATGTCGACCCAGGTCCCCTATGTGCCCCTCCTCTACGGTGCCGACTGGAACGTCTTCAGCAGCGCGGCATACACGGGCTGGCCGAACCAGTCGCACCCCTACATGGACCCATCCCCGAGCGATCCGCAGATGCCCTACATCCTGATGCAGCTCAGGCCGGTGGCCTCCTGATCGGATCACTTCACTAGACCCACCCGCTGAAGGTGGGCGGGTCGGACCCGGCCGGCAGCGCGCCGGCCGGGTCACCGACCCGGCGGCCGGCGCGCCACACGGCGATGGGCGCGCCGGCTCAGAGGCCCCGGATCATCATGGACTGCGGTCGACGCGACCACCGCGGGCCAGGTCCCGGGTTGGACCGACGCTCCGCAGGCGGCGCCGGATGCTCAGCCGAGCTGGTACCGCCGGCGAGCCGTCAGACCACTCGGACCGCTTCGCTCAGCCGCAGATCGCGTGACGAGCGGCCCGCACGCAGCCGCCAGCTTGCCGACGGCCAGCTCCACCCATGCGCGCTCTCGTCGAATCGGGCGAAGGCACGGGACGGCACGGTGAGGCTGACGGTCACCTCCTCGCCCGGGCCGGCGTCGACCGGGGCGAAGGCGGCCAGGACCCGCAGTGGGCGGGTGCCATCGTCGGCACCGGGCGCCGGCTCCACGTAGAGCTGGACGATCTCGCGGCCGGCGCGTCCGCCGACGTTGCGGACGCTCACCGCCACCGCGAGATCCTCTCCGGGCCTCAGCTCGACGGTGGCGGGCCGCAGCGCCACGTACTCCCAGTCGGTGTAGCCGAGCCCGTGGCCGAAGCAGAACCGGGGCTCGGTGCCGGCGTGGTCGTAGCCGCGGTAGCCCATCAGCAGCCCCTCCGCGTACTCCAGCCGGCCGAAGTTGGGCTCGGCGCCGAGGACCGGGCAGTCCGCCTCACGCCGGGGGATGGTCACCGGGAGCCGTCCCCCCGGCTCGGCGACGCCCAGCAGGACGTCGGCGATCGCCTCGCCCATCGCCTGACCGGGAAGCCACACCTGGAGAATCGCGGCGACCTCGTCCACCCAGGGCATGAGCACCGGCGACCCGGAGTTGACGACCACCACGGTTCGGGGGTTGGCGGCGGCAACCCGCCGGACCAGCTCATCCTGGCGCCCGGGCAGGGCCAGCGAATCGCGGTCGTACCCCTCGCTGTCGCTGCTCTCCACGGAGCCGACCACGACCACCGCCGCGGTCGACCGACCGGCGGCCTCGACGGCCTCGGCGATCATGGCCTCCTCGTCGGGGGCGGGCGCGATGCCGAGACGGAAGATGACCAGCCGCGCGCTGTGAACGCGGGTCGTGGGGATGCCCTGGGCCCCGGGCCGCGCCTCGACCTCACGGCCGGACTCGAGTGATGCCGGAAGATGATCCTCGATCTGGACCTCGACCTCCCGACCGGCCTCCAGCTCGACCGCGACGCGGAGCTCGGGAGGCCGCGCGAGCAGGCCCACCAGCTCCGGGGGCGCCAGGGTGGTCGCCTCGGCGATCCGCCTGCCGTCGATGCTGATCGCCATCTCGCCCAGACCGGCCGCGCCGATGAGATGAGGGCCGCTCACGGCGGGGCGGTAGCGACCGCGGATGACGATCCTCGACGCGCCGGCATGGACGGTGTCGGGCAGGTCGTCCCACCAGGTGACGGCGTTGCGATCATACGGCGCGTCGTAGAGGAGGGCTCCGTCCTCGGCATGGACGGTCAGGCGCACCCCGGGATCCCCGCCCACCGGGTCGTGCAGCGTCCCCTCCTCCGCCTCCGGGACGATGTTCCAGGGGCGGCAGCCGGGATGGAGCTCCACCGTCCCGTCACCGGCGGCGGAGCGCAGGGCGTCGACCAGGCCGGGTCGCCTGACCGCGAGGACCATGGCGCTTCCCCCGCCCTGGATCCGGGGCCAGGCGGCGTTGGGCCCCACCACGGCGATGCGTCGCCGGGCGTCGCCCTCGAGGGGCAGCGCTCCGTCCCGGTTGCGCAGCAGGACGAAGCAGCGCCCGGCGACCTGGCGCAGCAGGGCGGGGTCCACCCTGCGGGGCGCCGACGAGCTCCCGCTGGCACCGGGCGTCGGTTCCTTCCACGTCGCTGCCGCTCTCTCGGGGGTGCTCAGGGCCCCCACCTGTCGCGCCAGCCGCAGGAGGCGCAGCACCTTGTCGTCGATCTCCGCCACGGACACCCGGCCGGCCTCGACGGCGGCCAGGAGGCGGTCCCCCCACGGGCCGTCGGGGCCGGGCATCACCAGGTCCAGGCCCGCCAGCGCCGACTCCTCGGTGCCTCGGGTCGCGGTCCAGTCGGACAGCACCACCCCACCGTACCCCCACTCGTCCTTGAGCAGATCTCGAATCAGCGGACGGTTGGCGGTCATGGGGAATCCGTTCACCGCGTTGTAGCCGGCCATGATCATGGCCGGAGCCGCTTCGCGGACGCAGACCTCGAAGGGAACCAGGTACAGCTCCCGGAGCGTCGGCTCGTCGATCCGCGCGTCGTAGAGCTTGCGCTCGGTCTCGGAGTCGTTGGCCACGAAGTGCTTGAGGCAGGAGACGACTCCGGTCTCCTGGACCCCCTGGACGTAGGCGGCGGCGATTCCCGCGGTCAGCCATGGATCCTCGGAGAAACACTCGAAGGCGCGCCCCCCGAGCGGTGTGCGCACCAGGTTCAGATTGGGGGCCAGCAGGACGTCGACGTCGAGAGCGCGGGCCTCGCGGCCGAGGGCGGCTGCGAGGTCATGGACCAGCGCGGGGTCCCAGGTGGCGGCCAGCGCGATCGGGGCGGGCAGCGAGGAGACCGGGCGGTCGGTCCGGAAGCGGACGCCGCGGACTCCGGCCGGACCATCGGAGACGACAATCGGTCGGAGTCCGACCTGGTCGTCGCCATGGAAGTACCAGTGGGTGGCCCCGGTCAGCAGACGGATCTTTCGCCCCAGGTCGAGCTGCGCCAGCAGCGCCTGCTCGGTGCCGAGGACGCCATCATGGGAAGTCTGCGTCACTGCGGGCAATTCTACCCTCGCGGCTCATGTCCAGGCCCGGCTCGTCACCCAGGGCGCCGACCCCAGCTACCCACCCCAGACCGGCGTGATAGTGTCCCTGTGGCCGCGGGCCACCCGATGCGGTCTGAGCCTGCCGCGCCGGGCCGCACAGTCGTGGGCGTCACGGGGGATGCCGTTGCGCTACGGGCACTTCGACGACGAGCGCCGGGAGTATGTCGTCTCCCGCCCCGACACCCCCCTCCCGTGGATCAACTACCTCGGTCTGGAGGAGTACTTCGGGATCATCTCCAACACCGCCGGCGGCTACGCGTTCTTCCGGGATGCCAGGCTGCGCCGGATCAGCCGCTACCGCTACAACAATGCCCCCTTCGACGTCGGGGGGCGCTACCTGTACCTGCGCGACGATGCGACCGGCGACCGCTGGTCGCCCTCCTGGCAACCGACCCGGACTGCGCTCGGCGCCTACGAGTGCCGGCACGGGCTCTCCTACACGATCATCGCCTCCACCCATCGTGGGGTCCGGGCCGAGACCCTCTACTGCGTGCCGCTGGGCGAGACCCTGGAGGTGTGGCGGTTACGGCTTGCCAACCTGGGCGGCGACCGACGCCAGCTCTCCGTCTTCTCCTCGGTGGAGTTCTGCCTCTGGGACGCCCAGGACGACTCGACCAACTTCCAGCGCAACTTCTCGACCGGAGAGGTCGAGGTGGAAGGGAGCGTCATCTACCACAAGACCGAGTACCGGGAGCGGCGCGACCACTTCGCTTACTTCGCGTGCTCCGAGCCGCTGGCCGGCTTCGACACCCAGCGCGAGGCCTTCCTCGGGCCCTACCGCGGCTTCGACAATCCCATCGCGGTGGAGCGCGGCAGCGCCGGCGATTCGGTGGCTCACGGCTGGGCGCCTCACGGCTCGCACCACGTTCGCCTCGAGCTGGGACCGCACGATGAGCGCGAGATCGTCTTCCTGCTCGGCTACCACCAGAACCCGGTCGCCGAGAAGTTCGACCCTCCCGGCTCCCAGGTCGTCAACAAGCGGACGGTCAGACCGGTGATCGAGCGCTGGCTCCGCTCCGACACGGTGGAGGAGGGGATGCGGGGGCTGCGCGCGCGCTGGGACGAGCTGCTCTCCAACGTCCGGGTCGAGACCCCCGACGAGCACACCGACCGGATGATCAACGTCTGGAACGCCTATCAATGCGTGGTGACCTTCAACCTGAGCCGGGCGGCGTCCTTCTACGAATCCGGTATCGGCCGGGGGATGGGCTTCCGCGACTCCAACCAGGACCTGCTGGGGTTCGTCCAGATGGTCCCGGAGCGGGCTCGGCAGCGGATCCTCGACCTCGCCGCCACCCAGCTCTCCACCGGGAGTGCCTATCACCAGTACCAGCCGCTCACCAAGCGGGGCAACGACGACATCGGCTCCGGCTTCAACGACGACCCGCTCTGGCTGGTGCAGGGGGTCGCCGCCTACCTGCGCGAGACCGGGGACAGCGCCATCCTCGACGAGCAGGTGCCCTACGACAACGCTCCAGGGACCGAGGTGCCGCTGCTCGACCACCTGCGCCGCAGCGTCGCCCACACCCTGGAGCGGCTCGGCCCCCACGGCCTGCCGCTGATCGGCCGGGCGGACTGGAACGACTGCCTCAACCTCAACTGCTTCTCCGACACTCCGGGCGAGGCATTCCAGACCACCGAGAACCGCAGTGGAGGGGTGGCCGAGTCCGTCTTCATCGCTGGCCAGTTCGTGCTCGCCGCCCGGGAGCTGGCTGCCGTGGTCGGCCCTCTCGGCCACGCCGGCGAGGCCTCCCGACTGCTCGACGCGGCGGCGGCGATGGGAGCCGCCATCGACGAGCACGGCTGGGACGGGGAATGGTTCCGGCGCGCCTACGACTTCTTCGGCAACCCGGTGGGGTCAGCGCAGTGCGACGAGGGCCAGATCTTCATCGAGACCCAGGGGATGTGCGTCATGGCCGGGGTGGGGCTCGCCGACGGCCGGGCCCGCCGCGCCCTCGACAGCGTGCGCGAGCGGCTCCTCACCGATCACGGCGTGGTCCTGCAGCAGCCGGCCTACACCAGCTACCGCATCGAGCTCGGCGAGATCTCCTCCTACCCCCCCGGGTACAAGGAGAACGCCGGCATCTTCTGCCACGCCAACCCGTGGATCATGATCGCCGAGGCGATGACCGGTGACGGCGACGCCGCCTTCGACTGCTATCGCCGGATCAACCCTTCCGTGCGCGAGGCGATCAGTGAGGTGCATCGCTGCGAGCCCTACGTCTACGCGCAGATGATCGCCGGGCGCGATGCCGCAACTCACGGCGAGGCCAAGAACTCGTGGCTCACCGGGGCCGCTGCCTGGAACTTCGTCGCCATGACCCAGTGGATCCTCGGGATCAGGCCCGAGCACGAGGGATTGCGCATCGACCCGGTGATCCCGGCCGACTGGCCCGGATTCAGCGCGACGCGGCGCTTCCGCGGCGCCACCTACCGGATCACGGTGCGCAAGCCGCCGGGGACCACCGGCCGTGTCCACCACCTGGTCGTCAATGGCGCCCGGGTCGAGGGGAGTCTCGTCCCCCTCGCTCCGGCCGGCGCCACGGTCGAGGTCCAGGCGATCGTCTCCGGATAGCGACCGGCGGTGGCCCCGCCTTGCGCATACTCCCCACCATGTCCCGCCACCGACGCGCCTCCCTCGGCTCCGCTTTCGGCTACGTTCCCGGTGAGCAGCCGGCCGACGGCGCGGCCTGGATCAAGCTCAACACCAACGAGTCACCGCTTCCCCCGTCGCCCCAGGTGGCCCCCGCCGTCGCACAGGCGGTGGGCTCGCTGCGCCGCTACCCGGACCCGCGGGGGGAGCCGCTGCGCTCCGCGCTGGCCCGCCACCACGGGTTGAGCCCGGAGGCGGCGGTGGTCGGCAATGGCGCCGACCAGATCCTGGAAAGCTGCTTCCGGGCCTTCGCCGACCCCGGAGACACCGTGGTCCTGACCCGGCCGACCTACTCGCTGCTGCCCCTGCTCGCCCGGCTCGGGGGCGCCCGCGCGGAGAGTGTTGCGATCACAGACGATGGGTCCCTCCCCGAGGCCCTCGCCGCAATCCCGGGGGTGATGCGCATTCTCTGCAATCCCAACTCCCCGACCGGGAGCTGGGCGCTTCCGTCCGCGGTCGAGAGCCGCCTCGGCGAGGCCAGCTCGGTGGTGGTCATCGACGAGGCGTACTGCGACTTCGCTCCCGCGTCCTGTGTCCCCCTGCTCGCCGGCCACCAGAACTGGCTGGTGGTCCGCACCTTCGCGAAGAGCTACGCGCTCGCCGGGCTTCGGGTCGGCTACGCGCTCGGTGCCCCCGACCTCATCGCCGACCTCTCCGCCGTGCTCGAGTCCTACCCCGTCGACCGGCTCGCTCTGGCCGCCGCCGCGGCAGCGCTGGCCGACCAGCCCCACCACCGCTGCATCGTCGATGCCGTGATCAGCGAGCGCGAACGGCTGGCCGCCGCGCTGCGGGGCGCTGGATGGGACGTCGGCGAGTCGCAGGCCAACTTCGTCCTCGGTAAGCCCCCGGGGGGCGACGCCGTTGGGGTCGCCGCCGAGCTCCGCGGCCAGCGCATCCTGGTCCGGCACTTCCCCGACGGCGACCACGCCGACCGCCTCAGGATCACCGTCGGGACCCCGGACGAGAACGGGGCGCTGCTCAGGGCCCTCGGTATCGGGGGCTGAGCCTCCGGTCAGCCCGCCCGGCGTGGCGTGACGTGCCACTCCGTGGTGCCAGGAGCCGTCCCACCTCGGACGGCGCGCACCACCACGACCCGCGGCCCCCGGCGCACCAGGAGGATGGCGATGACCCCCAGCAGCACCGCGGGAACCAGCCACGGCCTGCGCCCGAGGAACTCCTCGACCCGGGCGCGCGGCCCGTCCTGGCGCGGGAGGACGATCGGTCGCTCGGTGACCAGTTCGACGGTGCCTCCCACCTCCGTCTCTTCGAGCGGCGCGCTCGCCGCCGCGGACGTCGTCTCCATCGCTCTTCTCCCCAAGCGCTGCGGGCCGCGCAATCCTACTCCCCACGCGCCAGGCCGCGTGGGGACCCCGGTGCCGGACCGGAGGGTGGTGCGCCCCCCTCGCCCCCGTGGCAGAGCCACGCGGGGCTCACCCCCCACTCGGCGCGACTCCGCGCCGGCGCGCTCCGCGCGCTCGCGGCAGGCCGCGTGGGGACCCCTGTGCCGGGCAGGGGGGTTGCTCAGGGAGAAGGTTATTAGAATCATCCGGAGTCCAGGGACGATCACAGGCGAGGTGAGCAGCGGTGACCGACTACGCGCATCCTGAGGTTCTGGTCAGCACCGAGTGGCTGGCGGAGCACCTGCAGGACCCTTCCGTGCGGGTCGTGGAGGTGGACTGGGACCCCGCGTCCGCCTACGAGCTGGGACATATTCCCGGCGCCGCACTGGTCGACTGGAAGCGGGACATCAACGACACCGTCCGTCGGGACATCCTGTCGAGCGCCCAGTTCGCGAGCCTGATGGGACGTCTGGGGGCCACCCCGCAGACCACCCTGGTGCTCTACGGGGACATGCGCAACTGGTTTGCGGCCTTCGCGTTCTGGACCTTCACCATCTACGGCCACCCGGACGTCCGGCTGCTCAACGGCGGCCGCCGCAAGTGGTTCGAGGAGGAGCGGCCGGTGAGCGAGTCCGTCCCGACCTTCCAGGCCACCGTCTACGAGGTCCCCGAACCGGTCGCCGGCCTCCGCCAGTTCCTCCCCGGGGTCCGGGCGGCCCTCGGCCGCGCCGACCACGGCCTGGTCGACACCCGCTCACCGGCTGAGTTCACCGGCGCGATCTCGGCCCCGCCCGAGTACCAGAACGAGGGCGCCCAGCGCAGTGGCCACATCCCGGGCGCCGTCAACATCCCCTGGGCCCAGGCGATCCAGGAGGACGACACCTTCAAGCCGGTGGAGCAGCTCCGCGACCTCTACCAGAGCCGCGGGGTGACCCCCGACAAGCACATCATCACTTACTGCCGCATCGGCGAACGCGCCTCGCACACCTGGTTCGTCCTCACCTACCTCCTCGGATATCCGCGGGTCGCCAACTACGACGGCTCGTGGAGCGAGTGGGGCAACGCGGTGGGCGTCCCGGTCGAGAAGGCAGGGGTGGAGGTACCTGCGCCGGCCCCCGCGTGATCCCTGGCGCCGGCGCGCGCCGTAGACTGCGGACCATCATGGAGACCAGGCGCCTCGACCTCTCGGACGCCGAGATTGAGTGCGGGGACAGCGCCATGGGCCGGGTCCGCCGTGCCTACGGGACGCTCGCGGCCGGCGAGCGGCTGGAGGTGGTGACCGGCGTCGCCGAGCACGTCTTCGCCGTCCGAGCCTGGAGCCGGCGGGTCGGCGGCGAGGTGGTCGAGGAGAGCCGGGAGCGAGGTCTGACCAGGCTCGTCCTCCAGCGCCCGGGCGCCTGAATCGCGCGGCCGCCGGTGGCCTCCCCGCCCAGCCCAGACAGCGGCACCCTGCGCATCCCTCAGGGCTTCCTGCTCGGCACCTCCAGCGCCGCCCACCAGGTCGAGGGCGGGCTCTGGAACGACTGGATGCGCATGGAGCGGGACGAGCCCTGGCGGATCAAGGACGGCGCCTCGGCGGCGGTGGCCATCGACCACTTCCACCGTTACCGCGACGACCTCGAGATGCTGGCGCGCATGGGCCACACCGCTCAGCGGTTCTCGGTGGAGTGGGCCCGGGTGGAGCCCGAGCCCGGCCGCTTCGACGTCTCCGCTCTCCGCCACTACGCCCGCGTGACCGCCACCTGCCGGGAGCTGGGGATGGAGCCGGTGGTCACCCTCCATCACTTCACGCTCCCGGTGTGGCTTGCCGACCGCGGCGGCCTCCTCGATCCGGAGGCGCCGCGCCTCTTTGCCCGGTACGCGGCCGCGTGCGCCGAGTCCTTCGGCCGGGAGGTTCGGTGGTGGGTCACGATCAACGAGCCGAACGTCCTCTTCGCCCTCGCCTATGCCGAGGGGCGGTGGCCGCCTCACCGCCAGTCCATGGTGCTCGCCCTGCGGGCTGGGGTGGGGCTGCTCCGCATGCATGCCGCCGCCGCCACTGCCCTCCATCAGATCGGCGGCGCCCACGGCTGGCAGACGATGGTCTCGGTCGCCCACCACGAACGGCCGTTCCGGCCCCGGCCCGGCTCGGTGGCGGCGCGCCTCCTCGCGTGGCTGCCGGGAATGATCTTCAACCGCTGGTTCCTCGCGAGCTGCGTGCGGGGGTGCGTGCTCCCCCCTGCCGGGACCGGCCAGCGCGTGCCGGGGTTGCGCGGCTCCCTCGACTACCTGGGCCTGAACTACTACGCGGAGGAGCAGGTCCGCTTCGACCGACACGCCCGCACCCGTCTCTTCGTCGGCCCCGACCCGGAGCTGTCGCTGCCGCGCAACAGCCTCGGCTGGCCCATCGACGCGGGCGGCCTGCGGCGGGCGCTCGTCGCGCTCGCGGAGGAGCGGCGACTCCCGCTCCTGATCACCGAGAACGGTGTCGCCGACGAGGACGACGAGCTCCGCCCCTGGTTTGTCGCCGACCACCTCCGCGCGGTCATGGAGGCCATCGCGGAGGGTGCCGACGTGCGCGGCTACCTCTACTGGACCGGTTTCGACAACTTCGAGTGGCTCGAGGGATACGGGGCCAAGTTCGGCCTGGTCGCCGTCGACCGTGACACCCTCGAGCGCCGCCCCAAGCCCAGCGCCGAGCTCTTCGCCGACATCTGCAGGACCGGGGTGATCCGCCCCGTGGGCCCGCCCCGCGCGGCGGTCTAGTGCACTGTCTCATGAAACAGTGCACTAGTAGGGGGGCTCGACGCGACCGGGAGCGAAGGCGAGGCCGGACGTCGCACGGGCAGTCCACCGTCGACGCAGGCGGTGCGCAGGAAGCGGCTAGGCTTCGGCGAAGCCCCAGTAGACGTCGACACGCCGCACCGCGCCGGTGCGTTCGAACACGCAGCTGCTGATGCCGGCATCCAGGGTCAGGCCGGGGATCACCCGGCGGGAGCCCTCGCGTAGCGTGAGCTCGATCCGCGGCGGCCCGGCCTGGTGGGCCACCACCGGGACCTGGCAGGTGGTGAAGGCCAGGCTGCCGGGTTCCAGCCGGAGGCTGCTCTCCTGACCGTCGACGTCGAAGAACCGGAACGTCCGGCTCTCCGACAGGAACTCCGCACGGGTCGCGACGTTGGGTCGAAAACTGAGCCGCCCGCCGTCAACCCGGACCCCCATCTCGCCGAGGCGGACGATCAGGTCCTCCTTCACCTGTCCGGTCATCCCCGGTTGCTGCGCTCCGATGAAGCTGGGCGTGTGGGAGTAGGGGTCGATGGGCATGGCCCCGTACACCTCAGGCGGCTTGCGCAGGCCCAGACCGCCTCGGACCTCGGCGTAACGCTTCCGGATCCGCGCCACGACGGAGTCGTCCTCGCGTGCCTCGACAGCGGCGTCGAGCACCTCCTGAATCGACAGCAGGAGCTTGGAAACCATGTGCCAGTAGACACACCCGAGCCCCTCGTACTTGTAGAACGCCCCAGACCGGCCCGTGAACTCCCGGTGATGGAAGACGGACTCGTACAGCTCGAGGATCTCGGCGCACTCCGCACCCGGTAGGCGTAGCGTGGCAAGCGCGTCGGCGAGATGGTTGCGGTTGTGAAGGTCCGGCTGGAAGTGGGCCATCCCATTCGTGTCGCGAACCACGATCCGATCGTCGCCGTGCGCGATCATTCGCGCCAAGGTCTTGGATCTCTCCACCGTCGTCGTATCGAGATTGTTCTTCTCGAGGAAGCCGGGGAGCCGGCGGTCCGGGTAGAGGAGGTAACTGTCCTGATCGGCCCGGTACAGCCTGCTTTCGCGCAGCGCATCGAGGACCTCGGCGCACTCCCGAGCGGAGAGCGCACCGGAGCTGAGCACCGCGACCTGTCCCTCCAGCATCTCATCGAGGCGACGAATCGCGATGCCGTCTCCCGAGACCTCCATGAGGTTGTAGGCGTGGTACAGGCCGTCCCCCCGACGATTGGCCCGGATCGAATGGTCCAGGTGGCGGAGGGCGACGTCGCAGAAAGCATCGACCTCAGCGACCCCGATGAGCGTCCGCTCGCCCGAGAAGCCGTCGGCGTACAGCCGGCTTCGGTAGTCGCTGCCCGCCTCCCCCAGGGCGTCGAGGACCGCCTTCCGGTCGCGATCCGAGATCGGGTCACCGAGGAGTCCAGCCTGCCGCTCCAGCACTTCGGCGACCCGGCGAAGAGCCTCGGTGACCTCTGAGGAGACGTGAAACCCAGCCGCCCCGGCGGCGGGGAAGAGCCCTCGACAGAACGCCACGAACCGTCGCAGCTGGCAGAGCGTCACCACCGAGACGCCGTATCCGACCAGGGCGTTGTTGGCGTCGTTCCACTCCGGCCTCTGGGTGTTCATCCACACGCCGGCATCCGGGATGTAGTTGAACATCCTGGCCAGCACGAGGATGAGGAGCTTCTCGGCGAGGTTCGCATGGTAGGGCGTCGCCGCTGGGCCGGGGAGGAGCCGGCCGTCCGACCCGACCGAGGCGGCGCGCTGACGGATCTGCTGATCGAGGGTGGAATCGAAGTCGATCGTGGAGAACGGATCACGCAGCATCGCCGCGTACGGCTTGATCCGGTAAGGTAGGTCCGCGTACGTGAAGACGGGCCGATCCAACAGCTGGGCAAGCGCGCCCGGACGGTAACGCGCGGACGCTTCGAGAAGCCTCAGGAGGTAGATGACCTGATGGTCCCCCCAGTAGCCGATGTGGGACCACGGCCTGGAGGGATCGTCCGTTTCCCACTCGAATCCCTCGCGGGTGACGCGGTAGGGGTTGTACCCGTCAGCGGTCGATGCATCGACGAACTTGAAGATCATGCCCTCGACGTAGCCGGGGAATGAGAGGGCCAAGGCCTCCCAGTTCTGGAAGATGTCACGCCAGTTGCCTTCATAGTCCAGGCGCGGCCGGCCGTCCGCGGACTTGACGTTGATCGAGAAGATGTTCCACGGGCGGCTGGGGTCGCCATGGCGGCGGCTGAAGGTCAGAGGCAGGTACTCGCTGATCAGGCGTTCGAGATCGGGGTCATTCCGATCTCCGGTGAGCTCCAACAGCCGGCGGTGGGAGATCACGGCCGGGAGTGCCGCCAGGAATCCAGCCGCGCGCGCTGCCACCGGGCGGCTGGCGGCGTCGATGTAGGACCTGAGGTCGGCAGTGGAGATCGCGTATCCGTGGTCCGGCACACCGCCGCGCATGGAATTGAACAGGGCGTTCGAGAAGTGGCGCCAGCTGCCCAGGTCGTCTGCGGTCGATTGCAGGCCATCCGCGCTGGCCACGAGGCGCAGGAGGTTCCGTGTGCCGAGCCGCACGTCCTCCTCGATCTCGGCGCGCAGATCCCGTCCTCCGGTCAGGAGGCGGATGAGATCGGCGACATCCGCAGCGTCCCGTCCAACGTCGGCCACCGTGCTCCAGTCCTGGCGCCCGTGGGATGGGAGCACCACGCGGGCGTTGATGAAATAGGCACCACGGCGTCCGCGGACGAAGCTCTCCCCTTCGATCTCGAGCCCGCGGCGAAAGCGGTCCACCTGAACGGAGGAGAGGAGCCGCCGCTCCGGTGGGAGTCCCTCCGACCATACCGTGGTCGCCCTCAGAGCCTCGTTCGGCTCGTTGCGATCCGTGGGGATGGCACTGAGGTGGAAGAGACCCAGCCCGCTCGCGGGTTCGAGCTCAGCCTCCTTGTACGCGTCCGCCAGGGTGCTGAACTCCATCTGGAACTCGCGGGTCAGCCCGTCGGGCAGCAGGCTCTGGATGCCGTCGAGCAGGTCGAGCGCGACCGGATCCGGTTCCCGGTTGATGACGGCGGCGCGCCGTACGAAACCGAATCGATCGCTGGTCATCCATGTGGCGGAGAAGGAGAGCCCCAGGTCGTGGTTGACCTCCTCGAACACCAATTTGTTGCCATACACGCTCTTGGCGAGAGTTCGAGTCGTGTTGTAGAGCCCAAGATAGCGCGGCGAGAACGGCTCCCACAACGCAATCCGTTCCCGTCGCCTGACGCGGAGGATGGTCTTGCCGCCCACCTGGTCCTCGGCGTCGTGGATGCGGTCGTCCGTCTGGTAGGGGAACAGGGCGTGGTCAGGATCGCGGCGACCAGCGGTCAGTGCGCCGTTGCTCGAGACGAACATCCAGTGGTTGGAGTCACTGACCAGGCTCATCAGGAAAGGGGGCATCGCGTCGTGGTCGGTGATGCGATAGAAGACCTCGCCACCGATGTCGACGAGCTGCCCCTTCGGCAGTGGGGTCGTGTTCTTGAAGCTGGCGCCGTCAACGTACTGCCGTTTCATGGGTCTCGTCGAACAGCGGGCGCTCGTCTTCCCCCTCGAACCCGGCCTGTCCTCACTGCGGAATCCTGCCCCGGTGATCTCTGATCAGACGTTCCCGGGTCTCCGCCGTGGGCTGACCAGGCTGGTTGAGGACGCGGGAAACCGAGGCATTCGACAGGCCTGCGGGGCGCGCCATGGTGGATGGTCGCGCTCCCTTTCTGCCTGGGGTTCGCTCCCAGCGTCTGCCGCGAGCCTCGGCACCATTGTAGCGGGCGAAGGAGGTGGCCAGTCACGGCCGGGGAGGGCCGACATTCCCTCGCCACGATCGCGGACGCCCTCCTCACCTCTGCCGGCGCCGAGCTCGGACGCCCGCCGGATGCGCAGCTCGAGGTCGAAACCGCGATGGGCGGCCGCGCCGCGGGGCCGCCGGGCCGCTCGCAGAGAGGGTGGGGGGTGCGGACGCGCCGGCCCGTCGCTCCTCGACCCCGCCGCCGGGTCTGGCTCAGCGCGTCGCGGCGATGGCCCGCAGAACCGCCGGCTCTCCCTCGATCTCCCGAATCGGTCCCCTGACCGTCTCGGGTCTGCCGAAGAGGAAGCCCTGAGCGCGGTTCACTCCCAGCCGGATCAGTTCGGCGGCGACACTCAGCTTCTCGATGCCTTCGGCGACGACATCCGCGTTGATCTGCTCGGCGAGCGCGATGCACTCGAAGATCAGCGCCCGCGCCTCGCCCTCGAAGCAATGGTTCGTGACACTGGCGTCGATCTTGATCACGTCGGGACGGGTCGCGTAGAGGAGATCGAGACCGATCCCCGGCCGGCCGGTGTCGTCGATCCCGATCTTGAATCCCGCCCGGCGGTAGACGTCGATGCGGGCCGACAGCTGGCCGAGGTTGGTGAAGCGGCCGGCGTCCGCGATCTCCAGGACCACGTTGGCGGGGGGCCGGCCGATCCAGCGAAGCAGGCTCCGCATCTGCTCCACGTCCTCGTCGACGTCGGAGACGGCGGAGAGGTCGATGTTGAGGTAGAGCTGGGCGTCGCTGCGAATGCCCTCAGCGCCCCGGACCACGGCCCGTCTGCAGATCCAATCCAGCTCGTTGGTCACTCCGAGACGCTGGGCCGTGGCGAAGAACTCCTCGACACTGTCGGCGCCGTCCAGGTTCACGGGTCGCGAGAGTCCCTCGTAGGCGACGATGTGCGCGTCGGGGAGGGCGACGATCGGCTGGTAGACGGGGTGGATCTGCTGGGAGGCGAGCGTCCGGCTGAGCAGCGTGGTCCAGCCGCGCCCGGGGGCGGCGGCCGGGCGGCCGGTGATGGAGCCGGCCACCCGGTTGCGTCCCTCGCGCTTGGCGCGACCGAGCGCTTCGTCGGCGCGAGCCCACACGGAGGCGGGGTCCTCGCCGGCGGCGCCCACCGCCCAGCCGACGCTGACCCGAGCCGGAAAGGCTCCGCTGACTAGGTCGGACACCGCAGCGCGCATGCGCTCGGCGACGCTGCCCACGATGGCGGTCGCCGCCCCGACGGTGAGGATCGCGAACTCGTCATCGCCGGTGCGGCTGACGACGTCGCGCTCTCGGGTCGATGCCTGGAGGGCTCGGGCCACGGAGTGCAGGGCGTCGTCGCCCGCCTCCCGGCCCAGGGCGCTGTTGAGCTGGTCAAGGTGGTCGACATCCACCGAGATGATCGCGAAGGAGTCGCGCACCTCACGGCAGTGCCGCTCGAACGCAGAGCGGCCGATCAGCCCGGTGAGCGCATCGGTCGGCTCGGCCTGGGCCGCAGAGATCCCCTGGGCGCGGACCAGGTTGGAGATCGCCAGGGTGGTGATGCCGCTCAGACCCTCGACCAGGGTGACCTCGGGGTCCCGGAACGCCCGGTCGCGTCTCTCGGCGAGGATCACGAAGCGGATCGCGCTGCCGGCGTGGATGGGGCTCGCGATCCGGTGGGGAGCGGAGCCGGCCTCCGCGAGGGTGTGGTCCCCGGTGACCGCAGCCAGGATGAGGGGATCGGCGCTCAGGAGACGGGTCTCCCCAACGGTGGCGCCGGCGGCTGCGCCGTGCCCACCGGCGACCACCATCGTGTCGCGCTCGATCCTGTACACCCGGGCGATCACCGGGGACGCTGTGCGGGTCGTGAGCAGATCGACGATGGCTCCACCCGCGGCCGCCATCACCGACTCGACATTCCCTTCCGCGCTGATCCGGGTCATGGCCTCGAGGATCCGGTCCAGGCGGCTTCCTCGGTGCGAGCCCCGCGGGCCGCCACCACGACCGAGGCGGCCCAGCTGACCGATATCGTGCCGCGCGGCGCGGCGCGCAGCGCGCGACGCCACGGCTTCGCGCGGGAGGGCCACGGCGCCGGCGGCCGCCAGGATGGCTCCGATGGCTGCGACGGCCATGGCCAGCGCCGCGCCACGCGTGGCCGCCAGGCTGTCGGCGCCAAGCGGGCCGTGGCTGCTGGCCAGGAGGTACGCGGTGAACAGCCCGGCTCCGGCCACCACCAGGGAGAGAGATGCCGCCCTGGCGCGCCCCGATCTGAGAGGGCGCGCGCAGGGCGGGGAGAGTGGGGGGCTGGAGAGGGTCGGGCGGAGGGAGCTCACAGGTTCATTTCTCGGGCGGTGGTGGGATGACCCCATTCTCACGAGCCGACCGATGGCGACCAAGAGCAACGGGTGCCAAACTCTGCTAGTGCACTTGCACCCGTTGGTGCGATCTGTCACACGGCGGCGTCCCGCCCGTCACGCCCCGGGCGTCGCCGCCGGCGCCTGGCGCCGGCGCCGCGCGCACGCCTCCCGTCATGTTCCCCGGAGGGGCCGCGGGGTCGGGCGCCGCGCACGCCGGAGACGAGGATCGTCACCCGCGCGACCCGCGCGCCCTCCCACGCCACCGCGGGGCGGTGCTGGAGATCTTAGCTTGTGCGGCAAGTCCAATTCCATCCAACATTCTGCCGGGCAAATCCGCTCGCTCCCTGGACATCTGGCGTTGACGTCCGATATCCTCATGCATTGAGTACGAAACCGTGAGGCCTGCATCTCAGGGCCTCCGCCATCCGAGGTGCCCATGGCCTCCCCTCGCGTCCGCCCCGAGACCCCCGACGTCGTCGCCGTGGCCCAGGCGGCCGGGATTCGCCATCTCGACCTCCAGTTCACCGACGTCACGGGCTCGGTCAAGGCCGTGACCATCCCCGCCGACGAGCTGGCCGCGGCGCTCGAGCACGGGGTGTGGTTCGACGGATCGTCGGTCGAATCCGTCGCCCGCACCGCCGAGTCGGACATGTACCTGGTGCCGGACCCGGCCACCTTCGCCGTCCTTCCCTGGGCCCAGGGACCGACGGGACGGATGATCTGCTGGGTGACGACCCCGGAGGGCGAGGCCTATCCGGGCGACCCGCGCGGGGCGCTGCGGCGGGCGATCGAGCGAGCCGCGGCGCTGGGCTACGCCTACCGGGTGGGACCGGAGATCGAGTTCTACCTGCTCGAACGGGACGAGCACGGCCGCCCGGTCCCGCCGCCCCACGACCGGGGTGGCTACTTCGACTTCGCCACCGATCCGAGCGTGGCGGTCCGCCAGACCATGGCCGAGCAGCTTCGGGCCATGGGGATCGGGGTGAACAGCCTCCACCACGAGGTGGCGGGGGGTCAGCACGAGATCGACGTGGCCGCCCAGGAAGCACTCAAGGCGGCGGACGATGTGATGACCTTCCGCTACACCCTCAAGGCGATCGCCCAGCAGCGCGGGCTCACCGCCACCTTCATGCCCAAGCCGTTCTATGCGCAGCCGGGGAGCGGGATGCACGTTCACCAATCGCTGACCCGGGCCGGCGATGGAGCCAACGCCTTCGCGGGCGACGACGACTACGGTCTGAGCGACGTCGCCAAGCACTTCATCGCCGGCCAGCTCTACCACGCCGCCGGGATGTGCCTGGTGCTGGCGCCGCTGATCAACTCCTACAAGCGGTTGGTGCGCGGTTTCGAGGCTCCGGTCTTCGTCTCCTGGGCCCGGACCAACCGTGGCGCCCTGGTCCGGGTGCCCCACGTCGGCCGGCCCGAGGTCACCCGGGTCGAGCTGCGCAGCCCCGATCCGTCGTGCAACCCCTACCTCGCCTTCGCGGTGATGCTCCGCTGCGGCCTCGACGGCATCGAGCGCCGGCTCGCCCTTCCGCCCCCCGTGGAGGAGTCCCTCTACGGCTTCGACGACATCGAGCTGGAGCGTCGCAATGTCGGTCTCTTGCCCGACAACCTCAAGGACGCCATGACCGCGCTCGAGGCCGACGAGGTGGTGCTCGACGCGCTCGGCGACACCCTGGCCGAGCGCTTCCTCGAGGTCAAGCACCTGGAGTGGAAGGAATACCGCGCCCAGGTCACGCCGTGGGAGCAGGAGCAGTACCTGGAGCGGGCCTGATGGCCGGCACAGCTGGCGGGTCGGCGGACGGAGAGCCCCGTGATCACGGTTAAGGATGTGTGGCGCGGCGCGCTGCCGGCGGGGACCGAGCTCCTCGGCGGCCGGGCGGGCCTGGAGCGACCGGTGGATTGGGCCACGTCACTGCGCACCCGCCCTCCTGCCTTCGAAGCCATCAAGGGCGGCGAGATCGCCTTCATCGCGGTGCGGTCGATCAAGCTCCTCGACGAGCGCCTCGACCTCACCCGGGTCCTGGACAGCTTCGCGGAGAAGGGCGGGGTGGCGGCGGCGGTTATCGGTGAGGTGGCCGACGCGTCGGTCGAGCTTGCCGACCGCCTGATGCTCCCCCTGCTGCGGCTGCCCGAGCAAGCCCACCTCGCCGACGTCCAGCAGACGACGACGCGGTTCATCCTGGACCAGCGCACCGCCCTGCACGATCGAGCCCAGGAGCTCCAGACCGAGCTGATGGAGCTGGCTCTCAACGGTGCCGGACCCGCCGGGATCGTCGAGCGCCTCTCCGAGCTGCTCGGGCTCGCCACCGCCTGGCAGAACGAGTCGGGCGAGCTCCGCCATGCCGCCGGCACCCTCCCGGCGGCCGCCGGGGAGCATCCCTGGATCGCCGAGATGGCGGCGATCCGCCGCTTCGCCGACTCCGCGGTGGTGCTGGCCGCCAACCCGCCGGTCCGCGAGTTCGCCGTCGGAGCGTCCGGGATCGCCCGGGTGGTCGCGCCCATCCCCCTGCGCGACGGCATCGGCGGCTTCGTCTCGGTGCTGGGAGGGGAGGGTGACCTGGGCCAGCTCGCCCGGCTCGGTTGCGCCCGGGCTGCCTCGGCCTGCGCCATCGAGCTGGACCGCGAGCGGGCCGTCCTCGCCGCCCGCGACGATCTCGAGGGGGAGTTCGCCACCGCCCTGCTCACCGGCGCCTACAGCTCCGAGGTGTCGATGCGCGAGCGGGCCCGCCGGGTCGGCGCGTCACTCGGCGACGAGTCCGTGGTCCTGGTGGTCCGGCCCTCGGCGCGCACCATCGCCCCCGAACCCCAGGGATGGCCGGAGAGCGGCGTCCGCTCCGCCCAGCGGTGGTCCCAGCGCCGCCAGCTGCACGCGCTCGCCGCCGCTCACCAGGGCGCCGTGGTGGTGATCGCCGGCGCCGGTCAGAGCGACCTCCGGCGGGCGGCGGCGGAGCTGGCCGCCGACTGCCGGGCGGTGGCCGCAAACGTGCCCATGGCGGTGGGCATCGGCAGGCCCAAGCCCGGCCTGGCCGGCGTCCACGCCTCCCACCGCGAGGCCGAGCAAGCTCTCGGCATGGGCCTCAAGCTCGACGGGACCGCCGTCGTGGTGAGCTTCGCCGACCTCGGCCTGCACCGCCTCCTCTACTCGGTGGCGCAGCACCCGGAGCTGCACGAGTTCTTCCGGGACAGCCTCGGCGCCCTGCTCGCCTACGACGAGAGGGGGGGAGGCGACCTCCTGCGCACCCTCGACGCGTTCTTCAGGTGCCACGGCTCCCCCACCGAGACCGCCCAGCGGTTGAAGCTGCATCGCAACACCGTCCTCTACCGTCTCCGGCGGATCGAGGAGGTGGGGCGGCTGCGGCTGAGCGATCCGGACACCCGCCTCAACCTCCAGCTCTGCCTCCGCATCCGGGACGTTCTGCAGGCGACGAGCTGATCTCCGCCCCGCTCGGGGCGCGTCGCCGCCGGCCTTGCCGGATCGTCTTGTGCGCGAGGCCCAACAAACGGGCCGGTCGATTGGTGCGTTGAGCACCCTGTCTCTGGTGGATCGCCGCGCTTAGGGTGAGCGCCGCAGGATCCAGGTCTGGCACGGAGATCTCCCCTTGCGACTGATTACGCGCGTCCGCGTCGGCAGCTGCCTCGGTCTCGCCCTGGCCAGCCTCCCGCTGGTCACCCGCGCCGCCGGCCCGACCGCCGGCCAGCAGGCCGGCGTCGCCGTCGACACCCTCTGGGTGATCCTGGCGGCGGCCCTGGTCCTCTTCATGCAGGCCGGCTTTGCCATGCTCGAGGTCGGCTTCACCCGAATGAAGAACGTCGGCACCGTGGTGGCCAAGATCGTCGTCAACCTATCGATCAGCTCGATCATGTGGTGGGCGGTGGGTTTCGGCCTCGCCTTCGGCGCCGGCAGCGGTTCCCTCGGCCACCTCATCGGGGGCGGAGCGGGCTTCTTCCCCTCCTTCCTGCCCGGCTCGACGCTGGATCTGCCCGCCCTGCAGGCCTCGGATGTTCCGGCCGCGGCGAAGTTCTTCTTCGAGTTCGTCTTCTGCGCCATCTCCCTCGCGATCGTCTGGGGCACGATGCTGGAGCGGACCAAGTTCATCGTCTACATCCTCTTCGCCATCCCCTTCGCGGGCCTCATCTACCCGCTGATCAGCCACTGGGTGTGGGGGGGCGGCTGGCTGGGGGCGAACCTCGGTGTCCAGGACTTCGCGGGGTCGGGGGTGGTCCACCTCACCGGCGCCAGCGCCGGTTTCGCCGGGCTGCTCCTCCTCGGCCCGCGCATCGGCAAGTACGGTGCAGATCGCAAGCCCAACGCGATCCCCGGCCACAACATGCCCCTGGCCCAGCTCGGCGTCCTCATCCTCTGGTTCGGCTGGATGGGCTTTAACCCGGGTTCCACCCTTCAGGCTCTCAACCTGCACTTCGCCGACGTCGTGATCGTCACCAACCTCGCCGCCGCCTCTGGGGCGCTGGCCGCGATGACCGTCATCTACCTCCGGCAGAGGAGCCTGGACGTGGGCATGATCGGCAACGGTGCCATCGCCGGACTGGCCGCCATCACCGCCCCCTCAGGGTTCGTGCAGCCGTGGGCCGCCCTGATCGTCGGGGCGGTAGCCGGGGTGATCGTGGTCTTCGGTGTCCTCCTCGTCGACCGGTACCTCGACGACCCGGTCGGTGCCCTCTCCGCCCATGGCCTCGCCTGCGTCTGGGGGCTCCTCTCCTGCGGCCTCTTCGCCGACCCGGTCCTCGCCAGGTTCGACGGCGTTGGGCGGGGCGGCCTCTTCTACACCGGCAACTTCGCCCAGCTGGGCGCCCAGGCGGTGGCTGTCCTCGCCATCTTCGCGACCGTCTTCTGCCTCTCCTTCGGGTGCTTCTGGGCCATCAAGAAGACGGTCGGCCTGCGGGTGAGCGCGCGTCATGAGCTCGACGGTCTCGACATCAGCGAGCACGGCATGTGGGGTTACCCGGAAAGCTTCATGCCCGTGCCCGGAGGCGCGTACATTCACCCTGATGCCATCGCCGGGGCGACGCGCCAGCGCGCCGCCGCGGCCCCCTCGGAGACGACGATATGAGGAAGGTTGAGGCGATCATCCGGCCGGACAGGCTCCAGGCGGTCCAGGATGCCCTCGATGCCCTGGGCTCGTCGGGGGTCACCGTGACCGAGGTGCTGGGCTGCGGCAAGCAGCGGGGCTACACCGAGATGTACCGGGGGACCCGCGTCAACATCTCCCTGCAGCGCAAGGTGAAGGTCGAGGCGGTGGTGGTGGACGACCGCGTCACCGCGGTGGTGGAGGCCATCGTCGGCGCGGCGCGGACCGGCGAGATCGGCGACGGCAAGATCTTCATCCTTCCGGTCGAGGACGCGGTGCGGATCCGAACCGGGGAGCGGGGCGACGAGACCATCCGGCATCTGGAGCGCGAGCACTGGGGTCACTGACACCGCTCGGCCCCTTCGGGCCGCGCACAAGCCGCAGCGGCCGGCGATTGTGCGAATGGCACATATTCGCGTGGGGCCGCGGCCGGTAGCATCGCAACATTCAGCCGCCATCCCCTGAAGAGCCCCAGTGGAGGCGCCAGCCAATGACCGGACGTTTGCCCGACGGGTCGGACATCCACCTCGCCGCGGCCTTCGCGACCAGCACCGCGGGCCTGGCAGGAGACCTCTGCAATGCCTGCAAACCGCTGCTGCCGGTGCTGCAGGGGCGGATCCTGCGCGTCGACGAGCTGAGCGTCACCTCCGCTCTGGAGCGGCAGAGTCCGCTCGCGGCTGCGGTGATGGCGCTGGGGCCGGCGGTGGCCGCCGCGGGCGTCGGCGTCTCCGCCATCGGAAGGATGGCGGCCGGGGAGGTGGCCACCATGGTGGGGGTGGCGGAGAGCGTGGTGGAGGTCGCCATGGACGCCCTCGACGCTCTGGACGGCAAGGGGGACAGGGGAGATGCTCCCGTCGACTTCGCTCATCGGCTGGCGCACGCGACCCATCAGGCGAGCGCCCTCGCCACCGGGTTGCACACGGCCGGGGTCCGCACCGGTCGCGGCCACCCGCTCCGCACGCCGGTCCTCTGGCCGAAGCTGCTGGACCAGCTGAGCACCCGCATCCGGGTCAAGCAGCACTGGAAGGACGGCCCCGGCGCCGACGCCTGGCTGCGCCGGGTCCAGGCCGCCTCCGCATGTCGCGACGCGGCGGTGCACAGCATGAGGGCGCACGCCGCGGCCGTGGCCGGCCGAGCGGCATCCTCCACCGAGCGCCTGATTCGATGCCTCACCTTTGCCAGCCTTTACTGCGGCTTCGCAATGCTCGACCGCCCCCCCTGGCCGAGCAACTGCGCCGCGGCCCGGGCTGACAGCACCGCCACCAGCCGGGTCCCCGTGCCGGTGCAGCTCAGGAGACTCGTCTACCCGTTCCGGCCGGACGGACAGGGCGCGCTGGCGCTCTGACCAAGGCCGGGCGCCCTCCCGCGCCCATGGGCCCCCTGCCCCGTGCCGGGCAGGGGGCCCGCCAGTCTCAGGGCCCTCGCCCCCACCTCCCACGCCGCCTCCTCGCCCCGATCTGACCCTGCCCTGGGGCGCTGGGGGCGGGCGGCCGAAGCTCGCGGCAGCCTTTGGTAGACTGCATTCTCGTGACCTACATCGTCACCGAGACCTGCGTCGACCTGAAGGACAAGTCCTGCATCGAGGTCTGTCCGGTCGACTGCATCCACGAGACCGACGAGGACCGGATGGTCTTCATCGATCCCGACGAGTGCATCGATTGCGGTGCGTGCGTCGACCCCTGCCCGGTCGACGCGATCTTCGCGGAGGAGGACGTCCCCACCGCTCAGATCGCCTATGTCGACATCAACAAGCTGTACTTCAAGGACAGGGCGGCCGCCCGGGCCAGGGTGGACGAGGTCAAGCCTCCGGCCTGAGGCCGACCGGTTCCGGGGACCTGGGCCGACGGTCGGCGCTCGGTCGGGACGCACCTACGCGGCGTCTGTGCATTCCTGGCAAATCCCGACCCCGTTTCTTGTGCTGATCGCACAAACAGCGCGCGGTACCTCTCGTCTTAACCGTCCATGGCAGATCAACCCCGGAACTCGCTAGGCTCACTCGGATGTGATCAGCAGGGCCCTGCCCACGAGGACCGGGCCGGGCGGCCAGCCTTTTCAAGGGGAAGTGGATGCCAATTGACGTCACCATGGCCAAACCAACGGATGTAATCAAACGGGCCAAAGAGGCCGGCATCAAGATCGTCGACCTGCGTTTCACCGATCTCCCCGGAACCTGGCAGCACTTCAGCATCCCGGTCGGCGAGCTGAACGAGGCCCTCTTCGAGGAGGGGATCGGGTTCGACGGCTCCTCGATCCGCGGCTTCCAGAAGATCCACGAGAGCGACATGCTCCTCTTCCCCGATCCGGGACGGGCATTCGTCGACCCCTGTCTCGAGGTCCCCACCATGGCGGTGGTGTGCGACGTCAAGGATCCGCTCTCCAAGCAGCCGTACTCCCGTGACCCTCGCTACGTCGCCCGCAAGGCCGAGGCCCATCTGGCCACGTCGGGGGTCGCCGACCTCTCCTTCTGGGGGCCGGAGGTCGAGTTCTACATCTTCAACTCGGTCCGCTTCGACCAGAACGCCCACGAGGGGTACTACTTCGTCGACTCCGACGAGGGGGTCTGGAACAGCGGCAGCGCCAGCGGCACCGACGGCAGCGCCAACCTGGGCTTCCGGCCCCGGCACAAGGAGGGCTACTTCCCGGTGCCGCCGACCGACCAGCTCCAGGATCTGCGCAGCCGCATCGTGCTGGCCATGCTCGACGCGGGGATCGACATCGAGGTTCACCACCACGAGGTCGGCACCGCCGGTCAGACCGAGATCGACATGCGCTTCCGGCCGCTGGTCGAGATGGCCGACAACGTGCTCCTCTACAAGTACGTCGTCAGGAACGTCTGCCGCCAGCACGGGTACACCGCGACCTTCATGCCCAAGCCACTCTTCGGGGACAACGGCAGCGGCATGCACGTTCACCAGTCGCTGTGGAAGGGCGGCGTACCGCTCTTCTACGACAAGGCCGGCTACGGCCTCTTCAGTGACCTCGGGCGCTGGTACATCGGCGGCCTGCTGAAGCACGCTCCCGCGATCCTCGCCTTCGCGGCGCCGACCACCAACTCCTACCGGCGGTTGGTCCCCGGCTACGAGGCACCGATCAAGCTCGCTTACAGCGCCCGCAACCGCAGTGCCTGCGTGCGCATCCCGACCTACAGCGATTCGCCCAAGGCGCGGCGTTTGGAATTCCGCTCTCCCGACCCCACCTGCAACCCCTACCTCGCCTTCAGCGCCATGCTGATGGCGGGTCTCGACGGTATTGCCAACAAGACCGAGCCGCCGGCTCCGGTCGAGGCCGACCTCTACGAGCTCGAGGGCGAGGAGGCGGAGCGGGTCAAGGACCTGCCCGGTTCGCTGCCCGAGGTCCTGGACGCGCTCGAGGAGGACCACGACTTCCTGCTCAAGGGCGGCGTCTTCACCCAGGACGTCATCGACACCTACATCTCCTACAAGCGCGAGCGCGAGGTCGACCCGGTGGCCCTGCGCCCGCACCCCTACGAGTTCTTCCTGTACTACGACGCATAAACGGAGCGAGGCCGGGCACGCCTGAGGCGTGCCCAGGCCGACGCCCGCCCGGGCGCCGCGCGCGCAGCGCGAGCGTCCGGGGGAGGCGGAGGCCGTGAGGGCGCGCAGCGCCCGGCCGAGCGGAGTGCTCGCGGCGTACCGTGGTACGACGCGGGGAGACACACCGAGACGGCCCCGCTACGCCCGCCCGGGCGCCGCGCGCGCAGCGCGAGCGTCCGGGGGAGGCGGAGGCCGTGAGGGCGCGCAGCGCCCGGTTTCCGCTCCTCTGTCAGGCGATCCGGCAGGGGATGTCGGCGTCCTCGTCGAGGTGGTAACTGGCGCAGATCCGGTGGTAGCCGTCGGCGATGGTGAGCGGGACGTCCGCGTCCACCTGCCCCCGCACCAGGAGCACGGGGGAGAGGAGGTGTCCACCCTCGACCTTGGCGAGGTCCTTCTTGACGTGGACGTTGTCGGCCGGGAGCGGCTCCAGCCGGCTCGCCCTCAGCAGGTCCTTGGCCTTGCGGTGGGCGAGCTCGGCGCTGCGCAGCTCCGCCACCACCTTGGCCACCTCCCCCTTGTCCATGATCAAGCTCAGGTAGTCGGCGGCGGCGGGGTAGTCATGGTCGTCCGGCTCGCTCTTCCAGTGCTCCTTGGTGGCCGTCATGGAACGTCTCTCCTGTCGAGGTGATGTCGTAAGGTCGCGCCGCGGCGCGGGTGGCGCGGGTGGCGCGGGGGTCACCATCGGGCCGCCCATCGCCGGGCGGTGCCGGGTCAGCCGTCACTCTACAGCCGCGGTCATGGTCTGGGACCAATGCTCACGCAGAGGTCCGTGATCGCGGCGACCCGTCACCCGACACCGGTCTCCGGGCATCCCGCCCGGCAGCCCGTCGAAGGGTCGCGGCGGTGAGGAGGAGTTCCTGCCTAAGCCAGGCTCATCCCGTCATGTAGGCCGGCTGGTGGAGGAGGGCTCGGGTTGCGGCAACCCGGCAGGCCAGCATCTCCAGAATCTCATCGAGCCGCTCGATCAGCTCGGGGGGCAGCTCGATGGGGTGGTTATCGATCTCCCGCAGCAGTGCCGACAACCTCAACGCCTTCTGGTCGATCTTCGCAACGGTCTCCTGCGGGTTTCCGACCGCTGCGGCTTCCTGGCTCGGCTCCATACGTCGACCTCCGTGCTGGCGGCCATCCGTGCCCCTTCAGTCGGGCCGGCCTGCACCCAAGCCTAGGGGTCGGCGGGAGTGATGTCCAGGGCTGTTGGTCGCAGGCGATTGGGGTCGACGGAGGTGGGCTGCCGGCACCGTCCCGGCCCGTGGGGCACACCCACCCAGCCGGCCGCGCGACGTCTCCGATGGGTGCAAATCCCGGTGTTACACTCGCCGCGGGCCTGCCAAGATCGGCGCGGGTGGCGGAATCGGTAGACGCGCGGGACTTAGGATCCCGTGGGGTGACCCGTCCGAGTTCGACTCTCGGCCCGCGCAGATGGGCGGGTGGCGCCGCCCGCGCCGCGGCGTCGCCCAGAATGGTGGGCGTGTGAGAACTGAGGAGAGCATGTGACCAGCGCAACCTCCGAGCTGTCTGTCTTCGTCGAGCGCAAGCCGGGCTGGATCGTCGAGCTGACCGTCGAGGCGCCACCCGAAGACCTGGAACGGGCGCTCGGGGATGCCAGCCGGAGGGTCGGAGCCCGCCTTCGCATCCCGGGATTCCGGCCGGGCAAGGCCCCGGCCGTGCTGGTCGAGCGGGCCGTCGGCTGGGAGGCGCTGCGCAACGCGGCGACGGAGGATCTGATCCCCCGGCTCTATGCCCGCGCCGTCGAGCAGGAGAACCTCGACCCGGTCGGCGACCCGTCCGTGAAGGTGGGGTCGGTGGAGCGCGGCCAGCCGGTGAAGTTCACGGCCGAGGTCACCGTCCGCCCCGTCGTCGACCTCGGCGACTATCGCTCGCTGCGGGTCGATCCACCGCATACGGAGGTCGGCGAGGAGGACGTCGACGCCGCCCTGGAGGAGGTCCGGCGGCGCTTCTCCGACCTCGAGGAGGTGAGCCGGCCGGCCCAGGCCGGCGACGTGCTCCGCTGCGTCCTGGTGATGCGGCGCGCGGAGGAGGTGCTCTCGGGAGGGGAGGAGCGGGACCTGGAGCTCGACCGCGAGCGTCTGGTCCCCGGCCTGGTCGACGCCCTCATCGGGCTCGAAGCCGGCGCCGAGAGGCGTTTTCCCCTCACGCTTCCGGCCGACTACCAGCAGGAGGAGCTGCGCGGCGTCACCGTCGAGGCCGATGCCCGCATCGTCGCGGTCCGCGAGCGGATCCTCCCGCCGCTCGACGACGAGCTGGCCAAGCGGGACGGCAGCGTGGGGACCCTGGAGGAGATGCGCGATCACTACCGGCGCCAGCTCGTGGAGGCCGCCTCCCGTGACGATGAGGAGCGCTTCCACGCGGATGTCCTCAAGGCCCTGCGGGCACGGGTCACGGTGGACGTTCCCGCAGCCATGGTCGAGCGCGAGACCGAGCGCGAGCTCGCCGCGTTGGAGGTCCGGCTGGCAGAGCTCGGGCTTCGCTTCGATCGCTACCTCGAGTACACCGGCGGGAGCATCGAGAAGCTGAGGGCCGAGCGCCGCCCGGCCGCCACCGAGAACGTGCGGCTGGAGCTGGCCCTCGACGCCCTCGCCGCCGCCGAGCAGCTCGAGGTCGACGAGTTGCAGGTCGACCGCGAGGTCGAGCGGATCGCGGCCGGCCGCCGCCTCTCCCCCGCGGATCGCCGCCGTCTTCACGCGGCCGCCCATGCCGACCTTCTGCGCCGGGCCGCTGCCGAGCGGGCCTACGAGATCGCCACGGGGAACGTCTGAGCCGGAGGACGCGGCGACCGTTCAGCCGAACCGCAGCGCGGCCGAGGGCCGGTAGAAGCGCACCCGGCAGCGCTCGCACCGGAAGACCAGGCGCAGCCCGAGCCGGCCGATGACCCCGGAATCGCGGTCGTCGCAGACCGGGCAGCGCGCACGTTCCTCCGCCAGGTCGATGGGCACCCTGCGCAGCGGCAGCTCGACGGGCTTGTACCTGCGGGCCATGTCCGAACTCCCTCCCACCTTTCGCCGTTCCCAGCCGGGAGTATCAATATACATGATATCATCAGTATCAGCAATATCCTGGCATCGGAGCCGGCTCAGACCACCGGTGGAGGCGGCGGGACGGTGCCCTGCGCGGCGTGCCGCCGGAGCTCGACCGGGGTGCGATTCACCGCGGAGGGCACGGCGACGGCCCGTGGGTATACTGGCCTGGCAATGACCCTGATCCCCTACGTCATCGAGACCACCAACCGGGGTGAGCGCGGGATGGACATCTACTCCCGACTGCTCAAGGACCGGATCATCTTCATCGGCACCCCCATCGACGACCAGGTGGCCAACGTGGTCATGGCCCAGCTCCTCTTCCTCGCCGGCGAGGACCCCGAGAAGGACATCTGGCTGTACATCAACTCGCCAGGTGGGTCGGTGTATGCCGGCCTCGCCATCTACGACACCATGCAGTACGTCGAGGCGCGCGTGGGCACCATCTGCATGGGCCTGGCGGCGTCCATGGCCGCGGTCCTGCTCGCCGGGGGGGCACACGGTCTCCGCCACTCCCTTCCCAACACCCGGGTGCTGATCCACCAGGCCAGCGGCGGTTTCAGCGGGCAGGCGGCCGACATCCAGATTCACGCCCAGGAGATCCTCCGGGTCAGCCGCCGCATCGACGAGATCCTCGCCCATCACACCGGCAAGAGCATCGAGGTCGTGCACCGGGACTCGGATCGAGACTTCTTCATGAGCGCCGAGGAGGCCAAGGACTACGGCCTGATCGACGAGATCATCCAGGCCCGGCCCAAGAGCAGTGGCGACGGGTCCTCGCTGCGGGGGGCCGGCGGCAACGGTGCGAGCACGGCCCGCGGCGACGCGAGCGGCGGGCCCGCGGCCGGGGGCGGCGCTGCCGCCCGCTAGGGGCACGCCATGCGGGTGAGGACATGACCGACCGCGAGGATCGGCGCCGGCACACCCGCTGCTCCTTCTGCGGCAAGGGGCAGGAGCAGGTTCGGAAGCTGGTCGCGGGCCCGGGCGTCTACATCTGCGACCAGTGCATCGACCTCTGCCAGGAGGTTCTCGAGGAGGACAACCGCTCGACCTCGCAGAAGCGGGTCAAGTCGGGGATGATGCCGACGCCGCAGGTGATCATGGCCTCCCTCGACCAGCACGTGGTGGGGCAGGAGCACGCCAAGAAGGTCCTCTCCGTCGCCGTCTACAACCACTTCCGGCGGATCGCCAACAGCAAGGCCAACAGCGACATCGAGCTCCAGAAGTCCAACGTCCTGCTGGTGGGCCCGACCGGCTGCGGCAAGACCCTGCTGGCGCAGACACTTGCCAAGATCATCGACGTCCCCTTCAGCATCGCCGACGCGACCAGTCTGACCGAGGCCGGCTACGTGGGGGAGGACGTCGAGAACATCCTGCTCCGGCTCATCCAGGCGGCGGACTTCGACATCGCCCGTGCCGAGCGCGGCATCATCTACATCGATGAGATCGACAAGATAGCGCGCAAGGCCGACAATCCCTCGATCACCCGCGACGTCAGCGGTGAGGGCGTCCAGCAGGCTCTGCTCAAGATTCTGGAGGGGACGGTGGCCAACGTGCCACCCCAGGGTGGACGCAAGCATCCCCACCAGGACTTCATCCAGATCAACACCACCAACATCCTCTTCGTCTGCGGAGGCGCCTTCGACGGTCTGGAGAAGATCATCGAGCACCGCACCGGGCGCAGGGCCATCGGCTTCACCAGCGAACCGCTCAAGCGGGCCCGGACCAAGGAGTCGACCAAGCTGCTCCGTGAGCTGCAGCCCGAGGACCTCCTCAAGTACGGGCTGATACCGGAGTTCGTCGGACGGCTGCCCATCGTGGTCACCCTCGACTACCTGGACGAGGACGATGTCGTCCGCATCCTCACCGAGCCCAAGAACGCCTTCGTCAAGCAGTATCAGAAGTTCTTTGCCCTGGATGACGTCGAGCTCGCCTTCAACGAGGGGGCGCTGCGGGCGATCGCCAAGCGTGCCCTGGCGCGTGGCACGGGAGCGCGCGGCCTGAAGTCGATCATCGAGGACGTCCTGCTCAACAGCATGTTCGAGGTCCCGAGCCGTCCTGACATCAAGCGCTGTGTCATCACCGAGCAGTCGATCCTCGAGGGGGTGGAGCCGCTGCTCCTCACCGAGGAGCCGCGGCGCGGCGCGGCGGAGGCGGAGGGCGGACAGGAGGCGGTCGCCGATCAGTCCGCCTGACGGCGGCGCCGAGCGACGCGCGCCACGCGGCCCGGCATCCCCCCGGAGCCAGGCCCGTATACTTCGGGCCACCCATGGAACCGAAGTTCGACCCGGTGGAGGTGGAGCCGCGCTGGCGCCGTCGCTGGGAGGAGCTGGGGGTGGGTCGGGCGGACGCCGCCTCCAACCGTCCCAGCTTCACCATCGCTCTGCCGCCCCCGAACATCACCGCCCCGCTCCACATGGGCCACGCGATGGGCTCCTCGGTGCAGGACACCCTGGCCCGCCACTGGCGGATGAAGGGTGCCGAGGTGGAGTGGTGCCCGGGCACGGACCACGCGGCCATCGCCACCAACGCGGTGATCGAGCGCCAGCTGATCGCCGAGGGCACCAGCCGTGAGGCGATCGGCAGGGCGGCATTCCAGGCCCGGGTCGACGCCTGGTACGAGGAGTGCGGTGGTCGCATCTACGACCAGATGCGCCGGCTCGGCTTCACCTGCGATTGGTCGCGCTCGCGCTTCACCCTCGATGAACCATACGTGCGCGCGATCCGCACCGTCTTCAAAGCCCTTTTCGACGAGGGGCTGATCTACCGCGGTCCCCGGATCGTCAACTGGTGCCCTCACGATCGCAGCGCCATCAGCGATGAGGAGGTCGAATGGGTCGAGCATCACGACACCCTGACCCGCCTGCGCTATCCGGTCGAGGGCGGAGGCGAGGTGGTGGTGGCCACGGTGCGTCCCGAGACCATGCTGGGTGACAGCGCGGTGGCGGTGAACCCCGAGGATCCCCGCTACCGACACCTGGTGGGCGGTCACGTGATCCTCCCGCTCACCGGCCGGCGGGTGCCGATCATCGCCGATGCGTCGGTGGAGATGGACTTCGGCACCGGCGCCCTCAAGGTGACCCCCGGCCACGATCCCACCGACTACGAGATCGGGACCCGCCACCGCCTTCCCATCATCACCGTGATCGCACCCGACGGGACCATGGACGTACGCGCGCTTCCCCGCTTCCACGGCCTCCCGGTGGAGAGCGCCCGTGACGAGGTCACCGCGGCCCTCCGCGAGCAGGGGGCGGTGGTGGGTGAGGAGCCTTACGTTCACGAGGTCAGCCACTGCGACCGCTGCCACCACGTCATCGAACCGCTGGTCAGCGAGCAGTGGTGGGTGCGGATGCCAAGCCTGGCCGCCCCCGCCATCGCGGTGGTCGAGAGGGGCGAGGTCGCCTTCCATCCCGAGCGGTACCGGGACCAGTACCTCACCTGGATGCGGGGCATCCGGGACTGGTGCATCAGCCGCCAGATCTGGCTCGGCCATGCCATCCCGGTGAGCACCTGCGGCGAGGGTCACCGCTTCGCCTGGGTGGAGCCGCCGCGGAGCTGCCCACGCTGCGGCAGCGACCAGCTCCAGCACGATCCCGACGTCCTGGACACCTGGTTCTCGAGCGCCCTCTGGCCGTTTGCGATCTTCGGCTGGCCGGAGCAGACCGGCGACCTGCGCCGCTTCTACCCCACCCAGGTCCTGGTGACGGCGCGGGAGATCATCAACCTCTGGGTGGCCCGGATGATCATGACCGGCCTCCGGTTCGCGGGCGCCAAGCCGTTCGGCGACGTGATCATCACCTCGACCATCATGGCCCGCGACGGCACGCGGATGCAGAAGTCGCGGGGCAACGCCGTCGATCCCCTGGACATCATCGAGCGCTACGGGGCCGATGCCATCCGGGCCTGGGCCGGGGCGGTGGGCACGAGCGGCCAGGACGTCCGCTACGACGAGGAGCGGGTCGCCAGCTACCAGCGCTTCGCCAACAAGCTCTGGAACGTCACCCGGCTTCTGGTCACGGCACTCGGCGACGGCGAGCGGATCGCGACACGGCCCGCGACGGTTCCCGGGGAGTCCCTGCTGGCCGAGGACCGCTGGATCCTGGGGCGGCTCTCCGACGCCGTGATCGCCGTCGACCAGGCCATGGTCCAGTTCCGCTTCCACGACGCCATGGAACGCTTGTACAGCGCGATCTGGCAGGATTTCTGCTCCGACTACATGGAGATCGTGAAGGTGCGGCTTCGGGATGGCCAGGGCAGGGAAGCGGCGGCGGCGACCGCCGTCACCGTCCTGGACTCCATGCTCCGGCTGCTCCATCCCTTCATGCCCTTCGTCACCGAGGAGTGCGCCCAGCGGCTCCCCGAGGCGGCCCCCACGCTGCAGCGCCGGCCCTGGCCCACCCTCCAGAAGGCGTGGGCCGACCGGTCGGGGGCCGGCCAGCGCGACGGTGTCGACGAGCTGCTGGAGCTGGTCGGCCAGCTCCGCGCCCGGCGCCAGGAGGCGGGCATCAGCGCGGCCGACAGCACCCGTCACCCGGTGGCCGTCCGGGGCGGCAACCCGACCCTCGCCCACGGTGATCGCCGCCGGATCCTCGAGGCGCTCGTCAAAGTCCGGGTCGTGGACGGCGACGGGGGGGTGGCCGCCGCGGAGGAGGATGGGGCTCAGCTGGTGATCGCCGGCAGCCTCGAGGCCGAGCTCCGCCTGGGCGCAGGCGGGGGCGAGGAGCGGCTGCACCGGCAGCTCGCCGACGTCGAACGCCAGATGGACCGGCTCCGCGCCCAGCTCGCCAACGCCGCGTTCCGGGAACGTGCCCCCGAAGGCGTGGTCCAGAACACCACCGACCATCTCCGCGAGGCGGAGTTGCAGGCGCAGACCCTGCGCCGCCGTTTGGGGATCCCCGAATGACACTCCTCGCCGACACCGGCAGCACCCTCCTCTACCTCGGGATCGCTCTGATCGCGCTCTACGTCGCCCTGCTCCTGGTGGCGCTGGCCTACAACGTGGTGCGGGACGCGCGACGCCGCTCGGACTCGATCCTCTTCGCGATCTTCGCCTTCCTGCTCGCCTTCATCCCGCCCTTCCTGGGCGCGCTGATCTACCTGGTGATCCGTCCGCCGCGGACCCTGGACGAGGAGCGGGCGGCGACACTCGAGCAGCAGATCCTCGCCGAGCCCGCCACCGGTGCCCCGGAGACGCGTCCCTGCCCGACCTGCGGGCGTGACATCGAGGAGGAGTTCGTCATCTGCCCGTACTGCCGCACCCAGTTCGCCCGCCGGTGTGCCGTCTGCGAGCGGAGGCTGCGGTTGGGCTGGCCGGTCTGCCCGTACTGCGCGGGGGAGGTGGGCGTTCACACCCTGCCCCAGGCCCACCCCAGGTCCGCCGCCCCGCACTGAGTGGGGCGCTGATGCCCGACCTCCGGGACGCCGACGGGGGACCGCGCCGTTGCTGAGCGTGGGGAACCGGCCCGTCCTGGTCCTCGGCCTGCTGCTGGCCGGAGCCCTGGTCGCGTTCCTCCTCCCTGCGCCGTGGCGGTCGACGCGCCGGCTGGTCGCGGCGACGGTCCTCGTTCTGGCCGGCTGGGCGGCCCTCAGCATCGCTCCGCTCACCTCGAGCGGTCCGGTGGTCGCCAGCTTCGGCGACGCGGTGGCCGGAGTGCCGCTGACGCTGCGAGCCGACCAGATCGGGCTGGTGCTGGTCCTGATCTCGCTGGTGGCGACCCTCTTCGCCCTCGGCGCCGCGGATCGGCAGCCCGGCGAGGAGGCGGCTCTGCTCGTGACCGCCGCCGGCGCCGCCCTCGCCGCGCTGGCCGGCAACGCGGTGATCCTCTTCGGCGGCGCTGAGATAGCGAGCCTCGGCGGTCTGCTGCTCGCATCGGCCGGTCGCGGACGCGTCAGCCGGGGAGCGGTCGCCGCCTTCACGATCCAGCACGTCTTCGCGCTCGGACTTCTCCTGGCGGCGGTGGAGCTGATCGTGGCCACCGGGACCAGCGACCCCTACGCGGTTCCGCAGAGCGCGGTCGGCCTCGCCGTGGCACTGCCCTGGGGCCTGGGCGGGGCGGGACGCCTCCTCGCCGCCGGCTGGTGGCCGGGGGCTGCGGGGGGGCGCTCCACCCGGAGCTGGCTCGCCATCGGGGCGGTCCCCTGTGGCGCCGCCATCCTGCTCCGGCTCGACGCCGCCACCGGTGGCGCTGGCGAGACCGCCTTGACCGTCGTCCTCGCAACCTTCGGCGCGGCCGCGGCACTCTGGGGCGCTGTCGCCGCCTGGCGGTGGCAGCACGAGTCGCGGCGCGCCGGCCGCGCCCTCCTCGCCGTCTCGGCCGGCACGCTGGTCGCCGTCGCCGGGCTGCCCGGCGGAGCCGGTGGGTTCGCGGCCGGGGTGGTGGCCCTGGAGCTGGCTCTGCTGGCGGCTCCCGCCTGGAGCCAGCCGACCCGCCCCAGCCGTCCTGGACGCGTGCTCGCGGCCACCGCGCTGGCAGCCGCCGGTGGATTGCCCCTCGGGTTCGGGGCGACCGCCGCAGTCCTCGAGCTGGGGGCGGTTGCCGCTCTCGGGCGTGCCTACGCGCCGCTGCTCCTCGCCCTCGGAGCGGCGGCGGTCATGGCCGCAGCCGGTGGGCTCGTCGCGGCCCGGCAGGCCCTCGGCTCCGCCGCCACGGCCGCGGAGGGGAGGGCAGAGCTCGAGGCCCCGAGCGGGACCGTCCTCCCGCGGCCCGACGCCGTCCTGGCCCTCGCCCTGGGGGCGCTGGCGGCGCTCCTACCCGGGGTCGTGGGCACGGTGATCCTCGGTCCGCTGGTGGGGAGCTCGGCCCCCGCCGCGATCGATCCCGCCACGCTCCACGGACCGGGGGGATCGTGGCCCGGCGGTTATCTGAGCCTGGCGCTGCTGGTCGTCCTCGTCGGGGTCGCGAGCGCCGGGATGCTCATGGGCCGGCCCGTCCCCCACCCGGCGCATGGCGCAGAGGGGCCGCGTCCACGCCCTGCCTGGCTCGCCCTGGTGGGCCCTCGCCGTTCCCTCGGCCCAGCCGCACGTCACCTCGGGCGAGGGCTCGCCCGGATCGACACCTGGCTGGTCACCCAGCCCCGTCTCTTCTTCACCGTGATCGTGGCCCTGGCCGCACTCATCGGCTTCCACTACCTGTGAACCAGCCACTTCTCGACCTCATCGCCTTCGCCGCCGGAGCCGTCGCCGTGCTCGTCGACCGGCGCCGTGCGGTCATGGTGGCCTGCATCGCCGTCGCCCTCGGCCTCTCTCCGGCCGCTGCCATCTACGGCGGTGGTTGGGCGGCGGTGCTCGTCCTCGGGGCCGCTGCCGCGGGCGCCGGCGCCGGCCCCCTGGCCGGACTTGTCGCCGCTCGGATGCCTCCGCGCCCGGGGCTGGATCCGGTCCAGCCGGTGGAGGCGCCGCCCGAAGGGCTGTTCGGGCCGCGGAGCGCGCGCGTCGCCGGCGCCGTCATCGCCCTGATCGCGGCATCGTGGGTGAGCTTCAACGTGCCCGTCGGTTCGGTCGCCGTGGTTCAGGGAGCGCTCTTCCCGGTGGCCTTCGTGTTCACCTGCGGTGTGCTCCGCGTCTTCCTCGCCCGCAGTTTCACGGATCTCGCCGTGGGGGTGGCCGTGATCGCCCTGGCGGTGGGTGTGGGGTGGGTGCTCCGGGGAGGGACCGATCCGCTTCCCGCCGCGGCCGGCGTGATCGCCATCGCTCCGCTGGCAGCTGGGCTGGAGGGCTGGCTGGCGTCCCGGCGCCGCCCGCCGGCCCCGGTGACGGGGCCGTGAGCGCCGCCTGGCTGGCGGCCGCCTGGGCGGGCATGGGGGTCGTGGCCGGCCTCTGCCCGGTGCGCGTCCGCCGCCCGGTCGCCCTGATCGCGCCCCTCGTTCTCCTGGCTCTCAGCCTCGTCACCGCCCAGGCCGGAGCGCGTCCGGACGAGCTCGGGGGTGGGGGGCTGTCGCTGCCCCGCGAGGGAGCCGGCCTCCTCTCCGCCGCGGCCGCGGCCCTCTGGATCTGCCTGCTCCTCGCCGAGCGCCTCGACGGTCGGGAGATGCTCGGGATCGGGACCGTCGGGGGGGCGACGGTGCTCCTCCTCTCGACCGGGTCGCCCCTGCTCTTCGGGGTCGCGGCCCTGCTTGCCGTCGTCGCCCTCAGCCTCCGCTGGATCGACGCGGCACCGGGCCGCGCCACCCTCGCCACCGGACGGGTGGCCGGCACCGGGGCCGCCGCCCTGATCGCGGCCGCCCTGCTGCTTCCGGCCGTCTCCCCGGACGCCCAGCTCGGCTTGCTCGGCGCGCTGCTGGTGGTCGGCGTGCTCGCCCTCGCCGCGGTGGTGCCGCTCGGCGGGTGGGCCTCCGGCGCCCTGGCCGAGCTGAGCGCTCCCGAGATCGCAACCTGGCTGCTGCTCCTCGCGCCGGCCGTCCTCCTCAGCGCCTTCTCCATCCCCGGGAAGCTCCCGCTCCTGGCGAGCCTCGCCTTTCAGCACACCATCCTGACGTGCGGTCTGATCGGAGCGGTCTGGGCCGGCATTGCGAGCCTCCGTGCGGGTCCCGCGACCCGCTATGGCCGGGTGGCCCTCGGCGATCTCGCCCTCGTCGCCGCCGGCGTCGGCACGGGGGAACCCTCGGCCGTGGCCGGTGCCCTGGTGCTCATCCTCACCCACCTGGTGGCCGCTCCGATCCTGCTCCAGAGCCCGAGACAGGGCCTCGGCTCCCCGCGCCGCCTGATCTGGCTCGCCCTCTGCGGGCTTCCCCCGTCCCCCGCCTTCTGGGGACGCTTCCTCATCCTCGAGGCGTGCGTCGCCTTCGGCTCCGCCGCCGCCGCCCCCTGTGTGGTCGCGGGAGGGCTGGTGACGGTGGCGGCGGTGGTCACCGTCGCTCGCGGAGAGCCCGGCAGCGGGGCGCCCGCGCCCCACCACCGGGTGGTGGCCGCCTGGGTGGTCGCCCTGGTCGTGCTGGCGGTCGGCCTGCTCCCCATGAGCGCCGTCCACCTCGTCTTCGGGCCCAGCGCATGAACCCCCTCGCGGCCCTCAGCGCGGTGGTCGCCCTGGCCATCTTCCCCGGAGCCGCATATGCGGGCACGGTGGCCCTGCTGGTCGCCGTCGCCGCGAGGATGCCGTCCGGGCTCCGCCCCGCCCAGCTCGACGAGCTGGTGGCGGCGGTCGGCGTGACCGCGGCCTGCGGGCTGCTCGCTCTTCCCGGCTCACCGCTCTTCGGCCTGCCCACCGGGGTGAGCCTGGCCGCGCTCGTGACCGCCATCGCCGCTGGCATCGCCTGGGGAACCGCGGACACGTGGCCGTGGCACCGGCTGGTGGCGGCGGGCGCGGCCGTCGCCGCGCTCCTCGGTCTCGCCTCGACGGCCCTGACCCTGGATCTGCGCACCCTCGCGGCCGCCGGGGGTCCGGTGGGATCGGCGCGCCCCTGGGCGATCGTCGCCAGCCTGATGGCGCTGCCCGCCGTGGTCCGGCCCTTCGACCCGCGGACGTCGCGCGTGGGCCGGGCGGCGCTGGTCGCCGCGATCGGGTTGGTCTGCTTCTCGCTGGCCGGCTTCGCCCCCCTGGGCGACCATCCGGCCGTGGCGGTGGCGGGGCTCGGCGCCCTCGCCGTGGTGGCGTACGCGGGGCTGCTCGGGGCTGCCCGCCGTCTGCCGGTGGTTGCCGGTCCCGCGCTCGGGGTGCTCGCCGTGGTCCCTGCCGCGGTCGCCCTCGTAGTCGCGCTGAGCTGAGAGTGTGGCGACAGGGGGGCGTGTGCCACAATAATTGATTCAATCAGCTCAATCGCTGCGCATGGGCTCGGACGACGCCGCCTCCGATGGTACGATCGGTTCTGGGTGGGGCCGTACGCGGGGGAGAGGACCGAGATATCACTCACGTGGCTGAGGGACGCATGAAGCCAGACGAGCACCTGCCCGGCGTCCGGGCGGCGTCCCCATTCCGGCACACCGGTCTGCCGGTGCCGGGCGCACCGTCGGTGCGCATCGTGCTCGCCTCCTCCAGCCCGCGGCGGCGCGAGCTGCTCGCCCGGGCCGGGATCCGCTTCGCCGTCGCCGAACCTCCGCCGGATGCGCCGCTCCCCCCCGGTATGTGCGCCGACCTCGGCTGCCAGCTCCTCGCCCGGCAGAAGGCTGTGGTGGTCGCCGCGCGGGTCGAGGCCGGGAGCTTCGTGGTCGCCGCCGACACCGTGGTGGTCGGCCCGCGCGGCCCGCTCGGCAAGCCCGGCACGCCCGAGGCGGCGCTGCGCATGCTGGCCGAGCTGCGCGGCCGCCGCCACACCGTTCTCACCGGGGTGTGCGTGTTGCGGGCCGGCACCGAGATCGAGGCCCTCGCGGTCTCGCGCTCGCTGGTCAAGATGCGCGACTTCTCCGACCAGGAGCTGATCACCTACGTCGCCAGCGGGGAGCCCCTCGACAAGGCGGGTGCCTACGGGGTCCAGGGAGGCGGAGGGGACCTGGTCGAGGCCGTGAGCGGGCGGGTCGACACCGTCGTCGGGCTGGACGTGGCCCTCACCCTGCGCCTTCTCGCCGAGGCGGGTTTCCCGGATCCGCTCCCCCGAGCCACCGACGTCCCCCTGACGCCGCCTCGACGCGAGCGCCGTCCGCTGGCGCCGATGCGCGCCGCCCAGAGGGTGTGAGCCGCCCCGGCATGGGCCCGGCGCACCTCGCGGGGCCGGTTGAGTCTGGCGGGCGCGCCGGCGGGCGCTCGGCACGGCCGGGCCGCCGGTAGCGGGAGCGCGCCGGTGCCGAGGCTCACCTGCTGGATCGCCGTCGGGGCTCTCCTGGGGGCGCTGGCCGCCACCGGGTGCGGCGCGGGTCCGACCTCCCTCAGCGTGCGCCTGACCGGCGGTCAGCCGGCGAGCCTCGCCCCCGGTCAGGAGGTGAGCTTCGTGATCACCGTCACCGACACCGGGGTGGCGGGCACGTCCGGGCTCACCGTCACCGCCGACCTGCCGGCGGACTTTCGCTACACGGACACCGGGACCGTCGGCGGCACCGCGGTGCGCACCTCCCCGGTGGAGGCTCAGGGGAACAGCCGGCAGCCGACCTGGGGGGTCTGGGAGCTGAGCGGCCACGGCGACACCGTGGTCATCCCCTTCGACGCCCGCGCCGGCGGCAACCCGGGGACGTATGAGACGACGGCCACCGCATCCGGGGCGACCACCGGAACCACCCAGAGCAACGCTTTGCCCCTGAAGCTGACGCCGGCACCCCTGCTCTCGGCCACGGTCGCGGTGAGCCCCAGCCAGGCCACGCCCGGGCAGGATGTCACCTACGAGGTGGGCGTCTTCAACAGCGGGACCGGCCCGGCCAACGGCGTCAGCGTGACCGTCAGCCTTCCGCCCGTCTTCGTCTACAACGGCGGGGTGCAGATCTCGGGGGACTCGGGCCGGAGCAACGGCACCGACCCGGTGGAGGGGACCGAGATCCCCTACTTCGATGGCTTCGAGGTCCCCCCGCAGAGTGCTTCCGGCCCCGGCAAGCTGATCATCAAGTTCGAGGCACAGGTGCTCTCCTCCGCGGGGGCGGAGGGCACCTACCCCTGCGGCGTCCAGGTGCTCGGCGACGCGGGTGTCGAGGTCGTCGAGCTCCCCGACAGCGCCCCGGTCGTCGTCAGCCGCTGAGCCTGGCACCTCCCGCTGCGGGCTCTGCCCAGGTTCTGGCTGGGCTGGTGCCCCGTGGTCAGGGGGGCGGCGGAACGGTCGCGATGCTGACGTCGAGAACGCACCGGCAGTGGGGGTCGACGGTCATCCTGACCCCGATCCGGCGGGCCGCCGTCGCGGCGGGGGCCGGCCCGGGCCAGGCGGCGACCGGCCCGGTGAGGCCGCCGCCCGGACCGCCGCCGGCGATCTCGGTGAAGCTGGCCAGGGCCTCGATGGGGGCTCGTGGGTCGCGCGGCCAGCTCACGCTGAGGCTGAGGTCGGAGAGCGCGCCGTCGGCCACCCGATCGAGACGCCCCGGCGCCAGCGCTCGGAGCTGTCGGCGGGCCTCCGGGGCCGCGTATTCGAGCAGGGGATTCCTGCAGGCCCGGATGCGGGAGATGTCGTCCACCAGACGCTCGGCGAGGTCCATGATGCGCCGGCGGCGCGCGTCCGGCTCCGCCGCACCCGCTGACGCGCCGATCCCGGGATCCGGTCCCCGGCCCGCGCCGCTGACGTCCGGGGCGACCATGTCGCGCAGCTGGAGCTCGGCGCCGTCCAGCACCCCCAGCGCCGCGAGGCTGCACCGGGGTGGGAACGGCTCACCGCCCAGGGGCCCCAGGGCCCAGCGGCTCCAGGGGCGGGCGCCCGGCTCGCAGCGCCGGACCATGGCGGGGATGATCTCGCCGGCCGGGGCGTCGTCAGGAAGCGCCAGGTCGACCGGCGCGCTGGACGCGGTCACGGTGACCAGGACGGTGCCCATCGGGGGGTGTCCCGGCCGTCAGGTCAGGACGGGATGGCGCCCGGCGGCGGCCAGCAGCTCGCGCGCCGACCTGGCCACGCCCTCCGCGTCCAGCCCCAGCTCGCTGAGCAGGAGCGCCTGGGCGCCGTGCTCGACGAAGCGGTCCGGGATGCCCAGGCGGTGCACCGGCACCGCCACCCCGGTGTCGCCGAGGAGCTCGGCGACGGCGCTCCCGAAGGCTCCCACGCGGGTCCCGTCCTCCACCGTGAGGACGGCCCGGTGCGCGGCCGCGACGTCGGCGAGGTGGGGGTCGATCGGCTTGACGAAGCGGGCGTCGACGACGGTGGCGCTGATGCCCTCGGCCTCGAGCTGGGTCGCGGCTTCGAGCGCCACCGGGACCATCTTGCCCACTGCGAGGAGGGCGACGTCGCTCCCCTGCCGGCGGGTCACCGACTGGCCGATCGCGAGCGGCTCGAGCGGGGCCGTCGCCGTGGCCGGCGCGGAGCCGCGGGGGTAGCGGAGGGCGAACGGCCCGTCCTGGGCCAGTGCGGTGGCCAGCATCCGGCGCATCTCGTCCGGGCTGCTCGGCGCCGCCACCACCAGGTTGGGGATGCAGCGGAGGTAGGCGAGGTCGAGCATGCCGTGGTGGGACGGCCCGTCCTCGCCGGTGATCCCGGCGCGGTCGATGACGAAGGTCACCGGCAGGCGATGCAGGCAGGCGTCGCACGCGACCTGGTCGAAGGCGCGCTGCAGGAACGACGAGTAGATGCAGACCACCGGTCGGAGCCCCTTCATGGCCAGCCCGCTGGCGAAGGTGACCGCGTGCTGCTCGGCGATCCCGACGTCGAAGAAGCGGTCCGGGAAGCGCTCGGCGAACTCCAGCAGGCCGGTCGAGGAGGCCATGGCCGCGGTGATGGCGACGATCCGCGAGTCCTGCTCGGCGGCCTCCAGAAGGGCTTCGCCGAAGAGGTCGGTCCAGGAGACCGGCTTGCTGGTGAAGCTGCCGTCCTCGGGGTTGAAGGTCGAGACCCCGTGGTATTTGTCGATCTCGTCCTGAACTGCCGGGGCGTAGCCGTTGCCCTTGTTGGTGACCACGTGGATGATCACCGGCCCCCGGTAGGAGGCGGCATCGCGGAGGGCGCGTTCCAGGGCGGGGATGTCGTGGCCGTCGATGGGACCTCCGTACTTGAGACCGAGGGTCTCGAAGATGGAGGTGGTGGACACCAGCTGCTTGAGGGACTCCTTGACCCGCTTGGCGGCCTGGTAGGCGGAGTCGCCCACCAGGGGGAGATGGCGCAGGGTGCGACCGGTGGCGTCCTTGGCCGCCTCGTAGGTGGGCGACAGCCGGAGCTGCCCCAGGTTCTCGGCGATGCCGCCGATGGTCGGGGCATAGGAGCGCCCGTTGTCGTTGAGGATGATGATCAGGTCGGGCCGGAGGTGGCCGATGTTGTTCAGCGCTTCGTAGGCCATCCCGCCGGTGAGGGCACCGTCGCCGACCACGCAGACGACCTTGCCGGGCTCTCCGGTCAGCTGGCGGGCGCTGGCCAGGGCCAGGGCGTAGCTCAACCCCGTGGATGCGTGGGAGTTCTCGACGATGTCGTGCTCCGACTCGGCGCGGTTGGGATAGCCGGAGAGCCCGCCTCGCTGGCGCAGGCTATCGAACGCCGCCAACCGCCCGGTCAGCATCTTGTGGACGTAGGCCTGGTGGCCGGTGTCGAAGACCAGGGCGTCGCGCGGCGAGTGGAAGACCCGGTGGATGGCGACGGTGAGCTCCACCACCCCCAGGTTGGGCCCCAGGTGGCCACCGGTGCGGGAGACGGCGGCCACCAGGAACTCGCGGATTTCGCCGCAGAGGCGGCTCAGGTCCTGGGGGCCGAGGCCGCGCAGGTCGTCGGGACAGGTGATCTCGTCCAGCAGCATCCCCATCTCAGTGTATTCGCTCCGGTCACCCCTCCCGGCGGTCCCGGGTGCCCGGCCGGGCATCATACCCGGCGATGCCGCCCACCGATCCCCGCAGCCTGCTTCTCGCCGCCGCCGACGACCCCGCCTCCGACGTCGCCGAGGCGGCCCTCTGGATCGCCGTCGAGGACTTCCCGGCCGTCGACCCCGCGCCCTGGCTCGGCCTCCTCGACGACCTGGCCGGGCACCTGGACGGCCGCGTCGGGGCGGGGCCGTCCGCCGCGGTCGCCGCCCTCCTCCGCGACCGCCTGAATCTGCGCGGAGCCGGCGGCGGCGACCCCCGTACCCACTACCTCAACTCGGTGCTGGAGCGGGGCGCGGGCACCCCGATCGCCTGCGGCGCGATCTGGATGGGGGTGGGCCGGCGGGCGGGCATCCGGGTGGAGGGCATCGCCCTCCCCGGACACTTCGCGGTGCGGGTCGAGGGGCTGGTGGTCGACGCCTGCTCCGGGGAGCCGCTCGAGGACGGCGACCTCCGGCGGACCGCTGGGCGCCACCTCGGCCGCGAGCCCGAGCGGGTCGAGCCGCGGTGGTTGGAGCCGGCCTCGCCGCGGCGGATCCTGGCCCGGATGTCTCGGAACCTCCGGGGCTGCTACGCGAGCCTGCAGAACTGGCCGCTGGCGCTCCAGGCCGCCGACCGCTGCGTCGCCCTGCTCCCCGACGAGCCCGCCGAGCGCCGCGACCGGGGTCTCCTGCTCTGGCAGATGGGGCGGCCCCAGGTGGCCCTCCGGGACCTCAGCGACTACCTCGCCGGGGCGGCACCTGACGCCGCGGACCGGGGTCACGTGAGCGAGGTGGTGGGGAGGCTCCGCTCGTTCCTGAACTGACGGCTGGCGCGCCGGCTGCCGCCCGCCGAGGCGGCGCGGCTCGTAGAGTCGATCCTGCCGAACTCGAACCTGGGGAGCGTGCGATGGCTGAGACGATGAGAGAGCTTCCTGACTTCAACCTGGCCACCGGCGGGGGAGGCCGCCTCCGGCGCTCCGACCTCGCCGGCCGCCGGACGGTCCTTTACTTCTACCCGGAGGACAAGACCTCCGGGTGCACCCTCGAGGGTCGGGAGTTCACCCGCCTGCTGCCGGAGTTCGAGCGTGCCGGGGTTGCCGTGTACGGGGTCTCGCCGGACTCCGAGGAGAGCCACGACCGTTTCGCCGAGGACTGCGACCTCGGAGTGCGGCTGGTCAGCGATCCCGAGCGCCGTCTCATCGACTTCTTCCAGCTCTGGAGCCCCCGGATCAAGGACGGCGTCAGCCGCATGCGCGTGGAGCGCTCCACCTTTCTGATCGGCCCCGACGGCCGCGTGGAGCGCGCCTGGCGGGCGGTCCAGCCGGAGGGGCATGCCGCTGAGGTCCTCGCGGCCGTCCGGGGCGGCGCGGACCCAGCCTGAGAGCCCCGACGCCGCCGAAGCGCGCGGGTGGTCGCACCCGCCTCGATGAGCTTCTCCGCAAACGGGTCGTCTTTGTCGCCGGCAAGGGCGGGACGGGCAAGACCACGGTCGCGGCGGCACTCGCGCTGATCGCCGCCCGCCGCGGCATCCGGGTCCTCGCCGTCGAGGTCGATGCCAAGGGAGACCTGCCCGAGGCGCTGGGGCATCCCCCGGTGGGGTTCCGCCCGGTGGTGGTGCAGCGCAACCTGTCGGTCCTCGCGCTCCACCCGGAGGAGTCCTTCCAGGAGTACCTGGCGATCTTCTTCAAGGTTCCCCGCTTCACCCGCCTGACCCCTCTGGCCGGCGTCTTCGACTTCGTGGCCACCGGTGTCCCCGGACCCCGGGACATGCTCATGGTCGGCAAGATCGCCCACGAGGAGCGCCGCCGCGAGGGTGACCGGCGGCCCACCTGGGACCTGATCGTGGTGGATGCGACGTCCAGCGGTGAGGTTCTTCCGCAGCTCACCGCCGCCCGGTCGATGCGCCAGCTGGTGCGGGGCGGCATGCTCCGGTCCCAGATCGACTTCGTCGACGCGATGGTGACCGACCACCGCAAGACCGCCCTCTGCATCACCGCCCTCGCCGAGGAGATGCCGGTAGCCGAGGCGCTCCAGCTCCACGACCAGGTGGTCCAGGACACCGACATCGGCCTCGGACCCTGCTTCCTGAACCGCTGTGTCGCGGTGGCGGGGTCCGCCCGGCAGCGACGCCTGGTGGAGCTCCTGACCGAGCCCGGCCGCGCTCGAGCCGCCGCCCAGGTCCTCGGTAACGGCGTGGAAGGGCTGGTGGCCGGGGTGCGGCTTGCCGATGCCCTCGGCCGTCTCGCCCAGCCCTTCGCACGCCGGCTCGCCGCCGGCATGTCCGTTCCGGTGGTGGACGTCCCCCTCGTCGCCGCCCGGCCGGGGCTCGCCACCACCCGGGGCGTCGCGGCCGCGCTGGAGGCGGCGGGGTGACCGGGGCGGACGGCGCGCCCCGCCTCGCCTCCCTGGTGGGCGGTCTCGAGGTGGTCATCTGCTGCGGCAGCGGTGGCGTGGGGAAGACCACCGTCAGCGCCGCCCTGGCCGCGGCGATCGCCTCGACCACCGACAGGCGCGTGATGGTGCTCACCATCGACCCCGCCCGGCGCCTCGCCAGCGCGCTGGGGATGACCGGGATCGGAGCCGACCCGGTCGTCGTGCCCGCCACCCGGCTGCGGCAGGCGGGCCTTCCCCTCCGGGGCGAGCTGGTCGCCGCCATGCTCGACCAGAAGTCGGTCTGGGATCGGATGGTGGAGCGCTACTCGCCCAACCGCCACGTGGCCCGGCGCATTCTCGACAATCGCTTCTACCAGGGGATCAGCGACGCCTTCGTCGGAAGCCATGAGTACGCGGCCATGGAGGCCCTGTATGAGCTCCACGAGGAGGGTGAGTACGACTGCCTGGTCGTGGACACTCCGCCGTCACGGAGCGCCCTCGACTTCCTGGAGGCCCCGGAGCGGATCTCCGACTTCGTGGGGGCGCGGCTCCTCTCCTGGCTCGCCCATCCGTCGCGCCTCGGCTTCCGCGCCATGAATCTCGCCGCCGCCCCGCTCCTGCACATCGCCGACCGGCTGCTGGGCAGCGACGTGCTGGGCGAGCTGGGCGACTTCGTCGGCGACCTCCAGACCCTGTACGGGGGCGTCCAGCGGCGGGCGCGCGCCGTCAGCCGTCTGCTGCGCAGCGCGCGGGTCGGGTTCGTCGTGGTCACCACCCTCGAACCGGCGGCCTTCGCCGAGGCCGAGCACTTCGCGTCCAAGCTCCGGGAGCTCTCGATGCCGCTCCGCGCCGTGGTGGTCAACCGGGTGCTTCCCGACTTCCTCACCGACGAGGCGGCGATCCGGGCTGCCGAGATGCTCACCGACAACCATCGCGGCGCCCAGGCGCTGAGCCGCGCCCTCGACGTCGCCGTGGACGCCGCCACGGCCGCAGCCGTGGGCCGGGCGTACCGGACGCTCTCCGAGCTGGCCCAGCGCGATGCTCACCAGCTGGCCCGGCTGGGACGCCTCATCGACGTCCCCTCGGTCCAGGTGCCCCTGATCGCCGCCTCGGTCAGCGACCTCGAAGGCCTCGCCCGGGTGGCCGCGGCGCTGTGACCGCCACCTCGGCGAGCGGGACCGCGCCCCCGGGGGCGTCGCCCCCCACCCCGAGGTCGATCACGGCGGCCGACCCCGGGTCGCCGAGACCCACCAGGGTGGCGGCGATGCCCGGATCACTGGTGGTCACCACCACCTGATTCGTTGCTGACAACTGTGCCAAGAACTCGAGGAGCCCGCGACGGCGCCCCGGGTCCGCGGAGGCGAGCGGCTCGTCGAGGAGGAGCGGGATCGACTCCCCGGCGTCGCCGAGCACCTCGCAGAGGGCGAGCCGGAGCAGCAGGGCAACCTGGTCGCGGGTCCCGTGGGAGACCAGGTCCAGCGCCACCAGCTGGTCGCGATCGCCGGACGCCAGGGCGATCGCGAAGTGATCCATGTCCACATTGGCCTCGGAGTAGCGGTCGCCGGTGAGCAGTGCCAGCCGTTCCGAGACCGACGCGGCCAGCCGGGGCGCGAGCCGCTCGTGGACGTCGTGACCAGCGGTTTCGATCATGGCGATGGCCCGCTGGAGCGCCTCCTGCTGGTGGAGCGCCCGGTCTCGGGCGGCGCTCACCGTCAGCCGCTCGTCCTCGAGATCGGGGAGGGACGGGAGGCTGCCGGTGAGCCCCTCGAGGCGCGCCTCCAGCGTCCGGACAGCGGTCGTGGCCGCGGCGGCGCGCTCCTGGGCCTCGACGGCCGCGCGCTCCAGTCGGGCGAGACTGCCCGCGTCGACCGGTGCGTCCGCCACCGCGCCGTCCGGCTCGGCACCCCGCCGGCGCAGCTCCTCGACCAGCGCGGCCCGCTGGCGGGCGACGGCTGCGAGGTCGGAGCCGCCAACCCGCTGGCGGCTCTGGGTCCCGGCCAGCGCGGCCGCAAGCCGGTCGTGCTCCCGGCGGCGCGCGCAAGCGTCGCGGAACGCGGCCACCGCGGCCGGGAGCGGGAGCCCGGGGTCGATGCCCGCGGCGGAGGTGGCGTTGCGGATCCTCGACTCGACGGCCTCAGCAGCGGCGCGGCTCCTCCCGGCCTCCTCGCCGAGCCCGATGAGCCGGGTCTCCTGATCGGCCAGGCGGGCGTCCTCCACCTCCAGCTCGCGGCGGCGTGACGTCACCCGCGCCGCCTCGTCCACACCGGCCAGGGCGGCGGCGGCCGCCTCCGCCAGCGCCTCCGTGCGGCAACCGGCCGGCGGCCGCGGGGGCGCGCCCAGGCCGGCCTCCGTCACCAGGGCGAGGCACCTCTCGACCGCCGACTCGAGCTCGGCCCTGGCTCGGGTCTGGCCGGCCCGGTGGACCTCGTCCAGAGCCGCCTGCTGCTCACGCTCGCGGTGGAGGCTGCGGGCCGCCGGCAGGCCGGCTCCGAGCCGTTCCAGGCCCTCGGAGCTCAGATCCAGACCGGGGAAGCCGCGGCCGAGATCGCGCCGCGCCCGCCCCTCGCTGCGGTACGCGACCACGGCGACCACCGCCACGGTGGCGAGCGCGGCGGCGAGCGCGGCCAGCGCCGCGAGCGCCGGCGCACCCCGGCCGGTGGCGGTCAGGCCGGCGGCTGCCGCCAGTCCAGCCACCGCGAGCGCGGGCGCCAGCCCGGCCGCGCGCCGGACCCGGGCTCTCCCGGTCCGCGCCGTGGCGACCAGGCGCGCCACGACCGCGAGATCCGCGGGGTCGACGCCCCCCAGCCCGGTCACGGCGATCTCGCGGCGCAGGGCGTCGTCCCGGGAGGTGGCCGTCAGCTCGGTGTCGCGCCGGGCGATCGCAGCGGCCACCTCGACCCGGCGGCGGAGGGCGTCCACCTCCGCCGACACGGCGGTGGTGATGGGCGGCGTGTCGGGCATCGCCCGGAGACCGGCGGCGATCTCGGCACGGCGTCGCCGGACCGTGTCCAGGGGCCCCTGGGCGGCAGCCCAGCGGGCTCCGGCTTCGGCGGCGGCCCGCGACGCCTGGTGCAGCTCTCCCCCGAGCGCGATCACCGCGGCCTCGTGCTCCACCGGGAAGCCCGCGAAGTCCTTCTCGACCTCGAGCGCCCGGACCAGCGAGGCTGCCTCGTCGGCGGCCATCCTCATCTCCGCCTCCTGGGCGCCGAGCTGGGCGATCCGCCCGAGGGTCCACGCGCGCTGCGCCGCCAGGGCGGCCTCGACAGCGAGCCCGGCCTCCACCTCCAGATCGCGGAGCCGCTCCTCCTCCCCGGCGAACGAGGCCAGCCGCCGCTGCGCCGCTTCGATCTCGGCCTCGAGGCGCCGGGCCTGGGCGACCGCAACCCCCAGCGGGCTTCCGGTCCGGCGCTCCGAGCCCACCCGCTGGAGCGCTTCGCCGAGTCGCTTCACCGCCTCGGCAGCGGTGGTTCCCTCGGCGCCGGCGTCGACCAATCGCTCGAGTGCCTCGCGGAGCCGCGCCGCCTGCTGAGGAGCCGCCTCGGGTGCGGCGAGGAGCAGACCCTCCTCGCCCAGCCAGGCGGCGGCGCAGAAGACGGCCTCGTCGACCCCCAGGTGAAAGCGGCCCGGGCACACCGTCCGGCCCGCCCGGAACTGCTGGGTGACGTCACCTCCGCCCAGCTCCTGGACCTGGGCCTGCACCCGGTCGCGGTCGAAGCTCTGGGCCACCCGGAGGCGCCGGCCGCCGTCCAGCCGGTAGGTGAGGGTCAGGCCGAATCTCCCCGGCGCCCAGGGGAGCCAGCGGGCCCAGTCGCTGCGCTCCCGGGGCCTGCCCTGCCCGCCCGCATCCAGGCCGTAGAGGGCGGCGCGGATGGCCCGGTGCAGCGTCGACTTGCCCGATTCGTTGGGCCCGAGGACGACCGTGATCCGCTCGCCGAAGTCGAAACGCCGCTGTCGCAGCCGCCCGAAGCCGGTGACCTCCAGCCGCTCCAGCCTCATCGGAGCCCCACGTCGGTGCCGGCGAACGCCTCCAGGCCGTAGCGGAGCGCGTCGTTCACGACCGCAGCCGACTCGGCGTTCTCGGCGGCCGCCAGCGCCGCCATCGCCACCCGCACGAAGGCTCCCCGCGTCGTCCCCTCCTGCGCGAGCGCGTCCAGGTCCGTCGCGGGCGCGGTCAGGTCGCGGATCCGCACCGCCGCCACACCGGTGGCGTCGCGGACGGCGCTCTCGCAGTCGAAGACGTCGACGGCGAGCTGGGGTGGGACCGCTCCAGCCAGGTCGACGCGCAGGGTGGTCCGCTCCAGGGGGAGACCCGCGGTCGCGGTCAGCACCTCCGCGCTCACCCGGTCGACGGTCGCGGTCAGGCTGGTGACGCCGTCCAGCCGGCACTCGATGATGCCCGCATGCCACCGGTTGGTCTCGAGGCCGGTGCAGCGGATCTCGCCCCGGCCGCCGATCTCCACCACCACCGGGCCGCGCGGCGCGCTCTCGTCGAACGCGAGTGGCTCCGGGCTGCCCGGGTAGACCAGGCCGGCGCCGAGATCGATCCGCCGGCCGTGGTAGTGACCGCAGAGCGCCAGGGCATAGCCATGCTCCCGGATCTCGGCCGCGGCGAACGGACCATGGATCCCCTTTCCGGCCGGACGGCTGCCGGTCTCGGCACCGTGGAAGAGGGCCAGATGGACGCCGTCCCGGGACCTGGCGCGGCGCCCGCCCCCCTCCCTCCCGAGGCCGCCCTCCAGCGGGTTGCCGGTCCAGGCCGGCTCGTGGTGCCCGAGCCCCCACACGGTCAGGCCGTCGGCCAGCTCCAGGGGCTCGAGTCGCGTGCCCTGGAAGAGATGGACGTTCGCCGGCCAGCGGGTGCGCAGATAGAGGCTCCCGGGGACCAGGGGATCGTGGTTCCCGGGGGCGAGCAGCACCCGCATGGGTTCCCAGGCGGCGAAGGTCTCGACCAGGAACTGAGCGGTCTCGGCGCCGGCGCGCTCGTGTTCGAAGAGGTCGCCGGCGATGGTCACCGCGCCGCATCCGCGCTCCTGGGCGGCCTCCCCTGCTCGCCGCAGGGCCTCGCGCAGTCCCTGGCGCCGGCGCCGGGCCAGCTCCCCATGGCAGCCCATCTGGGCAAAGGGGCGATCGAGGTGGAGATCAGCCAGGTGGAGGAGCCGGTACGTCATCGCGTGGGGAGCCGGTGCGTGATCTGGTGGCGAACGTCAGTTCGCAAATGACCCTACCAGGGGTGGGCGCTCCGGTCAACCCGGCGGCGGGAGCGGGGGCCGTGGGTCCTGCTCTTTCAGGCCCGGAACTCGGGAGGCCGGGCGGGGTTCGCCCGGCGGAGTGCCTCCCGGACGCCCGCCGCGTCGAGGTCGGCGGTGTAGACGGGCGTTCCGGGCTGCTGCCGCCACGACTCGTCAATGCCACCCGCGTCCACCGGATCGAAGCCCATCTCGTCGATCACGCGCATCACGATCGCCTTGGCCTCCGGTTCGTCGCCCGCGACCGGGAGGGCGATCCGCCCCGGCGTGCCGGCGGGCCGGCCCAGCTCCAGCAGGTGCTGGGCGCGGATGTTGTTGAAGGCCTTGACCACGGGCCGGCCGAGCCGCCGGCTCACCCACCGGCTCTCGGTCATCCCCTCCTCGATCTCGGCGATGCGCCCGTCGCGCTGCGGGTAGTAGTTGCCGGTGTCGACGATCACCGCCCCCGGCGCGGCACCGTCGAGGATGCCCGCGGGGAGTCCCGGGATAGCCCGCTCCGGGATGGTCACGACCACCAGCTCGGCGCCCTGCGCTGCGAGCGATGCATCCGCCGCGGTGGCGCCCGTCTCCTCGGCCAGATCCTCGAGGGTCTGGGGACCGCGCGAGTTGGCGACCACGACCTCGTGGCCCAGCGCGGTGAACCTCCGGGTGAGGGTTCCGCCGATGTTGCCGGCCCCGATTATTCCGATCCTCATCGCGCCCTCAGGACCTCCAGAGCTCGGTCGGCGTGGACCTTCATGTTGACCCCGCTCTTGATCACCTCCAGCACACGGCCGTCGGTGGCGATGACGAAGGTCCAGCGCTTGACCGGGATGATGCCGAAGCGAGTGTTCACCCCGAACTGCCGGGCGACCGTGCCCTCCGCGTCGGAAAGGAGGGGAATGCCCAGAGAGTGGCGCTCCGCGAACTGGCGCTGCTTGGCGACGCTGTCGTGGCTGATCCCGACCCTCTGACCCCCGGCGGCGGCGAAGTCGGCGGCCAGGTCCCGGAAGTGGCAGCTCTCCCGGGTGCAGCCCGCGGTCATCGCCGCTGGGTAGAAGAAGAGGACGACCGGCCCCTTGGCGAGGAACTCGGAGAGCCGGCGCCGCGTGCCGGTCTCGTCCTCGAGCGCGAAGTCGGCAACCAGGTCACCCTTCTCCACGAGGCTCAATCTAGCAGCGGCCCGCCGCCCACCGCCTCGCGCCATCTCGCCGGATTGGATCCTTCCCTGCCGGCGCCGGCGAGCTACGGTCGCGGCACCGCGGAATCCGGCGTCAGCAGCAGCTCCATCGCCTCCGCCAGGCTCGCGACCACCGGCACTCCGGCGCTCGCCAGGGCGTCGGAGGTGTGCAGGCCCGCGCCGCCGTCGAGGAGGAGGCAGCCGACGCCCGCCTCCTGTGCGGCGACGGCGTCGTCGACGGTGTCGCCGATCATGACGGTGCGATCTGGCGCCGTTCCCAGGCGCCCGAGGTGCGCGACCAGATGGCCCGCCTTGGTGCCGCCGCGCTCACCGCCGGTGAGCCCGTCGACCCGGATGAAGTACCCGCCCAGGCCGTGTCCCTCCACCGCGGGGAGCAGATACGGCTCCGGCAGCATCGAGCACACCGACTGCGTCCAACCCCGTCTCCCGATCAGCTCCAGAGCCTCGACGGCGCCGGCGCTGAGACGGCACCCGGCGGACAGCCGCTGGTACTCGCCGTGGAAGGCGTGGTCGAGCCGCACCCACTCCTCGGGCGCGACCGGCCTGCCCAGGAGGCGCTCGTAGAAGAGCCTGATCGGACGGGTGAAGTTGCGGCGGTAGCTCTCCTCGGTGACGGTCACCGTGATGCCGGCCCGGCCGAAGGCGGCGGTGGTCGCCGCGATGACCACCCGCGCGTCATCCAGGAGGGTGCCGTTCCAGTCCCAGATGACGTGGCTGACAGTCTCGGGGAGTGGCCTGCGCAGGTCGCTGTCCGCTCGGGGCATGCCGGCGATGCTACGGGGCAGGACCGTCCCCGTGGCGGGGACGGCAGTCACCGGGCGCCGGGTCAGTCCCCGGCGTGCCGGTAGCGCTCGGCCCGGCGCCGCAGCAGCTCGTCGATCGGGACCGGCCGGAGCGCGCCGAGATGGCGGAGCAGGGCGCCACGCAGGGCTCCGGCCATCACCTGGGGATGGGCGTGGGCGCCGGGAGCGGGCTCGGGGATCAGCTCGTCGATCAGCCCGAGCTCGTAGGCGGTGCGCACCCAGGGACGCTGGGCGGCGGCGGCCCTTCCCTTCTGGGCGGCGTCGCGATAGAGGATGGCGGCCACCGTCTCGGGAGGGGCGACGCAGAACACCGCGTTCTCCAGGGCCAGCACCGAGTCGGCGATGCCCAGGGCGAGAGCCCCCCCCGAGCCGCCCTCGGAGAGCACGCAGGAGACGATCGGCGTGCGCAGCCGGAGCAGCGTCAGCAGCGACTCGGCGATCGCCCACGCCTGGCCCCGCTCCTCCGCGCCGACCCCGGGCGCGGCGGCCGGCGTGTCCACCAGGCAGACCACGGGCAGCCCGAACTTCTCCGCCAGGCGCATCAGCCGGATGGCCTTGCGGTAGCCCTCCGGGTGGGGCATGCCGAAGTTGTGGATCGCCCGGGAGGCGGCGTCGTTACCCTTCTCCTGGCCGATGACCATGACCCAGGTGTCCTCCTCGGGCGTGACCCCCGATCCGCCCAGCTGGGCGGGTCCGCCGATCACGGCGCGATCATCCCCGAAGAGGCGGTCTCCCCGCAGCTCGGTGAAGTCGTGGAACACGCTCCTGATCAGCTGCAGGGTGCGGGGACGGCCGGTATGGCGGGCCAATTCGACCGCTGCGAACGCCCGACGCTCCCGTTCTGCGGTGGACAGGGGATCGGCGACCGACGGGCCCGGCGGGGCGGGGAGGCGCTCGCCGGGAGGCGCGCCGGCCGGGCCGGGCTCGGGCCGCGACCCGGCGGGTGGGGTGGCCGGGTGACCGGAGTACCGGGGTCCGGTCGCGGAGCGATCACCGGCGGGGATGGCCGCGGCCGTGCCCGCCCCGCCCTCGCCGCGCTGGTGCGCGCTCATCGCCTGGAGAAGCCGGGCCACCAGCTCGCGCAGCTCGCGCCGGTCGACCACCTGGTCCACCATGCCGTGGCTGAGCAGGAACTCGGCGGTCTGGAACCCGTCCGGCAGGGCCTCGTGCGCCGCCTGCTCGATGACCCGGCCCCCGGCGAAGCCGATCCTGGCTCCAGGCTCGGCGAGGATGACGTCGCCCTGGGCGGCGAAGGAGGCGGTGACGCCCCCGAAGCACGGGTCGGCGAGCACCGAGATGTACGGAAGCCCGGCGCCGCTCAGCATGCTGACCCCGGCGCTGCAGCGGGCCATCTGGGCGAGGGAGGCGATTCCCTCCTGCATCCGGGCACCGCCGCTGCTCGAGACCGCGACCAGGGCGCGCCCCTCGGCCACGGCCAGCTCGCAGCCACGGAGGAACTGCTCGCCGGCGGCGGACCCCAGCGATCCGCCCAGGAAACCGAAGTCCATGCAGGCGAGGATCACCGGGACCCCGCCCACGTCGGCCCTGGCGATGACGAAGGCCTCCGTCAGCCCCGTCTTCTGCCGCGCCTCGGCCACCCGCGCCGGGTAGGGGCGCCCGTCGTCGAAGCCCAGGGGGTCGCGGTCGGAGAGATGGATTTCGACCGGCTCGAGGCTCTCCGGGTCGGCGAGCTGCGCGGCCCGCGCCACCGCCGGCAGCTGGCCGTGGTGGCCGCACCAGGGGCAGACCCTGAGCGCCCCCTCGTACCGCTCGAGGACGAAGCGGCGCCCGCATCCCTTGCAGGCGACGCTCCCGGAGCGGGCGACCGGGCGCAACCTCGGCCCGGGCGCCGGCAGGGGCCGCTCCCGGGGCGGCCCCGGTGCGGTGAAGCGCCCCAGCATCACTCCCCGCCCCACTCCCAGGCGACGGCGCCCCAGGTGGCTCCGGCGCCAAAGGCAGCCGCCACCACCCTGTCGCCTGGCTGGAAGCGGCCCTGGGCGGCCGCGCCGGCCAGGGCGAGGGGGATCGAGGCGGAGCTGGTGTTGCCGGTTTCGGACACGTTGACCACGACTCGCTCCATGGGAAGACCCAGCCGCGTTGCGGTGGCCTCGATGATGCGCTGATTGGCCTGGTGGGGGACGAAGTGGTCGATCTGGGCCGGGTCCCATCCGGCGTCGGCGCAGACCTCGGCGGTGACCTCGCAGAAGTGCTCGACCGCCAGCCGGAAGGTTCCCTTGCCGGCCATCCGCAGCCGGTCGGGGCTGCCGGGGTCGTCGAGCTTGGGACCGTAGTAGATCAGATGGCCCTTGCCCCCGTCCGCTCCCCAGCGGCGGGCCACGATCCCTCCCTTCGACACCGCCCCGACCACCGCCGCGCCGGCACCGTCCCCGAAGAGGACGCAGGTGGTTCGGTCGGTGAAGTCGACCAGGGACGTCATCGTCTCCGCGGAGACCAGGAGGACGCGCGTGGCGACGCCGCTCCGGATCAGCCCCTCGCAGACGATCAACCCGTAGGTGAAACCGCTGCAGGCTGCGTTCAGGTCGAACGCCGGGATCCCTTCCAGGCCCAGCTGGCGCTGGATCAGGCATGCGGTCGATGGGAAGAGGGTGTCGGGGGTGACCGTCGTCACCACCAGGGCGTCGACGTCCGGCCAGCCCGCCATGGCGAGGGCACGGCGCGCCGCCACCGCACCCATCATGGAGGTGGTCTCCCCCGGCCTGGCCCGATGGCGGAGGCTGATGCCGGTCCGCTGCATGATCCAGGCGTCCGAGGTCTCGACCATCGCCTCCAGGTCGGCATTGGTCAGGATCCCGTCGGGGAGGTGAGCGGCGACGGACAGGATGCCGGCCCGGCGCTCCCGGGCCGCGGCCTGCGTCGTCGCCACCGTGGCGGCGAGGGTGGCCATCTCCAGCCCAGAAGCGCGGGCCGGACCGCATGGTTACGGTGGGCGGCGCGCCCACCGCGGGAAATCGCCCGGCGGGGCCCCGTGATCCACCGGTCGGAGCGCCGACATCCGGTCGGGTGGCCTGCTAGCCTTCACACCAGACAACTCCGCCTGACCCGATTGGAGCGAGCCCGCCCGGCCGGCCCCGCCTCACCCGGGTGGGCGCGGGCTCGACAGCGTTGCCCGGGGCGTTCCCGGGTGGAGGGCAAGGTCGTCAGCGGGTGGACCCAGGTCGAGGTCTACGCCACCTTCATGAAGCTCACCGGTGAGATGGAGGTGGCCCGTCCCGATCGCCTCAGCGACGGCGTGAACCACGCCGGCCGGTTCCTGTCCCTGCGCGACACCCGGGCCGAGCCGCTCTCGGTGAACTACCCGGTGCTGAGCCGGGTCGAGCCCCGGACCATCATCGCCAAGTCGGCGGTGATCCTCCTCTGCCCCCTCGAGGAGCCGGAGGCCGAGCGCAGCCCCGCGACGCGCCGCAAGAAGGCCACCCGCCAGGCCGTCTTCAACACCGTCGCCTTCTCGCTGGTCGGGGACATCCACCTGGACCCCGGCCAGACCCTCCAGGAGCACCTCGAGGCCCATCCCGACGACTTCCTGCCCCTGACCAACGTCTCGGCGCTGTGGGTGCCCGCCCTCTCCAGCGAGACGAGCACCGTCCAGCGCCCCTTCGCGCTGCTCAACCCGGCGGCGATCCTCAGCTTCTCGGAGCGTGAGGCGGCGCCGCGACGGCCGCCCCCCCGGTGAATCGACAGGGGTCAGCGACGACGTCGGCTCAAGCCGGCTCGGCAAAGGTCGTGTCCAGGTCCAGGAGCATCGTCCAGGCTCCGCCGGCGTGTCGAATCCGCTGGAAGTCGAGCCCCTCGTAGAGGCGGACTGCCGCTCGGTTGTCCTCCTCCACGCTCAGGCTCAACGCGGGGCAGCCCGCCTCCTCGGCAAGCCGGATGAGGCCGAACATCAGAGTCCGTCCGACCCCGCGCCGCCGGTGCTCGGGCAGCACGGCGATCCCGAGCTCGGGCACCTCCTCGGCGACGAACCCGTAGCCGTGGTCGGCTGGAGTGAAGTGGCGGTACCAGGCCGCACCGATCCGCTCGCCCGTGCTCGACTCGGCGATGAGCGCGGCATCGCCGGGGCGGCCCCAGTCCACGAGGTACGTCGCCAGCTCCGGGTAGTCGAGGATCTCCGCGAGGGCACGGCGCGGGCTCCCCGCCCTCCGGGAGAGGGTCTCGATGAACATCGCCCTGAGGAAGTCGACGTCCTCGGGACCCGCGCGACGCAACACGGCATCGTCCACGACTAGCCCTTCGAGCTCGAGCCGTCGCCGGGGGGCAGGAGATGCACCTCGCCGGCCACCAGGCGGACCTGGCCGTGGTCGGTCGCAACCAGCAGCGCCCCCTCGTCATCGATCCCCACCGCGGTCCCCTCGACGATCGCTGTCCCGACCTCCGCCCGGACCGGGCGACCCAGTCCCGCCGCGCGCCCGGTCCAGTCGTCGCGCAGGCTGCGGATCCCATCCTCCTCCACCTGCCGGAGGCGGCGTCCCAGCTCCGGCAGGAGCGCGGCCAGGACGGCGTCCCAGTGGTATACCGCGCCGGCCAGCCGGTCCAGGCTCACCCCGCCGACGTCCGGCGGGAAGGCGTCGACGGTGAGGTTCACGCCCATCCCGAGAATGATCCCGCCTCCCGGTTCGACCTCGGTGAGGATGCCCGCGAGCTTGCCCGGCCCGGCCACCACGTCGTTGGGCCACTTCAGCCCGCAGCTGACCCCGGCGAGGTCGGCCAGCGCGTCGGTGAGGGCCAGGCCCGCCACCAGGGGCACCGCGCGCGCCACCGCCTGCCCGCGCCGCAGCAGCAGGCTCGTCAACAGGGCGGTGTTCGGGGCGGCCAGCCAGCGGCGTCCCGACCGGCCCCGGCCCGCCGTCTGCTCCCCTGCGACGCAGCAGAAACCCTCGGGCGCACCCCTCGCCGCAGCCGCTCGCACCACGTCCTGGGTGCTCGCCGTCCGGGCCAGCCGGCGGAGCTGGAAGCTGGGGAAGACCCCCACTCCGGCCTGCCGCACACCCGCCTCGAGACCGGCGGTCCCCGCCCGGCTCATCGCGGGGGCGCAGGTCCCGGCCGGGGACGTTTTAAGTCTTGACCGCCAGCACCTTTCATGCCTAGCATTCTGCGGGCTCTCAGGGAGAGAGGACGCATCAACCCACCCTTCAGGAGGGGGAGCGGTTGTTGATTCAGGACACCTGCCTGACCATCAGCGTGCTCAAGGAGCGCGCCGAGGCGGAGCACGACGCGAGGTACGCGCGTCGGAGGAGGATCCGGGCCATCGACCAGCTGATCGACGAGTTCGAGATGCTGAACCTGGCCGACGAGGTGGATGTTCCCGGTGAGCTGAGGTACCGGGCCAGCCGGTTCATCGTCGACGCCGCCCACCCGCTGGTGAAGCGCCGCAGCGACGAGATCCCCATCGCCGACTGGATGGAGGCCCTGTACGACCTCCAGGACACGCTGATGCTCCCCAGCGAGGATGAGGTCGACTAGTCCCACGCGGCGCGCCCCGTGGTCAGCACCAGGAGCGGGGGGAGGGGCGTCATCGCGGCGTCGAGGAGCTCCCGACCAGGCCGCCGCCGATGATCGGCGCATCGGGGTGCTCATCGCGCCGTTACCGGGTACGCGCCCGGACCGGGCCCTTCGGCCTGGCCTCACAAGTGCTGATCGGCCTCAGCGGATGACAGCCCGCTCCCGCCACAGATCGAGCACGCCTCGCTCCCCGTCCACCGTCACCCTCGCGTCCGCCGTCCGCCGGTTCCAGAGCAGCAGGTAGAGGTCGCTCGCCGCACCGCGCAGCGTGCAGTCCGCGTCGCCGGCTCCAGGTTTCACCACGCGCCGCCCGGGCTCGATCCTGATCGTCCAGGCGTCCCCGGTGTCGTCTGCCCGGATGGCGAGAACCACCGCCGGGTCGGCAACGAGACGTCCCTTCGGGCGGCTGAAGAAGCCGTTGAGCAGCTCGTCGATGCCGTCCACGGCGAGGTCGGGGGCGCACCGCGAATCCTGGCCGGCGGCCCTCTGGGCGTCGACGCGGTGGATGGTGGTCTCATGGGCCTGGCGCCGGGCCCAGAAGGCGAGCGGGGAGGGCGCGGCCAGGAAGGTCCAGCAGGCGAGGTCGGGCCCCGCCCCCGACAGCGCCGCCACCAGCCCGGCGTGGGCCCGCCGGTACTCGGCGATGAGCTCGCCGTCGCCCACCGCCGCGAAGAACCTGGTGTCCTCCTCCTCGCTCCTTGGGCGCGGGTTGCCGCTCACCACGTACGACGTCGCCCAGCGGTGGATGCCGCCCAGGTGCTGGACCAGGTCGCGGACCTTCCACCCCGGGCACGTCGTCACCTCGGCGTCCAGGCCGGCGGCGGCCACCGCCTCCGCGAACAGCTCGCCCTCCCCGTCGAGGTGGGCGATGTGCTCGGTGATCTCCATCGGATCCGTCCTCCTACTCCGACGCCACCGCGCGGGAGGCGCGCGCTCGGCCGGGGCCGATGCCCCAGGTGATGATCCGGCGGGGGCGTATCCGGATCACCTCGGCACTCCAGTAGCCGCTCGGCGGCGTCTGGCCGGTGAGGGCCTCGGCCCTGCCGCGGATCTCGATGCCGCGGACCACCCAGGGCGTGACCGAGGCCAGGTCGTCGACCACGAAGGCCACCTCACCGTTGGCGGCCACGTTGTGGAACTTGCGGGTGTTGCCCATGTCCCTTCCCCAGATCTCGATGACGCCGGCGCCCTCGTCGACCTGGAAACCGACCGGGCTGTTCTGGAGGGTGCCACGCGGAGTCAGGGTGGCCAGGCGCCCCAGCCGCTGGGAGTGCAGGTATTCGAGCTCGAAGTCGGTGAACGCCATGGTGGCTCGCCCCTGGATCCGGATCGGCCCCGTCGGCATCGCGGGATGCTGGGATTGGCCCCATCCTATCCCGGCTTCCTCCGATCCCGAAGCCAGGCCGGACGTCCCGCTCGCACCACGCACTCCGAGCGCCGGACGCCCGCCGGTGAGCGCCCGACGCCCGCCCGCTTCGCGCCGGAGGCCTGGCCTAGAGCGCTGGACACCCGCCCCCCCCGAGGCGTTCGTATACTCGAAGCCTCGATGACCGACGCCACCCCGCCGGACCCCGATCTCGACACCATCACCGCATCCCTTCATCTCGACGCAGCGGACATCGGCGTCTTCTTCCAGGTCTTCTGCTCCAAGCTCCTCGACGCCGTGCCCGGCTCCGTCGAGGTCCAGCGCGAAGGCGGTCTCTTCAAGAAGGAGCACCCGATCAAGAAGATCACGGTGCGGGCGGGTGAGGACGTCTTCGAGGCCGAATTGAGCCGTGGTGCGGTTGCGTGCCGGCACGCCCATTCGGTCCGCGGTATCGTTCTCCGCTCCGAGGATCTGGGCTTCGAGGCCTGGCGTCGAGCGCTGGTCAAGGTCCTGGGCAGCCAGGCTCAGGTCAGCGCCGAGGCCCTGGCGGGGCTGCGCTCCGAGGTCACCTGAGCCCTCAGCATTGCCGTCCATCCCCACAGGAGGCGCGTCCGTCATGACCCAGCAGGAGGATTCCCCCCAGCCGGTCGCAGCGCCCCCGGCGCCGCTCGAGGGACTGCCCAAGGATGCACTCCGCCGTCTAGCCGAGCTGCAGGGCAAGGACGCCCTCTTCACCAGCGACCTCTCGGTCAACGAGTTCCTGCTGGTCAAGGAAGCGGGCTTCCACCCTCGCGGCCTGGTGGTGGGCAGCAGCATCTACCACATCGGCTTCAGCGCCAAGGGATGGAGCACGAGCCGTGAGGTCCAGACCCTGACCCAGGCGATGTACGCGGCGCGCGAGCTGGCCATGAGCCGGATGGAGGAGGAGGCCGCGGTGCTGGGCGCCGACGGGGTCGTCGGGGTCCGCCTCGACGTCGGCTTCTACGAGTGGGGCCGGGGCACCGCCGAGTTCCTCGCCTTGGGCACGGCGGTAAGTGCCGAGGATGGCAGCAACTGGAAGACGCCGGAGGGCAAGCCCTTCACCTCCGACCTCTCCGGCCAGGACTTCTGGACCCTGCTCCAGGCCGGGCACGCGCCGCTCGGGCTGGTCATGGGCACCTGCGTCTACCACGTCGCCCACCAGGGGATGTTCAAGGCGATGGGCAACATCGGGCAGAACAAGGAGATGCCCAACTTCACCCAGGCGCTCTACGAGGCCCGCGAGCTGGCCATGGAGCGGATGCAGGACGAGGCCAAGAAGGTCGGCGCCGAGGGCATCGTGGGGGTGCAGATCCAGGAGAAGTCGCACGTCTGGGGCAGCCACACCATCGAGTTCTTCGCCATGGGGACGGCGGTGCGCAGGCTTCCCGACCGCGAGATCGCCACGCCGCGCATGGTCCTCTCGCTGGACCGCTGATGAGCGATCAGGCCGCCGCCCAGCAGCGCCAGCAGGCGAGCATCGCGGCCCTCGAGCGGGGAGGGCTGCCGCTCGCCGCTCAGGAGCGCATCGAGGAGCTGCGCGAGGGCAGGACCGCCTGGACCAGTGACCTCACCGTCGCCGAGATGGCGGCTATCCAGCATGCCGGCTTCGAGCCGGTGGGCATGGTCATGGGTTCCAGCGTCTGCCGGATCGCGGCCCAATGGGGGTATACCACCGTCTACGGCTTGGGCGGGGCGACCGGCGGAGGCAGGGTGCGCACCTACCCGTGCCCGCACGGCTTCTACGGCTACGGAGTCGGCACCGAGCACCGCACCGGGTTCAACTGGGAGCACCGCTACTACGAGGCCGGGATCACCGAGACCCGCAACCTCGCCCTGCGCCGGATCCTCGAGGAGGCGCGCGGCCTGAACGCCCACGGCGTGGTCGGGGTCCGCATCATCCGCCGGCACCTGGAGGGCGTCGGCAACTCGCTGGAGTTCACCTGCATCGGCACCGCCGTCCGGCGCCGCGGCGGTCCTCAGCTGCGCGCCCCCTTCATGTCCCACCTGGACGGCGTCGCCTTCAGCAAGCTGCTCCACGGCGGTTACGTCCCGGTGGCCCTGGTGATGGGCATTGGGGCGCTGGAGATCGACCCCGGCTGCGGCACCGAGTGGGCGCTGCGCTCGTGGTCGAACTCGCGCATCCAGCAGATCAGCGATGGCATCGAGGAGGCCCGGATGCTCGGCATCAACCACCTCGAGGCCGAGGTCGCCACCGTCGACGCCGACGGCGCCGTCGGCGTGGAGACCGACCTGGCCACCTATGAGCTGGGCGGCGAGTCGATGCTGATCGAGCTCTTCCTGCTCGGCACCGCGGTGCGGCGCTATGCCAAGGAGCCGCTCGACGAGCCCCCGCTTCTGATCATGAGGCTGCGCTGATGTCGGTCATGCCCCACCCGCGCGCCGACGCCGCCCTCGCCTGCCTGGCCGGGAAGGGCGGGGAGCGCCACCAGGGTCGCGCCTTCAGCAGCGATCTCTCGGTCGACGAGGCGGTGCTGCTCAAGGAGATCGGCTACGAGCCGCGCGGGCTGGTGGTCGGAAGCGCCGTCTATCACATCGGCATCCAGTACGGTAACTGGAGCACCAATCAGGAGATGGGCGACCTGACCCGGGCCATGTACCAGGCTCGCCAGGAGGCGCTCACCGCCATGGAGCGGCATGCCGAGCAGGTGGGTGGCCAGGGGGTGGTCGGACTCAAGCTCGAGGTGCAGATCCATTCGGGGGGTCACCCCCTCGCCGAGTTCGTGGCCATGGGCACCGCGGTTGCCAATCCCGACGTCAAGTCGAGGGGGATCTGGGTCAGCGACCTCTCCGGGCAGGACCTCTACCTGCTGATCCGGGCCGGCTACCAGCCCATCGGTCTCGCCTTCGGTTGCTGCGTCTACCACGTGGCCCACCAGGGGCTCAGCCAGTGGATGGGCCAGCAGACCCAGAACGTCGAGCTCGGCAACTACACCTCGGCCCTCTACGAGGCGCGCGAGCTGGCCATGACCCGGATGCAGGACGAGGCGGTGCGGGCGCGGGCGCAGGGGATCGTGGCCATGCGCATCGAGCAGAAGTCGCACATCTGGGGCAGCCACGTCATCGAGTTCCTGGCGATCGGGACCTCGGTGCGGCTGGCGGCCGCCGCGCATCAGCGGTTGGGACCCGAGATGGCGGTGAGCCTCGACGACGAGCCGGCGCCGGTCACCGACGCGGCGCCCGCCCCGGAGGCCGGAGCCGAGGGCTGACCGGGATGGCGGCGCCGGCCCACGGACCTCGCATCGTGCATGCCCCGCGCGGCACGCAGCTCTCCTGCAAGGCATGGCCGCAGGAGGCGGCGATGCGGATGCTGATGAACAACGTCGACCCCGAGATCGCCGAGCATCCCGACCAGCTCATCGTCTACGGGGGCGGCGGCAAGGCGGCGCGCAGCTGGGCGGCCTTCGACGCCATCGTGGCCAGTCTCCGGGATCTCGAGAACGACGAGACCCTGCTGGTGCAGTCGGGCAAGCCGGTCGGTATCTTCCGCACCCACGAGTGGGCGCCCCGGGTGCTGATCGCCAACGCCAACCTGGTCCCCGAATGGGCGACCTGGGACGAGTTCCGCCGCCTGGACGCCCTCGGACTCACCATGTACGGCCAGATGACGGCGGGGTCCTGGATCTACATCGGGACCCAGGGCATCCTCCAGGGGACCTACGAGACCTTCGCGGCGGTGGCCGCGAAGCGCTTCGGGGGGACCCTGGCGGGCACCATCACCCTCACCGCCGGGCTGGGGGGCATGGGCGGGGCCCAGCCGCTGGCGGTGACCATGAACGAGGGGGTGGCCCTCTGCGTCGAGGTTGACCCGTCGCGCATCCAGCGTCGATTGGAGACCGGCTACCTCGACGTCGTCGCCGACTCCGTGGACGACGCCCTGGACCGGGCGCTGGAGGCGAAGCGGCGCCGTGAGCCCCGCTCCATCGCCATCGTCGGCAACGCGGCGGAGGTGGTGCCGGAGCTGCTGGCCAGCGGCGCCGAGATCGACGTCGTGACCGACCAGACGTCGGCGCACGACCCGCTCATGTACGTGCCCCGCGGGGTCAGCGCGGAGGAGATGCCCGAGCTGCGGGCCCGGGACCCGGCCGGGCTGATCGCGCGTGCCCGCGAGTCGATGGCCGCCCACGTCGACGCCATGCTCGGCTTCCTCGACCGCGGCGCCGAGGTCTTCGACTACGGCAACTCCATCCGCGCCGAGGCCAAGCTGGGCGGCTGCGCCCGGGCCTTCGACTTCCCGGGCTTCGTCCCCGCCTACGTCCGGCCGCTCTTCTGCGAGGGCAAGGGGCCGTTCCGCTGGGTCGCGCTCTCCGGCGACCCCGCCGACATCGCCGCCACCGACCAGGCCGTGCTCGACGAGTTCCCGGACAACGCGGCGCTCGGTCGCTGGATCCGCATGGCCGGTCAGAGGGTGAGGTTCCAGGGCCTGCCCGCCCGGATCTGCTGGCTCGGCTACGGCGAGCGCGACCGGCTCGGTCTGCGCTTCAACGAGATGGTGGCGCGCGGGGACCTCCAGGCGCCCATCGTCATCGGCCGGGACCACCTCGACGCCGGCTCGGTCGCGTCACCGTACCGCGAGACCGAGGGGATGCGCGACGGTTCGGACGCCATCGCCGACTGGCCGCTCCTCAACGCCCTGCTCAACACCGCCTCGGGGGCGTCGTGGGTGTCGATCCACCACGGCGGCGGCGTCGGCATCGGCCGCTCGATCCACGCCGGGCAGGTGACCGTCGCGGACGGGTCGGCTCTCGCCGCGCGGAAGCTCGAGCGGGTGCTGACCAACGACCCGGGCAGCGGGGTGGTGCGCCACGCCGACGCCGGCTACCCGGAGGCGGAGCGGGTTGCCGCCGCCAAGGGACTCCGGCTTCCCATGCGCGAGCTGGAAGGCTGAGCCGGGAGCCTGCGGCCGGTTCCGGATCCGGGAGCGAGCGTGCGTTCCGGGGTGCTGCCGGTCAGGTTGAGACCGTCAGGCGTGCTCGGAAGGCGGTCTCCAGGTCGGCGAGCGTCGCTGCCGCCCGCTCCCGCACCCGCTCCGCCTCGTCGCGGACCGCGTCGATGCGGGCCGTGTCGGTCCGCGCGGCCAGGTTGATGCTCACGTTGGCGAGGCCGCCGGCCACGGCGGCGTGGAGCGTCTGGCCGGCGGAGTAGGCGTCGGAGACGGCGTTGGCGTTGCCGGTCTCGACCAGCTCGCGGGCGACGGGGAGGAGATCCGCGGCCCGCCGGGCGATCTCCAGCGGCACGTCCGTCGCCTGGATGAGCGCGGCCTGCACCGCCTCGCCACGGGTCGCCCGCTCCGCGTCGGAGCGGTGGGGGAGGCGGTAGGCGGCCATCACCGCGTCGAAGGCGCCGGCGTCCCGGTCGGCGAGAGCGAGCAGGGCACCGCTCTCCGCGCCGGCCAGCGCCGCCACCTCGCCCATCCGCCCGGTCAGGGCCTCGTAGCCCTTCCGCCCGGTGGTGAGCCGGGCCACCATGGCGAGCAGCGCCGCGCCGGCCGCCCCCGCCACGGCCGCCGCCGCGCCGCCCCCGGGGGTCGCCCGCGCCGATCCCAGGGCGTCGAGGAACCCCGCCACCGTCATCGCCCCGAAGCCGGTGCCCGAGGCCGCGGCGGGGCCACCGGCACCGCTCCCCTGCTGCGCCACCAGGGTCTCGATCACCTGGGCATCCGCCTCGAAGCCGCGGAGCTGCAGGTAGTGGGCCGCGGACTCGGCGAGCGCCGCCAGGGGGATGAGACCGACGATCTCGGTGTCCAGAACCTGCATGCCGAAGCGGGCGGCCTCCAGGCGGACCAGCTCGAGGGCTCGATACGGCGGCGTCGCCACCGGGTCGAGGAGGTTCATCGAGACCTGGACACAGCCGCGCTCGGCGACCGCGAAGCCGATGGCGCGGACGTGGACCAGCCCGCCGGAGCGCTCGCGCACCCGCTTGGCCACCTCCTTGGCGGCCCGCGCGTCGGTCCCGCTCAGGTAGACGTTGAAGGCGACCAGCGGTGGTCGCGCTCCCACCGCGGTGGCCCCGGCTTTGCCGATACGGTGCGGGCCCATGTCGGGCGGGCGGCGGCCCTCGGCCACGTCCGCCCGGAGCCCTTCGTACTCGCCGCGCCGGACGTCGGCCAGGTTGACCCGGTCGGGCGTGACGGCGGCGCGCTCGTACAGATACACCGGCAACGAGAGGGAGTCGGCGAGCTCGCGGGCGACGTCCCGGGCCAGCTCGACGCAGTCGTCCATGGTCACGCCGCGGATGGGGATGAAGGGGATCACGTCCACCGCCCCCATCCGGGGATGGCTGCCCTGGTGCTGGTCCATGTCGATCAGCTCGACCGCCCGGGCGGCTCCGGCCAGGGCGGCGGCCCGGACCGCCGCGGGAGAGCCGATCAGGGTGGTGTCGAGCCGGTTGTGATCCGGGTCCGACTGGCGGTTCAGCAGGGTGGCCCCGGGGACGGCCGTCATCGCTGCCACGATGGCGTCCATCACCTCGACGCGGCGACCCTCGCTGAAGTTGGGAACCACCAGCACCAGCGGTTCGGGCGCCGTCACCGGACCTCCGGTCATCGGCGTGATCGGGAGCGGCTAGGCGGGCGAGCCGGCTGCCGGCTGGAGCCCCTCCTGGTTCATGATCCCGGTCACCTCGTCGAGGGCCATGTCGTCGCTGGGCAGGATGATGTCGCTCCGGGTGACGTCGGCGCTGCCGAGCACCACGCCCTTGGCCTTGACGAAGGCGGTCACGTCGCGCAGCACCGCGTGATAGTCGGCGTCGTCGTTGGCCTGGACGGCGGCGACCAGGCGCCGGTCGTAGGTGTCCAGGTCGGGACGGAGGGACGCGTCCAGCCGGTACTGGTCGTCGCCGTGGATGCGAACTACGATCCCCTGCGCGCTCAGCGCCGGGGGGGCCGGCGCGGCCGGCGCGGGCAGCGCGGCCTGCTGCTTCATGGCGGCCAGCTTGGCCTGCACGCTGCTGTCCACCACGGTGGCGCTGATCTGGTCCTCCAGGGTGCTGGAGCCACCGGTGAGGAGCGGGGTGTCGAGGGTGCCGCTCTCCAGCAGGGCGTCGACGGCGTCGGCGTGGGCCTGGGTGCGGGCGATCTTGTCCTGGGCGCGCTGCATCATCATCGCCGCGTCGCTCGTGTGCTCGCCGATGCCCGCCAGGGTGTCCCCGGCGGTGCTGGTCGCCTTGGCGGCCTCGTACGAGGCCTTGAGCGATTCCCGCTGGGTCGCGAACGACTGCACCTTGGCCTGGTACTTCTGGAGCGCCACCTGCAGCTTCTCGACCTGGGCCTTGAGCGTCGCGATCTGGGGGTCGAGGGCCTGGCGCTGCTGGGTGAGCACCTCGGCCTGGGTCAGCGCCTGGGTCGCGAGATCGTCCTTGCCCGCAGCGACCGCCTTCTGGGCGGCGTCGTTCAGCTGGGCGATCCGGGTGTCCATCGTCTTGGCCTGGTTCTCGACGCGCTTCTGGCCGGTGGTGGCCTCGACCAGGGCGGTCCGCAGCTTCTGCTGCTGCTCCAGGAGCTGCTGATAGGAGAGGTCGATCGCCTGGGAGGGATCCTCCATCTTGTCCAGGGCGGCGTTCGACTTCTGCTGGACGATGTTGCTGAAGCGCCGGAACACGCTCATCGGGGGTCTCCTTCGGGGTGGCAGCCGCGTGGCGGGGACGCTGCGAATTCTATGCATTGGGTGCGGGCGGGTGGACGGCACCGATTCGCCCTTTCCGGGCCCGGCTCGGAGGGCGGGTGGGCGCCCGGAGCCGCCATCGCGCTGGTGGCGTCAGCGGAGACCGAGCGGCGCGGCAGCCGCCGCGGCGGCCGCGGCGCGGGTCAGCGCCCCGGTCGCGACCAGGCGGTCGAGGACGTAGGACTGCCGCTCCCGGGCGAGCGCCAGGTTGTGGAGGGGGTCGAGCAGGCTGGGCGCCTGGGGGAGCCCGGCGAGCAGCGAGGCTTGCGCCCAGCTCAGCTGGGCGGGGAGAAGCCCGAAGTACCCCTCGCTGGCGGCGAGCACCCCGTAGTAGCCGTTGCCGAAGTAGATCGCGCTCAGGTACATGCTGAGGATGGCCGGCTTGGTGTAGTGGCCGTTGAGCTTGAGGGCGAGCGCGACCTGGGCGACCCGGTCGGTGATCCCGGTCCGCCCCCCGGTGTAGATCACCTTGGCGAGCTGCTCGGTGATGGTGCTGCCGCCCTCGTCCACCCCGGTGACCCATCCCCAGGCCGCGCGGACGAGCCCGGTCACATCGATCCCGGGGTTGCCGTAGAAGCCCGCGTCCTCGGCGGCGACGATGGCCTGGGAGACCCGCCAGGAGGGGTCGGCCGGGATCGGCACGGTGTGGTGGTCGCGGTCGACGGCCGCCACCAGGGCGGGGGCGCCGGCCACCGGCGGGGTGGCCAGCTCGACTCCGGCCAGGAACGTGCAGGGGAGGAGCACGACGATCAGGAGGGCCGGGAGCAGGGGTCGAGGCCAGCCTCCCCGGCGGGGTCGGCGTGGCGCCGGAACCGACCCCTCCGGCTCGGCAGGCGGGTGTCCCGGGAGTGGCGGCGCGGCCACCCCGGCCTCGGGCACGGCCTTTGCGCCCGGGGTGGTCCCGTCGGTCCGGGGATGATCCGCGGCCCTCTCCGGTCCGACCGTCGGTGTGTCCAGCACTCTGCTCATGAGAACGGACGCCGGGGGCGCCCCGCTACGGTCGGGTGGGCCCGGGCGGGCGCGGAGCCGTCCCCTGACGCATTGTCTCCCCACGATCCTTGCGCTTCCCTTCCGACCCGGCGGTGACCCCGCTCCCCGCCGATGCCCGGGGGCGTCACGGCGCTACCCTGCCGCCAGCCCGTTCCCAACCAGATGCCAGGAGCCGTCCATGGACCTCACATCGGTCACCATCCACAAACCGGACGAGGTCAACCTCATCCTCGGCCAGAGCCACTTCATCAAGACCGTGGAGGACCTCCACGAGGCCCTCGTCGGGGCCGTCCCCGACATCAAGTTTGGGCTCGCCTTCTGCGAGGCGTCGGGGCCGGCGCTGGTCCGCTGGAGCGGCACCGACGAGCAGCTGACCGACCTGGCCCGGCGGGAGATGCTGGAGCTGGGCGCCGGCCACGCCTTCCTGATCCTGCTCCGCAACGCCTTCCCCATCAACGTGCTCCCGGCGGTGCGGTCGGTCCAGGAGGTGTGCGGCATCTACTGCGCCACCGCCAACGAGGTGGAGGTCATCGTCGCCGCGACCGGGCACGGCCGGGCCATCCTCGGGGTCGTCGACGGGGCGCGCAGCCGGGAGATCGAGAACGAGGCGGAGATCGCCGAGCGCAAGGCCATGCTCCGCCGCTTCGGGTACAAGGCGAGCTGAGGCCCCGGACCGACCGCGGCGATCGGCTGTCGTGGTGCCCGGCGGCCCCGCTCAGGCGGGCGGAGGCGCCAGCCGCTCGGCCAGGTAGCGGAGGGCGATCGGGTACCTGTAGTCGATCCCCATGTGGCCGCCGTCGAAGAGCTCGAATCGGACGTCGGTGACCCCGATCGCCTCCAGCGCGCGCCGGAAGGCCTCGCCGCCGAGCTCCAGGTACCACTCGTCGCTGCGGCCGCCGTCGATGAAGACGGCCCGGAGCGAGCGCAGTGCCTCCGCGTACCGGGGGACCATCCGCACCGGGTCCCACTGCAGCCAGCGCTCCCACACCTCGGGGATCAGCATGCCGGTGGCGGTGTCGAAGGGGAGGTGGACGGTGCCGTCGGGGTCCGCCGAGTAGGCGGCGGCCATCGCCCAGGCGTTGGACAGCTCGCCGTCGCCGTCGCGGGTCATCGCCGTCCGGGAGCGGAAGTCCTCCCAGAAGCGCGCATACGAGCCGTCGTAATGGTCGCGGAGGACCCGGGCGCACCTCCGGAAGTCAGGCAGGTAGCAGTTCTCGAAGACGGCGTCGCCGGCGTGGTCGGCCATCCCCCCGAAGAGGTCGGGCCGGAGCATGCAGGTCACCATCGCGCCGTAGCCGCCGCTCGACTTGCCGGCGATCCCCCGGTGGGCGGCGGCGGGCAGGGTCCGGTAGTGGGCGTCCACCCAGGGCACCACCTCCCCGCAGAGGTGGGTGTGGTAGCGGCCGATCGCGGGCGAGTCCAGGAACTGGCTGCCCCCCAGCGAGGTCCAGCAGTCCACGAAGACCACCACGACCGGCGGCGGGGCGTCCTCCCCGCTGAAGAGGGCGTCGCAGAGCTCGCGGAAGTTGGGCCGGAAGGCGCTCCGGTTGTGCCACATGTCGAGCTGGCCGGAGTACCCCTGGATCACGTACACGGAGGGGTAGCGGCGCTCGGGCTGTTCGTCGTACCCGGGCGGCACGTAGACCTCGATCGGCCGCACCCATGGGTCGCCGAGGGGGTTGTCCCGGAGGACCTGGCTCTCGACCGCGGACTTCTCGAAGCGACCCCGATAGGTGCGCCGCCAGGGCGGGCCCACCGCGGGGGCTCCCCCCTGGCCGGACTCTCGATCGGACATCTGGCGTCCCCCGATGTGCGTGAACCGAAGCTGGATCAATGGATCCTAACCCGGCGTGGCCGGCCGCCAGGGCGACCCGCGGCCCGTGCTCAGGCGGCGGCGCGGCGGGGAGCGGAACGCCGGCGCCGGAAGGACCCGGCGGGACGCCGCGGGAGAGCAGGCCTCACCGCGCGGGGCGGCTGGGAGGCCGGAGCCGGGCCCTCGCCCTCGGCCAGGTAGAGCCACTCGCCGCGCTCGAGGAGCGGCGCGGCGTGCAGCCGGCGCAGGCGCGGGGCGCCTCCCCGCTGCAGCTTGTGCCACTGCTCGGCGTCGGCGCTCGGGAGCAGGGTGACCGCGCGCCCGGTCGCGCCGTTGCGCGCGGTCCGGCCGATGCGGTGGGTCAGCCACAGCGCCGTCTCGGGCAGCTCGTAGTTGACGACCAGCCCGACGTGGGGCACGTCCAGCCCGCGCGCTGCGACGTTGGTGGCCACCAGGACGTCGACGTCGCCGTCGCGGAAGCTGCCGATGGAGCGCTCGCGGGCATTCTGGGAGAGGTTGCCCTGGAGCTCGGCCACGCGCATCCGGAGCGCGTCCAGCTTGCGGGCCAGCTTCTTGGCGCCGTGCTTGGTCCGGGTGAAGACGATCGTCCCCGAGCCCGAGGGCTGGAGCTTGAGGAGCGTCACCAGGGCGTCCAGGCGGAGCTCGTCGGCGACGTCGAGCAGGCCGTGCTCGAGGGTGGGCTCAGCCTCGGCGACGACCCGCACCCGGCGCGGCTCGCGCAGGTGGCGGTCGATCATCCGCTGCACCCAGTCCGGCATGGTCGCGGAGGCGAGCACGGTCTGACGCCGGGGACCGGTGGCGCAGAGGGCGATGATCCTCTCGACCTCGCGGGCGAAGCCAGCATCCAGCATCTCGTCCGCCTCGTCGAGCACCAGGTACTCGACGGCGGCGAAGGACACCCGGCCCTGCCCGACCAGGTCGAGGACCCGTCCGGGACAGCCGACCACGATGTCGGCGCCGCCGGCCAGCGCCTGGTACTGGGCCCCGTAGCCGACGCCGCCGTAGAGGACGGCGACGCGGAGGGCGCGGTCGAGGCTCGCGATCACCGCGGCGACCTGGAGGGACAGCTCCCGGGTCGGGCCGATCACCAGGGCGCGCGGCCCGCCCGGACGGTGGCCACCGAGGCGTTCGATCATGGGGAGGGCGAAGGCGAGGGTCTTCCCCGAGCCGGTGGGCGCCTCGACGACGGCGTCATGGCCGGCGAGGAGAGGGGGAAGCGCCGCGCGCTGCACCTCGTTGGGGGCGCTGATGCCCTGGCGGGTGAGGGCGTCGAGGGTGCGCGGGCGCACTCCGAGTTCGGCAAACGATGTCATGGGTTCTCCGGGCGCATACCAGCCTGGTCGCGGGTGGGCGGCTGGACCGCGCTGGGCCCCTCTCGGGGGTGGGAAGCGTTCTTGATGACCCCGCGGGGAGCGGGGGAGAGGGTTCGCCAAGATGCCGTCGACGTGGTCGACTGTCCCCACGGTAGCAGACCTGGCGCCTCGGCCCGCTCCGGTCACCGATCCGGGGTCAGATGGCGATGGCCGGGCCCAGCTCGAATCCGAGCCTCAGCTGCAGGTCCAGGTCTCGCCTCCGCTCACTGATCAGCCTGTCCACCAGGGCTGGGCCGGAGGCTCGGTGAGGATGCACGACCGCAGCAGCGCGACCGCCTTGCGAACGCCCTCCTCGGGGCTGGCCAGGGCGTCCTCGTGCTCGATGCTCACCACGTCGTCGTATCCGGCCTCGCGGAGGGCGCTCAGGAACCGCCGCCAGAGCAGCTCGTCGTGACCGTAGCCGACGGTGCGGAACACCCACGATCGCTGGCCGGCCTGATCGAGGGGGGTGGTGTCGAGAACACCCTTCGCCCTCACCAGGTCGGGATTGAGCGCCGCGTCCTTGGCGTGCACGTGGTACACGGCCCTGCCCAGCTGATGGACGGCGGTCACCACGTCGATGCCCTGCCAGAAGAGGTGGCTGGGGTCGAGGTTGGCGCCGATCTCCTCTCCCACCGCCTCCCGCAGGCGGAGCAGGGTGGGCGGGTTGTAGACGACGAAGCCGGGATGCATCTCGAAGCAGAGCCGGGTGACGCCGTGGCTGCCGGCGAAGGCCGCCTGCTCACGCCAGTAGGGGATCACCTTCTCCTGCCACTGCCAGTCGAGGATGCTCAGATAGTCGGTCGGCCAGGCGCAGGTGACCCAGTTGGGCCCACGGGAGCTGTCGCTGTCCCCCGGGCAACCGGAGAAGAGGGTGAGGCGGTCCACGCCGAGCTTCTGGGCGAGCAGCACCGTCTGCTGGAAGGTGTGGTGATCACGGGCCGCGACCTCGCGGTCGGGGTGGAGGGGGTTGCCGTGGCAGGCCAGCGCGCTGATGCGGATGTCCCGCCTGGACAGCTCCTCCTCGAAGCCGGCGCGCGCCTGCGAGTCGGCGAGCAGGCGGTCGGGATCGCAATGGTGGTTACCCGTGTAGCCGCCGCTCCCCAGCTCGACGTGCCGCACTCCGTAGCTCTGAACGAGATCCAGGGCCTCGGCCAGACGCCGGTCCCGGAACACCGCGGTGAGAATCCCGATCTCCATCCGGCCACCTCCTGCTGGCTCACCGCCGCGGCTCCACAAAGCTCGGCGGGTCGATATTGGACCGTCGGTCGTGGCCGGCCGAGGAGGTGCGGCTCGGCCCCGGCCCAGCCCGCCTCCGGGTGGGCCGCCCCGCCGCCTACGCCGGCACTCGCAGCCGGGCACCCGCCAGGATGGGGGTATGTCGCGCCTCCTCTCGGCCCGCGGCCAGGGCGGCACGGTCCAGCTCGTACCAGCCGTCCTGCCGGACCAGCCGGTGCAGCGCCCGCACCAGGGCCTCGTCGGGGAGCAGGCCGGTGGCCTCGAGCAGCGCTCCGAGCAGCACCATGTTGCCGGCGCGGGCCGACCCCAGCCGATCGGCGATGGCGGTCCCGGGGATGGCGGCGACGCGGACGCCCTCCACTGCACAGTCCGCCGGCACCCGGTCGGCGTTGAAGAGGACCAGGCCGCCCGGCTCCGTCGCGGGGAGGAACTTCCGCAGCGACGGCTCATTGAGCGCGACCAGCAGGTTGGGATGGGAGACCAGCGGCGAGTCCACCGGAACTGCCGAGAGCCTCACCTGGCAGTTCGAGGTGCCGGAGCGCATCTGAGGGCCGTAGGAGGGAAGCCAGGAGACGTGGTAGCCGGCGCTGAGCCCGGCCTCGGCCAGCAGCTCGCCGAGCATCAGCACGCCCTGGCCGCCGAAGCCGGCCACCACGACGCGGTGGTCAGCGCTCTCCGGCGGCGGGGCGATCTCGGCCTGGCCGGGCGCCGCGGGCGCGCCCGGGGTGGGGGCGATGCCGAGGATCCGCGGCAGGTCGTCGAGGCTCGGCACGGGTGGGGCGGGTCGCGGCGGCGCGGGGGCCTCGCTGCGGTCGCGGAAGTTGCCGAGCGGGAAGGTCCGCGTCATGGTCTCGCGAACGAAGGTCTGCGCCGCCGTCGGCTCCAGCCCCCAGATGGTCGGGCAGGGCGAGAGCACCTCGACCAGGGAGAACCCGAGGCCCCGGACCTGGTTCTCGAGGGCGCGGCGGAGCACGCGCGCGGCCGCCATGATCTGGCGGTTGCTGCCCAGCGCCACGCGCTCCAGGAAGACCGGCGCTTCCAGCGTCGCGAGCAGTTCGCACACCTTGATCGGGTAGCCGTGCTCCACCGGGTCCCGGCCCAGGGGGGTGGTGGTGGTCCTCTCGCCGAGCAGGGTGGTGGGCGCCATCTGGCCGCCGGTCATGCCGTAGATGGCGTTGTTGACGAAGACCACGGAGATGACCTCGCCGCGGTTGGCCGCGTGGATGATCTCGGCGGTGCCGATGGCGGCGAGGTCGCCGTCGCCCTGGTAGCTGATCACGACACTGTCGGGACGGCTGCGCTTGACCGCCGTGGCCACCGCCGGGGCGCGCCCGTGCGCAGCCTGGATGTTGCCGACGTCCAGGTACTCGTAGCCGAACACCGAGCAGCCCACCGGGCTGACCAGCACGGTGCGATCCTGGATGCCGAGGCTGTCGATGGCCTCGGCCAGCAGCTTGCTCACGATCCCGTGTCCGCAGCCCGGGCAGTAGTGGGTCTGATACTGGTCGTCGTCCTTGCGGTCGAAGCGCGCGAAGAAGCTGGGGGAGCGGCCGTGCACCACGGTCATGGGGGTGCTCTCAGTGGCCATTGGCGTCCCCCTCGGCGGCCGTCCGGGCACCGGCCGGATCGCGCTCCACCAGCTGCAGCACCTCCTCGGCGGTGGGGATGTTGCCCCCCACCCGGGTGTAGGACTCCACCGGACGGGCTCCCTCCAGCGCCAGCCGGACGTCCTCGACCAGCTGGCCGGTGCTCATCTCGACCACCAGGAAGCGCTGTGCCGTCGCCGCCAGCCGGCGCAGCTCGACGGTGGGGAACGGGTAGAGCGTGATGGGCCGCAGCAGCCCCGCGCGGATGCCGCGGCGGCGGGCCAGCTCCACCACGGCGCGCAGGACGCGCCCGACGATGCCGTAGCCGACGACGACGACGTCGGCGTCGTCGACCCTCCACGCATCCCAGCGCGCCTCCGACCCCTCGGCGGTGCGGTATTTCGCCTCCAGGCCGCGGATGTGCGGCTCCAGCACGTCGGGGTCGAGGTGGAGGGAGTTGACCAGGTTGCGCCGCGAGGCCGCGGTCCCGGTGACCGCCCACGCCGGCGCCGCCGGGACCGGGATCGGCTCCGGGAAGGCGACCGGCTCCATCATCTGCCCGATGCTGCCGTCGGCCAGCACCACCACCGGGTTCCGGTAGCGGTCGGCGAGCTCGAAGGCGACCACGGTCAGGTCGACCAGCTCCTGCACCGACGCCGGCGCCAGCACCAGGTTGCGGTAGCAGCCGTGGCCTCCGCCCTTGACGATCTGGAAGTAGTCGCCCTGCTCGGGACCAATGCTGCCCAGGCCCGGTCCGCCCCGCATCATGTCGACGATGACGCAGGGGAGCTCGGCGCCCGCGAGGTAGCTGAAGCCCTCCTGCATCAGGCTGATGCCGGGTCCGCTGGAGGCGGTCATGGCGCGCACGCCCGCGGCCGCGCCGCCGTAGAGCATGTTGATCGCAGCCACCTCGCTCTCGGCCTGGAGGAAGACGCCACCCACCCTGGGCATGTCGAGCGCTGCCGTCTCGGCGATCTCGCTGGCCGGCGTGATCGGGTAGCCGTAGAAGGCGCGGCAGCCGGCGAGCAGAGCCGCCTTGACCACCGCCTCGTTGCCCTTGAAGAGCTGTGCCTCCATGGCTCAAGCCGCCCGCCGGAGCACGGTGAGAGCGCCCGGCTCGGGGCACACGTAGTAGCAGATGCCGCAGCCGGTGCATCCCGATCCCCCGTACTCGGCGGGGTGGTAGCCATGGGTATTCAGCTCCGCCGAGAGGCGGAGCACCCGCGGTGGGCACGCCTCGATGCAGAGGCCGCAGCCCTTGCACTCCTGCGCATCGATGGTGACTGATCCCCGATCGGTGACCGCTTCCATTGTCGTCTCCTAGGCGGGCGCGGTGTGCGCCTCGAGGTGGAGCTCGCGGGCCGCGAACTCGGCGAGCTGGTCGCGGAAGCGCGGGTGGGCGATGCTGATCAGCGCCTCGGCACGCTGCCGCAGGGTCCGCCCGCGAAGGTGCGCCACCCCGTACTCGGTGACCACATCGCAGACGTCGGCGCGGGTGGTCACCACTCCCGCGCCGGGTGAGAGGCTGGGCACGATGCGTGACATGCTGCCCTGGTGGGCCGTCGACGGCAGCGCGATGATCGCCCGTCCGCCCCGGGCGCGGGCCGCGCCCCGGATGAAATCGAGCTGGCCGCCCACCCCGCTGTACGGCCGGGTCCCCAGGGAATCCGCACAGACCTGTCCGGTCAGGTCGACCTGGATCGCTGAGTTGATGGCCACCATGTGGTCGTTCTGGGCGATGACGAACGGGTCGTTGACGTAGCTGGTGGGGTGGAACTCGAAGGTCGGGTTGTTGTCGATGCAGTCGAGGATCCTCCGCGAGCCGAGCACGAACCCGCTCACCACCTTCCCCGGGTGGAGCGTCTTGCGGGCTCCGGTGATCACGCCGGCCTCGATGAGCGGCACCACGCCGTCCGGGCACAGCTCGCTGTGGATGCCGAGGTCCCGGCGATCGCCAAGGCCTGCCAGCACCGCGTTGGGCAGCCCGCCGATCCCGACCTGGAGCGTGGCGCCATCGGGGATCAGCTCGGCGACCCGCTCGGCGACGCGACGCTGCACCGGGTCGGGGGGCTCGGACAGCAGCTCCTGGAGTGGCAGTGACACCGGGACGATGGCCTGGACCTCGGTGACGTGGAGGAAGGTGTCGCCCAGCGCACGTGGCATCCGATCGTTCATCTGGACGATGACCCGCGACGCCTGACGGGCGGCGGTCAGGGTGCAGTCGGGGCCGATGCCCAGGCTCATCCAGCCGTGCGCGTCGGGCGGCGTCGTCTGGACCAGCGCGACGTCGAGGGGCAGCTCGTCGCCGAAGAGGCGCTCGATCTCCCCCAGGGACACCGGCGTGTAGTCGGCGCGCCCCGCCGCCACCGCTGGGCGCGTGTTGTCACCCAGGAAGAGCCCGTTGTGGCGAAGATGACCAGCCAGCTCCGGTGCGGCATAGGCGAGAGGTCCCAGGGTCAGCATGTGGCAGACCTCGACGTCCTGGAGCTCGACGGCCCGCGCGGCCAGCGCCTCCAGCAGCACCGTCGGGGTGGCGCAGCCCTGCTGCACCCAGACGCGGTCTCCCGAGCGAATCAGCGCCACCGCGGCGTCGGGGCTCATGAGCCGGCGCTCCACGTCGCCCGACCGCGAGGACGTGCCCGGCAGCGAGGTCCCTCTCATCGTGGGCGTGCCTCCAGTCAGCGGCCGGATGCCTGCCGCGGCCGGGTGGTCAGTTGGCGCGACGCGGCGCCGATTCACCGGGGTCTTCGTGCTTCATGTCTGGCGCGGGTTGGGCCCGCGACCATGTGCTACCCCCTGAGCCCCGCCTTGGCCAGAGGTCATCGACCTCGCCTACTCGGGCCGAACGGCTCTTGCCGGCGCCGTGGGTGGGGCCCGAGCCCACCTCACCCAGCCTCCGATCTGCCCGAGGTGGCTCAGGGCCAGCTCGGCGGCGCTCCCGATGAGATGCGCTCGCCACCCCGGGGGCGACCAGGGGATTATCCTGCGCGGCACCGTGACCAGCGCACGAGCAGACCGGGCAGGGGCACGGGGATCGTCCGAGCCGGCCACGTCTGCGCCCATGGCGGCGCCGCGCGGGAGGGCAAGGAGGCTCGGCAGCGGAACGCACCCTTCCCTGGCGCGCCGTTGGCCAGCCCTTGCCGTGCCGCTCAGCTACGCGCTGGGCGCGCTGATCCTGTTCGCCAATGCGCTCCGATCCCCGGGCCAGGCACTCACCGGCAGCAATCCCGATGCCATGCAGCTGACCTGGTTCCTGGCATGGACGGCGCACGCGCTCACCCATCACCAGGCGCTCCTCTTCTCGTCCGCGCTCAACGCGCCGGCAGGCGTCAACCTCGCCTGGAACACGGCCATGCCCCTGCTCGGCATCGTGGCGGCCCCGATCACCCTGCACTGGGGCCCCGTGGTCGCCTACAACGTTCTCATCTGCGTCGCGGTGGCCACCACCGCATGGGCCATGTACGGGGCCGTCATGCACTTCACAGGCCGGCACCTGGTGAGCTGGTGCGCCGGACTTGCGATCGGGTTGTCGCCGTTCGTGATCGCGCAATCCCTGGGACACCTTGACCTGGTCTTCATGGCCTGCGTTCCGGCCGCGGTCGTGCTCTGCGACATCATCCTGGTGCGCCAGCACCGCCCGTGGTGGCTGGTCGGGGGTGCTCTCGGCGTGATCGCCGCCGCGCAGCTGTACATCTTCCAGGAGACCGTCGCCGCGGTCGTGGTGGCGATGGCGGTGGCGGTCGCCGTCCTCGTGATGGTGTCCCCGCGCGCCCAGGTGCCGGCACGGGCCCCCTACGCGCGACGCGCCTTGGCTACGGCCCTGGTCGTGGTCGTGGTGGCGTCCGGCCCGCTCCTGATCACCCAGTTCTTCGGGGCCCAGCACCCGGCCTACTACGTGGAGGTCGGCAGCAACGGCTTGGGCAGCGACCTCACCGCGCTCGTGGTTCCCACCGCCAACCAGTGGCTGGCCCCCGCCACGGCCCAGCAGGTGGCCTCGCGCTGGACGGCGCAGGGCACGGGCCAGGACGGCTACCTCGGGATCTTCGCCCTGCTCCTGCTCGGCATCGCCGTGGCGGCCCGGCGTCGCGATGTGGCGGTCCGGGTGCTCGGCATCACCACGGCGGTGCTGGTCGTCCTGTCGCTGGGGCCGTGGTTGTCGGTGAACGGAGTGAGCCTCCCCGTTCCGCTGCCGGACATCGTGCTGCAGCACCTTCCCCTGATCACCGACATGGTGCCGCTGCGCTGGTCCTTCTACGCCGCCACCTGCGCCATCCTGACGGTGGCCATTGTGATGGCGCGGCAGCCGGCCGGCCGGCTGCGGCTCGTGATGGTCGGTCTCGTGGCGCTGACCATGGCCAGCTGGCTGCCCGGCCTGCCCCGGCCGCTGATGCCGGTGCCGGTCCCCGGTGCCCTGCCCAGCGCGGTGGAGGCGCGCATCCCCACCGGGACCACCGTGCTGTTCGTCCCCTGCGCCTCGGACTCCGCCCCGGCGGGCATGTACTACCAGGCGATCGGCGGCTTCCGCTGGTCGCTGGTCGCCGGCTACGCTTACTACCAGACCGCCGGCTCACCCGTCGCCGCCGGCCTCTGCAGCAGCACGCCGAGCGCCGCGCAGCCGCAGGGGGCCGCCCTCGAGAAAGCGCTGGCGGGCGAGGGGGTGGACGTGATCCTGGTACCGCCCGGCGCCACGGTGGACGCGGCGCGCATCGCGGCGGCGACCGGCGAGACACCGGTCGTGCTGGACGGCTTCTCCGTGTGGGTGACCGGCGCAGGCTGACCTGGGTCGACCGGCGGCTGCCACTGGCAGGGAGGCGCTCGTCCCTACATGCAGGTGTTGGGGATGTCCTGGTCCACGGTCTGCCCGGCGCGGACGGTGACCTCGACCCAGCGCGGAGACCCTTCCTCTCCGGCCTGGTACCCGGCCAGCACGTACCGGCCGGGTACCAGGGTGAACGAGTACGTGGCGTCGACCCCCACCGGCTCGCTGACCACGACCCGGGTGGGCAGCACGGCCTGCCACGAACCGGCTCCCAAGCTGCGCCACGTGACCTGACCGGCGAGCACGCTCACGGTGCCCGCCGCGTAGTGGGGCTCGCCGGCGAGCGGAATGGCGGCGCAGGGCTGGATCCCGCCGCTGACCGCGCCCGTGGAGGAGCGGGAGCACGCCGCCGACACGCAGGCCAGCAGAACCACCGTGAGCAGCGGGATCCTCATGGCTCGAAGAACGGTACGCCGGGTGACGCCGGGACGCCACCTCTGATGCGTCAGGGACCGTGCTCGCCGAGCTCATGGAGGCTGCTCTCCGGTACCCGGCCCGTCGGATCAGATCCGGGGCGGTTGCCGGCTCCCCCAACAGCTCGCGTCGTGCCAGCCACCGGGTGCCCGGCTCGTCCACGGCGAACAGCCAGGGCGCCGTCGTGCGTCCTCGAGCGCGTCCACGCGGGCTGATCGTCGCGCCCGGTGCGCGTCGAGCGGTCGATCAGCAAGCTCTGTTGTAATTCCACCGTGCAGCCTCGCCGGCCCAGCCGTCCGTCCGGCTCCGCCTGGCAGTCCCCGCCACGGAGGTCGAGTCACGGACGGGACCGCGGACGCCGGGCCGGCCACCTCCGCTGAGGGGCGTGTTCCCCTCCGGGTGATCGCCCGGGAGTGGGCGCGCATCGGCTGCATCGGCTTCGGCGGACCGCCGACCCACATCGCCCTGCTCCGCCGCCTCTGCGTCACCGACAGGAGCTGGCTCTCGGCGGGCGACTTCGAGGACGGGGTCGCAGCCACCAACCTGCTTCCCGGACCGGCCTCGACCCAGCTGTCCATCTTCTGCGCCTGGCGTCTTCGCGGTGCCGTCGGCGCGCTCGTCGGCGGACTCTGCTTCATCGTCCCCGGGCTGGTCCTGATCCTCGGCCTCTCCGCTCTCTTCCTGGCCAGCCATCCTCCGCGCGCGGTCGAGGGGGCGGCCGCCGGTGCAGGAGCGGCGGTCGCCGCGGTGGCCCTGAACGCCGCTCTCGGCCTCATGCCAGCAAGCTGGAGGCGCATCGGAGCCCGGCGCACCGAGAGGAGCCGGTGGGCCCTGTACGCGCTCTGCGGGGCGGCTGCCGCGGCAACGGTCGGACCTTTCCTGGTGCTCGTCCTGCTCGCCGCCGGGCTGGCCGAGGTGGGCGCTCGCGGCAGCCGGCCGCGATCGGCACCGGCGCTGCAGAGCGTCGTCGTCATGCCGCTGCTCGCCATTGCCGCCGTGGGAGGGCTGGGAGCGCTGGTGTGGGAGTCGTTCAAGGTCGGCGCCCTCTCCTACGGCGGGGGCTTCGTGATCATCCCGCTGATGCAGCAGGACGTCGTCCACGTCTACCACTGGATGACGGGCCCTCAGTTCCTCAACGCGGTGGCCCTCGGCCAGATCACCCCGGGGCCGGTCGTCCAGACGGTCGCCATGGTGGGCTACGCCGCCGCAGGGCTCGGCGGCGGGCTGCTGGCGGCGCTCATCGCCTTTGCACCCTCCTTTGCCTTCATCCTCCTCGGCGGGCGGCACTTCGACCGCCTCCGGACCAATCCCGCTGTCCAGGCCTTCCTCACCGGCGCGGGCCCCGCCGCGATCGGGGCGATCGCGGGCTCGTCGATCCCCCTGGGGCTCGCCCTCACCCAGCTCTGGCAGGTCGGTGTGCTCGGCGCCGCGCTGGTCTGGATGCTCGCCCTGCGCCGGAACGTGGTGATCGGACTGGTCGCCGCCGCTCTCGTCGGCGTCGTCGTTTCGCTGTTCGGGGTACCGGTCGGGGGCTGAGCGCTCTCCGCCGATGGTCGTGATGTAGGCGGCGACGGGGATCGCCGTCTGCAGATCGATACTGCCCGCTGGACGCGCCTCGTGATCATCCGGGAAGTGCGCGGATGCGCTCGTCGACGTGGTGCAGCGCGCCCGTAGGGCCGCGTGAGCAGGGCGCTCGAGCTCCTGGATCTCCTCATGTTCACCGGATCACGAACACGGAGTCAGCGACTTCGCGTGGAGACCAGCGCGTGTTCCCGGCGGTGAGCGGGATCGCGCCAAGTGTCGGGCTCGAGGCTGGGGGCACCTCGGTCACCATCAGCGGGGCCGGCTTCACCGACGCCACAGGAGTCAGCTTCGGCGGGGTGCCGGCCGCCTCCTTCTCCGTCAGCTCCGACGGCGATATCAGTGCGCAGAGCCCGCCTGGCACCGGGACGGTGGACGTCACGGTGACCACTGCGACGGGGACGTCCACCACGTGGAGGGGGGATCAGTTCATCTACCAGTAGCGGCACGAAGACGCCGGACAGGGCGGTGAGGCCAGGGTTCCCTGCAACATCGGTATCCGGAGTGTCGAGACGACCGGAGACTCGAACTCCAGATCAGGCGGTTCGATGGCCGAGTCCGGGAGTACCCTGACGGTCGAAGCATGGATGCTCAGCTTCCCTCTGGGGCGGCCGGGAGGTGGCAGCGGAGCACCCAACCTTGCCCATCGGTCCGGCGGCTGCTGGCCGTGGGGTTGGCGCTGACCGCCCTGGCTGCCTGGGGCTCAATCCAAGCCTTCGCCGGCAGCTACCCCCTCCTCCCCTGCACCGCCGGCACCTTCGTCAGCTCCAACTCGTCCGCTCAGGCGCAGCAGCTCCTTCCCCAGGCCCTGGCCTACTGCTCCGAGTACAACCAGGTGATGGACCTCCTCGATCGGGCCCAGACCGAGGGCTGCCTCAGCTCCGGCGACCTGTCGCAGCTGGACGGACTGGTTGCCAAGACCTCCGCCTTCGAACGCAGCTACGGGACCATCTTCGTGACCGAGCTGGACTCCTGGTACGAGACTCAGGCAGGGGCTGTCACCACCTGCAGCGCCGCGGGCAGCGCGGGCTCCGGTGGTCCGACGCCCCTCTCCCTGGCGATCGCCGGTGGGGCGGCGGTGGTCGTCGCCGGCGGCCTGACGCTGGCGGTGCGGGCGAGCAGGCGACGGACCGCCGGGGCGCAGGTGGGACAGGGTACCGGCTGGACCGCGGCGGCAGCGCCGAGCGGCCTGCAGGGCCCGGGCATTCCCGTCGCACCGGCTCCGGTTGCGGGCCTGCAGGGCCCGGGCATCCCCCAGCCCGGCCTTCCCCCTTTCATCGGCGCGGCCCCGGGAGGGGTGCCTCTGGGCGGGGCCGGGGCCTCGGTGGCGCCGCCCGAGAAGCCGGCGGCCGGCGACCTGCGCCTCGCCTGGGGAGCGGACGGCCGCCCCATCCTGAGCTGGCTGCCACCGCAGCTGGATCCCAGTCAGTGGCAGTTGAGCGGCTACACCCTCTACCAATTCCAGTTCTCAGGGGCGAGCACGGCGCCGCAGCCCACGGCCATCGCGACCCTCCCGCCGGGCAGCACGACAGTCGGGATCAACTGGACGGCCGCCAACCAGACCTACATGTTCTCGACCGGTGGAGACGTCGCCGGCTGGGGCGTGCAGCCGGTGTTCAACGTCACCGGCGGCCAGTTCGCCGGGACCGTCGTCCACGGACCGCTGAGCTGGGTCGCCACCGGAGGCTGACCCTCGTGGTCGCATCGAGGCGGGTCAGTCCGCGCGGGCAGGCTCGGCCTCCCGCCGCCAGCTGAAGCGGGGCTCGTAGCCGAGGACACGTCGCGCCTTGTCGATGGAGAGCAGGGTCTGATTCTCCCCCGCGCGCTCGTCGAAGGGGACGCCCGGGAAGAAGCGGGCAACCAGCTCTCGGTTCGATGTGCTCATCACCGTGTCGGCGTTGGCGATGATGAAGACCTCAGCCCCGGTGATCGGGGCCTCCAGCGACCTGCGAATCGCCCGGGCGCCGTCGCGGGCGTCGATGTATCCCCACAGGTTCCACCTGCGCCGGGCCGGATCGGCATCGAAGCCGGGGAACTCGGCGTAGTCGGCGGGCTCCATGACATTGGAGAATCGCAGCCCGATGATCTTCGCCTGGGGGTCCCAGCGGCAGAACTGCTTGGCCATCTCCTCGCCCATCAGCTTGGAGAGCGAGTAGGCGCTCTGCGGCCTGCCCGGGTACTCCTCGTCGACGGGGATGTACGGCGGAGGGAGGTCGAAGGGGAGGCCCAGAACGGTCTCGCTGGACGCCCACACCACGTTGCGGATGTGCAGATGGCGCGCCGCCTCGAAGACGTTGAAGGTGCTCAGGATGTTGTTCTGGAACAGGGCTGCGTTGGGACGCAGCCCCGGCGCGGGGACCGCCGCGAGATGGACGACGGCGTCGACGCCCTGGTGGCGATCGTCGACCCGGGAGAGGACCTCGAGAGCCTGGCCCATGTCCGTAAGGTCGGCCGCGACGTGGGGGCAGAGCTTCTCACGTGGCGGGGCCAGGTCGACGTTGACGACCGTGTGGGCGTGCTCCACCAGGTCGCGCACGCAGGCGCGACCGAGCTTACCGCTGCCCCCTGTCACCGCCACACGCACAGCGAGATTCTGACGGCACCGAGGTGCTTCTGGCGAAGCCAGAACGTCAAGCCCCCGAATCACTCCACAGAACCTGGAGCCGACGGGGAGATTCGAACTCCCGGCCAGCGGTTTACGAAACCCCCGAACGCGTCATTTATGGTGCTCTCTAGTGCAGCTGCGTATTCAGCCGTCGGGCCTCCATGCCGCCCTGTGATAGGGGGTGCCGCTCCTGTAGGGGTACGTTAAGGGGTACAGCGTGCGCGCTGGTCGGCGGCTTCAGGGTCCGTGACGGGTGATCTGGGCACCCGGATCGAACCGGGGTCCTCTTGCTCCCAAAGCAAGCGCCTTCGACTTTCGTCGTTCGCATAGGCCATCCCGAATTCGCCTAGTG